>JAESFZ010000037.1_pt1 | contig 560398 bp, 501 predicted proteins | sample 9269561 | NCBI WGS metagenome assembly JAESFZ01 (sample SAMN14515552, study PRJNA621657) | algae metagenome | isolation source: Tildeniella nuda ZEHNDER 1965/U140 and co-occurring heterotrophs from wet... | place: Switzerland: Stansstaad, Zurih | collected 1965-01-01 | reverse complement strand
CACCCGATCCCATTCCGAACTCGGCCGTGAAACGCTCCAGCGCCAATGGTACTTCGTCTCAAGACGCGGGAGAGTAGGTCGCTGCCAGGTCTGCCAAAAGCATCAATATCTTCTCTTTATGATAGGCGACGAAAAGTGGCAGGGCCGCTTGCGCGGCCTTTTTCGTTTGCAGAGCGAGTAGCGTAAGCGTAAGCTTACGTCTTGGTGGCGCGGGGTGGAGCAGCCCGGTAGCTCGTCAGGCTCATAACCTGAAGGTCGCAAGTTCAAATCTTGCCCCCGCAACCAGAATTGCAAAGGCCCCGGTGGAAGCACCGGGGCCTTTGCCGTTTTGTACGCGCCGGGATGCCGGCGATCTCGCCGGTCAGTTCGATCTCAAGCTGCCGTCTCGCGGGTCAAAGCCTGTGACCTGAGACTCTAATCTCCTCCGGTTTGAGGCAGAGTCCTGGGTTTCGTTGTGGCCTCATGCGGCCTGTTTTTCCAATGTGGATTTCATTGCGAACTCGGCTGGTGCATGTTGCCGAGGGCCGAGTGGGGCCTGTGGTGTTGTAAGTCCTCCTTCCACGACGCGCAGGCCCGATAGAGGTGTCGGCAATCAATGCAAGGCATTCGCGCGTGTAGTCATCGACGATGGCGAGCACCCGGAAGCGACGGCCATCGGTGAAGGTATCGGAGACGAAGTCCAGGATCCATCGAGTGTTGGCACGATCGGCCACGAGCATGAGCGTGCGCGTGCCCAGCGCCCCGCCTTGCGGCCGTCGCGCCGGCGCACCTGCAGCTTCTCCTCCCGGTAGAGGCGCCGCAGCTTCTTCTGGTTCATCACGATGCGCTGTCGGTCCAGCATGATGTGGCTCCTGGGGTAGCCGAACCGCCGGCGCTCCGCCGCCATGGCCTTCATCGCCTCCACGGAACCGAGCGTCATTCGGCGGGTGCTGGTGTAGCGCACCGTCGAACGGTCGATGTTCAGAGCCTGGCACGCCCGACGCTGGCTCACCCCATCCACTTCGCAGGCATGAGCCACCGCCTCCCGCTTCGCATCGGGCGGCGACATCCTTCAGGATCGCGTTGTCGAGCAACTGCTGGACCAGCAGCTTCTTCAACCAGGATCTGCTCTTCCGTGACCCGCGAGGGTCGCATCGTTCGTCTCCCTGATCGACGGACTCTACCCAAATCTGGGGGAAGTTCAGGGTCTCAGGTCACCTGATCTCTTCAAACATCGAACGCTCCACCAGCCGCACCGGTGACTTCTCGCATAGTTCGCCCCGGTAATCGGCGACAAAGCCGGTCATCTTGCGCAGTACGTCGACGTCGGGGGCTCCACCAGCGCTTGCAGGAAGATCTAACAAGAAGCGGCGCTGCGGAGTTGTGGATAAACTCTCGCTGTGGTTGTTGCCCGTTGACACTTTCCTACGCTTATGGCGCGCTCCCGCTTGGGCAATATGGGTGGGGGGAGAATCATGCTGGCTCGCCGTTTTCGGTGGCTGTGGCTTTCTATTGGCTTGGCCATTTTTGCTACGTTGGTGCCGAGTGGTGGGTCGGCCCAAACACAGGAGGTTCCCGGATCACCGCAAGCCGGGGATGCGCCGGCGCTGCCTCAATCGCAAGGACTCGGCAATGACGGCGCCGGGCTGACGGGGGAGGAAGAGCAGCCGAGCGGAGAGGCTACCGGGGATCCTCAAGCAGTTGAGGATACCGAACCAGATGATGGCGCCGCAGAAACAGACGAGCCGATTGCGCCGGACCAGGCAGCCACTATGGCATCGGAAGAGCCGGTGTCTGCGGCACCGTCTCCGGATTTGAAAGCTACGGCAGAGGGCGCGGGAGCGGCGCGCGCCGGCAATGCAGGCAATCTGACCTATGAGGTCGATATCGACGTGCCGGCCTTTCGGGGGCTCGAGCCCGCCATATCGCTGAGCTACAATTCGCTGCGCAAGACCAAGACCGGAGGGCTCTATCAGGGCTGGCTTGGTTACGGCTGGGGCATTGACGGGTTTGACGTCATCGAGAGGGCGAGCCCTAAAAACGGCGTGCCGGCCTTCGACGCCAACGACGTCTACCTGCTGAATGGCGAGGAACTGATCGATTGCACGGTCGTGACCGCTTCGCCGTTGCCGCCGTCCTGTTCGAGCGGCGAGACGTATGAAAGCGGCGAATATTTCGTCACAGAGCGCGAATCCTTCCTGCGTATCCAGAAGGACAGCCAAAATCAGTTCGTGGTGACGGATCGCAGCGGCACGAAATCGACCTTCCGCACGGCCGCGGACTTTTACGGGATCGCCACTGCAAGCCCCGAAATCGAGGATGTATGGCGCGATTCGCGCTGGCTGCTGTCGTCGGTGGAGGACACGCACGGCAACAGGGTGGAGTATGTCTACGTCTGCACCGGTTTCGCACCCAATGTGGCGCCGGGATTGGATGGCGTCTGCTATCCATCGACGGTCCGTTACAAGAACGCAGGCTCCAACGACGAGATCGTGCGGATTCAACTTTATCGGGAACCCCGACCCGATCATATTTTCATGGCCAACGGTCGCGGGGTCACGACCATTGACCTGCGCATCAGCGCGATCGGCGTCAGCGCACGCACCGGCCCGGGCAACGGTGGATTGACGCTGCGGAACGCCTACAGGCTAACCTATGACCAGGCGCCGTTCTCGGGCGCATCGCGGCTGACACGCGTCGATCTTTTCGGCAGCAACGTCACGGAAGAGATCGCCGCTGACGGTACGATCACCGCGCCCACTACCGGCTTCATCTCCAAACGCATCGCGGCATTCGATTATTACGATGCCACCGGGGACTTCACCGGGCCGGTGGAACTGACCGGCAACAGCGACGTGAGGACGGATTTTGTCTCGGACATGGACTTCGACGGTCGGGACGAAGTGAGTCTCATGGAGGATTTTGTAAGCGGTGGCTATCTTGTAAAGAAACGATTGTTCTTCCGCCCAAACAATACGTGGAGCGCATCCAGCGGTTCTCTGAATTTTCCAGGAAAATTCAAGGAAATGTATGATATAAGAGGATATCAAGGCCATTTTGATAAGGATCGCAATTTTCGTGATTTGGTCTTTGATGATCGTCGAACTATATCAGATGATGGGGATTATCGCTATTTTAGATACGCCGAAAAAACTGGTGAAAATCTTCACGGTGAAGGCGCTATGCTTTGTGGTCTGCCCTATCCTTGCGGAGCGCTGCGCAGTAATCCATATGGTGACATGGACTGGCCGCGGGTCGTCATTGATCCCAACGGCGACGGTATCGACAGTCTCTATAAATTCGACCCGAACGACTACGACAACATCATCGGCGTGGCCGACATGTATGGCAACGGCCGCCAGCAGCTGCTCTATCACGGCAGCAGCAGCGAGGTCATAAGGTTCGCCAAACGCGTCGGCAGCGAGTGGGAGTCTGTCAATACTGGCGTTGTCGCGAATTGCGAAGACGACAAGTGCCGCATCGGCGATTTCAACGGTGACGGCGCCTCCGACCTCATGAAGCTGTTCAAGGATAGTGCCGACTACTGGAATATACGCGTCTATCTTTCTGCTGGAAGCACTTACGAGCTCCACTCGGAACTTCCGATACCTGTTTCGGACGACATAAGGCTCGCGCTGGGCGACTACGACAATGACGGCAAGACGGATTTCTACTTCACCTACAAGAACGAAGGCTGGCTGGGCCGCGTCTATTCGCTGCGCAAGGGCAGTACTGGCGCCAGTTTCGTGCAGTTCACGCCGTTTTCGGTGACGGCATGGTCGTTCGGCAGTGACGAACTCAACCTTGCAGACATCAACGGCGACGGCCTGGCCGACATCAAGGTCAACAAGCGCAACGTGCTGCTGAGCAACGCCGGTGCCGGCAACCCGAACCTTCTGAAGGTGGCGCTGAACGAGCTAGGTGGCAATTTTGCGATCCAGTACCGTCCGTCGACGAACTGGGACAACGGCTACATGCCGCGTGTCATGCATGCGGTGACGAAGCTTTCGGTCGATGCCGACGGCGGTGGTCCGGCGGCTCCGGCCGCGACCACTTACGCCTATTCGGGCGGCAAGTACGATCCTATAGCGCGCAAGTTCCTCGGCTATCGATCGATCACCGAAACCAAGCCTGTGATCGCCGGCGAGACCGAGGCGCCGACGGTGGAGACGACCTATCTGCAGGGGCTCGGGACTTACGGACTGCCGGAGACCGTTGTCTATCGCGACGGCGCTGGCGTGCTGCGCAGGAAGGTCGAAGAGACCTGGACCGTCACCAGCTCAAAACCCTATCGCTCGCTGAACACCGCCACTAAAACCCGGCTTGCCGAAAACAACACCCAGTTCCTCTTGGTCGAGCGGGTGTTCGACACCTACGGCAATCAGACACAGGAGAGAAACTTCGGACTCGTCAATGCCGACGGCTCCGACATCCCGGGCGACGAGATTTGGACGATCTGGGACTTCGAGCCCAACACCGCAGACTACATCGTCTCGCTGCCTATGCTGGAAAGGGTCTACGACACTTTTGCTTCGGGCGTCACGCAGACGAAGCTCAAGCAGACTGCCTGGTTCTACGACGGTAGCGGCAGCTATGTGCAACCGCCGACGACAGGCGATGTGACGCGCATTGCGCGATGGACCGCGTTCGGTCCCGACAGCTACGTCAACGAGCGTTTCACCTACGACACCTACGGCAACAAGACCTCGGCGGTTGACGGTGTCGGCAACCGGACGGAATGGGACTACGACCCGGTCTACCGGCTCCATCCCGTGACCGAGCGGCTTCCGGCCTATTTCGCCAATGGCAGCCTGCCGGCCAAGGCGGCGTTCCAGACGACGACGCAATACGACCCGCTGTGCGGGGCGCCGTCGCAGCACAGCGACATCAATGGCATCGTCTACACCTTCGCCTACGATTCGATCTGCCGTGTCGTCGACTACCGCAACACCACGACCAATTTCTTCCGCATCGTCCAGTATCATTCGGACGGCAATCCGCTGACGCAGCGCATCCTGACCATGGACGCCCAGCCGGGCGCTGTGGTTGCCGGTGCCACTCTCCTGAGCCAGGTCTATTACGATGGGCTGGGCCGGGTGTGGCGCGAGATGCGGCGCGGCGATGCCACCGCGACGGATCCATACCGCTTCACCGACACCATTTATGACGGGCGCGGCAATGTCGAGCAGAAGAGCCATCCGTATTTCAACGACACCGCTGCAGCGGATATTCAGTGGACGGAGAACCGCTACGACTGGGACAACCGGCTGCTGCGGGTCAAACATCCGGATGACTCCAGCCGGCAGTACTATTATAACGTGGTTCCGGTCGGAACGACCTTCTCAAGCACAGGCAATCTGCCGCTCCAGCATGCGGAACTTACAGACGAGCTCGGGCGCACAAGCTACACCTACACAAGCAGCTGGGGCGACGTGATCCGGCTGCGCCGCGACCTGACGCAAGACCCGGACGGGGCGACCCAGAACAACGAATACCGGACCTATGACCGCTTCAAGCGGCTGGTCGGGCTGCGCGATGCCGGCGGCGCGGTATGGGCCTATGAATACGACGCGCTCGGCAACCGGCTGGAGGCGGTCGATCCCGATCTCGGCGAATGGACCTATGCCTATGACGACGCCGGCCGGCTGGTGACGCAGACGGATGCGCGCGGCGTGGTGACGCGCATGAGCTACGACCAGATGGGCCGGCTGCTCAGGCGCTGGGTGGATGCCGCCGTCGACGAGACGCTGGTCGAGAACACCTACGACCAGGCTCGCCCCGGCTATTTCAACGTCGGGCAGTTGACGACGACCCGCAACGGCGCGGCTATCGCCGGTACAACCGGTGGCGCGACGACCCACGAGATCGATTATGACGGCGCCGGACAGGAGGCCCGGCGCAAGAGCTGGATCGATACCCCGACGTCCGCGACGCCGACGAACACGACGACGACGTACCGCGATGCCTCGCACAAGCCGGCGCGGGTCGCCTATGACGGGGCGGGTGCGACGCTCCAGGTCGGCACCAGCAGCGATCGCTGGCAATACACGCTTGATGGGCAGCTCTATTCGATCCCGGACTACATCACCTCGATCCAGTACGAGGCGGACGGCCAGACCAGTCGGATCGAATACGCCAACGGGGTGGTGACCACCTTCGAATATTCGCCGGCAAGGCGCTGGCTGAACCGGGTGATCACGACCCGGACGGCTGGCAATGTGGTGCTGTTCAACGCCGCCTATGGCCGCGATGCCATGGGCAAGATCACGGCCGCGTGCGACAATCCCGCGACGCTGCCGCAGAATTGCAATGCCAGCTCTTCCAAGGAGTTCCTCTATGTCTATGACGAACTCGACCGGCTGACCAAGGTCGACGCCCGCGTCAACAGCCGCGACGAGGATTTCGCCTATGCGCCGAACGGCAATCTGAAGAGCCGCGACAAGGCGGGCGTGCTGACCACCTTCACCTATCCGAGCGGCTCGGCGACGCGGCCGCATGCGCCGATCAAGGTCAACGGCGCCGACATCTCCTACGACGCCAACGGCAACATGACGCGTGACGGGGTGCTGGCGACCGCAGGCACGCGCTCCCTCGCCTGGGACGGCGCCAACCGGCTGCAGCAGGTGGCGATCACCGGCGGCGCCACCGTGGTCTTCGCCTACGGCCCGGACGGGGCGCGGGCCAAAAAATCCAGCACGCTTTCGACGACGCTCTATCCGTCGGCCGACGTGGAGGTGAATGCCGGCGGCAGCGCGATCGCTGCGGGCGATTACACGCGCTATCCGCATGCCGACATCAAGATCGTCGGCAGCCAGAAGTTCTTCCTTCACCGCGATCATCTGGCCTCGGTCAGGCTGATCACCAACGATGCCGGAACGGTGGTGGAGGACACCGGCTACTCCGCCTATGGCGAGCGGGTGGCTATGTCCAACAGCAACTATCCGAATGTCGGCTACAGCACGCAGAAGGGTTATATCGGCGAGCGCTACGACGCCGAGACCGGGCTGATCTACCTCAACGCCCGCTACATGGATCCCGCCTGGGGGCGGTTCATCTCGCCCGACGACTGGGACCCGACGCTGCTGGGGGTGGGGACGAACCGGTATGCCTATGCGGGAAATGATCCGATCAACAAGAGCGATCCGAATGGGCATATTGCGTTTGTAGTACCGGCAATTGCCTGTGCAGGAGGCGGATGTGAAGCCGTGATTGGACTCGCGCTGGGAACGGCTGTCGGAGTAGCAATTTTTGGAAATCCTTTGGCGAATGAAGAAGCGCCACCACCCGATGAAGGCGCGGAGGAGCCACCGAAAGCAAAGGCCGGGTTTGACGAGGTTCACGAAGCGCTTACAAAAGGAGCAATGCCTGGTAACAAGAACAAAGATGCCATAAAGGAACAAGCCGTCCTCGGCCAGAATGAGGCGAAGGAGAATCTGGATAACGTTCGAAGCCTTCCAGGAGCAGATCCAAAGCCAAAAGGACCAGGCGTCGAGGTCATTTCTTTTCCTGACGGCACGCGAGTTACGAGCTACCCGGAGCGAGATTCAACTAAACGCCCTGGTATTGAGCTGCAGCACCCAAGTGATAAAAAGAAAAATGTTAAAATAGATGTGCTTTCAGCTAACAAGCCGCCGGCGGTATCAGAATCTCCTGACTCGCCAAAAGCGTCGGATAAGTCAGCAGGAAGTGACCCGGATAAACTTCCATAGCGCGATGGATGACATAAATGAATGAGCCGCGATATGTGTTAAAGGACATAGCAGATGGGATACGTGAATTAACGGAGGCAGAAAGAAGATTTGCATCTGATGCCCTCGCGTACCAGACATCAAGAGCGCATATGGGTGACAAGCTAGTTCCTGATCGCACTCTGCTTGCGCCGAAAGGTAGCGTTACAGCCAGGATACTCGAATCGGTGTTCGGTCTAGAGGGTGCGAGGCATGGCCGCTGGTCAGAGGAGGATTTTGATAATTTTTTTGAAAAGTATCTTGTTGGTGGATGTTATTTGTGGATAGAACCCTTTGACAGCTTTGAACGGAAACCTGAGATACTATTTTGGGCTCCTTATTCGCCAGCCCGAAGAGATTGGCTATACGTCTACGCTAGTGAATGTGGCATGCGTCCTTGTGGCATGACACGTGTTGATGGACGGCTTTCACTTCTTGCAAATCTTGATTGCGATTTTACATATGTGTTTGGAGACCGTGATCTAATTGAGGAATTTGATCTGGCTTTTGGAGGTAGAGATAGTATTTGCAAAGATTTATGGTCTTTCTTGAGGGCAAATCTTGGTGACGATTTTGATCAAAATGATGCCTATAGGTTTATGAAAGATTACCTGCCGAAAATTGCCGGGTGTGAACAGGTGGCCGAATAGATCAACCTTAGATGAAGCATACGTACAGAGAGGGATCGGCTGACAGTGCCGCTGCTAGCGGTGGTGTTAGTTGGTTTGTTTAGCTGGTCTGGGGTTCCTCCTTCTAACCTATGCATTTTTGGGTAGACTGTCGGCGGAGACTTTCGTGGGATTCGGCCGTTTGTGGCGTTGCCCTCAGTGTGGCCGACACTGATTGCCGTCGGTGTGGAGGCCGTCTTGAGCGGCCTGTGTCTCGAGCCAGATTCCGCGTGACACGATACGGAGTGTTTGTCCAGCAGTGTGCGGTGAAGTATTCGACGATGCTGCTGGCTGCACGCCTCAATCGCTCGCCGATAGGATTGGTTAGACTCAACCACCCGAAATCCTGTGCATAAAGCCGTTTGATGCATTCTCATTCCAGCGCCCGGCCCCGTCTGCCGCTATTCTTTCCGACGGGGTGGATGGGCGTTCATGCGGTGGCGACTCGTATATCTGTCGGTTGCGCTGGCGGCCGTGAGCGCGTGCAGCACCGCGCCCGTCAAGGATTCCTTCTCCGACGCCGTGGACCGCATGCACGCCATGAACTCGCCTTTGCGCTCGGGCAAGGGGCGATCCAGCCCGATCACCGACCGGGCCACGGCGGCGACCAATTTCACCGGTGCAAAGCATGTCGGAACCGGCAGTTTCGTCTCGCGCGGCGGGCCGGCGATCGTCTCGGTCAGGCCGTCCGGCGACGGCCGGAAATATGAGCTGAACCTCGTCAACGCGCCGATCGCGGAGGCGGCCAAGGCGGTGCTCGGCGACGCGCTGCAGGCGAGCTATGTCGTCGATCCGCGTGTCCAGGGGACGGTCACCCTGCAGACACCTTCCCCGGTGTCGCGCGAGGCGCTGTCGGACGTCCTGGAATCGGCGCTGGCGGTCAACGGCGCCGGCATCGTGCGGCGCGGCGGCGGCTATCAGGTTGTGCCGATCGGCGAGACGCTGGCCTCGACGCCGCCGGTTAGCGTCGCGGGTTCCACGCCGTCCGGGCCGGGCATCAAGGTGCAGGTGGTCGAGCTCCGGCACATCGGCGCCGACGAGATGAAAAGCCTGCTCGAGCCGATCAGCCGAAACGGTGCCATTCTCAGGGCCGATCCCAATCGCAACCTCATCGTACTCGCCGGCAATTCCAACGATCTCAACGCAATGCAGGAGGCGGTCTCGGTGTTCGACGTCGACTGGATGCGCGGCATGTCGGTCGCCATCCATCCGCTGAAGACCTCGCAGCCCGCAGCGGTCGCGCAGGAGCTCGACACGATCTTCGGCACCAGCGGCGGCCCCGGCTCGAAACTCATCCGCTTCGTGCCGAACGCCCGGCTGAACGCCGTGCTGGTCATCACCTCGCGTCCCGCCTATCTGGAGCGCGCCGCAACCTGGATCGCCAAGCTGGACCGGATCGCCTACAGCAACGACGACCAGCTCTTCGTCTACGAGATCCAGAACCGGCCGGCGAAGGAACTGGCGCAGGTTCTGCAAGCGGTGCTCGCCAGCGACAGCAGAGGCGGATCGGCAGGCCAGTCTCCCGCCAGCGTTGCTCCCGACCTGTCGCCGGTCATGGTGTCGACCGAGGGCGAGCCGACCGGCGCGACCGAGGCCATGGCAAGCACACTCGGCGCGCGCATGGGGATCGAGTCCGCCTCCGCGGCGACGGCCTTCGCTCCGGCGGCCGTGGCAAGCCTGAAGATAACGGCCGACACGGAGAACAATGCGCTGTTGATCCAGACGACGGCGCGCGAATACGAGCGCGTCGAACGCCTGCTCGGCCAGCTCGACGTGCTTCCCACGCAGGTGCTGCTGGAAGCCGTTATCGCCGAGGTGACGCTCACCGACGAGCTGAAGTTCGGCCTGCGCTGGTTCTTCGAGAGCGGTGATTTTTCGGTCGGCTTCTCCGATCTGGCGAGCGGCGCGGTCAGCGCGGCGTTCCCGGGCTTTGCGTGGCGCTATGCGACGGACGACGTAAAGGTGACGTTGAACGCGCTTTCCAGCGTCACCGACGTCAATGTCGTTTCGGCGCCGAGCCTGATGGCGCTGAACAACCAGAAGGCGACGCTGCAAGTTGGCGATGAAGTGCCGATCGTCACGCAACAATCCACCGGCACCGACGCGCCCGGCGCGCCCGTCATAAACTCCATCGCCATGAAGGACACGGGCGTCATCTTGAATGTGACGCCGCGCGTCAATTCCTCCGGCCGCGTCATGCTGGATATCGAGCAGGAGGTCAGCGCGGTGGTCAAGACCACCACGTCGGGCATCGATTCCCCGACGATACAGCAGCGCAGGATCTCCACCCGCGTGCTGGTCAATGACGGGGAAAGCCTCGCGCTGGGCGGTCTCATCCAGGAAAAGAATGAAATCAGCCGCGGGCAAGTGCCGGTCCTCGGCGACATTCCGCTCGTCGGCAATCTCTTCAAGAACAAGACCGATGGTATCAAGCGGACCGAACTCATCATCTTCATCAGGCCACGAGTCGTGCGCGATATCGCGGAGGCCAGGGACGTGACCGAAGAATTTCGTCGACAGCTGAACTTCGAAACGCCGATCAAGAAGCGGCGCGGCGGCGCGAACAGGACTCAGCAAGACATCAAGCGGTTGACCTATTGATCCCGATGCTGCTTCAGATCACCTTCGGCCCACTGCTTGTTGTTCTTCTTGGCACCATCGCGTGGATCGATCTTCGCAAGATGATCATTCCGGATGCTCTGAACCTTGCGCTGGCGATGTCGGGCTTTGCCTATCAATGGATCGCCGCTCCGGAATCGGTCTGGCTGCACCTTGTGATGGCCGGTGCGGCCTATACGGTGCTTCGGCTCATCCGCCATCTGCACTTCAAGCTGACGGGGCGGGTGGGTTTGGGCATGGGCGACGTGAAGATGATCGGCGCGGCGATGTTGTGGATCGACGGCTGGAACATGCCGATCTTCATCTTCGTGGCGAGCGCCGGGGCTCTTATCTTCGTCCTGCTCCGCGGTCTGGCGAGCGTTGAGCTGACAGCACGTCAGCCCTTCGGCCCGTTCCTGGGGCTCGGGCTCCTGACGGCTTGGCTTATGGAACTGCCGCTTCCGGAAACTTCAGGTTTGTAAGCGATGAGGGTTGCAATGGAGAAAGCTGTTGGCGAGCAGACAACCTCGACGGTCCAATGTGCCCGCGAGGAGGGTTTCACATTGGTAGAAATGCTGGTCGTGCTGGCGATCATCGCTCTCGTCACGACGCTCGTGGCGCCCCAGATCCTGCGCTATCTCGGCTCGGCGCGGGCCGACGCGGCCCAGGCGCAAATCCGGAGCATCGGTAGCGCGCTCGAACTCTACTTCATCGATGTCGGAGCCTATCCCACGAACGAGGAAGGGTTGCCGGCTTTGGCGGTCGCTCCGGCTTCGGCGACACACTGGAACGGCCCCTATCTCAGGGGCGCCGACAAGCTGACCGACCCGTGGGGCGAGGCTTATGTATATCAGAACGACGGATCGGAGTTTTCCATCCGGTCACTTGGCCGCGACGGCAAGGAGGGTGGTGAGGGGCTCGACGCGGATATAGGCGGCTGAGTTCCCTTCACGAGAGTGGATTCGGGGCGAAGCCTCTGCTCCTCCGAGTCACTCGGCTGTGCCGGCAGCCAATCCGAGAATGGCATGTCCCTCCGCTGTCATGGACTTGCCGTTCCGCCGGGCGACGAGGTCGATCTGCACTGCTGCCGGCAGACCCGGCCTCGACGTCCAGTTATCGGACCAGATCGGGCTACGAGACTTTCCTTCATAATACAGATAGCGGAAGGTTATCGAAGTGATGTTGTCGGCGAGGTTAATCGATTTCTCTCCCGCAATGCTCGCTGCACCGAACCGGCGGGGCCGGAAGGATTGCATGAGGCTTCGCGCAACTTCCGTTCCCGAAAGTTCTATGGTGGTCTCGCGAAGCCCAAAAGACTGCGCCCCCTGGCGGGCTATTGTGACGAAACTCAGTCTTGCCCGATCGCCATCCAGAGACATGCGCTTTTCCGGATCGCCGTTGATGAAAAACAGAGGCATCGCCCCGCCAATGGTTTCCTCAAGATAGGCGGCCAATGCATCCAGCTCCGCCTGTGCGGAGATGTCCGTCTGAAGGCGTTTTATCGATCGAAACTGACCGAGGAAGCCCATCATCAGGCCGGCAAGAAGAGAGGTGAGAACAAGGGCGACGAGCATGTCGACCAGCGTGAAGCCTCCGCTGCGATCGCTCCTGGCGAGTGTAGTTTTGCGAAACGGCGTCATCGAAGGCTACTTTTGTGCTGGCGCTGGATCGCTAGTTCTCCGGGACCGTGCCGATCATGGGTACTATCTGGACATGCATCTCGGGCAAATCCTTTCCATCCACACCAGTAAGCGCCACGGTCACCCGGGCAGCTACGCTTCCGCCTTCGAGGGCCATCGGCCGTAACTCGATGCGCCATGACGGACCGCTGAACGTCCGCACTCCACCCGAATAGGCGTCGATCACGGCCGGCAATTCCTCGGACACCACCTTGCGCAGCAGCATATGTCGATCGCCTCTCGATTCCGCTTGGCGGTCACTCAGGCTCGCTTGAGAGATCGATTGCACCGAGAGCGCTAGGCCCAAGGAGAGCACGAGGAAAGCAACAAGAACTTCCAGCGTCCAGAAGCCGGCATCGCCGCGGTCGGTTGCCTTAGTCATCGCCGCCGTCCTGGATCATCGGAATGCCGGTCAGCCACGATACGACGATCCTCGAAGACCTATTCCTCTGATCGGTCAACGTGAATTTCGCGCCGGTCGATCCACCGTCGGCGAAAAAGAGAAGAGCCGCGCTTCCGTCGGCGGCCAGCAATTCCTGCCCGATCAGCAAATCGGCCTGCAATCCTTCGCCGAAATGGATCGTCCGTCCGGCGCCTCCAATGCTGCGCTTGTCGAGATCGAACTCGATCCGTTGCTCGTGCCCCTGCGCCAGCGCCTTGATACGCGCCGCGAAAAACATCGACTGCAGGTCCCGCACGATGGAATCCGGAGCCCCCTCGACGCGGCCGCGTCCAATCATCGGCAAGGCGATGGCTGTCATCAGGGCGACCACGGCAAGAACGACCATCATTTCGACAAGGGTGAAGCCCTGCTGCTCGATCCGCCGATCAAAAGAGGAGTGCCTCATTGCACGGCCACCTCGTTGACGCTGAGCAACGCTGTCATCACGGAGACGAAAAGACCGCCGACCGTCAGACCAAGGGCAATTGTGATGGCGGGCGTGAGGAACGTGACAAGCTGATCGATCCGGCGTTTGACCTTCGCCTCGACCAGCGCTGAAGCGCGCCTCAAGAGTGTCGGCAAGCGGTTCGATTCCTCGCCGATACCAACCAGCGTAAGCGTTGCATCGGAGAACATACCGGTCTTCTTGCACGCGTCTTGCAGCCGCTCGCCAGTGGCTACGCCGTCCCGCACACTTGCGAACCTTGCCTTCATATCGGGGATCGAACAGGTAAGGGCTGCGAGCCGTAGCGCCTCGATCATCGCCACATCGTTTTCCATCAGCAGCGATAGTGTGTGGAGATAGGTCGCAACCGCGTTGTCCCGGCGAAGGCGACCTAGGATCGGCATTTTCAGTAGCAGGCGCGCAATCGCCAGTCGTCCGGCAGGTCGCTGCCACAGCAAAGTGGCCCCGAGCGCCGAGACCAGAACGCCGCAAACGATGGCTACGGCATGACCGCTCAGAAGCCGTCCGAGGCCCGAAAACAACGCCACGACAACCGGTTTTTGCGCCGTACCGGCTTCGAAGATCGGTTCTATCGCCGGCATCAGAAAAAGCGACAGGAAGAGCACTGCGGCGATGATCATCAGAACAAGGAAGGCCGGATAGGCAAGTGCACCCAGGATCGCCGACCGCCTCTCGGCACGATAGCGGTGATCCTCCGCCATGCGGGCGATCACCTCGACGATTCGGCCACTGCTCTCGCCGCTGGCAATCATCGCTCCCATCGTCGACGGTAATCCGGGCAGCGTCGAAAATGCCTCGGAGAAAGATTTGCCGTTGGCAATCTGATCCGAGATGGTCAGGAGTTGCGTGCGGTGGTGGCCGGACGCCTCGGCGGTCGCAAAGATGCGGAGCGCAGCCGGCACGTTGAAACCCGCTTCGAGCAGCACCGACAGTTCGGAAAGAAGTTTCGCCAAATCGGGCGTTCGCCGGATTTGCCACCAGAGAGCGTTTGCTTGTTGCGCGCTCCCCGCTACATCCAATTCGGTGAGGGCAAAAGGCCGCTTGCCGGCCTGCAAAAGTTTGCGGGCGGCGTCGTGGGAATCGGCCGCGTCGATCCGGCCGGCCTCGGGCGACCCATCCGTCAGGTAGGCGCGGTAGGTGAACGATGCCACGTTCAGTGATCCGCCAATTCGACGACCCGGCGTATTTCAGCCTCCGTCGTCATTCCCGCAGCGACGAGCTTCCGCGCGTGAGCCATGAGTGAGATCATGCCCTCCTGCTCAGCTTCGGCCTCGATTTCCGCCTCGTTGGCGCCGCCGCTTACCAAGCTGCCGATCTTCTCCGACACGGAGAGCAGTTCGAAGCAGACGATCCGTCCGGAATAGCCGGTGTCACGACAGTCTGCACATCGCGTCAGACCGGACGCGGGGGACCCAGCCGATTGGCCGCGGCAATGTGGACATGTCCTGCGGACGAGCCTTTGGCTGACCACGCCGCGAATCGTCGCGCCGAGCAGATAGCTGTCGATACCGATGTCGCGTAGCCGTGTGAACGCGCCCGCGGCGCTGTTCGTGTGCAAGGTCGACAACACGAGATGCCCGGTAAGAGCCGCGCGGATCGCGATCTCGGCTGTCTCCTTGTCGCGTACCTCGCCGACCAGGATGACATCCGGATCCTGACGCAGCACCGATCGCAGGGCCGCTGCGAAATCCAGGCCGATCGCCGGTTCCACCTGCAATTGTGTAACACCTGCTAGGCGGTACTCGACGGGATCCTCGACCGTAAAGATCTTGGTGTCGATCGAATTGCGCCCCTTGAGCATCGAATAAAGAGTCGTGGTTTTGCCGCTGCCGGTCGGGCCGGTAATCAGGATGATGCCATTTGCCGCTTGCGACATCGCCGTGAGCCGTGCCCTTGCTGCGGGGTCGAAGCCAAGGGCTTCCAGTTCAAGTCTCACTCTCGATCGATCGAGCACGCGCAGCACGATCGCCTCTCCATGCGCGCTGGGCACCACCGACACGCGCATGTCGACATTCTGGCCACGCACCACTGCCCGCAAGCGCCCGTCCTGGGGAATGCGCCGTTCCGCAATGTTCAATTGCGCCAGGATCTTGATACGCGTCACGATGCCCGCATGCATCGAACGCGCCACGGTCTCTGCGAGCAACAATAGCCCATCCAGACGAACCCGGATGCGTACATTGTCCTCCTGCGGCTCGATGTGGATGTCGGTGGCTCCACGTTCCACGGCCTCGTTGATCACCCGGCTGACCAGCCGAACGACCGGCGCCTCGCGGGCGATGTCGCGTAGTCTGTCCGCATCGTTGAGATTGGCGTAAGCGTCGAACGCATCCGCCAAAACCTCTCCTGCCGCGCCCTGCCGGAGGAGCTTAAACTGCGCGGCAATGTGGCTGCGGGTAGCGATATGCAGCGAAGGCATGCGGTCGAGGTGGAAGGCCAGCGCATCGATCGCACCGCGTGAGAAAGGGTCGCTGACCGCCACGGAGACAACGCCGTCGGTCATGCCGAGCGGTAAGATGGAACTGCCTTCGCAGAACGAGAGCCCCACGAGATCGACCAACTGAGCGTCGAGGCCGAAAAGGTCGTTGAACAATGGCAATTGCAGGATCGAGGCGAGATGTCTGGCCAGTTCATCCTCCCGCAACAGGCCAAGTTCGGTCAAGACGATGTCGAATGGATGCGACGTGGAGGTCAGCGCGGCCCTGGCGCGGCCTGCTCCGTCCTGGGACAACGCACCATCGGCAACCAGACGGTTCAGTACCTCGTCCGCAGTCGGCCTTTGCAGATGGACATTCATGGGCCGAGCCCCGCAAGGACTTGAGCGATGTCGCTGGAAAGAGGCGCGGGACATGTGACCTGCGACTGTATATCGCGCGTCTCGTCCCGCGCCGCCAATAGTTTTTCGATGCGTCTGAACGGCCGATCGCGCCGCGTCGACGGCTCAATCAGGTATGCCGAATGACCACGGAATGGCGATTTCGGCGCCTCTACGGCAACGCTGATCGCCGTCGGAGAACGGGACGCGCCGGCATCCGCATGCGGGCTGGCCGCATTCTCCATCATGATGGCGAGCCGCTTGGGTGCTCGCGACGAAACAACGATGCCCAACCGCGAATGCACTGTAAAAGTCGCATAGAGGGCGGCCGGCGGAATGTCGCGAAGCGGCTGAAAGTCCGAAAGCTCGAAAACGGACTCGAACGGTCCCCGCTTCGCGCCGCTGAATATCTCGACTTCCGCGCCGCGCGTTTCGGATTGCGGCTCATAGCTTCGGTAGGTGACGATCGCTTCGGCGAGATCGTCCGCTTGATCTTCGGACACGCCAAGCGCCCTCAAGCCTGTCGCAAGCGTGCTTGCGTCTGCGGCGTTGAGATCGACCAGCCCGGTCTGGTCCTGGAGTTCGGCCGTGACCAAATAGCCGGAAATCTTGCAGACGACAGGTTGGGAATTAAGAGGCAAAGGCTGCTGCGGTGCCACTCCGGCGGTCCCCAATTGTCGCATCGCTACCAAGGTCAAGACCGCGTCGGCAAGGCTATCCAGGCGGTCCTGCTGGGCCCGGTTGGCTGCGACCAGCCAGTTGGTTCGGGCCGCCATAGCGAAAGGCGCGACGATCGCTGCCACGAAAAGCAGGAACAATAGCACCGCGACCAGCGCGAAACCGGCATTGTCATGCTCCGGCCGACCCGGCGGCGCGCTCATTCGGTGACACTACTGGCCGGCGCGGCCGAATAAAGGGAAACCGTCAAATTCCGTCCGCCACTCTCAAGTGTCACAGCGGCACGGGTAATCGAGACGACTGTCCATCCCGAAACTTCCTCGCCCCGGCCATACCAGCGAAGGTCGCCGCCTTTGGCGGGGCCGATCAGCGCGCGACTTCTATCGGACGTCAGACTGATGCCGGCCAGCCGCAGGTCCGGCATCGTCTCGGCCACCACCGACTCCGGTTCGATTTCGAGAGGGGGTGGCGGTTCCTCGACGAATTCTTCCTCCACGGGTTCGACCGGAGGCGGAACAAAGGGCCTGCGCGTGGTATGAAACAGCGGCCGCAAAAGGCTCTCGGCAGGCGCAAGCGCCAATTCCCGGTCGGGCTGGTCTGCACCGCCATTGGCCACTTGCGGATAAGACAGGTTTACGGCGTTGTTGGGCTCGATCGGCGAGAGGTCGGGCGGGGTCCGCCACCAGTGGATGTTGAGGAAAACCATCGCCGCGCTGGCCGCCACAAGAGCAAGAGAGACGGGGGTCCGTATCATTGCACGGTTCCGGCTTGCGGCACGCCGAGATCGGAACGCAGGGCGCCGTAGACACGCAACTGCGCCGATATTTCCGGTGCCTGCCTTACGTTGGGGCCGATCGATCCGCTCAGCCACAGATTGGCGCTGCGCACGATCATTGGCTTCGACGTCTCGACCGATAGCACCGCGTTGTAGACCGCCTCCACAGTGCCGGATATGTCGGCGCCGACACCGACGTAACGCACGCCATTGACCGTCAGGTCGGGGACGTTGCTGATCGACAGTACATTGGCGTTCTGCGCGGTGATCACTTCGCTCAAATGCTTCTGCATGTTGCCGCGGATGACGGCCTCGGTCTCGCCTTCGAGAAATTCGGCACCAGCCGATGGTGAGGCCATCTCCCTTTCCCGCATCAACCCGGCCTTCAGGCCGGCGATCGCCTGCAGGCGGCCGATCGCCTCCCGTTTCTCACGAACCTCCGCGTTGACGTCCAGCACGGAGGACAGCGCCAGTTGGACAGCGAAACCGCTCGCCACAAGCACCATCACGAGCACGGCAAGGGCGATCGCCCGCCGCGCGCGGCGTGAAGCGTTGACGATGCGGGTGACTGGATCCCCCATCACCGCTCCAGCTTCATGACGAGGGTGAAGCGCTCGCCGTCGGCGCCAGGCGCTTTGACGACCGGAGCGGTGAAGGTCGGTCCGCTGAACAGCGGCGAGGCGTCGAGCGTCGCAATCAGCCCGGCGGCGGAAGACGAAAACCCTGAAAACGTCACCTTGTCGTCCTCGATAGAAAGATCGATGATCCAACTGTCGTCGGGCACGAGCCGTGTCAGTTCTTCCAGGATTTTAGCGAGCGGGATCGCCTGGGCGCGCTGCACGCGCACGCTCTCAATTTGCTCGACGCGCCGATTGCGTTCGTCCGACAGCGCGCGCACGGTCTTTACCTCGACTCCGAGCGCCTCGATCTCCGTATCGAGCTGTCTTATCCCTTCCCTGTAATGCCATTGGGCATGACCGAGGGTTGCGATAGCGAGCACGGCCGAGGCGGCGACCACGACTCGGAAAAAGCCGCGCTGCAACCTGTCACGCCAGGCCGGCCGAACGAGCGCGCCAAGTTCTTCGACATATAGCTCAACTGGGCCACCCTCGCTCTCCGCCCGCATGGTGCCGAGGCGTGCCCCGGCCTGCTCGATCGCGGCGAGAAGCGGCTTTAGCGTCTCCCGCTTGACGACGAAATAGCGGTGATCACTGCGATCAGCATCGCCGGTGGCAAACAGCATGATCACGGTGGCTGGATCGAGTGGGGTGGAGGACTGGAGGTCGAGCGCGGCCATAGCGCTAGCGCGGCGGCTGGGTAGGCGGAAGGGAGCAACTTGCCGCTCCAGAAAACGTCCCGAGCCCAGCACAAGGTCGACGATAGGGCGCTTCTTTTCATGAGCGGAACGCACGAGTCCTTCAAGTTCCACCCGCAAATCCTGGGGCTCGAACAATTCCCGCGGTTCGGTCACGTCGCCTGAAGCGCCTGCAGCGTGCCAGCTATGAACAGAGTCCCTTCCCACAACGAGGGTGCAATCTGCAGTTTGCTTTTTCCTGACCGCAGCCGGCGTCATGGCGACGAGTTCCGCCAGCCACCACTCGCCGAAATCAGCCAAATCGTTGCGCAGGGAGAATTGATGCATGCCGTCAGTCCGGCGCGTAGCAGCAGATAAGACACTCTCTCATTAGCAAAAAACAGGAAAGCGTTCAGTGACCAATGGGAACGGAACCACGAAAATCACAGGTTTGTTTAGATCAGCCGAGCGAGCGGGGGTGAATCAGGAGTGTGACGAGTGTGAATATGGCTGGAAGAAGCCAAAGCCCGTTGGCGAGAAAAATTTCTATCAGTACGCCCCCGATCCTTCCGCTCCAACTTCAGTTTCGGTCAGTGGGCGTTACGCGTGCCGCTGGAAACCGCCGGTAGCTCTCCGCCTGGCACGCTTTCCACCGAAAAGCTTCGGCATGGCCGGCCGTGTTGATCCGGCAGACAGCCTGAATCAGCGTCGCCCTGATTTCTGAATCTCCTTCAATTAGTGCGGGTCATGCTCCAAGACTGTGCGCTTTGCCGGCACAAGAGGAAACAGCTTGCAGCTGAGCCGAGGCAGACAACGCTGGTAGCCAGCCCCCGCAACCAGAATTGCAAAGGCCCCGGTGGAAGCACCGGGGCCTTTGCCGTTTGTACGCGCCAGAATACCCGCGATCTCGCAACCAACTCGATCTCAAGCCGTCCATCCTGTGGGGTCAGCCCGATTTCCCGAGAAGGGGTGGAAGCACCCTCGGCGGGAGACGATCTCAGCAGGCATGCTTTTTTGCGCTGCGCAGGAGCGCCGCGTATTCGGTGCCGGCTCTGTTCAGGATGAACCGTTTTCGGCACTTCTCAGGAGAGCGTGGCGTATGTCGCGGTCGAGCAGGTCGATGTCCAGCCGTTCGCGCAATCGGTTCAGTCGGTAGCGCAGCGTCGAAACATGAATGCCGAGCGCATCCGCTGTTCGCTGGAACCTTCCGTCGTGGAGGGCAAATGCCCGGGCGGTCTCAAGCATGTCGGCACGCTTCTCGCCCGCCAGCTTCAGAACGGCGGGGTGGACCTCGGCGCCGGGCGGCTCGGAATGGCGCGTGGCGTCGATGTCGCCCAGCGCCAGAGCCAGGATGGATATGGCAAGCTGGAGCCAAGGCAAGGCGGCCTCCTCCCGGGAAAGCACCCGGCTGGAATGGCAGCTGACGACGAAACCCTTGTTGCCTTGCGTGCGCAGGAGCAGCATCGCCACGGAACGGTAGTCCTGGATGTCCGCATCGAGGCGGTAGAGCGGGAAAGCGGTGCTTTCCCGCATGTCCGGAATGAACCGCGGAGCGCCGCCTTTGAGGAGTTCCCGCGCCGGGCTGAGGCCGAGCGGCCACTTGGTTCGCAGGCTCTCGAACAGGGGGCTGACCGGGCCATGCCGGGCCAGCAGCGTGACCGTTCCCGTGGAACCGTCGACCTCCAGCAGACCGGTATTCCGCCATTGCGGGCAAATCCGCGTCACGCCCGCCAGCCCCACGCGAATTTTTGCTTCGCTGCCGGTGCACGCGGCCAGCTCTCTTGCGAGACGATCGACAGCTTCCGGCTGCATGCCGCGCTCTCCTATGTTTCATAGGAAAACAATAGCCTGCCTGTCCTACGGATTGAAGGATGCCCTTTCGGCGTCGGGAAGGCAGGATGTGGGCCGTTCTCAACAACCGATGGATTTGGCATTTCCATGCAACGCCAGATGCACCTCGTCGCCTACCTCAAGACCGGCCCGACGGCGCTGCATGCCGGCGGATGGCGGCATCCGGAGGCGACGCTCGCCGACATCTTCGAGCCGGCGCGCTACGAACATGTCGCGCGGGTGCTGGAGGATGCCTGCTTCGACGGCTGCTTCTTCGCTGACCTGTTCGGGCTCTACGACATCCACAAGGGCGGCTTCGACACCTATGTCGAGCGCGGCGGACAGATTTCCTTCCTCGATCCGCTGACCGTCCTGCCGGTGATGGCGCGCGCCACCAGCCGTCTGGGGCTCGGCGCGACGCTGTCGACCACACTTTTCCACCCGTATCACCTGGCGCGGTCGCTGCTTTCGCTCGACGTATTCTCCAGGGGACGCGTCGCCTGGAACATCGTCACGTCGGCGACGGCTCTGGAGGCCCGGAATTTCGGGCTTGAGACGCTGCCGGACAAGGACGCCCGCTACGACCAGGCCGACGAGGTCGTCGAAGCCTGCCTGAAGCTTTGGCGAAGCTGGGATGCCGATGCATTCGTTCTCGACAAGACGACGGGCGTCTTCGCCGATCCGTCCAAGGTTCACTACAGCGACCATGCCGGCCGCTTCGTGAAGACGCGCGGTCCGCTCTCCATCCCGCAAAGCGCTCAGAAGCATCCGGTGCTGATGCAGGCGGGCTCCTCCGAGCGCGGCCGGCGGTTCGCCGCCCGCTGGGCGGAGGTCGTGTTCGCGGCGCAGAAGGGCAAGGCCGAGATGCAGGCCTTCTACCAGGACATTAAAGGGCGGCTCGACGCGCATTGCCGCCGGCCGGAAGACTGCGCGATCCTGGTGCAGACGAGCTGCATCGTCGGCGAAACAGATGCGATCGCCGCCGAGAAGGCCGCCTATCTCAACGATCTGGCCGACGAAGAGCTGCGGCTGGCAACCACCTCCAGTTCCGTGGGTGTCGATATGAGCCGCTATGAGGACGGCCAGTCGTTGTCGGACCTGGCCGGCAGCCAGGGCATGCAGGGCTCGGTCGATCTGCTCGAGCAGGTGCGCAGGGACGGCGCCCTGTCGATTTCGCAAGCGGCGCGGAAGGCGCTTCCCAACCAACTGGTCGGCTCGCCGGCGACGATCGCCGACCGGCTGGAAGAGCTGTTCCTGGCGCAGGCCTGCGACGGCTTCGTGCTGGCGCCGGCGACTTTCCCCACCAGCCACGAGAGTTTTGCGCGCGCCGTGGTGCCGGAGCTGCAGCGGCGGGGCCTGTTCCGCAAGGCCTATCAGGGCAAGACGCTGCGCGAGCATCTGCGCGAGGGGAACGCCGCATGCTGATCGGATTTTCCGCCAATCTCCAGCGGCCGTCGAAGACGCGGGCGCTGGTCGCGGAGATCGTCGAAAGGCTGGGCGACCGTTTCGGACCCGCCAGCCTGCACGATCTCTCCGAGACGGCACGCATGTTCGGCGGCGCCTTGCAGGCAAGCGAACTGACCGGCGAGGCGGCGGACATCCTCGCGGTAATAGAGCGGGCGGATGCACTCGTCGTCGCGAGCCCGGTCCACAAGGGTTCCTACACCGGGCTGTTCAAGCACGTCTTCGACCTCGTCCGGCCAGATGCACTCTACGGCAAACCGGTGATCGTCGCGGCGGCCGGCGGCGGCCCCCGCCATGCGCTGGTCGTCGAGCACCAGATGCGGCCGCTGTTCGGCTTCTTCCGCGCGCAGGTGATGCCGACCGCCGTCTATGCCTGCGATGCGGATTTTTCCGACGGCAAGCTCGTCGACAGGCTGGTGAAGGAGCGCGTCGCCGACGCGGCCGCCGAACTCGGGGACAGCCGTGCCGCCTTGGCGGCCTGAGCGAGCATTTCCGTTTTTCTTCGGATCAACGGAACTGCTCTCTATCTCTTTGTTTTTTGCAATTCCGAACGCTGCGCACTTTTGCTGGAACCGCTCTAGAGCGGAATCCGGTCAAGATGGACCGGAATTCCACTCTATCTGTTTGTTTTGTCGCATGATCTTTGTCCAAAAAGTCTGCAACTTTTCGGGATCATGCTCTAGCCGCAGGTGAAACCGCGCTGGTTTTGGGCGAAGCGGACGTCTTCCCTGGGCGTCAGCGTGCGCAGCTTGTGACAGCCGCATTGCTCGCTGAGCGGCGCGCGGATCATGGTGCGCAGGCTGATGCGCGAGGCGGGGTGGCGCAGGCTTTCATGCAGGGCGGTCGAATCTTCCGGCGGCCGGTCCATGATGCCGTCCTGCCAGCGCACGATGAAGCTGGCGGCGACGTAGCAGGCACCGATCTCGCGGGCGAGCGAGGCCTCCGCGCCGGTCGAATGGTTCATCGCGTCGGCTCCCAGGACCTTGTAGGCATGCGCCTCGGCGCGGCTGCCGAAACGCGGCCCCCAATTGTGCGCGAACACGAGCTGCTGATCCTGCCCGACGACGCGGTGCGGCTGCGGCCACAGCTCCTCGGCGGTCTCTTTCAGCAGGGCCGCGAGTTGCGGGCAGAAGAGCTGCACGGACTGGCAGGCGGCGGTCATCTTGCCCGACAGCGAGTAGCGCGTCTGCGAAAGGTCGAGCACGTCCCAGGGGATGATGAAATCTCCGGGCTTCAGCATCCGGTTCATCGAACCGGAGGTCGAGTCCGCCAAGATCTTCTTCACGCCGGCTTCCCGCAGGATCCAGGCAACCTTGCGAAAAGCCTCATGGTTGATGGAATCGATCGGCCACCCATGGGCGAAGACGTTGAGAATCCGCCTCGGCTCGCCATCCGGCGTGCCTTCGCCGGAGACCTCGATGACCTGCCAGTTCTCGCTCGGTCCCCACGGCGTCTCGAAGACCAGGCCGCGCTCCCTGACCGAGACGCCGGGCTCCAGCACGTCGTCGGGAAACATGAGACCCCATTGGGCACTGCCGGAAATCAGCGCGAAAGGGGTCTGCGGTATCGTGTCGGCCATGGGAGGAACCTTTCAAGAGGTCAGAATGCGGATATCGCCGATTGTCCGCACCTCGAGGCGCGGCGCGTCGGTGAGACCGGAGGGCTGGCCCGCGCCGCTTTCATAGGGCGTGCCGGGATAATAGCGGTTGGCGGCGGTGTTGCGGACGCGCAGTTCGACCATGACACGGCCGGCGCCCGGCAGAGCGAAGGCGGCCTCGCCGGCGACATGGCGGCCGGCGACCGCGCCGTCCATCAGGCATTCCGCGGTGCCGGCGAGGCCCGGACAGACGAGACTCCAGCGTCGGCCGGCATCGAGAGGCGGGAGCTCGATCTCGCGGCGGTAGACACCGGTGCCGGCGAAGGCCCCGAAACCCTGCCTCTCCCAGCCTCGATCCGTCCGGATCGGCTGGAACGGCCCGCCGGCGGAGAAGGTCCAGCCATCGGGCAGCGGGACCGGAGGCGGCAGGTCGGACATTGGCGCCGTCGCCGGCGCCGGCCGTGGGTCGGCCCCGCTGCCGGGCCGGGTTCCGATGCAGAGCAAGGCATGCGCGGCGATCTCGATGCGGACCGCGCCGCTGAGCCCATAGGCGAAAGGCGACACCGCGCCGGTTTCCGGATGCCAGCGCAGGAGATCGACCGGGCCGTCCGGCAGGGATAGCCGTACGATGCGCCGTTCCGGCTGGTCGTTGAAAAGGGCGAGCCGCATCCCGCCATCGACGCGCGCCGCCGCGGCGAAGGTCGGCCCATGCTCGAAGCGCGCCGGCGGGACGGGAAGGGCATCGCGGAGAAGGTTTGCGACGGTTTCGTAGTCGGGTTCGTCGACATGGCGGAGCGGCAGGCCGGCGAAGGCTGCCGCTAGTGCTTTGTCGAGGCCGGTCTCGCGCGTCTGCCGGGGCAGGCTGCCCGAGCCGATCAACCGGCCGCCCGCGGTCGCGAATTCCGCGATGATTGTCGCCGTGCGCGGCCCCGCCAGCGTGCTGACCGCCGGCAGGATCAGCGCGGCATAGCGGCCCGACGGCAGGAGCAACTCGCAGTCAAAAATCCGGGCGTCGGCGAGGCCGCTTTCGTCGACGATGTCGAAGCCGATGCCCGACAGCGTCAGGGCTTCGGCCCAAAGCCCGAAATGGCGGCCGCAATCGGAAGCGGGGCCTTCGGCGCGGATGGTCTCGAGCGGATAGAGGAGTGCCACCGGGCGGATGGGCTCGCCGTCCTCCAGGAAGGCCGAGAGCCGCGCAAGTTCCTCGAGCACCGGGGGCGCATCCTGCCACCAGGGCTCAAAATTGAAGCCGGGCGCGAAATCGAAGCGTGGATTGGCGCCGGACCTTTCGCCCGGCGCGAAGCCGTCGGTCAGATAGAGCGCATGCAGCACGACGCGGCGTGCGCCCTGCAAGGTGTGGCGGATGGCCTGGGCGCGCAGGCGCTCCAGCGTCAGGCCCCATTGGCCGGCGGCTCCGGCCATGCCGGACTCGCGGCCGGTCGAATACTGCTCCAGCGTGCAGCGTGCGCGGCCATTGGCGCGGGCGACCGAATCGCCGAGCCTGGCGGCCAGTTGCGGACGATAGTCGGCCGCGTCGACCGACGTCGCCGAACGGTACCGGTCGACGCCGAAATAGTCGACACCGGGCATCGAGCGCGGGTCGATGCCCGTCAGGCCGTCGTGCAGGCCCCATGTTCCGACGTGAGTCAGCAGTTCGTGCCCGCTGAAGGCCACGCCATGCTTGTCGCACCAGGCGCGCAGCGTGCCGAAGAACGCCTCCTGCAGCCGGTCGGAGTAGGCGCGGAAGAAACGCGTGCGCATCGCCACGGTGGCCGGCCCGACATCTCCGATCAGCGCGGCGAGCTGCAGCGCCAGCGACTCGCCGCCGAGCAGGGCCGGCAGACGTTTGTCCCACAGCAGGCTGTTGCCGACGTCGCCGTGCATGCCCTGCCAGTGATAGAAGCCGGCATAGGGATGATCGAAGAAAAAGCCCTTCGCGTCGGCGTTCGTCGCTGCAAGTAGCGGGCGATAGACTTTTTCGGCAAAACGCTGCGCCGCTTCGGGCATCAGGTAGTTGACGAGGCGCGAGCTGCGGCAGCGGGCGGCGACGAAGACGGTGACCGAGGCGTCGGTATCGGCCGGGATATCGACAGCGCATGAGACGTCGTCGGCCGCGACGATGCCGGCGCGGGAGGTGAGGTCGCGGAAGCGGCGATCCGGTCCATGGCCGGCGGCGGCGACGATCTCCCACTCATCCCAGAGCGGCGCGGCGCCCTCGTAGCACCAGCGCAGCCCCTCCTCGCCGAGAAATTCCAGCCAGGGGGAGCGGATGTCGCCAAAGGTCGCCTGGGCACTGCCCCGGCGCACCGGAACGGTCAGCCAGAAGAGGTGGCGTTCGCGGAGATGGTCGGCGCCTTCGACCGTCCGTCCACCGCCGTGGCCGGACATCCAGTTGTATTCGTCGTAAATCTCGATGGAGAGGCCCAGCCGGCCGGCCTCGTCACAGGCCAGGCGATAGGCGTCGAGGAAAGCAGGCGAAAGATAGTCGCCGAGCGGCAGCCCGAGCCGTGCCTGGATCATGATCGTGCCCAGGCCCGACCGGGCGATCTCCGCGAGGCGGGCGGCGATCTCGGCCTTGCCCGGGATATGGTGCCAGAACCAGAAGGCGCCCGGCCGAAACGGCTGGGCGGGAGACTGGAACCAATCCGGGGCTTCCATCGGGGTCAGGCGATCGGCGCCAGGTGGACGACGAGGCGGCGGCCGGTGGCGTCGGGCAGCGAGAACCGCAGGACGCCTGTGTCCCCGGTCGGGGAAACGGCCTCGCCGTCGAGATGCGCCGCGACCAGCCGCCCGGGCTCGATCCCCGACAAGGCGATCTCGAAACTATCGCCGACTTCAGGATGAAGCGTCATCGAGACACAGGTCTCGGCGAGCGTCAGGTTGGCGATGCGGCCGCGGGTCGGGGTCTCAAGGAGCGTTCCGCGGGTCGTCGAAAGGGAAAGGGTGCCCTGGGCGACGGCAACCGTCACCGGACCTATCGGGGTCTCGACAGGCCCGAGGCTTCCCGGCTCGCCGGTGTTGCGCAATTCCCAGCCCGCCCACGGATTGATGTCCATGATATCGGCCACGCCGAGCAGCGGCAGCAGTGCACCCCAGGAGTAGAACGGGTCCGTGTCGCCCTGATCCATGGCTTCGCCGGTTTCGGCGTTGTAGTTTTCGGCGATCACCCGATCCGCCCACGATTTTTCGAAGAGCTTCATGCATTTGGCGCCGAACGCCCTGGCCTCGGCCTCGAAGCCGTTGCGACGCAGCGCATGCCAGACGAAATAGTTGACGTTCGGCCATATGCGGCCGCGCCAGTAGACGTTGTCGCGATAGGCCGGGTCGTCGCGGGTGGCGTTGGGGATGACCCATTCGCCGCCGAAGGTGCGGGGGTCGTCGAGATGCTGGAGCAGCCGCCCGGCCTGTTCGGGCGTGGCCGCGCCGCAGATCAGCGGATAGAAGCTCGTCGGCGCCAGGCTCCGCACGAAGCCGCCGTTGCGCTGCCGGTTGGCGAAGATGCCGCGCGCCTCGTCCCACAGCTCGGTGCGGATCCTGTCGCGGCTCGATGCCGCCAGAGCGTCCAACTCCTCCGCCTCGCCGGTGCGGCCCAGTTCGCGGGCGATCAGCGCCAGCATCTCGGCGTCGAGCGCCAGCACCGAGTTCAAGCCGACGTCGAAGGTCGAGAGCGTGCGCGTTTCCGGCTCGTAGATCGCTTCGTCATGGGTGGCGGAATTGTCCATGCCGGTCTCGTTGCGCGCGCCGAAGTGCATGCCCTTGTACATGCCTTCGCCGACATCCGACGTGCCGCAGGAGACAAGCCCGCGGCGGTCGGGATCGCGCATTTCGCGCCACCAGAGCTGGTTGCGCCGGAGCGGCTCGTAGACGAGCTCGAGCAGCGAACGATCACGACCGCGCAAAAACATCATCCAGGCCATGAACGCCCCGTTGGGCGCCTGGGTGCGGTCGACCCAGGAATCGTTGACATTGGTGAGGCAGGCGAAATTTCCCTGCGGCGTGGCATTGGCCATTGCGGTCGCCATGTTGTCGAAGCCGAGCCGGCGATCGAACAGGCTGCACATCAGCGCATGGTAGGTGGCGTCGTTGTACCAGACGGCGAAGCCGCCGAGATCCCACATGCGGCTGGTCGCGGTGAAGTTGCGATGGTGTGCGGTGTCACGCAGGGTGTTCCAGCCCATCACGTCGCAGACCGCGTCGAGCGCGCCGGCATTGCGGCCGGTCTGGACCGGCAGGGGCGGCGAGGATGCACCCTTGGCGAGGCATTCCCGCGCCTTTGCGATCGCCAGCCCGCGGTCGTCCGCGACCGCAGCGGCGAAGCGCGTGTGCTTCGACATTTCGAGCTCGAAGCGCAGCGCCAGCGCCTTCGCCTCGTTGCCGCGGCTGCCGAGATAGAAATAGCCGTTGGCGTCGAAATCGGCGACCAGATCGGCGACGCTGTCATGCGCGGTGACCTGCACCGGCTGAGTGGAGGCGACGACGGCGACGAAGCGTGTTCCGACCTTGATGGTCGCCGCCTGCGCGGCCTCGTCGAAGACGGCGGTCGCGCCATTCTCGGCCGAAAGGGAAAGCGCTACCCAGTAGCGGAGACCCCATTCGCCGTGATGCGTGCAGCGCCATTCGCCGTGAAAGGCCCAAGGATCGGTCTTGTCGTAGCGGAAATCCAGCTTCGTGCCGCCATAGCGCGTCTGGAAGGCGATATGCTCGCCGTCGATGCCATGGCGGCCGAATGTCAGGTCGGGTCCGGGAGCGATCGTCGTCGCCTTGCCGGCCCGGCTCGAAAACAGCACCGGCGTCAGGCGAACGCGGAGGGGCAGGAAAACCATCTCGCCCGGCCGGTTCGACCAGGTATTCCAGGCCCGCGCGGCCGGAACGTTGGCATCGACTAGCATCGTCAGCATCCGTGCATGCGGGCCGGTCAGCCTATCCGACCGGCCGAAAAACCGGGACGGGCCTGGCGCCCGTCCCGTCGGTATCGGGCAGTCGATGCTACCGCGCGAACTCCGTCTTGACCTCGGCCCACATGTCCGAGATCTCCTGCCGCTGTTCTTCCGTCAGCGGAAGGGCGAACTTCAGGCGATCGAGAACTTCCGGGTTGCCCATGACGGTCCTGTTGAAGGCGTCCTCCGGCAACGCCGCGACCGCCTTCGCATTGGCCGAAACGGCCGCACCCGCGTTCGTGTCCCAGGTGACGTAGAAGTCGGGGCTGATCATGTAGTCGATGAACTTCTCGGCGGCTTCCTTGTTCGGAGCGTCCTTGGCGATCATCATGACGTCGAACCAGGCCGAGGCACCCTCGGTCGGGACGACGAACTCGATCGGCAGCTTGTGGCGCTTGATGGCGCGCGCCGCGCCGCCGGCCCAGATCTCGCCGATGTCGAAGTTCTTGGCCGCGATGCCCTTCATCCACTCGTCCTCGGACGCCCAGAAGGAGCGGATCTGCGGCTTGAGCGCGAGCAGCTTCTCCTTGATCGCCGCCATGTCCGCCGGGTGGTTGATGTCCTGGCCGAGAGCGAGCGCCGCCATCTGGACGTTGTAGATGCCGTCGTCGCGCAAGGAGACGCGGCCCGCATATTTGGGATCCCACAAGGCGTTGACCGAGGTGAGCTTGTCCTTGATGGTCTCGGTGTTATAGGCGAACGAGTTGATGCCCCAGACCCACGGCACTCCCCACGTCTCATCGCCGACCTTGACGATGTCGCTATCCCTGAACTGCGCGGACACGTCGGCGAAGTTGCTGATCTTGGAGGTGTCGATCGGCTCGATCAGACCCTCGTCGCGCGTTGCCGGCAGGAAGGGCGTGCCGACCACGACGACATCGTAGGCGCCGGGGCTGGTGCGCATCTTGGTGAGCATTTCCTGCTCCGACGTATAGTAGTCGTGGACGACGGTGACACCCGTCATCTCCTTGAACTTCTCCACTGCGAACTTCTCGTCCGTGCCGTAGCCGTTCCAGTTCAGAACACGGATTTCCTGTGCCTGCGCGGCGGTCGTGCCCGCCGCCAATGACAGCATCGTCGTCCCGGCGAGCGCCGCCGCGGCCGACAGAATGATCTTGCGCCTGTTCATTTTGATGTCCTTCCCCTGGAGAGATGCGCATGCCCGCGCAGTTTCGGTCTCGCGAAGATGCGGTTCCACGCATGTTCGTACACTAACAATATCCAACACCGTCCCTTGCGCAAGAGGGGACGGAGGCGAATTTTCGGGCACAGCGGGCACTTGCGCAAAAATCGACTTGCTAGGGTAGCGGAAACCGGCTTTAGTTCGTATACGAACAGTAAAACGGGGAACGCGTCGGCGGCAACCGCCCGGCGCCGTCTTGTCGAGGTAGCCATGACCAGCAGCGCCAGACGCCTGCGTGCAATCATCGGCCTGAGCGGGCCGACCGCGCTGTGGCTCACCGTGACGGTCGTGCTGCCGCTGGCGGCCATGTTGGTGTTCAGCTTCCTGACGGTCGTGCCGGTGGGCGGACGCGAGGCGGCGTTCACGCTCAAGCACTACACCGACTTCTTCACCCGGCCGCTCTATCTGACCAATGCCTGGCGTTCGGTTCGGCTCGGCCTGGAAGTGACCTTCTTCTGCGCGCTGATCGGCTATCCGGCAGCCTACATCCTCGCCAAGGCCATCAAGGGCCGCTGGCGCGAGGCCCTGCTCCTGCTCATCGTCCTGCCGTTCTGGAGCAACAGTCTCGTGCGCACGTTTTCATGGACGATGGTGCTCAGCGACAACGGCTTGCTCGCCCGCACGATCCACGGCATCCTGCCTTTCGCGCCCTCCTTCGATCTGCTCTACACCTACCCGGCGATCGTGATCGGGCTGGTGCAGTCGTACCTGCCCTACATGATCCTCACCTGCTACATCTCGCTGCAGGCGATCGAGGACAGTCTGACGGAAGCGGCCTACAGCCTCGGCGCGTCGCGCTTCGATGTCTTCCGCCGCGTGATCCTGCCACTCAGCCTGCCGGGGCTCATCGCCGGCTCGATCCTGATCTTCGTGCCGGTGCTGGGCGCCTTCATGGAGCCGCGCATCCTCGGCGGCCAGCAGGCCATCATGCTGGGGACGCTGATCGAGAACCAGTTCACGGCCTCGTTCAACTGGCCGCTCGGCGCGGCGCTCGGCTTCATCATGCTGGCAATCGTGCTGCTGATCATGGGCCTGTTCTATCCCGTGCTGAAGAAGCACATCTCGGTCAATTGAGGGTGTGACGATGAACAAGGCCAGCTCCGCCTTATCGGGCCTGTACCTCCTCCTGATCCTGTTCTTTCTCTACATCCCGATCATCGTCATGATGATCATGTCGTTCAACCGGTCGGAACTCTACCTGCTTCCGTTCGAGTTCGACCTTGTGTGGTACCAGCAGCTTGCGCAGAACGACCAGCTGATCGGCGCGGCGCGCAACAGCATCGTCATCGCGCTGGTCAACACCGTGATCGCGACGACGCTGGGCACGCTGACGGCGCTGTGCTTCGCGCGCTACGAGTTCCGCGGCAAGCGGGTGCTGCAGGGCATGCTCGTGCCGACGCTCACCATGCCGTGGCTCATCACCGGCACGGCGATGCTAATGTTCTTCTTCTGGTCGGGCATCGGCCGCGGACTCCATTCGATCCTGCTCGGCCACGTCGCCCTGTCGCTGCCCTATGTCGTCATCATCGTCGGCGCGCGCCTGCGCAGCCTCGGCGTGTCGATGGAAGAGGCCGCCGCGACGCTGGGCGCGAATGCATGGCAGACCTTCTGGCGCGTGACCGCGCCGCTGATGGCGCCGGGCATCGTGGCGGCGGCACTGTTCGCCTTCGCGATTTCCTTCGACCAGTTCGTCATTTCCTACTTCCTTGCGCCCGTCGGCACCTCGACGCTGCCGGTGCAGATCTACTCGGCCATCCGCAAGGGTTTCACCCCCGAGATCAACGCGATCTCGACGATCATCATTCTCGCCTCGATGGTGCTGATGATCGGTTTCGCCCGCTTTTCCAAGTTCGGTGGAGAACGCTGAAATGAGTGCTGTCGGCATCAGCAACGTCGCGAAGTACTACGGCAAGGTCGCCGCACTCGACGACGTCTCCATGACCGTCCAGGACGGCGAGTTCTTCGGCTTGCTCGGTCCCTCCGGCGGCGGCAAGACCACGCTGCTGCGTGCGATCGCCGGTTTCGTGGAACCGGATCGCGGCGAGATCACCATCGCCGGCAAGGCAGTCTCGAACATCCCGATCAACAAGCGCGACATCGGGATGATGTTCCAGAACTACGCCTTGTTTCCGCATCTGACGGTGGCGGAAAATATCGGCTTCGGCCTCTCCGTCCGTCATCGGCCGAAGGCGGAGATCGCCGAACGTGTCAGGCAGCTGCTGGAGCTCGTCCGGCTGTCCGGTTTCGAGGGCCGCAAGCCCAAGCAGATGTCGGGCGGCCAGCAGCAGCGCATCGCGCTCGCCCGCGCGCTCTCGACCAATCCGAAAGTGCTGCTTCTCGACGAACCGCTGGGCGCACTCGACAAGAAGCTCCGCGAGGAGATGCAGTTCGAGCTCAAGCAGATTCAGCGCGACGTCGGCATCACCACCGTCTTCGTCACCCACGACCAGGAGGAGGCGCTGACGCTGTCGGACCGTATCGCCATCATGAATGGGGGCAGGGTCGAGCAGATCGGTGCGCCACGCGATATCTATGAGCGGCCGCGCACGGCGTTCGCCGCCAGCTTCCTAGGCACCGCCAATTTCTTCGAAGGTGTCGTTTCCGGGCGCGGCGACGGGGTCACCCGGATCGAATTGCCGGACGGGCAGGCGATCTTCACCACCGACGAAGCGCCGGCCGGCGCGAGGGTCACTGCCGCCGTGCGGCCGGAGAAGCTGCTTGCCGGGCCGGTCGGAGCCCAGGGCCAGGAGGGCCGCACGAACACCATCCAGGGTCGCGTCATGGCCGAGGTTTTCGCCGGCAACAGCGTGACGTACAAGGTCGACGCGGGGAACAAGCCGGTGACGGTTTTCGTCCAGAACCGCACCGACGAGCGGTTCGGCCCGGACCAGACCATAGCTTTGACCTGGGCGCCGTATCATACCATTCTTGTTGCGGCCTGAGGGGCGCGCAGAGTGAAGGCCAGGATGGTGAACCGGGGCGTGCCGGAGAAACGGGAAGGCACGGGCGAGGAGACGGAAATCTCCGCATCGCAACGCGGCGAGTCACGCGACTATGTGCTCGACGAGCAGGTGGGATTCATCCTGCGGCAAGTCCAGCAGCGGCATGCCGCGCTTTTCACCACCCGTGTCGGCGGCGATCTGACGCCGACCCAATGGGCGGTCCTGGCCAAGCTCGCCGAGGTGGGCGGCATGTCGCAGAACCTGCTGGGCCGCCAGACCGCGATGGACAACGTCACGATCAAGGGTGTCGTGGAGCGCCTGGTCAAGCGCGGGCTGCTGGTCACCAGGCGCGACCCGGCGGATCCCAGACGGTTCTCGATCTCCCTTTCGCCGGCGGGCAGCACGATCTACGCGGAGCGTGTCGGGCCGGCGCGGGAAGTCACGCGCGAAACGCTCGAGCCGCTCGACAGCGAAGAACGCGACGCCCTGCTTCGCCTGCTGTCGAAGCTGCGCTAGACCGATCCTGAGATCCGGGCGATCCCGGTACCGCCCGGCCGCGCGTTCCGGAAGGATACGGCAGCTTGATTCCGAGGTCCGCGTCGGCGGCTTCGAATTCCCGGTTATTTCGTTGCCAGTCGCCTGACCGTGCCTGCCGTGTCGGCCCAGTCCGGCTTCTGCGGCGCGAAGCGGGCGCGCATATAGTCCGACAACTCGGCGATCGCCTGGTGGGACAGCGATGCGCCGAAGGCGGGCATGGCCATGACCTCCTCACGCTCGCCGACCGGTTCGGGAATGCCGTGCAGGATCGTCTGAATGAGGTTGTCCGGCGTTTCGGTATGGACGTTCGAGTTGAGCGCGAGCGAGGCGACCGGGGCCGTATCGTTGTGGCATGAGGCGCAGGCGCCCTCGAAGAGGCGGGCGCCGACGGGAAAGCGCATGCGCGCTGCCGGTTCCGCGGCGCTTGCGGCTTCGATCGCGCCGGCGGCGGCGGTTATCGGGTCTGTCGCGGGCTTGTCGTTCAGGCTGGCGAGATAGGTCGCCATGGCGTGGATGTCGGAATCGGGCAAGGGCGCGAGCGACTCGACGACGTGCGCCATCGGTCCGGCAGCCGGACCATGATCGGCGGCCCGGCCCTTCCGGAGATAGTCGTAGAAGGCATCCTCGGTCCAGCCGACAGGCGAGGCCGAAAGGGCGGTCAGCGCCGGCGCATGCCAGCCGTCGGCATAGCCGCCGCCAAGGTGCCGGTCGCCTTTCACCTCCGCGCCGAGGATATTGCGCTCCGAGTGGCAGGCGCTGCAGTGGCCGAGCCCTTCGACCAGCTCGGCACCCCGGTTCCATGCCGCGCCGCGGCTTGCATCCTTCGGGACCGGCGAGGAGGAGAGATACAGCGCGTTCCAGCCTGCCATCAGGGGACGGACGTTGAAGGGGAACCGCAATTCGGTCTGCGGGACCTTCCGGGGGGATGCCGGCTGCTGCATGAGATAGGCATAGAGGGCCTGGAGATCGCTCTCGCTCGCCTTGGCGAAGGACGTATAGGGATGGGCCGGGTAGAGATGGCTGCCGTCGCGGCTCACGCCCTGTCGCATCGCCCGCTCGAAGGCGGGATAGGACCAGGCGCCGATCCCGGCCTCCGGATGCGGCGTGATGTTGGGGGCATGGACGACGCCGAAGGGGGTTTCGAGCGCGCGTCCCCCGGCGAAGGCCAGCCCGTCATTTCCGATGTGGCAGACATTGCAGGCACCCGCGGCGGCGGCCAGCCGCCCGCGCTCGATGGCGGCGGCCGAGAACATGTCGGAGGCGGGGCGCTCGACCGGCGCGATCGGCGCGCGCCATGGCAGGACCGCCGCGCCCAGCGCCAGAGCCCCGGCAAAAGCGCCGGCCAACGGTCCGGCAACCCGGCGGCGGGCGGATTTCGGCTTCTCCTGCGTCGGGGCCGGGGGCAGCGGGTTGAGCGCCGCGCGCACACGCTCCGGGGTCAGCGGCAGCTCGCGAAAGCGCACGCCGGTTGCATCGAAGATCGCGTTGGTGATGGCCGCGGCGCTGGGCACGGAGGCCGATTCGCCCGCGCCGAGCGGCGGTTCGTCCGGCCTCGGCACCATGAGCACGTCGACCTGCGGCACCTCCGGGAACCGCAGGATCGGGTAGGCCCCCCATTCGAGGCTCTGCACGGCATCGGCGGAGAAGTTCACCTCCTCCTTGAGGACGCGGCTGGTGGACTGGATGACGTTGCCATGGATCTGGTGCCGGACACCGTCGGGATTGACGACCTGGCCGGTGTCCTGACCGCAGACGACCCTGGTGACGGCGATCTCGCCGGTCTTCCTGTTGACCGCCACGTCGGCGACCCAGGCCGACCAGGCGGCCGCCGTTCCGGGGAAGGTGCCGTGCACGTAGACGGCATAGGCGAAACCCCGGCCGTAGAGGATGTCGCCGTCGCCGCCATGCGAGAACGGCCCGGTGTGCGGCTGCCAGTTCGCCCGTTCCGCGACTGCGCGGACAAGGTCGACGGCGCGCGGATCATGCAGGTAGCGCAGGCGGTATTCGATCGGATCGACACCCGCGGCCGTCGCCAGCTCGTCGATGAAGGATTCGTGCGCGAAACTGTTCGGCATGGCCGAAACGCCGCGGAACCACGAAGCGCGCGCGATCGGCGGCATGTCGTGCACCGTCACCCGCATGTTGGCGTATGCGTAGGGCGGGATTGCGGTCCGGTCGCCCATCTGCGCGACGCCGGCGACGGGCGGGATCTTGCCGGTGAGAATGAGCGGCAGCGTCGGCGCGAGGTTCGAGGGGTAGCGTGTCTCGAACTCGTAGGCGGCCGGGCCGCCTTCCAGGTCGAGACCGCCGCGCACGTCGATGACCTGGCCCGCTCCCTTGGGCTCCCAGCCGTGCTCCTGCTCGCGCGTCAGCTGCACGCGCACCGGCTTGCCCGCGGCGCGTGAGAGCAGGGCGGCGTCGGCCGTCACGTCGTCGGCGCAGTTGCGGCCGTAGCAGCCGGCGGCCTCGAGCCGTTCGACGACGATCAGGTCCTCCGGCATGTCCATCAGGCGCGACAGGTCGCTGCGCATCGGGAACGGGTTCTGGGTACCCGACCAGACCGTCAGCCCGCCGGGCCGCCAGTCGGCGACCGCGCAGGAGGGACCGATCGATCCGTGCATCTGGAAGGGCCAGACATAGCTGCGGTCCATGATGTCGCCGACGCCCTTCAGCGCGCGCTCCACGTCGCCCCGGTCGGCCAGCTTGCGGGGCGTCGCCGGATTGTCGCGGATGGCTTCCTCAGGACGGTTCAGGTTGGGGATGGCGGGGATGCCGCGCCAGGTGACCTTCAGCTTCTGCATGGCGAGGATCGCATTCTCCTCGCGTGTGGCGACCACGCCGACGAAATCGCCGATCGTCACGACGCAGACCAGGCCCGGAACGTCCGCGACCGATCCCTCATCCACGCCCGCAAGGCTCCCGCCAACGTGAGGGCCGTGGTCGAAGCCGGCATAAGGCGGCCGGATCACCCGGCCGTGCAGCATGCCGGGCAGCCGCACGTCGTGCACATAGGTGAAGGCGCCGGTGGCCTTCTCGGGAAGGTCGATGCGCGGTTGCGCGCGGCCGACCACACGGTAGGCCGAACTTGCCTTGAGGGCTGCGCCCGCGTCCAGGCGCAGGCGGATGCCACGGCCGGCGATGAGGTCGCCATAACTGGCGAAGCGATTGCTTTCCGCCCTCGGCCGTACCACGCCGTCCTCGACCAGCAGGTCGTCCGGCACGCAGTCGAGCTGTTCGGCGGCAAGCCGCACCAGATGCGCCCGGGCGGTGGCGGCCGCCTGACGAAGCGGAATCGCCGTGACCTGGATCGTCTCGCTGGCGATCGTCGGGCCCTGGTTCGGGGCCGCCTCGGTGGCGCCGAGCACCATCTCGACGGCCTGGAACGGCACGTCCAGCTCTTCCGCGACGATCTGAGCCAGGGCGGTGCGGATGCCCGTGCCGAGGTCGACATGGCCGTTGAAGGCGCGCACCTTCCCGTCGGCGCCGATGGCGACGAAAAGCTCCTCCCGACCGGTATCCGAGACCCGCGTGACGGTGAGCATGTCGGCGTCGCCCAGATAGGCTGAGATCGGCTTTTCGCGGGGCTGCTTCATGGATGGTCCCGATGCGTTTCGTCCGGGCTGCCGGCTCGCGCCGCGGCGCGCACGGCGTCCAGGATCTCCAGATGCGTGCCGCAGCGGCATAGGTGGTGGCGCAACGCCTCCCGGATCTCGCTCTCGCTCGGATTGTTCGTGCGGCGCAGCAGGGCGACCGTGGCGATGATCATGCCGTTCAGGCAGTAGCCGCATTGCGCCGCGTTCCGGGCAATGAAGGCGGACTGGACCGGGTGGGGCCTTTCGCGGGTTCCCAGGCCCTCCAGCGTGGTGACCGGCCGGCCCTTCAGGGCTGAAAGCGGGACGGCGCACGAGCGAACCGCGCGGTTCGCGACTAGCACCGCGCAGGCGCCGCATTCGCCCAGGCCGCAGCCATATTTCGGGCCGTTGAGGGCAAGATCGTTGCGCAGGACGTAGAACAGCGGCGTCTGCGGGGAGGCCTCGACCTCGACCCGCTCGCCGTTGACCAGAAGTTCGACCGTCATGGCTGCGGCTCTGGCATGTGGCCCGGAATCGTTATTCGAGCGTGTCGGTTCCGATGATCTGCCGCAGAGTGTGCATCAGCGCCAGCCGTTCTGCCGGGTTGAGCCGCTCCACGGTCAATTCGCTGATCCTGCGGGCGCAGGGGATCATCGCATCGAGAACGGTCCTGCCTTCTTCCGTGATCGTCACGATGACCTTGCGGGCATCCGAGGGGTCCTCGCCAAGCGCGACCAGCGAGCGCGCCTGCAGGCGCGCGATGATGCCCCGGATGGTCGCCTGGTCGATCGCGGTCGAGCGGACCAGTTCCCCCTGCGACTGCGGCCCGCGGTCCTTGAGGGCACAAAGCGTCGCGAACTGCACCGACGTCAGCTGCGGATCGGAGGCGTTTGCCTGGAAGATCGCCAGGTGCTTCTGATAGGCGCGACGCAGGAGATAGCCGATCTGCTCCGAAAAGGCGTATTCGTTGTCTGGCTGCCCTGCATCCTGTTTCCCGAGCATTCTCGTTTCCGTCGCTTTCCGCGGCACCTTCAGCGATCCAGGCATGAAGCGCCGAACGCGAGCGGCCGTCAATGTGCGCCGGCGCGCGGCAATGCCCTGCTGCCCGGCCCATGCGCATCGCGTTATGGCGCATGTCGACGACCTTCACTCGGCTCAGCCTTTCATAAAGAGTGCAATCACTTTAATCGCGTTTTACGATGCCCTGTCAATCTCTCGAAATTCATGATGCGAATCAGCGCGATTTGCAAGGGTCTCGCTTCAAGATGCCCGCCGGTGAGGAGCAAATCCGAAGCAGAAAAAAAGTGTAGACACTTGAACTATTCGTCTGTTGGCCGTACTCGTTGCGTGAATGCGCTGCGGAGATGAGGTCATGGCGAAACTACAGAAGATTGCCGTCGTCGGTGCCGGCCTGGGCGGGGTCGCGGCCGGCACGCTGCTTCAGAAGGCGGGCTTCCAGGTCGACATCTACGAGCAGGCGCCCGCCTTTTCCCGCCTTGGCGCCGGCATCCATATGGGGCCGAACGTCCTCAAGATATTCCGCCGCATGGGGATCGAGGACGCGCTGGTCGCGATGGGGAGCCAGCCGTCCTTCTGGTTCAGCCGCGACGGCGCGACCGGCGACTATCTCTCGCGCATCCCGCTGGGCGACTTCGCCCTCAAGGAGTACGGTGCGCATTACGTCACCGTGCATCGCGGCGACCTTCACACCTTGCAGATTTCGACGCTGGAGACCGGCACGCTGCACTTCGACAAGCGCCTCGAGGCCCTCGTCGAGGACGAAGCCGGGGTCAACCTGACCTTTGCCGACGGCTCGACGGCGAAGGCCGACATCGTGGTCGGCGCGGACGGCATCAATTCGCGTGTCCGCGAGGCGCTGCTCGGGCCGGAGAAGCCCAACTACTCCGGCTGGGTCGGCCATCGCGCGCTGATCACCGGCGAGAAGCTGCGCCGCTACAATTTCGATTTCGAAGCCTGCGTGAAATGGTGGTCGGAAGACCGCCACATGATGGTCTATTACACCACCACCAGGAAGGACGAGTACTACTACGTCACCGGCGTGCCGCACGACGCCTGGGACTTCGATGGCGCCTTCGTGCAATCCTCCCGCGAGGAGATGGAAGCGGCCTTCGTCGGCTATCACCCGATCGTCCAGGCGCTGATCGCGTCGACCGACGAGGTCACCAAATGGCCGCTGCTCAACCGCAATCCGCTGCCGCTCTGGAGCAGCGGCCGCATGGTCCTGCTCGGCGACGCCTGCCACCCGATGAAGCCGCATATGGCGCAGGGCGCGGCCATGGCGATCGAGGACGCGGCCATGCTGGCGCGCTGCCTGGCGGAGACCGGCATCGGCGACCACGCCAGCGCCTTCCAGTTGTACGAGGAGAACCGGCGCGACAGGGCCTCCCGCATTCAGGCGGTTTCCAACGCCAACACCTGGCTGCGGACCCAGGAGGATCCGGCCTGGGTGTTCGGCTACGACATCTACGCGGCGCCCCTGAAGAGCGCCGCGGCGGCGTGAGGAGACGGACCATGACTGCTGCTCCCACCGGCCACAACGTCTCCGCCAACGGCATCCGCCAGCATTTTCTGCGCTATGCAGGAAAGGGCGCTCCCCTCGTCGTGGTGCCGGGTATCACCAGTCCGGCGATCACCTGGGGCTTCGTGGCCGAGCGGCTGGCGGAGGCCTTCGACGTACATGTGCTCGACGTGCGAGGCCGTGGCCTGTCGTCGAGCGGACCCGATCTCGACTATGGCACCGACGCCATGGCGGCCGATCTGGTTGCCTTCATCCAGGCGCTGGAACTGCGGGACGCGACGGTGCTCGGCCACTCGATGGGTGCCCGCATCGGTGCGCGCGCGGCCCATGCGCAGGCTTCGGGCATCGCCCGCCTGGTGATGGTCGATCCGCCGGTCTCCGGCCCAGGACGGCGCTCCTATCCCTCCAAGCTGCCCTGGTATGTCGATTCCATCCGGCTGGCCACGGCCGGCACGGATGCGGAGGGCATGCGCGCCTTCTGCCCGACCTGGACGGAGGAGCAGCGGGCCCTGCGCGCCGAATGGCTGCACACCTGCTACGAGCCGGCGATCGTCAAGGCCTTCAACGATTTCCACGACGACGATTTCCACAAGGACCTGCCCGGCCTGCCGGTGCCGGCCAGCCTGATGATCGCCGGACGCGGCGGTGTGATCGAAGACGCCGACCGTGCGGAGATAGAGCGGCTCAACCCGTCTATCGCCATGACCAAGGTCGAGAATGCCGGGCACATGATCCCGTGGGACGACCTCGAAGGTTTCATCGTCGCGGTCAACACGCTGCTTGGCTCAAGCATTCCGGTCAGGAGCTGATTCATGAACAAGACCCATTATCGCATCGGCCAGATCGTCCCCAGTTCCAATATCACCATGGAGACGGAGATCCCGGCGATGCTGGCGGCGCGCCAGCTCATCCTGCCGGAGCGCTTCACCTTCCACTCTGCGCGCATGCGCATGAAGCACGTCACCAAGGACGAGCTGGCCGCCATGGACGCCCAGTCCGACCGCTGCGCGCTGGAGCTGTCCGACGCGCGCGTCGACGTGCTCGGCTATGCCTGCCTCGTCGCCATCATGTCGATGGGCCACGGCTATCACCGCGAGAGCGAGAAGCGCCTGCATGCCGTCACCGTGGCGAACGAGGCGGCCGCGCCGGTGGTCACCAGCGCCGGCGCCCTGGTCGATGCGCTGGGCGTCATGGGAGCCAGGCGCATCGCGCTGGTCGCGCCCTACATGAAGCCGCTGACCAGGATGGTGATCGACTATATCGAAGCCGAGGGCGTCGAGGTCGTCACCCACAAGGCGCTCGAGATATCCAACAACCTCGAGGTGGCGGCGCACGATCCGGCAAACCTGCCCGCTATCGTGCAGGACCTCGACACGTCGGGCGTCGATGCGATCGTGCTTTCGGCCTGCGTGCAGATGCCGTCGCTGGCCAGCGTCGCCCGCGTCGAGGCGATGACCGGGAAGCCGGTGGTGACGGCGGCCATCGCGACCACCTACCAAATGCTGAAGGCGCTGGAGCTGGCGCCGATCGTACCGGGCGCCGGCGCGCTGCTGTCGGGCGCCTATTGAGGAGGAGCAGGTGATGAGCCAGTCGGCGCAGGACAACTACCAGGGAGTCTGGGGCAACCGCATCGGCTTCGGCAAGAGTCCGGCCGTGCTCGTCATCGACTTCATGAAGGCCTACACCACCGAAGGCGCGCCGCTCTACGCGCCGGGCGTCGTCGCCGCCGTGGCGCGGACGCCGACGCTGCTGGCGATGGCCCGGCGCACGCAGACGCCGGTCGTTCACACCAACATCCTCTATCACGCACCCGGCTGCGCCGACGGCGGCATGTGGGTGAAGAAAAGCCCGGTGATGGCCGCCATGGTCCCCGGCAATCCGCTCGCCGAGTTCTGCGAAGGCGTCGAGCCGGCCGCCGGCGAGCCCGTCTTCACCAAGCAATATGCCAGCGCCTTCTTCGGCACCAGCCTTGCGCCGATGCTGCACGCACAGGGCATCGACACGCTTATCCTGGCGGGTTGTTCGACCAGCGGCTGCATCCGCGCGAGCGCTGTCGACGGGGTGCAGCACGGGTTCCGCGTCATCGTCGTGCGCGACTGCGTCGGCGACCGGCACGATGGTCCGCACGAGGCGAACCTCTTCGACATCGATTCCAAATATGGCGACGTCGTCCGTCTCGACGAGGCGCTCGACTATCTCGGGAACCGGCACTGAGCCGCAGGGCACGCACTCTAGGAGAACCAGAATGGATCAGTTCAGCTTTACGGAGATCTGCCTGCATCAGCTCAAGATGTCGGGCGTGCATGAAGGCGAGCGGCTCATCGTGCTCACCCAGGGCAACGAGCGCCTCGACTATGCCGATGCCTTCATGGCGGCCGGCCAGCGTCTCGGCGCGAAGATGTATCACATGCGCCTGCCCGCCGTGCCGCCCGCGGGCGCCTGGGCGGTGGGCAAGACCGGCCTGGCGGCGATGCCGGAGGCTGTCGAGGCGCTGAAGGCCGCCGACATGCTGATCGACTGCATCTTCCTGCTGTTCAGCCCGGAGCAGATGGCCATCCAGGCGGCGGGCACGCGCATCCTGACGGCGGTCGAGCCGCCGGAACTGCTTGCCCGGATGCTGCCGAGCAAGGCGCTGCGCGAGCGCGTCGAGTTCGCCGGCCATCTCCTGTCGAAGGCGAAGGTGATGCGCATCACCTCGCCGCACGGGACCGACGTCACCTACAAGCTCAACACCTATCCGGCGGTCACGGAATATGCCTGCACCGACGAGCCGGGCCGCTGGGACCACTGGCCTTCGGGCTTCGTGTTCACAGGCGGCGACGACGACGGCGTCGACGGCACGATCGTGGTGGCGCCGGGCGACATCCTGCTGCCGCAGAACATCTATGTCCGCGATCCGATCGTCTACACGATCGAGAAGGGCTGGATCACCGATATCCGCGGCGGCCTCGACGCCGAACTCGTCAAGTCCTACATGGACGCCTTCGACGATCCCCGCGGCAAGGGCATGAGCCATGTCGGCTGGGGCCTGAACCCCGACGCCAAGTGGCATCGCATGGTGCCGGGCGAGTTCCCCGGCGGTATGGGCATGGAACCGCGCTCGTTCTACGGCAACGTGATGTTCTCGACAGGCCCGAACAACGAACTCGGCGGGCCGAACGACACCGCCTGCCATCTCGACATCCCGATGCGCAACTGCTCGCTGTTCCTGGACGACGAGCCTTTGGTTCTCGACGGCGACGTCATCGTCAAGGAGATGCAGCACAAACGTGGCTGAGGCGGAGGCGCAGCAGCCCCTCGGAAAGAACGGCCGCCCTTCAAAGGTCGGCGTCGCACCGCAGCTCGTGGGCTGGCGGACCGGCTTGTCTCCTCGGCCCCGTTCCATGCTATAGGCCGGCCTCGATCCCAGCGGAGCTGACCCTGATCCAGGTCGACGACACAGCCATTCCCGCCCCGGCAGGCGGCATCAAGGCGTTCATCATCCACCTGCGGCGCGCGCACGATCGGCAGCCGCAGGTGCAACGGCTGGCGGCCGGGTTGCCGGTGCCGCTCGAGATCATGGATGCCGTGGATGCGCTGGATCTGAGCGACGCGGACATCGATCGCGTCTACCGCAGGCACCTGCATCGACCACGTTATCCCTTCGCGCTGTCGCGGAGCGAGATCGCCTGCTTCCTGTCGCATCGTGGGGCCTGGCGCGCCATCGTCGACCAGGGACTCGATGCCGGACTGGTGCTCGAGGACGACGTCGCATTGGAGCCGGGCTTTCCGGCAACCTTCGCCGCGGCGCGCGCGTGTCTTGGGCCCGGCGATCTCATCCGCTTCCCGGTGCAGGAAGGAAGGGAGCGCGGGCCGGAGGTTTTTGCCGCCGACGGGCTTCGCATCATCCGGCCGAACCCGGTCGGGCTGCGCATGGCCGCGCAACTCATCGGCCGGGACGCTGCCGGCCGGCTGCTTGCCGCCACCGAACGATTCGACCGGCCCGTCGACACGACAGCCCAGATGAACTGGGTCACCGGTCTTGCCCCGCTCAGCGTCGAGCCGAGCGGGGTCCGGGAGATCTCGGCGACGCTCGGCGGCAGCACCATCCAGCGGAAGAAGCGGCCGCTGCTGGACAAGCTGGCGCGCGAGATATTGCGTCCGCTCTACCGGATGAAGGTCGCGGCCCGCTCGCGCGCGGGCGGCTGACTGGGAGGTCGGCAGCTCGCATCTGTGCCGAAGCAGCCGGTGCGACGCCGGGTTGCACTTTTTGGGGAATGGGAAAGACCGAGGACCGGCGCAGGCGGACTTCTGCCGGGGGGAGGCGGTCAGGTGGGAATAGTTCAGCCAAATAATTGTTGAATGGATTAGTCAGGAATGTTACGTCCCCGCCCGTCAAGGCGATCATGGCTTGACGAAGGGTTCGCCGTGTTCCGACGGGGATGGCGGGCTTTGCGGCGCGAATAGCGCTGGTGTCGGCTCGCGGCTACCGCGACAAAGCCGCGTTTCGCAGCAGCAAGGGCGAGAGCGAGGTCACGATGATCTGTTTTCCGGGCGGACGGCGAGTGCAACTGCCGAGTGTGTTGAGGGCAGCCCTGACCGCGGCGCTTCTGATGTCCGCCGGCCACGCCGTGGCTCAGGATGCCGGCGGCACGCCGCAAGCCAATCCGCGGCCTGCAGTGGAGGCGCCGTCGCAGCCGACGGCAACGCCGCAGGTCGACCAGCCCGGCGCCGCGCCGGCGCCGGCCGCCACGCAGGAACGGCTAAGCCAGCCGCAGGTAGCTCCGGACGCGCAGGCGCCGGTCGCTGCCGAGCCCGCTGCGGGCGGGACGGCGGTAGATGGCGTCGCGCCGACGACCGCGCCGGCCGATCCGGTTGCAGCGGGAGAGGGCCCTACGGTGGCCGTCGAGGACGAGGCTGCAAATTCCACGCTGCCGCACGACCTTTCGCCCTGGGGCATGTTCATGGCGGCCGACTGGGTGGTCAAGGCGGTGATGATCGGCCTTGCCTTCGCCTCGCTGGTCACCTGGACGGTGTGGCTGGCCAAGTCGCTGGAGATCGCCGGCGCCAAGACGCGGCTGCGCGGCGTGCTGCGGGTGCTCGGTTCGGTCAGGACGCTCGACGAGGCGGTGACCGAGGTCGGCAAGCGCGGCGGCCCGGGCGCGGAGCTGGTCCGGGCGGCGGCGGAAGAGGTCGGCCTCTCCGCCGAGGCGCTGCAACACGCGTCGTCTCACGGTCTCAAGGAACGCGTGAACTCGCGGCTCGGCCGTATCCAGGCGCTGGCCGGGCGCAGGATGACCAAGGGCACCGGCGTGCTCGCCACCATCGGCTCGACCGCCCCCTTCGTCGGCCTGTTCGGCACGGTGTGGGGCATCATGAATTCCTTCATCGGCATATCGGAAGCGCAGACCACCAACCTCGCCGTCGTGGCGCCGGGCATCGCCGAGGCGCTGCTGGCGACGGCGATCGGGCTGGTCGCGGCCATACCCGCGGTCGTCATCTACAACGTGTTCGCCCGCTCCATCACGGCCTACCGCCAGGCGCTGGCCGACGCCGCCGCCGGCGTCGAGCGCCTCGTCAGCCGCGACCTCGATTTCCGCTTCGCCCCGGCGGTCGAGCGGCAGTCGGCCGGCGGCCGTCCGGTGCTGATCCGCGACGCGGCCGAGTAGGGGACGCTCCGTCATGGCCGGCGGCATAAAAGAATCCTTCGACGGCGACGATCTCGACGAGAACCACGAGATCAACGTCACGCCCTTCATCGACGTCATGCTGGTGCTGCTGATCATCTTCATGGTGGCGGCGCCGCTGGCCACCGTCGACGTGAACGTCGACCTGCCGGCCTCCACCGCGACCGCGGCGCCGCGGCCGGACAAGCCGCTGTTCGTGACGGTGAAGGACGATCTCTCCATCGCCATCGGCGAGGACACGGTCGGCCGGCCGGCGCTCGGCGCCGCTCTCGACCAGACGACCGGAGGCGACAAGCAGCAGCGCGTGTTCCTGCGCGCCGACCGGGCGGTCGACTACGGCGCGCTGATGGACGTGATGAACCTGCTGCGCGCGGCCGGCTATCTCAAGATCGCGCTGGTCGGGCTGGAGACGGTGCCGGCCGGCGGCGAGGTGGCACCGGCGGGCGCGGCGGCGAGCGGACCGGCGCAATGAGCGTGCATGCTGGCCTGATCTCCGACCTCGTCGGGCCGCGTTTCCACAAGCGCGAAGTGGCCCTGTGGTCCGGGGCGGCGGTGCTCGTCGTGGCAGCGCATGTTGGGTCGGCCTGGCTGATCCATCAGTCAAGTCCGTTGCCGCCTCCTCCCGATGAGGCACCCCCGGCGATCATGCTGGAGATGATCGCCCCCACGGTCGTGATGCCGAATGCAGTGCCGCTGGACATGGCGGAGATAGCGGAGAGTCAGGCGACCGAATCGGTCGAGGAGCCGGTCGAAACCGCCGAGCCGGTTACGGAGGAGATGGACCCGGTCGAGGAAACCGAGGTGGCCGAGGCTGTGCCGGAGGAGGTGCAGGAGGTCGCGCCGGATACGGTGGAAACCGAGCAGGCTCCCGAAGTGGTCCCCGAAGAAACGATCACCGAAGCCGAGGAGGTGGTCCCGGACCTGGTCGAGGTACCGCTACCGGAGGTCGCGATGGCGATCCCCGAGCCGCGTCCGGAGATCGAAGAGCCGAAGCCGGTGGTGAGGAAGAAGGCCGACCAGAAACCGGCCAGGGAAAAGCCTGCCGAAAACAAGCCGGCCGAGAAGACCACGAAGAAGACTCCGCCGAAGCCGAGTGTATCCGCTCAAAAATCCGCACAGAATGCGCCGCGGGCGGCGTCGGCGCGGAGCGCTACCGCCGGTGCCGGAGCAAGCGCATCGGACATCGCGCGCTGGCAATCGCAGGTCCGCAGGAAGATACAGCGAACACTGCGTTCGATGAACCGCAAGGGCGACGTACACGTGACGTTCACGATCAATGCCGGCGGCCGGCTCCAGTCTTCTTCAGTCTCGCGTTCATCCGGGGATGCGAGGCTCGACAGGGAAGCCCTGTCCATGGTGCGTCGCGCATCGCCGGTGCCCGCGCCGCCGCCCGGGGCGAAGCTGCATCTCACCATACCGATCAACTTCGACTGATGGCCCCGCTCACGCCACATCCCTGCCGCGCACAGGTGCGGCGCCGGCGAGCACTTCCTGATCGATGAAGGTCAGCGCCCGCATGGCGCAGCCCAGCGCGATCAGCGGGACCTCGTCGGTCTCGGTGGCGAAGGAGATCGCCTTGGAGTGCTGGCCGCCGGCGGTCATGGCGATCGCGGCGCGCAGCGACGGCTCGATCAGGTCGAAGGCGGCGGCACCGATGCCGACCAGCGCCACCGGCGCGGGATCGATCAGCGCGAACAGGCTGCCGAAGCCGTAGCCCAGCGCCTCGCCCGCCTTGCGGTAGGCCTCGCGCTCCGGGCCGTCGTGATCGCGCGCCGCAGCGGCGAGCCGCGCCATGTCGGCGGCGTCGATGTCGGAGATCGGCGCCTCGTCCTCGCTGGCGCCGCTGGCACTGCGCCAGATCGCATAATTTCCGGCATAGGCTTCCACGCAGCCGCGGCGGCCGCAGCGGCAGAGCGCCCCGTCCGGCCGGTGCACCATGTGGCCGAACTCGCCGCCCGAGGAGTGGGTGCCGGTGAACAACTCGCCCTTCAGCACGAGGCCCATGCCGATGCCGTGCGACAGCAGTATGGCGATGAAGTCGTCACGGTAGCGCTCGGGATCGCGCCACCGCAGCGCGACGGCGATCATGTTGCAGTCGTTCTCGACCGTCACCGGCACGCCGAAAGCCTGCGCCAGACGTTCGCCGAAAGGGATGCCCTCATGTTCGGTGATCGGCGACCACAGCATCGTGTGGCCAGCCGCATCGGTGGTGCCCTGGACCGCGAGCACGATTCTGAGGATGCGCCGGCCGGCGGCGTCGCGCTTGGCGAGCTGCCGCCGCACCAGCGCGATGCATTCGCCGACGAGCTCGTCCTCGCCGAGATCGAAGGTTTTGAGCTTCCTGCGTTCCTCCACGATGGTGCGGCCGGCATAGTCGACGACCGAGACCGCCAGGAAGTTGAAGAGCAGCACGATGGTCACCACCGTGGCTGCGTCGGGATCGAGGCCGATCGCCACCTGCGGGCGGCCGCGCTTGAGCGTGCCCACCTCGGCATTCCTGGCCTCGGCCAGGATGCCTTCAGCGATCAGATCGGACGAGATGGCGGAGATCGTCGAGTGGCTCAGGCTGGTGGTGGCGGCGATTTCGGTGCGCGACGCCTGGCCGGCACGCCGGACGGCGGAGATGACCATCGCGCGATTGCGCCGCCGCAAGTCGTCGTGACGGATTCCGACCGACATGGCGTAAGTTTCCTCCCCGGCCAACGATTGCGATCCTATCGCGACCGATCGTCGACTCGGGCGAGAGTGTGGCAGAAAGCAAAAGGGCTGTCACCATTTACTTCGGGTTCCGAAAAAAGTACCTGTCGGCGTCGCAAATCCCCAGTTGACAGCAGCCTCGGGCCGAGGCATATTTTTTTCGAAGCTCGAAAAAAAGCTTCGGAGCTGTAGGAGCGCCGCAAAGGCGCAGGGAGGAAATCATGAACAAGTTTGCAGCCGCCATGCTGGCGGGTGTCGCGCTGTCGATGTCGCTCGCCACCGTCGCGAGCGCCAAGGACAAGGTCATCGGCGTCTCGTGGTCGAACTTCCAGGAGGAGCGCTGGAAGACCGACGAGGCGGCCATGAAGGCGGCGATCGAGGCAGCCGGCGACAAGTACATCTCCGCCGACGCGCAGTCGAACCCCGGCAAGCAGCTCACCGACGTCGAGAGCCTGATCGCGCAGGGCGCCAACGCGCTGATCATCCTGGCGCAGGACGCCTCGGCCATCGGCCCGGCCGTGCAGAAGGCGGTCGACGAGGGCATCCCGGTGGTCGGCTACGACCGCCTGATCGAGAACAAGGACGTCTTCTACCTGACCTTCGACAACAAGGAAGTCGGCCGCCTGCAGGCCAAGGGCGTGTTCGCCGTCAAGCCGGAAGGCAACTACGTCTTCATCAAAGGCTCGGGCGCCGACCCGAACGCCGACTTCCTGTTCTCCGGCCAGATGGAAGTGCTGAAGGAAGCGGTCGACGCCGGCAAGATCAAGAATGTCGGCGAGGCTTACACGGACGGCTGGCTGCCCGCCAACGCACAGAAGAACATGGAGCAGTTCCTGACCGCCAACGACAACAAGGTCGACGCGGTCGTGGCTTCGAATGACGGCACCGCCGGCGGCGCGATTGCCGCGCTCGCCGCGCAGGGCCTTGCTGGCTCGGTGCCGGTCTCGGGCCAGGACGGCGACCACGCGGCGCTCAACCGCATCGCGCTCGGCACGCAGACCGTGTCGGTATGGAAGGACGCGCGCGAGCTCGGCAAGAACGCCGCCGAGATCGCCGCGCAGCTCGCTGACGGCAAGACGATGGCCGACATCCCGAACGCCGTCGACTTCACCACGCCCGGCGGCAACACGGTGAAGTCGGTGTTCCTGACCCCGGTGGCGATCACCAAGGACAACCTCAACGTCGTCATAGACGCCGGCTGGATCTCGAAGGACGTGGCCTGTGCCGGCGTCGCCGCAGGCAGCGTCGCCGCCTGCAACTGATCGGCTCAACCGCCGATGAAAACGGGCGCCGCGGTTTGCGAAAGCCGCGGCGTTTTCTTAAGCTCGTCAACAGCCGGCAAACCGCGACAGACGGCCGACCGGCAGGGAGGAAGCGATGACCGATACGGCCACCAAATCGTCGGCCGACCTCGCGCGGGCATCCGAGCTCGGCGGCGTCGCCCGCTTCCTGAAGGCCACCGAGATCGATACCCGCATGCTCGGCATGATCGGGGCGCTGCTGATCATCTGGATCGGGTTGCAGGTCATCTCGAGCGCGCGGATCGGCGTCAATCCGTTCGACTTCGACAGCCGCACCTTCCTGTCGGCCCGCAACCTCTGGAATCTTTCCGTCCAGACCTCCTCGGTCGCCATCATGGCGACCGGCATGGTGCTGGTGATCGTCATGCGCAACATCGACCTGTCGGTGGGATCGGTGGAAGGCGTGGTCGGCATGATCATGGGTTTCGCCCAGGTGCATTTCCTCGTCCGCGTCGTCGGGCTGGAGCTCGGCAATCCCTGGATATGGGTGCTGGCCCTGGCCATAGGCTTGGCCATCGGCCTTTTGATCGGCGGGTTCCAGGGCTTCATCATCGCCTATATGGACGTTCCTGCCTTCATCGTGACGCTGGGCGGCCTGCTGGTGTGGCGCGGCGCCGCCTGGTGGATCACCAGCGGCCAGACGATCGCGCCGCTCGATGCCACCTTCCAGCTGATGGGCGGCGGCCCGCAGGGCTCGATCGGCGCGCGCTGGAGCTGGATCGCCGCGATCGTCGCCTGCGGTGCCGTCGTGCTGATGCTCCTGCAGGCGCGCCGGCAGCGCAAGCGCTTCCGCTTTCCGCTGCGGCCGGTGTGGGCCGAGGTGCTGCGCGGCGCCGTCACCTGTGGCATCATCCTCGGCGCCGTAGGAATAGCCAATTCCTATCCATGGCCGACGGGCATCGTGCGGCGCTATGCCGAGCAGAACGGCATCGCCGTGCCGGAAGGCGGCCTGTTCATCGCCCATGGCATCGCCATTCCGGTGCTGATCGCGATCGCCGTCGGCATCGTCATGACCTTCGTCACCAATCGCACCCGCTTCGGCCGCTACGTCTTCGCCATCGGCGGCAATCCGGAGGCGGCGAACCTCGCCGGCATCAAGACGCGCTGGGTGACCATGAAGGTGTTCATGATCATGGGCGTGCTGGCGGCGATCAGCGCGGCGGTGTCGTCGGCGCGTCTCAACTCGGCCACGAATTCGCTGGGCACGCTCGACGAACTGCTGGTCATCGCAGCCGCTGTCATCGGCGGCACCTCGCTCGCCGGCGGCTCGGGCACGGTCATCGGCGCCATGCTCGGCGCGCTGCTGATGCAGTCGCTGCAGTCCGGCATGGTGCTGCTCGGCGTCGACTCGCCGCTGCAAAGCATCGTCGTCGGCGCGGTGCTGGTCATCGCCGTGTGGCTCGACACCGTCTATCGCAAGCGCGTCTGAAGGAGGACATCATGGCCGACAGCCGCACGCCTCTGATCGAGATGAAGAACATCTCGATCGCCTTCGGCGGCATCCGCGCCGTCGACGACGCTTCCGTCGATCTCCATTCCGGCGAGGTGGTCGCCCTGCTCGGCCACAACGGCGCGGGAAAATCGACGCTGATCAAGGTCCTGTCAGGGGCCTACAAGCGCGACGCCGGCCAGATCTTCGTGAACGGCGAGGAGGCATCGATCTCCAATCCGCGCGACGCGAAGAAATACGGGATCGAAACGATCTACCAGACGCTCGCGCTGGCGGACAATGTCGACGCCGCCGCCAACCTCTTCCTCGGCCGCGAGCTGATGACGACATACGGCACGCTGGACGACGTCGCCATGGAGGCCGAGGCGCGTAAGGTCATGGGCCGCCTCAATCCGCGCTTCCAGCGCTTCAAGGAACCGGTGATCAAGCTTTCGGGCGGCCAGCGCCAGTCCGTGGCCATCGCGCGCGCCATTCTCTTCAACGCCCGCATCCTGATCATGGACGAGCCGACGGCCGCACTCGGCCCGCAGGAGACGGCGCAGGTCGGCGAACTGGTAAAGCAGCTCAAGGCCGACGGCATCGGCATCTTCCTGATCAGCCACGACATCCATGACGTTTTCGACCTCGCCGACCGTGTCTGCGTGATGAAGAACGGCCAGGTGGTCGGGACGGCGCGCACGCAGGACGTCACCAAGGACGAGGTGCTCGGCATGATCATCCTCGGCAAATGCCCGCCCGGCGCCACGCCGGGTCCCGGCGCAATGCGGATGGCCGCCGCCTGAACGGCACCAAGTCGCTGCGCCGACACGATGATCTTGGCCCTGTTGCAGACCGGCCACGCGACATCATTGCTTTCGCCGCGGCCAGCCTCCATAAAGTCGGCACCTCAGAGAGAGCATGTCGTACTTGAAGAAGCTGCTACCCTATCTGGCGTTCGCGGCGGTGGCCATTGCGAGCCTCGTGACAGCCGGCTACGCCTACCGGACTGGCGAGGAAGCCGCCCGCTACAAGTTCCAGGCGGCGGCCGACGATGCGCTCAGCCGGCTGCAGAGCAGGCTGCAGCTCGATCTGTCGCTGCTGGTGTCGACGCAGGCCTTCTTCGAGGCGCGGTTCGGCAATGTCACCCGGGTCGAGTTCCGCGACTACTACCGCGCGCTCGAGGTCAAGGACAACTTTCCCGGCCTGCGCGGCCTCGGCTTCGCCGCGCTGGTCGCCCCGGGCGGCGAGCCCCTGCTGGAACAGCGCCTGGCGACCGAGCATGGCACCGACCTGAAGGTCTACCCGCCGTCCGATCAGGAATGGCGCACGCCGATCACGCTGTTCGAGCCGCTCGACGACGATACGCGGACGGCGATCGGCTACGACATGTATTCGGACCAGGTGCGCCGGGCCGCGATCGAGGCGACGCTGGCTACCGGACAGGCGCGGTCCTCCGGACTGGTCGTGCTCGGCCAGGCAACGGGTGGAGCGCAGCCGGCGCCCGGCATCCTGGTGTTCTCCGCGCTGAGGTCCAAGCTGCCCGGGCGGGAGGACAAGAACGATCCGCCGGCCGGCCTGGTCTACGCTTCCTTCAGAACGTCCGAGCTGTTTTATGCAGCGCTGGCCAGGCCGCCGCTGCTGCCGGCCAGTGTCGAGGTCTTCGACGGCGAGCCGTCCATCGACAGACTGCTGTTCCGCTCGGAGGTTCCGCCCGACCAGCGGTTTTCCGACGATTTCCTGGTCACCCGCGAACTGACGGTCGCCGGCCGCAAATGGACCTTCCAGTTCCGCCCGACCAGCGCCTTCGAACGCCCGTCGTCACGCGCCCTGCCGGTGCTGCTGGGGCTCGCCGGCCTCATGCTCGCCGGTGCGATCGCCACCGTGGCGCGCTACCAGCAGCGGGCCTACGAGGCGAAATCGCGGCTGCACGAGACGACGGAACGGAGCCTTGCCGAAAAGGATCTGATGCTTCAGGAGATGAAGCATCGCATCAAGAACTCGATCGCGCGGGTGCTGGCGATAGCCAGGCAGACCGCGGCGAATTCCGCCGACATCAAGGAGTTCTCGGATTCCTTCGCGTCGCGGCTGCAGGCCATGTCGGCATCGCAGGACATGCTGACGCGGTCGCGCTGGCAGAAAGCGGAACTGCGCGATCTGCTGCGGATCGAGCTGGAACAGGTCTTCGGCAAGGAACTGCCGGAGGATGCCCTGAAGGGGCCGAAGGTGCTGCTCAACGAAACCAGCACTCAGGCACTGGGACTGACATTCCACGAACTCGCGACCAACGCGCTGAAATACGGAGCCATCGGCTCCTCGGCCGCGGCGCTTGCCGTCACCTGGACGGTCGAACGCGGCTCTTCCGAGAGGCGGCTGAAACTGCGATGGGAAGAACGCGGGCCATCGGCTCAGGAGCCGGTGAGGCCGGCCGGTTTCGGCACCAAACTGATCGACATGAACATCACGCGCGAGCTTCGGGGAAAGATCGCGCGTGAATATGGCGACGGCGGGCTGACGATCGAGATCGACATCCCGCTCGACCGGGAACTCAATCGCAACGGGCAGGCCTAGCGGCAGCGCGCCTCATAAAGCCGGCCACGGTGGTCGCGATAGACGCACCAGCCGGTGCGCGTCGCCTTGCCTATCAGCACGCCGCTGACCGCGCCGATCGCGCCGCCGACCAGCGCTCCGCCGGCATCACCCGTGGCCAATCCGCCGATGACGGCGCCGGCGGTGCCGCCGAGCGCGGCGTCCTTTTCCGCCGTCGTGCATCCGGCAAGCGCAGCGACAGCCGCCAGCGCGAGAACCATTTTCCTCATAGATCACTCCTGGTGCCAGTCCCATTCACTGCAAGGGATAACACGCAGAGGGCGATCTCGCCTATCCGTCGGCTGTTCTGCTGGTTATTTTCAGGTGTGGAAATCCAAAGGCGGTCAATGGTGGACGCTGGCGGTCTTGGCGCTACGGTCGACCCGCGAGGCGACATCGGCGTTATAGGACTCGACCGACGCCGTCAGCTTGCCATCGGGCGTAACGTCCCAGACGAGCTCGGCGTCCGCCTCTTCCATGGCAGGGTCGACATAGACGCACTGCCCCAGGATCCTGTCACGGCGTCCGGCAAAATGGGAGAGCGTCGGCTGAAGATCAGCCTGGCATTCCTCGTAGGTTTCGTAGATGGAGACATCCACCGGCATCTCGTTGCAGACCTTCAGGTCTCCGGAGCATCCGACGATCAGAAGAAGAGCCGCTATGTGTTCCATGGCGATTTCCCTTTCCAATGCATTAACGTAGGAAGGCTTCGCCGAGTTCCCGAATAACGAAGTCGTGAGAGTCTTGGGACGATCGCCGGACGACTGAAGGGCGGTGATTTCGTCAAAGATTTGCGGTGGAAGAGCGGCCTCTTCGGTCTTGGAGGACCTGGGCCGTCAGTCGGCCTGGAAGCTGCCGTGGGGCACGAGCAGGGAATAGGTGAGACGGTCGCTGGTGAGTTCCAGCGTCGCCGAGCCGTTCAGCGCAGCCGGCACCACGCGTTCCAGCGCCACGCTGCCGAAGCGTTTGCGACCGATCGTCTGGTCGGCGAGGCTGATCGTCTCCGTCCAGACGAGGGAGAGAGCAGGGGCCGCGCCCCCGTTCATCCGGGTAGCGTTGATGGATACGTAGCCGTCCGGCCGGGCCAACGCACCGTAGCTCACCGAATTGACGGCAAGCTCGTGCAAGGCGAGCCCGATATGCAGCGAGGCGTTGGGGTTGAGATAGGGTTTGTCGCCGCCCAGCCGGATGCTGACCGCCGGATCGGCGGTATATCTGGCGACCTGTTCCACCACCAGATCCTGCAGCGCGGCGCCACGCCAGTCCGAGGACGTCACCAGATCCTGCGTGGATGCCAGCGATTGCAAGCGCCCGCGGAAGCGCGACAGAAATCCGTCCACGGTCTCCGAATGGCGGCCCGTCTGTGTGGCGATGCTCTGGATGATGGCGAGCAGGTTCTTCGAACGGTGCGCGACTTCGCGCAACAGCGTGCGGAGCGTCTGCTCGCGGCGCTTCTGGTCGGTGATGTCGACGGCGGTGGTGACGATGCCGAGCGCTTCGTCCTTCGCCGACCAGTCGGAATCGATCCATACCGAAAACCAGCGCGCCCCGTCGTCGTCCGGCAGGCTCATCTCGAGGGTCTGCGACAGTCCCGAGGATAGCACTTCCTGTTTGGCGAGCGACAAGGCCGCGGCAGCATCGGCGGCAAGGAATTCGCCCACGGGCAGGCCTTCGATGGGTCTGTCGGCCCAGGCGGGCGGAAGGTTCTCCGTCCAGACGACGCGCAGATCCAGGTCGAAATAGATCACCGAGATGCCGGTATTCGACAGTGCCTTGAGCAGGCTGCTGCCGCGATCGGACGTGGTCGTGCTGCTATCCCGGGTGCCCATATCCTGCCCCCGTGTGCCCGATGTCTCCCCAACAACGGGCGCGGTGCCCGACCTCGGTATCTATCTTGGCTGCTGGTTTCACTGGAGACTCTAGCTATTGAGGCGGTTCCGCCGGACCGCACCGCTTTCGCTAGCACGGCCCGGCGGCGGCTGGAAACCGTTTGAGGGGAGCGGTCTCCAGTTCTGCGTCCTCGGCTAAGCGCGCCGGATGAGACCCGCGATCAGCGAGATCACCAGGAAAGCCAGGAAGATGAAAAACAGAATCTGCGCGATGCCCGCCGACGTGCCTGCAATACCGCCGAAGCCGAGCGCGCCCGCGATGATCGCCACGACCAGAAACACGAGTGCCCAATAAAGCATTGTTCCGTCTCCTGATTTGTGAAGCGAAAACGCCCGCCGCGCTGGATGGTTCCAGGGTGACGCCGATCTATGCGGCGGCCTTGGCCTGCCTGTCGAAGAACAGCGCCTGGCTGATCAGTGCCTTGACCATCTCCGGGCTGAACGGTTTTGTGACCAGGAAGGCCGGCTCCGGCCTTTCGCCGGTGAGAAGCCGCTCGGGAAAGGCGGTGATGAAGATCACCGGCACAGAAGCGGTCGTCAGGATCTCGTTGACGGCCTCGATGCCGGAGGTGCCGTCGGCAAGCTGGATGTCGGCCAGGATCATCTTCGGCTGGGTGCGCTTGAAGAGATCGGTGGCCTCCCTATGGGTGCGCGCCGTCCCGACGACGCGATGGCCAAGGCTCTCGACCATCTGCTCGATGTCCATGGCGATCAGGGGCTCGTCCTCGATGATCATGATGTCGGTCGCAACCTGACGCGATATCTCGGCGCTGGCCTGGGCCAGAAGCCGGCCGAACTCGTCCACGTCGACATCGAGAACCTCCGCGGCCTCCTCGTCGGTGAAGCCTTCGACCGCAACCAGCAGGAAGGCCTGCCGGGCGCGCGGCGAGATGGCGGTGAGATTGGCCGCGGCCTTCCTCTCCCATCCCGTCGCCGCCTGCTCGTCCGGAACCCGGATGACAACCGAGGTGAACAGCCGCGCGAAGACCTTGTAGAGCGCGATGCGGGCGTTCGACGCCTGCGGAAACATGTCGACGTCGGCGACGATCGCCTCCAGCATCGCCGCCACCAAGGCGTCGCCGCTCTGCTGCGAGCCGGAGACGGCGCGCGAGAATCGGCGCAGATAAGGCAGGTGGGGGGCGATGCTTGCTGACAAACTCATGGGGTCCCTCATTGAATGCGTGACGAATTGCATAGGCGAGATGCGCCCACAACGGGCCCCTCCATAAAAAGTTCCGCGCGTCCGGAACCATATTTGAGCAGCCGCGTTTCCGCCCCCAACGGGTTTGGGTCACGCGGCAGGGGGCCGCGGGAGTCTGAAAACTGACCAAGAAACAGGGCAACACGGTGAAATTGATGAAGGAAAGTCTCGCCCCCGGCGAATCGCCACCGCCGGCGCGCGGCTCGGCAGATGTGCTCGGCACCAATTCCGAGATAGGTCGCAAGCTCAAGCAATATTACGACGAGCTCGTTTCAAGCGATGTGCCGGACCGCTTCACGCAGCTCCTGAGCGAGCTCGAAGCAGCCGAAACCGCGCAGAAAAAGGGCTGAAGGGGATGGCGGTGGCGCCTGAGTTCAAGAGCGAACTGCTCGCGGCCATACCCAGCCTGCGGGCTTTCGCGGTATCGCTGACCCAAAATTCCGACAGGGCCGACGATCTCGTCCAGGAAACCCTGGTCAAGGCGTGGGACAAGCACCACAGTTTCCAGATGGGCACAAACCTCAAGGCCTGGCTGTTCACCATCCTGCGCAACGAGTTCTATTCGCAGATGCGCAAGCGTGGCCGGGAAGTGCAGGATTCGGAAGGGGTGATGACCGAGCGGCTCGCCGTCCATCCGAGCCAGCACGGCAAGCTCGATCTCGCCGATTTCCGTGCCGCCCTGGAACTGCTGCCGGAGGACCAGCGCGAGGCGATCATCCTGATCGGCGCCTCCGGCTTCTCGTACGAGGAAGCGGCGGTGATCTGCGATTGCGCCGTGGGCACGATCAAAAGCCGGGTCAGCCGGGCCCGTACGCGGCTGCAGGACATTCTGCAGATATCCGGGGAAGAGGACTACGGTCCCGACGCCATCGCGACACAGGTGCTGGGGTCGAACGCCGCCTGATCGCGACGGTGGGGCGGCGTGTCAGGGACGCCTGCCTGCGGCGGCGATTGCCTGCACCAGGTCGTCGCCGGAATAGGGCTTGCCGATGATCCTGATTTCGGGGAACGCGCTGGCGATCTCGTCCAGATCGGAATAGCCCGACGCAAAGGCGAAGGGGATCCGGCGCTCCCGCAGGGAAGCCGCGAATTCAAGGGTCGAGTCGTTTCCCAGCATGATGTCGATGATTGCCGCGTCGAAGACCGAATTGGCCGCCGCCGCCTCGGCCTCTTCGAGCGTGCGGGCGATGAGCACCTGCGAGGCGCCGTGGTCGCGGCAGATCTGCTCGACGTCCATGGCGATGAGAAATTCGTCCTCGAGCACCAGAATGCGACGCCCTTCCAGCAGTTTCGTCACGGAAATCCCTCCAGCAAGCTGCCTGTCATCGCGGCAAAAGCACGGCGTGTCATTTAACTTTGACATGTTTTCCTCGGGAACCCCATCGCCTCCCGAAGCGTTGTCGCTCTCGCAACTATCCCTCGTCAAAATTGGAGGTCCTGATTGTTCGGGCTGGAGGCCTATCCGACGTCCGCCGCTTACACGCCGTGTCAGAAATGTCCACTGCGGCGCCTGAAGACTTTCCGGGAATTCGAAGCGGAGGAGCTGGCTTTCATCGGCCATTTCAAGCGCGGAGAACTCAGTATCGGCAAGGGTGAGACGGTCCTGACCGAAGGAGTGGACAGCGTCCATCTGTACACTGTCCTGGCGGGATGGGCCTTTCGCTACAAGCTCCTACCCGACGGCCGCAGGCAGATCCTGAATTACGCGATGCCGGGCGACCTGATCGGCCTGCAGGGCAGCCTGACCGGCGAGATGCAGCATTCGGTCGAGGCATTGTCGCCGATGGTGCTGTGCGTCTTCGAACGGGAAAGATTGCTCGACCTCTATCGCAACCATCCGGGACTGGCCTTCGACATCACCTGGATCGCCTCGCGCGAGGAGCAGATACTCGACGAGAACCTGCTCAGCGTCGGGCGACGCTCCGCCGTCGAGCGAACGGCCTATCTGCTCTCCTTCATCGGCAGCCGCGCCCGCAGCGTCGGGCTCAACGGCGAGGTGCCGTTGCTCATTCCGATCACCCAGCAGCACATCGCCGACACGCTCGGGCTGTCGCTTGTTCACACCAACAAGACGATCCGCAAGCTGGCGGACCGCGGCTTGATCACCTGGCGAGGTGGCGGCTGCCAGATCAGGGATCTCGACGGATTGTTGGCGGCGGCTCGGTGGGAAGGGCTGAGCGAGACGGTCCGGCCGCTGGTTTGATATCCGCCCGCCGACGGAAAGGCTGAGCCGCCGGCATTTTCGCGGCACCTCTCGCTTTCGGCTCTACGATCCCGTAGCTTTCGGCCGACGCAGCGGAACAACGCCCGCGCCAGAGCGTTTCGAACCCGTTCAACAACGGAGCGACCCAAATGGCAACAGCAAGCAAGTCGATGGCGACGGCGGCCAAGGCGGCGGAAGACATCGCGGAAGATGCGGCGCGACCCGATCTGGAAGCGGATATCCGCCAGTTGCGGCAGGACATCGCCAAGCTGGCAGAGCAGTTGACCAAGACCGGGCAACACTCCTACGGCACGGCGCGGCGTGCGGCGGCCGAAGGCGCCGAGCAATTGCGGGCGCAGGGCGAGGCGGCCATACAGAACCTGAAAAGCAATGCGCGTGACCTCGAGGACCAGCTGACGACGACCGTCCGGGAAAAGCCGATCACGTCGCTGGCGATCGCCGCAGGCGTCGGCTACCTGCTCGCGCTCCTGTCGCGACGCTGACGCCGGCGCGGAGGGGTCATGCTGGCTTCGCTGATTGCCGGTCTGGCGACCGGGGAGACCATGGCGGCGCTGCGCCGGACGAAGCGGGCATTGATCAGTTATGCGCTCGCCGGCCTGCTGGCGCTGGCCGGATTCTTGTACCTGTTGGCCGCCCTCACCATCTGGGCGGCGGACCGCTACGGTGCTGTCGAGGCTACGCTGGTCATCGGCGCGGTTTTTCTGGTGGCGGCTCTGCTGGTTGTGCTTGTTCACGGCATGACGAGGCGTGCCCGGGCCAAGATCGCAGCGAGGCAGCGGAGCCGCGATTTCACCAAGGCGGCAATCGCCGCCGGCATTGCCGCCGCGCCCGTTCTCCTGAAGGGGCGGGCGGGACTGGCTTCGCTTCTCGTCCCGGCGGTCGCGGCGATCGCCTATGCGATCTACCGCGAGAACAGCAGCCGACCGTCCTCCGACGATACGTCTGAGGACTGAGCTTATCTGGTGATCTCCGGCAGACGGGGAACCTCCCCGTCCGGCGGGCATTGTCGATCGACAACCGCCCCCAAGACCGGAGACCCCAATCATGCCAAAACCCCTCCCCCCCGAGAAAGCCCGGCAAGGCAAGCTCGGCCGTCCCGTGCTGGTCGTCCTTATCGCCGCACTGGTCCTGGCGATGGTCGTCTGGGCCGGAGTCGAGTTCTGGGGTGAACGGATCGATACGCCGGCCGCCGACGACGCCGGCGGCATCAGCACCGATTCCAACTGACGCTTTCGACGGGACGTTCGTCGGCTTCTGTTTCATCCCGCCACGAGAGCCGCGTCTGGGTCGGATCTGCCCGACCGGCAAATCTCTGTCACGGAACCGAATTTCAGCGATCACGTTGTGAGCATGTAACGACGCGCCCGGCCTCCCCTGCGACGGTTCAGTCGGACGCGCCCGTGCATGGATTTCACGCACAAGGAGAGAGTATCATGGTCCGCAAACTTTTGGCTACCACCGCGCTGATGACCCTTCTGGCGGGCGGCGCCTATGCGCAGGAGGCCACGCAGCCGGCGTCCCCGGCGCCGGCGACCGAGGCCCCGGCGGCTCCAGTCGCCAAGGCTGACGGGTTCCTCGCAACGAATCTGATCGGCGAAACCGTCTACAACGGCACCGGCGACAATGCCGAGAACATCGGCCAGGTCAACGACGTCGTCATCGGCTCCGACGGCAATGTCGAGTCGGTGGTGATCGGCGTCGGCGGTTTCCTCGGCATCGGCGAGAAAAATGTCGCCATGAACTATGGCGATATCGATTGGGCAGAGCGCGACGGCGACCGCTGGATCGTCGTCAACGCCACCAAGGAGCAGCTGCAGGCACAGGCCGACTTCGACCGCCGCCCGTATGATCCGGCCCCGGCCACTACGTCCTCGGCGCCCGCGCCGGACGGCACCATGGCGCCGACTGACAATACGGCGGCCGCTCCGGCTGCGCCGGCGGACGACACGACTGCCCAGGCACCTGCGGCGCCTGCCGACGACACGACCGCTCAGGCGCCGGCAGCGCCTGCGGACGACACCACGGCCCAGACGCCGGCGGCGCCTGCCGATGACACGACCGCCCAGGCGCCGGCAGCGCCTGCGGACGACACCACGGCCCAGGCGCCGGCTGCGGCTCCTGACCAGACCCAGACCGGTGCGATCGACAGGTCGCAGCTCACCGAGATGCCGGCCGGCGACATCCGCGCCGAAGACCTCGTCGGCACCACGGTCTACGGCGCCAACGACGCCAATATCGGCGAGATCGGCGATGTCGTGCTGACGCAGGACGGCAAGGTCGACGCGCTCATCATCGATGTCGGCGGCTTCCTCGGCGTAGGTGAGAAGGAGGTTGCCGTCGGCATGGACAATCTTGCATTCATGACCGACGCGGACGGCAACAAGTATCTGTACACCAACTTCAGCAAGGAGCAGCTCGACGCGGCACCGGCCTACGACAAGAGCACCTGGGCCGACAACCGCGACACGCAGCGCATCATCATGCGCTAAGCTGTCCGATCCTGCTCAAACAAAAATCCGCGCCGGCGACGGCGCGGACTTTTTGTCACCTCATCCAAACTCACCGGTCCCTTGCCGGTGAGTTCCGTCAAGGCCAGAGACTGATCGAGATGCTCGGCTCGCCAGGCCAGCAGCCGCTCCGCGAAGTCCAGCCGCGTCGAGCGGTAGAGCGGATCCGCCGCGCGGTCGCGCAGCTCGCCTGGGTCGTCGGTCAGGTCGAACAGAAGCGGCGGCAGCCTTCCGCCGAAATGAACGTATTTGAATTGCTCTGAGCGGATCACCGCGAGATTGCATTGCTGCGGCCTTAGGCCGAAATGCGCTTCCGCCTCGCCCTTCGCCACCGACCGGAAGTCGAATTCCCAATGGGCGCAGTCGCGCCAATGCGGCGTTTTCGCGCCCCGCAGGAAGGGCACAAGCGAGCGGCCGTCGAGCCAGGGCGGCGCCTTGCCGCCGGCCAATTCGACGATCGTCGGCGCAACGTCCACCGCTTCGGTGAAGCGGTCGACCGTGGTGCCGGCCGTCTTTGCGGCGGCGGGATCGCGGACGATCAGCGGAATGTGAAAACTCTGGTCGAAGTAGCCACCCTTGCCCAGCATGAAATGGTCGCCCATCATCTCGGCATGGTCGGAGGTGAGCACGATCACCGTGCTTTCCCAGGCGCCGGCAGCGCGCAACGCAGTCCAGATGCGGCCGAGCTGAGAATCCACCTCCGAGATCATGCCGTAGTAGATGGCGCGGATGGTGCGGAGTTCGCGCTCGCTCCAGTCGCGCACCTTGCCCCGGGCGCCGGGCAGGAATTTCGCCTTGCGTTGGCGGGCGAGCTCGTAGGCGAGCCAGGGGTGGCTTTTCGCCTCGTCCTTCCAGCGCCGGGCGCGGTGGAAAGCGGGGCCATCGCCGGGATCGTACATGTCGTTGAACGGCGCCGGCACGACGAAGGGCGGATGCGGGCTGATGAAGGAGAGATGGGCGAACCAGGGCCGCCCCGCCTCCTGCTCGCCGAGCCAGCGGATGAACTCGCCGGCCATGAAGGCGGTCGGCGTCTCGTCGCTGGAATAGACCGGCGCGGCCCGTGTCACCTCGCCATGACCCGAACGCGCCGGCCGATGGATATCGGGATAGCCGGGCCTCGCATCGACGCCGCGGGCGGCGAGCCAGGAGAGCCACTGCCTCTGGTGCTCCGGCAGCAGCTGCCGCGGCGTGAAGCCGGGCAGCATGCCTTCGTAGGTCCTGAGCACCGGATCGCCCGGCGCATGGCTGCGCGGATCGGACGCCACGTCGGTGTAGCCGAACAGCGTCGGATCGTAGCCCATCGTCCGGGCGGCGAGCGCCACGTTCCAGTGGCGCCGGTCCATCGGCGTGCCGTTGCGGCAGACGCGGTTGGTCATCTGGTAGAGGCCGGTATAGAGGCAGGCGCGCGCCGGCGAGCAGGGCGCGGCGCCGGCGAAATGCCGCCGGAACAGCACGCCTTCCCGTGCCAGCGCATCGACGTTGGGCGTCTTCACCGTGGGATGGCCGGCGGCCGAGAGACAGTCGCCGCGCCACTGGTCGCAGGTGACGAACAGGATGTTCCGAGGGGCGGCCGGGCGGCCGGTCTTCTTCGGCCGCTCCTTCCCACCGGCAGTCGCCGTCGGCGCCGTTCCATATCCTATGAACGATTCTGCAATATCGTTTCCAACCAATGAACGATCCATCCTCTGTTTGGCGCCTACCGGGCGAAGCGCTTTTGCCCGACATAGAAGCCATCCGAGCAACACCCCTGCAACTCGAAAGAAGGGAGACAGATCATGCTCAACCAGATCAGAGGCATTCACCACGTCACGTCGATGGCCAGGGACGCCAGCGAGAACAACCGGTTCTTCACCGGCAAGCTCGGGCTGCGCAGGGTCAAGAAGACGGTGAACTTCGACGCGCCCGACGTCTACCACCTCTATTACGGCGACGGCCAGGGCACGCCGGGCTCGGTGAAGACCTATTTCCCGTTCCCCAACATCGGCAAGGGTCGCCGCGGCGCCGGCGAGGTTGGTACCACCGTGTTCTCCGTTCCCGCCGGCTCGCTGGGCTATTGGGAGCAGCGTCTCGCCGAACAGGGCGTGACCGGATTGTTGCGCGAGACCAGCTTCGGCGAGAACCGCCTGCGCTTCGACGGTCCCGACGGCGACGGTTTCGCTCTGGTCGAGATCGCCGATGACGGACGCGCGCTATGGGGCGAGGGCGGCGTGCCGGCCGACGAGGCGATCCGCGGCTTCCATTCCGCCTCGCTCAGGCTGCGCGACGGCGGCGCGACCGAGGAGCTGCTGAAGTTCATGGGCTACGAGTCCGTCGATAGCTCCGGCAACGTCAAGCGGCTGGCGATCAGGGACGGCAACGGCGCCGATGTGATCGACATCGAGACCGTTCCGGGAGCGAACTTCGCCGATCTCGGCGCCGGCTCCGTGCATCACATCGCCTTCGCGGTGGAGAACCGGGCGAAGCAGCTCGAGGTGCGCAAGGCGCTGATCGACACGGGCCATCATGTGACGCCGGTGATCGACCGGGACTATTTCTGGGCGATCTACTTCCGCACGCCCGGCGGCGTGCTGTTCGAGGTGGCCACCAACGAGCCCGGATTCGACCGCGACGAGGATGCCGCCCATCTCGGCGAGGCGCTGAAGCTGCCGGCGCAGCATGCGCATCTGCGGCCTTATCTGGAACAGCACCTGCAGCCGCTGGGCGCCTGACGGGAGAATGCCGATGTCGACTTCCTACATCCACAAGCGCCTGCCCGGAGAGCCGGGCGGGCCCCTGCTCCTCGCCTTCCACGGCACGGGCGGCGACGAGAACCAGCTGGTATCCCTCGGACGCGATCTCGTGCCCGAGGCAACGATCGTGTCGCCGCGCGGCGACGTGTCGGAGGGCGGCGCCGCCCGCTTCTTCCGGCGCACCGGCGAGGGCGTCTACGACATGGCCGACTTGGCGCGGGCGACGGCCAGGATGGCTGCCTTCGTCGAGGCGCACCGGGCGGCCGAGAAGCCGTCGGCGGTGCTCGGCATCGGCTATTCCAACGGCGCCAACATTCTTGCTTCGGTGCTGTTCCGGCAGCCGGAGCTGTTCGACGCCGCCGTGCTGATGCATCCGCTGATCCCTTTCGAGCCGAAGATTGAAGGCAGTCTGGCCGGCCGCCGCATTCTCGTCACGGCCGGGCGCCGCGATCCGATCTGCCCGCCGGAGCTGACGTCGCGGCTGGCCGCCGGTTTGCGCGCGGCCGGCGCGGATGTCACAGTCGACTGGCACGAGGGCGGGCACGAGGTGCGGCCCGGCGAGATCGAGGCGGCGCGGCGCTTTCTGGCCGGTGTGGTGAAGGAGAAGAACAATGTCTGAGCAGGTGCCGGAGATCGAATTCGAGGAGAGCGGCTCGAAAGGCCGCTATCTCTACCGCGCCGACGGCGCCGAGGCGGAGATGACGTTCTCCAAGGCCGGCGAAAAGCTGATCATCATCGACCACACCGGCGTCCCCGACGCTTTTCGGGGGCAGGGGGTCGGCCTGCGGCTGGTGACCCGCGCGGTCGAGGACGCCCGCGCCGCCGGCAAGAAGATCATGCCGCTATGCCCGTTCGCCAACGCGCAGTTCCGCCGGCATCCGGAATGGGCGGACGTGCTGAAGGGCTGATGGGGCGTTGCGATAGCGTTGCGACCTGTACCCCCACCCCTAACCCCTTCCCACAAGGGGGGAGGGCGACTTTGCGGCCGCGATGCAATGCACGACCGTCGACGATGAGTGCTCGGCGGAGACGTCAGCCGGTCTCCCTCCCCCTTGTGGGGAGGGGTTAGGGGTGGGGGTAAACTCATATGCGATAGCCCGGCCCTCCCGGGGAGAGGAGCGCTGGCCGCAAGGTGAGCGCCTATCGCTGGAGCTGCGCATTCGCCCCAAGTGTGGGAGAGGGGCTCGAAGGGCCGGTGAGGGTTGCGTTTCGCAGCACAACGCCCGCGGCATCAGCCCTTGTGATGCACCTCCTGCAGGCCGTAGACCGGCGTCGGGATGCCCTCCTGCCGCGCCTTCAGCTGCAGCGCCAGGAACTGCGAATAGTGGCGCGACTGGTGCAGGTTGCCGCCGTGGAACCACAAACCCTCCTGCTGCGTCGGCTTCCACATGTTGCGCTGCTCGCCCTCCCAGGGACCGGGATCCTTGGTCGTGTTGGAGCCGAGACCCCAGCATTTGCCGACCTTGTCGGCCACCTCGCGCGAGATCAGCTCGGCCGCCCAGCCGTTCATCGAACCATAGCCGGTGGCGTAGACGATCACGTCGGCCGGCAGTTTTGTGCCGTCCTCCAGCAGCACCGCATCCTCGGTGATCTCCTTGACGCCGGAGCCGCTCTTCAGCTTGATCGAGCCGTCGATGACGAGATCGCAGGCGCCGACGTCGATATAATAGCCGGAGCCGCGCCGCAGATATTTCATGAACAGGCCGGAGCCGTCGTCGCCCCAGTCGAGCATGAAGCCGGCCTTCTCCAGATCCGCGTAGAACTTCTGGTCGCGATCCTTCATCTGCCGGTAGAGCGGGATCTGGAACTCGTGCAGGATTTTGTAGGGCAGCGAGGCGAAGATCAGGTCGGCCTTGGCGGTGGTCATGCCGTTGCGCACCGCCTGCTCGGAATAGAGCGCGCTCAGCCCGACCTCCATCAGCGTCTCGGAGCGCACGATGTGGGTGGACGAACGCTGCACCATGGTGACGTCGGCGCCGGCTTCCCACAGCGCCGCGCAGATGTCGTGGGCGGAGTTGTTGGAGCCGATGACGACCGCCTTCTTGCCGGCATAGGCGTCCGGCCCCGGATGTCGCGAGGAATGGTGCTGGTCGCCCCTGAATTTTTCCATGCCGGGGAATTTCGGCAGGTTGGGCCTGCCGGACATGCCGGTCGCCAGCACGAGCTGCTTCGGCTTCAGCACGATCTCCTTGCCGTCGCGCTCGACCACGACGGTCCATTCCCCTGCGGCCTCGTCGTAACTGGCCTTCTTCGCGGTCGTGGAGGTCCAGTAGTTGAGCTCCATCACCCTGGTGTACATCTCCAGCCAGTCGCCGATCTTGTCTTTTGGCGAGAACACCGGCCAGTTCTTGGGGAAGTCGATATAGGGCAGGTGATCGTACCAGACGGGGTCGTGCAGGCAGAGCGACTTGTAGCGCTTGCGCCAGCTGTCGCCGGGGCGCTCGTTCTTCTCGACGATGATGGTGGATACGCCGAGCTGCTTCAGCCGGGCGCCGAGCGCGATGCCGCCCTGGCCGCCGCCGACGATGACGCAATAGGGCTGGCGGCTGAAGCCGAGTTCGGCGATCTCCTCCTCGCGCTCCTCCTTCCACGACTTGCGGCCCTTGCCGTGACCGTGCTTGGCGCCGAGCGGGCGGGTGAAGCCGGCCTTCTCCTCATGCCCCTTCAGCTCGGCCATGGTGGTGAGCAGCGTCCAGATCTTGCCGTCCTTCAGCCGGATCTGGCCGTAGCCGCGCGCCACCTTCGTCTCGAAGCTGATCCAGCCTTCCAGCAGCCCGTCCGCCTCTGCGGCGTCCTCGCCCTCGGCAACCGCCCAGTTCGACGGCCCGACATCGGCGAGCCGGCTCTTCAGCATGTCGCGGATCTGCTCCTTGCCCTCCATCGTCCTGATGTTCCAGGTGAAGGCGACGAGGTCTCGCCAGTAGCAGTCGTCCTGGAACAGCGACACCGCGGCGTCGATGTCGCCGGAGGCCAGGGCCGCGCCGAACTTTTCGAGAAGTCCGGCGAGTTTCTGGTTCGGGGCCTTGTCGAGCATGCATTCCTCCCTACACTGGCTGTCCGGCCAACGGCGAACTCGAACGTCGACGCAACGGTTCACCGCCACGTCCTGCATCCGGTGCTGCGAATTTCCTCCGTGACGCGGCGATCGCGAGCGTGACCGGGACATGCCTCCTGCATACCCCGATGTCCCGCGCGGCCTCCTCCACGCCGAAATCCGATGGCCGCCGACGATCATACGGAATGAGCGCGCGATGACCAGAGCAAGGCCTTTCGACTTTCGGTCAGAGGGATAGCGAAGGCACGGACAGCGACGTTGGCTCGGACGCGCTCGAACTTGGGAGTGGGGACCGCAGGCTACGCTACCACTATCAGCAGTGCTGATTGGACAGACGGTATTCATCACGTGCCGCTTTTGTGCAAATTTAAAAAAATTCCGCTTGATATGAATGGACTGACGGGAATGCAGAGGATTGATCCCGATTGGACGGCGCCGCTCGAGGGGCACGACTGGCGTGACGACGTACTCATGCTAGCCGTCGCTTGGTTCAAGTCCTTTGTTCCGAGCAGTCAAATGGAAAAACGTCTCGACGCTGCTAAGAGCTTCCTTGTTTCTGCGCGAGATAGAATGCGTGAAGGGCTCCCAACACCTCTTTTCGATCCTGCGGATACCGCTGCTTGGTATATTCTCCAGGCGGAAACATATCCTGTTGATCGAAAATTCTGGACCCCAGAAGGAGTAATGCGTGCTGTTCCGTTCCTGACTCGTATTGGCAAGGAACTCCCTCTTCTACTGAAAGTGAGAGACGTCGAGGAACGAGCGGGGCGCATCATGCTGTCGGAACGACGCCAGCCCGATGGTGGCATCTATGAGTTGTTGGTCGCGCTCGCATATAAGCGTAACGGCTGGGATCGCGTGGAGTTTGTACCCGAAACGCCAGGGCGGGGCAGAACACCCGACTTGCATGTCTTTCGAAAAGGGAGTCGGTGGGCCGTAGAGTGCAAGAGGCTTACGCCCTCGTCCTATGCCGCCCGAGAGAAAGCGCGAGGTATGGAACTCGCAAAACCGATTCACGCTCTTTGCCTAGATATGAGCGAATCTGTTGTGGTCGAGGTTAAGTACAAGGTCGAGCTCGACAATGTGCCAGACGACTATCTTGTTGCGCCTGTCCGCTTGGCAATCCAGAGGCGATCACTAAATCCATGGGAAGATGAAATCGCTTGGGGAAGTGTCCGTCCTGTAAACTGGCCACTCATCCGCAAAGTTTTGGTTAAGGACCATGTCTACTTCGGCGGAAGTCGAATGATCGAACTCTTGGCCGGACACTATACGCATGAGGCGGATCACAGCATAGCAGCGAAGTGGCGGCCCTGGTCACAGATGCCTGCCTACGCGGACGCTGTATATCAAGCGAGCGTTGTCAGTTGGTTGAGCCATTCGAAAAAAGCTATTGCTCGAAAAGCGCGGCATTTCCGCAAGGTCTTAGCCGATGCCGAAGGCCTGTTGCCATCCGATCGACCGGGGGTGATTCACATTGGGATCGAGAGCTACGCGGGCTCGTACGTAGATTTCACTCGCCATATTTCCAATAGTTTCCAAGCACGTTTTTTCGAACCACGAAGCTCACGACTCCGTTGGGTCTACGGGAATATTTTCGTGCCCGAAGCCACAACGCGAAAGAATGAGAGTTGGGCAATCACAGAGACTATGGTGCCGTACAAAGTAGGGTCTCACAGCACCCGTTGGCCCTTGCCAGGACATTCTCTAGTTGTTCCTGAGGATTCTGGAAGGCCCGGAGTGCATTGGGACCAGACTGGAGCTTAGATGTACCTATTGGTGTGGCTATTTCATTTGCGTGCCACATCGCTGCGCGCGTGGTGTGGTCCGGCAATCGCTTCGAATGGTGGGCGTGACAGGGATTGAACCTGTGACCCCTACGATGTCAACGTAGTGCTCTCCCGCTGAGCTACACGCCCATCCGAATGCCGCGCATACACCATGTTTGATCGGGCGCGTCAATAGTTCCGATGGCGGCTATTTGCGCCAGCGCAGGCAGGTCGCTCTGCCGGGCGAAAACCGCGTTCAGGCGGCCTGCAGCATCTTCTCGACCTCGCTCACGAGCTCGCGCAGATGGAAGGGTTTCGACAGGATCTTGGCATCCTTCGGCGCCTTGGAGTCGGGGTTCAGCGCCACGGCGGCGAAGCCGGTGATGAACATGACCTTGAGGTCCGGGTCGATCTCGGTGGCGCGGCGGGCCAGCTCGATGCCGTCCATCTCCGGCATGACGATGTCGGTCAGGAGCAGCGAAAACGGCTCCTCGCGCAGCCGTTCGTAGGCGCTGGCGCCGTTGTCGAAATCGCTCACGTCGTAGCCGGCGCGCTCCAGCGCCTTGACCAGGAACCGGCGCATGTCGTCGTCGTCTTCCGCCAGCAGGATGCGTGCCATGTCTTCCCGTCCGAATCAGTTCGGCGAGCCGTCGCGGGACGGCCCGTTAACCATGACTTGTATATGAAGAGCGGCGGGTAAATATCAAGTGAATGCCTGCGGTTCCGCCGGGCCGGGCGAAGCTGGACACGGGCCGCGGCAGATGGCAGTTTCGAACAATGGTGTACCGAGTCCAGGAACAGCGCAGATGACCACCGCCGCCGACTTCGGCGCGGTCGCGCCTTTCGAGATTCGCGCCGCCGTCGAACAGCGGGTGCCGTTCGTCTTCAACTCGCCGCACAGCGGCCGCTACTATCCCGAGCGTTTCCTGGCGATGACCAGGCTCGACGCAACCGCGATCCGGCGCTCGGAGGATTCTTATGTCGACGAGCTTTTTGGCGGCGCGGTGGCGCTGGGGGCTCCGCTGCTGGCCGCCAACTTTCCGCGCGCTTATCTCGACGTGAACCGCGAGCCGTGGGAGCTCGACCCGCGCATGTTCCACGAGCCGGTGCCGTCCTTCGCCAACATCCGCTCGGCGCGGGTGGCGGGCGGGCTCGGCACCATCCCCAAGCTGGTCGGCGAGGGGCTCGACATCTATCCGTCGCGGCTGCCGCTCGGCGAGGCGCTCGGCCGCATCGAGGGCGTCTACAAGCCCTATCACGACACGCTGAAGCGCCTGCTGGCCGAGACGCATTCGCGCTTCGGTTATGCCGTCCTGGTCGACTGCCACTCCATGCCGGCAAGCATCCGCGTGGGCGACAGCGGCATCCGCCCGGATTTCATTGTCGGCGACCGTTTCGGCGCCTCCGCTTCGGCTTCCTTCGTGGAAGTGGTGATCTCGCTGCTGTCGGCGATGGGCTACACCGTCGCCCACAACAAGCCCTATGCCGGGGGGTTCATCACCGAGCATTACGGCCGGCCGGCCCGCAGCCTGCACGCCCTGCAGATCGAGATCAACCGCGGGCTCTACATGAACGAGCGGACGTTTCAGAAGTCGCCCGGCTTCGACGCGCTCGCCGACGATCTCAGCCGCTTCTCAGCCGACCTGATGTCGCTGCCCGACCATGTCTTCGGGGGGGTGCCGCTCGCCGCCGAATAGCGTAGCGGGCTCGGCCGGCGGCGGTCAAAAAAAACCGCGTTGTTCGCACAACGCGGTCGAAGTCTAGGGAGGAAACGCCCAAGGAGGGCATGAACAGGGAAACCCTGTTCATCAATAAGCATATTGTGCATTGCACAAATGTCAAGCGATCCTGGCAGAATTCTTAATTCAGAGTGATGTTTGATTCTCAGGCGGCCGGATTTGTGACATTTTTGCCACATACTTGCCGCTGAAAAATCCCGGAAAGGACCTCCCGTGATCGTTCCCGCAGATTTCCTGCGCCGAATCGCCGCCGCGGCGGCGGCCGAAACGCTGCCGCGCTTCCGCAGCCAGGGCGCCGTCGCCAACAAGCTTGCCGCCGGCTTCGATCCGGTGACGGAGGCCGATCGCGAGGCGGAGCATGCGATCCGGGCGATCATCAAGGCCGAGTATCCCGACCACGGCATCCTCGGCGAGGAGCACGGCGCCGAGAACCCGTCCAGCCCCTACCAGTGGATCATCGACCCGATCGACGGCACGCGCGCCTTCATCTCCGGCATTCCGGTGTGGGGCACGCTGGTCGGGCTGACCGTCGACGGTGAGGCGATTGCCGGGATGATGTCGCAGCCTTTCACCGGCGAGCTCTTCTACGCCACCGGCACCGGGTCCCGCTACGAGGGTCCGCGCGGCGAGCGGCCGCTCGCCACGCGCAAGACAACGGCGCTGGCCGACGCCATCCTGTTCACCACCACGCCGGCGCTGTTCAAGGGCGGGATGCGCGGCTGCTACGACCGGCTGGAGCAGGCGGTCCGGCTCTCCCGCTACGGCACCGACTGCTATGCCTTCGCCATGGTCGCGGCGGGCCAGGTCGACATCGTCACCGATCCGGGGCTGCAATCCTACGACATCGCCGCGCTGATCCCGATCATCGAGCAGGCCGGCGGCGTGGTCACCACCTTCGACGGCGGTCCGGCCGAGGACGGCGGCGACATCGTCGCTGCGGCGACGCCGGAGCTGCACGAAGCGGCGATGGCGATGTTGCGGGGCTGAATGCTCGCCGCCTGTCCGGCCACGGACCGCCGCCTGAAACCTCCTGACACAGAGGTGTCAGCAGGACCGGACTAGCCTGCAAACTCAGCGAAATCTTCGCATCGGAGATAACCGCAATGCCGGAACAAGTCATCCACAGCCACGACACGCAAGGTGACGGCCATACCGATTTCGATCGCCTGTTCGGGCGCTGGAACGTCCGCCATCGTCGGCTGCAAAAGCGGCTCGAGGGCGACACCAGATGGGACGAGTTCGCCGGCACCAGCGAGACGCGGCCGATGCTCGGCGGCTTCGGCAATGTCGAGGACAATTTGATCGAATTTCCCGACGGCACCTATCGCGCTGCGGCTGTCCGGACCTTCGATCCCGCGACGGGGCTTTGGGCGATCTGGTGGATCGACGGGCGCAACCCATCGGTCATCGACGTGCCGGTGCGTGGCTCGTTCAAGGACGGCGTGGGCACGTTCCTGTGCGACGACCTCTTCGACGGAAAGCCGATCAAGGTTCGCTTCATCTGGTCCGAGATCACCGAAAGCGCCGCACGATGGCAGCAGGCCTTTTCCGCCGATGGCGGCGAAACCTGGGAGACAAACTGGGATATGCGGTTCAGCCGCGCGGCGTGATTCCGCACCGGCAGGCGCGCTTTCATGCCTGGCATTCTGGTTGAGGCGCGCTGACCGGTCGCCGACTGTCGGGACGGCGACATCGTCGCGACGGCACCTGAATGCACCAGCCGGCCGGGGTGCCTGGTTTGCGCTCGCGTCAATCCGCAGCCTCGACGGCCTCGGCCGCCGATCCCGGGACGAAGGCGTCGAAGGCCGCCAGAAGCTGCTCGCGGTAGCGGTCGGCTTCCTGCAGGATCTCGTGGCGGGCGCCGTCTATGGTGAGCAGCGAGGCGGTCTTCAGCCGTCGGGCGAAATCCTCGATGGCGCGGGTCGACACGACTTCATCGGCGCCCGCCGCCACCACCAGCGTCGGGATACGGAAGCGCTCCACGAAGGCGGGGCTCTGGATCATGTCGGCGGCGATGCAGGCGGCGCGCACCCAGGAGACGGTGGGGCCGCCGAGCGTCAGCTGCGGGTGGGCCGCCCACAACGACATGTTGCGGCGGTAGCGGTCGACGTCGGTGGTCAGCTTGTTGGTGGCGAAGGGCGGTGCCTGCTCGGGACGCCTGCCGCCGGAGGCATAGATGCGGCGCAGGCCGATCCAGTAGAGCAGGCCGAGGATGCGGCGGATGTTCCTCATCGACAATGGCATGCCGACAAGGCCGAGGAACGGCGCGATCAGCACCATGCGCTGCACCCGGTTGGCGAGCCGCGGCGCCGCGAGCAGCGCGATCAGCGCTCCGGTCGAATGGGCAAGCACGAAATAGGGACCACGGCAGTCGGGCAGCACGATCTCGGTGAAGAGCTGGTCGAGGTCGTCGGCGTAATGATCGAAGGAGATGACATGGCCGGGCATGGGGTTGCGGATCAGCCGGTCGGACGCGCCCTGGCCGCGCCAATCCATGATCACGCTGCCGAGACCGCGTGCGGAAAGGTCACGGATGGTCTCGAAATACTTCTCGATGCATTCGTTGCGGCCGGGCAGGACGACCACCGTGCCCCGCGCCGGCTGCCCGTCGGGCAGGAAGTGGGCGTAGCGCAGCCGGTAGCCGTCGCGCGTCTTCAGGAAGCCGCCGGTGGCGCGATCCGGGCGTGGATTGCCGGGGATGTCGAAGAAGAGTTCGGTCATTGGGCTCGCCCGTCGGGGCTTGGAAAGAGGGCACCCTCGCGAAACTAGGCGCTTGGCCGGCAATTGCAACGGAGCGTTGGACGACGGAGCAGGCCGGAAGCCGCCTTACACGGCATTCCGGCCTTTTCGATCCGGGCGGAAGGGACGATGCACCCGGCTCGGCCCCGTCACGCCGCGCGGGCGCGGCGCTTTCTCGAGACGTCGCGAGCCTAGGTCGTGCCGGCTGAACGGCGGCCGAAGGCGCGGTTCATCTCCGGTTCATGAACGCGGAAGGGGCGGGGATATTCCCTTGAAATGCGCGGAAGCCCCACCCAAATAAATTTTGCGGCCGCCAGAACGGGGCCGCTGATCACTGCGGGACGCCAGTACGGGTCCTCGCGACGGTCAAAAACGCCATGTTGCTCAACAGGAGAACAGACAATGCGTCACGTCGATTTTTCCCCTCTCTATCGTTCCACCGTCGGCTTCGACCGGCTCTTCACGCTGCTCGACTCGCTCGGCCAGCCGGAGAGCGGCCAGTCCTATCCGCCCTACAACATCGAGCGGACCGGTGAGGACTCCTACCGCATCACCATGGCGGTGGCGGGCTTCGCCGACAGCGACATCGACATCCAGTCGCACCGCAACGTGCTCAGCGTGAAGGGCGAGCGCAAGGAGGAGGGCAACGGCGAAGGCAGCGAAGTGATCTATCGCGGCATTGCCGGGCGCGCCTTCGAGCGCCGTTTCCAGCTCGCCGACCATGTCGAGGTCGTCGGCGCCACCCTCAAGAACGGCCTTCTCCACATCGATCTGAAGCGCAACGTTCCGGAGGAGCTGAAGCCGCGCAAGATCGCCATCGCGGCTGCGCCGGCTAAGGCCAAGCAGATCGAGACCAGCGTCAACTAAGACCGGCTTTGATCTGACGATTGCGGCGGCGCCTTCGGGCGCCGCTTTCGTTGGTGGTCACTCGCCGGATTTCAGGATGTCGGCATGGCGATGGACCAGCTTCCATGCTTCGTCCTCGCGGCGGAACAGTTCGGTGACGCGCAGGTCCATCGGCACGCGACGGCCGCCCAGCTCTACGATCGCCCGCTGCACGCCGCTCCAGTAGGCGATGTCTCCGGCCTCCGCCGTCTGGTGAACCTCGAGCCGGCTCTCGCCGTCCCGGCCGAACTGTCTTGCGCCGGTCTCGTAGGCGTTCCGGACCGACTCCGCTCCGCGCAAGACCTTGCCGTCGGGGCCGAAGAAGCTGGCGGGCTCCCGCGCCGTGCTCAACGCCAGCACGGGTTCGCCATCGCCCTGGCAATAGGCCGCCGCCGCCTTCTCGCGCTCTTTCATGAATTCGCTGAATGTCGACATGCGGAAACTCCTTTCCTTCACGGGGGAAAGCAGCCAGGAGCCGCAGGTTCCAAATACGCGCCAGCATCGGGCCGCCGGTGACAGGTCCGGCCGGATCGCCGCGCAGCGACGGGTCGGCGCTCAGCTTCGATGCGACGTGAGGCCTGTCCAAAACAGGCCGACGGCTATGGCGGCGAATGCCAGCAGGACGAGGCCGAAACCCGCATCGCGGAAGGTCGCGGCATAGCCGAAGGCGTCGATCGAGGGCTGGCTTGCGAAGGGCGAGGCGAAGTGGCCGATGAACATGCTGGCCGTGACCGTGCCGGCGATGCGCCCGCGCGTCGACGGTGTCGCCACCGAGATCGCCGCCGACATCAGGTTCGGCACGGCGACACCCAGGCCGGCGCCGCAGACCGCCATCGCGATCAGGACCGACGGCATCGTGTCGGATGCTGAAACCAGCAGGAAGGCGAGCGCCATCAGCGCGAGGCCGATGCCGAAGATCGCCGGGATGCTCAGCGAGGCGCGCAAGCGCCCGTAACACAAGGCCGTGCCGGCCATGACGAGGTTGTGCAGGCCGAGTGCCAGGCCGGCGCTGCTCGGGGCGGTCAGGCCGATCGCGCGCATCTGGAACGGCAGTTGCGACGGCACGACGTAGAAGGCGATGTTGATCAGGAAGGACAGAAGGCAAAGCGCGGCCACCGGCAGCCATTTCACCGGCGCTTCGGCTTGGCTTGCGGCGACCGGCGACGCGGCGCCGAAGCGCCTCGGCTCGGTCAGGAACAGGATGATGGCCGGGATGATGGCGAATGCCATCGCATAGACCGCGAAGGGCGCCCGCCAGTGGAAATCGGCCAGCATGCCGCCGCCGAGCACGAAGACGACACCCCCCAGGCCGGTGAAGGCCTGCTGCAGGCCGAGATAGCGCTCGCGCTCCGGGCCGGCGAAATAGTCGCCGACCAGCGCGGTGACCAGCGTCATGATGCCGCCGATGGCGACGCCGAGCGCGGCGCGGCCGACGAGCAGCGCGGCGAGGCTGTCCACGAACAGTCCGGAAACGCCTGCGACGCCGTACAGCACGATCGAGGCGGTCAGCAGGCGCAGGCGGCCGTAGCGGTCGGCAAGGCCGCCGATCAGCGGTGCGCAGAAGGCGACGAACAGCGCCGGCAGGGTCAGCACCATGCGGGCGAGCAACTGCACATTGTCGACCTCGGCGAAAGCGGCCTCGATCGCCGGCAGCGATGGCGAGATCGTCGTGCCCGCCATGATGGTGAGCGTGGCGACGGACAAGAGCGTCGCCTTGCGGCCGAAGCCCGGTTGCCTCGCCGCATGCGTGTCGGACGCGGCCGATTGGGTTGACGTCACGCTGCTGCTCCGATCGCTGGGCCGGCCGGGAGGCGGCCGGTGAGGTGTGCCATTGCCTTCGCTGTAATTCCTCAATCTAGGTTGAGGTCAAGGGCTCGACGGATAGAAGGCAGAGGCAACTGCTTAGCGCCGGCGTTGCCTTGCTCTCTTCCGCTTTGCTCCGACGCCGGCCTCCTTCGGTGCGTGTGGCCCGATCGCGCGGCCGGGCCCTCTTCAGCCGATCAGCCCCGCCAGCGCATCCACCTCCGCTGCCGTGGTCGCGAAGCTGGTGACCAGCCGGCACATCGTCTCGTCCTCGCCGATCGTGCCGACGAAGCTGTGCGGCGGAGGCCAGTCGTAGAAGGACGCGCCGGCGGCGAGCGCCATCTGCATTGCCTCCTTGCGCATGATGGCGAACACCTCATTGGCCTGGGGCTGCCATGCCAGCCTGGCGTTGCTCGATGCCCGGATCGCGGCGGCCAGACGGGCGGCCATGGCGTTGGCATGGGCCGCCGTCTCCAGCCACAGGCCGTCGGCGAAATAGGCCTCGAACTGGGCGGCGATGAAGCGCGACTTGGAGAAGAGCTGCGCGGCGCGCTTGCGCAGGAAGGGGAACTCCTCGGCCTTGCCGCGGTCGAACAGCACCACCGCCTCGGCACACCAGCAGCCGTTCTTGGTGGCGCCGAAGGACAGGATGTCGACCCCGCGCTTCCAGGTCATCTCGGCCGGCGTCGCCTTCAGCGCGACCAGCGCATTGGCGAAGCGGGCGCCGTCCATGTGCAGCGGCAGGCCATATGTCTTGGCCACGTTCGAGATCGCCGCGATGTCGTCGAGCGAATAGACGGTGCCGGCTTCGGTGGCCTGGGTAATGGTCACAGCCGCCGGCCGCCCGGCATGGACGAAGGTCGGCACGAAGCGGCCGATCGCCCGGTCGAGGCTTTCGGCCGAGATGCGGCCCTCGGCGCCGTCGACGGTGCGCAGGCGTCCGCCGCCGCTGAGATATTCGAGCGCGCCGCATTCGTCCTCGATGACATGCGCTTCGCGGTGGCAGAAGGAGATGCCGCCCGGAGGGTTGTACAGGCTGAGCGACAGCGCGTTCGCGGCGGTGCCGGTACCAACGAAGAAGACGTCGACCTCGCGCTCGAAGATATCGTTGAACTTTGCCGCGACCGCCTTGTCGAGCGCTCCGCCGCCATAGGCGGCATCGTAGCCGGCAGTGCGTCGCGTCAGGTTCTCGGCGACCCTGGGGTGGGCGCCGGCCCAATTGTCGGAAGAAAACTGCATGCGAAGGTCCATGGGTCGATCAGGCGGGAAGGGCGACAAGACGCCATTCCGCGGCGGCTTTCAAGGGCCAGGACGTGCTTGGGCGACAGGGCAGGTTCCAGCTGCTCCGCGACCGGAAGTTGCGTGAAGCGCCGCGCGGGAAGACATTTTCTTTCGCGGTGCTCATGGTTTGTTTCCAATTCGGTCTTGTGCGGGGCGCCGGTTTCTGTCATAAGAAATTTAGGACAGCAGTGCTGTCTTATTTATCCGCGCAGTAGTCGCCGGATCGAGCGCGTCAAATGCGCCGTTCCGGCTCGTTCTGTGACCAGTACCCGCATTGCCGGATTGACAGGGAGCCGGTCTGCGGGCGCTATCCGGTGCGACGAAGACGCGGTGAATTCGAGAGACCACCGTAACCCGATCCCGATGCCGCCGGCCTGACCGACGGCGGACGCCGGGGAAGCGGAAGACGACGGAGGACCGAGCGATGACGGACATGCCATTTGCGACGCGCGCGCGGCAGTTTGCCGCCCCGACCAATGCCGTCGCCGCCAAACGCGTTCCCGGCGCCCAGGGCCTGTACGATCCGCGCAACGAGCATGACGCCTGCGGCGTCGGCTTCATCGCCCAGATGAAGGGCGTGAAGTCGCACCAGATCGTCAAGGACGGGCTCGCCATGCTCGAGAACCTGACGCATCGCGGCGCCGTCGGCGCCGACCCGCTGATGGGCGACGGCGCCGGCGTGCTCGTTCAGATTCCCGACCGCTTCTACCGCGAGGAGATGGCCGGGCAGGGCATCGAGCTGCCGCCCGCCGGCCAGTATGGCGTCGGCCACTGGTTCATGCCGCGGGACGCGGCGCTGCGCGAGCACGTCAACGAGATCATCGCGGAGTCCGCGCAATCCGAGGGGCTGCCGCTCATCGGCTTCCGTGATGTTCCGGTCGACAACTCCTCGTTGTCGAAGGCGCCGGACATCGTCGCGTCGGAGCCGTTCCACCGGCAGGTGTTCATCGGCCGCCCGCCCGACATCACCGACGACGAGGAGTACGAGGCGCGGCTCTATCTGCTGCGCAAGGTGATCTCCGGCCGCATCTATGCCGAGAACGACAACAGGGACATCGGCTCCTACTGCGTGTCGCTGTCGGCGCGCACCATCGTCTACAAGGGCATGTTCCTGGCCTACCAGGTCGGCGCCTATTACAAGGATCTGTCGGATCCGCGCTTCGAGACGGCGCTGATCCTCGTCCACCAGCGCTTCTCCACCAACACGTTTCCGTCGTGGAAGCTGGCGCATCCCTACCGCATGGTCGCCCACAATGGCGAGATCAACACCGTGCGCGGCAATAACAACTGGATGGCGGCGCGCCAGGCCTCGGTCGACAGCGAACTGTTCGGCAACAACATCTCCAAGCTCTGGCCGATCTCCTACGAGGGGCAGTCGGACACGGCCTGTTTCGACAACGCGCTCGAATTCCTGTTCCAGGGCGGCTACAGCCTGGCGCATGCGATGATGATGCTGATCCCGGAAGCCTGGGCCGGCAACAAGTCGATGGATGCCGAGCGCAAGGCCTTCTACGAGTACCACGCCGCCCTGATGGAGCCGTGGGACGGCCCGGCCGCGGTCTGCTTCACCGACGGGCGGCAGATCGGCGCGACGCTCGACCGCAACGGGCTGCGGCCGGCGCGCTACATCGTCACCGACGACGACCGGGTCATCCTGGCCTCGGAGGCCGGCGTGCTGCCGATCGAGGAGAAGCATATCGTCCAGAAGTGGCGCCTGCAGCCGGGCAAGATGCTGCTGATCGACCTGGTCAAGGGCCGCATCGTCTCCGATGACGAGATCAAGTCGGAGATCGCCCGGAAGCATCCCTACCGCGACTGGCTGAAGCGGACCCAGCTCGTGCTGGAGGATCTGAGCCCGGTCGAGCCGCGCGCCCTGCGCAGGGATGTGTCGCTGCTCGACCGCCAGCAGGCCTTCGGCTACACGCAGGAGGATGCGAAGCTGCTGATGTCGCCGATGGCGACCACGGGCCAGGAGGCCGTCGGCTCGATGGGCACCGACACGCCGATCTCGGCCATGTCGGACAAGTCGAAGCTGCTTTACACCTATTTCAAGCAGAATTTCGCCCAGGTCACCAACCCGCCGATCGATCCGATCCGCGAGGAGCTGGTAATGAGCCTGGTGTCCTTCATCGGGCCGCGTCCGAACATCTTCGATCTGGTCGGCAATTCGCGCCGCAAGCGGCTCGAGGTGCGCCAGCCGATCCTCACCAATGGCGATCTCGAGAAGATCCGCTCGATCGGCCATACCGAGGACCGCTTCGACACCAAGACCCTCGACGTCACCTACGCGGCGACGGAAGGCGCTTCCGGCATGCCGGGTGCGGTCGACCGCCTGTGCGACCGTGCCGAGGCGGCCGTGGCCGGCGGCTACAACATCATCATCCTGTCCGACCGCCAGGTCGGGCCGGACCGCATCGCCATCCCGGCGCTGCTGGCGACGGCGGCGGTGCACCATCACCTGATCCGCAAGGGCCTGCGCACGTCGGTCGGTCTCGTGGTCGAATCCGGCGAGCCGCGCGAGGTGCATCATTTCTGCTGCCTGGCCGGCTACGGCGCCGAGGCGATCAATCCCTATCTCGCCTTCGACACGCTGCTCGACATGCACAAGCGCGGCGAGCTGCCGGCCGAGGTCGACGCCTACGAGGTGGTCGGCCGCTACATCAAGTCGATCGGCAAGGGCATCCTCAAGGTCATGTCCAAGATGGGCATCTCGACCTACCAGTCCTATTGCGGCGCGCAGATATTCGACGCGGTCGGGCTGAAGTCCGATTTCGTCGAAAAGTACTTCACCGGCACGGCGACGACGATCGAGGGCGTCGGACTGGACGAGGTGGCGGCCGAGACCGTGCTGCGCCACGGCGACGCCTTCGGCGACGACCCGGTGCTGCGCAACAGTCTGGAGGTCGGCGGCGAGTATCTGTTCCGCATGCGCGGCGAGGCGCATGTCTGGTCGCCCGACGCCGTCGCCTCGCTGCAGCATGCCGTGCGGCAGGGCTCGTGGGACACCTTCAAGGAATTTTCCGAGCAGATCGACAGCGAGACCGCGCGGGCAAAGTCGATCCGCGGCCTTTTCAACATCAAGCTGGCGGAGGCCAGCGGCCGCAAGAAGGTGCCGCTCGACGAGGTGATGCCGGCCGCCGAGGTCGTGCGGCGCTTCTCCACCGGCGCCATGTCGTTCGGCTCGATCAGTCGCGAGGCGCATACCACGCTGGCGCGCGCCATGAACCAGATCGGCGGCAAGTCGAACACCGGCGAGGGCGGCGAGGAGCCGGACCGCTACCTGCCGCTGCCCGGCGGCGGGGCCAATCCCGAGCGCTCGGCGATCAAGCAGGTGGCGTCGGGCCGGTTCGGTGTGACCACGGAGTATCTCGTCAACTCCGACATGATGCAGATCAAGGTCGCGCAGGGCGCCAAGCCGGGCGAGGGCGGGCAATTGCCCGGCCACAAGGTCGACGCGACCATCGCCAAGACCCGCCATTCGACGCCGGGCGTCGGCCTGATCTCGCCGCCGCCGCACCACGACATCTATTCGATCGAGGATCTGGCGCAGCTCATCTTCGACCTGAAGAACGTCAACCCGGAGGCCGACGTGTCGGTCAAGCTGGTCTCGGAAGTCGGCGTCGGCACGGTCGCGGCAGGCGTCGCCAAGGCGCGCGCCGACCACATCACCATCGCCGGCTACGACGGCGGCACCGGCGCCTCGCCGCTGACCTCACTGAAGCATGCCGGCTCGCCGTGGGAGATGGGGCTGGCGGAGACGCACCAGACGCTGGTGCTGAACGGCCTGCGCTCGCGCGTGGCGCTGCAGGTCGACGGCGGCCTGAGGACGGGCCGCGACGTCATCATCGGCGCGCTGCTCGGGGCCGACGAATTCGGCTTCTCGACGGCGCCGCTGATCGCCGCCGGCTGCATCATGATGCGCAAGTGCCATCTCAACACCTGCCCGGTCGGCGTGGCCACGCAGGACCCGGTTCTGCGCAAGCGCTTCAAGGGCACGCCCGAGCACGTCATCAACTACTTCTTCTTCGTGGCCGAGGAGGTGCGTGAGCTGCTGTCGGAGATGGGCTTCTCGCATCTCGACCAGATCGTCGGAGCCTCCGACCTGCTGGAGAAGCGGGAACTGATCGACCACTGGAAGGCCAAGGGCCTCGACTTCAGCCGCGTCTTCTTCAAGCCGGACGCGCCGGCCGAGGCGACGCACTGGACCGAGCGGCAGAAGCACCCGATCGACGACGTGCTCGACCGCACGCTGATCGAGCAGGCGCGGCCGGCGCTGGAAAGCAGGCTTCCGGTGAAGATCGAGATGCCGATCCGCAACGTCGACCGTTCGGCGGGGGCCATGCTCGCCGGCGAGGTCGCCAAGCGGTTCAGGCACAAGGGACTGAAGGACGGCACGATCTCGGTGAAGCTCACCGGCACCGCCGGCCAGTCCTTCGGCGCCTTCCTGACGCGCGGCATCACCTTCGAACTGGTTGGCGACGGCAACGACTATGTGGCCAAGGGACTGTCGGGCGGCCGCCTGATCATCCGCCCCGCCGATGATGCCCGCATCGTCGCGGAAGAATCGATCATCGTCGGCAACACCGTGCTCTACGGCGCCATCGAAGGCGAGTGCTACTTCCGCGGCGTCGCCGGCGAGCGTTTTGCCGTCCGCAACTCCGGTGCCGCGGCGGTGGTCGAGGGCGTCGGCGACCATGGCTGCGAATACATGACCGGCGGCGTGGTGGTGGTTCTCGGCCGGACGGGCCGCAACTTCGCGGCCGGCATGTCCGGCGGCGTCGCCTATGTGCTCGACGAGGACGGCGATTTCGCCAACCGCTGCAACATGGCGATGGTCGAACTCGAGCCAGTCCCCGAGGAGGACGACATGCTGGAGAAGCTGCACCACCACGGCGGCGACATCGCCCACAAGGGCCGCGTCGACGTGTCGGGCGACATGACCAGGCATGACGAGGAGCGGCTGGTGCAGCTCATCTCCAACCATGCGCACTACACCGGCTCGACGCGCGCCAAGGCGATCCTCGAGGACTGGGCGGCCTACCGGCCGAAATTCCGGAAGGTGATGCCGGTCGAGTATCGCCGCGCGCTGCAGGAGATGGAGCGGCTCAGGATGAACGTGGCGGCGGAGTAGCCTTCTTCTTGAACGAAAACCTGGTATGGCATATGTCTAAGCATATGCCATACGGAGGCCGCGATGCTGAACAAGCCCAAGACTGAGCAACGCGCCCGCGTCTTCCGGAATGGACGAAGCCGCGCGATCCGCATACCGAAGGAGTTCGAATTTGAAGGTGACGAGGTCACGATCCGCAAGGAAGCAGATGGAAGCTTGACTGTGATTCCGGACAGGCGCGAACGCTCTCCGAAGGAGATCATCGAGTGGTTGCGTCAGCAGCCCAAGCTGACAGAGGATGATTTCCCGGACATTGATGACAGCGACATGCTGCCTTTGGACGATATCAAGCTATGAGCGGCTACATGCTCGACAGCAATGTTCTCATCGATGTTGCGCGAGAGCCTGATGGCGTCGTCGGAAAGCGGTTCCAGACGATGACCAAAGGACACATGGGCATCAGTGTGATCGTGTCAAGCGAGATCAGGTACGGAATGAAGAAGCGACCCGACGCGCGCTCCAATCCGAGTATGGCCTATCTGTTGAGCAGCCTGCGCATTGATGAACTGGAGCCGGAAGTCGGCGACGTTTATGGAGATATTCGCGTTAAGGTCGAGCGGATCGGCAAGGGGCTGTCGCCAAACGATCTCTGGATCGCGGCTCATGCCATAGTCCGCGATGCGGTGCTTGTAACCAGCGACGCGGCCATACAGGAGGCTGACATCGCGGGATTGAAATTAGAGAACTGGCGAGACGATATCGCCGGGCAGGAACGGAACTAGAATGGGCAAGGTAACTGGTTTTCTCGAGATCGACCGGCAGGTGCACAAGTACCAGCCGGCCTCCGACCGCATCCGGCACTTCCGCGAGTTCACGCTGCCGATGTCGGACAAGGAGGTCGAGAAACAGGCCGCGCGCTGCATGGATTGCGGCGTGCCCTTCTGCCACGGCCCGACCGGCTGCCCGATCCACAACCAGATCCCGGACTGGAACGACCTCGTCTACGCCGGCGACTGGGAGAATGCGATCCGCAACCTGCACTCGACCAACAATTTCCCGGAATTCACGGGCCGCATCTGTCCCGCGCCGTGCGAGGAGGCCTGCACCCTCAACCTGGAGGACATCCCGGTCGCCATCAAGACGATCGAGCAGGCATTGGCCGACAAGGCCTACGAACTCGGCATGGTCCGGCCGCAGCCGCCTGAGAGCAAGACGGGCAAGCGCGTCGCCGTCGTCGGCTCCGGCCCGGCCGGCATGGCGGCCGCCCAGCAGCTGGCGCGTGTCGGCCACGACGTCCATGTCTACGAGCGCGAGTCGAAGCCGGGCGGGCTGATGCGCTTCGGCATCCCCGACTTCAAGATGGAGAAGCATTTCATCGACCGCCGCGTCGAGCAGATGCGCGGCGAGGGCGTCACCTTCCATTGCGGCGTCAACGTCGGCGTCGACAAGACCATCGACGAACTGCTCGCCGGCCATGACGCCGTGCTCTATTGCGGCGGCTCCGAGACGCCGCGCCCGGCGGGCATTCCGGGCGCCGATCTCGAGGGCGTGCATGATGCGATGCCTTATCTGGTGCAGCAGAACAAGCGCGTCGGCCACGAGGACATCCAGTCGGTCGCATGGCCGGCCGAGCCGATCCTCGCCGGCGGCAAGCATGTGGTTGTCGTGGGCGGCGGCGACACGGCGTCCGACTGCGTCGGCACGGCGTTCCGGCAGGGCGCGGTGCGGGTCACCCAGCTCGACATCCGTCCGCAGCCGCCGGAGAAGGAGAACAAGCTGACGGTCTGGCCCTACTGGGCGACCAAGATGCGCACCTCGTCTTCCCAGGCCGAGGGCGCGGAGCGGGAGTTCCAGGTGGCCACGCTGGAGTTCATCGGCGAGGACGGGGCGCTGACCGGCGTAAAATGCTGCGAGGTCGACGAGAAGCGGCAGCCTATCGCCGGCACGGAATTCGTCATCCGCGCAGATCTCGCCTTCATCGCCATCGGCTTCGCCGGTCCCTTTGCCGACAGCGTGCTCAAGGAACTGGACGGGCGGCTGCAACTCATCAAGGACATGCGGCGCTCGACCAATGTCGCCGCCAACGACCGGGACTACCGCACCAGCGTCGACCGCCTCTACGCCGCGGGCGATGTTCGACGCGGCCAGTCGCTGGTCGTGTGGGCGATCCGCGAAGGCCGGCAGGCCGCGCGCTCGATCGACGAGGCGCTGATGGGCGCGAGCGTCCTGCCGCTTTGACCCGGCGCCCTATTCCGCGGTGACGGGCATGACCCCCCGTCGGTCGGCCTGCGTCGACGCGGTGGCGGTGCCATCCCGCGCCGGCTGAGGCACGGCCGCCGCCTGTCCGCGCGGCCACGAGAAATCGTCCGCCCGTCCCGCTACCGTCGCGTCGTCCGCCGCGGCCGCCGGGCGCGCCGGCGTTTCCGGCCGGGACGAAGCGGTGGCGCCGAGCAGCTCGGTACCGCCGTCGAGCTCCGGATCGTTGAGCGCCATCGGCACGGTCCGGTCGGTCGGGATCATCGGTCCGGTCCCGCCGGGGGGCACTCCCTCCACGCCGGGTCCTGTCGGCGCACCCGCTCCCGCCTCGCCGAGAAGCCGCTTGAGCGGCTTTTCGGCATAGAAGGCGAGCTTGCGCTTGCCCGCCGCCGTGAAGTTGATGCCGTCGCCCGAGCGCAGCCGCACCGGCTGGCCGCTGATGTCGGCGCCGCTGGTGATGAAGCTGCCCTTTTCGTCGACGAAGCCTTCCCAGACGTCGATGAACTCGGCGCCGACATCCGCCGCGACCTTGCGGTAGATGTCGTTGAGTGCAAGCATGTCGGATGTTGCCTTGGGCGATTTGAAGGGTGTTGTGCCGACCCAGACGAACGGCACGTCCGTCGCCCAGATGGCACTGGCGAAGCTTGCGGCGCGCGCCGAGTATTCGCGCGTCCAGGCCTCCGACCGTAGCGTCTCGCGCCTGTCGCCGATCCGCATCTGCTGGCGGTCGTTGGCGCCGACCAGCGCAACCACGACGGCCGGCTTCTCGGTTGCCACGATGCCGGCCACGTTGCCCGGCCAGTCGAAATGATCTTCGCGGACGAAGCCGGATGCGCCGTTGGTGCGGTCGACGACACGAACCCGCGGGTTCTCCGCGAACAGCATGTCGAGCCCTTCGGCCAGCCCGCCTCCGATGAAGTCGCCTATGACGAGGACGACCTTGGCGTCCGGCGCCTTGGGATCGATGACGATCTCGGGCTCGACGACCCGCTTGATCGCCGTCTTGCGTTGCGGCGGCTTGGTGCGCGGCGTCGACGGTTTGCGCAGCCGCTCCCCCGGCTCGCGCCACTGGCGCGGCTCCATGCGCTGGGCGCGGCGGGGAAAGAACAGGTTACGGAGCGACCAGGGGCGCGCTTCCTGGGCGAGCGCCACCGGTGCCGACGCCGCGACGAAGCCGACGGCCAGCAGCCCCGCCACCGCGGCGGCGATGGCGAAGCCTGTCCAGACGAACCGTCTTCGCGGAGTCTCCCGCAATCCGCTCTCCGATCTATCTCTGGCGCAGCACCCGCAGCACTTCCATGCTGGGATGGCCGTCGGCCTCGAGCCCGGCCTGGACCTGGAACGCCTTGATGGCGCTGCGCGATCCCTCGCCGATCTTGCCGTCCGGCTTGCCGTCGTAATAGCCGTGCGCGCTGAGCCGCTGCTGCAGCTCCTGCTTCTCGCTGAAGGAGAGCTTGGTGAAGGGCCTGTTCCAGTCCTGCGCAAGCTGCCCGTAACCGGCGATCTGGTCGGCCAGCAGGCCGACGGCGATCGCGTATTTGTCGGCGTTGTTGTAGCGCTTGAGGACGAAGAAGTTGCGCGTCATCAGGAAGGCCGGGCCGCTCCTGCCGTCCGGCACCTTCAGCTCGGCCTTGTCGCCGCCGTTGCGGAAAGGCTTGCCGCTGGCGCGCGTGACGCCGAGGCTTTGCCATTTCGACAGGGTCACCGAGCCGCTCGGGAACTTCCGGCCGGCCGGCAGCGCCACCTCGTAGCCCCAGGTCCTGCCGGTCTGCCAGCCGTTCTTCCTCAGAAGGTTGGCAGCGGTGGCGAGCGCGTCGGGAACCGAGTTCCAGATGTCGCGATGGCCGTCGCCGTCCATATCGACGGCATAAGCCTGGTAGGAGGTCGGTATGAACTGCGTGTGGCCCATCGCGCCGGCCCAGGAGCCGGTCAGGTGGCTCTCGTCGATGTCGCCCGATTGCAGGATTTTCAGGGCGGCGATGAGCTGCGTGCGTGCGAACTTCGCCCGCCGCTTGTCGGCATAGGCGAGCGTCGACAGCGAGCGGACGACGTTGCGCATCACCTTGTCGTTCTTCAGGATCTCACCGTAGTTGGACTCCATCGACCAGATGGCCAGCAGGATGTGGCGGTCGACGCCGTAGCGGGCCTCGATCCTGTCGAGCCAGGGCTTCCACTTCTTCGCCATGGCGCGGCCGACCTGGACCGAGTGCTCATGCACGCGGTTGTCGAAATAGTCCCAGACCGGTGCGGTGAATTCCGGCTGGTAGCGTGCTTTCTCGATCACCTCCGGATCGGGAGCGGTGACGCCGCGGAAAGCCCGGTCATAGGTCGCCCTGGAGACGCCGCTTTCGGCCGCCGTGGCGCGGAAGCCCGCGACCCAGCGCTGAAAGCCGGCATCGGCGAAAGCCGGGCTCGCGGCGGCGAGAAGGGCGAGCGACAAGCCGGCGGCGGCCACCACGCTTGCAACGCGTCTTGCGGTCGTGCGAACGAGCATGTGTTCCTCCAATACGAACTCAGGGATACCCATTCATCACAGGAGGCGGTTAGCGATCAGTTTACCATAGGCCGGCCGGAACGAAAATTTCCGACGGAAGTTCTAAGCGACACCCCATGTTGTCTTTCGCCATGAACTAATCTTAAATTCCGGCATCAAGATGTCTCGTCGCTCCCTACGGGGGCGTCCCTAGAAACGGATCAAATTGCGGCATGAAGCGAGTCAGAAAAGCTGTTTTCCCGGTGGCCGGCCTCGGCACCCGATTTCTTCCCGCGACCAAATCGATTCCCAAGGAGATGCTCACCGTCGTTGACAGGCCAGTAATCCAGTATGTCGTGGACGAGGCGCGCGAGGCGGGCATCGAGCATTTCATTTTCGTCACGGGCCGTAACAAGGCCGTGATCGAGGACCATTTCGATCTCCAGTTCGAACTCTACGACACGCTGTCGCAGCGCGGGAAGACCGAGCAGCTCGACTATCTGAAGCGCCTGCAGCCGGGGCCCGGCCAGACCAGCTTCACGCGCCAGCAGGTGCCGCTCGGGCTCGGCCACGCGGTCTGGTGCGCGCGCGACCTGGTCGGCGACGAGCCCTTCGCGCTGCTTCTGCCCGACATGATCATGCAGTCGGAGAAGAGCTGCCTGAAGGGCATGGTGGAGCTCTACGGGAGCACCGGCAACAACATCGTCGCGGTCCAGGAATGCGACCCGGCCGAGGCCCACAAATACGGCATCGTCGGCAAGGGCAACGACGTCCATACGGGTTTCGAGATCACCGGCATGGTGGAGAAGCCGAAAGCGGGCACGGCGCCGTCCAACCTGTTCATCAACGGCCGCTACATCCTCCAGCCCGAGATATTCGGGGTGCTGGAGAATCAGGAGCGGGGCGCCGGCAACGAGATCCAGCTCACCGACGCCATGCTGAAGCTGGAGAAGCGTCAGCCCTTCTTCGGCTACCATTATCGCGGCGGCACCTATGACTGCGGCTCGCCGGAGGGTTTCGTCGAGGCCAACATCGCCTTCGCGCTCGCCCGCCCGGACATGCGGGCCGGCGTGCTCGCCATGCTCGACCGGCTGATCGCCGACCTCGATCCGTCCGGCCGTAAGCAGGCCGCGGAGTAGACCGGCCGAACCGCGAGGCCCCGGAATCAGCGTTGCAGCTTGACGCCGAGGAAGACGCTGTTGGCCTCGTAGCCGCGGCCCTCGATCGTGCTCGTCTGGCTTTCGTGGCGCAGGCGCCCGGTCAGGCCGGCATAGCGGTTCAGCCACCAGGTGGCGCCGAGCTGCGCATTGAACAGGATGTCGTGGTCGTCGCTGCCCGAATAGTCGCGATAGCTGGCGCCGACCTCGGCGCTCGCCGTCAGGTTGGAGCGGACCTGCCGCTCGACGATGATCTTGCCGGAGTGCAGCAGCGATCCGCTCTCGCCGGCGGTCGTCGTGCCTTCCACCGTGGTGGAGGCCGAGAGGTCGACCCGGGTGGCGCGCTCCGGCTCCCAGGTCAGCAGGGCGTTGAGGGTCGGGCCCTCGATCGGCGTCAGGCGGTCGTCTTCGAATTTTTCCCGGATCCAGCCGGCGGACAGCTCGCCGTTCAGCTTCTCGCTGAGGTTCACCTCGACGCCGCCACGCGCCCCGAACCGGTCGGAGGAGCGGCGGAAGCCGCTGCTGTCGACGTCCTCATCGTAGAACCGGTGGCCGCCCTCCACTTCGACGAACGGCGTCAGCGCCGGCGAGATCTCGTAGCCGCCGCGCAGCGTCAGCGTCGCCAGGGTGGCGTTGCGGTCGTCCTGCGACAGGGTGGTGCCGTCAGACAGGTCGGCCTCGCCATATACGTCGCGCTCGACGCGGCCGGTGATGCCGAAGCGTGCCTTGCCGACGTCCTTCTCCAGGCCGAGGCTGCCGCCGAAAGTCTGCCGGATCGGGTCTTCGACCGTGCCTTCGATGACCACGGGCGAGGCGGCGGTCTCCGGCGCGCGCTCGTAGGTCAGCGTGGCCCGGCCGCGCAGCTCCTCGTTGATGTCGAGGTCGAGCGCGGCGACGCCGCCGGCCCGCGTCTCGCTGATCTCGTAGCCGGACAGCGTTTCGCGGAACGTCGCATAGGCGTCGAGCGTGGCGAAATGGCGCGTCCAGTCCGAGATGGCGTTGAGGCGCAGCGTCGTTTCGGAAAGGACCGCCTCCTGCCCGTCGACGCTGTAGTCGGCGTTGGAGGTCGTGGTTATGCCCTGCTCGAGGGAAGGCCGCAGCACGAAGGTGCCGACCCTGATCCCCAGTGGAGCGAACGGGTTGTCCTCCGGCTTCAGCGGATCGAGGTCCTCGATCGCCTCGAGGCGGCCGGCACCCTCCGGCACGCTGATCCGCTCGGCCGGTCCGATCGCCTCGGTGCGGATGGTGCCCGTGGTCGTGTCGTCCTGCCCATCCCGGCCGATCGGCTCCTGTGCCGTCGCGCGCTCCGCCGGTTCGCTGGTCCGCGACGCCGCCGCCTTGCGGTCGCGTGCTGTGGAAGGCGGCCTGGCCCTGGGGATAGGCAGATCCTCGGTGAAGGCGCCGCGCTGCTCCTGCGGCTGGCCGAACAGGCTGGTGGTGCCGTCGGCATTCACCACGGCGGGATCGTCCGGAACGGCGCCCTCGCTGGCCGGCACGTAGACCGGAGCTTGTTGGGCATCCTGGCCGGGGTTCGGCGGCTGTCCAGGCTGCTGCCCCGGCTGCTGGGCACCCGCGTTGCCCTCCGGCCGCATGGCGCCGCGCAGCCCGCCGGCCTCCTGGCCGGCCGCCGGCAGCGCCATCGCCAGGCCGCAGGCGAGCAGCAGGCCGAATGTCGCGGCGCGCAGGCTGGACGGTATCTGTGTGCGAACCCGCGGCATGAATACCCAATGCTTCGGCAGCGCCAGCGCGCCATGCTTACCGAACCGTAAATCGGGATGGTTAACGTTGGGTTGAGGGTGCGCCGGATTGACGTCGATGCGTCTTCCCGATGGACAGCGGCGCGTCAAAGCGCTAAGCGCATCAACCATGCCTTTGGGGACACTTAAGAAGCAGTCGGACCATTCATCTGCCATCGCCTCGGCGCTCAGGACCGTCGCGATGGAGCAGGCCGGCGTGAACGCGCTGGCGGAAGCCCTGCAGAATGGCCTGTCGCAGCCCTTCGCCGAAGCGGTCGACATCATTTCCGGCATCAACGGCCGGGTGATCGTCACCGGCGTCGGCAAGAGCGGCCATATCGGCTCGAAGATCGCGGCGACGCTCGCCTCGACCGGAACGCCGGCCTTCTTCGTCCATCCGGCGGAGGCCAATCACGGCGATCTCGGCATGATCGCGCGCGACGACGCCATCATCGCCATGTCCTGGTCGGGCGAGACGGCCGAGCTCAAGGGGATCATCGCCTACTCCCGCCGCTTCTCCATCCCGCTGATTTCGGTGACGTCGGGTGCCAATTCGGCGCTGGCGCGCGCCTCCGACGCGGTGATCCTGCTGCCCAGGATGCCGGAAGCCTGCCCGCACGGGCTGGCGCCGACGACCTCGACGCTACAGCAACTGGTGATCGGCGACGCGCTCGCGATCGCGCTGCTGGAGATGCGCGGCTTCACGCCGGATCATTTCCGTACCTTCCATCCCGGCGGGCAGCTCGGCGCCAGCCTGACGAAGATCCGCGACGTCATGCACCAGGGAACCGAAATTCCCATGGTCGCGGCCGGCACCAGCATGATGGACGCGATCGTCGCCATGTCCAGCAAGCGCTTCGGCTGCGCGGTCATCGTCGACCCGGCGGGAGGCCTTGCGGGCATCATCACCGACGGCGACCTGCGGCGCCGCATCGGCGAGGACCTGCCGTCGAAGACCGTCGACCAGGTGATGACGCGCAATCCGAAGACGGTGGGGCCCGACATGCTCGCCGCCGCCGCGCTGCAGCTCATCCAGACGGCGTCGATCACGGCGCTGGTCGTGATCGAGGACGACAAGGTGGTCGGCTTCGTCCACCTGCACGACCTCTTGAAGATCGGCGCCGCCTGAGCGGACGGCGAGGCTTCGCGCCTCCGCCCGGCGACGGTCGCGGGCGGCAGCCGGGTAACGGCGATCACACCGCGACCACCACCAGCTCCAGGTCGTCGACGGACACCACCTTCACCCGCGCTCCGGCCGGCAGGTCGGGACCCCTCACGCGCCACAGCGTGTCGCCGAGCTGGATGCGGCCGTAACCCTCGCGGATCGGTTCGGTCAGCGTCGCGGTCCGGCCGACCAGCTGTTCGCCGCGGCGGTTGAGCAGCGGCTGGTCGCTCTCGGCCTCGCGGCCGGCCATGATGCGGCGCCCGGCATAGGCGGCGGCGAGCGACAGCGCCAGGAAGACCAGCACCTGCACCTGCCAGTGCCAGAAGGCGGCGTCGCCCAGCACCAGCGAGATCGCGCCGACGACGAGCGCGGCGAGGCCGATCCACAGCAGGTAGAAACCGGGCGTGACGATCTCGATCGCCAGCAGCAGCAGGCCGAGCACCATCCAGTTCCAGGGGCCGAGCTCGGTGATGAGCCACTCGATCATCGGAAAACTCCGTCAGCTCTGCTCCGGCGTCCTGGTCACCGGTGGCCGCGCCGGTGAACGCGGCGCCGCAGCCGGCCCGTCGGCGCCGAAGACATCGCGCGTGATCGCGCCGATGCCGCCCAGCGTGCCGATCAGCGAGGAGGCCTCGAGCGGCATCAGCACGATCTTGCTGTTGCCGGCCGACGCGATCTTGGCCAATGCGTCCGTGTATTTCTGCGCGACGAAATAGTTGATCGCCTGGACGTCGCCCTTGGCGATCGCCTCCGACACGACCTGGGTGGCGCGGGCCTCGGCCTCGGCCGCGCGCTCGCGCGCCTCGGCGTCGCGGAAGGCGGCTTCCTTGCGGCCCTCGGCCTCCAGCACCTGTGCCTGCTTCAGGCCCTCGGCCTCGAGGATCTGGGCGCGCTTGTTGCGCTCGGCCATCATCTGCCGGGCCATGGAATCGACCAGGTTGGCCGGCGGGTTGATGTCCTTGATCTCGACGCGCGTGACCTTGATGCCCCAAACATGCGCCGCCTCGTCGACGATGCGCAGCAGCCGCTCGTTGATCTGGTCGCGGTTCGACAGCAGCTCGTCGAGGTCCATCGAGCCCATGACCGAGCGGATGTTGGTCATGGTCAGGTTCAGGATGGCATTCTGCAGATTGGAGACCTGATAGGCGGCCTGCGCGGCGTTGAGCACCTGGTAGAAGGCGACGGCGTCCACCGCCACAGTGGCGTTGTCGCGGGTGATGACCTCCTGGGTCGGCACGTCGAGCACCTGCTCCATGACGTTCAACCTGGCGCCGATGCGGTCGATGAACGGGATGATCAGGTTGAGGCCGGGCGTCAGCGTCCTGGTATAGCGGCCGAAGCGCTCGACGGTGTAGTTGTAGCCTTGGCTCACCGTCTTGATGCCCATGAACAGGACAAGCAAGACCAGGATGACCAGGGCCGGGATGACGATGTCGAAGCCGGTGAACGTCATGCATTCCCCCTCGCGCTGCGTGACAGACCTGCGGTGGTCCGCAGAATTCCCGCGAATCACTTTCGTTTCGCGGACTATACAATCACGCGCATGCCGACGCGCCGATGAAGGTTCGTGCGTGGGCGATTGCGATCAGAGCCAGCCGGACAGTTCGCGGCGCACCAGCGCCTCGATCACCCGCATCCCGTCCGGACTGTCGTTGAGGCAGGGGATGTGGGCGAAATTCCGGCCGCCGGCATGGCGGAATATCTCCCGCGCCTCCACCGCGATCTCCTCCAGCGTCTCGATGCAGTCGGCCGAAAAGCCGGGATTGACCACGGCGATCGACCTGACGCTGTCGCGCGCCAGCTTCTCCACAGTCTTGTCGGTGTAGGGCTGCAGCCATTCCTGCGCGCCGAAACGCGACTGGAAGGTGGTCACCAGTCTCTCCGCGCTCCAGTCCAGGCGCTGGCGGAGCAGCCGGGTGGTCTCTTCGCAATGCTGCCGGTAGGGATCGCCCTTGTCGGAATAGGGTTTCGGGATGCCGTGATAGGAGGCGAGCACCACCTCCGGCTGGAAATCCAGCGTGGCCAGATGCGACTCGATCGAGCGGGCCAGCGCGTCGATATAGACCGGCTCGGCATAGTAGGGGGGTACGGTGCGAACCGCCGGCGCATGCCGCATGGTCGCCAGCGCGGCGAACAGCTTGTCGTTGGCGGTCGCCGTGGTCGTCGCCGAATATTGCGGATAGAGCGGCAAGGCGAGGATGCGCTCGCAGCCCTGGGCGGCGAGCCGCCCGGCCACGCTCCTGATCGACGGGCTGCCGTAGCGCATCGCCCAGTCGACGACGATCTCCGGCTCGCCGGCAAGGATGTCCGCCAGCTTCTCGCCCTGGGCGCGGGTGATGGTGCGCAGCGGCGATTCGTTCTTCTCGCGGTTCCAGATCTTTGCGTAATTCGCGCCGGACCTGCTTGGCCGCGTCGTGAGCACGAGCCCGTAGAGGATCGGATACCAGATGATGCGCGGCAGTTCGATGACACGCGGATCGGACAGGAACTCCCTGAGATAGCGCCACATCGAGCCGAAGTCGGTGCCATCCGGCGTGCCGAGATTGACCAGCAGCACGCCGATCTTCGAGCGTGGCGCCGTCGGCCCTGCCTCAGGCGTGACGCTCCGGTCGGTGGGCTTCGGTTCGTTCATTTCGGCTGGTCTCCGCGACAGCCGTTACCTAGCCGGAAACCAGCGGGATTCAATGCAGCGTCTGGCCGCATGCGCGCGGCCCATCGCCAATGGTGGCCGATCGGATCGGACCGGCCGCCATTCGAGCCGTCGCGCCGCCTCAGTTGGCCGGCGGGATGGTCAGCGTCGCGCCGATCGGCAGAGCGCGCGGCTTGTAGGGATTGGCATCGCCGATCCGCTTCCACTGGAAGCCGTCGCCATAGACCTTTTCGGCGATGTCCCAGTAGTTGTCGCCGGCCGCCACGACATGCGAGGCCTCCGCCGGCGCGGCGGGCGCCTGCGCCGCGGTGCCTGCCGGCGCGGGCTCGGTCGTCGCCGGCGCGGCCGGGGCTCGCGTGGCGGCCTCGGCCGGTGCTGCCGTTCCCGCCGGAGCGGTCTCGGCTGCCGCCGGCTGGGTCGTCTGCGCGGGCACCGTGCCCTCCGCGGCCGGTGCCGGCTGCGCCGGCGTGTCGACCTTGGGCGCCTGCGCGGCGATGTCGCCGGAGCCGGCCGGGAGTTCTGGCATCTTCACCTCGCCGGCCGGAGCCGTAGCGGCAGGTGCGGTTTCGGCCGGCGCGGGCTGTTGAGCCTGGGCCGTTTCGGCCGGCGCGGCCGGTTCGGCGGCCTGCGCCAACTCGGTGATGCGGCCGTCGAGCTTCGGCGTGTAGGGCCGGTTGGCGCCGAGATAGTCGGCGACGACGAGTTCGAGGCTCGGGCCGTAGTCGTAGGCGTTCTTGCCGTTGTCGGCGAACAGCTTGTAGCCGTCGCCGCCCTGGCGGACATAGTTGTTGGTGGCGATCAGGTATTCCTTCGCCTCGTCGATCGGCACCCAGGCGCCGTTCTCCATCACCTCGACCGACTTCACGCGGCCGCCATTCGGCGCCACCGACTTGTCGAAGGAATATTTCAGCCCGGCCACCTGCGGGAACTTGCCCTTGCCTTCCTCGATCTCGCTCAGGCCCGCCTCGAGCGAGGCGACGACGTCCTTGCCGGAAAGCTGGAAGGTCGCGACCGTGTTCTGGAAGGGCAGCACCTCGAGCACCTCGCCCATGGTGACGACGCCCCCGTCGATCGAGGCGCGCAGGCCGCCGCCGTTCTGGAAGACGATCTGCACGCCCTGGTCCTTCACCCGGTCGAGTATGGCGTCGGCGACGAGGTTGCCCATCTCGCATTCGCGCGCCCGGCAGCTCTCGCGGCTGCCGTCGATCGGCCCGGTCGTCTCCGAAACCTCCTTCTTCTTCAACTCCTCGATCGGCGCGCCGAGTTCCGCGATGCGGGCCAGCACCGCCTCGTCCGGCTTCACCGAATTGTCGAGGAAGATCGGGTCGCCCTTGGCCTCCTTGACGACGCCGTTGTCGTCGAACACCACCTGGAACTTGCCGAGATATTTCGAGTAGGAGGCCGCCTGCGTCACCGGCACCTTGTAGCCGTCCGGATTGTCGATCATCGTCGGGTAGGGGCCCTCGGCCTTGGCGTCGGTGTTCGACAGCAGCGAATGCGAGTGGCCGCCCACCACCACGTCGACCCCCGGGATCTTGGCGATCAGCTCCTTGTCGCGGGGATAGCCGACATGGGTGAGCGCGATGATCTTGTTGACGCCCTCGGCCTTCAGCCTCTCGACCTCGGCGGTGATGGTCTTGATGTCGTCCTCGATGGTGATGTTCGGGCCGGGGGAGGCCACTTCGGGGGTGTCGTTGGTCACCGCCCCGACGATGCCGATCTTCTGCCCGCCGACGTCGAGCACCACCGACGGCTTGATCCGGTCGCCCACCTTGGCGGCGGCGCTCGCCTGCACGTTGGCCGACAGCACGGGGAACTTGATCACGTCGAGGAACGGCGCCAATGCGTCCTCGCCGTCGTCGAATTCGTGGTTGCCGACGGTCATGGCGTCGAACTTCATCTGGTTCAGGAACTCGGCTTCGACCGCGCCCTTGTAGGTGGTGTAGAACAGCGATCCCTGGAAATTGTCACCGCCGTTGAGCAGCAGCACGTTCTGGCCGTTCAGCTGCGCGCGCTGGTCGGCGATCGCCGTCACCAGGCGGGCGGCGCCGCCGATGCACTCGCCCTTGCCTTCCTCCTCGGCCGAGCAGGTCGATTCGTATTTGTTGTTCGATTCGATGCGGCTGTGCCAGTCGTTGATATGCAGGATGGTGAGCGTGTAGTCGGCAAAGGATACGCCGGCCGACAGGCCGAGCGTCGATGCCGACAGGGCGGCAAGGGCGGCAAGCTTCTTCATCTGTTTCTCCCCGGGTGAGCCATGCCACGCGCCTCTAGCGCGTCGTCTTGACTGTTATCTGACACGGCCGGTCCCCGCATGTTTTCATCGGCGCCGGGCCGATGCAAGCGGAATCGGGTGCAGGAAAGATGCCTGCCATCAGGCTCACTTCTCGTAGTCGCGCTCATCGGCAATCACCTTGCCGTCATTGGGCAGAGCGCCCGGCTCCACGATCGTCACGCCGCCGCCCAGGCGGGTGACGTCGCGCAGCACGGTGCCTATGGCGGCGGCATCGACAACCGCCCCCGGTTTCGGCTCGACCTGCAGCGTCATGACGTCCGCCGCTCCGTCGCGGCTTACCACCAGCCGTGCCCTGGCGATGTCCGGAAACCGGCGGGCCACCTCGGCAACCTGTGCCGGATCGACGAACATGCCCTTGACCTTGGTGCGCTGGTCGGCGCGGCCCATCCAGCCGCGGATGCGCATGTTGGTGCGGCCGCAGGGCGAGGGGCCGGAAAGCACCGCCGACAGGTCGCCGGTGCCGAGGCGGACCAGCGGATAGGCGGGATTGAAGCCGGTCACCACCACCTCGCCGACCTCGCCGTCGGCCAGGGGCTCTCCGGTGCCAGGCCGCACGATCTCGACGACGACGTGCTCGTTGACCAGCATGCCCGGATTGGGCGTGCCGTCCGGCGCCGCCGTCTCGTAGGCGATGACGCCGAACTCCGCCGTCGCGTAGCACTGCATCACCGCGATGCCACGCGACAGATACTCGGCGCGCAGCGACGGGAACAGCGCGCCGCCGCTCACCAACGCACGCTTGAACGAGGAAAGGTCCTTGCCCGTCTCGGCGGCGCGGTCGAGCAGGGTCTTCAGGAAATCGGGCGTGCCGCAATAGACGGACGGCCTCAGCGCGGCCGCGGCCTCGACCTGCATGTCGGTGTTGCCGACACCGGCCGGGAAGATGGTGCAGCCGAGCGTGCGGGCGCCGGCGTCGAGCAGGAAGCCGCCCGGCGTCATGTGATGGCTGAAGGCATTGTGGACGACGTCGCCGGCGCGCACGCCGGCCGCGAAGAAGGCGCGGGCGGTTGCGCGGGCCGCCTCGCCGCTGTCGTCCTCCGGCTCCCACAGCGGCCCCGGCGACTGGAACACCCGCCTGCCGGCGAGCGCGCCGAGGTCGGCGAAACCGCCGAAGGGCGGTGTCTCGGCCTGCATCGCCATCAGCTCGGATTTGCGCAGCACCGGCAGCTTCGCCAGCGCCGCGCGGTCGGTGACGGTGGAGAGGTCGATGCCGGCCAGCCGGGCGGCCAATGCCGGCGCGGCCCTTGTCGCTTTGTCGAGAAAGGACGGCAGTGCGCCGAAGAGCGCCGCCTCGCGGTCCGACGGTGTGCGCGTCTCCAGCGTGTCGAAATGATCGGTCATGGCCGCTTCCTCCGGTCGGCCTGTTATCGCAATACCCTGATCCACCGCGCAAGGTTGACGAGCGCGATCAGCGCCCCGGCGAGATAGGTGAAGGCGGCGGCGCGCAGCACGCTCTTCACCGCCGGCATGTCGCCGTCGTCGACGTAGCGGCCCTCCCGCAGGATCGGCAGCGCCTTTGAAAAACTGGCGTCGAACTCGACCGGCAGGGTGACGAGATCGACGACGACGCGGATCGCCATCAGCGCGATGCCGATCGCGGCCACCGCGAAAAAGGCCACCGGCGTGCGGGCGAGGCCGGCGAGCACGGGGGCGGCGATGAAGAAGACGACGGCCAGTCTGTCGGTGCGCATGGCGAAGGCGGCGAGGCGCTGGCGCAGGGCCAGCCAGCGGTCGCCGCGGGCGTGCTGGATGGCGTGGCCGACCTCGTGCGCGGCGATGGCGACGGCGGACAGCGACTGGCCGTCATGGTGCCGGGCCAGCAGCCGCACCGTCCTCGTGTCCGGGTCGTAATGATCGCCCCGATCGGTCGTCTCGACCTTCACGTCCTCGAGACCGAAGCGGTCGAGCAGATGGCGGGCAAGCTCGCCGCCGGTCCCCTGCAGGTCCGGGCGGTCTTCGGCATGCCGCTGTATGGTGAGGCGGACCCATAGCTGCGGAAGGAGGATGATCGCGGCAATGGCGGCGAAGAGGAAGACCATCGCCGCGATGCCTTTTCAGGGCTTGCCTATGGCGTCAAGCCGTGCCGGCGGAGCGGCGGGTCAGCACGAAGTTCTGGCCGGTCGAGCTGGTGCAGTTGAGCTGATTCGGCGACACCTGGGCGCAGTTGACGTTGGTGGTGGTATTGCGGATCAGCGACACGACGGTGATCTCGACCACGTTGCCGTTGATCCTGTAGCTGCCGTCGGCGAGCTTGTTGCCGGTATCGAGCGCGTTGGTGGTGAACACCCCGCCCGAGAAGCGGGATACCGCCACTCCGTCGGTGCTGACCCAGTCGCCCTCGACGCCGCGCATCGCCGAGGAGTTGGGGCCGGAGGGGCCGCCGCTGACGCAGCCGGAAATGCCGGCCGCCAGGATTGCAACCGCCGTTGCGCTGAGCAGCTTGCGTGCTTGGATCATCGTAAGTCCTCTCCTAAAGCATGTCTCCCGAAAGAGTCCGCGGTTCCGGGGCAAAGACGTGCGCAGATCAAGAACCCTAGGCATGTCGCGTGAAGGCCTTCTTCCGCGACATGCCGTGGGGTCCGCGCGAAAAAGCAATCGCCCGATTTCCGGGCGATTGCAAGGCTTTGCCGTTGCGGCAGAAAGCGCCGGTCAGCGGACCAGTATGTTGCGGAACTGCCAGGGGTCCGCCGTGTCGATGTCTTCCGGGAACAGGCCCGGTCTGTCGTCGAGTGGCGTCCAGTCGGTATAGTAGCCTTTGACCGGGCCGAGATAGGGCCGCTGCACTTCGAGGCAGCGGTGGTAGTCCATCTCGTCGGCCTCGACGATGCCGGCTTGCGGGTTTTCCAGCGCCCAGACCATGCCGGCCAGCACGGCGGAACTCACCTGCAGGCCGGTGGCGTTCTGGTATGGCGCCAGCTTGCGTGCTTCCTCGAGCGTCAGCTGCGAGCCGTACCAGTAGGCGTTTTTCTTGTGACCGTAGAGCAGCACGCCGAGCTCGTCCGAGCCGTCGACCAGCTCGTTCTCGTCGAGCACATGGTGCACCGGCTGCGACTTGCCGGCAGCGCCGAACATCTCGTGCAGCGACAGCACGGCGTCGTTGCAGGGATGATAGGCGTAATGACAGGTCGGGCGGTAGGAGACCTCGCCCTTCTTGTCGACCACGGTGAAAAAGTCGGAGATCGAAATCGCCTCGTTGTGGGTGACCAGGAAGCCGTATTGCGGGCCGGGCGTCGGGCACCAGGTGCGCACGCGCGTGTTGGCGCCGGGCTGCTCGATGTAGATGGCGGCCTTGCTGCCCTTCTTGTGCTCCTTGGCGTTCTTGGGCATCCACTTCTCATGGCTGCCCCAGCCGAGTTCGGCGGGCTGCAGGCCTTCCGAGATGAAACCCTCGACCGACCAGGTGTTCCAGAACACGTTCATCGGCTTCGGCTTCTTGGTGCGCTGGGTGTCGCGCTCGGCGATGTGGATGCCCTTCACGCCGGCCTTTTTCATCAGTTTTGCCCAGCCTTCGCGGTCATGCTGCTCGGGCTCGTCGAAATCGATGCCCAGATCCCTGGCGAGGTCGACGAGCGCCTGCTTGACGAACCACGAGACCATGCCGGGATTGGCGCCGCAGGTGGAGACCGCGGTGGGGCCGCCCGGGTGCTTGCGGCGTTCCGCCAGCAGCGTCTCACGCAGGGCATAGTTGGTGCGGTCGGCATTGCTCGCCTTGGCGTCGAAATAGAAGCCCAGCCACGGCTCGATGACGGTGTCGACATAAAGCGCGCCGAGCTTGCGGCACAGATGCATCAGCTCGACCGAGCCGGTGTCGACCGACAGGTTGACGCAGAAACCCTGGCCGCCGCCCCTGGTCAGCAGCGGGGTCAGCAGGTCCTTGTAATTGTCCTTGGTGACCGCCTCCTTCACGAAGGCGATGCCGCGCTCGTCGAGGAGCTTGCGGTTCTCCTCGCTGGGGTCGATCACCACCATGCGCGACTTGTCGAATTTGAAATGGCGCTCGATGAGGGGCAGGGTGCCGCGGCCGATCGAGCCGAAGCCGATCATCACGACGGGGCCGGTGATCTCACCGTGAACAGGCCATTTGTCTTTCGCCATTTTATGCTGGTCCCTCCATTTGAACCGTGGGTTGACGCCCGAAAAGCGGGCGATCCCTCTCGCTCCCATAGAATGGCGTCACAATAAAGCGAAATCTCCCGTTTCCGGCCGTGCCAGGGCTGGGCGGGCGGTCTTCAATAGTAGCGGACGATGTAAGGCCGCACCTGCCGCGTGCCGCCGTCGCCCATGTCCGGCTGCCGTTCGAAACCCTTGTCCGGCCACGGATTGGTGCCGTCGCGCAGCCACATCAGCGTGTCCAGCCAGAAACCCGAGGCGTGGCGGTCGTGGAACAGGCCGAAATGGCCGACCGCATCCATGCCGAGATCGGCCGGCGTCAGCATTGCCTCGCATTTGGCGGCATTGCGGTAGTAGTCGAGAGCGCGGCGGACGGCGCGCGGCGTGGCAAAATCGTCGTCCGAGACCGTCACCGCCAGGATCGGCGCGGTCACGGCGGCGAAACGGCGAAGGATTTTCCGCCGCTCGGCGCGCGGATGGCTGCGTTCCATGCGGGCGCCGCGAAAGCTCCACTCGTCGGCGACGCCCGCCGGCAGGTCCTCCAGCCAGCCGAGCCGCTTTCCGGGAAAGTAGCCGCAGAGCGCCGTGATCAGCGGCATCGCGACATGCCATTTCAGGAACAGCCGGGTCCGGTGCCGGGGCGCGTAGTCCGGCCAGTAGGCATATTGCGCGCCGACCGTGAGCATGCGGTCGATCGCCGGCGCGCTTTCGGCGAGGCCGGGCAGGAAACCGCCGATGCTGTGGCCGACGACGAGCAGCGGCGCTTCGCCGGCCCGCGCCCTGGCGAGGCGAAGCACGGCTTCGAAATCCTTTTCGCCCCAGTCGCGCCAGCGGTAGCCGCAGCCGCGCAGGTCGGCGGGCCGCGACTCGCCGATGCCGCGATAGTCGTAGGTCCAGACGTTGAAGCCGTGGGCGGCGAGGAAGGCGGCGTAACGGCCGTAGTAGCGGGCGAGCACGCCGGTCGCCGGGTTGACGATGACGGTGCCGCCGCATTCGCCGCCCGCGGCTTTCCAGAAATGACCGCCCAGCATCACGCCGTCGCAACAGGGAATGGCGACAGGTCGGGGGGAGGGGGTCCGATGCAGCATGGAAGGCTCCTTTCGGTCGCCGCCAGCCTATGTCCGCGCCGCGATTGATTACACTCACTAGTCGGTATACATAGGCGCATGACTTCAGCCGAGCCCTCCACCCGCGACCGCATCGTCAACGCGGCGTCCGACCTGTTCTACGGAGAGGGCATCCGCGCCGTCAGCGTCGACGCGGTGGCCGAAAAGGCCGGCGTCACAAAACGCACGCTGTATTATCACTTCGCCAGCAAGGACGACCTGATCGCCGCCTATCTGCGGCAGCGCGAGCAGCCGAACCTCGCGCGCTTCCGGCGCTGGTACGCCGAGGCCGAGGGCAGCGCCGCCGAGAAGACCCGCGCCGTCTTCCGCAACCTGGCGCGCGCGGCGGGCCGTCCGAGCTGGAAAGGCTGCGCCTTCCTGCGCACCTCGGCGGAGCTCGCCAACATGCCGGGACATCCGGCGATCCGGATCGGCGTCGCCCACAAGAAGGATTTCGAGAGCTGGTTCGCGGCGATGTTCGCGGCTGAAGGTCTCGATGACGCCGCGCAGCTCGCCCGCCAGGTGGTTATCCTGCTCGACGGCGCCTTCGCGGTCGTGCTGCTCAACCGCGACCCCGCCTACATGGACGCAGCCGGGGACGCCGCCTTCTCGCTGGTGAGCGGCGCGCTGGCCCGGCGATAGGCTGGCGTTTCAGGTGGCGGCGATGATCTGCAACTGCTCCGTCAGCCGGTCGCGGTCGGCGGTCAGCCCCTTGTAGTCGAGCTGCGCCTCGTCGAGCGCGTCGAGCTGTGCGGCGAAGGATCTTGCCAGCACCGCGCGCTCGGGATGGCGCGCGAGCAGCGCCAGCGGATCGAGATGGATGCGGATGGTGAAGAGGATGTCGCCGGATACCGGCAGTTTCCGCAGAGTCTGGCGCTCGACCCGGATGAAGGCGCGGGCCGCGGCTTCGGGGTCGGGAAACCGCGACGGGCGGTTGGTGGCGCGGTCGATGCGCGCGACGCTCGACAGCGGGTGATAGAGGTCGTCGCCCGCCTGGATCGACCAGTTGAAACGCTGGGCGCCCTGGCCTTGCAGATTGTCGAACATGCGGGCGATCAGCTCGGCCATGCGCGTGCCCGGCCCGAAGGCCGGCACCGGCGCGTGGATCTCGTGCAGCGGCTTGCCGAACTTTTCCCTGAGCGACCACGAGGACGGAAAGCACAGCGCCCCGGCGGCCAGCCGCCAGCCGGCCTCGCCCCTGCGCATGAGGATGAGATCCTCCTGCACCAGCAGCGACGCGGCGCGCAAGGGCGGCATCGCCTTGATCGCGTCGGTCGACAAGGCGGGATGGCCGGCGATCTCGATGCCGCGGCAGTGCTGCCGGTAGCGTTCGGGGAAACGCGCCGTCAGATGCTCGCGCAGCAGCGCCAGCACCTCGCTCTGGCCGTCCTCGCTGCCGGCCTCGGCGACGAACACATCGCTCTCCCGCTCGGCATAGAGCCGCCGCTTCTCGCGCAGCTGCCGGTCGAAGGTCGCGTCGATCTCGATCCAGTCGGCGAGCTCGAGCGGCTTCAGCCCGATGGTGAACGGCTTCGACGAGCCGTCATAGGGGGTGTGGGTGGGGAGCGCGGTCATCCGATCCATTTCGAAGGCCGCTCGCGGCTCGTGTGAAAGACACGCAGGACTTCCACCGTCTCGCCCCGGACGCGGTATGGAATCACGTAGGGCAGGCCGGGCACGGAATGTTCGCGGATCCTGGATTGCGGGATGGGACGGCCGATCTCCGGCCGCAAGGTGATAAGAACCAGCGATTTCTTGATCCGCGCCGCCACGGCGTCGGCTGCCGCTTCATTGTCTGCGCCGATGTAAGCGTGAATTCCGGCCAAGTCCCGGACCGCTCGCGGAAGGACTTTGAGCTTCACTTGCGGCCGTCAGGAAATATATCGGGCTCGGGTGGCGGCAGCTCGTTTTCCGTGCCCCAGGATTCCAGCCACTTGATGACCGCTTCGCCCGAGACGAACACGCCTTCATCGGCCTCCCGCTCGGCTTCCTCGATCGCCGCGAGATAGGCACGCCGTTCGGCGAGATGCGCCTCGACCGCCTCCTTGACGACGAAGGCAGTGGAGCGCTGGGTGGCGCGCGCGTATTCCTCCAATTCCTTCTTGGTCTCGGAGGGCAGGCGTACCGAAAAAGTCTCGCTCGCAGCCATTTTTTCTCCCGAACACAGGTGAACTCAGGCGAACACAGTGTAAGACAGCACGCCCGAGCCGTCAAATCGTAATGTTCAGAAATCGGCCGCGGAATCCTCGGACAGTCGGGCCGCAATCAACCCGCGCAACGAATTGCCGACGAACAGCCGTTTCGCCCGCATCAGGTCGGCCGGCGTCAGCTCCGCCTCCCGCGCCTCGCCTGTATCCAGCAGTTCGCCGCGCAACACGCCCGGCAGCAGCCCGCAGGACAGCGGCGATGTGCGCAGCGGGCCGCCGTCGCCCAAATCGGCGAAAAGGTTGGTGATCGTGCCCTCGCAGGCAAACCCGTTCTCGTTGAGCAGGATCACCTCGTCCGCCTCGTCCGGGGAAAACTCGGCGCGTGCCCGCTGGAAGACATCGCGCCGCGTCGTCTTGTGGCGCAGCAGAGGATCGCCGGAACCCAGCCTCGTGGCGGCGATCCGCAGCGTCCAGACGGCGTTTTCGGGCCGCGGAACGAACGGCTGCGCGGTCACTTCGGCGGCACCTTCGCGCGAAAGCAGCAGCCGCACCCGCAGCGGCGCGCCGCCGCCGACACCGGCCAGCGCCCGGTCGATCCGCGCCGGCTCATAGCCGAAGCCGAGTTCGGCCGCCGAGCGGCTGAGCCGCGCCAGATGCCGTTCCAGCCGGACGAATCCGGCCGCCGGTTCCCAGCGCAGGGTCTCGATCAGTCCGAAGCCGGGACCGTTCCCGTCGCGAAGCGGGCCTTCAACAGGCATTCCTGATACTCCGACAAGGCCGTGGAATCGAACACCACGCCGCCGCCGACATTGTAGACGGCCTCGCCGCCGGGAAAGAGCGTGATGGTGCGGATCGCCACCGAGAAGCGCATCGGCCCGCCCGGCGCGATCCAGCCGATCGCCCCGCAATAGACGTCGCGCGGCGTGCCTTCCAGCTCGTGCAGGATCTCCATCGCCCGGATTTTCGGCGCGCCGGTGATCGAGCCGCAGGGGAACAGCGCGGCGAAGACGTCGCGGATGGTGCGGCCGGGCAGCAGTTTTGCGCGCACATGGCTGACCATGGTGTGGAGCGTCGGATAGGTCTCGACCTTGAACAGCTCCGGCACGTCGAGCGTGCCGACCTCGCTCACCAGCGAGATGTCGTTGCGCAGGAGGTCGACGATCATGCGGTTTTCCGCCTGGTTCTTCGGATCGTTGCGCAGATAGTCCTTCAGCCGAATATCCTCGGCCTCGCTGGCGCCGCGGCGCGCCGTGCCCTTCATCGGGTGCGTCTCGATCCAGCCGTCGCGGCCGATCTCGAAGAACAGCTCCGGCGAGCGCGACAGCACCACCGGTCCGCCGAGATCGACCAGCGCGCCGTATTTCACCGGCTGGCGCGCCGTCAGCGCGTCGAAGGCGGCGAGCGGCTCGCCGCTCCATTCGGCGCGGACCGGGAAGGTCAGATTGCCCTGGTAGCAGTCGCCGGCGCGCAGATGGCCGTGCAGCCGCTCGAACCGGCGCCGGTAGTCGTCGAAGGACCAGGCGGCGCGCGCGTCGAAGATCGGCCCGTTGGTCGGGCGGGGCGCCCCGGCCGGCACCGGGGCGTCGGAAGGCGCGTCGAAGACGCCGAGAAGGACGAGCGGCACGCGCCGTCCGTCGGGCAGGCGGGGCGCAAGCTTCGGCTCCAGCAGATAGCCGGCTTCATAGGAAAAATAGCCGGCCAGCCATTTGCCGCCGCGCCGCGCGGCCTCTGCGTTGGCCAGTGCGGCTTCGAAGCTCTCCGCATCGTCGGCCGAGATGATGTCGCGCGGCCGCTCGAACAGCACGCCGCGGCCGGCAAGATCGTCGCGGAAGAGGGCGAAGGGAGAGGTGGTCATTTCTATGCCCGGGCGCGCTCCTTCGCACCCCCCTCTGTCCTGCCGGACATCTCCCCCGCAAGGGGGGAGATCGGCAGCTTCACGCTTTCCGCCTCGCCTGCCGCGCCGGGGATTGGCGAAAGCCGTGCGGCAGGCGTAATCTCCCCCCTTGCGGGGGAGATGTCCGGCAGGACAGAGGGGGGTGCGAAGGAGCGCAGCGCCTGACGCAGGATCGTGCTGCCTCTCACTCCAACCCTTCCAGCTCGTCGATCAGGCCGGAGATGACCGCGAGCCCCTTGCCCCAGAAGGCGGGGTCCGACGCATCCAGCCCGAACGGCGCCAGCAGCTCCGAATGATGCTTCGTGCCGCCGGCTCGCAGCATGTCGAAATACTTCTCCTGAAAGCCCTTCTCGGCGTTCTGGTAGACCGCGAACAGCGAGTTCACCAGGCAGTCGCCGAAGGCGTAGGCGTAGACATAGAAAGGCGAGTGGATGAAGTGCGGGATATAGGCCCAGAAGGTCTCGTAGCCGGGCTTCAGCTCGATCGCGTCGCCAAGGCTTTCCTTCTGGACCTCCAGCCAGAACTGGCCGAGCCGGTCGGCGGTCAGCTCGCCGTTGCGGCGCTCCATGTGCACCTTGCGCTCGAACTCGTAGAAGGCGATCTGGCGCACCACCGTGTTGATCATGTCCTCGACCTTCTGGGCGAGCATGGCCTTGCGCTCGCGCCGGTCGGTCGTCCTGTCCAGCAACGAGCGGAAGGTCAGCATCTCGCCGAACACCGAGGCGGTCTCGGCCAGCGTCAGCGGCGTCGATGCCATCAGCGCACCCTGCGCGCCGGCCAGCACCTGGTGCACGCCGTGGCCGAGCTCGTGCGCCAGCGTCATCACGTCGCGCGGCTTGCCCATGTAGTTGAGCAGCACATAGGGATGCGCCGAAGGCACCGTCGGATGGGCGAAGGCGCCCGGCGCCTTGCCGGGCCGGACCGGCGCATCGATCCATTTGCGGTCGAAGAAGGTGCGCGCGATGTCGGCCATCTCCGGCGAGAAGCGGTGATAGGCGGTCAGCACCGTGTTCTTCGCGTCGTCCCATCCGATCGTCGCCTGCGGGGTTTCCGGCAGCGGCGCGTTGCGGTCCCAATGGTTCATCCGCTCCATGCCGAGCCAGCGCGCCTTCATCGCATAATAGCGGTGGGACAGGCGCGGATAGGCCTCGCGAACGGCAGCGGCCAGCGCATCCACGACCTCGCGCTCGACACGGTTGGCGAGGTGTCGTGAATCGGCGATGTCCTTGAAGCCGCGCCAGCGGTCGGAGATTTCCTTGTCCTTGGCCAGCGTGTTGGTGACCAGCGTGAAGACGCGCAAATTCTCCTTGAAGGTCTCCGCCAGCGCTTCCGCCGCCGTCCGGCGGATTTTCGGGTCCGGGTCCTGCAGCTTGTTGAGCGTCGGCTCCAGCGTCAGCTCCTCGCCGTCGATCTTGAAGCGCAGCGCCGTCATTGTCTCGTCGAACAGCCGGTTCCAGGCACCGCGCCCGGTGACCGATTTCTCGTGGAAGAGCTGCTCGATGCGGTCCTCGAGCTGGTAGGGCTTGTCCTTCCTGAGATCGAGCACCCAGGGTCGGTAGTGGCCGAAAGCCGGATCTGCCTCGAGCGCGGCGTCGACCAGGGCATCCTCGGCGAGATTGAGCTCGAGCGCGAAGAACAGCAGATGCGCGCTGGCGTCCGTCATCTTCTCCTGCACGTCGCCATAGAGCTTGGCGCGCTGCGGGTCGGCGGTGTTGCCGGAATAGACGAGGCCGGCATAGGAGGCGATGCGGCCCATCAGCTCCTCCAGCGCCTCGTATTCCTTCAGCGCCTGTCCGAGCCGCCCGGCCGGACCCGCCGCCGCTTCGGCGGCGAGCGTGCCCTTCCATCTTTTCTCGAAGGCGACGGCCAGGTCGGCGGCAAGCGCCAGGTCGCGCTTGAGCTCGGCCGAGTCCATGCCGGGATAGAGGTCGGAGAGGTCCCATTCGGGCAGGTCGGAGAGCGCGGCGGAAGCCGTCTCGGCCGCGGCGGCCCGCACACCCCGCTCGAATTGCAGTCGCATCGCAGTCCCCTTCCGTTTCCGCACGACGGCCGCGGTTCGTGACAAGTCCGGCCGGAACCTTAAACGCTTATTTAGGACCCGCTGCCACTATCATCCAGACGGCATTGGTGGCCAGAAGGGTTTTCCGCGTTTCATCGAAATGGCCACGACGCCCAGCATCCTTCTCGTAGACGACGATCCGGTGCAGCGGCGCCTCCTCGAGGCGGTGCTGACGAAGCTCGGCTATGCGGCAACCGCCGCGGTCGACGGCGAGACGGCGCTCGCGCTTCTGGACAAGCCGGAGGCGGGCGGCTTCTCGGCCATGATCCTCGACCTGATGATGCCCGGCCTCGACGGCTTGGCGGTGCTGAAGGGAATGGCCGGCCGCGGGCTGGAACTGCCGGTCATCGTGCAGACCGCGCAGGGCGGCATCGAGACGGTGGTCGGGGCGATGCGCGCCGGCGCCTTCGACTTCGTCGTCAAGCCGGCCTCGCCGGAGCGGCTGAGGGTGGCGCTCGCCAACGCGCTCAAGGTCGAGGCGCGCGGCGACGAGGCGCGGCGTGTCGCCCGCCGCACCGCCAGAAGCCTCGGCTTCGGCGACATCGTCACCCGTGGCCCGGCCATGGAGCGCATGCTGCGGCTTGCCCGCAAGGCGGCCGCGTCCAGCATTCCCATCCTGATCGAGGGGGAATCGGGCGTCGGCAAGGAAATGGTGGCGCGCGCCATCCAGAGCGCCGGCCCCCGCGCCGGCCGTCCCTTCGTGACCGTCAATTGCGGCGCGATCCCCGCGAACCTGGTCGAATCCATCCTGTTCGGCCACGAGAAGGGCTCGTTTACCGGCGCGACGGAGAAGCATGCCGGCAAGTTCGTCGAGGCCAATGGCGGCACGCTGTTCCTCGACGAGATCGGCGACCTGCCGCTGGAGGTGCAGGTCAAGCTGCTGCGCGCCGTGCAGGAGGGCGAGATCGACCCGGTCGGCGGCCGTTCCACGGTGAAGGTCGACGTGAGGCTGATCTCGGCCACGCATCGCGACCTGCTGCAGCAGGTCAAGGACGGCGGGTTCCGCGAGGATCTGTTCTATCGCCTCAATGTCTATCCGATCGTCGTGCCGCCGCTGCGCAGCCGTCGCGACGACATCGAGCCGCTGGTCTGGCATTTTTTGGCACGGTTTTCGGCTGCCGAGACGCGGGGCCGCATCAAGGCGGTCGCGCCCCGGGCGCTCGCCATGCTCCAGGCCTATGACTGGCCCGGCAACATCCGCCAGCTCGAGAACGCCATCTTCCGCGCCGTCGTGCTGTGCGACGGCGATACGCTGACCGAGGACGAGTTCCCGCAGATCCGGGCGCAGGTCGAGGGCACGGTCGATCTCGACGTTGCCGAGTCCGCGGCCGCCGCCTGGGAGCCAGACCTCTTTGCCGATCTGGTCCAAGTTCCGGGGGAGGTTCCCGCCGGATCGGCGGCCGGAACGGTGCGCGCGCTCGACAATACCGGGGAAGTCCGGCCGCTGTCGGAAGTCGAATACGACATGATCGTCATGGCGATCGACCACTACAGCGGGCAGATGAGCGAGGTCGCCCGCCGCCTCGGCATCGGACGCTCGACGCTCTACCGCAAGCTCAAGGAATACGGCATCGATCCCGAGACCGGCCGGTCCGAGCGGCTTGCCTCCTAATCCGAAAATTTCCTCCCTGCGCGGTCCGTCGAATCAGCAACGCCACAGGCGTTAACCAGCGCCGCGCAAGCCCTCGGCTGTAATGCTGCTGTTAACCACGCCGGTCGGCGGCCCGTTTTCGTCCGGTTGTCGCCACGGTCTTACCGCATTTCGGCTTCAATAAGCTGTGATTAACCATTAGGATCGATATTCGGATGCGAAGAATCTATGCGAATCTCCGCATCCGGTGCTCAAATCCGGGGACAAACGGCAGACTGCAAGGCCTTTTGATTTGATCAGAATCGAGCGACACAAAAACCGGCGAGCCAAATCGAGCCCCCGCTGGGGAAGCTGGCTTGTCAGTCTCATGATCGCGCTGTGCGCGATCGCCGCCGGGGCCTCCGCCGCCGCCGCCGAAACCCGCACGCTGAAGCTGTATTTCACCCACACCGGCGAAAGAGCCGAGATCACCTACAAGCGCAACGGCCGCTACGACCAGGCAGGCCTGCGCAAGGTCAACCAGTTCCTGCGCGACTGGCGCCGCAACGAGCCGACCAAGATGGATCCGCGCCTGCTCGATCTCGTCTGGTCGGTCTACCGGACCGTCGGCGCGCGCGACTACATCCATGTCGTCTCGGCCTACCGCTCGCCGGCGACCAATTCGATGCTGCGCAGCCGCAGCAAGGGCGTCGCCCGCAAGAGCCAGCACATGCTGGGCAAGGCGATGGACTTCTACATCCCCGGCGTCAGCCTGAAGAAGCTGCGCGAGGCCGGCATGAAGATGCAGATCGGCGGCGTCGGCTATTATCCGCGCTCCGGCTCGCCCTTCGTCCACATGGACGTCGGCAATGTGCGCCACTGGCCGAAGATGAGCCGGCGCGAGCTCGTCGCTATGTTCCCGAACGGCAAGACCCTGCACGTGCCGAGCGACGGCAAGCCGCTGCCTGGCTTCGAGCAGGCGCTCGCCTCCTATGAATCCCGCAAGAAGGACGGGACGATGGCGCTAGCCCTCGCTTCCGGCGGCGGCAAGCCGTCCAGGGGACTGCTGGCCGCGCTGTTCGGCGGCGGTGGCGAGGACGAGGACGAGGAAGCCGCGCCGGCACCGGCGCCGAGGCGTGCCGAGAAGCCGAAGCCGCCGGTGGCGACCGCCGTCGCCAAGGCCGAGCCGCAGCCCCAGGCGCAGAAGCCGGGCATCCAGATCCTGTCGCCGGAGGAGGCCAACCGCACCGAGCTGCCGGCCGCCGCCGAGCCCGAGGAAAAGCCGCAGACGCCGGAGCAGATCATCGCGGCGCTGCCGATGCGCGCCGTGCCGCTGCCGGCGCTGGCGCCGCGGCCGAATTCCGACCCCGCCGCGGCGGCCGAAGTCGCCGCCGCCGAGACGCCGCAGGACATGCCGTTCGGCATGGCCGAACAGCCTCCGGCCGAACTCGCTTCGCCGGCCGCTGCCGAAATGGCGATGAACGTGCCGCTGCCGACGCCGCGTCCCGATCTCGGCCCGGTGCAGGCGGCCGCGCCGCAGGAGCAGATCCTGCTGGCGCTTGCTTCGGCCGAACGCGACCCGGCGACGGCGAGCGATGCCATCCCGATGCCGTTCGCCAGGCCGGCCGATGATGCCGAGCTGCCGATGGCGATGCTCCCCGGCGAGCGGCCGAGCCTGCTGGAGACAGCAAGTCCCGACGACCGTGCGGCCGTCGCCGCCGCCATCAAGGCGAATGGCGAGCGCGTCGCGGCGCTGGCCTCGGAGATCGAGTCCGCGCCGAAGCGGACCGTCTCAGCCGGCATCGACCCGCAGTCGGTGGCCTCGCTCGGCGTCAAGACCACCCGCAAGGCGGCACGTCCCACGGCCGGCGACGTGCGTCCGGACCGCAAGAGCCAGGCCAGGACGGTCGAGCCGCAGGCGGCCCGCTGGGTGCTCAGCCAGGATTATGTGACCACCGCCTCGCAGAACACCACGGCGCCGTCCTTCGCCTACAACGCCGTCGTGACGGCGCCGCGCGAGGTCTATACCGCCGGCTTCAAGAAGGACGGCGAGGGCACCCCCGATCCCAACCGCTTCACCGGCAAGGCCGTGGAGTTCCTGTCGGTGGCGCGGTTCGAATAGCGGGCTGCGTCCTCCTACACCGAAGGCTGCTTCTGGGCGGATATTAGAACCTCCACCGAGAGAGGCATGTGATCGCTCAGCCTGGTCTCCGTGAATTCCTCATAGGTGCCGAGTTCGACGGAGGAAACCGGAACGAGCCGAGGCACAAACATGTAGTCGATATGGAAGGCTTGATCCTGCTTCCATCTATGAAAATAGGTCGGCAATTTTTCCTGGCCGAACCTCTCACAATGAAAACTATGCCATGCGCTTGCCAGACCGAGTTGAGAGGTGAGCGTCAGGACGCGCGCGAAGCGACCATCCGGACTTCGATTCGCGTCGAACTTTGCAGACTGATTGAAATCACCGCCAACGATCGCGCAATTGTCGACGATGAAATCCGAAAGCGTGGAAAGTGCCCGCAGTGTCGGTGAGACGTAGTCACCATCTCTCTTGGCACAGACGCCGACGATGTAAAATTCCTCCCTACCGCGAAAAGCCCTCACAGGAAGGAATAGCCGCTCTTCGACCGCGATTGAGACGCGCTCGATTTGCCATCCATTCATTCCGATGACTGCGAGTCCGTAGTTCGGATTGGATCCCGTCCAAACCCCAGACGCATCCTCAGAAACGAGTGCAGCGCAGTTCTCCGGTACTTCGGACAGAATGGCGATATCTGGCGCGGCGGTTGTTATCTGCTTCGTCTTGCGATGAAATCTTCCGGCACAATTCCATGCCATCATGCGCAGCCGGTTTCGATTCGCTCCACCGTGCTCTCGCGGCAGCCGTCCCGCGTAGCATCGGTCAGCCAAGCTGCGGGGCGGATCGAACACCCTCAGCCCTTGCGCAGTCCCGCGGCTTCGCGCGCCAGCGCCTCGATCGCCGCCCAGTCCTTCGCCCTGACCAGGTTGTCGGGCGCCACCCACGAGCCGCCGACGCAGACCACGTTGGGCAGGCCGAGATAGTCCTGGACGTTGTTCCGCGACACGCCGCCGGTCGGGCAGAAGCGGATGCCGGCGAAGGGCGAGGCGAGCGCCTTGAGGAAGGCCGCGCCGCCGGCCTGCTCGGCCGGGAAGAATTTCAGGAAGTCCAGGCCGGCATCACGTGCCGTCATGATCTCGGCCGGCGTGATCGCTCCCGGCAGCAGCGGCACGTCGCTGCGCGAGGCCGCCAGCAGCAGGTCGTGGGTGATGCCCGGGCTGACGATGAAGCGCGAGCCTGCCTTCGCCGCATCGTCGAACTGCGCCGCGTCGAGGATGGTGCCGGCGCCGACGATCGCCTCCGGGACTTCGGTGGCGGCGCGGCGGATGCATTCCAGCGCGCCGGCGGTGCGCAGCGTGATCTCGACGGCCCTCAGCCCGCCGCGTGCCAGCGCGCGGGCCAACGGCACCGCATCGTCGACATCGTCGATTTTCAGCACGGGGATGACGGGCTGCCCGTCGAGAAGCGACAGGAGCTGTTCGGTTTTCTGTGACATCGCAAAAATCCGTTCTGGCTGAGCGGCAGATGGTTCGCTGGCCGGTCTTTTGTTGTTTCAACCGATTAGCAGAGCGAGTCCGCCAAGTCCAACGACTCCAGGTTCACGAATGTGTCTTCGCCCCCCTCACCGTCTCGCTTCGCTCGGCACCTCTCCGCCGATCGACCGGGGCAATCGCATATGCCGATGATGACCGTCATTCCGGGGCCGCGCAGCGGAACCCGGAATCCAGAGTGTTGGCGTTGAAGGAAAAAGCGAAACGTCGCAAATATCCAGGAATTTCGGGCAGCGTCGGCACTCTGGATTCCGGGTTCCGCTGCGCGGCCCCGGAATGACGACGCAGAGCTGTTTGCCGCTCCGATACAACTCATATGCGATAGCCCTGCCCGATCGACGGGTTATCGCATTCACCCATCTCGGATTGGGTGTTGCTCGCGTACTGTCCAGACGCAGCCGATGACGAAAATCTCTTCCGCGATGCCGGTGAGACCAGTTCAAATGTGTGAATCCGATAGCGATCGACTGCGGAGAGGAAACGCCAATCGCCAAAAACGAATCCTCGCCCTCATGGAGTGGGGAGAGGTGCCGAGCGAAGCGAGGCGGCGAGGGGGTCGAAAGGCACCTCGATACCCCGAGTTCGAGCCCGGACGCTACCTGGCCGCCGCTGCGATCCATCCGCGCATCCGCTGCAGGAACCGGCCGAGCGCGCTCTTGTTCCCCGCGGCTTCGGCCGGCTTTGCAGCGATCGGCGCCTTCGTCGAAGCCGTCAGCGGCGGCGCGTCCGCGCTCTTGCCGGCCTGCATGGCGGCATGGCGCCGGTAGGCCGCGGCGATCTTCGCATGGTAGCCGTGCCGGCGGTAGTCCGGGCCGTTGTAGCCGCGGGCGAAGGCATGCCAGTCGCGACCGGCAAGCGCCGGCTTCAGCCCCGCCTTGTCGATGTAGCGCGCCATCAGCCGCACCTGGCCGGCGACGCCGGCACGCGCTTCCGCCGCCATCGCCTCGACGCCGGCATAACCGAGCCAGGCCCAGTGCGCGCCCATCACCTGCCCGAGCCCCCACGACACGGATTCATAGGCAGCCTTGCGGTCGATGGCGGCGGCGCGGGCCAGCAGCTTCCAGCGCGCCGCCTGGGTGCTCGGGTTGGCGACGGCTCCGGCAAGCGGCGAGGCGAGGCCCTGGCCGCGGGCCGCTGACCGCTTCTCCGGCGTCAGCCGGCGGTCGAAATAATGCCCCTCGAAGCGGATCAGCGGCTCCTTCCTGCCGTCGACGACGGCAAACGCCTTGCCGCCGCTCTCCACTTCCGCCACGGCGAGCAGCGCCGCCGGCTCTATGCCGATCCCGGCGGCCACGGCGGCGATTTCCGAAATGCTTTCCTGTGTGAACATGCGCTCCGGCTCCTTCATCTCGCCGGATTTTGAGCGCGAAGCGGGAGAAGGGGACAAATTCGCGACGGTTTTCGGTGTGAATTCGCGGCTGGACGCCGCCTTTTCGACCCGAACTCCGCGTAATTGCTGCTCTTCTTGCAATATCGGAACGGAGGCGTTAGGCGCTGCCGCAATGGATCTATCCCCTTTCCAGCCGGAATTCCGCGTCGCGGCGCTCTACCGCTTCTGCCGCCTCGACGACCACGAGAGCCTGCGCGCGCCGCTTGCCGCCTTCTGCTGCGGGCAAGGCATCAAGGGCACGCTGCTGCTCGCGTCCGAGGGCATCAACGGCACGGTGGCCGGCCGCCCGGAGGCGATTTCCGCGCTCATCGAGCGGCTGGAGGCCATCCCGCAATTGTCCGGCCTGGACGTAAAATACAGTTCAGCCCGCGAGATGCCGTTCCACCGCATGAAGGTCCGCCTGAAGCGCGAGATCGTGACGATGGGCGTCGACGGCATCGATCCGACGGCCAGCGCCGGCACCCATGTCGAGCCGTCCGGCTGGAACGCGCTGATAGCCGACCCCGACACGGTGGTGATCGACACCCGCAACGACTACGAGGTCCGGCTCGGCAGCTTCGCCGGCGCCGTCGATCCGCAAACCCGCAGTTTTCGCGACTTTCCCGCCTGGGCGCGGCAGCATCGGGAAGAGCTGAACGGGCGCAAGGTGGCGATGTTCTGCACCGGCGGCATACGCTGCGAGAAGGCCACCGCCTATGTGAAGTCGCTCGGCGTCGACCAGGTGTTCCACCTCAAGGGCGGCATCCTGAAATATCTCGAGGACGTGCCCGAAGGCGAAAGCCTGTGGCGCGGCGAATGTTTCGTCTTCGACGAGCGCGTCGCCGTCACGCACGGGCTGGCGGAGGGCGAGGCGGAGCTCTGCCGCGCCTGTCGCATGCCGGTCACGCCGGAAGAGCGCAAATCGCCGAAATTCCGCGAAGGCATCTCCTGCGAGCGCTGCCACGACCTGCGAACCGACGAGGATCGCGCCCGCTATGCCGAGCGGCAGCGGCAGGTGGAGCGGGCCGAGGCGCTCGGACTGCCGATGCCCATCGGCGGCTGACGCGGCCGCTTGCCAGCGGCGGGCCGTCATTGCATTGTCGCCGGCGGCTGCCTAAGTCTGGCGGACGGGAACGTCCCGCACGGCGGGACCAGCGAAGCGGAGGCCTTCATGTTCGATCCCAAGAAGCTGCTCGACGACCTGCTTGGCTCGCAGGTGCCGGGTACCAAGACTTCGGTGCGCGACGGCGCCGGCAAGGCGGCGCAGATGGCCAAGGACAATCCGCTGGCCGCCGGCGCGCTGGTCGCTGTGCTGCTCGGCACCAAGACCGGCCGGTCGGTGACCGGCAAGGCGGCGACGATCGGCGGTCTCGCGGCGATCGGCGGGCTCGCCTACCAGGCCTACAAGAACTACCAGGCCGGCAAGCAGCCGGCGGAGACGCCGCAGTCGCAGCCCGAGCTGCTGCCGCCGCCGTCCGACACCGGCTTCCACCCGGCCAACGCGCCGCAGGGCGACGCCGAGTTCGCGCTGACGCTGATCCGCGCCATGATCGCCGCCGCCAAGGCCGACGGCCATGTCGATGACGAGGAGCGCGGCAAGATCGCCGGCAAGCTGCGCCTGGCCGGTATCGATGCCGAAGCCGAACAATTCCTGATGGCCGAGCTGGACGCGCCGCTCGATCTGGACACGTTGACCGCCGCGGCCAGGACCGAGGAGCAGAAGGTCGAACTTTATACGGCCTCGCGGCTGGCGATCGAGCCGGACTCGCGCGCCGAGCGCGGCTATCTCGACCTGCTCGCCGGGCGGCTCGGCCTGCCCGACGCGCTCGTCGACCATGTCGAGGCGACGGTGTCCGCCGCCAAGGCGCCGCAGACCGTGCCGGTCGGGGAGGCCCAGACCGCTTCCGCCCCGAATCCGAACGTCAACCCGCGCTGGTAGGCTGCGAACTATCCGGCGGCGCGGCCGGCGCCGCCGTCCCCCCGGGCACGATGTGGTCGATCACCCTCAGGATCGCGCCTTCGAGGTCGCCCTCCAGATCCTGCTTGAGGAAGCCCAGGCGGCCGGCGATCAACAGCTCGGCCAGCCCATGGACCAGCGCCCATGCGGCGGCGATGTCGGCGCGGCCGTCCGGCGTCGCCAGGGGGTCCTCGTCGCGCAGCGCCGCTATGTCGTCCACCAGGAGCCGGAAGGCGTCCGACGCCGGCTTGGACAACTCGGCGGCGGCGTAGTCGGGCCGTTTCGAGCCGAACATCAGGCCGAACAGAGCGGGGCTGGCGAGCGCGAACTCCACATAGCCGAGGCCCAGGGCGACGAACTGCGCCCGCGGGGTCTTTTCCGCCTTCTCCTGCCGATCCTTCATGCTGCGGTAGAAACGGTTGGCCGCGACCGCCGCCAGCGCCGTCAGAAGATCGCGGGTGTCGCGGAAATGATGCGCCGGGGCCGCGTGCGAGACACCGGCCCGTTTCGCCGCGCCGCGCAGGGTGAAACCCTCGATGCCCTTGTCCACCAGTTCTTGCTCGGCCGCCGCCAGCAGTGCCTCGCGAAGATCGCCGTGGTGATAGCGGGGCCGCCGCCCCTTCTTGTCCGCCATGTGCCCATCCTGCTTCGAACTGCCCCTTAGCATCGGCTTGCCTCGGCCTCAATCTTGACGGCGTAAAAATTAACTTGACGGCGTAAAGATCATTTGCCATCCTTCATCTTGCCAGTGTCAAGTTTATGAGCCGGAAAGCAGCCATGTCGCCCGACGCCCTGTTCCAGATCGCCAACATGACGGCCCTGTCCGGCTGGGCCGTTCTGCTTGGCAGCCCGTTCTTTCCGGCCGCTGCCGACCGGGTGTCGGGGCTCGCCGTCCCGCTCCTGCTGGCGGTCGCCTATACCGGACTGATCCTCGCCTTCTGGACGCAAGGCGAGGGCGGCTTCGACAGCCTCGATAACGTCGCGCGTCTGTTCGAGTCCCGGCAGCTGCTGCTGGCCGGCTGGATCCACTATCTCGCCTTCGACCTGTTCGTCGGCGCCTGGATCGTGCGGGTGGCGCGGCGCGAGGCGGTTCCGTTCCTGCTCGTCCTGCCTTGCCTCGGCCTCACCTTCCTGTTCGGCCCTGCCGGGTTCTTGACCTTCACCGCGATACGCGGAGCGCGCAAAGGTCGCGCCGCGGTCGCCTGAAACACGCGAGAAATCCATGACCGCTCTTGCTGTCGCCGAAAGAGCCGCCCCTGTTTTCAGGCCAGGCCGCCTGCCGCAATCGCTGCGCACCGCCGAGCCGGGCTTCTTCGGCTGTGCCGTCGCGTTGCTGTTCGCGGCGACGCCGCTGGCATTCGCCGCGGGGATCGAGGCGCGAACCTTCCTCGGCATCAATGTCTGGATCAAGCCGCTGAAGTTCGAGCTGGCGCTGATCGTCTACCTGCTCACGCTCGCTCTTTTCGCGCACTGGCTGCCGGCGGGCACGACCGGCCGGCGCTGGTACCGCGCCTATCGCTTGGCGGTAATCGCGGCGATCGTCGCGGAGATGGTCTGGATCGGCGGAGCGGCGATGCTGGGAACGGCCTCCCATTTCAACCGGACTCCCATCGGCATCGTGATCTATTCAGCCATGGGGCTCGGCGCGATTCTGCTCACCACGCCGACGGCCGTCTATGCATGGCTGATCGCCCGCAATCCCGCGACCGGGCTCGCGCCGGCGCTGAAGAGTTCCGTCGTGATCGGCCTCGGCCTCGTGCTGCCGCTCACGCTTGCGACCGCCGGCACGATGTCGTCCCTCGCTGCGCACGCCGTCGGCGGGGCAGGGACGGATGCCGGAGGGTTGCCGCTGATGGGCTGGGCGCGCGACGGCGGCGACCTGAGGGTGGCGCATTTCTTCGCCACCCATGCCCTGCATTTCATTCCCGCCTTCGGCCTTTTGTCGGCGGCCTTGTTCGGAGGTGCGAACCGCCTGCCGGTCCGGCTCTTCGCCACGATCTATGCCGGCTTCGTCATCTGGGTTTTCGCCGAGGCGCTTCCCGGCCGGCCTTTCCTGCCGTGGATCGGTTAGAGGCTGGGCACGGCGGCCCGCGTTAACTTTTCGTTAACCCTTGAAGCGCATCATTTTAGTAGTCGGATCCGCTCTCCTCCTCCTCCCAAGCGGTTCAGATCGGGCGGTCGCCAATGGCCGCCCTTTTTGTCGACCGGCTTGCCTCCCCGCCAGCGATCTGCAATGCCACCTCCGACAGGAGGACAGATCATGCACAACGGCAAGACAGCAATCGTCACTGGCGCGGGCACCGGCGTGGGCAGGGCCGTCGCCACCACGCTGCTCGGGAAGGGCTGGAACACGGTGTTCTGCGGCCGCAGACAGGCGGTGCTCGACGAGGCCGTGGCCGCGGCCGGACAGACGGAGGCGCGCGCGCTTGCCGTCTCCTGCGACGTCACCAGGGAAGATCAGGTGGATGCGCTGTTCAGGACGGCGGTCGACACATTCGGCCGCGTCGACCTGCTCTTCAACAATGCCGGATCGAGCTACAAGTCGACGCCGATCGACGAGATCCCTGTCTCGGTGTGGAACGACATCGTCGGCGTGAACCTGACCGGTTCGTTCCTGTGCGCCCGCGCCGCCTTCGGCGTCATGCGGCGGCAGTCGCCGATGGGCGGCCGCATCATCAACAACGGCTCCGTTTCCGCCTACGCGCCGCGGCCGGGCTCGGTGCCCTACACCGCCACCAAGCACGCCATCACCGGCCTCACCAAGACGCTGGCGCTGGACGGCCGGCCCTTCGACATCGCCTGCGGCCAGATCGACATCGGCAACGCGCTGACCGAGATGGCGCAGGCGATGACGGTCGGCGTGCCGCAGGCCAACGGTACCATCGCCGCCGAGGCGGTGATGGACGTGCAGCGCGTCGCCGACGCCGTGCTGCACATGGCCAGCCTGCCGCTCGACGCCAATGTGCTGTTCATGACGGTGATGGCGACCAAGATGCCGTTCGTCGGGCGGGGATAGCATGTCGGGACCTTTCGTCCCATCGCCCCACTTGCGGCCCGCGAATTATCTGACTAAAGTCAGGTAATGGATGAAAAGCTTATCGAACAGGTGCGCAGCTTCAACCGCACGGTGACGCAGCGCGTCGGCGCGCTCGACGACAGCTACCTCGCGCGCGGCCGGCCGCTCGGCGAGGCGCGGCTGATCTTCGAAGCGGGCAGCACGGACGGAGCCGATATCCGCGTCCTGCGCGAACGCCTCGGCCTCGATTCCGGCTATCTCAGCCGGCTGCTGCGCGCGCTCGAAGGGCAGGGGCTGGTCGAGGTCCGCCGCAAGGCGGACGACGGCCGGGCGCGCGAGGTGCACCTGACCGAGACGGGTCGCGCCGAATTCCGGGCTTACGACGCGCTCTCCGACGACCTCGCCGTTTCGATCCTGAAGCCTCTGGGCGAGCCCGAGCGCCGGCGCCTCGTCGCCGCGATGGCGGAGGTGGAGCGCCTGATGCGCCCGCCGGCCGTCGAGGTCGCCCTCGAGGCTCCGGACAGCGCCGACGCGCGCCGCTGCCTCGACAGCTATTATGCCGAGTTGGCGCGGCGCTTCGACACCGGCTTCGACGCCGAGGCCGGCGGCAGCTTCGACACCGCCGACATGGTGCCGCCGCACGGCTACCTCGTGCTGGCGCGGCTCGACGGCGCGGCTGTCGGCTGCGGCGCGCTGAAGCGGCTGAGCGACGATGTCGGCGAGATCAAGCGCGTCTGGTGCGGCTCCGCCATGCGGGGCAAGGGCGTGGCGACCGGGATCATGGACAGGCTGGAGGCCATCGCCCGTGAGCTAGGCTTCAAGACCTTGCGACTCGACACCAACCGCACGCTGACGGAGGCGCACACGCTCTACCGAAAGCTCGGCTATCGCGAGATCGGGCGCTACAACGACAATCCCTACGCCCACCACTGGTTCGAGAAGCGGCTGTAGGGGTCGCGCACTCCGGGGCCGACGGACGCGACGCAATCCCCTGGATGGATGATCGTCGCGCTTTGTGCTATGTCTGACGAAATCGAAGATCGTTCAACAAGGCGGCAGCCATGCCAAAGTTGGCCAAGAAATCCAGCGAGAGCGGACAGCCCCGGCTCCGGGCGGTGATGCAGGCGGCCGAGAAATCCGGGCTGCTGGGCGAAAAGAGCGCGCGGCTCAGCGGCCGTATCAGCCCCGCCTTGATCGAACGGGCCAAGCAGCGGACCGGCATCGAGGCCGACACCGACCTGATCGAGTTCGCGCTGGCCAATGTCGCGCTCGACGACGAGTTTGCAAAAACCTTCAGAAATGCTCGCGGCACGGTGGACCCGGCCCTGAAGCTCGGCTTCTGATTGCCCGACTTCGATTTCGACGCCACCCTGCGGTGGGCGCGCTTCGCGCCCCGCAAGACTCTTTCCCGCCAATCCGGCGATGAATTGCCTTTTCTCGACAACGCCAGCGCGGGCCAGGCACTGCTTCTCGATACCTGCGTCTATATCGATGGCTTGCAGGGGCGAACTCCCGACGCCGTTGCGGACCTGCTCGACCTGCGTATCGTCAATCATTCCGCGGTCGCCGTTCAGGAACTCATGCACTCTGTCGGCGCTCTCGATCCCCGGCATCCGGGAAGCAAGGTGGCCATCGACCGGATAGGCGGCCTGATCAAGGCGATGCCGCCGCACCGGGTCTTTGCTCCCGATACGGACATGCTCGCAAAGGGCGCAATGCTCTCTGGAATTCTGTGCCGGCTCCAGGGTTATGCAGCCGACGATCGATACCGCGCCCTGCACGATTGCGTTCTGTTCGTGCAAGCGCAGAAGCTTGGTCTGACCGTGCTCACCGCGAATGTCGGCGACTTCGATCTTCTGCTTCAGATGCTCCCTGCCGGCAGGGCCATCTTCTATCGGCCCCTCTGATCGGAAGAGGGCGGCTTACGAGGCCCGCGGGTTTTGCCCGAGGAACTTTTCCACCCGCTCCAGCGCCCGCGAAATGTTCTCTTCCGAATTGGCGTAGGACAGCCGGATGTAACCCTCGCCGAGGATGCCGAAATCCGGGCCGCCGATCAGCGCCACGCCGGTCTCCTCCAGCAGCGCCGAGGCGAGCTTCTTCGCCTTCCAGCCGGTCTCGGAAATATTGGGGAAGGCGTAGAAGGCGCCCTTCGGCGTGATGCAGGAGACGCCGGGCAGTCTGTTCAGCCCCTCGACGACCAGCTTCCTGCGCCGGTCGAAGGCCTTCATCATCGCGTCCACCGCATCCTGCGGGCCGTCGATCGCGGCGATGCCGGCATGCTGCGCCGGCGCGTTGACGCAGGACCAGCAGTTGACCGCCAGCTTGCGCACCTTGTCGTAGAGCCGCCCGCCTTGCTCGCTGTTCGGCCAGATCGACCAGCCGAGCCGCCAGCCGGTCATCGCCCAGGTCTTCGACCAGCCGTTGAGCACGATCAGCCGCTCCCGCAGTTCGGGGAACTGCAGCAGCGAGCAGTGCTGTTCGCCGTCATAGGTCATGACGTCGTAGATCTCGTCCGACAGGATGGCGACGTCGGGGTGCCTCTCCAGCCCCTTGACCAGCTTCTCGATCTCGGCGCGCGGCGTGACGCCGCCGGTCGGGTTGGCCGGCGAGTTGAGGATCAGGAGCCGCGTCCTCGGCGTGATCAGCGCCAGCGTCTCCTCGGCCGAGAAGGCAAAACCGTTCTCCTCGCGGATCGGCACCGGCACCGGCGTCGCGCCGGTGAACTCGATCATCGAGCGGTAGATGGGGAAGCCGGGATCGGGATAGAGGATCTCCGCGCCCGGCTCGCCGAACATGACGATCGCCGCATACATGGTCGGCTTGCCGCCCGGCAGGATCATGATGGTGTCCGGCGAGACCTCGACGCCGGTGGTCGTCAAGGTGCGCCGCGCCACCGCTTCGCGCGTCGCCAGCAGACCGGTCGCCGGGGTGTAGCCGTGATGGCCGTCGCGCAGCGCTTGAATAGCCGCCTCGACGATGTGATCCGGCGTGCGGAAATCCGGCTGGCCGATGCCGAGATTGATGATGTCCTTGCCCTCGGCGGCGAGTGCGGTGGCGCGGGCGAGCACGGCGAAGGCGTTTTCCTCGCCGATGCGGTCGAAGGCGGCAATCGTTTGGAGCATTCCCGTATCCCATCTGGTGCTGTAAGGCTTTTTCCGCTTTTGAGATGGTCGGACGAGCAAAGTCAAAGGAAATGGAGCGCTGCGGTGTCCGACGACCTGAAAAACTGGACCGCCCGCCCGCGCCCCGGGCGCATTGTGCTCGAAGGCCGCTATGTCAGGCTGGAGCCGCTCGATGCCGCCCGCCACGGCGACGGCCTTTTCGAGGCTTCCTCCGTCGCCGATGCCGACGGCCGCTTCCGCTGGCTGCCCGACCTTCCGCCCGCCGATCGTCCGGCTTTCCAGCCCTGGTTGGACAAGGCGGTTGCCAGCGAGGACCCGCTGTTCTTCGCGGTGATCGACAAGGCGAGCGGAAGAATCGCCGGGCGGCAGACGCTGATGCGCATCGACCCGGCCAACGGCGTGATCGAGATCGGCAACATCTATTGGGGGCCGCTGGTCTCGCGCAAGCCGGCGGCGACGGAGGCGCAGTTCCTGTTCCTGCGCTACATATTCGACGAGCTCGGCTACCGCCGCTACGAATGGAAATGCAACAACCGCAACGAACCGTCGAAGCGGGCCGCCGAACGTTTCGGCTTCCGGTTCGAGGGCCTGTTCCGCCAGCATCTGGTGGTGAAGGGTGAAAACCGCGACACGGCGTGGTATTCGATCATCGACACGGAATGGCCGGCGCTGAAGCGTGCCTACGAGGCCTGGCTCGACCCGGCGAATTTCGACCGGGCCGGCAATCAGAAGAAACGGCTCGAGGAGTTGCGGGCCGCGGGAGCCTGAAACCATGAGCCATGCCCATCCGCACCACGATCACCAGGGGGCGGCCGGGCATCACGACCATTCCCACGACCTGCGCGGCGCCGACAAGACGCGCGTGCTGATCGCGGCGCTGCTCACCGGCGGCTTCATGGTGGCGGAGGCGATCGGCGGCCTGGTCACCGGCTCGCTGGCGCTGCTGGCGGATGCCGGCCACATGCTCACCGATTCGATCGCGCTGTGGCTGGCCTGGTATGCCTTCCACCTTGCCGACCGGCCGGCGACGGCGCGCCACACCTACGGGCTCGGCCGGGTCAAGACGCTGGTCGCCTACACCAACGGCGTCACCATCTTCGCCATCGCGCTGTGGATCGTCTACGAGGCGGTGGTGCGCTTCTTCGATCCGGGGCCGGTGCTCGGCGGCCCGATGCTGGTGGTGGCGCTGGCGGGGCTGGCCGTCAACATCGCCGGCTTCCTCATCCTGCGCGGCGGCAACCGCGAAAGCCTCAACATGCGCGGCGCCATCCTGCATGTGCTGGGCGACCTGCTCGGCTCGGTCGCGGCCATCGCCGCCGCGCTTGTGATCCTGGCGACGGGCTGGACGCCGATCGACCCGATCCTGTCGGTGCTGGTGGCCGTGCTCATCCTGTCGACCGCCTGGTCGCTGATGCGCCAGGCCGCGCATGTCCTGCTCGAAGGCGTTCCGGAAAACCTCGACCGCGACGGCATCGCCGGCGACCTGTCGGCGCATGTCGAGGGCGTGCGGGAGATCCACCACATGCACGTGTGGTCGCTCGACGGCGAGAAGACCATGGCGACGCTGCATGCCTGCCTGCTTGACGGTACCGATCCGCATGGCGCGGTGAGCGCCATCAAGGCGCGGCTTGCGGCAAAGCACGGAATAGACCATGCCACGGTCGAGCCGGAATTCGGCGCCTGCGCCGACCAGTCGCTGACACACGGGCACTGACGCGCCGCCTCCGGGCAGCCGGTTCCGCGTGAAACGTGCTCGCCTTTCCTTGACAACCAGCCCTTGCCCAAATGATCTTGCGCAAACGCATCGTGGAGGAATTTCATGCATCGGCCCCTGTTCGCGTGCCTGGCTCTGGCGCTGAGCCTTGTCGCGCCGGTAACGCTTCCAACACCCGCTCATGCGGTCACGATCGACATCACTATTGGCACCAGCCTCAATAGAGGCCGTGCTGTCACTTGCAGGGGAGGCGAGCGAATCCTGCGCAATCGCGGCTTCCGCGACATTCGTCGGGTGGATTGCCGCGGGCGGTTTTTGATCTATCGCGCTTGGCGCGGCGGCAACCGGTTCGAAATCGCCGTGAGCGCGCATAACGGCCGTGTCGTCGACGTGCGCCGCATCAGAAGGTGACGTTTTCCGCGGAATTCCCCGCAAACCGGTGATGTAACCGGACCCGGCCAAGGTGGACCGACGAGGTGCGGTTCGTAGCCTAATTCTTTGTTCAATCTTACGATCTCTGAGAGCTCGCGACGTCTGGGGATCAGGTTCCGAGTCCAGTTCGAGGACGACAAATGGGCGGACGGCTGAAAGGCAAGATCGCGGTGGTGACCGCGGCGGGGCAGGGCATCGGCCGAGCCATCGCCGAGGCGTTCCTCGCCGAAGGGGCGACCGTCCATGCCTCCGACGTCGCCCGCGACAAGCTGGACGGTCTCGCGAAGGCGAAGAAGGCGAAGCTGGACGTGCTGTCGACCAAGGCGGTCGAGGCCTATGCCGCCAAGGTCGGACCCGTCGACATCCTGGTCAACGTCGCCGGCTATGTGCATCACGGCACGGTGCTCGACACCAGCGAGAAGGACTGGGATTTTTCCTTCGACCTCAACGTGAAATCCATGCATCGCACCATCAGGGCGTTCCTGCCGGGCATGCTGGAGCGCGCCAGGGCGAGCGGCGGGACGTCGTCGATCGTCAACATCGCGTCCGGCGCCTCCTCTGTGCGCGGCATCCCCAACCGCTACGCCTACGGCGCCAGCAAGGCTGCGGTGATCGGCCTCACCAAATCGGTGGCGGCGGATTTCATCCGGCAGGGTATACGCTGCAATGCAATCGCGCCCGGCACCTTCCGCTCGCCCTCCTGGGAGGGACGCGTCGAGGAATTGGGCAAGAGCTGGGGCAGCAAGGAGAAGGCGTTGGAGATGTTTGTGCAGCGGCAGCCGATGGGTCGCGTCGCCGACGCCGCCGAGATCGCGCCGATCGTCGTCTATCTGGCCTCCGACGAAGCCGCCTTCACCACCGGCACGGTGATGAAGGTGGACGGCGGCTTCTCGCTCTGATGGACCCCGAGACGCGCAACGCGGCGCTGGCCGCCTTCGTCATCATGCTGGCCTTCGGCCTCGGCGCCTTCTACCTGCCGACCGTCATGCTGGCGCTCGGCGACTATTCGACGCTGGCCGCCGCCCTGTTCGGCATCCTGTTCGTCGCCGCCTTCTTCCTGGTGTTCTGGCTGCGCGGGCGAAGCCAGCGCCGGGACGAGTAGGAAGGTTGGACGGGCGGCACGCAGCCGCTGCTCCCGGAATCCCCTGAGGGATGGGGGATAGACTCACATGTGATCCCCCTGCGCTACCGTTGCTCCTTGTCAGCATCCGTCAGGATTATTTTCCGTCATTTTACCCCCGCCCCTCCCGGCCCGAGCGATAATCTCGCCGCCTGTTTGAAAGGAGGCGGCGGTGGACTGGGATGCGGCAATCGAGAAGAATCGCGAAGCGCTGAAGCGCATCCTCGCCATGCTCGTCGCCATGGCCGGCCTGGAACTCGAGGAACTCAGGGGACAGTTTACTTTCTTTCGGCAGAAGGGCACAGCCGCTTCAAGGTTTTCGCGGGCCGAAAAAAGTAAACTGTCCCCGGCGCTCACGCCGGCACTTGCCCCCGCGCTCTTCCTGCCACGCCGCCTCCACCGCGCCATCCTGCGGCTTCTGCGTCCCGCCGAAGCAGCGGTGCGGCGCCTCATCGTCGTGGCAGCACGTGGCCTCATCGTCGCCTTGCCTCCGCCCCGGCAGAAACCGCAGCCAAAATTCCGCCCCGGGGCCGGCCCCGTCCGCATGCCGGCGCGGCCGAAAATCCGCGCCCGTCGCGCGACCCTGCCTCTGCTCGACGCGCTGCGGCCCTGGAGCCATCGTCGCTACGGGCCGCAGACCTGCGGCGTGCCGCGCATCTGCGTTCCCGGTTACAGCGAGCCGTTCCGCATCCCCGCCTGGTCGCCGAAAGACCCGATCGACGCGAGGCGGCTGGATGCGCGACTTGCAGCGCTGGTTTTCGCGCTCGACGATCTTCCCGGCCAGGCAAGACGCTTCGCCCGCTGGAAGGCCCGGCGCGACGCCGCCTTCGCGCGCGAGCGGGAAACCGGCGAGCCACGCCGGTTCGGCCGCCACTCGCCGCTGAAGCCCGGCCGGCCGCCGGGCTGGCGGCGCAGAAAACCCGTTCATGAGGTCCACGAGGTGCTGGATGTCCTGCACGGACTTGCCTTCGAGGCGCTGCAACGCCCCGACACGTCGTGACGGGGTCTTCGCCGGACGCGACGAGCGAAAGAATTGACAGCCCCGCGGATTTTGCGCGGCGTGGCGACGATCCGTGCTGTCGGCGAATGCCGCCGCCTATCGAAGGGCGAAGCCGATCAGGCCGCAGCTCATGCGTTGAGGCTGGCGCCGAGCAGCGCCAGGCCGAGCAGGAACACCAGCGCGGCGCCGGCGATCTCGATCGTGGCATGCACGCGGTTGCCGACGCGGCCGTCGCCGGCGAACGCCACCGCCCAGTTCTTCGCCGTCACCGCCAGCGTGGCCAGGAGGGAGACGGTGATCGCCGTGCCGACCGCCATGGCGAGCACCGAGAGCATGCCGCCCATCCACAGGCCGTTGAGGAAGGCGAAGGACAGCACGATCAGCGCGCCGGTGCAGGGCCGCAGGCCGACGGCCGCGACCGCCGACCAGGCGGTGCGCCAGTCGAAGCGGTCGCCGGAGATCATCGCCGGATCGGGCGCATGCGCGTGGCCGCAGGTCTCGCAGACCTCGCCCGGTGCGTGCGCATGGCCGTGATGATGCGAGTGGGCAGCGTGGTCGTGATGATGCGCATGGGCGCCGTGCCCATGATCGTCATGCGCATGGGCGTGCCCATGATGGTGGTCATGCCCCGCATGCGAATGGCCGTGGCCGTGCGCGTGCGCGGCCGACAGGCTGTAGGCGGGGTTGTGGCCGAACAGGCCGGCGAGCCGCGGACCGGCCTTCTTCCACAAGAGCCAGGCGCCGAACAGCGTGATCAGCGCGTAGCTCGCGACCTCCAGGAACCAGGTGGCGTTGGTCATCGAGATGGCGGTGCCGCGCAGCACCAGGAACACCATCGTCATCAGCACGATCGCCGTCAGCGCCTGCAGGAAGGCCGAGACGAAGGACAGCATGACGCCGCGCCGCAATGCCACCTCGTTGGCCAGCATGTAGGAGGAGATCACCGCCTTGCCGTGGCCGGGGCCGGCGGCATGGAAGACGCCGTAGGCGAAGGACAGGCCGACCAGGATCCAGAGCTGGCCGCCGTCCTGGCGCATCGCCTTCAGCGCGCCGGTGAGCGCCCGGTAAAAACCCTGCTGCTGGACGTTGATCCAGTTCATCAGGCCTGCGAACATGCCGGTCGAGGGCACCATCGCCTCGTTGGTGCCGATACCCAGCGAACTCTGCGCGTGGGCATGGCCGAGGAAATGCGTCGCCACATAGGTGAAGGCGAGAAGGGCGAAGACCACCCTGACGGTCCATTTCTTCATGTCCGCTCCTGCTGGAGCGGGATGCGATCACGATGGATCGGCGTCCCGCTCTATCTCTTTGTTCCGTCGCATGATCCTCGTCCGAAAAGCCTGCGACTCCTCGGGATGATCATGCTCAGCCGCTAGCCTGGCAGGTGAGTTCCAGCTTGGTGGCGAAGATCTTGCTCATGTCCGTGCCGGTCGGATCGTTGAAGAAGGCATCGGTCAGCGTCGACTGGTTCTGGGCGATCGCCTCGTCCGGGTCGGGGCGGATGACGCTGCGCTTGCAGTCGGCCGGCAGGGCCACCACCGACATGTTGTCGTCCTCGGTGAAGTCGATCGCGGTGTAGAAGGTCGGGTCATAGACGCCGAAATCCACCTTGCCGGCGAGCGTGAGCGGCTGTTTCGGCGTGGATTCGAACAGGATGATGAGCTGCTCGCCCTCGAAGCTGGCGATCAGCTTCGGCGGCGGCTGCATCTCGACATCCTTGCCGTCGAGGGTGACGATCTGGAAATATTTGTACTCGGCGAGCGAGGAATAGACCGTGTCGGCGACGTCCTGCAACTCGGCGTCGTCCAGCTGGAGGTCGCCGTTCTTGTCGAACTCCATCAGCACGGTCGAGGAGAACAGGTCGTCGAAGCGCCAGAGATGGCGCAGCGACTTGACCGTGCGGTCGGGATTGACCACCACGTCCAGCCGCGCTTCGGCGAAGACGTGCGGATGCACCAGCGCCGGCGCGCTCGAGGCGGCGAGGAACGCAGCCGCGGCCGTTAGCCTTGCGAATTGGCGGAAAAGTCTCATCCTCGGTCCGGGGCTGATTTGCGATCCCCGAGGATTACCAGAATCGGGGCGAAAATGGGACCGGATACAGGGTGAGATTGACGCAGGGATGCGCGGCGGCTCCGCTCAAGCCGCCCCGTTCTTCCTGAACCACTGCACCAGGAAATCGACGAACACGCGCACCTTCGCCGGCAGATAGCGGCGGTGCGGGTAGACGGCGAAGATGCCGCCGCCGCGCGGGATGCGGTCGTCGAGCACCGAGATCAGCCGGCCCGCCGCGATGTCGGGCTCGGCGATGAAGTCGGGCAGCACGGCCCAGCCGAGGCCGGAGACGGCCGCGGCGCGCGCCGCCGCCGGGCTGTTGACCTCGATGCGGCCGGTGACCGAGACCGTGAAGGTCTCGCCGCTCTCGCCGACGAAGGGCCAGTTCGACAGCCAGCGGCCGTTGGTGTCGATGACGCAGGGGCGGCTCGCCAGATCCTGCGGCCGCTCCGGCATGCCGTATTTCTCGATCACTTCGGGCGAGGCGCAGAGCCTTATCGAGAAGGGCGACAGCCGGCGGGCGATCAGCGAGGAGCTTTCCAGCCGGGTGATGCGGATGGCGAGGTCGAACCCCTCCTCGACCAGGTCGACGAAGCGGTCGTCGAGCTGGATCTCCAGCACGATCTCCGGATGCGCCTTGGCGAAGTCGATCAGCGATTGGCCGATCGGCGCATCGGCGAAGGTGCGCGGCGCCGACAGTTTTATGCGGCCGCGCACGTCGCCGGAGGATTCGCGCACGGCGTCGGCAAGGCTGTCGATCTCGCGCACGATCTCGGAGGCGCGCTTGTAATAGGTATGGCCGGCCTCGGTCAGTGAGAACTGGCGGGTGGTGCGGTTGAGCAGCAGCGCGCCGAGTTCGTCCTCCAGCTCGCGCACATATTTCGACAGCAGCGCCTTGGAACGGCCGATCTTGCGCGCCGCGGCGGAAAAGCCTTCGGCCTCGACCACGTCGAGGAAGGCGCGCATGCGGGTCAGCGTATCCATTCAGGCGTACCCAAGTGAAGGAATGCACGGCCCCCCTCCACCACGCTGCGCGTGGTCCCCCTCCCCCGCTTCGCAGGGGAGGAACTGGCGGCGAGGCCGGCACGCCCTTGATCCTCCCCCGTTTCCGGGGGAGGGGGACCACGCGCAGCGTGGTGGAGGGGGTGTGCTCGTTGGTGACATCACTCTGCTCTCAACCCCGCAAGAATCTTCCGCCCCAGCCGGATCAGCCCGATGTCGCTGTCCCTGGGGCCGACAATCGACAGGCCGAGCGGCGCGCCGTGGATGCGTCCCAGCGGCAGCGTGATCTGCGGCAGGCCAGCCAGCCCGGCGAGGCAGAGCAGGTGCAGCGCCCGCTCGCGATAGGCCTGCAGCTCCTCCGGCGTCGCGTTCTTGAGGGGCGCGGCGCCGGGCACCGTCGGCAGCACCAGCACCGTGCCGTCGGCAAGCAGCGCATCCATCTCGGCGCGGAACGTCTGCCTGCGCTCGCGCTCCGCCTGGACGGTGGCTTCGCCGATCGTCTCGCCATAGCGGAACCGTTCGCGCGTTCCGGCGCCCAGCGTATTCTCATGCGCGGTGATCCAGGCGCCGTGCGCCTGCCAGGCCTCGTAGGCCTGCAGATTGCGGAAGCAGGAATAGAGTTCATCCGGCGATGCGGAGAAGGGCAGGGCGCTCAGCTTTTCGACATGCAGCCCGACACGCTGCTTCATGCGTCCGTACTCTGCCGCCTCCGGCGGCCCGGCGAGCCAGGTCTCCAGGGGAGCCAGCGTCACGGCGCGCGTCAGGGGAGCGCGGTAGGCGTCGCGGCCCAGAAGAATCTTGCCGACTGCCTCGTAGATCTCGACGTCGGCGGCGAACCAGCCGACCGTGTCGAAAGAGGGCGCGAGCGGCATGGTGCCGTCGATCGCAATGCGGCCATGCGTGGTCCTCAGCCCGATCAGGCCGCAGAAGCTCGCGGGCGCGCGCACCGAGCCGCCGGTGTCGGAGCCGAGCGCGATGTCGGCCAGCCCGCCGGCTACCGCGGCGGCCGATCCGCAGGACGAGCCGCCGGTGTAGCGGTCGGGCGCCGCCGGATTGATCGGCAGCGGAAAGTGCACGTTCTGGCCGAACAGCGAGAAGGCGAGTTCGTCGGTGACGGTCTTGCCGACGAGACGCGCACCCGAATCGACCAGCGCCCGCACGCAGGACGCATGGCGGTCGGCAACCAGCGCTTGCGCCAGCTTCTGCGGGTTGCCGCAGCCGGTGCGATGGGCGGCGACGTCGAATATGTCCTTAACCGCCAGCCGCAGGCCCGCCAGCGTGCCGGATTCCGCAGCCGGAGCTAGAGGTCGCGTCCTCTCCACGAAGGCATGAAACGTATCGGCAGCGACGGTCATCGTTCACCAAATCAGGCTGGTTCGCCCAGCATTGTTCGATGTGCCGTTATTTGCAAGCGGGATGCATTTTTTCGTTGATTGTGACAGCCAAGATTCCTATATCGCGCTTGCCCAAAGTCGCACGTGCCTGTGGGCGTCCCCCGACCCTCGGAATGGCGAGATGTCGGGACGGTACCCGGGAGGTAACGAGCCCGGTCGGTTCAGCGGCCAACCGCCGATCCGAGGACGTCTTGAAGCAACGACGGTGCGGGCCTTTCTGGTCTCTGTCGGCAGTCCAACGCCGACAATTACTGAAGAGGCACACCTTCATTGCCGGCAGTGCGGACGGGTCTCCCATCCAAGCCAAGGCAGACAAAGCGAGCGCGGACCGCAAGGTCTCAGCAAGCCGACGCGCGTGACGCGTTTTCGTGGTTCCGGGGTCTCCACCGGCTGGCGCCACGAGAAGACGTCTCGCCCCTTTGTCCACCGCGGATGAACGCCCAGAGGGCGGTCCGCACCTTGCAATGAAGCGTGGGACAGCACCCGCGCGACTGGAGAGATCCGATGGCCACGCAGCGCATCCTCGATTTCCTCGCGACCCGACGTCCGAACGGGCCTTGCCTCGTCGTCGACCTCGACGTCGTGCGCGACAACTTCCGCGCCTTCGAGAAGGCGCTGCCTGATTCCAGGATCTACTACGCGGTGAAGGCAAACCCGGCGCCGGAGATCCTGCGCCTGCTTGCCGCGATGGGCTCGTCCTTCGACACCGCGTCCGTTGCCGAAGTCGAGATGGCCATGGACGCGGGCGCGCCCGCCGACCGCATCTCCTTCGGCAACACCATCAAGAAGGAGCGCGACATTCTTCGCGCCTATGAGCTCGGCATCCGCCTGTTCGCGGTGGACTGCGTCGAGGAGGTCGAGAAGATCGCCCGCGCCGCCCCCGGCAGCCGCGTGTTCTGCCGCGTGCTGACCGACGGCGAGGGCGCCGAGTGGCCGCTGTCGCGCAAGTTCGGCTGCGTGCCGGCGATGGCGGTCGACGTGCTGCGCTGCGCCAAGGCGCTCGGGCTCGACGCCTATGGCGTGTCCTTCCATGTTGGCTCGCAGCAGTGCGACCTGACGGCGTGGGACCGCGCGCTGGGCGACGCCAAGCGCGTCTTCGAGACGCTGGCCGAGGAGGGCATCGTGCTGAAGATGGTCAACATGGGCGGCGGCTTCCCGACCCGCTATCTCAAGGACGTGCCGGCGGCGCAGGCTTATGGCCAGGCGATCTTCGCGGCGCTGCGCAAGCATTTCGGCAACCGCATCCCGGAGACCATCATCGAGCCGGGCCGCGGCATGGTCGGCAATGCCGGCGTCATCAAGTCGGAAGTCGTGCTGATCTCGAAGAAGGCCGACAATGACAATGTGCGCTGGGTCTATCTCGACATCGGCAAGTTCGGCGGTCTCGCCGAGACGATGGACGAGGCGATCCGCTACCCGATCGTGACCGCGCGGGACGAGGATGAGAAGTCTCCGTGCGTGCTCGCCGGCCCGACCTGCGATTCGGCCGACGTGCTCTACGAGAAGACGCCGTACCCGCTGCCGCTGTCGCTGACCATTGGCGACGACGTGCTGATCGAGGGCACCGGCGCCTACACGACCACCTATTCGGCGGTCGCCTTCAACGGCTTCGAGCCTCTCCGATCCTACGTGATCTGACGGGCTCACAGCCCCTCAGATCACTTCCCGATCGCCGGCGCCATCTCGCCGGCGACGGGTTCGCTTGTGGAACAGACCTCCGCTTGTGAAGGATTTTTCGAAGTGAATGCAGTCGATACCGATATTCCGAACTACACGATCGTCGCCGAGCAGGCCGTCGACGCCTTGGCACGCGAAGCGCTGCTCGACCGCGCCATGGGGCCGGGCCGCAGGCGCAAGTCGTCGGAGAAGCTGCGCCGCGGCCGCAGACCGTCGCAAGGCCTGGCGTTGGTGGCCAAGGACGAGAGAGGTCGCATCGTCGGCACGGTGCGGCTGTGGGATGTGGCGCTGGGAAGCTCCCCCCTCGAGGGGGAGATGGCCGCGAAGCGGCCAGAGGGGGTAGCCTCAGAAGGCACCGCCGGGGCGCCGAGCGCTGCCGCGGCAACCCGCACCGCCGCCTTCGGCGGCACCTCCCCCTCGAGGGGGGAGGGGGTGCTGTTGCTCGGCCCGCTGGCCGTCGATCCGTCGATGAAAGCCGCCGGCATCGGATCGGCTCTGATGCGGAACGCCATCGCCGAGGCGAAGCGGCTCGGCCACAAGGCGGTCCTGCTCGTCGGCGACCCGCTCTATTACGGCCGCTTCGGCTTCTCGGCGGAGAAGACGGGATCGCTGGCGATGCCGGGACCCTATGAGAAGCACCGCCTGCTGGCGCTTGAGCTCGTGCCCGGCGCGCTCGACGGCGCCGGCGGCGTGCTGCGCCCGGCCGGCCGGAAAGCCAACGCCGCCACGCGTCTGCCGCGGGCGGCGTGAGAGTAGGCAGTAGGATTGGGTTCCTACTGCCTACTGCCGATTGCCTACTGCCTCAAAGCAACTGACTCAGCGCCATGGCGACCGACATGTCGCCCTGGACCTTGATGCGCCCCGTCATGAAGGCCATGGTCGGGCTGAGGTCGCCGGAGAGCAGCGCCTCCAGATCGTCGAGCGTCAGCGAGATCGTGCAGTCGGTCGGGGCGTCGGCGGTCGAGATCGTCGTGCCGTCGATGACGATGACCCCGTCGCTTCCGGTGTCGAACTTCACGGACTTGCCGAAATCCGAGCTTTCGACCCGCGGCCGCAACTGTTCCACGATTTGCTGAACGCCCATTCCGTCCTCCTGGTTGTCGCGATCGGCCGGCCATGCCTGCCCAGGGCAGCCGCCGTGGTTCGGCGCATGGCTGTCAAACTGGCTGACGGTTACGTCATCGGCATGACGCCGGTCAACTGCCAGTCCGCCTGCCGCCGGGTCAATCGGCGGAAGCGGCCTCGTCCGGCGCGCCGGTGTCCTCGCGCTTTCCGAAGGTCACGACCTTGTCGCCGCCCGGCTTTCGCCGCTTCGCCGCGTTGGCGCGGATCTCGTCCTTGGTGAGATAGTCGACCTGCTCGATCAACACATCTTGAACGAGGTTCTGTCCGACGCGCTTGTTGATCCCGTCGCGGATGCCGGCGCGGAAAGCCTCGAGATCGAGCGTCTTCTGCTTCCGCAGGTCGAGGAGGGGACTGGAGTAGATGTAGGAATAGACGGCGTCGGTGATGAGCGCCTCGGCGGGCACCACCAGCTTGCGCAGTTCCGCCGGCTCGACCGTATAGACCAGGCGGGCGAGGAAGTAGCCGTGCACGACCGAGTCGCGGACCAGCGGCACGGAGATCACCTCCGTCTTGACGTAGTCGAGCCCGCCCATGATCGAGGCCGGGCGGGAGGCCGCATCGGCGGACTTCGCGCCGGCGGCCTGAAACGCGTAGAAGACCGCGCCGAGCGTCGCCAGGCAGATCCAGGCCGCGGCGAGGACGAATTTGATCACGTGCCGTATCCGAATTCAGAGGCCGAATAGGTGCCGTCGGCCTCGGCTTTGCGGATGACGTCGCGCATCAGTGTGGCAACCTCGTTGACGGCGCTGAGATGCGCCCGGATCGTCGCCTCGTTGCGCGCAAGCTTGTCGCGCAGCCGTGTCAGGCCGTCGCGATGCTCGGCGAGAGCCTCGGCTTCGCCGACGCCCTTCATGGCGCGGGTGAGTTCATAGAGATGGCGGCTCTTGCGCGCATTGGAGGAGGCCAGGTCGAAATCGCGGTCGCTCCGGAGCCCTGCGGTCTCGGCATCCACCGCCTCTTCGATGCGCGCGATGATGGTGGCCAGGTTGGCCGGGCGACCGGGCGAGCCGGCATCGTTGGCGCCGGTGCGCAGGGCGGGCGAGGGGTGATTGCTCATGGGTCGGTTTCCGTACGCTTACGATTGGCTGCTGCCGGGCGCGTCGTCGCGGCTGCCGGTCAGCGACTGCGCCGCCTTGCGCTGCAGGTCATGGACGAGCGCCGTCGACAGCGCCGACTGGCGGTCGCTTTCCGATTGTTCAGGCCCGTGCGAGACGGGACCGAGCGGCAGCCGCTTCTCGTTCTCGACATAGTGGTCGGCCAGCAGCCGCGAGGCGATGCCGATGCCGCCGCGCTCGGTCACGGCGTCGGCCATCTTCTCGGCCATCAACGACTTCCACATGTCGCCGGCCAGGCCCTTGCCGTACACCTGCTCGGCATCCTTGGGCAGCATGGTCTGGATGAAGGTCTTCAGCACGACGGCCTCGAAGCGCTTGAAGGCATCGGCCTGCGCCACCGGCTCGCCGCGCCGCGCCGTGCCGGACGCTTCCGCCAGCGAGAACGCGGCGTCCACGCCGGCCGGCGCCGCCGCGCCGGTCCGCTGCGCCAGCGCCGTGCGCGCGGCTTCGAGACCCGCCGGCTCGACCGCGCGGGCAACGTCGAGCACGATGTCGCTCGGTGGGGAAATCGCCAAGGGCAGGCTTCTCCGGTTGTCTGTGTCCACTGTGGACGCGAAAGCTTGTGGGAGCCTTACTTGCCGTCGTCGCCCGGTTTGCGTTCCAGTAACTCCAGCAATTCGCGCTCGGTGTTCGCGCGGTCGTCCAGTCGCGCCGCGTCGCGCCAGGCGCGCGCGACCATGTTGGTGCGGGCGGTGGCGGTGGCGATGCGCTGCGCCTCGGTCTCGGCCAGCCTGAGATTCGCCTGTGCCTTGCCCAGCGCCGTCGAGATGCGCCGGTTGTAGACCTCCGGGAAGAGGCCGGCGAGCGAGCCTTCCGCGTCGAAGCGGGCGGCGAGTTCCTGCGCGTCGGCGCTGGCGGCGGCGGCCGCGACGACATAGCCGGCATGGCGCGTCTCGTGCAGCGACTTCAACTGCTCCTGCACCACCACCAGCTTGCGCAGCCTTTCCCGGCGGCTGGTCATGCCTCACACTCCCAGGACCGTCGGCAGGAAACCGTCGGCGAACAGTCTGAGCATGGTCGCGACGGCGAAGTAGAAGAGGATGAGCCCGCCGGCGATCACCATCGGCAGTGAGATGAAGTAGACCGGTATCTGCGGCGTCAGCTTGTTGACGAAGCCTATGCTCAGGTTGACCAGGATGGCATAGGCGACGAACGGGCTGCCCAGCCGCAGGGCGATGAGGAAGGATTCGCCAAGGGTGTCGGTGACGTCGACCAGCGCCCGGCGCGGGTCGAAGAAGACATTGACCGGAGCGATCTCGTAGGATCGCACCAGCGCCCGGACGATGTCGTGGTGGAAATCGAAGACGAACAGGAGCAGCAGCGCGGACAGCGAGATGATGTCGCCCAGCGCGCTTTGCGGCTCGCCGCTTTCGATGCCCGGCGCCGCGCCGCCGCCGAGCCCGATCAGCATGGTGATGCCCGAGCCGACGAACTGCAGCGCCAGCATGTAGAGACGCGCCACCAGGCCGATCAGCCCCCCGGTCAGCAGTTCGGAGATCACCATGGGAACGAGGATCGCCGGCTCGCGGCTGGCGAAGGGCAGGATCTGGTCCCACAGATGCATGAGCAGCGCGCCCGTCGCGGCGATCGCGACGAACAGCCTGACCTGCATCGGCACGCGCGCGCTGGAAAGGCCCGGCATGATCATGAAGCAGCCGCCGATACGGCAGAAGGCGAGGAACGCCGCGACGACGACGCTTTCGGTCAGTCCGCTCACGATATGGTGCCGAGAATGCGGATCTCCACCCCCTTGGCGATCTCGACATGGCTGAGCACGGGCAGCGTGGTGAACAGGCGCTCGATGATCATGCGCACATAGGGGCGTGCGTCCGGCGCGGTGACGATGGCGAAGCGCTCGCCGGCCTCCATATGGGTGCGGATCGCCTTGGTCGCCTCCTGGCCGAATTCCTCGAGCTGGCGCGGATCGATGTCGAATTCGCGGATTTCGCCCTTGGCGTCGCGCTTGAGGGCCTGGTGGAAGGCGAGGTCCCAGCGGTTGCCGAGCCGCAGCACCTTGAGCACGCCGGCCTCCGACAGGTCGCCGCAGATCTGCTGGGCCATGCGCACCCGCACATGCTCGACGATCTGCTCGGTGCGGCGCACATGCGGCGCGATCTCGGCGATCGCCTCGATGATCAGATGCAGGTTGCGGATCGACACGCGCTCGGCGAGCAGCAGCTTCAGCACCGCCTGCAGGCCGGGATAGGAGATGTGCGAGGTGCAGATCTCGTCGGCGAGCTTCTTGTATTCCGCGTCCTGGCGCTCGAGCAGCGCCTTCATGTCCTTGTAGGAGAGAAGCTGCGGCAGGTTGTTGCGGATGACCTCGGAGAGATGTGTGAGCAGCACCGACATGTTGTCGGCATAGGCGTATTGCTCGCGCTTCAGATCCTCGGCGAACATCTCCGGCACCGAATAGGCGCGCATGCCGAAAGCCGGCTCGCGCACCTCCTCGCCGGGGATTTCCGGCACGTCGCGCTTGCCCAGCAGCACCATGAGCTCGCCGACGCGCATCTGGTGCTCGGCGACGACCGTACCGTGGATCTTGATCTGGTAGCTCTTGCTCTGCAGGGCCAGATCGTCGGTCAGCCTCACCTCGGGAACGACGAAGCCGTATTGCGAGGCGAACTTCTTGCGCATCTTGGCCATGCGGAAGGCGAGCTCCTGGTGCGAGACCAGCAGCTTGGTGGAGAGCTGCTTGCCGATCAGCAACTCGATCTCGGCGGTCCTCAGCGAGGCCTTGACCGAGTTCTTCTCCTCGTCCTCCTTGGCGACCGTTTCCTGCTGCGCGATCGCCGCCTCTTCCTCCATCCGGCGCCTGTGGCGGAGCGGGATGAGGTAGCCGATGGCCGCCATCGCGACGGCGAAGAAGAGGAACGGGAACATCGGCAGGCCGGGCATCAGCGCCAGCAGCACCAGCAGGCCGGCGGCGACATAGAGCGCGCGCGGATAGGCGCCGAGCTGGCCGAACACGGCCTGGTCGGCCGAGCCGCGGGTGCCGCCCTTGGAGACCAGCAGGCCGGCGGCGAGCGAGACGATGAGCGCCGGGATCTGGGTGACCAGGCCGTCGCCGACCGACAGTTTTATGAACACGTCGGACGCTTCCGCCATGCCCATGTCGTGACGGAAATAGCCGATGGCGATGCCGCCGACGATGTTGACGGCGGTGATGATCAGGCCGGCGATGGCGTCGCCGCGCACGAATTTGGAGGCGCCGTCCATGGAGCCGAAGAAGGAGCTTTCCTCTTCCAGCTCGCGGCGGCGCAACTGCGCGGTCTTGTCGTCGATGACCCCGGCCGAGAGGTCTGCGTCGATCGACATCTGCTTGCCCGGGATGGCGTCCAGCGTGAAGCGGGCGCCGACCTCGGCGATGCGCGTCGCGCCCTTGGTGATGACGATGAAATTGACGACGATCAGGATCAGGAAGACGATCAGGCCGATGACGAAGTCGCCGCTCATGACCAGTTGCGAGAAGCCGCTGATGATGTAGCCGGCCGCATGCGTTCCTTCGCTGCCATGCGACAGGATCATGCGGGTGGTCGCGATGTTGAGCGACAGCCGCAGCATGGTGGCGATCAGCAGGATCGTCGGGAAGGACGTGAAGTCGAGCGGCCGCTGGATCCACAATGCCACCATCAGGATCAGCACCGACAGCGCGATCGAGAAGGCCAGGCCGATGTCGATCAGGAAGGCCGGGATCGGCAGGAACAGCACCGCCAGGATGACGACGATGCCGAGCGCGAAGAAGATGTCGCGGCTGTTTCGCGCCGGCGTGCCCGCCGTCAGGGTGTCGGTGACTGCCATGCCGCCTTCCGCTTCGATCCGATGCCGGAGCATCGCCCGGCGGGATCAGGCTAGACGGTCAAGCTTGTGCGAGGGTGGGCGGTCCCGTCAGAACCCCGTCTCGATGCGCTCGAAGATCACGTTGGCGAAGGCCGAGATCTGGCCGCCGATGAAAGGCCCGGTCAGTGCGATCACCAGCAGGATGGCGACGATCTTGGGAACGAAGGTGAGCGTGATCTCCTGGATCTGCGTCAGCGCCTGGACGAGCGCGATGCCCATGCCGACGACCATGGCGACGCCGACGGCCGGGCCGCAGGCCGTCAGCACGGTCCAGATGGCGAACTGGACGATGTCGAGCGCGTCGGCCTCGTTCACGCGTGCGGCTCACGAACCTTGCGAAATGACGATGCCGGGGCCGACGGTGACCTGCTTGCCGCCTTCCAGCACGGCGACGGCGCCGTTGGAGGTCAGGCGCACTTCCTGCACGACGCCGCTGGTCTTGCCGTCCGCGGAGGTGACGGTCCTGCCGATCAGGGCGTCGGCCTGGGCAAGCGTGGACGCCTGCAGCAACTGGTCGAGGCGGTTGTTGATCTGCACGGACTGCTCGACCTGCGAGAACGCGGCGAGCTGGGCCACGTACTGGGTGGAGTCCATCGGATTGGTCGGATCCTGGTTCTTCATCTCGGCGACGAGCAGCCGCAGGAAGGACTGGTAGTCGACCGCCGTCTTCGACGCCGAATCGGTTGTGGTCGTCGTGCTGTTCTGCTGAACGGAGTTGACCGCCGTGACCATCGCCTCAACCTCCCGCCGCGACCAGCCGCAGGGGCTGCCCGACGTCGTTGGTGTTTCCCATCGCGGCGGCTTCCAGGCCGTAGAGCGAGCGGATCGTCTTCAGCGCCTCGAACACCGAGCCTTCGCTGACCAGCGCATCCACCTGCTTGAGGGCGGACGAGATGCGCGCATCGTCGAAGCTGGCGATCAGTAGTGGCAGCGACTTGCGGAACATGTCGCGGGCCTGCTGCGCACCGCTAGGGTCCATCAGCATGACCTGCACCATGAAGTAGAGCTGGCGCAGCGGCGTCGAGGCCTCCGAGACCTGAAGCACGTGGCTTTCGAGCAGGAACTGCACGTCGTTGAGAAGTTCGATCGTCACCTTGCGATCGGCGCGGATCACCGCGCCGTTCAGATAGATCTTCTCGTTAGCCTTGAGCGAGAGCTTCAATGTCGGTTTCATCGTATCCCGTCCCGAATGATCTGCGACACCTCGATCAGTCCGTCGAAATTGTCCGAGCGCCCCTGACGCACTTCCTCGGCCTCGCGCAGCACCCACAAGCCTATGGAGATGAGGTTGGCGCGCAGGTCCTTGGGAAGGGCGTTCTCGGCGCTGCCGAGATCCTCGACGAGGGTCGTCCAAAGGCGGTTGGTGAAATGCAGGGCCTCGATGGCCTTGATCGAATCGGAACCGGCCTGGCGCGCCTCATCGAGCAGGACGATGCAACGGTCCAGCAACTGCCGTTCCCGGTCCCGCGCGTCGGCGACCGAGTCGGTCTGTATGTCGGCATAGGAGAATTGGTACATCTTCTGTCCGTGTTCCGTTCCTAGCTGAGGAAGCGCAGGAGGCTGAGTTGCTGGAAGCGGGCCGTCAGGGCGTAGGACACCTCGACCTGGCCGAGCAGGGCGTCCACGCGGGTCTTGGCTTCATAGGGATCGACGCTGACCAGGTTGCCGATCTGGCGTTCGAACAGGTCGATCTGCACGTTCAGCCGCGCCGTCGCGTCGCTTACGCGCTTCTCGATGAGGCCGGTCGTGGCCTGCAGGTCGGCGATGCTGCCGACCGCCTCCGACACGAGCGTGAAGGCGCGGTCGATCAGCGCCTGCCGTGCGCCCGGCCCGAGATTGCCGTCGAACAGGTCGGTGATGGTGGCGGCCGCCATGGCGAGCTTGCGCATGCCGACGTCGTTGGCGCTCACGGAGGTCTCGGTCGTCTCGGTCAGCGTCACCCGGCTGACGATCTTCTGGTCCGTGGCTGACGACCAGTTGGCCTCCCAGCCGCCGCCGAGAAACTGCGGCTCCACGGCGCTGGCGAGGAAGCCGTCCATCTCGGCCGCGGTGATCGAGGCCGTGGCCGGATCGGTTTTCGGGAAGCCGAAATGCGCCTGGAAGGCGGCGTCGAAGGCGGCCTTGGCGCCCGAGCCCGGGGCGGTGAAGTCGTCGATCGGCGTCACGTCGGTATTGGTGCCGGCGAAGATGTGCTCGCCATTGTAGCTGGTGTTCAGGATGCCGGTGAGCTGATCCAGCATTGTCCGGGCGCTGGCCTGCGTGACATTGCCGAGCGCGTCGCCCGAGCTGCTGGTGGTCAGCGTCGACAGGAAGGTCTGGGAGGCCTCGGCGATCTGCTTCAGCGCATCCTGGGTTATCTTCAGCCGGCCGGAGATCAGGCTGTTGGAATCGACGATGCCCTGCATGCGTTCGAAGTCGCGCGTCAGCGATACCGTCCGGGCGGTTCCCGCGCCGAGGGCAAGCCCGGTGTCGGCGACCTTGCCGGTCTGCAGTTCCTTCTGCGCCCTGGTGAGTTCCATCTGGGCCCGGACCAGCGAGAAGCGTAGGGACTGAGAAAGGGCGGCGGTGGAGACGGAGGTCGTCTTCATGGCTATCTCACCGCCGCAAGGAGCGAGGCCAGCATGTCGTCGATCACCTTCATCAGCCGGGCGGAGGCATCGAAGGAATGCTCCAGCTCGAGCAGCAGCGCCATTTCGGTGTTGACGTCGACGGCGGTGGCGTTGGAGAGGGCTTCACGCGTGCGGACGGCCAGCGCCTCCTTCTGCTCGGCTGCTGCCGAGGCGTCCTGCCGGACGGCCTGGAACCAGCCGACCGCGGCGGTCGAGAAACTGCTGAGGCTAAGCGTCGTCGCCAGCCCGGCGGCGCTGTCGAACTGCATCGGCCGGTCCATGCGGTCGCCATAGTCGATCAGCAGGTCGGCGTAGCCGGCGCCGCCGGAGGTGTTGACGACATAAGCCGCGCCGTTGGCGCCGCCGTCGCGCAGCAGTTCCGGATTGCCGCCGGCGCTGGAATCGAAGGCCGCGTTGATGCGGATCGCGCCTGCGAGCCCGTCGACCAGCGTTCCTTCGGCCGGGACGGCGGGGGCTCCGGACCAGGTGAACAGGCCGGCGGCGGCCGGCACGCCCGTTCCGGTCTCGGCGAAGGCGGTGATCAGGCCGCGCGCCATCTCGTCGAGCTGGGCCTGCATCAGCGGCGCCACGCCGTCGCGCAACTGGACGAGGCCGGCGATCTTGCCGGACGCGTCGGTGTTACCGCCGGCGCCGAGGTTGATCGGCACGCCGTCGATATAGACCGGGTTTCCGGCCGAACCGGCGCCGTAGGAGGTGGCCGGCTCGAAGGAGACGGTGCGCGGCACCTTCTCGAACAGGGTCGCGCCGTCCCTGGTCATCAGCACCATGTCGTTGTCGTTGCGCGACAGGGTGGAGAGCGGCACGTAGTCGGAAATCTTCTTCAGCAGCGCATCGCGCCGGTCGAGGGCGTCGGCCACGTCGCGCCCGGCGCGCGTGCCGATGACCACCGTGTCGTTGGCTTCCTTGAACTGCGTCAGCAATCCGTTCAGCTCGTTCACCGCGCCGGCGATCTCGCCGTCGACGTCGACCCGGAAAGCCTGGATCGAAGCGGTGCCGGCATTCAGCGTGCGCACGACCTGCCGTGCGGCGTCGACAGCGTTCTCGCCGATGCTGCGGTTGGACGGCGAGGCCGAGTAGGTCTGCAGCGCTTCCTGGAACTTGCCCAGGACGGTCGCCGCGGAGGAGCCGTTGTCGACCCCGTTGATCGCGATCTCGAGGCGCTCGAGCCCGTCATAGAGCGTGCCCTGGGCGCTCCATGCCGACAGGGCGGCAAGGTTCTGCTTGAACAGCTGCTCGTTGGTGGCGCGCTGGACGTCGACGCGCGATCCGGGGGCGAGGCTGGAAAGCGTCGCCACGCGGCGCGTGTAGTCCGGATTGTTCTGCTCCTGGATGTTCCGCGAAACGACGCTCGTCTGGCGCCCGGTGTTGAGCAGGGAGGATTGGGCGATGTTGAGGGCGGTGGAAAGCGACATACCTGCTGACTTTCAGGCGACCGGAGCGGCGTTCGCGGCGACGCCCCTCGCGGCCGGCCTTACCTCTTGAGATTGACGAGAACGTCCATCAGATCGGCGCCCGTCTGGAACACCTTGGAATTCGCGGTGTAGCTGCGCTGCGACTCGATCATGTTGGTCAGCTCCTCGGCGATGTCGACGTTCGAGCTTTCGAGCGCGCCCGAAACGATCGAGCCGCGCGAGCTCTCGCCGGGGAAACCGACTTCCGGCGTGCCGGAGAGCGGGCTTTCGGCGAACACGTTGCCGGCGAGAACCTGCAACTGGTCCGGACTCTGCACCGTCGCCACGGGGATGCGGTAGAGCTGCTTGATCGAGCCGTCGCCGTACTGGGCGTAGACGATGCCGTCGTTGCCGATCTGCACCGTGTCGATCGCGCTCGGCGCCGAGCCGTCGAGCTTCGCGGTGCTGACCGAGTACTGCTGGCCGAGCTGCTTCATGCCCGACAGGTCGATGGCGAGGCTGGCGCCACCGGGAACGTCGAGCGTGATGCTCGTCTGGCTGGTGCCTGTCAGCTTGCCGGTGGTGCCGTCGAAGGTGAGCGTCTGTGTCGCCAGAGCCGGCTGGCCGTAAGGGAACGAGGTGTTCGCCGCGGCATCCGCCTGGTTGTAGATGGCGACCTCCCATGTGTTCTCGCCGGTCCTGGTGCTGTAGACGTCGAGCAGCACCTCCCGCCCGAGATTGTCATAGGCGAGCAGCGAGGACTTCGCGGTATGTTTCGCGCCGCTGCCATTCTCCGAGGGCAGGTCGTCCGGATCGACGATGTCGGCGCTGGCCGGCAGGGTGGCGCTGAAGATGCCGGTGCGGCTGGGGCTCGCCGTGATCTCGTTGAGCTTTACGTTCACCGGCTCGAGGCCGCCGAACCCGTTGGCGTTGGCGCTCGGCGTGCCGTTGGCGTAGCTGTAGCCCATCAGGACGAAGCCGGCCGCATTGACCAGCCGGCCCTGGTCGTCCGGGGTGAAGGCGCCGGCCCGCGTCATGAAGGATTGGCCCGAGTCGTCCTGGACGATGAAGAAGCCGTTGCCGTTGATGGCAAGGTCGGTTCCCGAATTGGTGAAGCGCAGATCCCCCTGCTGCGAGACGGCGTTGCGCACGACCGTGGTCACGCCGCCGGAGGCGTAGTTGCCGCCGGCCGAGGGGATGACCAGCGACGAGAATTCCGTGCTCGAACGCTTGTAGCCGGTGGTGTTGGCATTGGCGATGTTGTCGGCTACCGAGGAGAGGCGGTTGGCCTGCGCGTTCATTCCCGACACGCCGGTCCGCATCATTCCGTAGAGGCTCATCGGAAGGTCTCCTCAAGATTCAGGCTTCGACAGAGGCTAACCGCGCTGTCTTGCGCGAGGCTGTCGGCGCGGCCCGGGCCGATGCCGTCAGGCGACCAGCCGGTAGCCGAGGAAGCGCTTGGAATCGATCGGATCGAAGCCGAGCCTCTCGCGCAGCTTCTTGCGCAGCTTGCTGATGTGGCTCTCCACGACGTTCTCCTCGACGTCGTTGTCGAACAGCCCGTAAATGGCGTTGAACACCTGCGTCTTGGTGACCCGGCGGCCGTTGTTGGAGGCCAGGTATTCGAGGATGCGCCGTTCGCGGCGCGGCAGCGGCAGGGGCTCGCCGTCGATCTCGGGATCGCGCCCATCCATGAAGATGCGCATGCGGCCGGCCACTTCCGGCTCCTTCTCGTCCTCGGCGCGGCGGCGGATGGCGGCGATGCGCGCCAGGATCTCGCGGATATGGACCGGCTTGCGGACCACGTCGTCGACACCCGACTCGAAGAGCCGCAGCGTGTTCTCCAGCGAATGCTGATCGCTGAGCGCGATCACCGGCGCGCGGGTGCGGTCGCGGATCGATCGCGGCGACACCGGTTGTCCGCAATCGCCGATGAGGACGGCCCGTACCGACCTCAGATCCTCATCCGCGGCGCTGGAGACCCATTCCCCGAACTCGCTCGATCTGAACCCCGTTGTGGCAACGCCTTCGCGGTAGAACAGCGAAGAATAGCCCTCAGTGACGAGCTTCCGCTCGTCCACGATCACGATCATCGGCCCGCCTCCGAATCATTCGTAGTGAACTGGTGAACGAGGGGTAAACGCGACGGCGTCGCCCGAAAAACCATGATTTCTTGTGGATGGTTTCTTGGGAGTCGGAACGCGCGAAAGTTGTACCCTGCGGTCGAGGGTTGCGGGAGAGAGGATGGCGGCCGCGGTGGTGGCCGGCAGTCCGCGACGTCAGGGTCGGCGCGACATGTCGGCCAGTATGAACTACTACTAGTTGCAGAATGTCCGGGCGTTCGGCGTCCACTTTCCGAAGCCGGTGGCGACCATGTTGGCGATGACCCGACAGACATAGCGCTTCTGCGCGGGGTCGTTGTCGGGGCCGGCATGATAGCGGGCGACGGCCATAGACCAGGTCCGATGGCGCGCATGAAGGCTGACCAGGAAGCGCGCGGCGTAGTCGACGTTCTTGCGCGGATCGAGCATGTCGCGGGTGCCGGCGAAGTGCTGCGAATGATAGTGATGATTGATCTGCATGCAGCCGAGATCGATGAGTTTCGCGCCGCCCCGGCGTGCTTCCTCCACGGCGGCGACGGCCTGTTCGCGGCTGCCGGGAAAGACGGCTTTTCCTTCTATGTTCAATGCGTTGGGTTGAAGGCTGCCCTTGTTGCCGGTCTCGGTGAGGCCGACGGCATAGAGGATGCCGACCGGCACGCCGTAGCGGTCCGCCGCCCGCAGGATCTCGGGTTCGCAGGCATTGGCCGGAGCGGCGGCGGCGGGAAGGCAGGCGCTAGATGTAAAGACCGCGGCCGCCGCCAGGATCGGCCGCAAGCTTGCCGCCAGCCTGGCCGGAACGCTCCGCTCCATGGTCTCCTCCTTGCCGGGAGTTCGATTGCCCGCCGCTACCCGACGACGGGCCTGCATCGGTCGACGGCTGGTCGCGCGCTGGCCCGGACGACACGGGGATGTCCGTCCGGGAATGCGTGGCGATCACAACTGAAGATTGTATTACGGAAACCTGGCCGACGTCGTAGCCCAAGGCTCTGATAGCCTTCTCGATGACGTGTTCCTCGCCCTTGAGATGCTCGCGCGCTTCGGCGCTGGAGGCGGCCAGCTCGATCGTCAGTTGTGCTCCGGATAGGCGCAGGGTGGCCGTCACGACGCCAAGACGGCTCGGATTGAGCTGTATCTGCAGCACTCTCGGCGACACATAAGCGTGAACGGCCTGTGACTGTGTCGCGGACGCAACAGCCGCGGACTGCCAACTTGGCTCGGCAGCGAGAATGGAAGCCACCAGGGATGCCGGAGACGTGGCCTGCGGCGGTCGCCCGGCGAGCATGGCCACCGGCGACCACTGCAATGACGGAGCGGGGGAGACGTCGGAACCGTGTTCCCTGGAGGCGGGCAGGGTATAGTTCGCGGCGGCTGCGGTCAGTTCGGCGGCGAAGGTCGCCCGGCCCGGCTGGGATCGTGCCGGGGCGGGAACGGCGGATGGCTGACCCGGCTCGCCGTCGGCGGTAGTGCTGTTGTGACTGGCGGACACCTCGACGAGCAGGATTTCCCGACGAGATTCGGTCGGCAGGCTTCCGGTCCGTTCCAGACTCTTCCTGTGTTCCGGGGCGCTGTCGCCGCCCGATTGCGGTTCGGTGGCGCGCGTGGCGGTCGTCCTGACATGCCCCGCGCCTGCGGCGGTGGCATCCGCCGGTATCGCGGTGGCGGAGGTTGCCGTCGAGGCGGCGATAGCCTGGACCGCCGTCGCGATCGGAGGAACGTCCTTGGGTGCGGTTTTGCCGGATTGCTCCAAATCCTGCCGGGACTGCGTTTCGCCGTTGTCGGACGGCCGAGCTGCGGTTCGCCTCGGCGTGTCCGCCGGACCACCCGCCACGGTCTCGTCGCCCTGCCGTTGCTGGATAGCGGTGTCACCCGTTTCCGGCCTTGGCGATGCCGAACTCCCTTCTTCGGCGGCTGACGGCTCGGCTGGGCCTGCTTCGTCCCGCAAATCGGTCGACTGCCGTGGCTGATCGATACCGTCCGCCAAGACGCCGACATTTTGGCTTGAAGGCGGAGTCGCGGACATGGCCGGCATCGGCCAGCCAGTCGTCAAGTCGTCTCGCGGCAGGGTTCTGTCCTGCGGCTCGGACCCGTCGGCACGGTCCCTGCGAGCGACACGCCGCTCCAGCGGGGTATTTTCCTGCCGACCGGAGCCTGCCGCCGGTGGCGGCTCGCCATCCGCGCGGGCGGCCTTGCGGGGCTCGGGCTTGGCCGCGTCGCCTGCTTCCAGAAGGACGCGAAAAACGTCGCCGCGTCCGGGAGCAGCGGGGCGATGCGCCTGCCTCGGCTTCGGCAAGCTGGCGTCGAGCGTTTCCGTCGTTCTCAATCCGTGGCTCCCGCCAGCAAGGCATCGATCTCCGCCAATCTCTTGCGTCCTTCGGCAAGGGTCGGATCGGCTGGTTCTTCCGGTGCGACCGCGGTCGCCGGTGCTTCGGCCGCCATTGTCGGTGCCGGTGCAGGTGTGGGCGCTTCGACAGCGCGCGGCATATCGGAGACGGGCGGCATCGCGGGCTCCTCGTCCGCCACGGCGGCCGCAACCGGTATGTCGGGGTCCGGTTCGGCGAGCTCCGCCGGTGCGGATATCTGAGCCGTTCCCTCGGCGGCTGGCGGCTTGGCCGCTTTCGTTGCCGCGGGCTTTTGCGGCGCCGGCTTGCCGACGATCTCGTCGCTGACGGCAAGCACGGCTTCCAGGAGCTTGCGGTCTCCATCGGAAAGCTTGCCGCGATCTATGCCGGCAAGCCTCGCCCTGATGGTTTCGGCCGGCTCGCTGGCTACACCGGTGAGGCTCGAATAGAGGAGCAGGCGCGGGTCCTGAGGCTCCTCGGTGGGCACGTCGATGGCGGCCGCTTTGGCGGCGGCGAAGTTGGAAAGCTCCACCAGCCCGTCGATGGCGGCGCGGCGCGCGATCCTGAGATAGACCACCTTGCGCTGTTCCGGATTCATGAACGCCGCCACGGCCTCGACCGCGTCGAGATCGACGGTGTCGTGCAGCGTGACGACGCCCGAGACGAAGGCATCGGCGAACTGGCTGGCATAGGGGGAGCGGATATAGCCGCGCACATATTGGCCGGCGGCCTGGACGAACCGGCCGGAGTCTCCCGTTGTCGCCGCCAGGGCGACGGAACGGCGCAGCGCCGCCTCTTCGACCAGCGTGCCCGGAGACAGCAGCCGTGCCTGGTCGAACAGCCCGAGGGCGCTGCGCGGATCCTCCAGCGACGTCAGCGAGCCCTTCAGCAGCGCCAGGAAGGCGCCGATCTCGGCCGGTTCGCGCATCGGCTCGATCGGCTTCAGCGCCGCTGCGGCCGAGCGGGTGCCGCCGTTGAGATAGCCGATGATGCCGGCAGCGATGCGGCCGTCCCGCTCGCCGAGATGCAGCCGCTCCAGGATGGACTGCAACGTCGCCGGATTGCCGCCGCTCATCGCGTAGATCAGCATGGCCTGGACGTTGACGGGCTGCATCAGTTCGGCCGCGCTCGCCGTGCGCAGGCGCCGGTCGATCATCTCGAGCAGGCGGCGCTGGATCGGCAGCGCCGCATGGTCGCCGGTCGCGACGCGGTCCTGCACGTGCTGGAGCGAACGCACCATCTGGTATGGCTCGAGCTCGCCCGCCGGGGCTGCGCCGGCGGCGCCTGCCAGATGCGCGGCGGCGAGCAGCGCTGCCGCGAAAGCCGGCGCCGCCTTCATCCGCCGATCTCGAGCAGGATCTCGATGCGGCGGTTGGCGGCGGCGAGCGGTGTGGACGGGTCCTTCGGCTTGCGGTCGGCGAAGCCGGCCACCTCGGTGATGCGCTTCTCGTCGAGGCCGGCGCGCACAAGCATGTAATAGGCCGAATGGGCGCGCGCGGTGGACAGCCGCCAGTTGTCGTAGCCGCTTCCCCTGTAGGGGCGGGCGTCGGTATGGCCAGCGATGGTCACCCGGCCGGCCTGGTTGCCGATCGCCTTGCCGATCTTCTCCATGGCGAGCACGAGCTCGCGGCGCGGCATCGCCGAGCCGATCTCGAACATGCCGAAATCGAGCTGGTCGGTGACCGACACCTGCACACCCTTGTCGGTCGCCACCACCGTGATGCCGTCCTTCATCTTGTCGCCCGGCAGCAGCGCCCGGGCGAGCTCCTGGCGGATGCGGTCGGCGGTCGCGCGCGCCTCCGCCGTGGGAGCCGGCGGCAGTTCGGGCTTGTCGGTCTTTTCCCGCCCTTCGGCCTTGGCTTGTTCAGCCTGCTCGGGCGTAGCGGGCGAATGCGGCTGCGCGTCTGCCGCTCCTGCCTCGCTCAGGCCGTCGCCGGCGCTTTCTCCGGTGCCGCCTTCGACCGTCCGCTCCGGCTCGGCGCTCGCCTCGGCCTCGCTCGGCAGGGCCACCTGCTGCGACCAGAAATCCGGCGCGAAGGGGTCGCGATAGGCTTCGCCGCCGGAAGCGCCGGTGGCCGGGCCGGCAAGCTGCGCGCCGCCGTCGCCCTTGTCGCTGATGTTCTGCTTGATGCCGGTGTCCGAAGCGATCTCCGCCAGCACCGCATAGGGATCGGCGAAGAGTTTCTCGTCCGCCTCCTTCTTGATATCGGAACTGTCGACGGTGCCCTCGTTGGAGGACGGGCCGGACTTCGCGGCGCCGCCCTTGGTCTCCGGCTTCTCCGTCTCGGGCGCCGTCTGCTCCGAACCTTCGCCGACCTCCTCCAGGCTCTTGCGGGTGGCGTTGCGGTCGACCAGCTTGACAGGATTGAAGTAGCTGGCGACCGCTGCCTTGGTCTGCTCGTTCGAGGCGTTGATCAGCCACATGACCAGGAAGAAGCACATCATCGCCGTCATGAAGTCGGCGAAGGCGATCTTCCAGACGCCGCCGTGGTGATCGTCGTCATGGTCGCCATGCGCACGGCGCACGATGACGATCTCGCGATTGGGTTCGCCGGCGCTCACGACAGCACCTCCGACAGGATCGCCGACCACTCGGACAGGCGGGTTTCGAAGACGGTGCCGTCGATGGTGACGGAAAGGTCGAAGCCGTCGGCCTCGACGTGGTGGAGGCTGGCGGCATGGCCGGCGAGTGCCGTGCTCAGGCCGGAGAACAGCGACTGCGGGCCGCGCACCTCGATGCGCACCGCATCCGCGTCGTCGACCGCCGCCGCGATCGCCTTGGCGAGGCTGTCGAGCGATCGGCGCTGGAGGTCGCCGCTGAGGATGCCGCCGAGCAGACGGGCGACCGCCGCCGAGACGTGCTCGCCGACGCCGCGCTCGATCTCGGCGAGCCTGGCGGCGATGGTTGCACCGGCTTCGTCCCCGAAGGATCTTGCCAGAGCCTGAAGCTCTTCGGCGTAACGCTTGCGTTCCGCCTGCAGGGCCGCCTCGTGCTCGGCGGCAAGCCGCGCCGCCAGTGCCTCCTCCGCGCGCGCCACCGCGGCGCGGATCATCCCCTCGATGTCGACAGCCGGAGGCTGCGGCGGCGAGGCGGGCCTGTGCACCGTATCGGGCGTGCGTGCCTCGCGTTCGGCGTGGACCGGCGCGCCGAAGTCCGGCAGCGCGTCTATGAGCCTCAGCGCCGCCATCAGCCCGCCGCTTCCGGGTTGGCCCATTTGCGCAGGATGAGGGCCGTGCGCTCCTCATTGAGATCGACCATGCGGGCCAGCCGCTCCTGCGGCGCGGGCTTCAGCTTCTGGCGCAGGTCGTCGAGCGGCGTCGACCCGCCGCCGCGGCCGGGCAGTGCCGCGACGGCCTCTCCCTGCTCGGGATTGGGAAGCGATCGCTGCACCTCCTCGAAGGACGGGCCGGCGATTGCGGCTGCCGCTCCGGACTTCTGCAGCGCCGAGATCATCGGGCGCAGGCCGAAGAAGGCGAGCAGGAAAACCACGACGATGAAGGCCGCGGCGTTGATCAGCGTGCCGACATGCTGGCCCGCCTTGTCGAGAAGGCCCGGCATGGCGATCTCGCTGCCGTCCAGCCCGTCGATGAATTCGACGGCCGAGACGTTCAGCCTGTCGCCGCGCGCGTCCTCGACGCCGGCGGCGGAGGCCACCAGCTTCTCGATCTCGGCTATGCGCGCGCCGATCCGCTCCGGCGTGGCGCCTTCGCCGAGGACGGCGGCCAGCCGCTGCTGGTTGACGACGACGGCGATCGACAGCCTGGTCAGCGTGTAGCCGTTGCTGGTGGTCGAGATGCGCTTGGAGTTCATCTCGTAGTTGGTGGTCTCTTCCCGGCGCTCGCTCTGTCCCGAGGACTGCGGGCCCTGGGTCGTCGGCGCCTCGGTCTCTGGCAGGTTCTGGTCGACCGAGGCCGGCGCCGCGGCGGATTGCTGGCTGGTGTTCTCGTTCGAGCGCACGACCTGGACCGAGCGCTCGACCCGCGACTCCGGATCGAAGATCGTCTCCTCGGACTGGCGCAGGTCGGTGTTGACGTCGGCCTTGACGCTGGCGCGGAAGTTGTCGGGGCCGAGATAGGGAGCGAGCGCCCGGCGGATGTTCTCCTCGACCTGCATCTCGATGTCGCGTGCCACCCCCATCGAGCGGCTGACGCTGGAATTCGTCGGATCGTCGCCGACGGCGAGCAGCGTGCCGCTGGAGTCGAGCACGGTGACCTTGTCGACGCCCAGTCCCGGCACGGCCGCGGCCACCAGATGGCGGATGGCGCCGGCGCTGCGCGAGGCGATCAGGTCGGTGGCGCGGATGACCACGGAGGCGGAGGGCTGCTGCTCGTCGCGGCGGAAGCTGGCGCGTTCCGACATGACGATGTGGACGCGTGCCGCCTTGATGCCGCTGATCGACTGGATGGTGCGGGCGATCTCGCCCTCCAGGGCGCGCACGCGCGTCACCTGCTGCATGAAGGAGGTGAGGCCGAGAGAGCCGACATTGTCGAACAGCTCGTAGCCGGCATTGGCACTGGTCGGCAGGCCCTTTTCGGCGAGCAGCATGCGTGCCGCCGCCGTCCGGCCCGCCGGCACGAGCACGGTGGTGCCGTCCGAGGCGACGTCGAAGCCGATGCCGGCCTCGCCGAGCACCAGCCCGATCTGGTTCACGTCGGAGCGCTCGAGGCCGACATAGAGCGTCTCGTAGGCGGGCCGGTTGAGGTAGACGGAGGCGACGCCGAGGACGGCCATGATGAGGACGGTGACGCCCGCCATGATGGCGAGGCGGCGCGGGCCGAACTCCTGCAGGTTGACGACGATCTTCTGGATTTGCTCCGGCACGGATCAAGGGCTCCACACGGCTTTCGCTGGAGGCTATCTGCCGAAGCTTGTGCGAAAATGAAAAGGCCGCGTCGGGAGCCCGAGGCGGCCTTGCAAAGACGAAATGTGACCGCGTGGCGGCCGATCGCCGCTACTGCTGGAAGAGCGACAGCACGCGCTGGGCGTTGGAGTTGGCGATCGACAGCGCCTGGATGCCGAGCTGCTGCTGCACCTGGAGGGCCTGGAGCCTGGTCGATTCCTTGTTCATGTCGGCATCGACGAGCTGGCCGACGCCGCGCTCGATCGAATCCATCAGGCTGGTGGTGAAGGATTTCTGCTGGTCGATCTGTTTCTTGGCGGCGCCGAGGATGACGGCCGCGTCCTGCATCTCGGCGAGTGTCTTGTCGGCCACCTTGATCATCTGGGTGACCTGCGTGTCGGTGAAGCCGACGACGGTCAGGGTCGAGACGGAGTAGCCGTCATTGGCGTTTATCGTACCCGCCGCGGCCGCCGTGGCGGTGTTGGCGCGCACCCCGGTGGTGCCGAGACGGAGGCCTTCGAGGATGCCCTTGTTGACGTTGCTGGTGGCGCCGGCATCGTAGAGCTTGATGTTCTGGACCTGGATCTTGATGGTTCCGAGCGTCACGTTGCCGGAGGCGTCGCGGTTGAAGGCGGACACGATCTGCGCGTCGCTGTGGACGCCGGCCGCCGAATGACCGCCGGCCACGGTGGCGTTCACCGACAGCCAGTTGGCGCCGGAGAAGGTCGCGGCGTCGGCGTAGCTCTTGAGCTGGCCCTGCAGCACGCCGATCTCGGTCTGCAGCTTCTCCTTGTCGGCGGCCGTCGCGCCGGTGGCCGCGACGATCTTGACCTTGATGTCGTTGACGAGATCGATCGCCTTGTTCATGGCCGTGTAGGCGGTATCCACCTTGGAGGCGCCGAGGCCCAGCGCATCCTGCACGGTCGACATGGCGTTGTTGTCCGAGCGCATCGTCGTGGCGATCGACCAGTAGGCGGCGTTGTCGGCGGCCTCGGCGACGCGGAAGCCCGTCGAGATGCGCGCCTGGATGGTCTCGAGCGTCTTGTTGGTCGCATTCAGGCTCTGCAGCGCCGTCAGCGCCGAAGCGTTGGTCATGATGCTCGTCACGAAAGCCACCCCATTTAAACAGCCATCCGAATCAGCATGTTAGCGTATGTGCCGGACGGCCGTAAGGTTCGATTAACCATGATTAATGCGAACATGGTTAATACGGTGTTAAGACGCCGGGCCAGCCGGCTGGGGGAGGCGGAAAACGAAAAGGCCGCGCTCCGGAGGAGCGCGGCCAGCCGATGGTTCGGCGTTTTGGAAGAGCGTCAGCCGCGGAACAGCGACAGGATGGTCTGCGAGTTGCCGTTGGCGATCGACAGCGCCTGAATGCCGAGCTGCTGCTGCACCTGAAGCGCCTGCAGCCTGGTCGATTCCCGGTTCATGTCGGCGTCGACGAGCTGGCCGATGCCGCGGTCGATGGAGTCCATCAGGCTGGCGGTGAAGGTCTTCTGCAGGTCGACGCGGGTCTTGGCGGCGCCGAGATTGGTGGCCGCCGTCGTCATCTCCTTCAGCGCCGCCTCGACCACCGTCAGCATCTTGGTGATCTGCGCGTCGCTGAAATCCTTCACCGACAGGGTCGAGACCGTGTAGGTGTCGGTGGCGGCGTCGGTGCCGGCGGTCGGCGCCGAGGCCGCCGCCTGGCGGGCGCCGGTGGTGCCGAGACGAACGGCGTCGAGGATGCCGTCGGTGGTGCCGTCGGTCGAGCCGGCGTCATAGAGCTTGATGTCCTGCACCTTGACGTCGATGGTCGAGATCGCGGCCGCGCCGGATGCATTGCGGTTGAAGGACGCGACGATCTTGACGTCGTCGAAAGTGCCGGCGGCGGCATGGCCGGAGGTGGTGTCGACCGACAGCCAGTTGGCGCCGGAGAAGGTCGCGGAGTCGGCGTAGCTCTTGAGCTGGCCCTGCAGCGACTTGATCTCGGTGTCGTACTTCTCCTTGTCGGCATCCGAGGCGCCGTTGGCGGCGACCAGTTTGGTCTTGATGTCGTTGACCAGCTCGATCGCCTTGTTCATGCCGGTGTAGGTGGTGTCGATCTTGGAGGCGCCGAGACCGAGCGCATCCTGGACGGTGGACAGCGCCTTGTTGTCGGAGCGCATGGTGGTGGCGATCGACCAGTAGGCGGCGTTGTCGGCCGCCTCGGATACGCGCAGGCCGGTGGCGATGCGGGCCTGGGTGGTCTGGAGGTTCTTGTTGGTCGCGCTGAGCGTCTGCAGCGCGGTCATCGCCGAGACGTTGGTGTTGATGCTGGACATGAGGACTCACCTGTTCGTAGGCAATACTGAACTTGCATACCGGCTCGACCGGTATGACGGTGCGGCATCATGCCAATGATCGTTTCGTGGAGATCAATCCGCCATTCTGACGTTAACTATGATGGGCGATGGCTACCAAAGTCCTAACCGGTATGGTTAATTTTTGGTCACCGTGCCAGCCGGAGAAGGACCGTCAGCCGCGCTCATCCGCAGGCTATTCCGCGGACGCGATGAAACCCGCCAAAAGAGAAAGGCCGCGCCCGGAAGCGCGGCCCCGCTCATGTTGCCTGAGCGGTTCGGTTTAACGGAACAGCGACAGGATGGTCTGCGAGTTGCCGTTGGCGATCGACAGCGCCTGGATGCCGAGCTGCTGCTGCACCTGAAGCGCCTGGAGCCTGGTCGATTCCTTGTTCATGTCGGCGTCGACGAGCTGGCCGATGCCGCGGTCGATGGAGTCCATCAGGCTGGTGGTGAAGGTCTTCTGCAGGTCGACGCGGGTCTTGGCGGCGCCGAGATTGGTGGCGGCGTTGGTCATCTCCTTCAGCGCCGCTTCGGTCACCGTCAGCATCTTGGTGATCTGCGCGTCGCTGAAACCCTTCACCGACAGGGTCGAGACCGAATAGGTGTCGGTGGCGGCGTCGGTGCCGGCGGTCGGCGCCGAGGCCGCCGCCTGGCGGGCGCCGGTGGTGCCGAGGCGGGTCGCGTCGAGGATGCCGTCGGTGGTGCCGTCGGTCGAGCCGGCGTCATAGAGCTTGATGTCCTGCACCTTGACGTCGATGGTCGAGATCGACGCCGCGCCGGATGCGTTGCGGTTGAAGGAGGCCACGATCTTGACGTCGTCGAAGGTGCCGGCGGCGGCGTGGCCGGAGGTCGTGTCGGTCGACAGCCAGTTGGCGCCCGAGAAGGTCGCGGAATCGGCGTAGCTCTTGAGCTGGCCCTGCAGCGCCTTGATCTCGGTGTCGTACTTCTCCTTGTCGGCGTCCGAGGCGCCGTTGGCAGCGACCAGCTTGGTCTTGATGTCGTTGACCAGCTCGATCGACTTGTTCATGCCGGTGTAGGCGGTGTCGATCTTGGAGGCGCCGAGACCGAGCGCGTCCTGGACTGTGGACAGCGCCTTGTTGTCGGAGCGCATGGTGGTGGCGATCGACCAGTAGGCGGCGTTGTCCGAAGCTTCTGCGACGCGCAGGCCGGTCGAGATGCGGCCCTGGGTGGCCTGGAGGTTCTTGTTGGTCGCGTTGAGCGTCTGCAGCGCGGTCATCGCCGAGACGTTGGTATTGATACTGGACATGAAGGTTTACCTTACTCGTACACAGCACTGAACTTGCATACCGGGGTCGACCGGTATGACGGTGCGGCATCATGCCCATGACCAAAGAAGAAAGATCACCCCGCCATCCCGGAGGGACGATGGCAGGGAGTCCCTACCAAACGCGTAAGCCGGACGGTAAACGCGCGGTAAATGGTTAACGTCAGGTGAAGGATCGGACCAGGCTGCCGACCAGGAGGTTCCAGCCGTCGATCAGCACGAAGAACAGCAGCTTGAAGGGCAGCGATATCACGGTCGGCGGCAGCATCATCATGCCCATGGCCATGGTGATGGTGGCGACGATCAGATCGATCACCAGGAACGGCAGCACGATCAGGAAACCGATCTCGAAGCCGCGCCGGATCTCCGAGATCATGAAGGCGGGGATGAGCACGCGCAGGTCGATGTTCTCGACGTCGACCGTCTGGCCGCGCTCGCGCGCCAGGTCGGCGAACAGGTCGAGGTCCTTGTCGCGGACGTTGCGCACCATGAAGTCGCGGAAGGGCGACGAGATGCGTTCGAACGCCACCGTCTCGTCGATCTCGTTGTTCATCAGCGGCCGGACGCCGTTGTTCCACGCCTGGTCGAAGGTCGGGGCCATCACATAGAAGGTCATGAACAGCGACAGGCTGATCAGGATCAGGTTGGCCGGCGTCGTCTGCAGCCCGATGCCGGCGCGCAGGATGGAAAAGGCGATCACGAAGCGGGTGAAGCTGGTGACCATGATCAGCAGGCCGGGCGCCACCGACAGCACGGTGATCAGCCCGAACATCTGGATGATGTAGCCGATCGTGGTGCCGTCGGCCTGGCCGATGGCGCCGAGGTCGAGCTGCTGCGCGCCGGCCGCGCCGGTCGAGGCGGCGAGCGCCGCGAATATCCAGAACAGACGGGTCATTCGAACAACAGGGTGCGGATCAGGATCTGCCGGACCTGCCCGTCGCTGCGGATGCGGGCGCGTTCCTCGAGGTCGGCCTTCAGGTGCTGGTAGCCGCTGGCGCCCTCGACCTGGTGCATCTTCAGCGTGCGCATGTAGGCGAACAGGTCCTGGTGGATCGCCTCGATGACTTCCGGCGGCGGCTGCGGCGCATCGACGACGAGCGCCAGCTCCATCTGGACCCATACGCTGCTCGGCGCGGCGAGGTTGGTGGTCATGGGTGCAAGCGGCATCAGCACTGGCCTTGCCGGCACGCCCTTGTCGTCAGCGCCTTCCGCGTCCGCATGCGGTGCGGCGGGAGCGCCGGCCGTCTCCTCGTGAGTGGTCGTGGCACCGAGATAGTCGCCGGCGAACCAGCCGCCGCCGATCGCCGTCGCGGTCATCAGCAGCAGGGCGCCAAGCTGCGCCACCAGGGATGGACCCTTGGCCGGTGCCGGACTCTGTTCGATGACCGCCATCGTCGTTCCCGTCAGAAGGGCAGGATCTGGTCGGCGACCTGCTGACCCCAGGCCGGCTGCTGCACTTCCGTCAGGCGGCCACGGCCGCCATAGGAGATGCGGGCCTCGGCGATGCGTTCGTAGGAGATGGTGTTCTCCGGCCCGATGTCCTTCGGCCGCACGATGCCGGCGATGGTGAGCACCCTGAGCTCGGCGTTGACCCTGACCTCCTGCGAGCCGCGGATGAGCAGGTTGCCGTTCGGCATGACGTCGGTCACCACGGCGGCGACGTTGAGCACCATGTCCTCCGAGCGCGCGGTAGCGCCGGTGCTGTCCGTGGACGTGGTGGATTCGACGCTTCCCGTCCCGGCGACCGCGCCGCTGACGCCGTTCCAGTCGCCGGCCAGTCCGATGTCCATGGATCGCTCGGCCCTGCGGCTGCGGTCGGACTCGTTCTTGAAACGGGCGCGGTCGTTGATGCGGATGTTGACCGTCAGGACGTCGCCGACGTCGATCGCCCGCGGATCGGTGAAGAAGCGGCTCTGCCTGTCGTTCCACAAGGAAAAACGCTTGGCCGGCGGCGGCGCGGGCTTGGCGTAGCTGTAGGCCGACTGCGGCGCCACCGCGACGCCGGCGCCGACCGGCGACAGCGCGGGCTCCCGCCCGAGTTCTTTCATATTGTTGGCGCAGCCGGCAAGCAGAACGACGGCGCCGAGGACGGACAATCGTGTCATCATGAGGGATCTTCCCGGCGGGCGGCGCTCGCCATGATGGCGGTGAGCGTCGCGGCTGCCTTGCTGTTCATCTCGTTCATGATGACGCCCGCCTTGCGCGAATCGAGCTTCATCAGGATGCCGGCCGCCAGGCGCGCGTCGAGTTCGGCAAGCCGCTCGGCGGCGGCGTCCGGCTTCATCGTGGCGTAGATCTTCACGACGTCCTCCTGCGCCTTGGCGAGGAAGGTCTCGCGCCGCTTCATCCAGTCCTCGTATTCGCGCCGCTTCTCTTCGAGCCGCCTGATGCGCTCGTCGATGTCGTCCTTGAGCTTCTTCAATTCCATCGCCTGCAGGGAGTAGCGGCGGTCGCGCGCGGCGTCGGCGATGCCGGTGCAGAACTTTTCGATCTCGGAGGCGGATTCCGTGCCCGAGAGCGGGATCGTCTCGGTTGCGGCGGGCACGCTGGCCGCCAGCAGCAGCGCTGCGGCAAGCGCGGCGTTGCGGAGGCCTGCGGTGCGAGGGCGATGCGGTCGGGTCATGGCGCTCCTCCTATTGCAGCACCAGGTCGGCCTGCAGCGCGCCGGCCGACTTGATGCCCTGCAGGATGGCGATGATGCCGTCCGGCTTGACGCCGAGGCGGTTGAGGCCGGCGACCAGGGTCTGCAGGTCCGGCCCGTCCAGCACCGCCACCTGCGCGTCGGGCTGGCCGGCCTCGATGGCGGTGAAGGGTTCGACCGCCGTCTCGCCCTCCGAGAACGGTTCCGGCTGGACGATGCGCGGCGCTTCGGTGATGCGCACGGTAAGCGCACCGTGGCTGACGGCGACCCGCGCGATCCTCACCTGGTTGCCGATGACGATCGTGCCTGTCCGCTCGTCGACGACGACGCGCGCCGGAGCGTCGGCGTCGACGACGAGGTTTTCCAGCTCGGCGAAGAAGCGGGCTGCGGAAATCTTGTCCGGCTTCTTGATGACGACGGTGCGCGAATCCTGCTCGGCGGCGACGCGCCGACCGAAACGCTCCATCGAATAGTCGTTGATGGTGTCGGTCATGCGCACCGCCGTCGAGAAGTCGGCGTTGCGCAGCTGCAGGATCAGCGTGCCGAGGCTGGCGAACGCCGCCTCGACCGCGCGCTCGACGATGGCGCCGTTGGGCACGCGTCCGGCGGTGGGCACGCCCTGCGTCAAAGTCTCGGCCTGCCCCTGCGCGGTGAAGCCGGAGATGAATACCGGACCCTGCGCCACCGCGTAGATCTCGCCGTTGGGAGCCTTGAGCGGCGTCATCACCAGGGTGCCGCCCTGCAGCGAGGTGGCGTCGCCGAGCGACGACACCGACACGTCGATGCGCGCGCCGGGCTGGACGAAAGGCGGCAGGTTGGCGGTGACGATGACGGCCGCCACGTTCTTGGCGCGCGAACGCTCGCCCTCGCTGGCGATGCCGAGATTTTCGAGCATGGCGCGGATCGACTGCTCGGTGAAGGGCGCGTTGCGCAGCCCGTCGCCCGAGCCGTTCAGCCCGATCACCAGGCCGTAGCCGACCAGCTGGTTGTCGCGGCTGCTCTGCAGCTGGGCGATGTCCTTGATGCGTACCGTGGTCAGGCCGCGGCCGTCATAGAGCACGGCCTGGTCGCCCACGCCGCTGTCGGTACCGCCATCGCCGCCCGGGCCGAACCGCCGGCCGGCCCGGCTGTCGTCGGCAGCGGCCGCCTGGCAGGCGAGCAGCGCCGCGAGCGCCAGTGCCAACAGCCGCCGCATCAGCCGCCGACCCTGACGGTGCCGTCGGCCATGACGATGCCCGACACGATCTTGCCGCTGTCGGCGTTGCGCAGCTTGACCATGTCGCCGGCCGCGCCCGCCTGCAGGCTTACCGCGGTCGCCGAAATGCTGAGCCCGCCGGAGACGAACACCATCTCCACCGGCACGCCCTTCTCGACCAGATAGGCTTCGCGCAGCGCGTTCACCTTGACGTAGCGGCCGGGAAGCAGCGTGCGCCTGGCGATCTTGCCCTCGAGGTCGGCCAGCGCCACCACCGCGCCGTCCGGCGCAACCTTGCCCTCGGCGAGGATCACCGTCTTCAAGGCCTCGGCTTCGACCGTCTCGCCGGGATAGATGACGCGGTTCGGCACCAGCACGGCTTCGCCCGCCACGGCTTGCGCGGCGGCGAGCAGCAGTGCCGTGGCAGCGAGAGCGGGAAGCAGCCGGCCGCGCATCGTCTCACCTCAGGTTCTTGGAGACTGTGGCAGCCATCTCGTCGGCGGCCTGGATCACCTTCGAGTTCATCTCATAGGCGCGCTGCGCCGAGATCAGCTCGGTGATCTCCTTGACCGGGTCGACGTTGGAGGCCTCCAGATAGCCTTGCTCGACGGTGGCGAAGCCGGGATCGCCGGGCACCCCGACGATGGCCGCGCCCGAAGCGGGCGTCTCGCGGAAAAGGTTGTCGCCGAGCGCGGCCAGTCCGGACTCGTTGGCAAAATTCGCCAGCGTGAGCTGGCCGAGCAGCTGCAGCTCGATCTGGCCGTCGATGCGCGCGAACACCTGGCCGGACTTGTTGACGATGACGTCGACGGCGTCCGGCGGGACGGTGATCGCCGGCTGCACGGTATAACCGTCGAGCGTCACCAGCTGCCCGGTGGCGTTGGTGTTGAAGGCGCCGGCGCGGGTGTAGAGCGTCTCGCCGTCGGCGCCGTCGATCTGGAACCAGCCGCTGCCGGTCAGCGCCAGGTCGTATCTGTTGCCGGTGTTGGTGAGGCTGCCCTGGATGTGGAGGTTGCGCACCGCCGCGGTTTTGACCCCGAGGCCGATGTTCACCCCCTCCGGCACGATGCTGGCATTGGCGCGGCTCGGCACGCCCTGCAGCCGGTCGACCTGGTAGAGCAGGTCGGTGAACTCGGCGCGGGCGCGCTTGAAGCCGGTGGTGTTGATGTTGGCGATGTTGTTGGCGATGACCTCGAGATTGGTCTGCTGGGCGTTCATGCCGGTGGCGGCGATGGAGAGTGCTCTCATCTTTTCTGCTCCTAGATCGCCATGCGGCTGACTTCGAGATAGGCGGCGACGATCTTGTCGCGGATCGCCACCGCCGCCTGGAACGACTGTTCGGCGCTCATCACCGCGTCGGCGACCTGGCGCATGTCGCCCTTGCCCTGCAGGGCCTCCACCGAAAGCTGCTCGGCCTCGCGCATGCGGCCGACGGTGCGGCCGGCCGTGTCCGAAACCATTTCCGCGAAGGAGACGCCGCCTTCCGCCGTGGTGCCGCCGGACGGGCCGGGACCACCCGTAGTGCCTACCGGGGCGATGAGGCTGAGCGGGCCGATGCCGGTGATCACGATTGCTGCCTCATCAGGTCGATGGTGAGCGAGATGAGCTGGCGCGCCTGCTTGATGACCTGCAGGTTCGCCTCGTAGGAGCGGTTGGCCTCGGTCATGTCGGCCATCTCGATCATGACGTTGACGTTCGGCATCTTGACGTAGCCGCCGTCGTCGGCCGCCTCGTGGCCGGGCATGAACTCGACGGGAAAGTCCGCCTGATCGCGATCGATCTTCACCACCTCGACCAGCGAGCCGCCGCTGGCGCGGTCGAGCTCGGCCGCGAAGCTGATGGTCTTGCGCCGATAGGGGTCGGCACCCGGCGCCTGGCCGGTGGACTGGGCGTTGGCGAGGTTTTCGGAGACGACGCGCAGACGCTCGGACTGCGCGCCAAGGCCGGACGCGGCGACTTTCAGGGTGGCGGTGAGCGCATCCATGCGGTCAGCCCCTCGCGCTCATCAGCATCATGCGGTGGAAGGCCTTGACGATCGCCGTGTTGAGCTCGAAGGAGCGCGCGACCTCTCCGCCCTTCATCAGTTCCTGCTCGAGCACCACCGTGTTGTTGGAGGGCAGGACGACGGTGCTGCGGTCGTCGTCGCGCAGCTTGAAGCTCGCCTGCTCGGCGCCCAGGCCGAAATGACCCTGCTGGGTCGCCGTCAGGCTGACGCCGGTGCGGTCGAGCACCTTGTCGAAGGCTTCGACGTCGACGGCGCGGTAGCCCGGCGTGTTGACGTTGGCGATGTTGCCGGCGACCGCCGCCTGGCGCGCCGAGAGCCATTCGGCTTGCCGGGTGGCGAGGCTGAAGAGGTTGACGGGCTGCATGCACGATATTCCGGATTCCGGGCGGTTGTCCGGAACTCTAGGAGGCCAGTCTTGCGCGGGGCTTGTGGCCGGACGGTCAGTTGGCCGACAGTTCCACGATCCTCTCCCGCGACGTCACCAGCACCCAATTGCCGCCGCGCTGCTCGATCGACGCCACCTTGCTGTTGTCGGGAAGCAGCGAGCCGCGCTGCACCACCCACATGCCGGTCTCGTCGGCGATCATGGCGCGGCCGGCAGCGGCATAGACCAGCCGGTAGTCGACCGTGACTTCCGGAAACGGCTGCTCGGCAAATTGCTCGGGCGGGCCGTCGTCCTCATCGTCGTCGTCGCCGGGCGACACCGTTCCGGTCGCGAACAGGTCGAGCTGCATCGGCGGAATGTCGTCCGCCGACATCGGCGCGCCGACGCGCTCGCCGCCCGAGCCGAGCATTATCGGCGCGGTGCGCTCGCCGCCGCCCTCGAACTTCAGCGCGCGGATGCCGAATTTCTCCTGGTTGAAGAAGATGTACCAGGGGAACACGGCGCAGCCGAAGCCGAGCGCGATGCCGAGGCCGGCCACGACCAGGTCGCTGCGCTTGCGCTTGAAGGGCGGCTTTCGCGGCTTCGACTGCCGCCGGCGGAACAGCCGCGCGACACTCCACCGGCGTGCCGGCGCGGTGCGTGCCGTTTCGGCCGAACGGTGTGGCGATTCCTCAGCCCGGCTGGACAACATTCGGCTTCTCCCTGGCTTTGAGGTGACGGGCGAGGTCGGCGAACGGATCGGCCGACGGCGGATCGCCTGGCGACTGGTTGAGCGCCTCGTAGATCGTCGGCACCTGGCGCACAGCCATGTCGAGATCGGGATCGGCACCCGGCTGGTAGGCACCGAGCAGGCGGATGTCGCGCGTGTCCTCGAAGCGCGCGATCATCGCTTTCAGCCGCGCCACCAGCGCGCGCTGGTCGCCGCTCCAGGCCTTTTGCGCCAGGCGCGAGATCGACGACAGCGGGTTGACGGCGGGGAAGCGACCTTGCTCGGCGATCGTCCGGTCGAGCACGACATGGCCGTCGAGGATGCCGCGCACCGCGTCGGAGATCGGGTCGTTGTGGTCGTCGCCGTCGACCAGCACCGAGATGATGGCGGTTATCGAGCCGCTTCCGTCGGCACCGGGTCCGGCGCGCTCCAGCAGCTTCGGCAGGTCGGTGAAGACCGAGGGCGGATAGCCGCGCGAGATCGGGGGCTCGCCGGTGCCGATCGCCACCTCGCGCAGCGCATGGGCGAAGCGGGTGATGGAATCCAGCACCAGCAGCACGCGATGGCCCTGGTCGCGAAAATGTTCGGCGACGCGCATGGCCGTGTCCGGCGCGCGCTTGCGCATCATGGCGCTCTCGTCGCTGGTGGCGACGACGGCCACCGTCTTCCTCATGTTGCGCTCGCCGAGCGTGTCCTCCAGGAACTCGCGCACCTCGCGGCCGCGCTCTCCCACCAGCGCGACGATGACGGTGTCGAAGGCTCCCGCCGAAGCCAGCATGGCCAGCAGCGTCGACTTGCCGACGCCGGAGCCGGCGAAGACGCCGAGGCGCTGGCCGAAGCAGATCGGCGTGAAGATGTCGACGACGCGAACGCCGGTGCGGAAGCCGGTCTCGACGCGCTGGCGCGACAGCGCCGACGGCGGCGCCGTGTCGGCGGCCCGACGCGGGTCGCCCTCGACCAGCGTGGCGCCATTGTCGATGGCGCGGCCGAGCGCGTCGATCACGCGGCCGCGCCAGCTCGCATGCGGGGTAACCGCGAACGGTCCGTGCACCATGACCAGGTCGCCGATGCCGGCGTCCGAGGCGCGGTCGAAGGGCGCGACCAGGACCTCGTCCGCGCCAATCTGCACGACCTCGCCGCGGCGGGCCGCGCCATGGCCGCGCAATTCCACCATGTCGCCCAGCCGCGCCGCCGCCGAAAGCCCGCGCACGCGATAGTGCGTCGGCGAGACCTCGACGACCTTGCCGCCGCGCCGCACCAGCGTGCGCTCGTCGCGGAAGCGCAGCCAGCTCCGTTCCAGAAGGTCGAGAGGGTCAGGCATCGGCATGGCCGAGAGGCCTGGCTGAGGAGTTGCTGTCACCGTAAGCGTCCGACCGGCTGTAGGTTCATGATTTTGCGCATGTCTTTATCCCGCCGCCGCTGCACGCTTTCGAGAGACGTCCGTTCTAGGTTTTCGATCCCAGCGTGGTGATCGCCTCGCTGAGCGTCCGGTCGGTGCCGCGGATTGCCGCCGCGACATTCTCGAAGGCGCGCTGGACCATGATCAGGCGCGCCATCTCCTGCATCGGATTGACGTTGGATTCCTCCAGGAAGCCCTGGGCCACGCCGATGTCGTTGCGATCGATCACCGGTTCGGGCGCGCCGGACGGCACGATGCCGGAATTGCCGTAGCGGACGAAATTCTCGCCGGGATCGAAATTGAACAGGCCGATAGCGCCGACCGGCTGGCCGTTCTGGGTAAGCCCGCCGTCGGCACCGGAGCTCGGCGTTCCGTTCTGCGGATCGAGCTGGATCGGCGCGCCGCCGGCATCGAGCACGGGATGGCCCTGCAGGGTGACGAGCTCGCCGGTGTCGAGCATGGTGAAGCGGCCGTCGCGCGTCATCACGACGCCGGCAGGGGTCTCGATGCCAAACCAGGCGTCGCCCTGGATGGCGAAGTCGAATGGATTGCCGGTCTCGCGCAACGCGCCGATCTGCGTCGACATGAAGGTGTCGCCGGAAGAGCTGAAGGAAACGGCCTTCTGGCCGATGCCGGTGACCATGTCCTCGAACTTGACGCCGGTGGCGCGGAAGCCGACCGTGCCGGCATTGGCGACATTGTCGGCGATCGTATTCAAGCGGCGTTCGAGCGCGACCTGCGAGGACAGCGCGACATAAAGGGCGTCCTGCACGGCCTATCTCCGCATGCTCTGGATGGAAAACAGCAGGTTGGTGGAGATGCCGTACTCGACCGGCTGGCTGAACAGGATCGAGGTCGCCGCCTGCGCCGGAGAGGTCGGATTTGCGATTTCCCAGAGGGAGGTGAAACGGGTGAGGAATTTTTCGAGCGCTTGCGGGTCGCTGAAATCCTTGATGTCCAGCTTCTCCTCGAAGAACTTGACCTGGCGGTCGATGTCGGCGGAGGCGAAGGAGTCGGGCAGCGACAGGGCGGTCCGCACCACCTGAGCCAGGGCGGGATCGGCCAGCACCTGATAGAAGTTGGTGATGCCGGACGCCTTGCGTTCGAAATAGAGGGCCAGGCGGACGCCTTCGTTGCGATTGCCCGCATCCTCCTCGAGCGTCTGGCGCATGAACTTGTCGATCGCCGGCAGCTGCGCGGGGGTGATGGTGGTCGCCTTCTCGCCGTATTCGGCGAAGTTGAAGGCCGCGACGAAACCGGCGTAACGCTTGTCGGTCAGCTTGTTGGCGGGGCTAGCCGGATCGCTGACGCCGCCCTCCAGCATCTGGCGGATGCGCTGCGGCGTCTCGACCGCCGGATCGAGGCCGTAGGACGACAGCGCGAAATTCAGCAGGCGCCTGTCGGCCATCATGTCGTCGATGGATTCGAGCTTGCCGACATTGGCCAGGTAGTAGGCCGTCTCAGCCTTGACGTAGTCGGCGCCCGGCCTAACCAGTCCCAGCTCGGACAGCGCGCCGTGGAGGCGAGGCGTCTCCTTCGTCACCGCGTCGCGCGTCGTCGTCTGCGTTCCGTGTTCGACGAAGTCGAAGGCGCCGACGAAGGCGGCGTAGCGCTTGTCGGCCAGCAGGTTCGCCGGACTGTCCGCATCGGTGACGCCGCCTTCCAGCATCTCGCGGATGGTCGCCGGCTTTTCGGTGGCGGCGTCGAGCCCGTAGGCGGCCATCGCGTAGGTGAGCAGCCTGGTGTCGCGCATCAGGCCGTCGATCGACGTCACCTTGCCGATATTGGCTGCGTAGTAGGCGGCCTCGGCCTTGACGTGGTCGGCATGCGGCCTGATCAGCACCATCTCGGTGAGGGCGACGTATTGCTGCGGGACGGTCTTCTGCACGGCGTCGCGCGCCGTCGTCCCGGCGCCGTGCTCGGCGAAGTTGAAGGCGCCCACAAAGGCCGCCCAGCTCTTGTCCGCCAGCCTGTTGGCGGGGCTCTGCGGGTCGGCGACGCCGCCTTCGAGCATCTCGCGGATCCGCGCAGGCGTCTCGGTCGTGGCGCTCAGCCCGAACGTCGCCATCGCATAGGTGAGCAGCCGCTGGTCGCCGAGAAGGTCGTCGATCGACTTTATGCTGCCGATGTTCGCCACAAAGTTCGCCGTTTCGGCCTGATAGAAGCGGAAGCCCTCCTGGCCCATCGCCAGGTCGACCTGCAGGCCGAAATTCTTCGGCACCTCGTGCTGGGCCCTGTTGTAGATGGTGGCCTGCTCGCCGAGCTTCTCGAAATTGTAGGTGGCCGCGAATTCCGCGTAGCGCTTGTCGGTCAGCTTGTTGGCGAAGCTGTCGGGATCGCTGACGCCCTCCTTCAGCACCTTGACCATGAACGCCTTGGCGTAGGCCATGTCGCTGAGGCCGTGCGCCTTCATGGCATAGCGGAACAGCCGGTCGTTGTTGACGAACTCCTCGACGGTTTTCACCTTGCCGATGTTGTCGAGGTAGTAGGCCGTCTCGCGCTCGACCTGAGGCTGTCGCTCGACGCGGTCGATGGCCTTGCCCATGTCCCTGGCGATCAGCCGATAGTCCAGATAGGTGTTTATCACGCGCCCCGACTCCGCAGCCTACTGTCGCCACGATAGGTCAAGTTGCTTGCGCGAAGCTGAATCGCGCCGCGCTTTCAAGCCTCACGCAAGGCAGGTCGGCTAGCCCTAGAGGCTGGCATCATGATGCGAAGGGTTTTCGCGTGGGCATTCTGATCGGATTGGTGGTGACGCTGGGTTGCGTCCTCGGCGGCTTCATGGCCATGGGCGGCCATATCGACGTCCTGATGCAGCCCTGGGAGCTCGTCATCATCGGCGGCGCGGCGGTCGGCACCTTCCTGGTCGCCAACCCGATGTCGACGGTCAAGGACACCGGCACGGCCATGCTGGAGGCCTTCAAGCAGGCCGTACCGAAGGAGAAGGATTATCTCGAGACGCTGGGCGTGCTGCACAGCCTGATGCGTGAGCTGCGCACGAAATCGCGCAGCGAGGTCGAGGCGCATATCGATGATCCCGACAACTCCGCGATCTTCCAGGCCTTCCCCTCGGTGCTGAAGCGCTACGACCTCACGCATTTCATCTGCGACTACTGCCGGCTGATCATCATCGGCAATGCCCGCTCGCACGAGATCGAGGCGCTGATGGACGAGGAGATCCAGACGATCCGCTCCGACAAGCTGAAATCCTATCACGCCATGGTGCAGATCGGCGACGGCCTGCCGGCGCTGGGCATCGTCGCGGCGGTGCTGGGGGTGGTCAAGGCGATGGGCGCGCTCGACCAGTCGCCGGAAATCCTCGGCGCGTTGATCGGCGCCGCACTGGTCGGCACCTTCCTCGGCATCTTCCTCTCCTATGCGGTGGTCGGGCCGATCGCCACCAAGATCAAGATCGTGCGCGAGAAGAACAACCGCCTCTACATCATCGTCAAGCAGACGCTGCTCGCCTACATGAACGGCTCGCTGCCGCAGGTCGCCATCGAGTTCGGCCGCAAGACCATCTCGTCCTACGACCGGCCTTCGATCGACGCGGTCGAGCAGAGCACGCTGAACACGGGCGCCATCGACATGACCAAGAAGGCCGCCTGAGCGATGCCGGCGCAGGCGGAACGCAGATGACCGGCTCCCTCAACCCCGCCGACATGCGCGCCTATATCGTCGAGCGGCTCGTCGGCGCCACCGGCGAGACGGGTCACGTCATCACCACGGCGCGGGCGCTCGCCGAGCGGGTGCTGCCGGGAATCCGCAAGGGATTGGCAGGCAGCCTGTCGGCGCCGGTGAGCGTCGAGATCGGCAGCGTGGACGTGACGCGCCTCACGGCGGCGCGGCCTGCGCAGGAGGACAACGGCGCGATGACGGTCGTCGCCTCGCCGAGCTCGCCCGACGCCCTGGTGCTCGTCGCCGATTCGCGTGCGATCGCGATCCTGGTGTCGGCGCTGTTCGGCGGCGATCCGGATATTCCCGTCGCGCCGATCGAGCGGCCGCTGTCGCCGACCGAGATCGAGGTGGCGACGATGACGTTCGAGGAGGTGGCGAAGGCCGTCAACGGGTCCGGTCCGCGCGCCTTCGGCCTCAAGCTGCCGGTGCCCGCGGCCTTCGCCGGGGCCGATCTCGACGCCCGCGTCATGCGCGACGGTCCGGCGGTCCGCATCGACCTCGCGGTGGCCGCCGGTCCCAGTTCGGGCCGCATCTCGCTGTTCATGCCGCAGCGGGTCCTGCTCAAGCATCGCGGCGGTCCCGTGGCGCCCGGCCAGGCTGCCGGAAGCGAGCGCGATTGGGGCGAGCGCTTCGGCGAGGAGATCATGCGCTCCTCCGTGACGCTGGAAGCGACCATGCCGCTCGCCCGCATGACGCTTGCCGAGGTCGCCTGCCTGCGCCCGGGCCAGGTGATCGAACTCGGCGACGACGCCCATCATGCGGCAAAGCTGTCAGCCCGGCACAAGACTCTTTTCGTATGCGAGTTCGGCAAGCTCGGCCAGAACTACACCGTGCGGGTCCGGCAGGCATTCGATGTCCGGCAGGATCTCATCGACGGACTGGCGCAGGGCTGAGCAGGGGTAGTGAAGGAGGCTTCGATGAGCGACGGCGGCAAGGCGGCGGTGCAGGACCAGGGCGAGGAGCAGCTCAACCGCGCGATCGAGGAACTGCGCGGCGTTCTCAACGAGGATGCGGGTGCCCAGCGGCCCGCCGCCGCGCCCAACGCCGGCATCATCATGAACATCCCGGTCGAGGTGCAGATCGTGCTCGGCAGCACCGACATGGCGGTGTCGGAGCTGATGGCCTTGCAGAAGGGCTCGACGGTCGCGCTTAACCGGCGCGTCGGCGAGCCGGTCGACGTCACCGTCAACGGCCGCCGCATCGCCCGCGGCGAGATCACCGTGCTCGACAGCGACCCGTCGCGGTTCGGCATCCGCCTGACCGAGATCATCGCCACGGGCTCAGTGTGAGTTCGGAGCCAGCATCGCCATGACCTCGCTCAATCTCACACGCGCGCAGAAGGCCGCGGCCATCCTCGTCGCCATGGGCAAGCCGTCGGCCAGCCGCCTGCTGAAATTCTTCAAGCAGGAAGAACTCAAGGCGCTGATCGAAGGCGCCCGGCTTCTCAAGACTATCCCTCAAGGCGAGCTCGAGCGCATCGTCGCGGAGTTCGAGGCCGAGTTCATGGAGGGTGCCGGCCAGCTCGATTCGGCCGACCAGATCGACGACATCCTCAACGATACGCTGTCGCCGGAGGAGGTGCAGGCGATCATGGGGCAGGGCAAGACGGCGGCGAATCAGCCGCCTCCGGTCTGGAGCGAGCTAGACAAGCTCGAGCCCGCGCGCATCGCCGCGTTCCTCGCGGGCGAGCATTCACAGACCTCGGCCCTGATCCTGTCGAAGGTGGCGCCGGGGACGGCCGCCAACGCGCTGCTCGCTCTCGACAAGCCGCTGCGCGGCGAGGTCGTCAAGCGCATGATGTCGATCTCCAACATTCCCGAGGCGGCGACACGCCTCATCGAGACGCAGTTGCGCAGCCGCGTGCTCGGCGAAAGCAACGTCAAGGATACCTCCGCCGGCCAGAGCCGGGTCGCCAACCTGCTCAACGAGATGGACAAGCCCCAGCTCGACGAGGTGATGCAGGATCTGGAGGCGGCGGGCACGCCCGACCTGGAGGCGGTGCGCGCCCGTCTGTTCTCCTTCGAGGACATTCCGTTGCTGGCGCAGCGGGCCCGCGTCACCCTTTTCGACGGCCTGTCGACGGAGCTGGTCACGCTCTGCCTGCGGCAGGCGCCGCCGCATCTGGCGGAAGCCGTGCTCTCGGCGATCGGCGCCCGCTCCCGCCGCATGATCGAGGCCGAGCTGAGCCAGGGACCGGAAGGCATCCAGACGGCGGACATCCTGCGGGCCCGCAAGACGGTCGCGGCGACGGCGCTGCGGCTGTCGCGCGACGGCGTGATCGAGCTTCCCTCCATGCAGGCCGCGGCCTGATCGTCGGTTGAGCCGTCATGTCCGAGGCCGCCGACAAGGACAGCAAGACAGAGGAAGCGACCGAGAAGAAGATCCGCGACACGATCGAGAAGGGCAAGCTGCCGGTCTCGCGCGAAACCCCGCTGCTCGCCTCCTTCCTCGCCATCCTCTTCTTCTTCGTCTTCTTCGCCCAGCAGAAGGCCGGCGAGCTCGGCAGCTTCCTGGCGCTGTTCCTCGAACGGCCGGAGGCATGGCCGCTCGACACGGCGGCGGACGTCGCGACGCTCTACGGCGTGGTGCTGATCGAGATCGGCAAGGCCATCGTCGCGCTGGTGCTGATGCTGATGGCCGCCGGCTTCGCCGCCTCCGCGCTGCAGAACCTGCCGCAGTTCGTCGGCGAGCGCATCCGGCCGCAGGCCTCCCGGATATCGCTGAGCGAAGGCTGGAAACGGCTCTTCGGCATCCAGGGCTTCGTCGAATTCGCCAAGTCGCTCGGCAAGCTGGTGCTGGTCACGCTGGTGCTGGTCTTCATCCTGCGCGGCGACGTCGTCACGCTGCTGTCGGGCATGATCACGCAGCCGGTGGCGTTCGGCCTGGTGATCCGCGGCATCGCCATCGACATCGTCGTCGCCATCGTCGCCGTCATGGCCGTGATCGCCGCGGTCGACCTCGTCTGGTCGCGCTTCCATTGGCGGCAGGAACTGCGGATGACGCGGCAGGAGGTGAAGGACGAGCACAAGCAGTCGGAAGGCGACCCGATCGTCAAGTCGCGGCGGCGCTCGCTGGCGCGCGACCGGGCGCGGCGGCGCATGATGATTTCGGTGCCGAGCGCGACGCTGGTGATCGCCAACCCGACCCACTATGCGATCGCGCTGCGCTACGTGCGCGAGGAGAACTCGGCACCGGTGGTGCTCGCCAAGGGACAGGACCTGATCGCGCTGAAGATCCGCGAGATCGCGGCCCAGAACAACATACCCGTCTTCGAAGACGTCGCGCTCGCCCGCTCCATGTACAAGCAAGTTTCGATCGATAGCGTGATACCGCAGCAGTTCTACCAGGCGGTCGCCGAGTTGATCCGCATCGTCTACGCCAAGCAGGCTCCGAAAAAGGTACCATGATCCGACAGTCGCATGCATCGTCCCGCGAGATCATCGTCGCCGAGGCCATCGCGGACATCGTCCGCGAATTGCGGATGGTCGACGTGGCCGACTACATCGCCTTCATCCGGCTCGAACACTTCGCCTGTATTTCGGACCTGGTCGATTCCGCGGCGGAGCTGTTCTTCCTGCCGCGTACCTTCCGGCTCGGCAATGGCGGCCAGGCCCATGTCGACTGGTCGACGATACCGCGCATCGAGCTTGACCTGGAACTCAGGCCGCGCGGCGCTGCGGTCTATTTCACCCTGACGCTCTGCGACGCCGATGCGTCGGTGGAGGTGAACTACGTCGCTTTCGACGATCCGGACCCGGATCCGGAGAAAAATACGGCCTTCCTGGTCACCGCGATCGAGGCGGCGCGCATCCGGCGCTCGGAGCCGGCGGTCTGACGGTACTATTCGAACAGGCCGAGCTTGAGCGCCTTGGCGACCGCATGCGTGCGGTTGGCGGCGTTCAGCTTCTGCGTCGAGTTGGTCAGGTATTGGTTCGCGGTGTGAACCGACAGCTTCAGCGACGCCGCGATCTGCTCGCTGGTCATTCCGTTGGCGCTGAGCTTTAGGCATTCGAGCTCGCGCTTGGAGACGGCTGGCGCCTTGCGCGATTTGTCCGGCCTGATCCGCATCGCGGCTCCGAACAGCGAGTAGCAGCGCGCGTGTACATCGAGGCATTGATCGTCCGATAGCGCGATCTCGGATCCGAGGAAGGCCACCAGCCCGCATCGGCCCCGATCGGCCGACACCGGGAAGGCGATGCCGGCAGGCGAGGGGCCGTTCAGGCGCTTCGCCATCGGAAGCTGCAGGAAGGCGTCGGCGGACGCGCTGCCGTCGGCGGCCCACCACAGCGGCAGCGCCGACGTGCGCGCATGCCGGACGATCTCTTCGCTGATGCCGTCCCACATCCGGATGGTTGCGGAGGAATCGGAAGGATGATCGGGATCGAGGAGGGGCACCAGGCCGTTGCGCTCGCCCGCCGGGCCGACGACGAAAAGGCTGAAGGCGGCGGCGTTGATATCGAGCGCGATCCAGCGGCAGTGGCCGATCACGTCCGCGATGGTGGGCGTGCGCTTGGCTTCGCTGTCGGGTCCGGCAGCGCCGAAGGGATTCCTGTGTTCCTCCACAGGCGCGCGTGCGAGCGACCGCGTCAAATGATGCCGCTCCGTATGGCTGTGGCGACCGCCATGACCCGGTTGGTGGCCGCGAACTTCTGGATCGCGTGGGTCACGTAGCCGTTCACCGTATTGGACGAGACGCCGAGGATGACCGCCACCTCGTCGGTCGTCTTGCCCTCCGAGACCCAGTGCAGGCACTCGCGCTCACGGTCGGAAAGCGGATCGTGCTGGGTGGTGGCCGCGAGCAGGTCCGGCACCTGCGACAGGGCGTGGCAGCAGCGCATCTGCGCCCGCGTCAATTCGGCAGGATCGAGGCGATCGGCTTCCTCGGTCGAGAACAGCAGGTAGAGCTGCTGGCGGCCGACATTGAGGCGGAGCGGGAAGATCTCGCCGTGGCCGAGCACGTCGAGCATTCTGCACTGCTCGCCGTCCAGGACCCCGGCAATCCCCATTGCCCGCGACGGGACGACGGCTTGGGGGCGTGTGCCCGGCGGCGCCGCCAGGCTGCTTTCGGCGATCGCCGCTATGGTGCGATGGCCGATGACCTGGATCGCGTCATACACCCAGTTGGAGGCGACGATGCGGACGTCGCTTCTGTGCTGATCGTGCAACACGGCAACCAGCATGTAGCTGTCGGCTCCGATCCGCTGGCACAACGCCATCAGGAACGCGGTCAGGTCGCCGCGCGAAGCAAGCGGTTTCCCGGATGCCGCCGGAAACGCAGTCTGATAGCCAAGCCCCGTCATTTCGCCCGCGAGAAGCCCGAATCGCCCCAACTGCCCGGACCCGGAGACCGGGATCGGACATGAAAACGCATCACTTGTTACGAGAAGCGCGCTTCCGCCGATGGACGGAAGGCGAACCCACCCCGAACCCCATGCCCCCGAGCCTCCTGGGAGACCCGCTTGCCTGTCGAGCACGCTGGTGTTGCGGCCACCGCGCCCGACTGATTCGCATTTAATTTAACTGCTCGCGAATCGGACATCAAACGCCGAAATCACAAAAAAACCGCAAAATGAAACCGGCTTGCCGAAGCTGCGGCCACCTGCCTCCACCACGAATCCCGGTCTTGCGGGACGGCCGATTCCGGGGCATGACCTAGTCTCGCGCATCCGGGAGGACAGAATGAAGCGCTCGCGTATCAACGAGATCATCCGCGAAGGCGATGCCTTCATCCGCTCTTTCGGCTATGTGATGCCGCCCTTCGCCTACTGGACGCCCGAACAGCTCAGGGAGCGCCGGCCGGAAGGCATCATCGGTGCGCGGCTCGGCTGGGATATCACCGACTACGGCCAGGAGAAATTCGACGAGCTCGGCCTGTTCCTGTTCACGGTGCGCAACGGCCGCGCCGAGGATCTGGCGAAGGGCACGGGCATGCTCTACGCCGAGAAGATCATGATCTCGCGCAAGGACCAGCTTTCGCCCATGCACCGCCATGTCGTGAAGGCGGAGGACATCATCAACCGGGGCGGCGGCAGGCTGGTGCTCGAGCTGTTCATGCCCGCCGAGGACGGCGGCGTCGATCGCCACCGGGAGGTCGAGGTGCCGACGGACGGGGTGATGCGCAAGCTGCCGGCCGGCGGCCTGCTGACGCTCGATCCCGGCGAGAGCGTGACGCTGCTGCCCGGCGTCTGGCACGCCTTCTGGGGCGAGGGCGGCGACGTGCTGATCGGCGAGGTGTCTACGGTCAACGACGACCTCACCGACAACATCTTCACCCAGCCGATCGGCCGGTTCTCCAACATCGAGGAGGACGAGCCGCCGCTGCACCTTTTGGTGTCCGATTACGACAGCCACATCCTGTCGCGGTGAAGATGGACGAAAGAACGCCTGATTTTCAGGCCGAACCTCCTGATTTTCAGTCGATTTCGACGCGTTCCGTTCGGCATTTGACCGGCTTTTCGCTTCGACAGACGCGTTTTTCGCCTTGCCCGCGTGTCTCCTATCGTCCCAGCGGGTGCGGCATGTAGCCGACGAAGCCGGCGATCCCCCAGCGGCCGTCGACCCTGCGGCAGAAATACAGCGTCTGCCAGTTGAGCCGGTCGGCCTGGCCGCCGGGTTTGGCGACCGAGCCGTTGAACTTCTTGTGCAGGACGGCACGGTCGCCCTGGACGTCGATGTCGCGCATGTTGGTGATGCGGAACAGCGCGTCGCGCAGCGGCTCGGCGAACTCGCTCGCCGCCGTTTCCCGGGCCTGCCGCAGCCATTCGTCGCGATAGGCCTCCAGCGTGGGGAATTGCAGGCGCCAGGCGTCGGCGTCGTCGAGGAAATGCGCGTGCATGCCGAAAAAACTGTCGGCGATGAAGTCTTCCTCCACCATCGACCAGTTGGCGGCCAGGAAAGCGTCGATGTCGCGCCGCACCAGCATCTCCCACAGCGCGTGACGGTCCGGGTCACCGGCCGGAAACGGGTTGCTGTCGAAGGTCATCGTGCTCTCCGCTCGATCAAGCCGTCAGCCCATGCGGCCGCGCGCCGCCACCGGCAACTGCTCCACGACCTCGCCGTCCTCCACCAGGTTCACGGCGTCGAACAGGTTGGAGACGACGCAGACGTGGTTGGGGATGATTTTGAGCTTGTCGCCGATCGCCGGCCGCGCCGCGCAGCCGGAAAAATCGGCGATGGCGTGCTCCTCGTTGAGTGTCGTGATGACGGCTTCCGGGTATTCGACGATGTAGCCGTGGCCCGGCGCCGGCGAGAGATCGGCGGCGAGCGCCTTCGAGCCGGCGTCGAGGATGACCCTGTCCGGCGTCGGCCGGCTGACCACGGTGGCCAGCACCGTCAGCGCGCAATCGGCCAGCGTGCCGTGGCCGAAGGCCGCCTGCATGCGATCGGAATAGATGTAGGTGCCGGGCCGGAGCTCGGTCGCGGCGGTGAAGACCTGGTCGGCGTAGAAATCCGGGGAATTGCCGACTGAGACCCGGGGCACGTCCATCCCCTCCGACCGGAACAGCGCCAGCGCATCGTGAAGCCAGGCGTCGACCTCGGCCACCTTGCCGCGCGGCGGGTAGGTCATCAGGCCGCCGAATCGCAGGCCGGGATGGGAGGCGATGCGCCGCGCCAGCGCCAACGCATCCGCCGGCGACTGCACGCCGCAGCGCCCGCCGCCGGTGTCGCATTCGACCAGCACGGTCAACGGCCGCGAAGGATCGGTGAAGACGCCGCCATAACCTTCCACCGTGTCGGCGCTGTCGGCGACCACCGACAGCGTCACCCGGCGGTGCAGCGCCAGCAGCCGCTCGAGCTTCTGCCGGCCGACGATGTTGAAGGTGATGAAGATGTCGGAGATCCCGGCATCCGCCATCACCTCGGCCTCGCCGATCTTCTGGCAGGTGACGCCTGCCGCACCGAGTTCGACCTGCCGTATGGCGAAGAGCGGCAGCTTGTGGGTCTTGATGTGCGGCCGCAGCCTCACGCCCAGGGCATCGGCGCGTCTCTGCGCCCGCCGCAGATTTGCTTCCGCAATGCGCCGGTCGATCACCACCGCCGGCGTGTCCAGATCCTCTACGCGCATCGCCTTGTCTCCCGTCCCGAACAGAGCGTCTCGACCATGCTACGAAATCTGCTCGAGGAATGGCAGGTTGCCGGCCATCAGCCCGGCATCGACGTTCAATGCGACGCCGGTGATGCCGCTCGCGGCCGGCGACGCCAGGAAGACGGCGGCGCGCGCCACCTCGTCCGGCTCCACCAGCCGTCCGAGCGGGTAGAGTTTTCCTACCGAGGCGAGGATTTGCGGGTTCTCGGCTATGCGGTGGTCCCAGGCGCCGGTGCGGATCGAGCCGGGGACGACGGCGTTGGCGCGGATGCCGTTGCGGCCTTCCTCGGTGGCGATGGCGCGCATCCAGGCGATCAGCCCGGCCTTCGCGGCGGAATAGGCGGGGTTGCCGAAATGCGCCTGCGCATTGACCGAGGCGATGAAGACGAAGGCGGCGCCACCTGGCTGGTTACGCATCGACGGCAGCAGCGCCTGCGACAGAAGGGCGGCGCTGCGGAAATTCAAGTTCATCTCGCGGTCGAGCGCCTCGGCGGTGACCGCTTCCAGCGTCTCGGCGCGTGTCCAGCCGGCATTGGAGATGACAGCGGCGGGGGGCTCGCCAACGCTCACGCGCGCCGCGAAATCAGCCAGCGCGCGGTCGTCCAGCAGGTCGAAACGATGCGCCTCGGCGATCCCCTCGGCGGAGAGGTCCATGCCTTCCAGGTCGCAGGCCACCACCCGCGCTCCGCCGGCCGCCAGGACCGCGACAAGCGCCTTGCCCAAGCCGCCGCCGGCGCCGGTGACGACCACATTGCGGCCGCCGAAATCGATCATGCGGCACTCCTTCCCTTGTGGCCCGCCTGCCGGCCGCGCAGGCCGGCGGCAGGATGCTCGCGGTTGTGTAATAAAGCAACATGGAATTCAGAAACATGTTGCTTTCTAACAAAGCTTGCATGACGATCCCTCCCCATTCTGGCATGGAATACGCCGTCGGGAGCGGCTAAACGCAAGCCGGTGTTCAGGCGGGACGTGGCCCGGCTTTCTCCGGCGGTCGCCATCTCGCATCCGGTCGAACAGGAGGATGACTTGTCCAAGCAGTGTTTCGGAACCTCGCATGTGCCGCTGTCGCCGGCGGTGAGGGCAGGGGATTTTGTCTATGTTTCCGGCCAGGTTCCGGTCGACGGCAACGGCAAGGTGGTCGAGGGCGGGATCGACGAGCAGGCAGAGCAGGTGCTGCGGAACGTCAAGGCGGCGCTGGCGCTTGCCGGTTGCGGCATGGACGACGTGGTGAAGACGACGGTATGGCTCGAGGACAAGCGGGATTTTGCCGCCTTCAACGCCGTCTATGCCCGGCACTTTCCAAAAAATCCGCCGGCGCGGACCACGGTCCAGTCGCCGCTGATGATCGACATCAAGATCGAAATCGAAGCCGTCGCGTATCGACCGGCCTGACGCCGGCGCGACCACGGCAGCAACGGAGGCCCAGCGCCCATGCCCTACGATCTGCTCCTGCGCGGCGGGCGTGTGGTCGACCCCGCGTCCGGCCTGGATGCGCCGCGCGACATAGCGATCGCCGGCGACCGCATCGCCGCCATCGAAACGGACATTCCGGCCGAGCGCGCTGACCACGTCATCGACGCGTCCGGCTGCCTGGTCACGCCGGGCCTGGTCGACCTGCACAGCCATGTCTACTGGGGCGGCACCTCGCTCGGCGTCGACGCGGACCGCCTGGCGGCGAAGAGCGGGACGACGACCTTCGTCGACGCAGGCAGCGCCGGCGCAGGCAATTTCCTCGGCTTCCGCCGCCATGTCATGGAGCGCTCGAAAGTCCGCATCCTCGCCTATGTGAACATCTCGTTTGCCGGCATCTTCGGCTTCGCCAGGACGGTGATGGTGGGCGAATGCGGGGATCTTAGGCTGTGCGATCCGCGCGAGACGGTCGCCTGCGTGCGCGAGCACGGCGAAGTCATCGTCGGCGTCAAGGTGCGAGCGGGCAAGCATGCCAGCGGCAGCAGCGGCATCGCGCCGGTCGATCTCGCGCTTGAAGCCGCCGACCGGGTCGGCCTGCCAGTCATGGCGCATATCGACGAGCCGCCGCCCGGCCGCTCCGAAGTGCTGCCGCGCCTGCGCCGCGGCGACGTGCTCACCCATTGCTTCCGGCCGTTCCCCAACGCGCCGGTGTTCGCCTCGGGGGCGGTGCGGCCGGACATGCGGCTGGCGCGCGAGCGCGGCGTGATCTTCGACATCGGCCACGGCATGGGCTCGTTCGACTTCGAGGTGGCGCGCGCCATGCTCAAGGAAGGCCTGACGCCGGACGTGATCAGCAGCGACCTGCATCTCTATTGCGTCGACGGGCCGGCCTTCGACATTCTTGTGTGCATGTCGAAGCTGATGGCGCTCGGCATGCCGCTGGCCGAGGTGCTGCGCGCCGCGACGGCGCGGCCGGCCGAGGTGATCGCGCGCCCCGACCTCGGCAGGCTGACCGTCGGCGGACCGGCCGACGTGGCGGTGCTGAAGCTGCATTCCGGCCGCTTCCCCTTCGTGGATTCGGTCGGGACGAAGCTCGAGGCGGAGCAGCGGCTGGTTTCGCAAGGCATCGTCGCCCGCGGCGTCTGGTGGCCGAACGAGGCGGCCGGCGACCTCACCGACATCGAGCGCTACACGCCCAACCGGCCGCACAGCCATGTCGAGGTCGCGGCCCGGCATTTCGGCTGCTCGCACGATTGATATCGACAAACTGTGCCCTTCAGCCGTGCGTCATCCTCGCCACGCCCTGCTTTGCAGTCTGGCCATTGAAAGGAAAGTGCGGGAAGCGGGGCGCAGGGCCGAGCCTCTCTAAGTAAATACGTGGCGCGGTGACCCGCGCCCCGCCGGCGTTCTTGCCCGTCCGCTAACCCGCATTCGCGCGACCTTCGCGGCTGGGGCCCGGGTCTCCAGCTCACGCCAGCCGTGCTACCGATTGCACGACCGACCCGGCGCCGACGCTCCCTCCTGATACCCGGTGCGCACCAGATTCCCGCAGGAAGCGGCTTTCACGGCGAGTATGCGCGAAGTTGAAAGGGAGGGGATAAAATTTTGCCCCTGAGCGACGCCCGTTGTTTTCTTCAGCTTGGCGCGAGCCGGGCAAGTCTCGGATAAGTGCCGGGGACAGTTTATTTTTTTCCGCAGAATGGCACTGCCGCTTCGAGGCTGGCGCGGGCGGAAACAAAATAAACTGTCCCCTGTGGTTCCGCCTGCCTGTCAATGCTCGCTGCCGCAGAGATCGTGGTCGGCGAGCGCGCGGATGACGTAGCAGTCGCGAACGGTGTCGCCGCGGCAATGGGTGGCGATGCGCTCCAGCTCGTTCTCCAGCCGGCGCAGTTTGGCGATCTTCTCGCGCACGGCGTCGAGCTGCTCGGCGGCGATGCGGTCGGCCTCGCCGCAAGGCCGCTCGGGATGGCGGCTGAGATCGATCAGCTCGCGGATCGCCTCGATGGTCAGCCCGAGTTCGCGCGCATGTTTTATGAAGGACAGGCGCTCCCGCTCCGTGCGGGTGTAGCGCCGCTGGTTGCCCTCCGAGCGTTCCGGCTCGGTCATCAGCCCCATCTGCTCGTAATAGCGGATGGTCGGAATCTTGACGCCGGTGGCGCGGGACAGATCGCCGATCGTCAGCATGGCGAAAACTCCATTGCTCTAGAGACTAGAGATTGGTGCGGCGGCGGGTGGCCGTCAAGATGTGTCCGCATGACGATCCGGGCAATCGCTTGAGGCAGCCGGTACGCCGCCCCTCACCCTTGCCCTCTCCGTTCGATGGGATTCGAATTCACTCATCTTCGGGTGGGGCTTACCTCGCGTGGTTGTCCGGGATTTCTGGACCGGCTCTGGTTTGCCACCGTCGAGGCATGGATTCCCGACACTCTCCGCTCGCTTCGCTCGCTCACGAGGTCGGGAATGACGGCAGTCATGGTCCGCTTCACCAAGCGGCCAACGTCTGTGATTATCGACGGCATCAGTGGATGTCGTCATTCCCGACCTCGTGAGCGAGCGAAGCGAGCGGAGAGTGTCGGGAATCCATGCCTCGACGGTGGCGAAACCAGAGCCGGTGACGATTTGGCTGCGTCTGGACAGCGCGCGAGCGACGCCCAATCCGAGACCTGTGGATGCTATAGCGGACTTCACGGGGAGGGCTAGGTCGAGGGCAGCAACCTCGTTCACCTCAGCCCCCGCCAGCCGAGCAGCCGCATGGCGTTGGCGGTGACGATCACGGTGGCGCCGGTGTCGGCGAGGATGGCGGGCCACAGGCCGGTGACGCCGATCACGGTGGTGACCAGGAACACCGCCTTCAGGCCGAGCGAGATGGCGATGTTCTGGCGGATGTTGGCCATCGTCGCGCGGGAGAGGGCGACCATGGCGGCGACGTCCGTCACCCGGCCGTGCAGGATGGCGGCGTCGGCCGTCTCCAGCGCGACGTCGGTGCCGCCGCCCATGGCGATGCCGACATCGGCGGCGGCGAGCGCCGGCGCGTCGTTGATGCCGTCGCCGACCTTGGCGACACGCTCGCCGGCCCGGCGCAACTCGCCGACGATGCGCTGCTTGTCCCGCGGCAGCAGCTCGGCGCGCGGCTCCAGCCCCAGGCCCGAGGCGATCGCCGCTGCGGTGCGCCTGTTGTCGCCGGTGAGCATGAGCGCGCCGACGCCGAGCCGGCCGAGCGCTTCTATGCCCTGGCGGGCATCGTCGCGCGGCTCGTCGCGCATCGCGATGGCGCCGGCGACGGCGCCGTCGGCGAGCAGCACCGACACCGACTTGCCCTCGTCGTTCAGCCGGCTGATGGCTTCACGAAGCTGCCGCGGCAGCCCTGAGCGCTTCTCGACCGCCTGCGGCGAGCCGAGAAAGAGTTCCACTCCGCCGACGGTGCCGGTCACGCCTTCGCCGCCGATCGCGGTGGCGTCGGCCGCCGCGCTCGGCTCGACGGCGCGCCGGCGCGCCTCGGCCAGGATCGCCTGCGCCAGCGGATGGCTGGAGCCGACCTCCAGGCCGGCGGCAAGCCGCAGCGTCTCGGCCTCGGAATGCCCGGCGGCGACGATGTCGGTCACTTTCGGCTTGCCCTCCGTGAGGGTACCGGTCTTGTCGAAGGCGACCATGGTGATTTTTCCCAGCGTCTCCAGCACGGCGCCGCCCTTCATCAGCAGGCCTCGGCGGGCTCCGGCGGACAGGCCCGCGGCGATCGCCGCCGGGGTCGAGATGACCAGCGCGCAGGGGCAGCCGATCAGCAGCACCGCCAGACCCTTGTAGATCCATTCCGCCCAGTCCTGACCGAAGCCCAGCGGCGGCACGACGGCGACCAGCGCGGCGACCACCATGACGCCCGGCGTGTACCAGGCCGAGAAACGGTCGATGAAGCGTTCGGTCGGCGCCTTCGATTCCTGCGCCTCCTCGACCAGCCGGATGATGCGGGCGATGGTGTTGTCGGCGGCGGCCGCCGTGACCTCCACGCGGATCGCCGCATCCAGGTTGATGGTGCCGGCAAAGACCGGGTCGCCCGGCGCCTTGCGCACCGGTACCGACTCGCCAGTGACGGGCGACTCGTCGAGCGCGCCCTGGCCGGTGAGGATCGTGCCGTCGGCCGGCATGCGGTCGCCGGGTCGCACCAGGATGGTGGCGCCGACCTCGAGGGTTTCCGCCGGCACCTCCACCGTCCGGCTGCCGGTTTCCAGCAGCGCGGTCCTGGGGACCAGCCTTGCGAGCGCCTTGATGCCGGCGCGGGCACGGCCGGCGGCGACGCCTTCCAGCAGTTCGCCGACGAGGAAGAGGAACACGACCGCCGCCGCCTCTTCCGCCGCGCCGATGACGGCGGCGCCGACGGCGGCGATGGTCATCAGCGTCTCGATGGTGAAGGGAGAGCCGTTGACGGCAGCCATGACGGCGCGCCGGGCGATCGGCGCCAATCCCACCGCCATGGCGGCGACGAAGGCCCAGGATGCCGTCTCCGGCACGAGTTTTGCGAGCAGGAAGGCGGCGGCGAGCGCCAGCCCGCACAGGATCGTCAGCCGCGCCTTGGCGCTCCTCCACCACGGGCCTTCCTCGCCGCCATGCGCATGCGGCCAGGCCATGGCGCCTGGCTCCGGAGCCGCGACGCGCTCGTGCTGTGCGTCCTTCCCGTGCTGGGGCTGGTGACCATGATGGCTATGGTCATGGCCGCAGCAGGCGCCATGCGTTTCCTCCGGCTGAGCGGACGCGGGGAGCGGCGGCAGCGACAGGGCCGAAACGCCGTAGCCCAGCCCTTCGATACGTCTGGCGAGGCCCGGCAGGTCGATGTCGGGACGGTGTTCGACCGTCATGGTGCCCGCGGTCACCGAGACCGAGACGTCGGTGACGCCGTCGACGCGCCGGGCCGCCGTGTCGATCTTTTTGGCGCAGCCGGCGCAGTCCATGCCCGCGACCTTGAATCGGCTCCGTTCAACCGCTTCAGTCATTTTGTGCCTTCCAGATTCATCATCCGGAGGCAGGATAATTCCTCTAGCAACTAGAGGAACAAGCGGATTCTTGCGGTGGTTTGCGATTGCCTTTCCGCCGGCCGCGGCCAACAGTGCTACGGCTTTTCATGCGGGACACCACCATGCGCATCGCCTGCTTCCAGGGACCTGCACAAGCCGACACGCCGCAGGGCAATCTCGCTGTGCTGGCACGCACAGCCGGCGAGGCGCGCGCCGGCGGGGCGGATCTGCTGGTCGTGCCCGAACTCTTCCTCACCGGCTACGCCATCGGTGCCGAAGCCGTCGGCCGGCTGGCCGAGCCGGTCGGCGGCGCCGGGATCACCGAGGCCCGGAGGATTGCAGCGGAGACCGGCATCGCTCTCGTCTTCGGATACCCCGAGCGCGATGGGGCCCAGGTCTACAACGCGGCGGTGGCGATCGGGGCCGATGGCGCCGTGCTCGCCAGCTACCGCAAGACGCATCTGTTCGGCGACGTCGACCGCGCCCAGTTTTCAGCCGGAGCCGCCGCGCCCGGAGTCTTCGAGATCGGCGGGCTGAAGGCAGGGCTGATGATCTGCTACGACGTCGAATTCCCGGAAGCAGTGCGGACGCTCGCGCTGCGGGGCGCCGACCTGGCGATCGTGCCGACGGCGCTGATGCAGCCTTTCGACGTGGTGGCGCGCACCATCGTGCCGGCCCGCGCCTACGAGAACCAGATGTTCGTCGCCTATGCGAACCGCTGCGGCCGCGAGGCGCCGTTCGACTATTGCGGCCTGAGCTGCGTCGTCGGACCCGACGGCTCGGAGCTGGCGCGCGCCGGCCGGGGCGAAGAGCTCGTCTTCGCCGATCTCGATCGCGCGGCACTCAAGCGCTCGCGGCAGCTCAACCCCTATCTCCGCGACCGGCGGCCCGACCTCTACGGCACGCTGGCTTCAGTCCAGCCATAGCCGGCCGCAGCCGCGGCTGCCTCGTCGTCGACAAAGCGGGCCGGATACTCCTCCCCTGGGTTTGTCCGGCCGGCCGATCTCTTGCGCAAAGTATATCTCTTTAAAGTTGTAGATTTTATCGTTGCAACTTTTGCGAGAGTTCGTTAACGTCTCTGCAAGCAAGCAAAGATGGGTGGGGGTGTTTCCGTGCGCTGCTTGGTGCGAATGCTGTTCGCGCTGGCGTTTTGCTTTGCTGGATCCGAGGCGCCCGCCGCATCCAGCGCGAAAGAGCTTTGTCCCGTCACCGTCCGTCTGGCGGCGGAGCTCAGGAACCCCACACCGGAAGCCGGCAAGGGCGGGGCAGCTCAGAAGGACGAACGGTTCGACTTCAGCTCCGTCGATTCCTTCTTTGTCTCGCTCGCAGAGCTCAACGGCTATTTCTCCGGCGACCCGAAGCTGACGTTTCCGGTCGGGGAAGAACGACTGGCGACGCATGAGACGACCTGCCTGCGGCTGCTGGCCGACATCTTCGTCGCGGCCGCCAGCACCTCCCGGTCGAGCGGGACGGCCGCCGCGAGCGCCGGATTCCGCTTCATCGGCCATGCCGACGCGACCGGCAATGCGGAGCGCAATTACCGGCTGTCCTACGAGCGCGGCCATGCCGCCGCCCAGGCGTTCTCGCGCCTGGTCAAGGCCAGGCTCGGCTGGGCTCCCGCCATCGCCGTAGAGGGACGCGGCGGCGCCGATCCCTGGTGGTGCGGCGTCGAGGATGTCGCCGGTGCGGCACCTGCCCCGGGCGGAGCTTCGACATGCGGGGCTCTTGCCGCAGGCAAGGGCGAAATCGCCAGAGACAAGGTCGTGCGTGTGCGCAACGACCGGCGGCTGGAGATCCGCTTTTCCGGCACGAGCATCGCCGGCCCGCGTATCGACCTGATCGCGAAAGCGATGGCGCTCGGCCCTGCGGCGGACATGGATTTCGCGCGGCTGCTCAGGTTCGAGCCGCGCATGCGCTACTTCCCCGCCGGCAACGCACCGCTGCAGCCGGTGCGGATCGTGCTCCACGACAGCGGCGAGGCGGCCTGCCTGGCGCTCGCAGGCGCCTTTCCGGAAACGGCGTGGTCGCAATATGCCGGGAAATCGGTATCGGCGCTGGAGCCGAGTGCCGCCTGGCCGCCGAAGCCGGGCTCGGCGTCGAACCCAAAGCGCTTCGACGAGGCCAACCTCGCCATCCGGCTGCGCGTCGTGCCTGCGGTCACCCGCAACCAGGGCAGGCCGAACCGGGCTCGCCTGCTGCTGGAACTGGCGACGGGCACGGTCGGGCCGGTGCTCGTCGTCTCTTCCGCCGGAACACCGCCGCCTGCCGAAACGCTGGCGGTCATCGAGGGCACGGACGGCGAAGGATCGGCGAAGGCCGGTGCCGGAAAGACACCCTCGGAAATCGAGCGGCGGGCGGCGGGCTACGGGGTTCCGGAATACTGGCGCGTCCGCCTCCGCATCGACGAGCTTCTATCCGGGCTGCTGCTCACCGAAACGGGGACCACCGATTTCTGGTCCGCGCTGGCGAAATGCCTGCCGCAGCAGGCCGGCAAGAACGCGGAGTCCGGTGTCGAGGCCGAGAGGAGCAAGGCGGCGGCTTTCGTTCGAGGCGCCGGCGAAACCGCGCTCGAAAACCTGCCCCGCGATTTCGACGGACTGCTGGCGCATGCGCACGACTTCAACCGGCCGACGCGCATGTTCGGGCTGCGGCCGGGGCTCAAGCTGAGAATAGATGCGGGGCGGTTGGGCCTGCAACGAGAGGCACCTTCCGAACAACTGTACACGATGGCCCTGGCCGGCACCTCGGCGGTATACGACCTCTACGCCGCACCTCTCGCCGTGTGGCGCAACATCGCGGACCAGAGCGGTCCTTTCTGGCCTGCCTCGGGACACCAGGGTTATCTCGCAGTGTCGCTCAACCCGACCGTGCAGGGCATGTCGGTCGGAGGGTCAAAGGTCGAGGACGAGAACGAGCTTCCGGTTCCGCCGGACGAGAAGAACGGCCTCTACAATCTCGCAAGCCCCTATGCGTTGGAGCGGTTTCTTCGTGGCCGCCTCGTAAACGTCTTTTTGCCGGGGGCCCGGCCCGGCCGGAAAACGCTGGATATGAAGGAGATCGACTTCATCGATCGCAGTGACGACGCGGCGAATTCCGAAAAAGACGCGATCTTGCTGGCGGCCGAAAACTCGGGCCTCCTTGTCGATTTTTACAAGAACTATCTGCCCGACGCTCAGCTCGCAGGGCCGGTCAATCATCCTCGGCCGGCTTGCGAGGGCGCAAGGTCGCAGGTCGGGGTGCTTTGCGGCTTCATGCGGCAGAACGTGGTTCCCACGCTCCTCCTGCCGGTGCGGAGCAAGCGGCAGGATCGGCACGTGCCGATCGACACGCGTGTCGGTGCACTCATGCTGTCCGGCGAACTGGAACCTTGCTTTGCGAACGATGCGGCCGGTTCCGGTCTTCCTTCCTTTCCTGCCTCGAGCCGCCTCGCAAATCCCGTTCTCATAAGAGCTTTGGGGGCTTCGCTGCCAGTTCCAGCGCTCGTTGATGGCCGTGACTGCCGGCTTCTCGGATTGCCAGCCCTTGCCGGGAGCGAATTCGAATGGTGACGCTCGCGAAGCATGCCTCCTTTGCCCTCTACCTCCCCGATCCCGCAAATCCAGGAGCGGCCGGACTGGCCTTCCTGCCGGAACAAGAGGACGCCCCGTCGCCCATGGGACTGGACACGGCGTCGGCCCGGATGGGCTTCTTCGTCGTCTGGACCGGCGGTATCCCAACCGATATCGATCTCGCCCGCTACGAAAGCGCCCTTCGAACCGCAAGGGAGGAAGCCTCCTCCGACAGGCGTGTCGCCTTTCAGTTCTTTCACTCCGACCGTTCCGACGTCGTCGCCGAAACGATCGTGGCGGAGGGGGAGATACCGATCCTGCTCGGAAAATATCTGGAGCCATCCAGCCTCGGCGTGACGTTGAAAGCCGCCTTCACGCTGTCCCTGGCCAATTGCGGGCTCGAGGTAGGCGGCGACAATCTCGTTTTCGTGCCTTCGAACCCGGCCGGTGGTCATACCCTCGTCCATGGCAGCGGCGATCTCGTGCTGGACGGCTTGCGCATGCCGATCCTGGGGCCGCTGGCCGGCGCCTTTGTCGGAGGAACCGGCGTCAGCCCCGGAAACCTGGTCGGCAACGACTTCGTCTCGGACTTCACCAAGCGCGGCAAGCTCAAGGCCGACGGGACGGGGAAGAAGTTCTACCAGTTCCGCAGCGAGCGCAGGCCGCTCATCCTCGGCGCGGGGCCTGGCGGCGCGGCTGCGGTGGCGCTGGACGTGGCCTTCGATCCGCTGGACGCGCTCAACCCCGAGCGCACCTTCTTCCGTCCGGCAGCGGGCCAGACGCTGGTGTCGGGATTCCGGACCACGCACGGCCACAAGGTGCTGCTGACGTCCAGTACGGCCGAAGCCGCCATGCCGCCGCGTTTCGCCTATGTCCGGCGCCGCGCACGCGAAACGGAAGCGGGCGCCGTCCAGTTCTCCAGGATCAACCTGCTGCTGGAAGGCGACTTCGACGTCGCGCTGGCGGACGACGACGACCAGACCGCGGCGTTTCCGGACGACGGCTTCGGCATCGTCGTCGCCGACACGCAGCACGAATATCTCGAAGCGCCGCGCTCGGAAGCCGCCGGCGATGCGCCGCTGATGATGTCGTTCCGCCGCGGCGCCGCACATTTCAAGGAGATCGCGGGCGAGGCGGCGGCGACCACCGACGAGGACTTGCTGGTTGCGGAGGACAAGACGTCGGACCAGACCTCGTGGGCGAAGCTGTCGCGACGGAACACGGCGAGCGCCGTCGTCTCCGAGGCGCGCGACATCCGCCGCCTCGTCGCCCGCGAGGCGGCGGACGCCAGCGCCGCAGAGCTCAGACACGATCCCTTCCGCCTGGAGCGGAGGCAGGCAGGTCTTTCGAACAAGCCCGACGGCTATGTGCCGGTGCTGCCGAGGCCTTCGGGCGACGACACGCTGTCGGACAAGACGGACGCACCGGCCGAAGCCTCGCTGTCTGCGCTGGTGTCGGGCCAGCGCCGCGGGCTGCTGGACCTCGCTTCGCGGTCCGACGCCGCGGCCGCTCCTGCACCGAGCACGACCCCGCTCGGCTTCGAAGTGGTCGAAGACGCGGATGGTATAACCAAGATCGTCCTGGCGCGAACGACGGGAGGGGTCGAGGCGGCGGAACTGACGATCACCGATCGGGAAGGTGGCCCGATCGCCGGCTCGATCGTCAACGCGCTGATCCGCAACCAGCTTTTTCTCGTCGCCAACTGCCCGCGGGACGAGTCGGCACCAGCGGAACGGGATTTCCTGCTCGACGGCACGCTGCAACTATCCGAGTGGGGTTTTCGCTTCGACTTTCTGAAGCTGTGGAAGACGGCTCAGGAAACCAAAGCCCAGGGCAACACGCCCGTGCTGCCGCTGCTGATCGTCAAGGGGTTCGAGGGGCTTTCGATCAAGGACCTGATCGGCAAGCCGCAGCTCTGGTCGGGCACGGCCTATCTGCGCTCTCTGACCGGTGACAGTCCGGCAGAATATGCCGAAAAGCAGTTCATCGCCGCGCTGGAGTCTGCGGAAAAGAGCGGCGACCCGATCTACCGACCGTTCCTGGCGGCGATCGCCGACCCGTCATGGACCGGCCTGCTGGTGCTGGACGTGCCGCTGTCGCTGGGCGTGCTGCCGACGCAGGTCAAGGGGCTGCTCGGCGGCATCGACACGGCACGGCTGAAGGCCCATCACTTCGCCGTGCCGGTGCGCCGGCTTGAGGGCGCCGGCAATCTGAGCAAGCCCTTCGCGGCGATCGACTACAGCGCGGGCGAGAAGGCGGTCGACTACGACACGAAGTTGAAGCCCGACGACTTCGACGGCCCCCAACAGGCGCCGAACGGATCGGACGACGGCTCGTTCGGCATCAAGGTCGACCAGCTCCGCGTCGGCTTCGACAACGGCGCGCTGCAGAGCTTCTTCTGCCAGCTGAAACTGACGGTCGGCGCCTTCTTCCACGACACCGGGATCACGCTGCGCGATCCCGAGACCAACGAGAAAAAAGCCGACAAGACGATCCTGCTCAAGGGCCGCTGGCAGCGGCGCATGGTCGACGGCAACACTTTCGAGACCTACGATTTCTTCACCGACACGATCTTCGCGATCGAGATGCCGGAGCGTTTTCCACTGATCGACAAGGCGACGATCACGCGGGTCTCCTATGTCAGCGAGGTTGCCAAGCTAGGCACCGAGGAACTGGTCACCTCGAAATTCCTGATCGACGGCTCGATGGAATTCAAGGAACTCGCGGGCGGAACCGGTCCGTTCGATTTCCTCGACATCAAACGTAGCACGTTCTCCGGCCTGTCGCTCGACCTGCGCTTCCGCGTGCCGGAGTCCGGCAGGGTCGGCCTGCCGAAATTCCGCTTCTCGCCCGGCGCGCTGATCTTCGACTTCGACATGTCGGAGCTGAAGGACGGCGTGCGCGGCTTCTTCGGGTCGCTGCCGATCAAGTTCAGCGGCTTCGGCTGGCTGGGAGACGCCGTGTCGCTGCCCAAGCTCGGCTATTTCGGGCTGGGCAAGGGCACCGGCGGCGCCTCGCCCTTCTTCCTCAAGTTCGACCTCGATCTCGGCTCGCTGGGCTCCTTCGCCTCGGCGCTGTCCAAGTTCAAGATGGAGCTCGCCTTCGCTTTCGGCCTGGACGGTGCCAACAACGTCAATTGGGATCTCGGCTTCCGCTTCGCCGGCGGCAACGGCAAGGATCTCGACATCGGCCTGGAGGGCTTTCTCCAGTTCACCTGCGAACGCTACGAGGTGGTGACGCTCAAGTCGGAGAAGACCGGCGGGACCTATTACGGCTTCCGCGGCGTCAACGCCCGCCTGGTGGTGCTCGGCCACCCGCTGCCGCCGGAGGAGGACAACGCCAACATCTTCCTGTTCGTCGATCCGGAGAAGCTGGGCGGCTCGGACGGCGTCGGCTGGTTCCTCGCCTATCAGCGGGAACCGGGCGACGCGATTATCGACCTCAGGGTGCTGACGCTCGGGCAGCGGGTCGATCCGCTGCGAAAGCTGCCCGGGACGATGCTGACGACGCGCGATGTGGTCGCGGAGCTCGCCCGGCTGGCCGGCGGGGTGACGGAGGAGGAGGGCAAGCCCTTCAAGATCCCCGAGGTCACGTTCGGTCCCGATCGCGGCTGGACCATCGGCTTCCATGCGATGATCTACCGCTTCATCGAGCTCGGCTTCGCGCTGCGCGATCCCGACCTCGCCGGCGTCCTGCTCGACGTCAAGCTGAGCGAAGGCTCGGAGCAGAGCCTGTTCTCGGTCGACATCCTCTACCGCAAGCTCACCGAAAACCTCGGCGTCTATTCAGCCGAGATCGTGCTGCCGCCGGAGCTGCGGAATTGGCAGTTCGGCGCGGCCGGCATCACGCTGCCCTATATCGGCGTCGAGATCTTCACCGACGGCAATTGGGGCGTCGACCTCGGCTATCCCGCCAACAAGGATTTTTCGCGGTCGTTCGCGCTGTCGATCTTTCCCTTCGTCGGGGCGGGCGGCATCTACTACCGCCGTGTCTCGGGCGCGGCCGCCAGGCTGCTGCCGTCCCGGCCCACCTATCTCCGGGATGATGGGAACCTTGAAGGCAACCCCGATTCCGAGATCTTCCGCTACGATCCGGTCACCGAGATCGGCATGGGCATGCGGGTCGGGCTCGGCGTCACCCTGGCGCAGGGCATCCTCAATGCCGGCCTGTCGCTCACCGTCTACGGCTATCTCGAGGGCGGCTTCGGCCGGCTCTACAATCCCGACAACAAGCCGACGAAGGCGAAGGGCACCTATATCGTCGTCCACGGCGCGGTCGGCGTCATGGGCGAGCTCTACGGCTATGTCGATTTCGGCATCGTCAAGGCGGGCGTTTTCGTCCAGCTCTATGTCGAGGTCGGCTTCGAGCTGGAGACCGACAAGGCGACCGAGCTCTATTACGAGGTCGGCGTGCGCGTGTCGGTGCGGGTGGTCGTCGGCCGGATCAAGATATTCGGCAAGAGCATCGAGATCGCCATCTCCTTCAGCTTCGACACCACGGTGCGCTTCTCGCAGCGGCTCGGACGGACGGAGAACCAGGAATATTACCGGGTGGCCGAGGGATTGGCGATTGCCGGGGAGCCGCGCGCGCTGCGCGAGGTTTTGGACTGGAGCCTCGTTCCGTCGCCGCAACAGTGGGCGGAGCTGCCCGGCAGGATCGCGCTGGAAGTGGCCATCCAGCCGGACGTGACGGTCGCGCCCGGCGCGGCGGGGCATGAGGCGCATGCGGTATTCCTGATGGCGGCGGAAATCGGCGAGGGCGCGGCGCCGTCGCCGGTCGAGCGGCTGGTGGAGGGACTGACGGCCTGGGCGCTGTGCGCCGGCATCGACGACCTGCGGCCGGCGACGCTGCGGACGGGCACGGTGACGGCCGAACAGCTGCGCGGCCTCGCCCGCCGGCTGGCCGATCCGCGAGCCGGCAAGCCTGGCTATGCCGAGATCGCCGCCTTCCTGCGGGCCGGCTTCGCCGGCGCGGTTCTAGCCTTGAAGCCGGGCGCCGAGCCGCAGGAAGGCGCACCGGTCAAGGGCGTCGTCCTGCCGATGCCGGACACGATAGTGATCCGCCGCATCCGGCCGGGCGCGGGCGGCGACGAGGAGCAGGTCGAGGACATCCGGCTCGCCGACTACCGCTTCGTCGACGACCGCTATCGCCAGGAACTCGCGGCGGCGTTCGAGCGCTTCATGCTCAGCCGGTCGCAGGCGCCGGCCGGCAAGGACGCGCTCGCCGCGGCGGGCCAGTCGCTGGTGTCGGCGCTGTTCGAGGAATGGGCGGCGATGATCATGCGCGCCGCCGTGCAGCGGCTGGCGGCGCTGGCCGAGGCCAAGGGCGCGCAAACGCAGCCGGTGGCCGATCTGCTTGCCGCGCTGGTGGCGCGCAAGGATGCGGCGAGCGACCGCGACCTGCCGAGCGTCGCGGCGGAGGTGGCCGTCTCCACCGGCCGCTTCTTTACCTACGGCCAGCGGCTGCCGCATCCCGCCCATGCGGACGCCGCCACATTGCCTGCCTGGCTCGAGCCGCTCGGCCGCGACAGCGGACCGGCGGTCGATCCCGACAAGCGCTTCTTCCATGCGATGCTGCGGCTCGCCGGCCAGCAGGTGCCCGTCGGCGACGCCTTGCGCTTCGAGGTGCCGGCCGGAACCTATGACGGCTGGCTGGAAGCGCCGGAGGACATCGCCGTCGAGGTCCTGGACGGCACCGCCGAAACCGTCCTCGCCACCGCCGCGTCCCTCGTGCTGCCCGGCAGCGTCGAGCTTGGCGCGCTGTCGAAAAGGCGCCGCCGCTACGTCGCGCTCGGCAGCCATGCGGCGGCGAGCAGGCTGAACCATGAGGCGGACGAACTCCGGCTCTGGGCGTTCGGAAACGAAGCCCGCACCGTGCTCTCGACAGCGGCCGCGCCGCTGCTGTTCGGGGCCGATCCGGCTGACCCGCAAAAGCGCGACTTCGCCGCGCTGACGCAGGAAGAGCGCGATCGCCTGCGCCCGGCGATCGTCATCGATGTCGGCCTGCGCCGGCCCCCGGAGCGGACCGACGGCGCGGCAGCGCCCGAGGCCGTCGCCGATGCCTTCGAGATCAAGGCGATACCCGAGCCGCTGCGCAATCTCATCGATCCCTTCGCTCCGGCCATCGACGGCGGCATGAGCGCACCGCCCGGCATCGGATGGATCGGCCTCTACCGGCACGACCCGGAAACCGGAGAATTCGTCGCGGTCGGCGTACAGGACGGCGTGGTCCCGACCGTCGTGCAGTCCAACCTGTCGGTCGAGCCGAAGCCGGACAGCGAGGCGGCCGCGGCGGAGGAGCGCATCGAACCGGTGGCGGACACCAGCGATCCGCTGGCGTTCGTGCAGTTGCTGCGGCAGGCGGCGATCGTCAACACCGGCGGCTATCATCTGACCTACAAGGAGGCTGCCGCGGAGCTGCGTCCGTTGTTCGAGCCGGCGGCGGGCGGGCAGAAGCCGCTGTCCGGCGGTGGCTGGCTGCGCGTGGTGATCGCGCTTGCCGATCTCGACAGCGGTCTGCCTTTCGCCAATGCCCTGCTGTCGCCGGCCGATTTCCGCCCCGGATCGGTGCTCGCGACCGGAGCCGGCGACACGGCCGACCCGCTGCACGAGCCCGGCGTGGTGCCTCTGGTGATCCGCCGTACCGACACGGCGGCACCGGACAGCGTCGAGGACGAGCTCGGCCAGCGCTTCTCCAATCTGGCGCTGGAGATCGAGGTCCGCGACGCCGCGGGAAAACCCTTTGGAACGCCGCAATATCTCGACCAGTCCGTCCCGACCGGTCCGGACTTTCCCGAGCTGGACGACGCGGGAAAGCCGATCGCCGTCGCCGAGGACGACTACGTCTATCGCGTCTCGGTGCCGGTTCGGAAGATCGCCGGGCTGGAAGCGACCGAGGTCTACGACCTGGTCGGCGGCAGCATGCGGGTCAAGGCCGCCTGGCGCGACATCTACGGCAATGGCTGGCGCGAGCCGTTCGCCGATACCGGCATCGACCTGGTCTACAACGACCGGCTGCTCGGCCTGACCGGCCTGCCTTATGTGAAGATGGCCTACTGGCCGGATACCAAGCCGCGCGGCCTGAAGCTCGGCCTGCGCAGCGACTACGAACCGCTTCTCCGCCTCGACGGCCTCGATCTTCCCGACGCGGAGCCGGTGCCGGCGCAATGGGCGACGGCGATGCGCGACGAACTCGGCCGCTGCGTCGCGATGCTGCGGCGCGCGGCGGCGCAGCTCGGCGATGCGCGGGTTGCCGTCAGCCTGAACTCGACGCTGGGCAATGCCGTGCCGTTGGACAAAACACCTCTCCGGCGCCATCTCGACCAGACCGCGGACAATCTGGAATTGCTGGGAGAAGAGATACGTGCCGCCAGCGGCGTAAAGACACGACGCGAGCTGCGCGATAGCCTGAAGGCCTGGATCGACGGCCAGGACCATGGCCTCGTGATCCCGCTTGTCTTCGATGGCGCGTCGCCCGGCCCTGACTTCGCCGAGTTCCAGGTGAGCGTGGCGATCGAGCGGCCGGTGCCCGCAGAGAATCGCCGGCTCTATCCGAAGGAACTCACCGATGACGGCGCCGAAGCCGCGGCGAACGCCGGGCTCTCGGATATCTGCAAGGTGGTCGAGGCCGTCTCGCCGAACCTGCGCGGGAAGGCCCTCAAGGCCGAAGAGCTGAAGCCGACCGAGCGGGATCTCGGCCATGGCGATGCGGAGGACCTGATCAAGGCGCTGGCGGCCATCGCGACCGACCATCGTATTGCGAGCGGTTACGGCGAAACGGCGGGCGTGACGGAAACGGGCCTGTGGCTGATCCGGCGCGGCTATTTCGACGGACTTGCCGACGGATCGCTCTATGGCGAGGAACCGCCGGTCGCGCTCGCTTTGCCGCCGCTCAAGACCGAAGCCTACAGCCGTTCGTTCACCGATCTGAAGGCACCCGACGGCAGCGAGCGCCGGCGCGAGATCCGTGATGCCGATGCCGACGCCTATGGCCGCGAGGCGCTGGCGCTGCTCGAACGGCTGCTCTCGCCGGCGATCACCGTGCCGCTGCTCAACGCCGCCGACGCAGGCAAACGGACGCAGACGCGCCAGGCCATCAAGCAGCTTCTGGAAGCCAAGGAGGGGCTGGCCGGGAGTCTTGCCGAAAGGCTGGCGGTCGCGTTCGACCGGGATATCGGCAGGTATGGCGAGATAGCAGACGACCGGCAAAAGCGGATCGTGGTGGCGGTGGCCGATGCACTGAAGCGCGACCTGCGCAGCCACTACAAGATCACCAGCCTGCTCGCCTATTTCGACCGGCGGGCCCATGAGGTTCCGCTGGCCAACCGGGTGGGGCACGGCGTCGCCGTCCATTCGGAGAAAGGCATCCGGATCGCCGTCTACAATCTTCCGCTTCCCCCGGACGGCGGGCAGGTGTCCCGCGATCTCGTCCTGCTGTGCGAAGCCATGCCGGAGCCGGGACAAGGCAATCCGCGGGACCACTATGCCCCGCCCGAACGTCTCGACCTGACGCATGTGCAGCGGCTGCCGAATCCCGAGGCCTCGAAGGGCATCGTCCATTACCGCAAGACAGCTTGGCTGCGGCTGCACGACCCGGACGCCGTGGCGGGCGCGCCGTCCTGGGCGTCGATCCCCCTGCCGCGCGACGGCGCGACCATCCCCAGTCCGCTGCGCAGCCTTCCGCGCCTGCCGATCCTGGAGAACGAGGGTTTCGGTCGGGACGCGTATGCCGACACCGATGATCCCGCGACGAACCTCGCGGCGGCGCGCAAGTGGACGTCGCGGCGCGACTTTGCCTGGGAAGGCAAGGCGACCGACCGCCTGACCGTCGAGGTGCACTACGCGACACGCGGCGAAAGCCAGGCGCTCGGCGCGGAGACGGAAGATCTGGCGACGCGGCTTGTCCGTTTCGTGCTCGAGAGCGAGAACGAGATCGCAAAAATCGCGGCCGGCGACCACGACGCCTATGCCTGGGTCGCCCGCCGCGCCTGGGACAGGCTGTTGCAGCCGCTCGTCAAGCCGGAGACGCTGGATGCTGCCGCGAGCGGCCCGCGCGACCGCATCATCCTGCGCGAGATCGAGCGTGACGGTGTGGTCGAGGTCGAGGGCAGCGGCATCGACCTGGTCAGCAGCTCCGTCGCCTATGGGGTGCGAGGCGTCGATGCCGATCCCGTGGTTTTCGTCAAAGACTCCGGCGACGCCACCAAACCGTTGGCCGGCGCGGAGATCGACGAGAAGCCGAAATTCAGGCGGCTGGAGGCACGCGGGCTCGACATCATCGATTTCGCCTCGGCGAGGACGGAGCTAAGCCTGACCCGCAACGCGCGGATCGATTTCAAGGACGGTGACGGAACCGGACGTTCGGAGCCGCTGCAGAAGCGCTTCGTCTACCGGCTGCCCACGATCGGCTCGGGCGAGCCGACGGTGCCGGCGCTCGACGTCGCGACCACCGTGACGGCGGGGAAATTCGACCCGATCGGTGGCATCGAGAGCATTCAGAAAGCGCTGGAAACTTTCTTCGACGGCCTGCTGAAGCCGAGCGGCGGTTCCGCGCCGGCGTGCAGCGCCGATGTGCTGTTCGAATACGAGACCGGGCTTTTCACCGCAGGCGGCGCGCCGGATGCCTCGGGCGAGGAGGGCGGTCCGGTGATCGCGGTGCGCAGCGGGATCACGCAGGCCATTACGGTCAGCGTGGCCAAAGACCTCGCAGGGGCGATCCACGACTGGTTCCTGAAGCAGCATCCCGCCAAGCGCGGCGGTCGGCCGATCGGCTGCGTCATCGCCGACGCGCGCGTCTTCGCGACCGGCGACGGGGAGGGCGGACACAAGGATCGCCGCATCCTCAGATTGCGGCGCTGCCGGTTCGATTTCCAGTAGGGGAGAAGGCAGATGAAGAACAGGACCGCCGACGAGAAGGAATTCTTCTACACCGACAAGACCTCCGGCAAGCAGGTCAGTTTCGAGCCTGTGCCCAACAGGTATGTCTACAGCTTTACCGAGAAGGATACCGCGTCCATCCTGAAGGAGAAGGCGCATAGCCCGCGGGTCGACGCATCCCGCGGCTACCGCGTGGTCGAGGTTGCCGATCCCAAGGATACGTTGGAAGTCGCCACGGCGGCGGGCGGCGCGGCGCCTCTCAACACGCTTCCCGCGCTGAAGGACGACGAAGGCAACGAACGGCTCGTCGTGCCCGACGAATTCGCGGTGCAGTTCGCGCCCGGCGTCGCGCCGGCCAAGGCGGAAGCCGTGCTGGCCAAGATGGACCTTGCGATCAACCAGCGGTTTCGGACGCCCGGCTTCTACATGGTCGCGGTGCCGGAGGGTTATGCCCTGTTCCAGACCATGCGCATGGTATCCGGTCGCGACGACGTGGAGTTTGTCGAACCCAGCGAGTTCTCGACCGACGACCGTCTTCAGAGCGGCGGCGGCGCCGATCTGGTCGAGCTGCAATATCTTTGGGGCCTGCACAACACAGGCCAGACGGTCGATGGCGTCGCCGGGACAAAAGAGATCGACGTCAAGGCGTTGGCCGCCTGGAAGATCACCAGGGGAAGCCCGGACGTCGTCATCTGCGTCCTCGACACCGGCTGCGACATGACCCATGCCGACATCGCGCCCAGCCTGCTCGCCCGGCCCGCCGGGGAAAGCTGGAATTTCGTCTATCCGGCGGCAGGCGACACAACCGATCCCGACGGGCACGGCACGCATGTCTGCGGCACCGCGGCGGCGGCGGAAAACGGCGGCGGCATGGTCGGGCTCGCCCCCGGCTGCCGGCTGATGCCGCTGCAGGTGGAACTGATGGGCAGCACCGCCGACTACCAGCGACGCGCCGACGCCATCAATTTCGTCGCGCAGGCGGCGCGGACCAATCCGGGCAAGCGCTACGTGCTCAATATGAGCTGGAAAACCGCCGGCGACGTGACCAGCATCCGGAAGGCGATCGCCGGCGCCATCGAGACCGGCGTGGTGGTTGTCGCTGCCGCGGGCAACGACGACAGCGACATGGACAAGAACAGCCACTATCCGGCGAGCTATCCCGGTCTCATCGCCGTCGCTGCGCTCGATTCCAGCGGCCGGCGGGCCAGCTTTTCCAACTACGGCTCGCGCGTCGACATCGCGGCGCCGGGCGTCGGCATCTATTCGACCGTGCCCGGCCAATCCTATGCCTATCTGCAGGGGACCTCGATGGCGGCCCCGCATGTGACGGCCGCCGCCGCGCTGATCTGCTCGGCCCGCCCCAAGACAACGGTGGCGGAAGTGGTCCGGCTGTTGCGGGACAATGCGACCCCGGTTGAAAAGCTGAACCCGGTCTATTCAGGCAAGCTTGGTGGCGGCCTGCTCAACATCGCGGCAGCGCTCTCCAAGGCGGAGACGGCGGCCTATGCGGCAAAGCCGACGGGCAAGACGCTTCCGGCGGGCCACAGCGAAGCGGCGAGCAGCGGCAGGGCAGCGAAGATCCGCAAATCGTCGAAACCGCTGCGAGCGCCTCCACGGCTGTCCGGCAGCGACGTGGTGATCGCCGATCCGGTCGACCGCGACGGCAACGGCTCGCAGGTGCTCGGCGGCGACCGGCTCACCTTCGACGGCTATAAGCTGACCTGGCACGGCGCCAAGAGCAAGAGCTACGCATGCTTCTCCGGGCCGGCCGACGAGAGCGCCCGGGAATCGGAGAAGGATCTCGGTCCGACGCCGCAGGGCAAATACGCCATCGATCCCGCCAACATCGAAAAGCTCGCGTCATCGGATGCCTGGGGCTCCTTCCGCGTGCGCATCGAACCATACCAGGCGACGGTGGACCGGATGAAGACCTGCTTCAAGGTCATCCGCAGCGGCATGTATGTGCATGGCGGCAACGCTACCGGTTCGGCCGGCTGCATCGAGATCAACGACGATGCGGAAGAAACGGACTTCTTCGAGCGCCTGGCGAAATACGGACAGAAGCTGGAGCTCGAGGTCCGCTACGCCGGGGCGCGGGAGACCAAATACGAGGACAAGTCCTGCCCGTATTGAAGGCGGATTCGGAGCCGTCCCGTTCAGTCACAAAAAAGGGGGAGCACCATGAAAGACCTGGTTTGGTACTGGCTGGTCATTCTCGCCATATACCTCTTCTTCATTGCCATACTCGGATACAAGACGAGCTCCAGGCGGTGGTGGGGCATTCTCATCGACAGCCGCAACAAGGCCAGCCTGTCGCAATTCCAGCTGGTTCTGTGGACGACGCTGATCGTGCCGCTGTTCGCCGCCGTCGGTATCAAGAACGGCACCATGAACATCGTGCTGACGAACGAGATCCTTGCCCTGCTCGGCATCAGCCTGGCTTCAGCCGGCGGAGCCCTGATTATCAAGAGCAACAAGGCCGCAACCGAGCCGGATCCGGCGAAGTCCAAGGAGACTCTGACGGGGATACCCCGCCGCGGACTGCTGCAGGTCAATCCGGTTGCCGCCCAGGACAAGGCGGCCGGACAGGCCGGCACGCCGCAAGGGCCGAAATTCTCCGACATCTTCCTCGGCGAGGAGGTTGTCGACTACACCTATGTCGACATCTCCAAGGTGCAGATGTTCGTCTTCACCCTGGCTGCGGCAGTCGGCTATGGCTTCGTCCTGTGGGCTTGGAACTTCGCGCCACAGCCGCCGCCGGCCGGGGCCGCGCCGGGAACGGAGGCGCTCATTTCCTTTCCGCTGCTGTCGACGTCGCTGGTTACCCTCATCGGCATCAGCCATGCCGGCTATCTCGCGATGAAGGCGCCCAACAAGACGCCGGCGAAATAGCCGTGCACTGGGCGGAGCGGTTAGCGAAGGCGCTATTTCAGGCTGCCGTAGTTTAGTCTGACGCTGCCACAGCTTCACGCCGCGAAGGCGCCGGCGTTCCAGCGCTCGTTGATGCGCTCCTGCACCGCCAGCAGATGGGCGCGCATGGCCGTCTCCGCCGCGTCCGGGTCGCGCCGGGCGATCGCCTCGGCGATCAGCCGGTGCTCGGCGTCGCGCTTGGCGATGCGCTTCGGGCAGGTCGGCGCCGAGACCTGGACGATGCTGACGCGGGCGTCGACGCCGACCTGGCGCAGCATCCGGTAGAACTCCACCGCGAGATGGTTGCGCGCCGCGCCGGCGACGGCGAGGTGGAACGACAGGTCGACCTCGCCGGACGATGCGTCGGCGGGCGTCGTCGCCGTCTCGGTGATGCGGGCGATCTCCAGCGGCGAGGCGCGCAGCGACGCCAGCCGGGCGAGCCCCGGCTCCATCACCAGCCGCATCTCCAGCACTTCCAGCGGGTTGGTCAGCCGCACCAGCTCCTCGCTGTAGCGGGGCGACGCCGTCGGCGCGCGGCGCACGCGCGTCTGCTGCAGGTCGCCGGAGCGGCGCAGGATGTCCAGCGCCTTGCGCAGCTGGTGGCGCTTGACGTTGAGGATCTCGGCGAGGTCCCGCTCGGAAGGCAGCTTCTCGCCGTCCTTGCGGTACTCCCGGACGGCGTCGACGATCTCCTCGACACTGCCGAGCGCCGTGCGTGTGGCCAACGTGGTCAATCGAAAACCCTCGGTTGATTTGCGCCGGATTGCCGACCCGAAACTCTACCCGGCCGAACCATACAACCATCGCCTGTGGTCGTGAATGATCAACCAGTTCAACCAAAATACAAGATTCCCTGCCGGTTGACAACTTCGGTTGGGCAGTGGTTGAGTGTCGTGGTTGGCCTGCTTCGCGCCGTCATGTCGGTTGCCGCGACGGCTTTTCAAGGATGGGGCGGTATGAGCGAAGCCTACGACTACGTCATCGTCGGCGCCGGCTCGGCGGGCTGCGTGCTCGCCGCCCGGCTGAGCGAGGATCCGGGCGTCAGCGTGCTGCTGCTCGAGGCCGGCGACTGGGACCGCGACCCGATGATCCACGTCCCGCTCGGCTGGGGCAAGATCCTGACCGAGCGCCGCCACGACTGGATGTATTTCTGCGAGCCGGAGGCCAATGTCGGCGGCCGCAAGGTCGAGTGCGCGCGCGGCAAGGTGATCGGCGGCTCCTCCTCGACCAACGCCATGGCCTATGTGCGCGGCAACCGCGGCGACTACGACCGCTGGGCGGCCGGCGGGCTCGCCGACTGGTCGTTCGACAAGGTGCTGCCCTATTTCCGCAAGCAGGAAAGCTGGGAGAGGGGCGGCGGCGCGCTGCGGGGCGGCGACGGGCCGCTGACGACGCAGTTCTGCAAATACAAGGACGACCTCATCGAGGCCTTCGCCGAGGCCAGCCGCGAGGCCGGCTACCCGCAGACCGACGACTACAACGGCGCGGTCCAGGAGGGTTTCGGCCGGCTGCAGATGACGATCCGGCAGGGCCGCCGCTGCTCCGCCGCCACGGCCTATCTGCGGCCGGCGCTCAGCCGCAAAAATCTCACCGTGCTGACCGGGGCGATGGCGTCGAAGGTTCTGCTGGGCGAGGGACGCGCCAGCGGCATCCGCTACAGCCGCAACGGCACGACGCACGAGGTTTCGGCGCGGCGCGAGGTGCTGCTCGCGGGCGGCGTCATCAACTCGCCGCAGCTCCTGATGCTGTCGGGAATCGGCGGCGGCAGCGAGCTTGCGGCGCATGGCATAGAGCCGAAAGTCGAGGCGCCGGAGGTCGGCAAGAACCTGCAGGACCACGTCTCGGTCATCCTGATGTACCGCCGCCGCGTGCCGGGGCCGTTCTTCCGCATGATGCGGGCCGACAGGATCGGGCTGGATTTCGCCAGGACCTATCTCACCGGAAAGGGTTTTGCCGCAGACGTGCCGGGCGGCGTCGTGGCGTTCCTCAGGAGCGGGCCCGACCGGCCGCTGCCGGACGTGCAGCTGCTGTTCACCGCCGCGCCGCTGGCCGCCTGGCCGTATTTCCCGCCGTTCAAAAAACCCTTCGCCGACGGCTTCGCCACACGCATCGTCGCCGTCCAGCCGGAAAGCCGCGGGCATGTGGCGCTCGCGTCCGCCGATCCGGAGGCCGCGCCGCTCATCCACCAGAACTTCCTGTCGTCGCCGCGCGATTGGGAATCGCTGCGCGCCGGTTTCCGCATCGCCAGGAACCTCGCCGCGCAGCCGGCCATGCAGCCCTTCGTGGCTGCGGAATTCTTCCCGGGCAACGCGTGCGAGAGCGATGAGGAGATCGACGAGCACATCCGCCGCACCTCCATCACCGTGCATCACCCGGCCGGCACCTGCCGGATGGGAGCGGACGCCGGCTCGGTGGTCGATCCGCAGCTGCGGCTACGCGGCGTCGCGGGCCTGCGCGTAGTCGACGCCTCGGTCATGCCGGACCTGCCGGGCGGCAACATCAACGCCGCGGTGATCATGATCGCCGAGAAGGCGTCCGACCTGATCCGCCAGGGCGCGGCGCCGGGCTGAGAGGCGCGGCGGCCGGCCTCTCAACCAAAATACCACTGGTTTCATGGGCTTGGTCGGGCCGGAAAGCCGGGCGCGCTCCATGTCGCTTTTTGCAACAAACAAAAATCCATTGATAATCAGATGCATAGCAATTGTGCATGGAGGATCGGCGCGGGCCGATCACAATTTTCCGATTGCCAACCGAAAGGCCGATTCAGCGCTTGACGGTTGCAACCATGGTGTTACGGTTGAGTTGGTTGAACGATAAAAATGGGAGACCTCGACATGAGCGCCATGCCTCCGGCTAGCCAGATCGTCAGCAACAAGCAGGCGGCGCTGAAGTCGCTCTACGACGACCTCTATTCCAGGAACATGTTCCCGTTCTGGGCGCAGTCCGACAACATCGACCACGACGAGATCAAGCAGCTGATGGGGTCGGCGAAGGCCGTCCCGTTCGTGTGGGCCTACAAGGACATAGAGCCGCTGCTGCAGCGCGCCGCCGAGCTCGTCACCATGGACGACAGCGAGCGCCGCTCGCTCATCCTGGTCAATCCGGGGCTGGCGCCGAAGCGCGCCTCTGTCAGCACCATGTACACGGCCTACCGTCTGAACGATCCCGACGAGATCATGCCGCCGCACAAGCATTCGCCGAGCGCCATCCGCTTCGGCCTGACCGGGCAGGGCAACTTCACCGGCGTCGAGGGCGAGGACGTCGTCTTCGGCCCGGGCGACATGGTGCTGACCCCGAACGACGCCTGGCACAATCACGGCACGGTCGGCGGCGAGCAGGCGGTCAACCTGTCGGTGCTCGACCTGCCGCTGGTCGAGACGCTGCATGCCGTGCATTTCGACCACAAATACACCGAGATCGAGGACGGCAAGGAGGTCGTCAAGAAGGTGCAGACGGCGCGCTATCCCGGAGACTATTCGCAGCGCATCTACGGCGAGGGCGGGCTGATGCCGCGCTTCGTCGACCACAAGCGCGGCGGCGGCCTGTCGTCTCCCATGTATGTCTACCGCTGGGAGAAGATGCAGGAGGTGCTCGACCGCCACAAGGACTGGGACGGCGACCCGCATGAGGGCATCGTCGTCGACTATGTCGACCCGACCACCGGTGGCCCGGTGTTCCGCACTATCAATTTCTACGTCCAGATGCTGCGCCCCGGCGAGAAGACCCTGCCGCAGCGCGAGACGGCCAGCCTGCTGCTGGCGCCGTTCCGCGGCAGCGGCCATTCGATCATCGACGGCAAGCGCTACGACTGGAACCAGTTCGACACGCTCGCCGTGCCCGGCGGCTGCTGGGTCGAGCACGTCAACGGCTCCTCGACCGAGCCGGTGATCTTCTTCGGCGCCACCGACGCGCCTACCCAGAAGGCGCTGCTTCTCTACAAGCGCTGGGGCCGCAACGCCGCCGGCGACCTGCTGCGCTTCGCCTGACCGCCAAAAACCTGCGCGCGCCGCCCGCTTGGCGCGCAGGCTTTTCGTTCGAGTCCGGGCAGCAGGGGTGTCGTTTTGGTTTCCGCAGTCAACACCAAGCATATCGGCCATATCGACTGCCCCGGCGGCGGGCAGGTCTGGGTGGACGGCAACATCCTCTATATCGGCCACATGCGTCCGCCTAGCGGCACGACGCTGGTCGACATTTCCGATCCGCGCAATCCCAAGAAGATCACGACGATCGACGTCCCGCCGGGCTGGCACTCGCACAAGGTGCGGGCCAAGGACGGGCTGATGATCATCAACCACGAGCGCTTCGGCAGCGAAGGCCCCGCCGATTTCGGCGGCGGCCTCGCCATCTACGACACGTCGCGGCCGGAAGAGCCGAGGCTGATCTCGAAATGGCTGACCGGCGGCAAGGGCGTGCACCGCTACGACTATGACGGCCGCTACGCCTACATCTCGCCGACGGCGGACGGCTATGTCGGCAATATCGTCATGATCCTCGACCTCGTCGATCCAGCGAACCCGGTCGAAGTGGGGCGCTGGTGGATCCCCGGCCAGTGGACCGGCGGCGGCGAGGAATATCCCTGGCACGACTACGTCACGCCGCGCTGCCATCATCCGCTGCGCATGGGCGACCGGCTCTATGTCAGCTACTGGCACCACGGCCTGTTCATCCTCGACATCTCGGACATGAGCCGGCCGAAGCTGGTCGGTCATCTGAATTCCAGCCCGGCCTTCCCGCACCCGACGCACACCTGCCTGCCGATCCCGCAGCCGCTGAAGGGCCGCAACATCATGGTGGTGGCCGACGAGGACGTGGCCAAGCTGCGCCCGCACGCGCCGGCCTTCACCTGGATCTACGACATCACCGACGAGACCAACCCGCTGCCGATCTCGACCTTCCAGGTTCCGGGCATCGACCCGGACGGCGCGCCGCAGCCGCCGATGACGGGCTGCCACCAGCCGTCGGAGCGCTTCAGCGGCACGATCATCCCCTTCGCCTGGTTCGCGCAGGGGCTGCGCCTGGTCGACATCGCCGATCCGTTCGCGCCGAAGGAGGTGGGCCACTTCCTTCCCGACGCGCCGGCCGGCGCCGAGCGCGCCTCGTCCAACGACGTCACCATCGACGAGCGCGGCATCCTCTATCTGATCGACCGCATCCGCGGCGTCGACATCATCGAAACCAGCGTGTTCTGAGGGAGGGCCGCGTGTCGGACAGCGCCAGGAAATCGGCAACGCATTACGCGATCGGCAACAAGAACCCGAACCTGCCCTTCCACCCAGCGGTGCGCGCCGGCGACTACATCTTCGTCTCGGGCCAGGTGCCGAAGGACGAGAACAACGACATGATCGACGGCACGATCGAGGAGGAGACGGTGGCGACGCTGAAGACCATCGAGCGCATCATCGCGCATGAGGGCGCGACGCTCTCCGATGTCGTGCGCATCACCACCTACCTTCAGGACGTGCGCGACTTCGGCCGCTACAACAAGGCCTTCACCGCGGCGATCGGCGACGCGGTGCTCGCCCGCACCACGGTCGAGGCGCGCGCCGTCATCAACACCAAGATCGAGATGGACGCGATCGTCTACAAGCCGCTGCCGGCGGCGAAATCCTGATCGAACCGCAACGCATTCGAGGAGACGCAAGGCATGTACAAACTTCTGGGGCGCCAGACCTCCGGCAACGTCCAAAAGATCATCTTCATGTTGGAGGAACTCGGGGCCGGCTATGACCGGCAGGATTACGGCCGCCAGTTCGAGAACACGCAGACGGCCGAATACAAGGCCCTCAACCCGACCTCGAAGGTGCCGACGCTGGTCGACGGCGAGACCGTGATCTGGGAGTCGAACACCATCCTGCGCTACCTCGCGAACGGGAAGGGCGCCCATCTGACGGGCGCGACCGCGGCGGAAAAGACCGAGGTCGAGCGCTGGATGGATTTCCTGCTCGCCGCCGTCAACCCCGGCTATCTCGCCGCCTTCAAGGGCGCGAAGCTCACCCCGGAGGAGCAGACCGCCGACTACAAGGAGCAGGTCAAGGATCTGGTCGCCCAGCTCAGGATCATCGACGGGCACCTGGCCGGCAGGGATTTCCTGGCGCTCGGCAAGCTCACCATCGCCGACATCGCCTGCGCCCCGATCCTGAAGCGCTGCATCGACTTCAAGATCGAGCGGCCCGCCTTGCCGAACCTGGAGCGCTGGGTGGTGGCGATGGCCGAGCGGCCGGCCTTCAAGGTCGCCACCGGCGCCGCGCCGGCAGCGCCCAAGGCGGCCTGACGATGATCCGGCGCGTCGCCCTGATCGGCCTGGGGACGATGGGACCCGGCATCGCCGCGCGGCTGTCGCGCGGCGGGCTGTCGGTCTGCGCCTATGACGTCTCCGAGGCGGCGGTCGAGCGCGCCAGGGGCATGCTGCCGGTCGCGGGCGACGTGCTCGACCGGCTGGGCATCGCTGTCCCTTCTTCCGGCGAGGGCGGCGTGCGCTTCGCCGCCTCGATCGCCGAGGCGGTGGACGGCGTCGATCTGGTCATCGAGAACGTGCCGGAAAACATCGACGTCAAGGCCGAGACCTACCGCGCCATCGATCCGCTGGTCGCGCCGGAGGTGATCGTGGCCTCCGACACGTCGGGAATCCCGATCACCAAATTGCAGGCGCATATCTCCCACCCCGAGCGCATGGTCGGCATGCACTGGTCCAACCCGCCGCACATCATCCCGATGATCGAGGTGATCGGCGGCGAACGGACCGCGCCGGAGACGGTCGCCGCCATACGCGACCTGATCCGCTCGATCGGCCTGCTGCCGGTGGTGGTGAAGAAGGACGTGCCGGGTTTCGTCGAGAACCGCGTGCTCTATGCGCTGCTGCGCGAGGCGGTCGATCTCGTCGAGCGCGGCGTCATCGACGCCGAGGACCTCGACACCTGCGTCTCCTGGGGCATCGGCTACAAGATCGCCGCCATCGGGCCGATGGCGCTGCTCGATATGGCCGGCCTCGACATCTACAAGTCCGTCTCGTCCTTCCTCAATGCGGATCTCTCCAACCGCGCCGACATCTCGCCGCTGGTGCTGGAGAAGGCGGCGGCGGGCAAGCTCGGCATCAAGTCGGGCGAGGGAATGTTCAGCTACACGCCCGAAAGGATAGCCGCGCTGCAGAAGGAGCGCGCCGGCAAGCTCGTCGCCATCCGCCGAATTCTAGAAGGCCGGGAGTGAGCGATGCGACCGGCTGTGAGGGAGGCACGTCGGACTGATCATCGGGAGGCTTGGCAGGTTGCACGCGCCGCCGGCGGTGCCCTGCACACCGTCCTCGGCATCGCGCTGCTGTTCGTCGTCGCCGTCAACGTCTTCAACGCCACCGGCCGCTACCTCTTCGGCATGTCGATGACCGGAGCCGACGAGCTCATGGTCTATACCGTCGTGTGGATGGTCATGGCCGGCGCGGTGCTGGCGCTGGCCAGGCGCGAGCACATCAGCGTCAACCTGCTGCCGTCCTACGCCACCGGCCGCTGGCGGCACCTGCTCAACGCCATCCACGACGCAGCCGCGCTGTTCGCCTGCGCCTACGCGACCTATGCGTCCTACCTGTTCCTTGTCAGGATCGCGCGGCTCGGCACGACAAGCATGGGCCTGGGCATCCCTATGACCGTGCCGCATGCGGCGCTGGTCGCGGGTTTTGCCGGGCTCGCTATCGTCGCTGGGGTCCTGCTCGTCCGCGACCTCGATGCGCTCGTCCGCAACGGACCTGAAGGGGGGCATGCATCATGATCGCCTCCCTCGCGGCTCTGCCCATCGTCCTGCTGGCGCTCGGCACGCCGGTCTTCCTGGTGTTCCTCGCCGCCGTCGCGGTGACCTTCCTGTTCGTTCTGCCGACGCCGCCGCTGGCGCTGCACCAGGTGATGTTCGGCGGGCTCGACAATTATGCGCTGCTCGCCATCCCCTTCTTCATCTTCGCCGGCGAGCTGATGGGCACCAGCGGCATCGCCGCGCGGCTGATCACCTGGGTGCTGGCGCTGGTCGGCCGGCTGCCGGGCAGCCTCGGCGTGTCGACGGTCGGCGCCTCGGCCGTCATCGGCGCAATCTCCGGCTCCAGCGTCGCGGCGGTCGCCGCGCTCGGCAAGACGCTCTACCCCAAGCTGGAGAGCGCCGGCTACGGCAAGGAGCGCTCGGCCGGGCTGCTCGCCTCCAGCGGCGCCATCGACATCGTCATCCCGCCCTCGATCGCCATGATCCTGTACGGGCTGGCGGCCGAGCAGTCGATCCCGCGGCTGTTCATCGCGGGCATCCTGCCCGGCCTGCTGATCGCCGCGCTGATGTCGATCTTCATCGTCATCGTGGCGATCGTGCTGAAGATCCCGGTCGTCGGCCGCTTCGATCCGGCGGTCGCCTGGCGGGCCACCAAGGACGCCTTCGCGGCGCTGCTGATGCCCGTCTTCGTGCTCGGCGGCATTTATAATGGCTGGTTCTCGCCGACCGAGGCCGGCGGCTTCGCCTGCCTGTACGCCATCCTGGTGGCGCGCTTCGTCTATCGGACGATGGGCTGGGCCGACATCGTGCGCGCCGCCGGCAATTCGGCGCTGCTGTCGGCGCAGATCCTGGTGATCGTGGCGACCGCCGGCGTCGTCACCTGGGTGCTCACCACGCAGGGCGTGCCGCAGGCGATCGTCGCCTGGATCGAGGCGCTGGAGATGTCGACCTTCAGCTTCCTGCTCGCGGTCAATTTGGTGCTGCTGGTCATCGGCTGCTTCGTCGACCCGACCTCGGCGATCCTGGTGTTCGCGCCGCTGCTGGTGCCGATCGCCATCTCGCTCGGCATCGACCCGATTCATTTCGGCATCGTCATGACGGTCAACCTGGCGATCGGCATGTTCACGCCGCCCTTCGGCCTCAACATCTTCGTGGCGCAGTCGGTCACCGGTCTGCCCGCCCATTCGCTCTATCGCGGCGTGCTGCCCTTCGTGGCGGTGCAGATCGCCGCGCTCGTCATCATCACCTATGTGCCGGCGATCTCGCTGGCGCTCGGGCGATCGCTTTGAACAAGAAAAAGGGGAACCCGATGCTGCGCACACTCCTGAAAGCCGCCGCCCTCGGCACCGCGATCGGCCTGGCCTGCATGGCATCGCTGCCGGCGGCGGCGCAGAGCACGATGAAGCTCGCCTCCGCCACCATCAACGACGTCCAGCACGAGTGGCAGAAGGTGTTCGCCGAGGAGCTGAAGAGCAGGGTCGGCGATGCGGTGAAGACCGAGATCTATCCGGCGAGCCAGCTCGGCTCGATCCCGCGCATGGCGGAAGGCGTGCTGCTGGGCACCATCGAGGCCTTCACCACGCCGACCTCCTTCATGACCAACGTCGATCCGCGCTTCCAGGCCTTCGACGTGCCCGGCCTGTTCAAGACGCCGCAGGACGTCGACGCCGCCGTACACGACCCCGAATACCGCGCCCATCTGGAGGAGATGTTCCTTGACAAGGGGTTGCGCGTCATCGGCGCCATCTACAACAGCCCGACGGTGGTCTTCACCATGAAGCCGGTGACGACGCTGGACGGGCTGAAGGGCCTGAAGATCCGCACCTTCGCCTCGCCGATGCAGATCAAGCCGATGGAGCTGGTGGGGGCGACGCCGCTGCCGCTGGCGCTGACGGAGGTCATCCCTCAGCTCGAATCCGGCGGGCTAGACGGCATGCTGGTCGGCATGCCGATCCTCACGGCATTCAAGTACTACGACGTCGGCAAGAACATCACCGATCTGCGCTTCGCCGAGATCGTCTCCGTCACCGTCGTCAACGAGGACTGGTTCCAGGCGCAGAGCGAGGAGGTCCGGAAGGCCATCGTCGAGGCCGGCCGGGCCGCCGAGACGTCGGTCTTCCAATGGGGCGTCGACAACGTCCAGAAGACCTACAAGGTCTGGGCCGACAATGGCGGCGTGGTCAACGAGCTGTCGGCCGAGGACCAGGCCAGGATGGAGAGCGAGTTCCAGGCGCTGGCCGCGACGCTGGTCGAGGCCGATCCGAGCGTGAAGGCCGAGTACGAGCGGCTGAAGGCGCTCGTCCACGCGAAGGCGGCACAGTGAGCGCCGCCGCTCCTCAGTCGCAGACGATGCGCTCGGTGCCGGCGCGGCAGGTGACGCCGAGCACCGGCGCGGAAGTGTCGCGGCCGGGCACGATCTGCGCGCGGGTGGCATATGCGCGCCCCGCTCGGCCGCACCACAGCCGCTCGACCGGCAGGTTCTCGCGCTTGTCGTTGAGGGCCGCAAGCGTTCCGGTGGCCGGATCGCGCCACAGCTCGATCTCAGCCGACGTGCCGGGCGCCACCGTGACGAGTTCCAGCGAATACCAGTGCGCGACCTCGGCGTGGCAGGCGATCGCCTCCCGGTCGGCATTGGTCACCGTCAGCGGCAGCCGCGTCAGGCCCTCCGTGCCGATCCTGACAGCGATCGGCCGCAGTTCGACGGCGGAGGCGGACGAGGCAAGGACGACGGAAATTGCGAGGGCGAGGCGGAACATGGATTTCCTGAGTCTGGAGTAGAAAGTCGGACAACTCTAAATCGCTTCGGCGCAAAAACAATAACAAAGTGGGATCATCAAACAATAGGAGGACTACAAATGAAATCGTTGAAGGCAAGTGTAAGTGCAATACTGTTGAGCGGCCTGCTGATGGGCGGGGCGTTCGCCGGCGAGGTGAAATCCATCGCCATCCTCACGCCCGAGGAGGGCACCGACTACGGCTGGAACCAGCAGGGCGTGGCGGCGGCGAAGGCCGCGGCGGAAGCCGCCGGCATCGAGGTCATCGTCGCGCAGGGCCTCGGCTACGGCGACGTGCGGCCGACGCTGCGGGAGCTGGCCGAAGAGGGCGCAAGCCTGCTCATCGCCCATGCCAGCGGCTACAACACCTCGGCGCCCGAGATCGCCAACGAGCTGAAGGTGCCCGTGGCGATCGTCGACACGCCGGATGCGCTGAAGAAGGGCCTCGTCGCCGACTACACGCTGAGCGGCCACGAGGGCGCCTATCTCGCCGGACGGCTCGCCGCCAAGATGAGCCGTTCGAAGACGGTCGGCATCGTCGTCTCCGGCGAGCCGCCGTCCTGGAACTCGCAGTCGGCGGCGTTCGCCCAGGGCGTCAAGGCCGAGAACCCGGAGGTGAAGGTCACCTATGCGGTGATCGGCCCGGCCGCCTACAGCGACGCGGCCGGCGGCAAGCGCGTCACCGAAAGCGTGATCGCGGCCGGCGCCGACATCATCTTCGGCCAGGGCAACGGCTCCAGCTTCGGCATGCTGCAGGCGGTGGAGACGACCAAGGCGGCCGATGGCGGCAAGGTCCATTTCATCGACGTGATCGGCGACAAGACGGCGATCGACAAGGGTTTCCTGCTCACCTCGGTGATCTGGGACATCACGCCGGTCTACGCCGCGATGATCGCCGACCTGAAGGCTGATACTTTCGGCACCAAGCGTTATGCGATCGGCCTGAAGGACGACTCGGTCAAGCTGCTCAAGACGGGGGAAATCCCGGACGACGTCTGGTCGCAGGTCCAGGCGCTGCGCGAGGATGTCCTCTCCGGCAAGATCAAGGTCGAGCCGGTCTTCGAGGCCAGTGCCGTGCGCGCCTTGATGACCAACGTCACCGAGTGACCGCAAGAACTGCCGGAGGGGCGTCTCGAGCGCCCCTCCGGCACCGGTTGCGGCGAACTCCGCGGATTCCATGACCAGCGCATCTCCACCCCGGCCGGCCGGCAAGCCGGACCTCGTCACGCTCGAGCGGGTGACCAAAAGGTTCCCCGGCATCGTCGCCAACAACGCCGTCGACCTGTCGATCCGCGCCGGCGAGGTGCATGTGCTGCTCGGCGAGAACGGCGCCGGCAAGTCGACGCTGATCGGCATGCTGTCGGGGCTGCAGCAGCCGACGGAAGGCCGCATCCTGGTGGGCGGGACCCCGACGCCGATCACCTCGCCGCGCCATGCGCTGGCGCTGGGCATAGGCACGGTGTTCCAGCACATGATGCTGGTGCCGACGCTGACTGTGGCGGAGAACCTGCTGCTCGGCGGCTCGTGGTGGCGCCGGCCGAAGGCCGGGGAGCTGCAGGCGCGCGCCGCCGAGATCGGCCGCACCCTCGGCATTTCCGTCGACCTGGGCGCACGGGTCGAGGACCTGTCGCTGGGCGAGCAGCAGCAGGTCGAGATCCTGCGGGCGCTCTTGCGCGACAGCCGGCTGCTCATCCTCGACGAATCCACCTCGATGCTGACGCCGAAGGGCATCGACGACCTCGGTGCGCTGATGCGGCGCCTGGCGGAAAAGGGGCTGGCGATCGTCTTCATCACCCACAAGCTCAAGGAGGCGGCCGCCTTCGGCGACCGCATCTCGGTGCTGAAACTCGGCCGCAAGGTCGGCGAGATCACGCCCGAGCGGCTGCGCAGCCTGGGCGAGGACGAGATCGTCGCGGAGATCGTCGAAATGATGTTCGGCGCGAGGGCCGGCGGCGACCCCGAAGAGGCGCAGCGGACGGCACGGGCCTTCCCGGAGGCCGTCGCGCCGCTGCTGGAGGTGCGCGACCTCGCGGTGCCGGCCGGTTCGGGCACGCCGGGTCTCTCCGGCGTCTCCTTCGCCGTCCGGCCGGGCGAGATTCTTGGCATCGCCGGCATCGACGGCAACGGCCAGAAGCAGCTCGCCGAAGCATTGGCCGGGCAGCTTGCAGCGAGCGGCGGCACGATCCGGCTGGCTGGCGACGCCATGGACGGGCTCGGCGTCGGCGAGCGCCACCGCAAGGGGCTGCGCTATCTCACCGACGACCGGCTGGGCGAGGGCACTGTCGGCAGCTTCCCGGTGTCGATCAACTTCTTCCTCAAGCAGATCGGCACGCCGCCATTCTGGCGCAACGGCATCGAGCAGACCGCGGCGATCGACAAGCGCGCCGGCGAGCTGGTGCGCGCCTATGATGTCAGGACTCCAAGCCTGGAGACGCCGATCGGCAGGCTGTCCGGCGGCAACATCCAGAAAATCCTGATCGCGCGCGAGTTTGCCGACGGCGCCCGGGTCGTCATCTTCAACAAGCCGACCTACGGGCTCGACCTGGCGAATACGCTGGCGACCCGCCAGCGCATCCGCGACATCGCGACGGGTGGCGCAGCCGTGCTGCTGATCTCCACCGACCTCGAGGAACTGCTCGGCATGTGCGACCGCATTTCGGTGATGGCGTCCGGCGCGCTGGTCGGCACGGTCGACAATGCCGCCGACGCCCGTACCCGTGTGGGACGGCTGATGATCGGGCTGGCCGCATGAGCATCGACACGACACGAGCCTCCGACATGGCGACGATCGAGCAGTCCGCCGCCGCGGCAGGTCGCGGCCACCTGCAGCGGCGCGTGCTGATGACGCTGGGTCCGATCCTGGCGGCGCTGGTGCTCGCCGGCTGCATCCTGCTTGCCGTCGGCGTCAATCCGCTCGCCTATTACGGCTTCGTCGTCGAGCGCGGCCTTCTGTCTCCGACCGGCATCCAGCAGACGCTGACCCGGATGGCGCCGCTGCTGTTCATCGCCGCCGGGCTGATCGTCGCCTTCCGGGCCGGCATGTGGAATCTCGGCGGTGACGGGCAGTTCCTGCTTGGCGCCGTCATCGCGGCGGCGTCGGCGCCGGTGCTGGTGCAGGTGCTGCCGGCCTGGCTGGCGCTCGCCTGCGCCTTTCTCATGGCGACGGCCGTGGCCGTGTCGTGGTCGCTGGTGCCGGCGCTGCTGCGCGCCTATCAGGGCGTCAACGAGATCATCACCACGCTGATGATGACCTTCCTCGGCACCTCCTTCGCCAATGTGCTGGTCAAGCTCGCCTTCCTCGATCCGGCTACGACCGTGCCGCAGACGCGCACGCTGCCGGTCGAGGACCGGCTGCCGCGGCTGTTCGACACCACCATCACCAGCGGGCTGCTGTTCGGGCTCGTCGCCATCGTGGCGGTCCATCTGGTCATGACGCGGACCGCCTTCGGGCTGAAGCTGCGGGTGGTCGGCGCCAATCCGAAGGCGGCCATCCATGTCGGGCTCGGCGTGCCGGGGCTGACCGTCGCCGTCTTCGCCATCTCGGCCGGACTGGCCGGGCTCGGCGGCGCCATCGACGTGATCGGCGTGCAGGGCAATGTGCGGGCCGACTGGAACCCGGGCTACGCCATGGCGGTGATCCCGGCGGTGTTCCTCGCCCGCATGAACGGTTTTGCCGCCATCGGTTTCGTGTTCCTGCTGTCTGTCCTGTCGATCGGCGGCGAGAGCGCGGCGCGCCGGCTGGGCGTGCCGCACCATTTCACGCTGGTGCTGGTCGCCATCGTGCTGATCATGCTGGCGCTCGCCGAATACATCGACCACCGCTTCACCAGGGCGCGGAGGGCCTGACGCGATGACCGGGCTGTTCAGCGAAGTTTTTCTCGGCGCGCTGCTGTTCGGCGCCGTCACCGCCGCCATCCCGCTGCTGCTTGCCGGCCTCGGCGAGCAGATGTCGGAAAAGGCCGGCGTGCTCAACATCGGCATCGAGGGCATGATGATCGGCGGCGCCTATCTCGGCTTCGTCGCCGCCTTCTATTCCGGGTCGCTGTGGCTGGGTTTCCTCTTCGGCGCCTGCGCCGGCATCGCCGTGGCGGCTCTCATGGCGCTGCTGTGCGTGAGGCTGGGCCTCAACCAGATCGTCATCGGCATCGGGCTGACGCTCGGGCTGGAGGGGCTGACCGCTCTGCTCCACCACTTCCAGTTCTCGCGCAGCTATCCGCGCCTGCCGGCGGCGGAGCGGACCGAAATCCCGCTGCTCGCCGACATTCCGGTGCTCGGGCCGGCGCTGTTCCGTCACCACCTCGTCGTCTATCTGGCGATCGCGCTGGTCTTCGTCATGATCTACGTCTACCGCCGCACCCAGCTCGGGCTCAATTTGCAGGCGGCCGGCGACAAGCCGGCGGCGCTCGACGTCGCCGGCGTCGACGTCATCCGGACGCGCACCGTCGCCGTGCTGTTCACGGGCGCGCTCGCTGGTCTGGGCGGCGCCTATCTCGCCAATGTCGGCGCCGGCATCTTCATTCCCTTCATCACCAACGGTGCCGGCTTCCTCGGCATCGTGCTGGCGATGCTGGCGCGCGGGCGGCCGGTGTGGGTGCTGCTCGGTGCGCTGCTGTTCGGGCTCTGCCTGTCGCTGACGACGGCCATGCAGGTCGCCGGCATCAACATTCCGACCGATGTCATCCAGATGCTGCCGTTCCTGGCTGTCATGGTGATGCTCGTGGCGTTCGGCCGCCGCGGCAGCCTGCCGGCGGCGCTGGGCATACCCTATGAGCGCGGGGCGCGCTGAGGACGATCAACCGATCCGGCGCGCAGGGAACCGCGCCGCAACAAGGAGGCGACGATGTCAGACACCAAGGTTTATCTGCTGGACGGCGGTTCGCTGGTGCTCGACGGCTACCATGTCTACTGGAACCGCGGGCCGGGGGGCGAGGTGCGCTTCCCCGTCTATTCGATCCTCATCGAGCACGCCGAGGGCCGCTTCCTCATCGACACCGGCTACGACTACGACCACGTCATGAAGGTGCTGCCTTTCGAGAAGCCGATCCAGAGCAAGGACCAGACCATTCCGGGCGCGCTGGCCCTGCTCGGGCTGGAGCCGAAAGACATCGACGTGGTCGTCAACTCGCACTTCCATTTCGACCATTGCGGCGGCAACAAGTATTTTCCGCATGCCAAGAAGATCTGCCACAGGAGCGAGGTGCCGCAGGCCTGCAACCCGCTGCCTTTCGAGCATCTCGGCTATTCCGACCTGAGCTTTTCGGCGGAGGCGGCGGAGGCGCGCGGCGCCACCCAGCAGCTTCTGGAGGGCACCACCCGCGCCAACTCGACCTTCGAGGGCATCGAGGGCGACGTCGACCTCGCCAAGGGTGTCAAGCTGATCGCCACGCCCGGCCATTCGATCGGCCACTACAGCTTGATGGTGCATTTCCCCAAGCGCAAGCCGATCCTGTTCACCATCGACGCGGCCTACACGCAGAAGAGCCTGGAGACGCTGTGCCAGGCGTCCTTCCACATCGACCCGGTCGCCGGCGTGGACTCGATGCGCCGGGTGCGCAAGCTTGCCGAGGACAACGAGGCCGAGCTGCTCTATTCGCACGACATGGAGAACTTCAAGACCTACCGCACCGGCACCCAGTTCTACGGCTGAGGCCGGCCATTCCCGGAGAGCGACAATGCGATATCCCGACCACGCCGAGCCGGTCGTCACCCTCACGTCAGGGCCGGTCAATGCCTATGCCGCCGTGCTGCGGGGGCTGGGGCGGACCGTGCTCTACGACTACGATCCGGCGTTCCAGCGCTTCTATGAAAGCGTGGTCGGCAAGGCGCAGGAGGCGATGCGGCTGTCGAACCGGCCGGTGATCCTGCATGGCGAGCCGGTGCTGGGGCTGGAGGCCGCGGCCGCGTCGCTGATCGCGGCGGACGACGTGGTGCTCAACCTTGCCTCCGGCGTCTACGGCAAGGGTTTTGGCTACTGGGCCAAACGCTACTCGCCCCATCTCCTGGAGATCGAGACGCCGTACAACGAGGCGATCGATCCGCAGGCAGTCGCCGACATGCTGAAGAGGCATCCGGAGATCACCATCGTCTCGGTCTGCCATCACGACACGCCGTCGGGCACGATCAATCCGATCGACGAGATCGGCGCGCTTGTTGCGGCGCACGGCGCCTACCTGATCGTCGACGCCGTCTCCTCCTTCGGCGGCATGAAGACCCACCCCGAGGACTGCAAGGCCGACATCTACGTCACCGGGCCGAACAAGTGCCTCGGCGCACCTCCCGGCCTGACGCTGATGGGTGTCAGCGACCGCGCCTGGGCCAGGATGAAGGCCAACCCGGCGGCGCCGCGCGCCTCCATGCTCAGCATTGTCGACTGGGAGAACGCCTGGTCGAGGGAGAAGCCGTTCCCGTTCACGCCCTCGGTCGCCGAGGTCAACGGGCTGGACGTGGCGCTCGACCTCTATCTCAACGAAGGCCCGGAAGCGGTGTGGGCGCGCCATGCGCTGACGGCAAAAGCGACGCGCGCCGGGGCGCTAGCCATGGGCCTGTCGCTGTGGCCGGCGAGCGAGGCGATCGCCTCGCCGACCACGACGGCGATCCGCACCCCCGAGGGGATCGACGAGAAGGCGCTGCGCCAGGCTGCGCGCGAGCGCTACGGCGTCGTCTTCTCCTCAGGGCGCGGCGAGACGCTGGGGAAACTCACGCGCATCGGCCACATGGGTCCGACGGCCCAGCCGATCTACGCCGTGGTGGCGCTGACGGCGCTGGGCGGCGCGCTCAGCGCGGCCGGGATGAAGCTTCCCGTCGGCAGGGGGATCGACGCCGCGCTGGCGGTGATCGACGCCGACGGCACGAATTGAACTGGACAAGGAGACGGGTCACATGAGCGACAGGCTTGCAGGAAAGATTGCCCTGGTAACCGGGGCGGCGCAGGGCATCGGCAAGGCCATCGCGGCAAGGCTTGCCGCCGACGGCGCGACCGTGGTGATCAGCGACGTCAATGCCGAGGGCGGCAAGGCTGCAGCCGCCGCGATCGGCGGCAGGGCGCAGGCCATCGCCGCCGACGTCTCCGACGCCGCGTCGGTGAAGGCGCTGTTTTCGGAGATTCAGACGCTCGGCGGCATCGACATCGTCGTCAACAATGCCAGCATCGTGCCCTTCGTCGCCTGGGACGAGGTCGACCTCGCCCATTGGCGGAAGATCATCGACGTCAACCTGACCGGCACCTTCATCGTCACGCGCGCCGCGACCGACCAGATGCGCGCCGCCGGCAAGGCCGGGCGGGTCATCAACATCTCCTCCAACACCTTCTTCGCCGGCACGCCGAACATGGCGGCCTATGTGGCGGCCAAGGGCGGCGTCATCGGCTTCACCCGGGCATTGGCGACCGAGCTCGGCAAATACAACATCACCGCCAATGCGGTGACGCCGGGCCTGATCGAGAGCGAGGGCGTCAAGGCGAGCCCGCACAACGAGGCCTTCGGCTTCGTTGAGATGCTGCAGGCGATGAAAGGCAAGGGCCAGCCGGAGCACATCGCCGACGTGGTCGCCTTCCTCGCTTCCGACGATGCGCGCTGGATCACCGGCCAGACCATCAATGTCGATGCCGGCATGGTTCGGCACTAGAGCGGTTCGGTTTCGTCGGTCGGCGGGACGAATTCATGTCCTGTATTTTTTCGCAAGATCCCGGCGAAAAGCTGCACGGTTTCACTGGAATTTCGCTAAGGTCCGTCGGAATTTCAGGCCAGGACGGCCCGAAAAACAGTGCTTCGGAGCCCTTCCGACGGCCTTGATCGATGCCTGCGCATGGCGGGCGAGGCAAGTGGGGGCGGCTCTCCGCCCGACCTGACCAGCCTCGCTTGCCACTCGCCGCCCCGCCCTTTACGCGAGGCGCGCGGTGAATCACGTTTGAGGGGATACCGAGTTGGAAGCAGGATTTGACGCGTCGATGCTCGACCGGGAGACCGTTGCCGCCCTGATCGCCGGTCTGCTGTTCACGGGCGTCGTCTCCGGAACGCTGGCCGGCCTGCTCGGCGTCGGCGGCGGCATCGTCATCGTGCCGGTGCTGTTCTGGGTGCTGACGCTGCTCGACTTTCCGGACGAGGTGATCAGCCACCTGGCCGTGGCGACGTCGCTTGCCGTCATCATCCCGACCTCGATCTCGTCGATGCGGGCGCACAACAAGCGCGGCAATGTCGACCGCTCGCTGCTCAAGCTGTGGGGGCCGGCGATGTTCGTCGGCGCGCTGATCGGCGGCATCCTGTCGAAATACATCCCCGGCGGCGGGCTGCGCCTGGTCTTCGGCGTGGTCGGCGTTCTGGTCGCCGTCAACATGGCGCTGCCCAGGGCGCTGGTCCTGGCCGAGCACCTGCCGAAGAGCGGCCTCGTCAACCGGGCGATTGCCACCGTCATCGGCTTCATCTCGTCGCTGATGGGCATCGGCGGCGGCACGCTGTCGGTGCCGACGCTCGCCGCCTTCTCCTTTCCCGTCCACCGCGCCGTCGGCTCTTCGGCCGCGCTCGGCCTGCTGATCGCCGTACCGGCGGTCGCCGGCTTCATCTGGGCAGGGCTCGACGTCGCCGACCGGCCGCCATTCAGTCTCGGCTATGTCAGCCTGCCGGCGGCGGCGATCATCGCGCCGACCAGCTTCCTGCTGGCGCCGCTCGGCGCGCGCATCGCCCATGCGCTCAACGCCCGCTACCTGAAGCTCGCCTTCGCGGTCTTCCTGGCGCTGACGTCGGCCCGCATGCTGCTGTCCTGAGAAGGACGCGCGATTCGCGCTCGGCGTCAGGCTGAAATCGCAGGGGTGGGCGGCGAGCGGCCGGATCGGTCCGCCGGTCCGACCAATGTCGCCGGCCGGCCATCCGTCATGCCGTTCGGCCGACGGAAACGGAAAATCATCGGGTTTTTTCCGCCCGCCCCGCCCAATTCACGCTGATTTCACGCTGGCCCTGCGAAACATGCTCCATCAACACCGCGCAGGAGGGGAGCATGCCAGATCATCTCACGCACCGGTTCGATTTATCGATCCCGGACGAGCTGGACCCGACGGCCAAAGTGCGTATTCCCGGCATTCAGGCGCCGGCCCGCCAGCGACCTTCGGTCCGCATCTGGACGGAAGGAAAATGGGCGCCCGCCGAATATCCGGTGCCGCGGGGACCGGGGCGGCGGCCCGAACGGCCTTCGGCCCGCTGGGCCAGGCTGGCGATCCGTCGGAACATGCGTCGCTCGGACACTCCGGAGCAGTCGCCGCGCATGATCCTGCAGGTCGCCAACCAGAAGGATAGAAATGTCGAAGTTGTCATCACCCGGGAGCGCGGCGGGCTTGCGCGCATCTCGGCGCGTCATGCCCGCGATTGACGAGGCTGGCTGGAAATCGGCGGGTCTGTGGCGCCACGGCGCATTGCGCTGTGGCGAGGACGGGTATGCCGCCGGGCTCGCATTGCCAAGGTGCTCCTTGCAACACAGCACCGGTCGGCGGGGGCCGGCTGCAGGGACGGATCGTGGCCTCCCACACGATCCGTCCCGTCTTCCGGCAGGCGGACCCGGCCGGATATACCGCCGTTTTTCCTTGCTTTGATCCGTGGCCGCGACCACGGTCCCGCCGTATGCCGGCGACAGCGATTGCTGCGAAGCAGGGGTGGAGGGCTGCCCGCCGCCGGTCGTACTGACAGGCCGGCGTCGGGTCGAATTTCAGGCGGAGCAGGCGCGCAGCACCCGCTCCCTGGTCGGACTGGCATGACAGAAGAGGGCGATTGACCATGCGACACGGGGAAGACACCAACTACGAAGCGTTGGTCAATCACCGGCGGAACTACGGGGCGCAGCGGCAGACCGAGGGCTGTCCCGTTATGGAGAAGAAAAGCGCCATCGAGAAGAAGAGCGCCTCCGGGGCTGCGTTGCGCGAGCGTCTTCTCTTTCCCGACCTCGCCGACAGGCCGATAAGCCTGATGGAGGCGGAGAACGGCAGCGCGGCGGTCGAGCGCACCCAGGAAGCACTGTCGGCCATTACGAGCCGCATGCTCGGCCCGATCGATCCTACCGATCTCAGCGACAATCCGGCGGCATTCACCTATTTCGGCCAGTTCGTCTTCCACGACATCGTCTTCAGCCGCATCTTCGGCGCTCCCGTCAGCGACGTCAGCGAGCGGGCGCTGCGCAATGCCTCCTCGGGCAGCATCGATCTTTCGGGCCTCTACGGGCGCGGTCCCGTCGTCGACCCGCATCTCTACGACTGGGCATCGGCCAATGACACGGCGCTCTGCCGTTTTCCGCTCGGCCTGCCCGGCGTCAGCGACCGCAACGTCAAGCTGCCGGTGGACGGCTCCGTGGAGCGGGCGCGCGACCTGCCGCGCGTCGACGGGTCAAGCGGCTTCATGAGCCTGCAGGGGCGCAAGGGGCCATATCGCCCGCTCGTCGCCGATCCGCGCAACGACGACAACCTGGTCCTGTCGCAACTCCATTGTGCGCTGATGCAGGTGCACAACCGTCTCGTCGACGTGCAGATCGCACACCGCGGCGCCACCGCCCAGATCGCCTTCGAGCAGGCGCGCGCCTATCTGACCAGCGTCTATCGGCGCGTCGTGGTCGACAACTACATGCGCCGGATGCTGTCGCGCGAGGTATGGGACCATTTCTTCGGCGGCGAAGGCTTCCGCGGACCGGGCGCGGACACGCTGGCGCCGCTCGCCGATCTGCCGATGGAGTTTTCCTTCGGCGCCTCGCGTTTCGCCCACGGCATGGTTCGCGAGCGCTATTCCGTCAACCAGGCCTTCGACGATATCCCCGGCACGCTGCGGGAGATGCTGTCCTTCTCCAGCCAGCGCCCGCACGGCGACGTGCCGGTGCGTGTCAACTGGGCGATCGACTGGAGCCGCTTCGCCGAACTGGGCGACCCGGCCAGGATGATGCGGGCGCGCCGGATCAGCCCGTTCCTTGCCTTCGAGCTGGCCTCGGTGAAGCACGCGGCCGATCTCGACGGAACGCCTCGCTCCATCGCCTTCATGGACTGCTGGCGCTGCTACCACCTGGGGCTGCCTTCGGGGCAGGCGGTCGCGGAAGCCGTCGGGGCGGCGCTTGCCGACGGCCCGGCCCATGTGCGGGTGCTGTCCGGTGCCGACATGCTCCCGACGGAGTGGTGCAAGGAGCGCTACCCCTTCCATGCGGCGGAACTGGAGCGGACACTGAATGCCTACCCGCAGTTCCTGACGGAGACGCCGCTTTCCTATTACGTGCTGCAGGAAGCCTCGGTGCTCGGCGACGACGGGAACCGGCTCGGCCCGGTCGGCTCGTATATCGTCGGCGCGACGGTCGCCGCCGCACTCTTCAATACCAGCGACAGCGAAATCCACGTACCGCTGCCCTGGACGGTCCATCCGCATACACTGGCCGGCCTGCTGAGGCTTGCCGACGACAGGCTGGTGTCGGATGACGAACTCGTCGGATTGCTGGAAAGGACGGTCCGTCCCGACCTTTCCGCAAGGGGTCATCGAAGGACGGGCAACGCAGTGTGAAAGAAAAGGAGGGCATTATGGCCAAATTCGAGAACGTGCAGTTCGAGGCGCTCGGGGAGTTCATCCAGCGGATGATCAAGGATCCCGCGGCGATCGAGACCTTCAAGACGGGATCCCAGGATGAGATCAAGAATCTCCTGAGGGGATTCATGTCGCCGCGCGGCAAGACCTGGGACGAGATCACCATCGTCCCGCATTTCGACGAGGAGAATGTCGTCAACATCTCCTTCCCGTTCACGGGCGACGTCGAGGAAACCGTGCGTGAAATCGCGCCGGAGGTGGGCGAGGGTGTGGATTACCCGTTCCCCGACCACTACAAATTCGACCCGAACACCGGCGCCACGCCGGAGGAGAAGAAGGCCAACCGGCTGCGCGGCTATCGCAGCCGCATCGGCGACTATGTGATGTCGCGCTGCAAATAGGCGCGACATGCGGCATGAACCCGAGAAGTTGCAGACTTTTCGGACAAGATCATGCGGCAAAAGAGAGAGAGAGCTCGACCGCGTCACGCCAGCCGCGCGGCGCGGTCGATGCCTTGCGCAAGCCGTTCCCGATCGGCCTCGATCCGGATCGGAAACACATTCTTGAACCAGTCGATCGCAGCGCGGCGCGACGGGCGCTCGTTGTTGTACCAGGCCGCGGAGATGCTGCGAAGGAAGACGCGGAAGTCGGCGCCCGCTGCCGCGTCGTTGCCGGAAAGCGCATGGGCCGCCGCCGACCAGCCGCGGATGTCCGGGAAAAGGCCGTCGCTCTTTTCCACCGCCTGGATGCAGCCGGGAAGGTCGCCCGCCAGAAACGAGATCGTCGCCAGGTAACCGTAATAGTGCGGGTCGTGCAGCGGATTGAGCTCGAAGGAACGCCGCGCCAGGTCGACGGCGCGCTCCGGGCTGCCGACGAAGGCGCTCGCCAGCGCATAGGCGATGAGCGTCGCCGGATTGGCGGCATTGAGGTCGTGGGCGAGGCCGAAATGGAAGTCCGCCAGCTCCCAGCGGCGGGCGAGCAGATGGCTCCACGCCAGGTTGACCTGATTGCGGTGGTCGAGCGGGTCGAGCATCACCGCCTGCTTGGCGAGATCGAAAGCGCGCTCCAGGTCGGCGCTGTCCAGCGGATAGCCCGGCAGCACGATCCAGCGCGAGTTCAGGATCGCGGCCAGGCTCGAATAGGCGCAGGCCAGCTTGGGATCGAGGCGGATCGCGTCCTCGTAGCGGGCAATCGCGGCGGCCTCGGTGTCGTTGCGCCACAAGATGGACAGTCGCTGCCCGTCGAGCCAGTGATCGTAGGCCGAGATGTAGTTCGGCGACAGCGTGTCTATGCGGTGCAGCCGCGTGCTCGATATGGCAAGCTGCAGCCGCGAGGCCACCTGCGCGCAGATTTCGTTGAACACGGTTCGCCAGCCGGACGGCGCGTGCGGCGCGGTGGTGGTGAAATGCAGCTCGCCGTGGGTGAGCGAAACGCACGAGATCTCGAAGAGACGCTCGGTTCCCCGTTCGGCCGTGTTGATGACCACCGCCACGTCGGCAATGTCCTTCAGGGCGCTGAGCAGACCGTCGATCGAGCGCGAGCGGATGATCTCCGGATCGAGCTCGGCCTGGATCGCGGTCCAGTGCCGGAAGCGCGACAGCGAGGCGGACAGCTCGCTCACCAGGGCGAACTGGATGTGGGCATCACTCGCCCGATATTTTTCCGTGACCAGAACGATCGTCGGCTTCTCGACGACGTTGGGCAGCATGTCGGGTTCGATGCGGCCTTGCGGCGCCGCGCCCGCGACATCGCTGCGCTCGCCGGTCTTGAACTCCTCGAGCTGCCGGATCATGTCGCGCGGCGGCGCGATGTCGAGCTCGGCGCGAAGGTCGTTGGAGTAACGCTCGAAAAAGCCGTGCGCGCTGGCGAAGCCGCCTTCGCGGTAGAGCGCGCGCAGCATTTCCATCGCCGCCGCTTCGTGCAGGGGGTCGACATGCAATATGCAGCTGGCGATCGCCTTGCGCTCGGCGACCGTCGAATTCGGCGCATCGAGGGCCTTCGACAGCTGCTGGACCAGGCTGTCCGACCAATGCGTGGCGGTCATCCTCAGCCAGTTGTCGAAAACCGGGTCGCAGTCCTGGAGGCCGGCGCACAGCGAATCGCTCCGCTGCGCCAGTATGCCGTCGGCGATCGCGAAATCCCGCTGCTTGAGGGCGAGATGGACGGTCGCAATATCGGTCTTGAACAGGGTGCGGTCGATGCCGACGGAGAGCTTGTCCACGGCCAGAAAGTTGACGCCGGTCTGGACCTCGATCTGCCGGAGGTCGCGGATCGATTGCCGCAGCGAGGCGCGCGCATGTTCCTCGTCCCGGTCGCTCCACAAGAGCGCCGAAAGGCGGCCGCGTGTCTCCCGGTACTGTCCGCTCAGCAGCAGATAGGCGAGGATCGCGCACGCCTTGCGCTTGTCGAAGACATGCACCTGGCCGGCGCTGTGAATCTCGAAGCCGCCCAGAAGCTTGACTTCCAGCCGTGCCTCGACGAGGCCGTCCTCGGTATGCCTTGCAACTGTCGCTACCGACATGAGAATCCTGCACCTTTGGTAAGCATCGTAATAAGAATCCTGCACCTTTGGTAAGCATCGTAATACCGTACAGGACCCTGCGTTAAGTGGTGAAAGAACGTGCGGCTTGAAAAGCGCCATTGGGAACTTCTTTGCGCCAGTTCGGTAGCGCAATGCAACCCGCTTGAAACTGCTGCAACCGCGTCGTCGGCCCGCGATAGCGCGGATCTGTCGGCCGCCGGGCTATGGCCCGCCTTACGCGACGGAACGGCTCATGCCGAGGACCGGTCGAACCTGTGCCGCTTTGCCGCCCGCCACGGCATGGTCGTCGACCTGTTCGAGGTGCCGGGCGGAGTGCTTGCCGCGAGCAATCTCCATATCGGCGGGCTGTCCGGCTCAGGTCCGACCACGGTCAATGGCAAGGGTTTTTCCGCGCCGCAGGCCGTGCTCAGCTGCCTCGGCGAGGCGGTGGAATTCGCAAGCTGGTTGTACCGGCCGCAGGATCGTCGGCGCCTGGCAGGGCTCGATGCTGCCGGAGAACAGCCTTGGCGGATTTCAGCACGGCATGTGCTCGGCTTTTCCGAACGTCAGGTCGGCGACCACGAAAAGCTCAATCGGACATGGGGGGGATGGGATGTCGTCCCGACGGCGGGGGATATGGAAGAGCCGGAGCACTGGGCGACCGTGCACGATCTCTCCGGCGCGCGATCGGCTCCTTGCCCGGCCTTTCTCTGCTACGGCCGCTTTGGCGACAGGGAGCGCGGCGATCCAGGCCTCAATGCCGATTCGAACGGCTCCGCCGCCGGACGGACGCCGGAGGAGGCGCGGCGGCGCGCGGTGCTCGAACTGGTCGAGCGCGACGCGACCGGCATCTGGTGGTGGCGGGGCTGCCGGCGCGCCCGCATCGCGGCCGAAACTCTGGAAGATGCCGAACTGGCGGCGGCGCTGGCGCGGCATCGCGACGACACCGGGCGAAAACTCTGGTTCCTCGATATTTCGACCTTCCGCAGTGCGTCCGTCGTGGCGGCGGTTTCCTGCGCGCCGGACGGCCGGCAACTGGCAGCGGGCTTCGCCGCCGCGCTGTCGCGGCGTGACGCCGTGCGCTCGGCATTCCTCGAAATGCTGCAGACAGAGCTGTCCATCGACGCCCACGAGATCCGCATGGAGGACGGACTGCCGGGGCCGGCTAGCGACCGAAGGATGTCGCGCTGGCTGGACGAGGCGGATCTTGCGGCGCTGGATTTCCTGACGGGCTCCGATCCGTCGGGGACGCTGCCCGAGCGGGCCGCGGCGCTGCCGGAACTGGTGGACGAGATGGCGGCGGCCGGCCACGAGGTCTGGTTCAGCGACCTGTCGCGGCCCGACATCTGTGTGCCCGTGGTCAAGGCGATCGCCGCCGGACTTGCCCACTACAAGCCGCGCTTCGGCTGCTTTCGGCTCGGCCATCTGCCCGGGCAGCGGGGCTGGGAAACGGCGTATTCCGATCGCCTGAATCCGATCGCGCTGGTGATCTGACAAAAAGTTTTCCGCAGCGTCAGCCGCTTCACGCTGACTTCACGCTGCCCCGGGCTATCTGCCGATGTGAGGTCTGGCAGCTGAGGGCAGCCATGAGGAACGTCGAACAGAGTTGGGCCGGCCATCGGTCGGATGCAGGGAGGTTCGAGGCGACGGGGGTCCGCTTTGCGGGCAAGGGGCGCTTCGATGGCGGTATGGGCGATGTCCTGCCGTTTGCCGTGCGCCGCCCCGGGACGGCGACGGTTTCCGCTCCGGTCCATCCGGGATCCGGGCACTCACATCGGCTGGAGGCATTTGCCCCTCCAGTCCCGCATGACCAACCGACATATCCGCTCGCCGATGGCCTTGCCATAGCGGGCGCTTCCCGCGCCATCCTCCCATCGGCGCGGGTCGCCATTCCCGAGCAAGCAGACAATCGCGATCCCGATATCGAGCGGGACGGGCCGCAACCGGTCCGTCTTCCTCGCTGGCCGATGCACGGCCGGTCTTGGGATCGGGCCCGGCCGGCCGAAGCGCCCGGCCGCCGCAGAGGAAGAGACACAATGTATCGCCCATTCCTGAAGGCCGCTGCGGAAGCCTGCAGCGATCCGGAGTCGCAGACGCTGACGCCGGGCATCGTCCGATTCACCCTGGAATACCGCGAGGCGCCCGATCCGAAGACCGAGCGCGACAAGCTGAGCAGGATCATAGGCGGCGACCGGTTCGCCTTCTTCCCGCTTCCGCCCGGCGAGGACCCGCTCATCCATGTCCTGCAATTTCCGGGGGTCATCCGCCAGCAGTCCGCCGGCTTCCTGTTCGACGTGGCGCAGGGCCTGGTCGGCGATTGCGGCCTGGTCTCGTGCGTGCCCGACGTCGATCCGGGATGGATAACCGACGACGAACTCGGCCATCAGGCGCCCGAATCGGTCGGCGGCATCGTCTGGACGCTGTGCCGGTCGCATGCGCCGGCACCGCAGGCGCCGCGCTGGGCGGTCTCGGCGGTGCGGGCCGACCGCGCCTGGGAGGCCTTCGGCACGACCGGGCAGGGCATCGTCATCGGCCAGCCGGACACCGGCGTCGCCGACCATCGCGAGCTCGACGGCGCCATCGACATCCGCAGGGGCACCGACACCCTGGCGGGCGGCGGCCTTCCCATCGATCCGCTGTCGCCGACCATGGCCTCGCCGGGCCACGGCACCGCCACATCGAGCGCGGCTGTCAGCCGCCCGTCCATGGCGATCGTCGGAGCGGCGCCGGGAGCGACACTGGTGCCGATCCGCTGCACCAATTCCGTCATCATCGGCAGCGGCGCCGCCGTCGCCGCGGCGATAGACCATGCCCGGCTGGCCGGCTGCCATATCGTCACGATGAGCCTGGGCGGCCCGATCGAAGGCGCGGATCTGCGGCGCGCCATCGATCGCGCCGTCAAGGCCGGCATGATCGTGCTGGCGGCGGCCGGCAACTGCGTGCATGCCGTGCTCTATCCCGCCTGGGACGCCAACGTGATCGCCGTGGCCGCCGTCGATGCCGACGACCGGGCGTGGCGGGGAACCTCGCACGGCCCGAAGGTGGACATCTCGGCGCCGGGCGAGAACGTCTATGTCGCGCGCCGGCATTGGCCGGCGGATGCCGACAAGTCGCTGGTCGAACCGGGCCAGGGCACCTCCTTTGCGGTGGCGATCGCCGCGGGCTGCGCGGCGCTGTGGCTGTCCAGGCACTCGCCGGACGCCGTGCGGGCGGAAGCGGAGAAGCGCGGCGTCAGCGTCCAGGAACTGTTCCGCGCCGCGATCAAGGCGACTGCCCGCCGGCCGGAGAACTGGCCGTCGCAGTCCCTCGGCGCCGGCGTCGTCGATGCCGAGCAACTGCTCGGCCTGCCGCTCGCGCGGGTTTCACGGCCCGTGCCTTCCACGGACGCAAATCCCGGGCGGTCGATGCTGGAAGGCGTGGCCGATGCCGAACGCTTCCTGGCGGAGGCGGGATTCCTGGCACTGGACCGGCGGCAGCGGACGGATCCGACACGCGTCGGAGCGCTGGAAAGCGCCGCCGCGCCGCGGCCCAGCCAGGCGCTGGAAGCCGCCATCCGCCGGTCGGGCGGCGGCGAGTTGCCGGCGGAGCGCAGCGCGCGCTCGGCGGCGGTCGCACCGCTCACGCCCTATATCGGACCGCGCAAGCCGTCGGCGAAGGTTCTGGCGCAAGGCGCGGTGGCAACCGGGGCGTTTTCCGCCAGCCGTGCCGCATCGGTCCAGGAAGGCAAAAAGGCGCTGCTGGACCGTATCGAAAGCGTGCTGAAGAGCCAGGTCGCGCAAAAGCGCCGGCGTGCCGACGCGGACAGGATCCGTCACGAAATCATATCGCAGGCGGAACGCGTGATCGATTCCTGGGCGCACGGCACGGCGATTCCGGCGGATGTGCTCGGCGCGGCCCGGGCCACGGCCGAGATGATCGTGCGCATCACCGACCGTCCGGCCGTGCCGGTCGTCGAAGGTTCCATCGATCTCGATCGACCCGAGCTGGCGCTGTGGGCGGGAGAGCTCGAGCCGGCACGCAAGCTCCTGAAGCCGCTGATCGACGCCGTCGGCCGCATCGACATCGGCAGGCCGGACGGCCATGTCCATGTCGGAACGGGCACGGTGATCGGGGACGGCCTGATCATGACCAACCGTCATGTCATCGAAGCCTTCTGCGAGCCGATTCCGTCGTCGGACGGAACGCAGAAGTTCCTGCTCAACGCTCCGGTCTCCATCTGCTTCGACGAAGCGGCGCTGGACGAGAGCCGGCGCTTCGTGGTCAAGGACGTGTTGACGGCGGGCCCCTGGAGGATCGGCGAGGTCGCGGACGTCGGCAAGCTCGACATCGCGGTTCTCGAGGTCGAGACGACCAATGCTGCCGGCGCCCGTCTGCCTGCGCCGGCGCCCTCGGGCCGGTTGCCCGTGGAAGCCGGCAACCGGTCCGGGCTGGTCGTCGTCGGCTATCCGGCCAGACCGGTCCTGTCAGCAGACACGGCCACCGGCGAGACCTCGGACCCGTGGGCGCAGGTCCAGGATGTGTTCGACGACGCCTACGGGACGAAACATCTCAGCGTCGGGCGCATCGTCAACAAGCCGGGCGAGATCGTCGGCGACGAGCGCGGCTGGGCGTTCACCCACGACGCAACGACGCTTGCCGGCAACTCCGGCGCCGCGGTCATCAGCCTGCGCCGGCCTTATCGGATAGGCGGGCTGCATTTCGGAGGGCAGGCGCTGCGGCAGAATTTCGCGCATGACCTGTCGGCCATCCGGACGGTGGTGCGGGACGAGCGGCAGATGCTGGACCTCGCGGCCTTCGGCGGGTTCCTGGATATTCCGTGAGGCGGACCGACCGTGACTTCCCGGCGACGACCGCCGGGGAGGGGCCCGCCGCGTGAGGGATCGCGGCGGGCCGTCGTGTCGGCGGGGGTGACCTCACGACGTCGCAGGGATGCGTTGTCTGCGACCCGGCCGCCGAACGGAGATGATGGGAAAAAGTTCCCCGACAGGGGTCTCGTCGGGTGCGACGCCGTCGCACCTGATTGTCCCCGACGGACGGAGATGCCGGTCAATCCCGCGGGAGCCGGTTGCCGGCGTGGTCCTGATACTGCTCGTTGCGGATTTCCTTGCCGTCCAGGCCGCGTTCCTTTGTGTGCTGCGCCTTGTCGCGGTTGGACAAGACGGCATTCTCCTCGATCTTGTCCTTCGGCATGTCGGTCATGCCGCCCTGGCCGCTGCCTTTCCCCTGGGTCCCGCGGCCCATATGCTTCTTGCCGCCATTCGCCATGGTCTGCTCCTTCCGATCGCATGTCCTTGCTGGCCGAACAGTCCGTGCCGGCGAAGGTTCCGCCGGCTCCGGAACGAATTCCGACGGCGCCGGTTCGGTCTTCCCAAAGAAGGAGACGAGGCTGTGATCAGCAAAGCGACCAACCACGGAAAACCCAACCGGCGGACGCACGGACATGAGGAGGGCGGCAGCCCGGTCCACGAAGCGCAGCAGGACAACGGCGGCTCCGAAGGCGCGAACCCCCAGGCCGCCGATGCCGACCGGGAGGCGCCCGAGCCCGGGCAGCCGGATACGGAAAGCCCAATGCGGCGCCAGCCGGAACCTGCCGGGGGCTTGCCTGAGGAAGACGACGACAATCCTTATCAAGGGAGCGACGAGGCGCTGCCGGACGACACGGAGGAACGGGTCATCTCGCGCAACCCAGGCAAGGAGGGAGGCCGTTTCGACGAGGTCTGAGCACCCAGCAGGCCCGATGGCCGGGCCTGCCGTCCGGGAACAAAGATGCACATGCGCGGATTGAACCGGTGAACGGCCTGCTTACCGAGGAGTGCTGCCGGATGCGGATACTGCGCGACAATGGCCTCACCATCGCACTGATGGCGGCCTTCCTGTTCAGCATAGGCGGCATGGGCCTGTCCGGCTGGAACGCCCACAACGAGAACCTGGTCGATCACGGGCAAGCCGCCATCGGCTTCCTGGCGTATCTCGCCAGCGGCGACTTCATTTCCGCGGTTTTTGAGAACTGGGAAAGCGAGTTCCTGCAGATGGCCGCCTATGTGATGCTGACGGCCTTCCTGTTCCAGCGCGGCTCAGCCGAGTCGCGCGATCCGGACGAGCCCGAAGGCAAACTGCCGTCGATCCCACCGAAGCTGCGGTCCTGGCATCCGTTCAAGCGCTTCCTCTATTCCTATTCCCTGGGGATAGCGATGGCGCTGCTGTTCGCGCTGTGCTTCTTCGCTCATGTCAGCGGCAGCCTCGCCGCCGCCAACGAGGAGGCCCTGCTGCACGGGGGAGAACTCGATACGCTGGGCTCGCATCTCGTCAGCGCGCGGTTCTGGTTCGAATCCTTCCAGAACTGGCAGTCGGAGTTCCTGTCGACAGCGGTCCTGGTCGTGCTGTCGATCTTCCTGCGCTTCCACGGTTCGCCGGAATCCAAGCCCGTCGACGCGCCCGACGAGAGCACGGGCGCGTAGCCGACGATCTCGTTGCGGGGACGGGAACCCCTCGCACGCCTGCGTGTTGGGCCGGACCACAAGGAGAGAACGATGATACGCTTGCTGTTCGTCGTCGCGGCCGGCTACGCGGCATACAGGCTTCTCGGCCATCGGCCGCCTCGTAAGCCCATGGCGCTGCTGCCTCCGCCGGATGGCCGCCGCACGGCGGAAAAGGAGAGGGCATCGGCGGACGTCCCAAGCGAAGCGGGCTGAGACCGCTCCGGGCGGACGACAAGTCCGGAATGCAATGCTTGCGGTGAGCCGCATGGGCGGAACGATCGGGCCGGCGATCCATTCTGCAAGCAGCACCGACGGGCGGCGGGCGCCAGAAAAGGGAGCTGGAAAATGCGAGTAAGCCATTGCATGACCAACGACGTCGAAATCGCCAATCCGGAACAATCGATCCGCGAGGCCGCCGAAATCATGGCCCGCCTCGACGCCGGCGTCATGCCGGTCGGCGAGAACGATCGCCTGGTCGGCATCATCACGGATCGCGACATCGCGGTGCGCGGCGTGGCAAAGGGCAGGGGCCCCGACGCGAAAATCCGCGACGTCATGAGCACGGACGTCAAATACTGCTACGAGGACGAGGAGATCGAGGACGTGCTGCGCAACATGGGAGACCTCCAGGTCAGGCGCCTTCCGGTGCTGAGCCGCGACAAGCGGCTGATCGGCATCGTCTCCCTCGGCGACCTCGCGACCAACGGCCAGGCGGCCGACGCCGGCGAAGCGCTGAGCGGAATCTCCAAGCCCGGCGGAGAGCATTCGCAAAGCATGCACTGACCCCGGCGAGCCCGGGGCAGCGGACGAAGGACCGGATGCTGCTACACGGGTTTACATGCGCGTCTGGTAGCGCTACCAATTCATCGCGTGGCGGCGGGAGGAGACTGCCGTCACGCGATGCGGTCGTCCTTCCTTCGGAGGGCGCGCGAACTATACGCTCGGGAGGGTAGATGGCGTCCGTCGGGATTCGGAATGTACACAAATCCTTCGGAGCCGTGGAAATCCTGCACGGCGTCAGCATAGACATCGACGACGGCGAGTTCGTTACCCTGGTCGGGCCGTCCGGCTGCGGAAAATCGACCCTGCTGCGCATGATCGCCGGCCTGGAAGGGATCTCGCGCGGCGAGATCGCGATCGGCGAGCGGGTCGTCAACACGGTCGCGCCGAAAGAGCGCGACATCGCCATGGTCTTCCAGAACTATGCGCTCTACCCGCATATGACGGTCGCCGAGAACATGGCGTTCTCGCTGATGCTGAAGAACGCGCCGAAGGCCGAACGCGACCAGCGGGTCCAGCGCGCGGCGGAGATCCTGGGGCTGGTGCCGCTGCTGTCGCGCTATCCGCGCCAGCTCTCCGGCGGCCAGCGCCAGCGTGTCGCCATGGGACGCGCCATCGTGCGCGACCCGCAGGTCTTCCTGTTCGACGAGCCGCTCAGCAACCTCGACGCCAAGCTGCGCGTCGCCATGCGCGCCGAGATCAAGGAGCTGCACCAGCGGCTGAAGACGACCACGGTCTACGTCACCCACGACCAGATCGAGGCCATGACCATGGCCGACAAGATCGTGGTCATGCATGACGGCAATGTCGAGCAGATCGGAAGGCCGCTCGACCTCTACGACCGGCCGGGCAACCTTTTCGTCGCCTCCTTCATCGGATCGCCCGCCATGAACCTGCTGCGCGGCGAGATCGCGGTGCAGAGCGCGCCGTCCTTCGTCGGCGTCGGCGGTGTCGCGATACCGTTGCCGGCCACATCCGGCGTGCAGCACGGCCAGCCCGTGGTGCTGGGCATCCGGCCCGAGCATCTGAGGCTGTCAGACCAGGGCTTTCCGGTTACGGTGGTGGTCGTCGAGCCGACCGGGTCGGAGATCCAGGTCATCGGCAGGACGGAGGGTGGCGAGGAGATCGTCGCCAATTTCCGCGAGCGGCACGCCTTCGAGCCGGGCGAGACCATTCGCCTTTCGGCCGAACCGAACCTCATCCACCTCTTTCACGGCGATACAGGGCAACGATTGAACAGCTAGGCGAACGACCAACCATCGGGAGGAGAAGACGATGCAATTCACCAGACGCGACGTGATCCGCACGGGCGCGGGCGCCGCCGCCGGCATTCTGGGCGGCGGGCTGCTCGGCCGGCCTGCCTTTGCCCAGGAGGCACCGAAATACACGCCCGAGCCGGGCGCGACGCTGCGCCTGCTGCGCTGGTCGCCTTTCGTGCAGGGCGACGAGGATTCCTGGCTGGCCAACACCAAGAAGTTCACCGACGCCACCGGCGTGCAGGTGCGCGTCGACAAGGAAAGCTGGGAGGACATCCGCCCGAAGGCCGCGGTGGCCGCGAATGTCGGCTCCGGCCCGGACCTGATGCTGGTCTGGTTCGACGATGCGCATCAGTATCCCGACAAGCTGCTCGACGTCACCGATCTCGGCGATTATCTCGGCAACAAATATGGCGGCTGGTACGACGGCCCGAAGGGCTACGCGACGCGCGAGGGTAAGTTCGTCGGGCTGCCGGTGGCCTGCATCGGCAACGCCATCGTCTACCGCGACTCGTGGGTCAAGGAAGCCGGCTTCTCCGAGTTCCCGAAGGACACGGCGGGCTTCCTGGAGCTCTGCAAGGCCTTGCAGAAGATCGGCCATCCGGCCGGCTTCACCCACGGCCATGGCGTCGGCGACGGCAACAACTATGCCCACTGGCTGCTCTGGAGCCATGGCGGCAGGATGGTCGACGAGGGCGGCAAGGTCGTCATCAACAGCCCGGAGACGGCGAAGTCGATCGAATATGCGATGGAGCTCTACAAGACCTTCATCCCGGGCACCGAGAGCTGGCTCGACGTCAACAACAACCGCGCCTTCCTCGCCGGCGAGCTCGGCGTCATCGCCAACGGCATCTCGGCCTACCGGACCGCGCAGATCAACAAGGACAACGATCCCAAGCTTGCCGAGATCGCCAAGGATATCCGCACCACCAACCTGCCGATCGGTCCGGTCGGCCAGTCGGTGGAGCTGCACCAGACCACGGTGGCGGTGGTCTTCAATTACACGCCCTATCCGAATGCGGCGAAAGCCTATCTGCAGTTCATGTTCGAGCAGGAGCAGATGGCCAACTGGATCGAGAAGTCGCTCGGCTATTGCTGCCAAACGCTGAAGGGCTTTGCCGACAATCCGGTCTGGACCTCCGACCCCAACGCAGTCGCCTACTCCAAGGCGTCGGAGACGCTGCGCCCGAACGGCTTTGCAGGCCCGCTCGGCTATGCGTCCGCCGCCACCATGGCCGACTACGTGCTGGTCGACATGTACGCCAAGGCGGTGACCGGGCAGGCGACGCCGCAGGAGGCCATGGAAGAGGCCGAGAAGCGGGCGAACCGGTACTACCGCGTGTAGGACGACGATCTCACGCCCCCTCTACCGCCTTCGGCGGTCCCCCTCCCCCGCTTCGCAGGGGAGGATCTACGCAGCGGCCGCGACCTTTGATCCTCCCCCGTTTACGGGGGAGGGGGACCACGCGAAGCGTGGTGGAGGGGGGCGATGCGAACACCAAGGAAAAGCTGAATGGCCTCCGTCACCACCGCCGCGCCGCCGCAATCCGCGACCCGCTCCCGCCTGACCGAGAGCAAGGGCTTTCTCAGCGCATGGTTCATGCTGCCGGCGGCGGTGCTGCTGCTGGTGTTCCTGACCTATCCGCTGGGGCTGGGCGTCTGGCTCGGCTTCACCGACACGCGCGTCGGCCGGCCCGGCATCTTCATCGGGCTGGAGAATTACGAATATCTCTGGGACGACGCCATCTTCTGGCTCTCGGTGTTCAACACGCTGCTCTACACGGTATCGGCCTCGATCCTGAAATTCGTGCTCGGCCTGTGGCTGGCGCTGCTGCTCAACGAGAACCTGCCGCTCAAATCCTTCTTCCGCGCGATCGTGCTCTTACCCTGGGTGGTGCCGACGGTGCTGTCGGCCATCGCCTTCTGGTGGATCTACGATTCGCAGTTCTCGATCATCTCCTGGGCGCTGATGGAGCTCGGCCTGATCGACCACCGCATCAACTTCCTCGGCGATCCGACCAATGCGCGCGCCTCCGTCATCGCCGCCAATGTCTGGCGCGGCATCCCCTTCGTGGCGATCACGCTGCTCGCCGGGCTGCAGACCATCCCGCAGTCGCTCTACGAGGCGGCGACGCTGGACGGCGCGTCGCGCTGGCAGCTGTTCCGCTACGTGACGCTGCCGCTGCTCACGCCGATCATCGCCATCACCATGACCTTCTCGGTGCTGTTCACCTTCACCGATTTCCAGCTGATCTACGTGCTGACGCGCGGCGGGCCGGTGAACGCCACGCATCTGATGGCGACGCTGTCGTTCCAGCGCGGCATTTCCGGCGGGCAGCTCGGCGAGGGCGCGGCGATCGCCGTCGCCATGATCCCGTTCCTGCTGGCGGCGATCCTGTTCAGCTATTTCGGCCTGCAACGGCGCAAATGGCAGCAGGGCGGAGGAGATTGACGATGGCGGTCACCGAAACCCGGAACACCGCCGCCGGCGACGAAGGCGGCATGGGTTACCTGCAGAGCGTGCCGCGGCGCGTGGTCACGATCTATCTGCCGCTGCTCATCTTCGTCGTCGTGCTTCTGTTCCCGTTCTACTGGATGGCGATCACGGCGGTGAAGCCCAACAACGAGATGACGAACTTCAACGACTTCAGCCCCTTCTGGGTGGTGCAGCCGACGCTCGAGCACATCGACTACCTGCTGTTCCAGACCTCCTATCCCGGCTGGCTGCTGAACACGGTGATCATCTCGGTCGCCGCCACCTTCCTATCGCTGCTCGCCGCCGTGTTCGCCGCCTACGCGATCGAGCGGCTGCGCTTTTCCGGCTCGCGGCAGGTGGGACTCGCCATCTTCCTCGCCTATCTGGTGCCGCCGTCGATCCTGTTCATCCCGCTGTCGGTGATGGTGTTCAACCTCGGCCTCTACGACACGCCGTTCGCGCTGATCCTCACCTATCCGACCTTCCTTGTGCCGTTCTGCACGTGGCTGCTGATGGGCTATTTCCGCTCCATCCCGTTCGAGCTGGAGGAATGCGCGCTGATCGACGGCGCCAGCCGCTGGCAGATCCTGACCAAGATCGTGCTGCCGCTGTCGGTGCCGGGCCTGATCTCAGCCGGCATCTTCGCCTTCACGCTGTCGTGGAACGAGTTCATCTACGCGCTGACCTTCATCCAGTCGTCGGAGAACAAGACCGTGCCGGTCGGGGTGCTGACCGAGCTGGTGCGCTCCGACGTCTACGAATGGGGGGCGCTGATGGCCGGCGCGCTGATCGGCTCGCTGCCGGTGGTGATCCTGTACTCGTTCTTCGTCGAGCACTATGTGTCGTCGATGACCGGCGCGGTGAAGGAATAGGGCTAGCGTCCGCCAATTGAGCGGAATTATACGGCCCGAGCGACAGCGCTGCCCCTCATCGCCCTGCCGGGCACTTCTCCCGGTTACGGGAGAAGGACGCCTTCGCCGACGCTTTCGCAAATCGCCGCAGGCGCAAAGATGCGCATTCCTCGCGGCCCGCGGTTCTTCTCCCCGTTTACGGCAGGGCAATCGCATATGCCGATGATGACCGTCATTCCGGGGCCGCGCAGCGGAACCCGGAATCCAGAGCGTTGGTGTCGAAGGAAAAGCGAGACCTCGCAAATATCCAGGCATTTCGAGCAGCGTCGGCACTCTGGATTCCGGGTTCCGCTGCGCGGCCCCGGAATGACGACGCAGAGCTGTCTGTCCTCCTATACAACTCATATGCGATAGCTTGCCGTCTACGGGGAGAAGTGCCCGGCAGGGCGATGAGCGACAGAGCCCAGCTTGCCGAACACAAAAGCCTTTGCCTTTTGCACACTTTCCTCCAGCGCCTCTTCCAAAGCCAGATGCGCCGCGATGGCGCTGGAGAGCATGCAGCCGGTGCCGCGCATCGTGGCGTGCAGGCGCGGGGCGTCGAGGCGCAGCGGCGGCAGGTCGGGGCGGAGCAGCAGGTCGGTCGCGCGGTTCTCCGCCGCGTGTCCGCCCTTGACCAGCAGCGCCGGGATGCCGGCGGCGAGCAGCATCCCGCCCTGGCAGATGAGATCGGCCTCGTCCTTGGCCGGCGCGGAGCCAGTGAGGGCGGCCAGCTCGGGAATGTTGGGCGTGACCAGCAGGCAGAGCGGCATCAGGCTCTCCCTCAGGACGGTCAGCGCATCGTCCGCCAGCAGCGATCCTCCCGATGTAGCGGCCAGCACCGGATCGAGCACGGCCGGCAATGCCGGATGGTCGGCGAGCACGCCGGCGACCGCCTCGACGGTCGCCGCTGCGCCGAGCATGCCGATCTTAACCGCCGCGACGGGATTGGCGGACAGGGCCGCCCGCATCTGCCGGGCGACCAGCGCCGCCGGCATGGGCTCGACCTGCTTCACCGCCTCATGCGTCTGGACGGTGACGGCGGTCACCGCCAGGCAGGTTCTGGCGCCGACGGCGGAGACGGTCTCGATGTCGCGGGCGATGCCGGCGCCGCCGGAAGAATCCGAGCCGGCGACGATCAGCACATGTGCTGTCATCGCCAGCGTGCCGTCGTCGCGATCCATTCGCGGGTGCGGGCTTCCGGATCGGCGTTACGAGTGATGTCGGTGACGACGGCGGCGCTGTCGGCGCCGTGCTCGAACACCCCGGCAAGCCGCTCCGGCGTCAGCCCGCCTATGGCGACGAGCGGCAGGGGGGCGACGAGGCGCTTCCATTCGGCAATGCGGTCAAGACCTTGCGGCGCCCATCTCATCTTCTTGAGGATGGTCGGATAGACGGGGCCGAGCGCCACATAGTCGGGTTTCGCGGCAAGCGCGGTGTCGAGCTCGGCATGGTCGTGGGTGCTGAGGCCGAGCTTCAGCCCTGCGCGTCGGATCGCGCCGACATCGGCCGTCGCAAGGTCCTCCTGGCCGAGATGGACGAAGTCGCAGCCTTCCTCGATGGCGATCCGCCAATAATCGTTGACGATGAGCTGGCAGCCGTGGCGGACGCAGGTGGCCTTCGCAGTGCGGATTTCGGCGCGCAGCGCAGCCTCGTCCATGTCCTTGATGCGCAATTGCACCAGCCTGATGCCGAGCGGCACCAGCCGCTCGATCCAGGCGGCGGAATCGACGATCAGATAGAACGGGTCGAGCCTCACGAGAACACCGCCTGGCCGATCACCGGCGTCGAGGGGACGGCCATGTCGCGCGGCTCCAGCATGCCGGCGAGCCAGGCAGCGCGACCAACGTCGATCGCCCCGGCGAAGGCGGCCGCCATGGCGGCGGGATCGCCGGCCTTCGCCACCGCCGTGTTGAGCAGCACGGCGTCGTAGCCCAGCTCCATCACCGCCGCCGCGTGGGAGGGACGGCCGATGCCGGCGTCGACGATGAGCGGCAGGTCGGGGAAATGGGCACGCAGGCTGCGCAGCGCGTCGATGTTCTGCGGGCCGCGTGCCGAGCCGATCGGCGCGCACCACGGCATCAGCAGCCTGCAGCCGGCGTCCATCAGGCGCTCGGCGACGACGAGGTCGTCGGTCGTGTAGGGAAACACCTGGAATCCCTCGGCGGCGAGGATGCGGGCCGCCTCGACCAGGCCGAACACGTCGGGCTGCAGCGTGTCGTGATTGCCGATGACCTCGAGCTTGATCCAGTCGGTGGCAAATACCTCACGCGCCATGCGGGCGGTGGTCACCGCCTCCTTGACCGAGTGGCAGCCGGCCGTGTTGGGCAGCACGCGCACGCCGAGCGAGCGGATCAGCGACCAGAACTCGCCGCCGCTCCGGCCGCCCGCCGTCTCGCGGCGCAGCGACACGGTGACGATCTCCGTCCCGGATCGCCTCACAGCCTCCGCCATGACTGCCGGCGAGGGGTAGAGCGCGGTGCCGAGCAGCAGCCGCGAGGAAACCTCCGTTCCATAGAGCGTGAGCATGGTTCAGCCTCCTTTCATGGGGGAGAGGATTTCGATGCGGTCGCCGTCGGACAGGCGGCAGGCGGGGCGGGCGGCTCTTGGCACGACCTCGCCGTTGACGGCGGTCGCCAGCCAGTTGCCGTCGTAATCGAGCTCGGCAAGCAGCGCGGCGAGCGTCTCGGCCTGCGCCTCGCAGCTCTCGCCGTTGACGATGAGTTTCATGGGCGCGCTCCTTCGGCGGACCTCAGGCAGTGCGCGAAGACGAGGTCGGCGGCCTGCCGCGCCATCGCCGGCGCCAGCAGAAAACCGTGGCGGTAGAGTCCGTTGACGGAAAATCTTCGTCCTTCATGCTCAACGCGAGGAAGGTTGTCGGGATAGGCCGGGCGCAGGCCGACGCCTGCCTCAACGATCTCGGCCTCGCCGAAGGCGGGGTGCAGCGCATAGGCGGCGTTGAGCAGTTCCATGGCCGAGCGTGCGGTGACCGGCCCCGTCGCCGCGCTCTCGACCATGGTGGCGCCGACCATGAACAGGTGGTCGGCGCGCGGCACGACATAGACCGGGAAACGCGGGTGCAGCAGCCGCACCGGCCGCGCCAGCGAGATGTCGGGGCAGCGCAGCAAAAGCATCTCGCCGCGTATGGCGCGCAGGCCGGGCCGGCGCGCGGCGATGCCGGTGCAGTCGGCCTCGGCATCGGCGTCCTGCGGCCCGTATACCGCGCCGTAGCCGAAGGCGAAGCGCACGCCCAGGACCGCGAGCTTGGCCTGCAGCGCCCTGAGGGCAAGGCGCGGATCGAGATGCGCCTCGCCGGCGAAGAACAGGGCGCGGCCGAAGCGGCCGGCAAGGTCCGGCTCGAGCGCCTCGATGGCGGCGGCGTCGACGATCCGATGACCGCCGGTGCGGCGGGCGAAGCGGTCGAGCTCGCCCCAGTCGCGCGGCGGCGCCAGCACCAGCGTGCCGTTGCGGATGACATGGCCGGGAAGGGCGGCGTCCCACCAGCCGGCGGCGGTGCGTCCCATCGTGAGCACGGCCTCCTCGGCGCTCTCGCGCTCGCACCAGGGGGCGAGCATGCCGCCGGCGGCCCAGGAGGCGCTGCCGGCGAGACCTTGCCGCCGCTCGACCACGGTGACGCCGGCGCCGCGCGCCGCCAACTCGTGGGCAAGCGTCAGCCCGGCGACGCCCCCCCCGCGGATCAGCACCTTCATGGCCGGTCGGCTGCCTGCTCCTCGGCTGGCCCGGCGACTTCCATGTAGAGGTCGCCGCCCTGCCGGTATTTCTCCGCCATCGCCGCCATGCCCTCCTTCTGTGCCTCGGCGCGGATGTCGTGGGAGATGCGCATGGAGCAGAATTTCGGACCGCACATGGAGCAGAAATGCGCCAGCTTGTGCGCCTCCTTGGGCAGCGTCTCGTCGTGGAAGGCGCGCGCCGTCTCCGGGTCGAGCGACAGGTTGAACTGGTCCTCCCAGCGGAACTCGAAGCGGGCGCGGCTGAGCGCGTCGTCCCTGATCTTCGCCGCCGGATGGCCCTTGGCGAGGTCGGCGGCGTGGGCGGCGATCTTGTAGGTGATGACGCCGGTCTTGACGTCGTCGCGGTCGGGCAGGCCGAGATGCTCCTTGGGCGTCACGTAGCAGAGCATGGCGGTGCCGAACCAGCCGATCATCGCGGCGCCGATGCCCGAGGTGATGTGGTCGTAGCCCGGCGCGATGTCGGTGGTGAGCGGCCCGAGCGTGTAGAACGGCGCCTCGCCGCAGACGGCGAGCTGCTTGTCCATGTTCTGCTTGATCTTGTGCATCGGCACATGGCCGGGGCCCTCGATCATCACCTGGCAATCCTTCGCCCAGGCGATCTTCGTCAGCTCGCCCAAGGTCTCCAGCTCGGCGAACTGAGCGGCGTCGTTGGCGTCGGCGATCGAGCCGGGGCGCAGCCCATCGCCCAGCGAGAACGACACGTCGTAGGTCCGGCAGATGTCGCAGATTTCCTCGAAATGCTCGTAGAGAAAGCTTTCCTTGTGGTGGTGCAGGCACCATTTGGCCATGATCGAGCCGCCGCGCGAGACGATGCCGGTGACGCGGTCGACGGTGAGCGGGATGTAGGGCAACCGAACGCCGGCATGGATGGTGAAATAGTCGACGCCCTGCTCGGCCTGCTCGATGAGCGTGTCGCGAAAAACGTCCCAGGTGAGCGCCTCGGCGACGCCGCCGACCTTTTCCAGCGCCTGGTAGATCGGCACCGTGCCGATCGGCACGGGCGAATTGCGCAGGATCCAGTCGCGGATGTTGTGGATGTTGCGGCCGGTGGAGAGGTCCATCACCGTGTCGGCGCCCCAGCGGATCGCCCACACCATCTTCTCCACTTCCTCGGCCATGGACGAGGTGACGGCGGAGTTGCCGATATTGGCGTTGATCTTCACCAGGAAGTTGCGGCCGATGATCATCGGCTCGGCTTCCGGGTGGTTGATATTGGCGGGGATGATGGCGCGGCCGCGCGCCACCTCGTCGCGCACGAATTCCGGCGTGACGAAGTCGGGTATGGCCGCGCCGAAACTCTCGCCGTCGCGGGCAAGCGCTTCCCTCGCAGCCTGGCGCCCGAGATTCTCGCGGATGGCGACGAACTCCATCTCCGGCGTGACGATGCCGGCGCGGGCATAGGCGAGCTGGGTGACGGCGCGGCCGCCGGTGGCGCGCAGCGGTGCGTTGCGGATCGGGAATGCGGGGGTCAGCCGCTCGGCCGAGACAAAACCGTTGTCCTCCGGCCGGACGATGCGGCCGTCATAGTGCTCGACGCCGCCGCGCGTGATGATCCAGTCCTCGCGCAGACGCGGCAGGCCCTTGTCGATATCGGTGCGGGCATCCGGGTCGGTGTAGGGGCCGGAGGAATCGTAGACGGTGACCGGCGGCTCGCCGGCGGTCGGGTGCACGGCGATCTCGCGCATCGGGACACGCAGGCCGGGATGGATCGAGCCCGGTTTGTAGACTTTTCGCGAGGCGGGGAGGGGACCGGTCGAGACGGTCGGGGTGAGGGCATTCATCGTGAGGCTCCTTTGCTCGTTGCAATGGAGACCCAGTTCGGTGAGAGGAGGAGAAAGGACGCTCCGCTGCTGAAGGACAGGCTGACCGCCTGAAATTTCCGCGCCGGCAGGCCGGCATGCAAAGCGCTTGCACCATCCCTACGCCAGTATGAACTGGATCAGGTTCAACGGGTCACTGCGCTGCGAATGCCAGCAGTATCTCAGCCCCTTGTCGGGACCCCCCAGGTAACGCGCCTAGGTTGGATGATGTCGTGCCGGGATGTCAACCGCGTTTCTCGGGGAAGCTGGGTGCCGCCGGGTAATCGCATATGACAGCCGGCAAGGATTTGGTGGCTTCGCACCCCCACCCCTAACCCCTCCCCACAAGGGGGAGGGGGACTGGACGGCATCCTCGCAAGATGTCAATCGCCGCTGGTTTCGCACGGCATGGCGGCCACAAAGTCCCCCTCCCCCTTGTGGGGAGGGGTTAGGGGTGGGGGTTGTTTCATATGCGACTGCCCCCCGTGTGCCGGGTGGCGGGGACGTTCAGCCTCTCGGGATCCCGCCCGCCAGCACCTGTGCATAGGTTTCGGCGTCGATATTGCCGCCCGATACGATGCAGACGACGTTGCCGGTCGCCCGAGGGCTGGAGAGTGCCGCCGCCAGCGACGCCGCGCCGGCGCCTTCGGCGACGACCTTGGCCTTCGAGAACAGCAGCCGCATGGCCGCGGTCACCTCGACAAGGCTCACGGTCAGCGCTCCGTCGATAAGGTCGCGCGCGACCGGCCAGAGCTGCGGCACCAGCGACGGGCCGCCAATGCTCTTGATGAAGGACGGGCGCGTGTCGATCTCGACGATGCGGCCGGCAGCGAGGGCGGCGGAAACCGGCGCCGCATTCTCGTCCTCGATGGCAAAGACCTTTGCCCGGGGCCGCAATGCCTTGACGGCACTTGCCATGCCCGTCGTCATGCTGCCGCCGCCATAAGGCGCCAGAACGCAATCGACGTCCGGCAGATCCTCGACGATCTCCACGCCGATCGAGCCGTTGCCGGCGAGCACCGCCTGGTCGGTCACCGGGTTGATCAGAAGCTCGGCGATGTCGGGCCGTTCGGCGCCGACGATGTATCGCCACCAGGTTTCCGGCGAGATGAACCGCACGTCGCCGCCAAGATTGCGCACGCCGTCGATCTTGGTCCGCGGCGCACCGGAATACATGTAGGCGGCCATGGGAACCCCGAGCGCCTTGGCCGCCCAAGCCATGCCATACGCCATATTGCCGGAACTGACGGTGGCGACGCCGTTGCGCAACGCGTCGGGGTCGCGCGACAACAGGGCGTTGAGCGCGGGTCTCAGCTTGAAGGCGCCGATGGGCGAAAAGGTCTCGAGCTTGAGGAAGATCTGCCGGTCGGGCAGGCCGAGGTCGAGACGCAGCAGCGGCGTGCGCGGCACGTAGGGCGCAAGCCGGGTACGGGCGGCAGCGATCTCGTCCAGTGTCGGGCGGCGCGGGGCGCTCATTCCGCAGCCGACCTCATGCGCGGGCTGCCGGTGCGCGCAGCATGCTTGCCGCCGTGGTCCTCGCTGTGGATGTAGACGTGCAGCGTATAGCCGATGTGGTCGATCATCAGCGCCCTGGCCCGCTCGGTGTCGCGGTCGAGCGCGGCTTCCATGATGGCCGTGTGGTGCTCGATCGCCATCGCCTGGCGCAGCGCCGCGACCGCCGCCTCGTAGCCGTGCTTCATGCCGGCGGCGGCGCGCAATGTCGGCGACAGGCCGAGGAAGCGATGATGCCGGCGCAACTGGTCGGTGATCGTGGATCGGAAGCGCAGCAGCCAGGCGGACGTCGATGCGCCGAGCAGCGCCGCGTGAAATGCCTCGTGCTTCTCGTCCCATTCGTCGACCGCCGCGTCGGACGGGTCGTCGGGGGCGATCTTACAGCGCGACAGGCGGTAATGCGCGGTGACGACGGCGGCCTCCCAGTCGCTGCCGCCCTTGTCCATGGATTCCAGCAGCAGCGGCACCTCGACCACCATGCGGGCGCGGGCAAGGTCCTCCAGCTCGGCGCGCGAGACGGGGGCGACGGCGAAGCCGCGGTTGCTGATGGCCGTGACCAGCCGCTCCGCTTCAAGCCGCGACAGCGCCTCGCGCAGCGGCGTCCAGCCGACCCCGTAGGTGTCACGCAGCTTGCCGAGCTTCAGCGGCGAGCCGGGCAGCAGGCGGGTCGTCAGGATATCGCGGCGCAGCAGCCGGTAGGCCGCCTCGGTCTTGGTGGAGTGCTGCTCCTCACGCATCTCCGTCCTCCGCACAATGCGTGGGTAAATTATATATGATGAAGGCTGATCGCAAGAATTATATATAATATTGACAGTCGTCCCGGGAGTGGGCAATGATCCCGGCAGGCCGCCGCCAGAACGCGGCGCGCAAGCAAATTCCGGGAGGAACAGATGAGAAAACTGAAATCCGGCCTGCTGTCGGGCCTCGTCGTGGCGGGTGCGCTGATCGCCGGCCTGGGCGGCGCGGCCGCCGAGCAGATCCGCATCGGCATCGCCAATTTCGGCGAGCATCCGCAGCTCGCCGCCTCGATCGCCGGCTTCAAGAAGGCGCTGGCCGAGAACGGCTTCGTCGAAGGCACCGACGTCGTCTACACCGAGAGCCACACCAATTTCGACGCTTCGCTGGTGCCGCAGATGATCGCCAAGCTGCAGGCCGAGCAGCCGAAGCTGATCTACACCGTGACCACGCCGGTCTCGCAGATCGCCAAGAAGGCGCTGGCCGGCTCCGGCATTCCGGTCGTGTTCACCGCGGTCACCGACCCGGTCGCGGCAAAGCTCGTGCCGTCCTGGGAGTCCGGGGACGAGGGCATGACCGGTGCCACCGACCTGCAGGACGTGGCGGCCGTGATGGAGTTCACCAAGAAGCTGCTGCCCAACGCCAAGCGTTTCGGCGTGCCCTACAATCCGGGCGAGGCGAACGACGTGGCGCTGCTCGAGAAGATCAAGGAAGCCGCGCCGGCCGCCGGCTTCGAGGTGGTCGCCGTCGGTGTCGACAACGTCAACGAGATCCAGCAGCGCATCGCCTCCTTCGCCGGCAAGGCGGACGTGATCTACACGCCTGCCTCGAACCTGCTGCAGCCGGCGGTCGCAGCCGTCTCTGCCGCCGCGCGCCAGGCCGGCATCCCGATCGTCAATTCCGACGACGGCGCGGTGCGCAACGGCGTCGTGCCGGCGAGCTTCGCGGTGAATTACGACCAGGTCGGCATGAACGCCGGCAAGATCGCCGCCGAGGTTCTCAAGGGCAAGGATCCCAAGACGATCCCGCCGTCGCGCCCGGCCTATGCCGATCACGCCCCGCTGATCTCCAAGAAGGCGATGGCGGCGTTCGGGGTCGAGATCCCGGAATCGATGGCCGATTGCGGCTGCATCGTCGACTAACCGTCGCCTACTAAGTCGAAACGGCTGGCGGCGCCCCGCGTGCCGCCATCCTGCCGGGAGAGACGGATGCTCGAGATCCGATCCGCGCGTAAGGTTTTCTACAAGGGACGCCCCGACGAGAAGAAGGCGCTCGACGGCCTCGACCTGTCGCTCGCCACCGGCGAGTTCGGTGTCGTCATCGGCTCCAACGGCGCCGGCAAGTCGAGCATGCTCAACGCCATATCCGGCGCCATGGTGCTGGATTCCGGGCAGGTCCTGATCAATGGCGACGACGTGACCGGCATGCCGGTGCACAGGCGCGCGGCGCGGCTGGCCCGGGTGTTCCAGGATCCGATGAAGGGCACCGCCGCGTCGATGACGGTGGCCGAGAACATGCTGCTCGCCGATTTGCGCAGCAGGAAGCGCACCTTGCGCCTGGGCCTCAACGCCAAACGTCTGGCCGACTACAGGGAGCGGCTGGCGCTGCTCGGCCTCGGCCTGGAGAACCGGCTGGACACGCGCGTCGAGCTCTTGTCGGGCGGCCAGCGCCAGTCGCTGTCGCTGATCATGGCGGTCGGCGGCTCGCCGGAGCTGCTGCTGCTCGACGAGCACACGGCGGCGCTCGATCCGCGCACCGCCGACATCGTCATGCAGGCGACCGTGCGCGCCGTCGAGGCGCTGAAGCTGACCACGCTCATGGTGACCCACAACATGCAGCACGCCGTCGACTACGGCCACAGCGTCATCATGCTCGACGCCGGAAAAGTCCGGCTGGAGATCTCCGGCGAGGAGAAGAAGCGGATCACGGTCGCCGACCTGATCGGCCACTTCTCCGTCAAGACCGACCGCATGCTGCTGGCGAGCTGATCATCATGGACATCCAGACCATCTTCACCAGCTTCGTCGCGCTGGTCCCCGTCACGCTGGCGCAGAGCCTGATCCTCGCCTTCGTCGTGCTCGGCATCATGATCCCGTTCCGGACGCTCAACTTCCCGGATCTCACCAGCGAGGGCGCCTTCCCGCTCGGCGGCTGCGTCTGCGGCGTGCTTTTGGCCGCCGGCGCCTCGCCGCTGATGGCGATCGCCGTGGCGCTCGTCGCCGGCTTCCTCGCCGGCTGCTGCACGGCCTTCATCCATCTGCGCTTCCGCATCCACACGCTGCTCGCCGGCATCCTGATGATGACGATGCTCTACAGCATCAATTTGCGCATCATGGGCCGGTCGAACCTCTCGGTGTTCGGCTCGCCCACCGTGTTCGACTGGGCGCCGTTCACGCAGCCCGGCTTCCCGGCCTCGAAGATCGTTGTCGCCGGCATCATCGGCATCGTCGTCTTCGTCCTGCTCGACCTGTTCTTCAAGACCGAGAAAGGCACCGCCATCCGCGCCGTCGGCGCCAATCCCGACATGGCCGAGGCGCAGGGCATCAATGTCTGGGTCGCCACCATAGGCGGCGTGGGCCTGGCCAGCGCCTTCTCGGCGACCGGCGGCGCGCTGATGGTGCAGTCGCAGGGTTTCGCCGACGTCAACATGGGCCTCGGCATCCTCATCAACGGCCTGGCGGCGCTGATGATCGGCGAGGCCATCGTCGGCAAGCAGACCGTGGCGCGCCAGCTCGCCGCGCCCTTCGTCGGCGCGATCGTCTATTACCAGCTCGTGTCGTTCTGCCTGGCCGCCGGCATGCCGCCGCCCGACCTGAAGCTCGCCACCGGCCTGTTCGTGCTCGCCATGCTGGCGCTGCCCAGCCTGCGGCGCGGCCGCGGGCCGGCTCCGGCGCGCGAAGCCGTCCGCGAATAAGGATGTCCGAAACCATGGATGGAATTCCCGATCTCGCGGCCGTCGAGGCGATGGACGCGGCCGATTTGCTTCGTCCGTTCCGCGACCGCTTCGTCATGCCCGACGGCGTGATCTATCTCGACGGCAACTCGCTCGGGCCGGCCTCGCCCACGGTGCTGGCCGAGCTGGAGAAGGCGGCCCGCCAGGAATGGGGCGAGGGGCTGATCCGCAGCTGGAACACCGCCGGCTGGTTCGACATGCCGGTCGTGCTCGGCGACCGCATCGGCCGCCTAATCGGCGCGGCCGCCGGCCAGACGGTGGTCGCCGACACCACCTCGATCAACATCTACAAGGCGCTGCATGCGACGATGGGGCTGCGCCCCGGCCGCCCGGTCATCGTCGCCGAAGGCGGCAGCTTCCCGACCGACCTCTACATGGCCGAGGGCGTCGCCTCGACGCGGCCGGGTGCCGTACTGCGGCTGGAAGGCGTCGACGCCCCGGCGATCGAGGAACTCATCGACGGCAACGTCGCCGTGGTGCTGGTCAACCACGTCAATTACAAGACCGGCGAACTGCGCGACATGGCGGCGCTGACCCGCAGGGCACACGACGCCGGCGCGCTGGTCGTCTGGGACCTCTGCCACAGCGCCGGCGCGCTGCCGGTCGATCTCGACGGCGCGCATGCCGATTTCGCCGTCGGCTGCACCTACAAATACCTCAATGGCGGCCCGGGCTCGCCGGCCTTCATCTATGTCGCTCATCGCCACCAGGCCGAGGCGCGGCAGCCGCTCAGCGGCTGGTGGGGCCATGCCCGGCCCTTCGCCTTCGAGCAGGGTTTTGCCGCCGACGCCGGCATCCGCCGCTTCCAGTGCGGCACCCAGCCGATGCTGTCGCTGCGCGCGCTGAAGGGCGCGCTCGACGTCTGGGACGAGGTCGACATGGCGGTGCTGCGGGTGAAGAGCATCGCGCTCGCCGACCTGTTCATAAAGCTGGTCGAGGCGAAATGCGACGGCTTCGGTCTGACGCTGGAGACCCCGCGCGACGGCGCCCGGCGCGGCAGCCAGGTCTCCTTCGGCCACGCGCACGCCTATCAGATCATGCAGGCGCTGATCGCCCGCGGCGTCATCGGCGATTTCCGCGCCCCCTCCACCCTGCGCTTCGGCTTCACCCCGCTGTATCTGAGCTACGGAGATGTCTGGCGCGCGGTGGAGGTCTTGCGGGAGATCCTGCGCACCGGCGCGTGGAAGGACGAGCGGTTTGCCGTCAGGGCAGCGGTGACTTGAGGCGTCCTCCTCAAGGAGAGGGCAATCGCATATGGTAATCGATGAGGATTTTCGCCGCGTCGTACCCCCACCCCTAACCCCTCCCCACAAGGGGGAGGGGGACTTTGCGGCGACTATGCTACGCATAACCGTTGACGATTAGTGCTCGGCGGAGACGTAAGCCGGTCCCCTCCCCCTTGTGGGGAGGGGTTAGGGGTGGGGGTAAACGCATATGCGGTTGCCCTGTCCTTGAGCGTGGTCCGCAAAGCGAACCGGGTGGGATAGCAAAGGCAGTACTCGGCGTATGGTAAATGCGGTGCCAGATTGGCGTCCCGCGCTTCAGAGATTACCCCACCCGGCCATCCGCCTGCGGCGGCTGCCCACCCTCCCCTCAAGGGGGAGGGATAGCGGAGCGCTCCCTCACACCCCGAGATAGCGATCCTGCAATTCCGGCATCAGTGCCGCCGGCGTGCCCGCGAACACCGTAGCGCCCTTCTCCAGCACGAAGCAGCGGTCGGCGACGGGCAGCAGCTCGGCGAGCGTCTTGTCGACGACGAGGATCGACTGGCCCTCTGCCTTCAGCCTGCGGATCGCCGCCCAGATGTCGGCGCGGATCACCGGCGCGAGACCCTCGGTCGCCTCGTCGAGGATGAGCAGGGCGGGATTGGTCATCAGCGCGCGGCCGATCGCCAGCATCTGCTGCTCGCCGCCCGACAGGGTGCGGGCATACTGGGCGCGGCGCTCGCCGAGGCGCGGGAACAATTCGACCACCTTGTCCAGCGTCCATGCGCCGCGGCGGGCGGCGGCTAGGAGATTCTCCAGCACCGTCAGGTTGGGAAAGCAGCGGCGGCCCTCCGGCACCAGCCCGACGCCCAGCCGGGCGATGCGGTGCGGCCGCATGCCGGCGATCTCACGCCCGGCGAAGCGAACCGTGCCGGCGCGCGGCCGGTTGAGCCCGAGGATGGAGCGGATCGTGGTCGTCTTGCCCATGCCGTTGCGGCCCATCAGCGCAACGACTTCGCCCTGGCGTACGTCGAGCGACACCCCGAACAGCGCCTGCGAGGCGCCGTAGAAGGTCTGCACGCCTTTGACTTCGAGCAGGCTCACGCGGCTTCTCCCAGATAGGCGCGCCGAACTTCGGGATCGTTGCGGATCTCGTCGACCGTGCCGGTGGCGATGATGCGGCCGTAGACCAGAACCGAGATGCGGTCGGCCAGCGCGAAGACCGCGTCCATGTCGTGCTCGACCAGCAGGATCGGCGCCTGGCGGCGCAGGCCGTCGAGGAATTTGGTCAGGCTCTTCGAGCCCTCCGGTCCCATGCCGGCCATCGGCTCGTCGAGCAGGAAGGCCTTCGGGCCGAGCGCCAGCGCGATGGCGATCTCGAGTTGGCGGCGCTCGCCATGCGACAGCTCGGCGGCGGGCATGTTTGCACGGCCGGCCAGGCCGACGCGCTCCAGCACGGCGAGCGCTGGCCCGGTCAGGCCGCGATCGCCCTTCACCGGCCGGAAGAAGCGGAAGCTGGAACCCTGCCTGGCCTGCACCGCCAGCATGACGTTGCGCAATGCCGAGAATTCCGGCGCCAGCGACGAGATCTGGAAGCTGCGGCCGAGCCCAAGCCTGGCGCGCGCCGCCATGTCGAGCCCGGCCATGTCGCGGCCGAGGAAGCGGATGGTGCCGCTGTCGGGCGGGATCGAGCCGGAGATCTGGTGGATCAGCGTCGACTTGCCGGCGCCGTTGGGGCCGATCAGCGCATGGATCTCGCCGGGCATCAGATCGAGGCTCACCCCATCCGTCGCCTTGAGGGCGCCAAAGCTCTTGCGCAGGTCGCGGATCTCCAGCACCGGCTCAGCCATGGCGCGCCTTTCCGGCCAGGAGGCCGAGCAGCCCGCCGCGCGCGAACAGCACCACGCCGAGCAGGATAAGGCCGAGGAAGAACTGCCAGCGCTCGGTGATGCCGCCCAAGGCGTATTCGAACAGCACGTAGAGCATGGCGCCGGCGAGCGGCCCGAACAGCCGGCCCTTGCCGCCCAGGATGATCAGCACGATCAGCTCGCCCGACATGTGCCAGGACAGCATGGACGGGCTGACGAAGCGGTTGAGGTCGGCGAACAGAGCGCCCGCCAGGCCGGTGACCATGGCCGAGAGGACGAAGGCGACGAGGCGGATGCGGAACGGCGCGATGCCGACGGCGGCGAGCCGGACCGGATTTTGCCGGGCCGCCTGCAGGGCGGTGCCGAAACGCGAGCCGCCGATGAGCCAGAACAGCAGCAGGACCAGCATCAGCACGCCGTAGCAGAGCAGGAAATAGGGCAGAGGCTGCGCGGTGTTGACGCCGGGAAAGGCGTTGCGGACATAGATCGACAGCCCGTCCTCGCCGCCATAGGCCGGCCAGGAGACGGCGAAATAATAGATCATCTGCGCGAAGGCGAGCGTGATCATGATGAAATAGACGCCGGTGGTGCGCAGGCTGATCGCGCCGATCGGCAGCGCCACCAGCCCGCAGACCAGGATCGCGACCAGCCAGATGACCGGCATCGAGGTCGTGCCCGGCAGGCCGAAAAACAGCGGCTCGGCGTTGAAGGCATGGGTGGCGAGGATGCCCGCAGCATAGCCGCCGAGGCCGAAGAAGGCGGCGTGGCCGAAGGACACGAGCCCGCCGAGCCCGAGAGCGATGTTCAAGCCCACGGCGGCCAGCGCCAGAACGGCGATGCGGGTGGCAAGCGTGACGTAGAACGGCTCGCCGGCGGCCGAGGCGGCGATCGGTACGGCAAGCAGCAGCAGCGCCAGCAGCGTGTTGACGACGGCTTCCCGGCCCACGGCGGCGCTCACGACTGCGCCGCGAACAGGCCGCTCGGCCTGACTGCGAGGATGACCGCCATGACCACGTAGATCAGCATCGAGGCGAGCGCCCCGCCGATCAGGCCGGCCTGTGCCGCCGGCATCGCCAGGGCGAGCGCCTTGGGCAGCAGGAAGCGGCCCATCGTGTCGATGACGCCGACCAGGACGGCGCCGAGCAGCGCGCCCTTGATCGAGCCGATGCCGCCGATGACGATGACCACGAAGGCGAGGATCAGCACCGGCTCGCCCATGCCGACCTGCACCGACTGCAACGCGCCCACCAGCGCCCCTGCCAGGCCGGCAAGGGCGGCGCCCAAGGCGAAGACGACGGTGTAGAGCGTGCGGATGTCGACCCCGAGGGCGGCGATCATCTCGCGGTCGGATTCGCCGGCGCGGATGCGCATGCCGAGGCGGGTGCGCGAAATGAGCAGATAGAGGCCGATGGCGACCACGATGCCGACACCGATGATGGCGAGCCGGTAGAGCTGGTACCGGCCGCCGCCCGGCAGCGGCACCGCGCCCTGCAGCAGTGGCGGTATGTCGAGATAGAGCGGGAAGGAGCCGAACAGCCAGCGCGTGCCTTCCGAGAAGATCAGGATCAGCGCGAAGGTCGCCAGCACCTGGTCGAGATGGTCGCGCTCGTAGAGCTTTCGGATGACCGCGACCTCGACGATGGCGCCGGCCGCGGCCGCGGCGACAAGGCTGGCGACCAGCCCGATCCAGAACGAGCCGGTGGCGGCCGCCACCGCCGCGCAGGCGAAGGCGCCGACCATGTAGAGCGAGCCGTGGGCGAGGTTGATCAACCCCATCACGCCGAAGATCAGCGTCAGCCCGGCCGCCATGAGGAACAGCATGACGCCGAGCTGCAGGCCGTTGAGGAGTTGTTCGATGAGGAGGGCGATGGACAAGGGCGGGAACTATCTCAGGGAGTCAGAACGCGATGGCGGCCATTTCCGCGCCCCATGGAGCACGCGCAGCAGAACGACCACGCCGTTTGTCGAATAGACGACGACGTATGGCATGTTCCGAATTACCAGTTCTCTCGTCCCCGCCACGCGGCCCGCGCGTCCCGACATTGGAAACTCCTCCAGCCGCCGAACCTGTCGTTCGACTTCGAGACCAGTGTTCTTTGCAGCATGAGGGCTTTGCCGTGCGATGTGCTCGAAAATGTCGTCAAGGTCGTCCCGATATTGTTTGCTGCGGATCAATCGCACGCTCTACCGGCCACTCTTCGCCGCGCGGCGTTCGAGAGAGGCAATTTTTTCCGAGAGCCAATTCTCCCATTCCTCTTCCGAGATGGGAGGGTTGGTGCCGTCCTCGATGCCGTCCAGCGCTTCCTGCACCTGCTGCCGGAACCACGCGTCATGCTCCGCTGCCTCCCGCAATTGGCGCTGCCGTTCGGCCGTGTCGGGTCGCCTGCGCTCCACGGCGTCCGCGTCATGGTCGGCCATGTCGATCTCGAAGCGCTGCATGCCGAGTTCGTCGCGAACGTAGGCCGCCGCGGTGTTGAGGTTCCGCCAGAGCCGGATCTGCCGCGAGCGCTGGGCTGCGATGGCGCGTTCGTGCGAGCCATAGCGCACCACGACGGCAAAACCGCCGGGCTGACCCAGCACCAGAGCACCGCGAAGCTCCCGTGACTCAACCAGGCCCTTGACGGCCTTGCCGCTGATCAAGTCGGGTGTTTTCGGAGCGTGCGCCATGATGCGACCTCAAGACAGATATACGCGATTATCAGATAATCGCGCATATCTGTCCAGTCTTGCCGTCAGCTACATCTTGCACTGCTCGGCGTAGGCGTCGCCGTGCTTCTCAAAGGCCGTGGCGATGATCTTGTTGGTCAGCACGTCGCCCTCCTTCACCACTTCGCGCACATAGACGTTCTGGATCGGGTGGTTGTTGGTGTTGAAGGTGAAGTCGCCGCGCACCGACTTGAAGTCGGCGGCCTTGAGCGCGGCGCGGAAGGCGTCCTTGTCCTTGACGCTGGCCTTGGACAGCGCCGACAGGATGAGGTTCGCCGTATCCCAGCTCTGCGCGGCATAGACCGAGGGCAGGCGGTTGTATTCGGCCTTGAAGGCTTCGACGAACGCCTTGCTGGCCTCGTTGTCGAGATCCTTCGACCAGCTGGCGGAATTCTTGACGCCGAGGGCCGCGTCGCCGATCGCCGGCAGCATGTCCTGGTCGAAGGAGAAGGCCGGTCCCATGACCGGAATGGTCACGCCGGACTGGGCATATTGCTTCATGAAGGCGATGCCCATGCCGCCGGGCAGGAAGAAGAACACCGAATCGGCGCCGGAATCGCGGATCTGGGCGATCTCGGCGGCATAGTCGGTCTGGCCGACCTGGGTGTAGATCTCGCCCGCCAGCTCGCCCTTGTAGTAGCGCTTGAAGCCCGTCAGCGAATCCTTGCCGGCCGGGTAGTTAGGGGCGAGGATGAAGGTCTTCTTGTAGTCCTGGTTGGCGTATTGCCCCATCGCCTCATGGAAATTGTCGTTCTGGTAGGCGACGTTGAAATAGTTCTTGTTGCAGTTGGCGCCGGCCAAGGCCGATGGCCCGGCGTTGGGTGACAGGTAGATGATGTCCTGCGCCACGGCGTTGGGCACCACGGCCATCGCCAGGTTCGACCAGATGATGCCGGTCAAGAGGTCGACCTTGTCGCTCTGGATCATCTTCTCGGCGATCTGCACCGCCAGCTCCGGCTTCTGCGCATCGTCCTCGACGACCAACTCGACCTCCTTGTTGCCGGACTGCTTGATCGCCAGCGTGAAGGCGTCGCGCATGTCGATGCCGAGGCCGGCGCCGCCGCCCGACAGCGTGGTGATGACGCCGATCTTGACCGGCTCGGCCTGCGCCATGCCGGTCGCCGCCAGCGAGAGGCCGAGGATGCCGGCCGCAAGACTTTTCTTCATTTTTCTCCTCCGAGGGTTCCCGTCGTTTTTCGGTTGGTCAGAGCCGGGTGCGAACTTTCCAGAGTTCGGGAAACAGTTCAACCTCCAGCATCTTCTTGAGGTAGGAGGCGCCCGACGTGCCGCCGGTGCCGCGCTTCATTCCGATGATGCGCTCCACCGTGGTGACGTGATTGAAGCGCCAGCGGCGGAAATAGTCCTCGAAGTCGACCAGCTTTTCGGCGAGCTCGTAGAACATCCAGTAGCGCTGCGGGTCCCGATAGACCGTCTGCCAAGCGACCAGCACCTCCTCGTTCTCAACTCGGGTCTCGCGCCAGTCGGCGCGCCTGGCGTCGACGCCGATGTCGAAGCCGTTGCGGCCAAGCAGCAGGATCGCCTCGTCGTAGAGCGACGGCTCGGCCAGGATCGCCTCCAGCCGCGCGCTGAGTTCGGGCCGGTGCGCATGCGGCTTCAGCATGGCGAGGTTGCGGTTGCCGGCCATGAACTCGACGGCGCGGTACTGCCATGACTGGAAGCCGGAGGACTGGCCGAGCGCGTCGCGGAATTCCGTGTATTCGCTGGGCGTCATGGTGCGCAGCACGTCCCAGGCGCTGTTCAGCTGCTCGAAGATGCGCGCCACCCGCGACAGCATCTTGAAGCTCGGCTCCAGCCGGTCGGCGCGTATGGCGCGCATGGCCGAGCCGATCTCGTGCAGCGCGAGCTTCATCCACAGCTCCGACGTCTGGTGCTGGACGATGAACAGCATCTCGTCATGAGCCGCCGACAGCGGCTGCTGCGCCCCGAGGATCTCGTCGAGGTGCAGATAGTCGCTGTAGGACATGCGGTCCTTGAACGACATCTCGGCGCCGTCGGCCGAGGGATCGTAGGATTTGCTCAATTCGCTTTCTCCGCCCGCAGCCGGAAACGCTGGATCTTGCCGGTCTGGGTTTTCGGCAGGGCGTCGATGAACTTGACCGACCGCGGATATTTATAGGGCGCGATCGTCGCCTTGACATGGTCCTGCAGCCGCTTGACCGTCAGCGCGTCGGCTGCGACGCCGGCGGCAAGCACGACATGCGCCTCGACGATCTGGCCGCGCTCGCCGTCGGACGCGCCGATCACCGCGCATTCGGCGACGTCGTCATGCGACAGCAGCGCCGCCTCGACCTCGGGGCCGGCGATGTTGTAGCCGGCGCTGACGATCATGTCGTCGGAGCGCGCGGCGAAGTGGAAGAAGCCGTCCTCGTCCTGCACGAAGGCGTCGCCGGTCAAGTTCCAGCCGTCGCGGACATAGTCGCGCTGCCGGTCGTCGGCCATGTAGCGGCAGCCGGTCGGGCCGCGCACCGCCAGTTTGCCGACGGTGCCGCGCGGCACCTCGCGCATGGCGTCGTCGACCACGCGCGCCTCGTAGCCACCGACCGGCTTGCCGGTCGATCCGGCCCGCCGGTCCTCGAAGCGGTTGGAGATGAAGATGTGCAGCATCTCGGTGGCGCCGATGCCGTCGAGGATCGGCTTGCCGGTCTTTTCCGTCCATTCCTCGAAGACCGGCGCCGGCAAGGTCTCGCCGGCCGACACCGCGACGCGCAGCGAGGAGAGGTCGGCGCCCTCGTCCATCGCCTTCAGCATGGCCCGGTAGGCGGTCGGCGCGGTGAAGGAGACGGTCGCCCGGTATTTCTCGATGATCTCGATCATGTTGGGCGGCGTGGCATGCTCCAGCAGCGTCGCGGCGGCGCCGAAGCGCAGCGGGAAGATCGCCAGCCCGCCGAGCCCGAAGGTGAAGGCGAGCGGCGGCGAGCCGACGAAGACGTCTTCGGGCACTACCTTCAGGACCTCCTTGGCATAGGCGTCGGCGATGATCAGCAGGTCGCGGTGGAAATGCATGGTCGCCTTGGGCACGCCCGTCGTGCCGGAGGTGAAGCCGAGCAGGGCGACGTCGTCGCGGCCGGTCTGCACCGCCTCGAAGCGCACCGGCTTGTCGAGGGCGATGCGGTCGAGCTCGGCGTCGTGGTTGGCGGTGCCGTCGAAGCCCACAACCTGCTCGAGGAAGCGGCTTTCCTTGGCGCAGGCCACGAGCTCGTCCTTGATGCGGGTGTCGCACAGCGCCAGCGCGATCTCGGCCTTGTCGACGATCTTGGCCAGCTCGCCGGCGCGCAGCATCGGCATGGTGTTGACCACCACGGCGCCGGCTTTTGTGGCGGCCAGCCAGCAGGCGACCATCGCCGGGTTGTTGGCCGAGCGGATCAGCACCCGGTTGCCGGGCTTCAGGCCGTAGTTGTCGACCAGCGCATGCGCCAGCCGATTGGTCCAGTCCGACAGTTCCTTGTAGGTACGGCGGCGGCCGTTGCCGATCAGCGCGGTGTTGTCGCCGAAACCCTTTTCGACCATGCGGTCGGTCAGCTCGACCGCGGCGTTCAGCCGCTCGGGATAGTCGAAGCCGTCGAGCCGGAAATCCGGCCACTCATCCTGCGGCGGCAGGTTGTCGCGCGTGAAGGTGTCGACATGCGCGGACGGTCCAAGCATCGTGCAGTTCCCCTTGTATGCTCGTTGGCCTGATGCGCGGACCGCTGGTTCGGCGCGCATGGCATCGGCTGGGAAGCGATGTGCCGATACAAGCCTCCCGGCGGTCCGGCGAAATGCCGGATGCGACACGACCGGAGCGGCTGGCGGGCGGCACGGCAACCTCCCAGTTCCCATTTTATGCGGCGTAGCATCCCACTGCCGGAGATTTATTTCAAGCCTAAAGTTTTTCGCTTGAGGAACGTTGACGCGGCCTTCGATGGCCGCCATTGCTAGAGAAATTCCGGCAGAAGCGTGCAGCAGTTTGCGCTCGGAATTGCGAAAAAATGGAGCAGTTTCGTTGTTCGAAGAAAAGCGCAGCTGCCCTGCGTCGATCGAGCACCGCCGAGGAGGGCGCCCATGCTGGAACATCACATCGCCGACTGGGACGGCGCCTATGCCAATGGCCCGAACATTGCCGGCAGCGACCGCTGGCCGGGGGCGTGGGTAGAGCCGGCGCGGGCGTTTCGCGAAACGCTGTCGGCCGCGGGCCGCGCCAAGCTCGACATCACCTATGGCGACAAACCACGCAACCGCCTCGACCTGTTCCTGCCGGAGGCGGCGCCGAAAGGCTTGGTGGTGTTCATCCATGGCGGCTACTGGAAGGCGTTCGACAAGAGTTTCTGGTCGCATCTGGCAGCCGGTCCCGTCGGCCGCGGCTACGCGGTGGCGATGCCCTCCTACACGCTCTGTCCGGAGAACCGCATCGGCGGCATCGTCAGGGAGGTTGGTGCCGCGGTCGAAAAGGCGGCAGCGCTGGTCGATGGGCCGCTCATGCTGACCGGCCATTCGGCCGGCGGGCACCTCGCCAGCCGCATGGTGTCGCTGACGACGCCGCTGCCGGCCGCCGTGCGGGCGCGCATCCGCAATGTCGTCTCCATCTCCGGCGTGCACGATTTGCGGCCGCTGATGCGCACGGCGATGAACGAGACTTTGGCGATCGACGAGGCAGAGGCGATTGCCGAGAGCCCGGCGCTGCTCAGGCCGATGGACGGCGCCCGCATCACCTGCTGGGTCGGCGGCGGCGAGCGTGCCGAGTTTTTGCGCCAGAACGACCTGTTGGCCAATGTCTGGACCGGCCTCGGCGCAATCACAAGCACCGTGGTCGAGCCCGACCGCCACCATTTCAGCGTCATCGACGGCCTCGCCGATCCGTCGCATCCGCTGACCAGGACGCTGCTGGCGGAACGGGGGTAGCGACGACCTTCAATCGGTGGCGGCCTATCGACCCCGGCGCTTCGGGCACCTCCGCCCCGATCGACGGCTATCGCGTTCACCACATCGGATCGGCATGCCGTCGGGCGCCGGCCCAGGTTCCGCCCGTCTTGAGCGGCAGAGAACAAGGCATGTAGGAGGTGTTCGCGAGCAGGGAACGCATAACGCTATGCGAATCCGATAGCGGCACTGTGGCGGAGGCGCCGAGCGCAACGAGCCGGGGTGGGGGGCGATAGAACCCTCGTCGCCGTGAGTTCACCCCGCCCTTCCTCAAATACCGCATTGCACAAAACCCGCCGGCTTGCAAAATGGGGCATGGCGGCATCCTCCCTCGCAATCCTCGTCATCGACGAGAACCGCATCCGCGCCTCGATCATCGAGGCGGGGCTGCGCGAGGCCGGCCATGACCACGTCACGCTGGTGCATGACGTCGCCGGCATCGCCCGGCGGATCGCCGAGATCAACCCGGACGTCATCGTCATCGACCTCGAGAATCCCAACCGCGACATGCTGGAGAACATGTTCCAGCTGTCGCGCGCGGTGAAACGCCCGATCGCCATGTTCGTCGACCGTTCCGACCGCGCCTCCATAGAGGCGGCGATCGAGGCCGGCGTCTCGGCCTATGTCGTCGACGGGCTGAAGCAGGAGCGGGTGAAAACCATCCTCGACATGGCGATCAGCCGCTTCAACGCCTATTCGCGCCTCACGCGAGAGCTGGAGGAGGCGCGCAGCGAACTCGCCGGCCGCAAGGTCATCGATCGCGCCAAGGGCATATTGATGAAGTCGCGCGGGCTGTCGGAGGAGGCGGCCTACGGCCTGCTGCGCAAGACGGCGATGAACCAGAACCGCAAGATCGCCGAGATCGCCCAGAGCCTCGTCACCGCCGCCGGCCTGCTCGATCCGGGAGAGGACTGACCATGCCGTCCGCACACCATATCGATGCCGGCTTCATGCCGCTGTTCGACAGCGCGGTGCTGGTGGCGGCGCGGGAGATCGGCTTTGCCCGGCGCGAGGGCATCGAGCTTGCCCTGCACCGCGAGACCTCCTGGGCGAACATCCGCGACCGCATCGCCATCGGCCACTTCCACCTGGCCCACATGCTCGGGCCGATGCCTCTCGCCTGCAATCTCGGCCTGTCGCCGATCCCGTCGGACACGATCGTGCCGTTCTCGCTGGGCCTCGGCGGCAATTGCGTGACGGTGTCGAACGCGGTCTGGGACGGCATGGCGGCGCATGGCGCCGAGGCCGACCTAGACGCCGAGCGCAACGGCGCGGCCCTGCGCGACCTGATCGCGGAGCGGAGGAGCAGCGGCCTTGATCCGCTGCGCTTCGCGGTGGTGCACCCGCATTCCGGGCATAATTACGAACTGCGCTACTGGCTGGCGGCCTGCGGCGTCGAACCGTCGCGCGACATCGACATCGTCATCGTGCCGCCGCCCTTCATGCCGGACGCGCTCGCCGCCGGCCGCATCGACGGCTATTGCGCCGGCGAGCCGTGGAACAGCGCGGCGGTCGCTGCCGGCAGCGGCCGCATCGCTACGGTGAAGGCCGCCATCTGGCGCACCAGTCCGGAAAAGGTGATCGGCGCGCGCAGGGCGTGGGCGGAAGCCGAGCGGGAGGCGCTGTCCGCTTTGCTGCGGGCGCTGCATCACGCGGCCCGCTGGTGCCAGGACCCGGGCAACCGCTCCGAACTGGCCGCGCTGATGGCGCAGCCGGCCTTTCTCGGTCAGCCGGCCGAGCTTCAGATGCCCATCCTCACCGGCCGGCTCGATCTCGGCGGCGGGACTTCGCGCCTGGTCGAGGATTTTTTCCTGCCCTTCGACAAGGCCGCGAACTTCCCGTGGAAGAGCCACGCGCTGTGGTTCTACACGCAGATGGTTCGCTGGGGTCAGGTCGAACATTCCGCGGCAAACGTCGCGATCGCCCGCGACTGCTACCGGCCCGACCTCTACCGGTCAGCCCTCAAGCCGCTCGGCGTCGCCATGCCCGGCGCCAATGCAAAAGTCGAAGGTGCCCTGAAAATGGCTACCCCGGTCGGCTCGGCCGGCGCCAGCCTCGTGCTCGGCCCGGACGGGTTCTTCGACGGCGGCATCTTCGATCCCGACCGGATCGACGGCTACATCGCGGCGCAGCGGACCTTGGACTGAGCGACGCCGATCAGGCTCCGAACAGGCGGCGATCCCAATAAACCGGCTCGTGGAGGCTGGTCTGGATGCCGGCGAATTCCGGATGCGCCGGATTGATCAGGATGTTGTTGTCGAGACGGGCGACCACGCTGGGGACGATCAGCAAAAGGCTCCGCCGCTCCCGGGACCATCCTTCACCGAAATTCTTGCTCGCGAAGGCGGGCATCGAGTCCCAGCCGGGGAGGATTGGCGGCGAGAAGACCTCATAGCTCAGCCCGCGTGGGACGGTTATGCGCACGTAATGCTGGTTTGGGGGCAGCCGACCGCTGCCATGCACCAGTTTTTCGAGCAACGCGGTCGAATAATGTTCGCTGCTGTAGATGACCGGGCTGCCGGCCGTGTTCCATCGGCCTGGCGCAATCGTCGAGCCGGTGGCATCGAAGATCGGACAGGCGCCGTTGGGATCGCCGATACGGAAACAGGTCAGGGTGCGGTCGAGCCGCTGCGTCACGCGGCGCTGCCGTATTTGAGGCCGCCGAGAATGTCGGCCACAAGTTCGCCGCCGAACTCGCTGCGGACTACCAGGTCCATCGGCCGTTCATCCTCGATCATGGGATGCGGCCGGAACAGGAACTGTCGCGCGTCCTCCTCGTCTTTCCAGACATCCAGCGCCAGACCCCAGATGCGGGCGACGCGTGCCAGCCGCGTCCCTTCCTCGGTCGAGAGGTGGCCGGCGGCCTTGCGCCGTTCGAGCGTGGCCTTGGGGACGAGCCGGTATTTGAACTGAGCGTCTTCGGGCGCGATCAGCCTCGCAACCCGTTCCAGGGCCTTGACCGGAAGGCCATCCTCGATCCGGGAGATCAGCCCGAAAGGCGCCCGCGCCTCGGTCTCACCCGGTGGCAGGCCGAGCACGTCGGCGACATTCGCAAAGGCAAGCATCTCTATACCTCATTTGGTCCTGACCATAGCCTCAGTTGAGGCGAATGGCAAGGCGCATGCGCATACTGTCGCCCGGTCACTTCGAGGCTCGCCGAACAGGGCTTGCACTCGCGAAAGCCATCTGCTCAAACCGCGGGCACATTGTGCGGTGCACAACAAATAGGCGGACTCGGGCTGCCGAATGAGCACGCATCGACTGCGTTTCTCAACCGCATCGCCGATGGATTTGTCGTAACGCTTTGATTTGCCGCGAACCAAAGGGGCGATGCCGGAACTGGCACGGTTCCTGCTTCGTAGTTGGCGAGGCCTTCGGGCCAACGATATCGGCGTCCAACGATGGGCGCTCCAGGCAAAGCTGCCGCTCAGGTTTGACGCGATCCCGGATGCACGGACGCGAAAGGCCTGAACGGCGGCTTTTTTGTTTTGCGATCCACCGGACGGCGTCTCCCACGCCGCAAAACGGAGCCGACAATGACCGCAACCCTCCCAGCCGCCCCGAGCCAGGACAAAGCTTCGGCCAGGGCGCTGCTCATGTCCACCATCGCCTTCACGGTCTGCTTTGCCGTGTGGACGATCTTCTCGATCATCGGCGTGCGCATCAAGCAGGAGCTCGGGCTCACCGAGACAGAGTTCGGCCTGCTGGTCGGCACGCCGATCCTGACCGGCTCGCTGGTGCGCATCCTGCTCGGCGTGTGGACGGACCGTTTCGGCGGGCGGCTGGTCTACACGACCACCATGCTGGCGGCGGCGGTCGCGACCTTCCTGCTTGCCTTCGCGCAGACCTACACGCAGATGCTGGTCGCGGCGCTCGGCGTCGGGCTGGCCGGCGGTTCCTTCGCCGTCGGCGTCGCCTATGTCTCGCGCTTCTACCCGGCGGGAAAGCAGGGTACGGCGCTCGGCATCTTCGGCGTCGGCAATGTCGGCGCCGCCGTCACCAAGTTCGCCGCGCCCTTCGTGCTGCTTGCCGGCGGCTGGCAGGATGTCGCGCTGATCTGGGCCGCGGTCCTCGGCTTCATGGCCTTCATCTTCTGGTTCGGCACGGAGGACGATCCGGTCATCCGCGAGCGCCGCGTCACCGGCGCCAAGCCGCGGAACTTCTGGGCCGAGTTCGCGCCGCTGAAGGACATGCGGGTCTGGCGCTTCGGCCTCTACTACTTCTTCTCCTTCGGCGCCTTCGTCGCGCTGGCGCTGTGGCTGCCGCGCTACCTGATCGGCGTCTACGGCTTCGACATCGCCATGGCCGGCATGATCGGTGCGGCCTATTCGATCCCGGCCTCGATCTTCCGGGCCTATGGCGGCGTGCTGTCCGACCGGGTCGGCGCGCGCACGGTCATGTACTGGACCTTCGCCGTCTCCGCCGTCGCCACGCTGATCCTGTCGCTGCCGCCGGCCGACTATGTCCTGCGCGGCATCAATGGGCCGATCGCCTTCCACTTCGAGGTCGGGCCGGTCGCCTTCATCGCCGTCGCCTTCGTGCTCGGCTTCTTCATGAGCCTCGGCAAGGCCGCGGTCTACAAGCACATCCCCGTCTATTATCCCGACAATGTCGGGGCGGTCGGCGGGCTGGTCGGCATGATCGGCGGGCTGGGCGGCTTCCTGCTGCCGATCGCCTTCGGCGTGCTCAACGATCTCACCGGCCTGTGGACCAGCTGCTTCATGCTGCTGTTCGCCATCGTCGTCGCCTCGCTGCTGTGGATGCACTTCGCCATCCGCGGCATGGCGCGCCAGGCCGCCGGCGAGCCGCTCGGGCTCGCGGCGCAGTAAGGACGACGGAGGCGCACCCATGACCGAGAAACTCGTCATCATCGGCAACGGCATGGCGCCGGGCAGGATGCTTGAGCACCTGCTCGAAGCCGCGCCCGGCCGCTACCAGGTCACCATCTTCAACGCCGAGCCGCGCGTGAACTACGACCGCATCATGCTGTCGCCGGTTCTCTCCGGCGAGAAGAGCTACGAAGAGATCGTCATCCACGGCGACGGCTGGTACATCGACAACGGCATCACCCTCTACAAGGGCCACAGGATCGTCGCCATCGACCGCGCGGCCAGGACCGTGACCTCCGACCACGGCGTGACCGAGCCCTACGACCGGCTGGTGATCGCCACCGGCTCGGTGCCGTTCATCATCCCCGTGCCCGGCCACGGCCTGCCCGGCGTGCTCAGCTATCGTGACCTGGACGACGTGCAGGCGATGCTGCTCGCCGCGCAGTCGCGCGCCAAGGCCGTAGTGATCGGCGGCGGTCTCTTGGGACTAGAGGCGGCGGCGGGCCTGCAGTCGCGCGGCATGGACGTCACCGTGCTGCACATCATGCCTACCCTGATGGAACGGCAGCTCGACCCGGCAGCCGGCTACCTGCTGCAGCGCGCCGTCGAGGCACGCGGCATCAAGGTGATGTGCAAGGCCAACACCAAGCAGATCATCGGCGAGGGCAAGGTCGAGGGCGTCGAGCTCGCCGACGGCACCGTCATCCCCGCCTCGCTGGTGGTCATGGCCGTCGGTATCCGCCCGAATGCCGGGCTGGCCAAGGAGGCCGGGCTGGAGGTCGGCCGCGGCATCGTCGTCGACCACGGCATGGCCACTTCCGATCCGGCGATCCTGTCGCTCGGCGAATGCGCCGAGATCGGTGGCCAGGTCTACGGGCTGGTGGCGCCGCTTTACGAGATGGCGCGCGTCGCCGCCGCCCACCTCGCCGGCGATGGCACGGCGCGCTTCGTCCATGCCGACACGCCGACCAAGCTGAAGGTCACCGGCATCGAGCTCTATTCGCTCGGCGACTTCGCCGATGGCGACGACCGCGAGGAGATCGTGCTGCGCGACGCCGCGGCGGGGGTCTACAAGCGCCTGGTGCTGAAGGAGAACCGCATCATCGGCACGGTGCTCTACGGCGAGACTGGCGACGGCGCCTGGTTCAACGACCTGAAGAAGAAGCAGACCGACATCTCCGAGATGCGCGACACGCTGATCTTCGGCCAGGCCTACCAGGGAGGATCCCCGCTGGACCCTTTGGCGGCCGTTGCAGCACTTCCGGATGATGCGGAAATCTGCGGCTGCAACGGCGTCTGCAAGGGCAGGATCACCGGCGCGATCACGGGCAAGGGGCTGACCGGCCTCGATGACGTGCGTGCTCACACCAAGGCCTCGGCCTCCTGCGGTTCCTGCACCGGGCTGGTCGAGCAGTTGCTGAAGCTGACGCTGGGCGACGCCTACAATCCGGCCGCCGTCCAGCCGATGTGCGGCTGCACCGACCTCGGCCACGACGACGTCCGCCGGCTGATCAAGGCGAAGGGTCTGAAGACGATCCCCGCGGTCATGCAGGAATTGCAGTGGAAGACCTCCTGCGGCTGCGCGAAATGCCGGCCGGCACTCAACTATTATCTCGTCGCCGACTGGCCGGACGAATATGCCGACGACTACCAGTCGCGCTTCATCAACGAGCGCGTCCACGCCAACATCCAGAAGGACGGTACGTATTCGGTGGTGCCGCGCATGTGGGGCGGGGTGACCTCGTCGAAGGAATTGCGCGCCATCGCCGACGTGGTCGACAAGTTCGCGATCCCGACGGTCAAGGTCACCGGCGGCCAGCGCATCGACATGCTGGGCATCCGGAAGGAGGATCTGCCGGCGGTGTGGTCCGACCTCGGCAAGGCGGGGTTCGTCTCCGGCCATGCCTATGCCAAGGGGCTCAGGACGGTGAAGACCTGCGTCGGCTCCGACTGGTGCCGGTTCGGCACGCAGGATTCGACGGGGCTCGGCATCCGCATCGAAAAGTTCATGTGGGGCTCGTGGACGCCGGCCAAGCTCAAGATGGCGGTGTCCGGCTGCCCGCGCAACTGCGCCGAGGCAACCTGCAAGGATATCGGCGTGGTCTGCGTGGATTCCGGCTACGAGATCCATTTCGCCGGGGCCGCCGGCCTCGACATCAAGGCCACCGAGGTGCTCGGCCAGGTGAAGACCGAGGACGAGGCGCTGGAGGTCATCGTCGCGCTCACGCAGATGTACCGCGAGCAGGCACGCTATCTCGAGCGCATCTACAAATGGGTGAAGCGCGTCGGCGTGCCCGAGATCAAGCGCCAGATCATGGACGATCCCGACAAGCGCAAGGCCTATTACGAGCGCTTCGTCTTCTCCCAGAAATTCGCGCAGGTCGATCCGTGGTCGGAGCGTGTCTCCGGCAAGGACAAGCACGAGTTCCGGCCGATGGCCGCGGTCGGTTTCGCGGAGGCTGCTGAATGATGAACAAGATGGATTGGATCGCGATCGGCTCGATCGCCAACATCCCGCAGCGCGGCGCCCGCTGCGTGAACACACCGCAAGGCAGGATCGGCGTGTTCCGCACCGCCGACGACCGCGTCTTCGCCATCGAGGACCATTGTCCGCACAAGGGCGGGCCGCTCAGCCAGGGCATCGTGCATGGCGCCTCGGTGACCTGCCCGCTGCACAACTGGGTGTTCTCCCTGGAGACCGGCGCTGCGCTCGGCGCCGACGAGGGTTTTGTGAAGACAATCCCGGTGAAGGTCGAAGATGGGCGGCTGTTCATCGCGCTGGAAGCGCTGGCGGCCAGGGCGGCATGAAACTCCTCATGCGAAACGCTGAGATGAACTGGCTTCGTCGCACCCCCCTCTGGCCTGCCGGCCATCTCCCCCGCAAGGGGGGAGATCAGGCGGAAGCCACGATTTCGCAAATCGCCGATGTCGGAGGAATAGCGGCGAGGTTGAAGCTGCCAATCTCCCCCCTTGCGGGGGAGATGGCCGGCAGGCCAGAGGGGGGTGCGAAGGGGCGCCCGGCTTCGAGGCGAACCGCAAATGTCAAGTGAGCAGGCAGCCGAGGTGAGGACCACCTGCCCCTATTGCGGGGTGGGTTGCGGCGTGCTGGCCAAAGTCGCCGCGGACGGCAGCGTGTCCGTCCGCGGCGATCCCGATCATCCCGCCAATGCCGGAAAGCTCTGCTCCAAGGGCTCGGCGCTCGGCGAGACCCTCGGCCTGGACGGCCGCCTGCTCTCCCCCGAGATCGGCGGCCGCGCCGCCGGCTGGGACGAGGCGCTCGACCTCGTCGCCAGGAAGTTCTCCGACACGATCGCCGCGCACGGGCCGGATTCCGTCGGTTTCTACGTGTCCGGCCAGCTTCTCACCGAGGATTATTACGTCGCCAACAAGCTGATGAAAGGCTTCATCGGCTCCGGCAACATCGACACCAATTCGCGGCTCTGCATGGCCTCCTCGGTCGCCGGCCACCGGCGCGTCTTCGGCGAGGACATCGTGCCGGGCACCTACGAAGACTTCGAGGAGGCCGACCTGGTCGTGCTGGTCGGCTCCAACACCGCCTGGTGCCATCCGATCCTCTACCAGCGGCTGCTTGCCGCAAGGACGAAGTGCGGCACGCGCATCGCCGTGGTCGATCCGCGCCGCACGGCGACGGGCGAGGACTGCGACCTCTTCCTGCCGATCAGGCCCGGCACCGACGTGCTGCTGTTCAACGGCCTTCTGGCGCATCTGGTGCGCCGCGGCGCGCTCGACGCCGACTACATCGCGGCCCACACCAACGGCTTCGACGCCGCGACCACGCTGGCCGCCGCCGACGCGCCGACGGTGGCGCGAGTGGCCGAAGGCTGCGGCCTGGACCCCGCGGATGTGCGGCGCCTCTACGACTGGTTCGCCGCGACGCCGCGCACCGTCACCGTCTACAGCCAGGGCGTCAACCAGTCGGCGCACGGCACCGACAAGGTCAATGCCATCATCAACTGCCATCTCGCCACCGGCCGCATCGGCAAGCCGGGCATGGGACCGTTCTCGGTCACCGGGCAACCCAACGCGATGGGCGGGCGCGAGGTCGGCGGCCTCGCCAACCAGCTCGCTGCCCATATGGGCTTCGAGGATTCGGCGGCGATCGACCGCGTCGGCCGTTTCTGGAACGCGCCCGCCGTTGCACGCAAGCCGGGGCTGAAGGCCGTCGACCTGTTCGAGGCTGCTGCCGACGGCCGCGTCAGGGCGCTGTGGATCATGGGCACCAATCCGGCCGTCAGCATGCCGGACGCCGCCAGGGTGCGGGCGGCGCTGAAGGCGTGCGATTTCGTTGTCGTGTCGGACGTCGTCCGCACCGACACGACCCGCTTCGCCGAAGTGCTGCTGCCGGCCGCCGGCTGGGGCGAGAAGGACGGCACGGTCACCAATTCCGAGCGGCGAATCTCCCGCCAGCGGCCGTTCGCGCCACTGCCCGGCGATGTCCGTCCCGATTGGTGGATCATCACCGAGGTCGCGCGGCGCATGGGTTTTGCCGAGGCGTTCGACTATGCAACGCCGGCCGCGATCTTCCGCGAGCATGCAGCGCTTTCGGCCTTCGAGAACCACGGCGCCCGCCTGTTCGACATCGGCGGACTGGCTGATATCGACGACGACGACTACGCCGGCTTCCAGCCCATGCACTGGCCGCTGCGGGCAGGGCGGGGCGCCCGCGCCGACCGTCTTGCCGGCGACGGAAAATTCCCGACGCCGGACGGCCGCGCCCGCTTCGTCGCCGTGCGCCAGGAAGGACCGGCCCTGCCGGTCGACGGCGCCTTCCCGATCGCGCTCACCACCGGCCGCATCCGCGACCAGTGGCACACGATGACCCGCACCGGGCTAGTGCCGCGGCTGATGGCGCATGCGCCGGAACCGGCGATCGAGATCAATCCCGCCGACGCCGCGGCGATCGGCCTGCGGGAGGGCGACCTGGCGCGGGTCGAGAGCCGCTACGGCAGCGGCCGCGCCAAGGTGCGCGTCACCGGCGCCCAGAGCGCCGGCCAGGCTTTTCTGCCCATGCACTGGAGCGGCCGTTTCGCGGCCAATGCGGCGGCGGGGCCGCTGTCGACGCCGGTCACCGATCCCTTCTCCGGACAGCCCGAGCTGAAGCACGTGCCGGTACGGATCGCCCGCGAGCCGGTCCATTGGGAAGGCGTGCTGATCACGCGCCGCGACATCCGTCCGACCGGCTTCGTCCACTGGAGCCGGGCGGCGGTCGCCGGCGGCTGGGCCTACGAGCTTGCCGGCACCGAGCCGGCGGAGCAGGGCATCCTGCTCGCACGCCGGCTGGTCGACGTGGTCCCGCGCGACAGGCTGCTGGAATATACGGACCGTCGCCATTCGATCTTCCGCGCCGCCGCCACGGACGACGACGGCCGCCTCGCGGAAGCGCTGCTCGTCGCGCCGCGCGGCGCGCTGCCGGAACGCGAGTGGCTGCTGTCGCTGCTCGCCTCCGGCGTGCCGCTGTCGCCGCTGGAGCGCCGCGCGCTGCTGTCCGGGCGGGCGCCGGTGGCGATGCCTTCGATCGGCCGTGTCGTCTGCGCCTGCTTCAATGTCGGCGTCAACCAGATCGACCGCGCCATTGCCGGCGGCTGCGCCAGCGTCGAGGAGATCGGCAGGACGCTGTCGGCCGGCACCAATTGCGGCTCCTGCCGGGTCGAGATCCGCGGGATGATCGAGGCCCGCCGGCTGCAGGCGGCGGAGTAGGTTTCGGCGCCGCTCAGCGCCGGCCGATCCTGGTGCCGGCGACCGACAGCACGGCGATGATGACGACGCCTTGCAAAATGTCCTGGGCGCCGGGCGGCAGGCCGGCGATCTGCATGGTGGTGACGATCATGACCAGAAGCATGCCGCCGAGCAGCGTGCCCAGCGCGGTGGCGCTGCCGCCGGCGATCAGCGTGCCGCCGAGCACGACGGCGCCGACCGATTGGAGCAGGTAAGGGGTGCCCATCTCCAGGAAGGCGCCGCCGGCATAGCCGGCGAGCAGCAGGCCGCTGAGCCCGGAGAGCATCGCGCTCGCAACAAAGGTCGAGGCGATCACCCGGGCGACGGGGATGCCGGCCAGCCGCGCCGCCTCGGCGCTCTGGCCGACGGCGAACAGCTTTCGGCCATAGGCGGTGCGCCCGAGCAGCAGCCCTGCCGCGATCGTCGCGATGATGGCGATGACGCACATCATCGGCAGGCCGGCGATGCGGCCCGTGGACAGAAAGCCGAGCAGCGCCGGCTTGGCGAACATGCCGATCTGCGCGTTCACGATCAGCGTCGCGGTGGCGAGGATGTAGCCCATTGCCAGCGTCGCGATCATGGCGGGGATGCGCAGCACCAGCACGAGCAGAGCATTGAGCATGCCGACCAGCGCTGTCGCCGCCAGCACGATGGCCAGCGTCAGCAGAAAACCCGCCGTCGAACCGGTGGAGGTCATCACGGTGAGATAGGCGCTCAGCGTCACCACGCTCGGGATGGACAGGTCGATATTGCCCTTGCCGGTGGTGACGACGAGCATCTGGCCGAGCGCCGGCAGGAGCAGGAACGAGGCGGAGATGGCGACGCCGCTCAGGCTGTGCAGGCTGAAGCGCGCGGTGATGGCGGTCAGGATCGCCCACAAGAGCAATATGCCGATCGCCGGCCAGATCCAGCGGTTCTCCCGGGCGAAGGCGAGGGCGCGCTCAGCCATGGCGCCTGCCCCTGGCGACGAGCGCCGCCTGCAATCCCAAAATGACGATGAGCAGGGCTCCCTGCACCGCCGCGTTGTAGTTGGTGCTTACCCCCAGCGAGGCGAGCAGCGCGCCGATCAGCGACAGCGTCACCGCGCCGGCCACGACGCCGAGCGGCGCGATGAAGCCGCCGAGCAGCTGGCAGCCGCCGATAACCACCGCGGCGATGCCGAGCAGCGTGAAGGAGCCGCCGGCATTGATGTCGCTGGCATTGTTGGCTGCCGTCACATAGAGGCCGGCGGCCATGGCGAACAGGCAGGCGATGGCATAACGCATGACGCCGTATCTGAGCGGCGACCAGCCGCCCCGCTTGAGCGCCAGCGGGCTCGAGCCGAAGGCGCGCAGCACCGTGCCGGCCGGAGAGCGGTCGATCAGGAAGGCCGCGGCCGCCGCGATCAGGATCAGCGCCAGCGGTGTCGGGACGCCGGGAATGCTCCAGGTAAACAGCGCCGTCAGCCATTGCGGGCTGGAGCCGCCGGGTGAAGGCTGCAGCGTCTGGCCGAAGCCGGTCCAGATGAAGGAGGCGCCGAGCGTTACCACGATCGCCGGGATGGCGCGCGCATGGATCAGCACGGCGATCAGGCAGTAGCCGGCGAGCCCGGCCAGAAGCGCGGCGAAGCCGAGCAGCGGCGAGGTGACCAGCAGCGTGGCGCTGATGACGTTGACCAGGCCGGTGAAGGAGCCGATGCCGAGGTCGATCTCGCTGCCGCCGACCACGAACATCTGGGCGAGCGCGATCAGCACCAGCGTGACCGCCGGCGCCAGCAGCAGCTCGATGCCGAAGCTGGACGCCACCAGCGGGTTCATCCAGCTCATGGCGGCGAACACCAGGATGAGGCTGAGGAAGGGGATGGCGCGCAGCAGCAGCGGGCCGATCGCGCCCGCCCGCTTCGCCGCCTGCGCCGTGCGGTCGGCGGCGGGCTGCTGGAAGGACGCAGCGACGATGCGGTCCTCGCTGATGGCGTCGCCCGCGAGTTCGGCGACGATCTCGCTCCTGGCGAACACCAGCACGCGGTCGCATTCGAGGAATTCGAGATCCTCGGTGGAATGCCAGATCACCAGCCGCCCGGCGGCAGCGATCTCGCGCACCAGTCGGTAGAAATCGCGCTTGGCGGCGATGTCGACGCCGCGCGTCGGATCGTCGAGCAGGATGATCTCGGCCTCGTCCGTCAGGGCGCGGGCGACGAGCACCTTCTGCTGGTTGCCGCCCGACAGGTCGAGGATGCCGGCGTCGAACCGGCTTTCGTCGAGCGCCAGCCGCTTCGCCAGCGACGCGGCAAGCGGGCGCTGGTCGGCAGCCTTCACCGGCGTCAGCGCCGCAAGCCGGGCGACGCGGCCGATGCCGATGTTCTCCAGCACGCTCCACAGCGGGAACACGCCTTCGCCCTGACGGTCGCCGGAAACGTAGCGGACCTCGCCGTCGCGCTCGACCTCGCCGGGTCGTGGCGTGGCGAACAGCCGCTGCAGCAGGTCGCGCTGGCCGCTGCCCTCCAGACCGGCCAGGCCGACGATCTCGCCGGCGCTGAGCTCGATCGGACCGCCCGTCGAAACGAGGTCGCCGGAGAGCCGCACCCGCACCGGCCGTCCGGCCTTGGCCGCATCGAGGGCCGGGCGGGTCGAGCGGTCGCCGGCTTCGGCGCCGCCCATCGCCTCGACGAGATCGCCGATCGAGGTCTCGCCGGCCGGCTTCTGCCAGACCAGCCGGCCGTTGCGCATGGCGACCACCCGGTCGGAGATGTCGAGGACCTCCGCCAGCTTGTGGCTGATGAAGACCACTGCAACGCCTTTGCCGGCCTGTTCGCGCACGAACTGCCGCAACTGGGCGCTGCGCTCTGCGCCGAGCGAGGAGGTCGGCTCGTCGAGGACGAGCAGCTTCAGCCGTGGATCGCTCGCCGCGCGGGCGATCTCCACCATCTGCCGCTCCGCAAGCGTCAGATCGGCGACGAGGCGGGAGGTCGGGATGCGCGCCCCCGGAAAGATGCGCTCGATGCTGTCGCGGGCCAGCCTGTGATAGTCCGCCAGCCACAGCGGCGACAGCCGCGCGAATTGCGGCTGCTCGACGTAAAAATTCTCGGCGACGCTGAGGTTCGGCGACAGCGACAGCTCCTGCCAGACGATGCGGATGCCGGCGTCGCGCGCCGCCCGCGGCGAGAAGGCGGCGAGGTCGACCGGCCGCCCGCCGAACGCCATCGTGCCCGTGTCCGGCTCGGTCACGCCGCAGACGATGCGCATCAGCGTGCTCTTGCCGGCGCCGTTGGCACCGACCAGCCCGACCACCTCGCCGGCGGCGACGTCGAGGTCGATCGCCTGCGCGGCGCGGGTGCTGCCATAGGTCTTGGCGACGCCCGCCAGCGAAAGCAGGGCATCCGGCGCCGGTCGAGCGGCCGGCGGACGGATGGTGTCGATCTCCATCGAAGCGTTCATCGCACTGTTCTCGATGAAAACGGCCGCTGTCGCCAGCGGCCGTTGGCATTCCGTGGGTGAAGGATCACTGCGTCTTGTCGACCAGGTTCTGCTTGACCCATTCCTGGCTGTAGCTCGGGCTGATGATGAAGCCGGGCTTCAGGTCCTTCGCCATCTCCGTGAGATTGGCGGGCTCGACCACGGCGACCGGCATGTTCATCTCCTTGGCCGGCTTGGCGCCCTTGACGATCTCGTAGGCGAGCCAGAAGGCGGCGCCGCCGATGCCCGGCGTCGTGTTCATCGAGGTGGTCTTGTAGCCCTTGGCCGCCTGGTCGTTCCACCAGATGACGAAGTCGCTGGAGCCGCCGCCCTCGATCACCGGCAGTTTTTCGGCATAGGGGCCGCCGGCCTGCACGAAGGCCTGGGCGATGCCGAAATCGTCGCTGCCGCCCTGGCCGAGCACGGCGTCGACCTGCGGCAGGCTGGGCAGCACGTTGGCGATGGCCGACTGCGCCACCGATGCCGTCGCCTGGCCGAAGACCTCGGCGACCACCTTGACGTCCGGATTGGCGTCCAGCACCGCCTTCTGCGCGGCATACATCAGATTGTCCGGGCCGGAGCCCTTGACGCCGCGCACGACGATGACGTTGCCCTTGTTGCCGATGAGGTCGAGCGTCGCCTTCGCCTGCTCGGTCTTGTAGCCGGTGAAGTCGAAGGACAGCTTGTAGGCGCAGTCGGCGGTCAGCAGCGAGTCGAAGGCGACCACCGCGATCCCGGCGGCGCAGGCCTTCTCGGCCAGCCCGTTCAGCGCCGTCTCCGACGCCGCGTTGATGGCGATGGCGTCTACGCCGCGCAGGATCAGCTCGGCCATCTGGCTGTTCTGCTGGTTGACGCTGCCGTCGCCGTTCAGCACGACGAAGTCGGCGATCTTGCCCTCCGCCTTGGCCTTCTCGGCCTCCGCCGTGAAGGCGTCGACCATCTGGCGGCGCCAGGTGTTGCCGTAGAAGGAATTCGACAGCGCGATCACCGGCTTGTCGGACGAAGCTTCTGCCGTGCCCGCCATGCCCCAACCCGCAAGCGCGGTGAAGACCGCGCAGGAAAATGCCGTGAGTCTGCTCAACATATATGACCTCCCATCAAAACATCAGCCGATTTTCGGCTGAAATCCAAGCTTCTCCCCAAGTTTCTGGCATACTCATTATACCATCGCTTCAGACGCCTCAACGTCAGATGTCGCGGGCCAGCACAAAATAATCGTCGTCGCCGACCTGTCCGCCCTTGAAGGCGATCTCGATCGCGCCGCCGTCGCGCCTGTGCGCGGTGCAGAGCGGCGAGCCGGGCGCCAGCGGGATGCGGCATTCCAGCGCCTCGATGCCGAGCTCTGCGATGGCGTGGCTGGATGTGTCGCCGCCGGCGACCACGGCCCGCCCGAGAGCAAAGCGGCGCACCAGCGTGTCGAGGATGCGGCCGAGGCCGATGCCGATCAGGTGATCACGGCCCTTGAGATCGGTGCCGGGCGTCTGGCCGCCGAGCGCGGTGTAGAGAAGCGGGCTCCTGCCGGATTGCAACGCCTCCGCCCCGGCCGCGACGGCGCGGTCGATCTCGCCGGCCGCGTTGTCCGTCGCAAGCGCCGCTGCGTCCAGCGCGATGCCGGCAAAACCGCGCGTCTCGGCGTAGCGTATCTGGCGTTCGGTGGTGGGCGAGCAACTACCGGAAACCACGGCGATCGGACCGCGCGTGCCCGGCCGGTCGAATTGATGCCGCCGGCCGGCGAGCGGCGTGTCTGCGCCTTCGGCGGTCAACGCATATTCCACGCCCGACGAGCCGACGACGAAAGGCGACAGCTTGCGCCGGCGCCACAGATGGCTGCCGACGATCCGCTGGGTCTCCGCGTCCAGAACGTCGAGCAGGACGATCGGAAAGGCCGCGAAGACCGCATCCAGGGCCTCGGCCGAGATGCCCTGCTTGAGGCGGACGAGGTCGACCAGGCCGACCGGCTTGTCCGTCTGCCGGGCCAGATGGAGGCGCAAATCCGCCTCGTGCATCGACGTCACCGGATGGCGGCTCATCACCGGGTGGCGGTCGATGCGGTGGTTGTCGCCGCGGAACGCCGCGAACAGATTGCCGAAGGCGGTGTAGCGCCTGAGCTCGGGCGCGCCGACGACCAGCGGCGTCGAGGCCTGCCCGAAGATGTCCGCCCCGATGTCCAGCGCCCGGCCGATGCTGCCGACGGTCGGGCTGGAATCGAAGGTCGAGCAGACCTTGTAGTGGCAAATCTCCGCGTCCCGCGCCTTGAGCCAGGCGAAGACCGGCGGCAGGTGCGCGTCCATCCATTCCGGCGTCTCGCTGCGGCTGGTGCCGGCGATGCCGATCGCCCTGTGCCCGGCGAAACGGGCGGCGACCTCTGGCGCCGGAATGCCGGCGAACAGCACCGTCGGGATGCCGCGCAGCTCCAGCGCCTCCATCACGTCGGTGGAGCCGGTGAGATCGTCGCCGTAATAGCTGAGCAGCGGCTTCACGGGCGGGGGCTTTCCGTCGCGACGGCCGCGAAGCCGTAGGCGCCGAGCCGCAAGCGCGTTCCGTCGAGCGGGCGCTCGGGCAACGCCCGGCCCTCGGCCGCCGCGGCAAAGCTCTCCTCGTCCAGGACTTCCGCCCTCGCTGCTCCCGGCACCTCGACCGACACGGCATCAGCCGTCAGGTTGGCGACCAGCACGGTCCGGCCGGCAGCGAGCGCCAGCACTTTTGCCGGGTCGCTGCTTTCCGCCACGCGCATCGTCAGCCCGGATAACCAAGCGAGAGCGCGCGCGGCATGGAAGGCTGGCCTGCGCCCGCCCGCGTCGACCACGCCGAACGGGCCCGTGAGCGCGCCCAGCGTCAGATGCGTCAGGCCGGCCGGGGCGGTCGCCGCGGCGTAGCCGATCATCCACGCCGCCGCGAACAGGCCCTTCTGGCGCGGCTCGTCGGCGACCATGGTCATGCGCCTTGCCGCGCCGGGATTGTCGGCGAGCCGTGCGCCATAAGGATTGTGGCGCATGCCGATCGCCGACGGGCCGATCCGATAAGGTTTGTCGCCGAAGATGGCGCGCACCGAGCGGGTGACGAAGGGCAGCGCCTCCAGCGTCTCCATGACGCTGCGGTCGTCCGCTGCATGCACCAGCGGCGCCGTCGTGTGGGTGACGAAGTCGAGCAGTTCGGCCGGCGGCCGCTTGCGGTTGAGCTCGGTGAAATAGTTGAACATGCCGCCGCCGAGCGGCACGCCGGGAAACGCCTTGCGCGCAGCGCGATAGATCTCGTCGAGCGGCGGACAGTCAGGCCATGTGCTGCCGGGCGGCGTCGATTTCAGGTCGGGCGCCGGGCTGACCGCCAGTGCCGACAGCGACAGGTCCGCTTCGGCCACCAGCCGCGCGGTCTCGCGCAGCTCCGCCTCCGGCCGGTCGCGGCAGGGCAGCACGCATTCCAGCGTGGCCGGCAGCGGAAGTCGCCGCAGGAGCTTCGCGAAGCCGGCAAGTGCTGCCGCGCTGTGCCCCTCGGCGGGGTTGTAGTGCAGGATCAGGTGGCGTGGCCCGACCTCGGCGAGCGCTTCGATTGCCGCCAATGTCGCCGCGGTCTCCTCCGGCGTGACCACCAGCCCGAAATCGGGCGCCGCGCCGGTCTCGTCGCCAATGGTGATGACTATCGGCCGATCTGCTGCCGAGCGCGGCGCTGCCGGCGTGCCTGAAAGTGTCAGCGTGATCGCCTGGCGCTGTGCCTCGCCGGCGCGCAGTTCGTAGGGCCAGGGCAGGGCAAGCGGCCGCACATAGGTCTTGTAGGAGGCGTCCGTCCAGTTGCGCTGGTCCTCCATTTCGAAGGCGTCGCCTTCCATGCGGCACGTCGCCGTGACGCCCGGCGTTACCGTGTGCGTGATCGCTCGCATGTCGAAGAAGGGTTGCGCCGGATCGATCGTCTCGGGAAAGCGCGCCTCTTCCACCGAGCCGTCGACATGCTCGACCTCGACCGGCTCGCCGGCCACGCCGACGATCGGGTGCAGGATGCAGAAGCCGCAGCGGTTGGTGCCGAAATCGCGGTCCGGCAGGGCGGCGACGTCGAAGACGAGACGCCCGCCGGCATCGCCTTCGATGCGCGCCTCGTAGGTCAGCGTCGCCCCGTCCGCCGCCTTGCACGACGCACGGTAGCTCACGGCGAAGCGGTCCGGCTGCTCCTCGACCTTCAGGTCGGCGAATTGCGGCGCGCAGGTGCCCCAGTTCTCGTCGCGCACGAGATAGGAGACGGCGCGCAGCGCCTCTTGGCCGTGCCAGGAGATCGCCCGCAGGTTGCCGTCGCTGAACTCGGCGGCGAGCGGCCCGGCCGTCAGCCAGCGCGAGGCGGCCGGCGGCTCATCGGTGCCGTAGAGGATTTCGAGGCGTGTCGCGGATTTGCTCATACCAGCGGTTCGCATCTCATGGCTGGGCATTCCGTCGCTGCTGGCATTTCAGGTCGCGCCTGGCGCCCTCGTGGTTCGACAAGCTCACCATGAGGGCTGCTGGGATCACCGCGCCAACCGCCATCGGCGAACGGCGCAACGACAGTCGCGGCACGCGAAGCCTATCCGTAGCCCTCATGGTGAGCTTGTCGAACCACGAGGGCGCTGGACGCCAGCCAGCATTTCCCGGTAAGGGGAGGCGCCCCGAACGGATCCGCAGGGGTGAAACGGTTTCGACCATCACAGCGTTCGCGGATCGACGGTTTGGCCGGTGGCGGCGCTGAGGTAGGAGGCTTCCACCAGCGCATAGGTGCCGAGATTGTCGCGTCCCGAGGTCGACGGCGCCTTGCCGCTACGCAGGCAGTCGACCCAGTGCCGCTGGATCAGCAGCACGCTTTCCTGGACGTTGTGCCACGGCCGTTCGGCCCAGGGCAGCAGAGGCGGTGACACGTCGCGGACCTCCGTGCCGGATTTGCCGGTCACCGCCAGCCGGTAGTTCGCCGAGAGCCGGATCGAGCCGTCCGAGCCGTCGATCTCGACAAGAGTCTGCGGGAACAGCTCCTGCTCGAGCCGGCTCGAATAGCTGCAGTCGACGATCGAGGTGGCGCCGTTCTCGTGCGACAGAAGCACGGTCGCCACGTCTTCGCCCCTGACGCGCGGGTTGACCCGGTTGGTCCGCGCGGCGACGCCGGCGACATCGCCGAACAGGAAGCGCGCGGTGTCGAGCACATGCACGCCGAGATCCTCCAGGATGAAACGCTCGCCCTCGGCGAGATAGGGCTGGCCGGCATAGACGTCGTAGCCCGAGCGGAACGACACCCGCCCCCAGAACGGCGTGCCGATGGCGCCGCCGTCGATCGCCTCGCGCACCGCGATCAGGGGCGACTGCCAGCGGAAATTCTCGTGGATCATGAAGGGCACGCCGGCCGCCTCGCAGGCGGCGACCATCGCCTTGGCGTCGTCGAAGGTCGGCGCCACCGGCTTCTGGCAGATCACCGGCAGCCGGTTGGCGGCCGCGAGCTCCACCAGCCCGCGGTGGCTCGGCGCCGTGGTGGCGATGTCGACAAAATCCAGCGTCTCCCGCGCCATCATCTCGGCCGCGTCCGGGTAGGTGCGCGCGATGCCGAAGCGGGTCGCTGCCGCGGCCAGCCGGTCGGGATCGCGGTCGCACAGCGCGACGATGCGCGCACCACCACCCTCGCGCTCGATGTCGCGCCAGGCGTTGAGCTGGTTCATGGCGAAGAAGCCGCAGCCGATCAGCGCGCCGTTGAGCATGGCAACCTCCTCTCAGGTGATGCGGCGGATGGAGTCGGCGAGCTCCCGCGGCTCGAAGATGCGCTTCCAGTCGTCGCGCATCAGCATCGGCTTGCCGAACTCGATCGCCTTGTTGCAGGCGTCGGAGAACACGCCGGGCGTCTCCTCGAAGATCACTGCGCCGAGCACGTTCATGTGGCCGAGCAGGAAATCGCGTGCCGCCTGCTTCGGCACGCCGCGCGCCACCACCTCGTCCATGGCTTCCCGCATCACCACCAGCAGGCTGGCGCACAGCGTCTCCGACAGGCCGGGCTCCAGCATCGCCATCTGCTCCACCGTGATGCGGTGCGAGCGCATCACCGGCGCCCAGATGATCTTGGCGATCTCCTCGCCGAGCCCATAGGCCTCGTCCGGCCCTTGCATCAGCGCGCTGACGATGTGCTGCTTGGCGGCGACGCCGCCGAAGAAGTCGCGCTTGGCCGCCGGCTCGGTCTCGTCGTTGAAGATCGGCGGGTGGCAGGGGTGGGTGACGAAATAGGTGAGGTCGTCGCGCCGCGGCATGTGCCCGGCGAAGGGCGCCGCTGCGTCGAGGATCACCAGCATGGTGCCGGGCCTCAAATCCTTCTCGATCGTGGCGGCGACCTTGCCGATCGCGGTGTCGGGCACGGCAAGGACCACCACCGCCGCGCCGTCGACGGCCGCCGCCGTGTCGACGCTGTCCAGCCCGAGCCCGGTCTTCAGCCGCTCGCGTCCGGCCTCGCTCACCTCGGCGTAGCGCAGATCGAAGCGCGAGTCCTTCAGTTTGCCGGCAAGGCGGTAGCCCATCTTGCCGCCGGCGCCGATCAGCGCGACCGTGGTCATGTCAGTCAATCTCCAGTCCGGTTACTCGGCTGCCAGCGGACGGATGGTCCGCCGCTCCAGCCTCTCGATGATGCGGGTGCGCAGGCCGTCTATGGCGACGGCGAGGAAGATGATCGCCGCCGTCACCAGCGGATAGATGTACGGGTCGGCATTGATGATGTTGAGCCCGTTCTGGACCGACTTGATCAGGATGGCGCCGAACACGGTGCCGGACACGCTGCCGCGCCCGCCGAACAGCGAGACGCCGCCCAGTACCGCCGCGGCGATCGCCGCGAACTCGATCTGGTCGCCGTATTTCGGGCCGACCGCGCCGATCTGGGTGATCGACACGAAGCCGCCTATGCCGGCGCACAGCCCGGCTATGACGAAGCAGGCGAAGACGATGCGGCCGACCGGCAGGCCGGCCTTGCGCGCCGCCTCCGGGTCGCCGCCGACCGCGTAGACCTGCCGGCCGAACGGCGTCTGGTGCAGCACCACCCAGGCGATGGCGAAGACGACGAGGAAGGCGAAGATCGCCGAGGGGATGCCGAGCACGGTGGCGCGGTTGAGAGTGAGTATCTGGTCCTCGAACATCAGCGTGCGGGTGTTCGACAGATACATAGCGATGCCGCGCAATATGAACAGCGTCGCCAGCGTCACGATGAAGGAAGCTATGCCGAAGCGCGTCACCACGAAGCCGTTGACGGCGCCGATGGCGCCGGCCAGCATCAGCACCGCCGCCAGGCCGATCGGCCAGGGAATGCCGGTGAGGTAGAGCGCCAGCACGCTGGCGGTGAGATACATGCTGCCGCCGACCGACAGGTCGATCTGGGCGGTCAGGAGCACGAAGGTCATGCCGATCGCCAGGATGGCGATGGGCGCCGCCTGGATGATGATGTTCCTGAAGTTCGCCAGCGCGAGGAAGCGGTCCGACATCAGGCCGAACACAACTAGCAGCACGATGAACAGCAGGTAGGGGGCGTTCTGCAGGATGAGCAGAAGCGCGCGGCTGCCCAGTTTCATAACGCCGCCTCCAACCTTGCGGTCAGTCCCGCCGCCGCCGTCATGATCGCCTCCCGGTCGAACGGCCGCCGGTCGAAGGAGCCGGTGATCTCGCCGCGCGAGATCGTCAGGATACGGTCGGACAGGCCGATCAGCTCCTCGATCTCCGACGATATCAGCAGCACGGCGCTGCCGCGCTCGACCAGCCCGTTGATGATGCGGTAGACTTCCTGCTTGGCGCCGACGTCGATGCCGCGCGTCGGCTCGTCGAGGATGAACAGCTTCGGCTGGCGGCGCAGCCATTTGCCGATCACCACCTTCTGCTGGTTGCCGCCGGAAAGATGCTTCACCTTGACCTCGCCGACCTTGTCGGTCGACAGCCGCATGGCGGAGGCCATCTCCAGCGACACCTTCGCGATCTTGCCGCCGTCGAGGATGCCGAAGGCGCCGGCGACGTCGCGCAGCGAGGCGAGCACGGTGTTCTCGGCGATGGTGAAATCCATCAGCAGGCCTTCGCCGCGCCGGTCTTCGGTGAGGAAGGCGATGCCCGCCTCCATCGCCTTGACCGGCGTCGGCTCGGAGAGCGGCTTTCCGCCGATCTCGATCCTGCCCTCGCGGAAGGAATCCAGGCCGAAGATCATGCGCGCCAGCTCGGAGCGGCCGGAGCCCATCAGGCCGGCGAGGCCGACGATCTCGCCGGCCTTGATGTCGAAGCCGATGTTCTCCGCGACGCCGGGCTGGGTCAGGCCCGAGACCGAGAAAGCCACCTCCGTGCCGGCCGTCCCAGGGCGCTGCGGATAGATGGTGTCGATCGAGCGCCCGACCATCATGGCGATGATTTGCTGCAGCGACAGGTCCTTCGCCGCGCCGGCGCCGGCGAGATGGCCGTCGCGCAGCACGGTGATGGTCTCGCAGGTAGCCATCACGTCCTCCAGCGCGTGGCTGATGTAGATGATGGCGATGCCGCGCTGCTTCAGCCGCTCTATGATGGCGAACAGCCGCTCGACCTCGGGCCGGGTCAGCGAGGTGGTCGGCTCGTCGAAGATGATCAGCCGGGCCTTGCGCGACAGCGCCTTGGCGATCTCGACCAGCTGCCGCTCGCCCTGACTCAGCCGGGCGACCTCGGTTGACGGCTTCATGTGCAGGTCGACCTCCTTCAGCACCGCTTCGGTGCGCGCGCTTATCGCCTTGCGGTCGATCAGCGGCAGCAGCCCGCCGCGGCGGGGAAAGGCGTCGACGAACAGGTTTTCCGCGATGGAGAGGTTCTGGAAGAGGTTGAGTTCCTGGTGGATGAAGGCGACGCCGGCGGCGATCGCGGCCTTCGGGTCGGCGGGCGCGTAGGGCTTGCCGTCGAGGCGCATCTCGCCGGCGTCCGGCTGGTGGACGCCGCCGAGGATGTTCATGCTGGTCGACTTGCCCGAGCCGTTCTCGCCGACCAGGCCGAGCGCCTCGCCGGGTTTCACCGAGAAGCCGACGTCGTGCAGCACGGTGACGCCGAAGAAGCTCTTGCGCAGGCCCTCGACCTCGAGCAGCGGCATGGTTCCGTCGGCCATCCCTCAGCGCTCCGTCAGGATGCGGTTGCGCAGCGTGTCCATCATCGCCGCCAGCAGGATGACGCTGCCCTTGATGATGTAGATGGCGAACAGCGAGGCGCCGAGCAGCTTCATCGAGGTGTCGAGGATGAGCAGGAACAGCACGCCGAACACCGTCCAGACGATCTTGCCCTTGCCGCCGAACAGGCTGGTGCCGCCGATGACGACCGCGCCGATGACGTCGAGCAGGATGTTCTCGCCGGCGATCGGCGAGCCCGTCTGCATGCGCGAGGCATACATCATCGCCGCCACCGAGGCGCAGGCGCCGCTGATCAGGAAGGTCATCAGGATGGTGCGCTCCACCGGAATGCCGGAAACGCGCGCCGCCTTGGGATTGGCGCCGACGGCATAGATCCAGCGGCCGTAGCGGGTGCGCGACAGGAGCATGTGCGCAGCGACCGCGATCAGCCCGGCGACGATCACCGTATAGGGCAGGCCGGCGAGCGAGCCCGTGGCGAAGCCGGTGAAGGCGTCCGGCAGGCCGGCAATCGAGGAGGAGGTCGAGTGGAAGGTCACGTACCAGATGGCGGCGCCGGCGACGAACATGCGGGTCGCCAGCGTGACGATGAAGGGCGGCATGTTCAGCTTGACCACCGAGAGACCGTTGATCGCGCCGATGCCCAGCCCGACGGCCAGCATCGCCAGGATCGCGGCGGGCACGGCGAGCGCGCTGCCGCCGAGATAGCCGCCATTGCCGGTCATCACCGAGGCGCCGACGACCGCCGCCATCGAGATGATAGCGGTGACGGAGAGGTCGATGCCGGCGACGATCAGCACGAAGGTCTGGCCGATCGCCACGACCAGCAGGGGCATCATGTCGCTCAGGATGTTCGACCACACGCCCCACGTGACGATCTCGGGCACGAAGGGATAGATCGCCGCGACGTAGAGCACGCACAGCACCAGCACGAAATATTCCGACAGGATCGGCCTGATGAAGCGCGTCATTCCGGCGCTTGCGCCGGCGGTTCGGGCGAGTTGTGCGGGCGGCACTGCGGTCATGTCCGGGTCGCTCGTGGTGGAACTTCGTTTACGACCGGGCCGCCCGCTCACGCTGTCCGGGGGCGGCCCGGTCGGTCCGGGAGGAATTTTGTCGAAGGCCTTCGATCCTTCGCTGCCTCGTAGCGCCCCCTCTCCGTCTCGCCCTTCGGGCTCGCCACCTCTCCCCCACTTCGTGGGGGCGAGGAACCCAAGCTGGAGAGGCGCCGGCGCAGCCACCGCGATTCCTCTCCCCCTGGCAGGGGGAGAGGTGGCCCGAAGGGCCGGTGAGGGGGTGCTTGATCAGGAAATGCAGCTGATGCGTGCGTTCCCCGCTCAGCCCGCGTTCTTCGCCTTCCACAGCACGTAACCCCACATCTCCTCCTTCTTCTCCTCCATGTTCTTCTGGGTGATGGCGAAGCCGGGGTCGAGCAGCAGCTTGTCGACCTTCTTGCCTTCCTGCAGGTCGAGGATGGCCTGGATGGCGAGCTCGGTCTCGTAGAACAGGTTCTGCACGCCGCAGGCGTCCATGTAGCCGTCCTTCATCAGCGCATAGGCATCGGGAAAGCCGTCGAAGCCGGTGAAGATGACATGCTTGTCGTCGCCGACCGGATACCACTTGTCGGCGGATTTCAGCGCCTGCTGGATCTGCGGGATGAGGAAGTCGGAGGAGGTGAAGATGAAGGAGATGTCGGGATTGGCCTGCAGCGCGTTGGTCAGACCGGCGAAGGCGGTGTCGGCGTTCCACTCGGTCGGGATCTTGGCCACCACCTCGATCGCGTCAGGGAACTTGTCGACCGCCTCCTGGAATCCGTCGCGGCGCTGGATGGCATTGGGGTCGCCGAGGTCGCCGATCAGGATCGCCGCCTTGTGCTTCTTGCCGGATGCCTTCGCCACCTCGCAGGAATAGGTGACGGCGTCGCGCGAGATCTTCTGGTTGTCGGCCTGGATGGCGACCGAGAAGGCGTCGGTCTCGGCCGGTGGCCGGTTGAAATGCACCATCGGGATGTTGGCAGCGTTGGCCGCCTTGATCGCCGGAATGACGGCGTTGGAATCGGTCTGCACGATGATGATGCCGTCGACCTTGCGGGCGATCGCGGCGCGCACCTGCTCGAACTGCTTGTTGTCGTCCTGGTCCGAGATGGCTTCCATGATCTCGAAGCCGCGTTTCTTCAGGTCGTCGCGGATGATCTGGATGCCCGCCACCCAGAACTCCGAATAGAGGCCGTCGAAGAGGACGGCGATGGTCTTGGTGCCCTGTGCGCGCACCGCGACGGTGAGGCCGCTGGCCGCGGCGATGGCCGTCAGCGCGCCCACGGTGAAATCACGTCTGTTGATTGTCATTGGCATTTCCCTCCCAGAAACGCGGGACGCGCCATCGCGGCGCGCCTTCCAACCTGCCGACCTCAAAGGGGGTCGTGACAACACGTTAGGTCATCATATATGTCATGTCAATCATTGCCACGATGCGTGGTTTTGGCGATGATTGTGTCGCCCGGGAACGTCCAGTAGAACGGGCCGACCAGCAGCAGGAAGGCATCGGCATGGAGCCTGTCCACAAGAAGAAGCTCTACCAGGAAGTGCTCGACCGCCTGATCGCGGCGATCTCCACGTCGGAATTCCCGCCGGGCTCGCAATTGCCGTCGGAGCGCGAACTGATGAGCATGATCGGCGTGGGCCGGCCTTCCATCCGCGAGGCGATGCTGTCGCTGCAGCAGATGGGGCTGATCAAGATCTCGCATGGCGAGCGCGCCCGCGTCATCAATCCGACCGCCGAGGTGCTGGTCGACCAGATCTCGGCGGCCATGATCATGCTGCTCGCCACCAGCCCGCGCGGCCTGGAGGAGCTGAAGGAAGCCCGCCTCTGGCTGGAAACCGCGCTGGTGCGCATGGCGACGCGCAACGCCACGGCGCGCGACCTCGACCGGCTCGCCGCCTCGATCCGCGAGCTCAAGGAGGCGCGCGGCGACCATGCGCGCTTCGTCGCCGCCGACATGGCCTTTCACGGCCTTATCGCCGACATGAGCGGCAATTCGATGGTGGCGGCCGTCACCAAGGGCATGCTCGACTGGCTGTCGCGCTTCAAGCGCGATCTCGTGTCGGTGCGCGGCGCCGAGCGGCTCACCATCGAGGAGCACGAGAAGATCCACAAGGCGATCGCCGCCGGCGATGCCGCCACCGCCAGCGCCATGATGGCCGACCACATCACGCGGGCGAACGACCTCTACAAGGTACTGGGCGAGCCGATGAAGGTGGAGGCGGACGCCTGATCCGAGGTTCGCTCCCGGCAAACTGATATGATGACATGAACTCCAAAGGGTGCTATCCAGCCCGCATCGCCACGCCGATTCGGGGCCGCCCTTGTCCGACCGCATCCTCGCCACCTACCTGATCGAGACACGCTATCCGCTTGAGCAGGCGGCGGCGGCAATGGCCGGCGAGCAGTCGAGCGGCACCTTCCGCGCCATTCCCGGCGAGACGCCGGAGCTGCTGGCGCGCTACGGCGCCAGGGTCGAGCGGATCGAGGAGATCGGCGAGGCGGAGGGGGAAAGCCTGCCGTTCTCGCGTCCGCCCAAGGCTGAGGCCTCGGCCCGCCCGCGCCGCGCCCATGTCACGATCTCCTGGAACTTCGAAAACACCGGGACGATCCTCTCCTCGGTCTGGTCGACGGTGCTCGGCAATCTGTTCGAGCTGCACCATTTCTCGGCGCTGCGGCTGCTCGAGCTCGACCTGCCCGACGCCTTCACCGAGGCCTATCCCGGCCCCGCCTTCGCCGTCGAGGGCACGCGCCGGCTGACCGGCGTCCACGGACGGCCGATCGTCGGCACCATTGTCAAGCCGAGCGTCGGGCTGACGCCGGAGGCGACCGCCGAACTGGCCGACCGGATGATCTCCGCCGGCCTCGACTTCCTCAAGGACGACGAACTGATGGGAGACCCGCCGCATTCGCCCTTCGCCCGGCGCTTCGAGGCGGTGATGCAGGTCATCGATCGCCACGCCGACCGCACCGGCCGCAAGGCGATGTATGCCGTCAACATCTCCGGCGATATGGACGCCATGCGCCGCCAGCTCGACGTGATCGAGAAGCGCGGCGGCACCGCCGCCATGCTGGTGCTGAACTCGGTCGGGCTGAGCGGCGTCATCGAGATCCGCCGGCACGCCTCGGTGGCGCTGCACGGCCACCGCGCCGGCTGGGGCCTCTACCACCGCTCGCCGGCGCTCGGCATGAGCTACCGCGCCTATCAGAAGTTCTGGCGGCTGGCCGGCGTCGACCACCTGCACGTCAACGGGCTTTCCAACAAGTTCTGCGAGCCCGACGACAGCGTCATCGCCTCGGCCAGGGAGTGTCTGACGCCGATGTTCCGGCGCCCCGACCGGCCGGACACGGTGATGCCGGTGTTTTCCTCGGCGCAGTCGGCCGTGCAGGCGGAGGAGACCTATCGGCTGCTCGGCTCCGAGGATCTCATCTACTGCGCCGGAGGCGGCATCGTCGCTCATCCCGACGGGGCCGAGGCCGGGGTGCGCAGCATCCACGAGGCCTGGCAGGCGGCGAAGCAAGGCATTCCGGCAAAGGACTTTGCCCGCAGCCATCCCGCGCTGGCCGCGGCGCTCCAGGCATTCGGCTAGGTCTTCACCAACGCTTTTCGCACTCACAGAATGCAAGGGAGGTTTTCATGAAAACATCGGTCGCCGTGCTCGGTTCGGGCGGCAAGATGGGGTTCCGCGTCACCCGAAAGCTGGTCGACGCCGGCTATGACGTGCGCGCCGTCGAGATCGGCGAGCCGGGCCGCCAGCGCCTGGCCGAGGCCGGCATCGCCGCCGTCGACGTCGATGCGGGCGTCAAGGGCGCGAAGGTGGTCGTGCTGGCGCTGCCGGACAACGTCATCGGCAAGGTCGCGGCGGACCTTTCGCCGAAGCTGGAGACCGGCACCATGCTGCTGATCCTCGACGCGGCCGCACCCTATGCCGACGACCTGCCGAAGGACCGGCCGGATCTCACCTATTTCGTCGGCCATCCCTGCCATCCGCCGCTGTTCAACGACGAGACCGACTGGGCGGCGCGGCGCGACTATCACGGCGGCATCGCCCGGCAGTCGATCGTCTGCGCGCTGATGCAGGGACCTGAGGAGCATTATGCGCTCGGCGAGGAGATCTGCCGGGCGATGTGGTCGCCGATCATCAACTCCTACCGCGTCAGCGTCGAGCAGCTCGCCATCCTGGAGCCGGGCCTGTCGGAGATGGTGGCGATGCCCTTCGTCGACACCATGGTCGAGGCGGTCGAGGAGTGCGAGAAGAAATACGGCATTCCGCGCCAGGCGGCGCTCGACTTCCTCATCGGCCACCTCAATGTCGAGATCGCCATGTGGTTCGGCTTTTCGCCGAAGGTGCCGTCCGACGCGGCGCTGCGGCTGATGCGCTTCGCCAAGGGTGTGGTGGTGCGGGACGAATGGCGCGACGCGCTGTCGCCGGCCAAGGTCAAGGAGGCGGCCGAGCTCATCGTCTACGGCAAGGGCGCCTGATTTTGGCAAGGCAATCGCTTGCTTACCCCCACCCCTAACCCCTCCCCACAAGGGGGAGGGGACTTTGCGGCCGCTACGCCGCGCGAAACCGTTGACGATTGGCGCATCGCGGAGAGCCAGCAAGATTCCCCTCCCCCTTGTGGGGAGGGGTTAGGGGTGGGGGTATCGGACCTCGCGACTTTCCAGAAGGCTCCGTGAGCGAGTGCCCTGCCAACGAGGGGAGGGAGAGTGTCACGCTCGCTGACCTCCTCCCTTCTGGCGGGAGAGCCCGAAGGAGACCTCGCACCCGGTCGGGAGACCCTCATGACACGCACCGTTTCCGTCTCGACCGCGCTGTTCGACGGGTACGGCATGGAGACCGCGATCGAGGAGATCGCGGCCGCCGGCTGCCGCTGGGTCGAGCCCGCCTACATCAAGGGTTATGTCGATTTCGACGAGACCGCCTTCTCCGACGCCGGCGCGGCCCGGCTCGGCGGGCTGATCGCCGGCGCCGGCCTGTCGGTCACGGCGATCTCGGCGCATCTCGATCTCGGCCAAGCCGGTGCCGGGGCCATGCTGGAGCGGCGCATCGGCTTCGCCTCGGCACTCGGGGCCCGCTTCGTCATCACCAATGCCGGGCAGGCCGCCGATCGCCGGCGCATCCTGTCGGTCATCAAGGCAGTGCAGCCGCGATGCGAAGCCGCGGATATCGTCCTGGCGCTGGAAAATCCCGGCCACGGTTCTGGCGCGCTGATCGGCAACGGCGGGGAGGGCGCGGCGCTGGTCCGCGAGATCGGTTCACCGCATGTCCGGCTGAACTACGATGTCGGCAACGTGTTCACCTACAGCCACGAAAGCATGAAGCCTGAAGACGACATCGCGCCGGCGGTCGAGGCGATCGCCCATCTGCACCTGAAGGACGTCGCGAGCGGCGCGGATGGCTGGCGCTTCACGGCGATCGGCGACGGCGCCATCGACTACCGCGCCGTCTGGAAGGTCTTGCCGCCCGGCCTGCCGGTCGCCGTCGAGCTGCCGCTGCGGCTCGACCGCCGCGGCCGCGCCGACCCGGTGCGCCGGCCCGACCGCGTACCGCTGGCCGATATCCGCGCGGCGATGCAGCGCTCGCTCGCTTTCGTGGCGGCCTTGTAGGCTGCCTGCTCGCGGCGCCGTTCCGCTGCCTTTGCGGGCGCTCGCCGCCATGCCGGGAACAAACCTCCGCCGCCGCTGGTTTGAGAAAAATCAGCGATGGAGAAGCACGTGCGTCAGGTGGTGTTCGGCGCTCTGGCCGGTCTTGCGGCGACGATGGCGATGACCGCCGCAATGCGCCGGCTGCATCCGCTTCTGCACGGCGAGGACCGCTACCCGCTGCCGCCGCGCGAGATCACCGAGCGCACAGGCCTGCACGGCGGCGACACGCCGGCGCGAACCGTGCTGGCGCATTTCGGTTTCGGGGCGCTCACCGGCGCGCTCTATGCCGGCTCGCCGTTCCGGCGCCTGGGCGGGGTCGGCTATGGCCTTGCCGTCTGGGCCGCAAGCTATCTCGGCTGGATTCCGGCAGCACGCATCCTGGCGCCCGCCACCCGTCATCCGTCGGAACGCAACCTGCTGATGATCGCCGTGCATGTCGTGTGGGGTGCCGCGCTCGCGGCATCGCTCAGGGAATTGAACCGCTCGGCCGAGGAAGTGTTCAGCCGACCCGCAGGGCGCCTCCGGCCGGCCCGTGAAAGGCGCGAGATGGAGCCTGACCGATGAGCACGAAGCAAGGCACCCCGTTATGGCTGGATCGCCCGGCCCCGATCTCGTTCGACGCGCTGGCGGCCGACCTGGCCGTCGACGTCGCCATCGTCGGCGCCGGAATCGTCGGCCTGCACTGCGCCCGTCTTCTGCGGGGGTCCGGACGGAAGGTCGTCGTGCTCGAGGCGCGCCGCGTCGGCCGCCAGGCGACCGGCCGGTCCACCGCCAAGGTGACCTCGCAGCACGGGCTCAAATATGCGTCGCTGATGCGGGACTTCGGCCGCGACGCGGCCCAGCTCTACGCCCGCTTCAACCAGCGCGCGGTCGGCGAGATCGCCGGCATCTGCGCGGAGCTGCCGGACCGGGCCGGCCTCGAGGAGCGGGATGCCTTCATCTATGCCGAGACGGCGCGCCAGGCCGAGCAGCTGCGCGAGGAAGCCGATGTCGCCGTCGCGCTCGGCCTGCCGGCCGAGTTCCGCTCGTCCGTCGCCGTGCCCATGCGCACCGAAGGTGCCCTGCGCTTTTCCGGCCAGTACCAGTTCGATCCCTATTTCTATCTCACCGGCCTCGCCGGCCTGACGCGCGGCGACGGCGTCTCGATCTTCGAGAACAGCCGCGTCACCGACATCGACGCCAGCACGCCCTGCGTGCTCGAGGTCAACGGCCACAAGGTGACGGCCGAAACGGTGGTGGTGTCGACGCAGATGCCCATCGTCAACGAAGGCCTGTTCTACGCAAAGGCCTATCCCTTCGCCCATCCCGTCGCCGCGGCACCGTTGCCCGCCGGCGTCGAGATCGACGGCATGTTCATCAACACCGGCAGCCCGACCCATTCCTTCCGCACCGCCGGGAAGGACGGACAGCGTTTCGTCGTCGTCGCCGGTGCCGAATACAAGACCGGGGAGCCCAAGGAAGCCGGGACGGCGGTCGCCGACATGCTCGCCTTCATGAAGCGGGTTTTCGGCATCGCCGAGCCGTCGCATCTGTGGAGCAACGAGGATTTCCGCTCGATGGATTCCGCCGCCTTCGTCGGTCCCGCGAGCTCCTCGCATCCCAACCTGCTCGTCGCCGTCGGCTTCGACGCCTGGGGCATCACCCAGGGAACGGTCGCCGCCGAGATCCTGGCTCAGCGCATCCGCGGCGAAAAGCATGCCTGCGCCGACCTGTTCGACGCCACCCGCGTCAAGCCGATCGCCGGCGGGCCGACCTTCGTCACCGAGAACATCAAGGTCGCGGCGGATCTGGTCGGCGGCCGGATGCTCGGCCGCAAGGCCACCGCTTTCGAGGACATCCCGCCGAACGGCGGAGGTGTCGTGAGTCACGGCGGCGAGTATGTTGCGGTACGAAGGACGGAGGACGGCACGGTGACGGCATTGTCGGCGGTCTGCACGCATCTCGGCTGCCTCGTCGGCTGGAACCCGGTCGACCGCACCTGGGACTGCTCCTGCCATGGCTCACGCTTCGACGAGCATGGCGAGGTGCTGAGCGGTCCGGCCGTCGCCCCGCTCGCGCCCAAGCCCGCTCCGCCGGCCGGAAAGCGGAGCGGATGAAAGTCCTGGTCACCGGCGCCACCGGACTGATCGGCGCGGCAGTCTGTGCAAGGCTGATCGCGAACGGGCATGACGTGACGGGCATGGCGCGCCGTACCGCGCCGGCAGCACTCGGCCGCCCGCCGATCGTCGCGCACGACATGGCGGCGGCGACGCGGCCCGAGCACTGGCTTTCCCATCTCGCCGGCATCGATGCCGTGGTCAACTGCGCCGGCATCTTGCAGGAGAGCGGCGCAGAGAACATGGAAGCCGTCCACCGCGACGCCGTGGCGGCGCTGTTCGAGGCCTGCGCGCGGACGGGCGTGCGCAAGGTCGCGCACTTCTCGGCGATCGGCGTCGACCGTGAGCAGCCGTCATCCTTCTCGGCGACAAAGCTCTCCGGAGACCAGGCGCTGATGGCGCTGGACCTCGACTGGGCCATCCTCCGCCCGTCTGTCGTGCTCGGGCGGCCCGCCTTCGGCGCCAGCGCCCTGCTGCGCGGGCTGGCGGCGCTGCCCGTGCTGCCGTCCATGCCCGCAACCGGCCGGCTTCAGGTGGTGCAACTCGACGACGTCGTCGCGACCGTCCTGTTGCTGCTCGAACGGCCTCAGCCGACGCGCGCCGTGCTGGAGCTGGCCGGCCCCGAAGCTTGCAGCATGGACGAGGTGGTCGGGCTCTATCGCCGCTGGTTCGGATGGCGCGAGGCGCGGCGCTTCGTCCTGCCGGAATGGGCGGCTGCCTTGCTCTACCGCCTCGGCGACCTTGCCGCCGCGCTCGGCTGGCGGCCGCCGCTGCGCGGCAACGCGGCAAAGGAGATCCGGCGCGGCGCGGTCGGCGATTCCTCCGCATGGACCGCGCTCACCGGCATTCTGCCGGCGGCGCTGCCGGCTGCCCTGGCGGCCCGCCCGGCGACGGTCCAGGAGAAATGGTTCGCCCGGCTCTATTTCATCAAGCCGGCGATCTTCGTGGTGCTGCCGTTCTTCTGGATCATGACCGGCATCATCTCGCTCTCCACCGGCTGGCGCAGCGGCCTCGAACTGCTGCAGCCGACCGTCATGGACGCGTTCTCGCCCGCCATGGTGGTCGCCGGCGCCATCGCCGACATCGCCATCGGCGCGCTGATCGCCTGGCGGCGCAGCGCCAGGGCCGGGCTCTACGCCGCGATCGCGCTTTCGGTCTTCTACGCGCTCACCGGCACGATTCTCAGGCCCGATCTCTGGAACGAGCCGCTGGGTCCGCTGATGAAGATCCTGCCGATCGTGGTTCTTCACCTCGTCGCGCTGGCGATCCTGGAGGAGCGTTGATGCTCTATTTCGTGCTGAAATTCCTGCATGTGATCGGCGCGGCCGTGCTTTTAGGCACCGGTGCCGGCATCGCCTTCTTCATGCTGCTCGCCCACCGCACGGGAAATGCCGTAGTGATCGCAGGCGTGGCCCGCATCGTGGTGATCGCCGATTTCCTGTTCACCGCCACCGCCGTCATCGCCCAGCCGGTCACCGGCGTCGCGCTTGCCTGGCATCTCGGCTACTCGCTGGCGGAGGGCTGGATCGTGCTGTCGATCGCGCTTTACATCCTCACCGGCGTGTTCTGGCTGCCGGTGGTGTGGATGCAGATGGAGATGCGCCACCTTGCGGAGGCCGCTGCCGCGCAGGGCTCTCCTCTACCCGAACGCTACCATCAGCTTTTTCGGATGTGGTTCGCCTTCGGCTTTCCGGCCTTCTTCGCCGTCCTCGGCATCTTCTGGCTGATGATCGCGCGCGCGATGCTTTGGTGGGAGTAGCGGGCGGCGCTCCTCAGACGGGCTGCATGTCGTCGCGGTCGTGATCGAACTGCTCCGCCCAGGGCAGATGCTGCAACCAGGTCTCGCGCCGGCCGATCCACAGCTCGTATTGCGGCGCCAGATCGGTCGGCGCGTCGTCGAAGCTGCCGATCATGATCTCCGCCTCGTCCGGCCGCAGCGAGGCCACACGCGAGCCGCAGCGCGGGCAGAAGCTGCGCCCTTCATGGGTGCCGAGCTTGCCTGTCGCCTCATAGGCGGAGCGTGGCCAGATCGCGAAGGCGCTGAAGGTCGAGCCGCTGGTCTTGCGGCAGTCGAGGCAATGGCACAGCCCGGTCCGCAAGGGCTGGCCCGAGACCGTGAAGCGGACCGCGCCGCACAGGCATCCGCCCTGTCGCCGAATGTCGCTCATCGGCGTCAACCGAGCGGCTTGTCGGTCGGGCGCGGGGTGGCGCCGGCCTCCCGCCTGTTTCCCGCATTGCGGTTGGCGACCTTGCTGTCCAGCGGCGAATGCCTGGGCTTCGTCCCGCCGCTGTTGGCGGCCTTGGTCGGCTCACGCTTTTCCCCGGCGTTCTCGTCGGAAAGATCGCCGGACTCCGGCTTGCGGACCTGCGGCTTCCAGGTCGGGGCGGGCATCGGGGCATCCTCGGGGATACGGTCCTTGGCGGTCATGCTGCATCTCCTTGTCCTCACGACAGAACCCGGATGCCGGCTCGAATGTTCCGTGGCCTGCTCGCTCGGCGTACCCGCCGCATCGACAGGAACCTTTGCCGCGGCAGAGCAGTTCGAGAGACAAACCTTTCGGATCAGGCAGGCTTTCGGATCAAGGATATTTTCATGCTGGCGCCAAACGAGCTTCTCTTCCGGTCCAACGTGCAGCTCTACGGGTTGATCGACGACAATGCCGTCCTCAACGCGATCGACGGGATCAGGGCCGTGTTCGAAAGCGATGCCCATCTCGTGCTTGAGCTGAACACGCTGGGCGGCGACGCCGATGCGGCCAGGCGCATCGCGCACGAGGTCCGGCTGTTCCGTGCCCATAGCGGGCGCGACGCCTACTGCATCGGCAAGACGGTGGTCTATTCGGCCGGCGTCACCATCCTCGCGGCCTTCCCGAAGGCGTGCCGCTTCCTGACCGAGGACGCCGTGCTGCTCGTCCATGAGCGCCGGACCGAAAAGACCCTTCAGCTCAACGGGCCGATGAAGTCCTGCATCCAGATCGTGCGCGAGGAACTGGCTCTGCTCGAGACGGCCAGCAAGCTGGAGTTGGACGGCTTCGCCGAACTGATCGACGGCAGCCGGATCACCGTCGACGAGCTGTTCGAGCGCGCTACCGGCAATGGCTACTTTTTCGCCGACGAGGCGGTGGAACTCGGGCTGGTCGCCGGCATCCTGCGGTGAGACCTGCGCCGCGGAGCGGCCAACCGCGTCGCGATCATCGAATCGGGTAGGGCGGTCGCCGTCTTCGCCGAACTTGTCGCATGCGATTGTGCCGTCCGGAACCGGTCTGCCTTTGCCGGCTTATAGTCCGTCCCTTTGGAGGAACCCACCATGGCACAGATGACAGGCGGTCGCGGCGGCGGCGACAAGACGACGCAAAGAAGCGGCAAGACCGGCGGCCGGCAGGCGACGCCGAGCCCCGCGCCGGAAAAGGTGTCCGGAGCCGGTCCGGCGGCGGCCGAACATTCGAAGGACGCCAAGGCGGCGCGGTCCGGACGCCAGCCGGGAGCCTACGTCAAGAAGTGACGGCGATTTCGACTGCGGGCGCTCACACCGGCCGGTAGACCCGCTCCGCCGTGTTCCAGAAAACGTTGCGCTCGGCCTCCGGCCCATGCCTGGCCACGGCCTGCCGGTGCGCGGCGACGAGTTCGGCATGGCTGGTCCACAGCTTCTCGATCGGGAAGTTGGAACCGAACATCAGCCGGTCGCTGCCGAGGATGTCGATCGCATTGTCGACGACCGTGCCGATCACTTCGGGGTCGTTGCGGTGGACGAAGGTGCCGAGTCCGGAGAGCTTCGCGTGGAAATTGGGTGCCGTGGCGAGCAGGCGCAGGCCGGTCTTCCATTCGTCCACGACCGGCGCGGCCAGGTCGGTCAGCATGCCGGCATGGGTCAGGATGAAATCCGTCTCCGGGTTCTCGCCGACCAGCTGCAGGCCGTCCTTCATCTGCGCCGGGAAAAGCTGCAGGTCGAAGGACAAGCCATAATCCTTCAGCCGGCCGACATTGCCGCGCACCTTCGGGTCTACCACCTGGTCCGCCGACGGCGCGAAGCGGAATTGCGGGTTTTCGTGCCAGTGCAGCTGCATGCGCACGCCGCGCAGCAGCGGATATTTTTTCAGCCGGTCGAGCTGCGGGCGCGCATCGTCCACCGTCATGTCGCAATAGCCGACGATGGCATGCGGCCAACCGGTCTCTTCCGCCGTCCGCTGCAGCCAGGCCACCTCCTTCTCGAAATCCTCCCTGGCCCAGTTGGTCTGCACATAGACCGCCTTCTCGACGCCCGATCCGGCCTGGTCCGCCAAAAATTCCCCGATCGGATAGTCGCGGCGGATCGGCTCGTAGGGGCCGAAGATGCGCGGCACCATCGGCCCCATCAGCCAGGGCTGGTCCTTCTGCCGCCAGATGTGGAAGTGAGAATCGATGGTTTTCTGCATGGTGTGTTCCTTGGTGCCTTACCGGCCGCTCCTCGGCCCGCCCCCTCCACCACGCTTCGCGTGGTCCCCATCCCCCGCGCAGGGGAGGATCAGCGGCGCAGCCGGCAGGCCCTGGATCCTCGCCCGTTTACGGGGGAGGGGGACCACGCGAAGCGTGGTGGAGGGGGCAGATACGAAGGCGGGTGGACCTTTGAGCGACAGCATGAACCGCGTCAGGCTTTCGATCGACGACCCGTCGACCAGATCGTCGAGCAGCGGCAGGATCGTCTTCAGCGCGGCCGTCTCGGGTTTGAAGCGCGGATCGCCGGCGAGCGGCGTCGCCAGCGACAGCCGGAAGGCGCGGGCGGCGAGCCGGCGCATGGCCGTCTCCATCTCGGCGTGGCCGCCGCGCTCCAGCCCGTCCGACAGGATGACGACGGCTGCGCCGCGGGCGAAGGCGGCGAAGCGTGGCACCGACAGGAAGGCGAGCAGCGTCGGCCCGATGCGCGTGCCGCCGTCCCAGTCGTCCACCAGCGCGGCGGCGCGGGCGAGCGCCTGGTCGCGATCGCGCAGCCTGAGCGACGGCGTGATGCGGGTGAGCCGCGTGCCGAAGGTCAGCACCTCGGCGCCACGGGCCGCCTGCACCACGGCATGCGCCAGCTTGAGGTAGTCGGCCGTATGCAGCTTCATCGAGCCCGACACGTCGATCAGCATCAGCAGCCGGCGTGGCACGGACTGCCGGCGGCGCAGCAGCGGCCACGGCACGTCGCCGTCGGCGCGCACGATCTCCTTGAGCGAGCGGCGCAGGTCGACGGCGCCGCGCGACGGCGTCTGCACCGTGCGGAACGAGCGCCGCGCCGGCAGCGCGCCGGGCAGGGCATGGCGGAAGGCGACGAGCCGGTCCTCGTCCGAGACGAATTGCCTGGCGCTGAGCTGTTCCCTCGCCGAGGCGAGCTCGCCGCCTTGCTCCTCGCGCCTGGCTTCGACGCTATCCTCGCGCGGCACGCCGTCGTCTTTGACGGCGGTCTCCTCCTCGCCGTCGCCTTCAACCGCGACCGAACCGTCGCCGTGGAAGTGTGCACGAAACAGCGTCTCGAATTCCTGGCGGCGATCTGGTGGCGGCGCCAGCGTGGCGAGCGCCGCCTGGCGGATATCCTCCATCGACCGCGGGCCGAGCAGCGTCACCGCACGCATGAAGCCCGCCGACTGCTCGGGCGCCACCGCGAAGCCGAAGCTGCGCAGCAGGCGTGCGAAGGCGGGGAAGGGGGCTGCGGCGGGCGGAAGGTTCACAGCGCGCCCCCTCCCCCCTTGTGGGGAGGGTGGCCGGGTGGGGTACAAGCGGCAGCGCGCGGCGCGAAAAGACCGTAGAGCGCGGCCTCGACCGCCCCCTGCCGGCCGCTTTGCGGCCACCCTTCCCTCAAGGGGGAGGGGGAAGCCGGCGCTCCGTTCACCCCAGCGCCTCCTCGACGATGCGGCCGAGGTCGGGCGCGAGGTAGGAAAGGTCCTCCTCGTCCTTGATCAGGACACCGATCGCCCGGCGGAACGCTTCCGGCCATGGGCTGCCGCCCTTCTCCAGCACGGTCGCCGCATTGGCCCATTCGACGGCCTCGGAAATGCCGGGCGGTTTGGCCAGCGGCCGGGCGCGCAGGCTGCGCACCGCGTTGGCGACGGCGCGCGCCGTCTCTTCGGCTACATCGCCTGCGCGCAGCATGATGATCGCCGCCTCGCGCTCGGCGTCGGGGTAGCCGATCCAGTGGTAGACGCAGCGCCGGCGCAGCGCTTCCGCCAGCTCGCGCGTGCGGTTGGAGGTGAGGATCACCACCGGCTGCGCGGTCGCGCGGATGGTGCCGCGCTCCGGGATGCTGATCTGGAAGTCCGACAGGAATTCCAGCAGCAGCGCCTCGAATTCGTGGTCGGAGCGGTCGATCTCGTCGACCAGCAGCACCCGTTCGAGCGGCGCCCGCAGCACCTGCAGCAGCGGGCGCGCCACCAGGAAGCGGTCGTCATAGATGTCGATCTCGCGCTCGCCGGCCTGGCGGATGGCAAGCAATTGGCGCTGGTAGTTCCATTCGTAGAGCGCATGCGCGGCGTCGATGCCTTCGTAGCATTGCAGCCGCACCAGATCGCGCCCGAGCAGCGCGGCGACCGCCTTGGCCGCCTCGGTCTTGCCGACCCCTGGCGCGCCTTCGAGCAGCAGCGGCTTGCCCATGCGCAGCGCCAGGAAGATCGCCGTGGCGAGCCCGTCGTCGGCGAGATAGCGCATGTCCGCCAGGCGGGACGCCACTGCCTCGGGAGATGCGACGGGCTTTTCGGCGGCCGCTCTGGTCATGCCGCTCCCCGCCTGCAAAGGCGCCGACCGTGCGGTGGACTTATCCTCCCCTTTGTGGCGAGGGCAAACACATATGGAATTACCCCCACCCCTCCCCTCAAGGGGGAGGGGACTGGCTTGCGTGTCCGCTCGGTCTCAATCGTCGACGGTTTTGCGCGGCAGAGCGGCCGCAAAATCCCCCTCCCCCTTGAGGGGAGGGGTAGGGGTGGGGGTATTGCGCGGGCCGACGCTTCCAGAACTTCCTTGTACGATTGCGCCACCCTTGAGAGGGCACGCCGGTCGCGACTGAGCATGACCGCTTCCATCCTCCCTACACCGCCCCGGCCCGCTGGTCCTTCAGCGCCCGCAGAATCCGCTCCGGCGTGATCGGCAGCGTGTCGACGCGCACGCCGACGGCGTCGAAGATGGCGTTGGCGACGGCCGGTATCTGCGGATTGGCGCACATCTCGCCCGGCCCCTTGGCGCCATAGGGCCCGTCCGCCGCCGGCCGCTCCAGCACGATGATCTCGGTCTCGGCGAGGTCGCCCGGCCCCGGCATCAGATACTCGTTGAAGTCGGTGCCGCCATGCTCGCGGTTGGGATAATAGGGCTCGGTCGTCTCGTAGAGCGCGTGCGAAATGCCCATCCACGAGCCGCCGACCAGCTGCTGCTCGACCATCCTCGGGTTGAGGGCCCGGCCGATCTCGAAGACGTTCTTGACCGAGATCACCGTCACCTCGCCGGTCTCGTCGTCGACGTCGACTTCGGCCACCGTGCAGGCATGGGCGTAGCAGGTCGACGGCTTCATCGCCCCGGTCTCCGTCTCCGGGAAGGAGCGCGGCACCAGAAACATGCCGCGGCCGGAGATCGAGCGGCCGAGCTTGAAATGCGCGGTCAGCGCCGTGTCGAAGATCGAGATCGCCTTCTGCGGCGCGCCCTTCACATGGATGTTGCCGGTGCCGTCGGTGTCGAGGTCGTCGGCGTTCACCTCCAGCGCCTCGGCCGCGACTTCCAGCATCACCTGCCGCGCCTCCTTTGCCGCCTGGATCACGGCGTTGCCGATGCGGTGGGTGCCGCGCGAGGCGAAGGTGCCCATGCAGTGCGGGCCGGTGTCGGTGTCGGCGGTGTCGATGATCACCTGCTCGGTCGGCACGCCGATCGTCTCGGCGCAGATCTGCGCCATCACCTGCTTCAGCCCCTGGCCGAGATCGACGGAGGACAGCGTCACCATGAAATTGCCGGTCGGCGTCGAATGCACCAGCGCCTGGCTGGGGTCGCCGCCGAGATTCATGCCCGTGGGATAGTTCACCGCCGCCACGCCGGTGCCGCGCCAGATCGCCATCGCTCAAGCCTCCTTGCGGTAGGAAGACATCTTCATGAATTTTTCGGCCACCGGCCAGTTGGAGGCGCGTGCTGCCTCCTGCATGCATTCGATCAGCGCCGCGCCCTCCGTTTTCTGCCGGTGCGCCTTCATGTCGCCGTCGCGATAGGCGTTGATGAAGCGGAACTCGAGCGGGTCCATGCCGATCAGCCGCGCCAGCTTGTCCATCTGCACCTCCAGCGCGAAGTCGGCGATGGTGACGCCGAAGCCGCGCATCGCCGAGGAGGGCGTGCGGTTGGTGTAGACGCAATAGGTGTCGATCCACACGTTCGGCACGGTATAGGGGCCAGGATAATGCGCGGCGCCCTTCTGCGCGCCATAGGGCGAGTGGCGCGAATAGGCGCCGGCGTCGGTGTAGCCGGTCACCTTGCGGGCGATCAGCCGCCCGTCCTTCGTCACCCCGTCCTTCAGCACGATCTTCTCCGCGGCGCGCGGCGAGGAGATCTGCATCTCCTCGTAGCGGCTGTAGATGAAAGAGACCGGCCGGCCCGTCAGCTTGGAGGCCAGGATGGCGATCGGCTCGACCGTCACGTCGACCTTGCCGCCGAAACCGCCGCCCACCGTGCCGCCGACCATATGCAGCTTGTGGCCGGGCATCTGCAGGATGATCGAGGTGTTGTCGAGGGTGAAGAACATCGCCTGCGTGTTGGTGTGGCAGGTGAAGCGGTCGTTGCCCTCCGGCACGACGATGCAGCCGGTCGTCTCGGTCGGCGCATGCTCGATCGGCGACGACCAGTAGGTCTGCTCGAGCATGTGGTCGGCCTCGGCAAAGGCTTTTTCGACGTCGCCGAAGCGCACCTTGCGGCACTCGCCGCTGTCATACATGTAAAAATTCTGGCCGTGATATTCGTTGACCACGGGCGCGCCGGGCTGCAGCGCCGCCTCCATGTCGAGCACGGCCGGCAGCACCTCGTAGTCGACCTTCACCTTGGCCGCCGCCTCTTCCGCGGCGCGCTCGCTGTCGGCGATGACGGCCACCACCGCCTCGCCCTTCCAGCGCACCTTGTCCTCGGCCAGCACCTGCTCGTCCTCCGGCCCGACCTGGATGAGGATCAGGATGGTGTAGACGTTGTGCGGCACGTCCTTGTGGGTGAGCACGCGCACCACGCCCGGATGTTTTTCCGCCTCCGACGTGTCGATGCTTCTGATGCGCGCATGGTGATGCGGGCTGCGCACCATCTTTAGGTGCAGCAGCCCCGGAAATGTACGGTCAGCGAAATAGGCGGTCTTGCCGGTCACATGGCCGGGCACGTCGGAGCGCGGCCGCCCCTGGCCGAGCTCCTTCAGGTCGTCGGCACGCTCGTCGGCGAAGTAAGATTTGGCGAGTTGGATCATTGGTGAGTTCCCGAGTCTCGTACAGCTTCTCCGACTGACGGAGCGCGCCCCCTCCACCGCCTTCGGCGGTCCCCCTCCCCCGCTTCGCAGGGGAGGATCCGGGCGTTGAGGCCTGCCGCGACCTTGATCCTCCCCCGTTTACGGGGGAGGGGGACCACGCGAAGCGTGGTGGAGGGGGCGGCCATGATCTCCATCACGCCGCGTTCTGCGAGTTGGCGCGAGCTGCCGTCAGCACGGCGCGGATGATCGGCTCGTAGCCGGTGCAGCGGCAGATGTTGCCGGAGATCGCCTCGACCACGTCCTCGCGCGTCGGGTTCGGCGTCTGATCGAGCAGCGCCTTGGCCGCCATGATCATGCCGGGCGTGCAGAAGCCGCATTGCGCGGCGAATTCGTCGACGAAGGCACGCTGCAGCGGATGCATGACGCCGTCCGCCGCCAGACCGGCGGTGGTCTCGACCGTCGCCCCTTCGCAGGTCTCGGCAAGTGTCAGGCAGGAGAGTTTCAGCTCGCCGTCGATGATCACCGAGCAGGCGCCGCAGGCGCCCTGGTGGCAGCCGCCCTTGGGCGAGGTGTCGCCGAGTTTGTCGCGCAGCACCTTGAGCAGCGTCGCGCCGCTGTCGACGAACTCCGCCTTCTCCTCCCCGTTCAGCGTGAACTGGACCGGTACCTTCGCCATCTTCTCCTCCTCGCGCCTGCGCGGCTGCCGCCGCTGCGCCTTGGCGATTCCCTATCGACGTTTCGGACTTCGCGCCCCCCCTCTGTCCTGCCGGACATCTCCCCCACTCCCCCCTTTGAGGGCAGGGCAATCGCACATGAGTTTACCCCCACCCCTAACCCCTCCCCACAAGGGGGAGGGGAATTCGCTGGCCTGTTCGCCAGGCGTCAGTCATCGACGGTTTCGCGTGGCATGGCGGCCGCAAAGTCTCCCTCCCCCTTGTGGGGAGGGTTAGGGGTGGGGGGTACGAACCGGCGAAAGTCCCCATCGTTTGTCATATGCGATTGCCCTGCCCTTGAGGGGGGAGAGTCCGGCAGGACAGAGGGGGTGCGAGGCACCGAAGCATACGCCACCTGAAACCTACTCCAGCAGCAGCCGGCCGAAATGCACCGGCAGCACTTCCTTGCGGTACCAGGCGCTGGCGATGGCGTCGGTGATCGGCCGCACGCCGTCGCCGACCGCCGCTATCGCCGCCGCGATGCCGTCCTTCGTGCGCTTGCTGCCGACCAGCGCCTTCTCGGCCGCGCGGGCGCGGACCGGATGCTCGGCCATGCAGCCCAGCGCGATGCGCGCGGCGGTTACGGTGCCGTCGGCGCTCTCCTCCAGCACGGCGGCAATGCTCAGCACCGAAATTCCCTTCGGCCTGATGCGCGACACTTTCAGAAAACGGAACTGCCCGGCCGCCGGCACGTCGAAGCCGACGCCGGTGACCACGGAGCCGGCTTGGGCGCCGGCGCGGCCCGCCAGGAAGGCCTCGACCGGTACCTCGCTGTCGGTCGTCTGCACCGTCGCGTCGAGCGCCAGCAGCGCCACGGCGAAGTCGCCATAGGGCGCCGGCGCGAACAGATTGCCGCCGACCGTCGCCATGTTGCGCACCGCCGGCCCGCCGACAGCTTTTGCCGCCCTGGCGAGCCCCGCCAATTCCGGATGGCGGGCGATCTCGGCCATCGTCACCGAGGCGCCGAGATGCGTCCTGCCGCCGTCGACCGTGATCTTTCGCAATGCGGGATCGGTCGCGCGGACGAAGGTCGAAAGCGAGATGTCTCCCTCGTTGGCGGCGCGCACCACCAGCGTGCCGCCGCCGAGATAGCGGGCGCCGGCGGCCTTCAGCGCCGCGCCGGCTTCGGCTGCTGTTTCGTAGGTCTTGAGTGCGAGCGGCATGCCATCCTCCCAAGCTGGGCGCGACGGCCCTCAGCCGTTGCCGACGAAATGGTTCTTCAGCGCGTTGAAGCCGCCCTGGAAGACGTTCTCGCCCATGCCCTTGGCGATCTCGTCGGCCTTGTCGGCCGGCGCGTCGAACTCCGCCGTCCACACCGCATAGGTGCGGTCGCCGTCGGTGACGCGCTCGAGCCGCAGGGTCGAGCTATGGTTCGAGATCGGAGCCGGATGCCCAACGATCGAATAGGTCACGCTGCGATCGTCGTCCGAGAAGGCGACCAGCTTCTCGCGTATGGTCGCGCCGGACGCGACCTTGAAGTTGCGCACGCAGCCGATTTCGGTCGCCGCTCTGCCGTCCTCGATATGGCTCTCCACCATGCGCGGGTGCCAGCCCGGCAGGCCGTTGAAGTCGCGGATGCGTTCCCACACCTTTTCCACCGGCGCGTCGATGACGCTGGACACATGAACCTTCGCCATGCGGCGTTCCTCCCGAACTGTGCTTCGGAAGCCAGACTAGGCGCGGCGGCCAGCGCGCGCTTATCAATGCGTCTTCGTGGCTTATCGATGCGTCTGAAAAAGTGCTGGTTCAGGAGGCAGGGGACAGTTTACTTTCTTTCCGCAGAAAAGCCGAAGCGCACGAGGGCTGGTGCGGGCGGAAAAAAGTAAACTGTCCCCGGTCCTTGACCGTGTAGCGCCTACACCGTCGCCCGCGCCGCCTCGCGATAGAGCGTCGGCGGCACGCCGGCGTGGTCGCGGAAGAAGCGGGTGAAGTTGCCCTGGGTGGTGAAGCCGAGATTGCCGGCCACCGAGATCAGCGGCTCCTCCGAGCCCTGCAGCTGCCGCAGCGCCTCTTCCATGCGCAGCGTGTTCCAGTAAACGTTGGGCGTCAGCCCGGTCTGCTCCTTGAACAGGGCGAAGAAATGCGGCCGCGACAGCCCGACGGCCCGGGCCACCGCGTCGAAGCAGATGCGCTCGCACACATTGGCCTTCATCAACTCGATCGCCTTGCGCACGCGGAAATCCCGGATCGCCGGGCCGCGCCGCCGCGGGCTGGCGGGCGCAGCGTCCAGCAGGCTGTCGATCAGCCGCTCGATCTCGTAGGCGGCGATCTCGCCGAAGCCGTCGTCGTCCTCCAGCCGGTGGTAGAGGTCGAGCGCGGCCCGGTGCAGCCAGGGATCGAGCGGGATCGCCGGCTCGGCGAACAGCGGCACGCCGGGGGCGAGGGCGCGGCGCCGGCGCGCCCAGTCGGGATCGATGTAGAAGGCGAGGAACCGGCCGGGCGTGCCGTCCGGCGAGAAGGCATGGCTGTGCGGCTCCAGCGAGTCGATGCCGGCGGCCATGTCCCCGGCCAGCCGCACCGTCTCGCCGCCGATGGTCATCTCGCCGGCGCTGCCCTCGAGCCACAATATGATATGGGCTTCCGCATGCGCATGGGTGACGAGGCTGCTTGCGACGTTCAGCACCGAGACGTGGCCGAACGCGCCCCGGAAGAGCCTGATCGAGCTCGCCATGTTTTCCTCCCCAGAGCTTCGTGCCGTTCGATGCGTGGCTCTGATCCTCGGGGAAAATTCTGGAGCGCCGGCGGCGGGCCGTCAATAGCGGCCGTCTGGCGATTGGCGAGAGGGGACAGTTTACTTTCTTTCGGCAGAAAGGCCGCAGCGGTTCAGAGGTCGCGCGGGCCGAAAAAAGTAAACTGTCCCTAGTACTTACGCCATCAATTGACGAAATAGCGCTGCCACTCGAAATCGGTGATGTGCGCGGCCTGCCACGCTTCGAACGCGGCCTGCTCGGCGCGGCGGCTATCGGCATAATTGTCGCGGAACGCCTCGCCGAGGGCATCGGCGCAGAATTCCGAGCGGGCGAAGGCGTCGATCGAGGCGGACAGCGTGCGCGGCAGTTTCGGCTTGTCGAGCCCGGCGAGGTCGGAGGTGACCGGCGCCTCCAGCGCAAGCCCCTTCTCGATGCCTTCGCAGCCGGCGGCCAGCATGGCAGCGATCGACAGGTAGGGATTGACGTCGGCGCCGGGCGCCCGGTGCTCGAAGCGGCAGGCGGCGTCGCCGGGCGTGGTGATGACGCGGATCGGCGCGGTGCGGTTCTCGAAGCCCCAGGCGACGTCTTCCGGCGACCAGGCGCCGCGGTCGAAGCGGCGGTAGGAGTTGACGGTCGGGCGGAACAGGAGATGCGTCTCCTGCATGCGGTTGAGCATACCGGCCAGGAAATTTTCGGCGACCGGCGACAGCCGGTTCAGTCCGGCGGGGAAGGCCGGCTTGCCGTCGCGCCACAGGCTGACATGGTGATGGGCGCCGCAGGCGCTCTCTTTGCCCGGCGGCTGGAAGCGGGTCATGAAGGTGGCGACTAGGCCGCGCTCGGCGCACAGCTCGCGCAGGTGCAGTTTTGCCCGCATGGCGGCGTCGGCCGCCTCCAGCGGCGTCTTCGGCGTCAGCGCGTATTCGTACATGCCGAAGCCGTATTCGGTCACCAGCGAGGCGACGCCGATGCCGATGCTCTTCATGCGGGTGACGAATTCGGCGGCGAATTCCTGGTAGTCGCCGGTGCGCACCAGATCGTAGTTCACCAGCGAATGGCCCCAGGGCTTCAACTCGCGGTAGCGGCCGGCGCGCATCAAATCGTGGTCGGCATGGAAGATGCCGAACTCGTATTCGAGCGCGAAGCGCGCCTCGTAGCCGAGCGCGTTGATCCGCTCCTCCACCTTGGCGAGCACGCTGCGCGGATCGTAGGGGCAGGGGCTGCCGTCGAGCATGAAGGCGCGTGTCATGGCCGAGGCGAATTTCGGCTTCCAGCCGTGCTGGACGACGGTCGCCGGGTCGATGATGCCCTTGATGTTGGGAAAGCCGTTCTCGTCGTTGGCGCAGGCCGAGGCGAAGGCGACGTCGCCCATCGGCTGGCCGTCGCCATGGGTCACGCAATAGAGGATGGCGTTGATCGCCTCGCCGGACGTCGACAGTTTCAGCGGCGCGATCTTGGAGCGGAACGCGCCGGACGTGTCGACGGTATGAATCGCGATGAATTCGACGCCGTCGGCGGCGAGTTTGCCCTGCAAAGCCTCGAGTTTTGGCGCGTATTCCGCGATTTTTTCTTCAAATCCCACCATAAATCTCCCGAAAATGCGTCGGCCGCCTAGCGGGCGCGCCGGAAAAACCTTGCGAGCTGCTCGTCCAGTTCGTGGCGGCCGCATATGCCGCTCGGCCGGAACGCCATGCTGAGCACGATGACGACGCCGAGCGCCACGCCGGACAGGCCGAGAAGCTGCGGCAGCTGGATACCGCCGATGCTGACGCCCGATTCGATGCTGCGGATGAATTCCAGCCCGACCGACAGCACGATCACGCCGGTGACCGCCCCGGTGACGGTCGCCATGCCGCCCAGGATCAGCATGGCGAGCGTCATGAAGATCTGCTGGAAATAGAAGAGCTTCGGGCTGATCGTGCCGGCGAAATAGGCGTAGAGGATGCCGGCCAGTCCGCAGATCAGCGCCGACAGGATCCAGGCGATGAGCCGCAGCCGCTTCGCATCGACGCCGACGGCCGCGGCCGCCTGCGGGCTCTGTGCGCTGGCTCTCAGTTGCAGGCCCCAAGGGCTGTCCTTGAACAGCCGCGCCAGCACGATGACGGCGACGGACAGCGCCATGATGCCGGGCAGGCCGACCACCTTGGAGATGCCGAAGAAGGCCTGGTTGCCCTTGAACAGGTCGGTCCAGTTGAGAAAGACCGAATGGACGATGATCAAAAGGGCGAGGCTGACGATCGTCGCCGCCACGCCCGACAGCCGGCTGATGACCTTGCCGCTTGCCGCCGCGACCACGCCGACGGCGAGCAGCGCGCACAGCGCCGCCGTGAGCGGGTCGAGGGCGATGTCAGCCAGCCCGAACGGTGCGTCGGGAATCGACAGCTTCTTCATCGCCGGCGGCGTCGCCAGCACCGCGACGCCATAGGCGCCGATGCCGACGAACGCGCTGTGGCCGAGATTGGCGATGTTGCCGTTGCCCATGAAGACCTGCAGGCCGATCACGACGATCAGGTTGACGAAGGCGGCCAGCGCCAGGTGTGTGTAGTAGGCCGGCGCGAAGGCGAGGATCAGAAGCCCGATGGCGAGCACCGGCAGGGCGGTCACCAGCCCGCCCAGCAGCGAACGCAGCACCGGCTTCGCCGGGCCGGACGGCGTTGCGGCGGCAGCCGGCGTCGAGGCGCTGATCTCCATGTGCGCCATCGGTCAGGCCTCCTTGTCGCCCAGTTCCGCCCGCCTGCCGAGCAGGCCCTCGGGACGGTAGAGCAGGAGCGCCACGATGATCCCATAGGTGAGGGCCTCCTTGAAGCCTCCATACTGCTGCGGCAGGGCGACCAGCAGGCCGACCTCGATGAAGCCGAGCAGCATGCCGCCAACCGCCGCGCCGGCGAGCGAGCCGAAGCCGCCGATGACGCAGGCGACGAAGGCCTTGAGCACAAGGCCGAAGCCGAGGTCGGGCGTGACGCTGCCGCGCCGGGCGATGATGAACACCGCGGCGATGCCGGCCAGCGCGCCGGAGATGGCGAAGGCGGTGGCGATCACCCGGTTGGCGCGGATGCCCATCAGCCGCACCGTGGCGAAATCGCGCGAGGCGGCGCGGATCGCCAGCCCGAGGGTGGAGCGGTTGAGGAACAGCACCAGCCCGACGATGGCGAGGGCAGCGACGACAAGCTCCAGCACCTGCAGCGACGACACGGCGAATGGCCCGAAGAACCACATCTGGTTGAGGCCGTTGAGGATCGAGACGGATTGCGGCTTCGGCGAGATCAGCAGCATGAACAGGTTCTGCACGACGATGCTGACGCCGAAGGCGGTGAGCAGGCCGGTCGTCGTCGGTGCGTTGCGGACGGGGCGGAAGGCGACGCGCTCGAAGGCGACGGCGGCAAGTGCGGCCGCGCCGACCGCCAGCAGCACAGCCACCAGCGGCGAGGTGAGGCCGAGCGCGGCGGCCAGGAAGACGCTGTAGGCCGATACGCCGATGATCTCGCCATGCGCGAAGTTGACCAGCCCCATGATCGAGAAGACCACCGCCAGCCCGAGCGCCACCAGCGAATATTCCGCGCCGAAGGCGAGCGCGTTGAGCAGTTGCTGGAAGAGATAGTCCATGGATCAGCCGCCGATATAGAGATTGAGAAGGCCATGCTCGTCGGCCAGGCCTGCCGGCGGACCGGAATAGCGGAGCGTGCCCGAGGTGACGACATGGACGCGGTCGGCGAAGCGCAGCGCCTGCGCCGCGTTCTGCTCGACCACGAGCAGGGTCAGGCCCTCGGCCTTCAGCTGGCCGATGAAATCGAAGATCTGCACGACGATCTTCGGCGCGAGGCCGAGCGAGGGCTCGTCGAGCAGCAGCAGCTTCGGCCGCGACATCAGCGAGCGCGAGATCGCCAGCATCTGCTGCTCGCCGCCCGACAGCGTGCCGGCGGCCTGGCCGTAGCGCTGCGACAGCACCGGGAACAGCGCCAGGAAGCGGTCGATGTCGGCCCGCACGGCCTTGGGATCGCGCCGCGTCGCCGCGCCCAGGCGGAGATTCTCAGCCACGGTCAGGTTGGCGAAGATGTGCCGCCCCTCCGGCGTCGAGGTGAGGCCGGCGCGGATGCGGTCCTCGGTGCGGGTGCGCGAGATGTCACGGCCGTCGAGGACGATGCGGCCGGCGGCCGCGTCGACGAGGCCGGTCAGCGCGTTGATGGTCGAGCTTTTTCCGGCGCCGTTCGGGCCGAGCAGGGCGACCAACTCGCCGCGGCCGATCGACAGCGTCAGGTCGCGCACCGCCGTCACCGCGCCGTAGCGGACGGTCAAATTCTCGACCGTCAGCACGGCACGGCCCGGCCAGCAGATGGCGCCCGATGCTTCATGTCCCCGCCGTCGCGCTCAGTTCAGCGCTGGCACGTAGGTCGGCGGGGTGTCGGTGATCAACACGCGCTTTCCCTCGGCGAAGCCGATCACCGGGACCGCCTTGACCGGATAGCCTTTCTTTTCGGCGAAGGAGATCACCGGCGCCGTCGTGCCGGGATATCCGCCCGGCGCGCGCATCGCCTCGCGCAGCGCCGCCGCCTCGGTCGTGCCGGCCTTCTTCGCCGCCTCGTAACTGATCTGCACCATGTCGGCGCCGAGCGCGTCGAAGATGCCGTTGACCTTGTAGCCGTCGGCCTTGCATTGCTCCAGGAACTGGTCGATCGGGCTGTCCATGCCGGTCGCGCCATGGGTGGCGAACATCACCTTGTCGAGCGAGGCGGCGTCGCCCACGGTGCCTTCCAGCGACTTGTCGTCGAAGGCGTCGCAGCCGGCGACCCAGCCGTCATAGCCGTTGGCGCGCAGCTGGCGCACGAGGATGCCGACATCCGGCAGCACGCCGCAGACATGGATGGCGTCCGGCTTCTCCGGCAGCGCCTTGATGCTGGCGATCTGCGGCGACCAGTCGGTGGTGCCCCAGGAGTAGTTGAGCTTCGTCACCACCTTGCCGCCGAGATGCTCGAACACCTCGCCGAACCATTCCGGCAGCTTTTCCGAATAGGAGCCGGCGTCGGGCGACACCAGCAGCGCCACGCTGCGCGCGCCCTTGCCGTAGAGCGCGTTGGCGGCGGCGGCGGCGTTGATCGGATCCGGCACGGCGCCGGCGATGAAGTTGTCGAGGCCGGCCTGCTGCATCTCGAGCTGGGTGTTCGGCGCGGAGAAGACGGTGGCGCCGTACGGCTCGGCGATCTGCGCCGTCGGGATGAGCGCGTCCGGGAACGGCACGCCGGTGATGACCTGCGCGCCGGCGTCGAGGAATTTCTGGCCGAGCGACACCGAGAGCTGCGGATCGGAGCGGTTGTCCTCGATCATCAGCTCGATCTTCGGCCCGCCGTCGGCCGCCTTGTTGATCCTGTCGGCCATGCAGCGCGCGCCCTCGGCCTCGCTGTAGGGCGCGTAGGTGCCGGTCATGGCCACCGCCAGGCCGATCTTGAGGTCATCGGCTCCGGCGCTCGCCGCCTGCATCAACCCCGCCGCCAGAGCGGCCGCTCCAAGAACCAACTTTCCCATGGTGTTACCCCTTCCTTCCCGTTGTTCTCGTTTTCCGCTGCTTCGCCTTCAGGCGGGCTGCGCCTGCCCGACATAGACCTCGATGACGCGCGGATCGCGCCACACCTCGAGCGTTTCGCCGGAGGCGATCACCTCACCCTGGTCCATTACGCAGAGCCGGTCGCACAGGCGGTTGATGAAGCGCAGGTCGTGGTCGATGACGATGGTGGCGCAGCCGACATCGCGGCGGATGCCTTCGATCGCGGCGGCCAGCGCCTCGGATTCGCCCTCGTTGAGACCGGCCGCCGGCTCGTCGAGCATCAGCAGCGACGGCCCGAGCGCCAGGGCGCGGGCGATCTCCAGGCGGCGTTGGCTGCCATAGGGCAGGGTGCCGGCAGGCACGTCGGCCAGTTCGTCTAGGCCGTATTGCGCGAGCAGGGCGTCGATGTCGATGCCGGCGGCCTGCTTGGCCCGTGTGGCGCGGCAGGTGATGTAGGCGACCTCGACGTTCTGGCGGACGGTGAGATCCTTGAACAGGCGGATGTTCTGGAAGGTGCGGGCGACGCCTGCGCGGGCGCAATATTCGGCGCCGCGTCCGGTCAGGTCCCTGCCGTCGAGGGTGATGCTGCCGCGCTCCGGCCTGAGCGTGCCGGAAATGGCGTTGACCAGGGTCGACTTGCCGGCGCCGTTGGGGCCGATCAGGCCGAGGATCTCGCCGGCCGCGCAGGCCAGCGACGCCTCGCGCAGGGCCTGGACCCCGCCGAACGTCTTGCTGACCGCCTCCACCGACAACATCGGCCGTCTCTCCCATTACCGGCCGGCGGCTGTTTCGCCTGCCGGCGGGTCAGAGGGATGCTAGACCCGCCACTTTTCCGGAACAAGCATTTTTTTCCATTTTAGAAAAAGTTTCTGACGAACCGGATCCGAAGACGCGACGGAGGGATCGTTCCGGCAGCCGGCGAGACGGTTTCAGACCCCCGCCGGCAGGCCGTCCCGCGGCACCGTGTTCGACATCAGCATGACGACCGGATCGCCGCCGAGCGCGACATAGGCATGCTGCATCTCGCCGTCGAACAGGATGCTGTCGCCGGGATTGAGCACGGCGGGATCGTAGTGGATGGTGTGCAGCTCGAGGCGGCCGGAGAGCACATGCACGAACTCCTCGCCCGAATGGCTGCGCCAGCCGCCATTCTCCTCGAACGACTTCGCCGTCAGCGTGACGCGCCAGAAGATGTTGGTCTTGTCGCGGAAATCGCTGCACAAAACCTCGAAGGACATGGCGTTGCCTTCATGCATGACGCCGCTGCCGGAGCGGGTGATCGAGCGCCGCGCCTGCAGGCCGGGCTTCGGCCGGAACAGGAAGGAGGCCACCGGCACATGCAGCACGCCGGCGATCATCAGGGCGACGTCGACGGTCAGCCGCGCCTTGCCGTTCTCCAGCTTGGACAGTTGCGAGACCGACAGGCCGGTGCGCTCGCTGAGGTCGCGCAGCGTGACGTTGCGCTCCTTGCGGGCCTCCCGGATCTTCGTTCCCACGCTGCCCTGCATCGTCCAGGCCCCCTGCTGTCGTGTTTCCAATCCGACAAGCTCTACCGGGGCGGACGGGAGGCGTCCAGTTGCTACGCGGCTTCGACGGGTTCCGGCCATAGTGATACCGCGACGGATGCGAGGGCGTCTTCCACGACTTGCGCGACCGGACCGAATGTTTCCGGATCGGCAAGCAGATCGTTCCTGACTTCGAGATAGAAACTAGGCATGCCGCGCCGCAGCCCGTGCCGGTCGAGCGTGTAGCCGATCGCCTGGCGCCAGTCATAAGGCTCGTTGTCGCCGACCTTGAACCCTGCGGCGAAGCCTGCCGCCTGGAAGGCTTCGAGCACGGCGGCGACGAAGGACGACATCTCGCGCCACAGCACGCCGATGTCGACGTTTCGCCTTGCACCGCCCATCACCGGGGTGAAGGAATGGACCGAGACGAGCGCCCGCCGTCCTTCGGCGGCGGTGGCGATCGCCTGCTCCAGCGGCGCCCAGGCGATCCGGCGGCGCAGCTCGCGGTCGCATTCGTCCGGGCCAAAATTGCCGGGTACGGGGATGCCGCCGAGATCGGGCCGCATATGGTCCCACTCCTCGGTGGGCCGGTTGTAGTCGAGGAAGAGCCGCGACCAGCGGGCGAGCACGGCTGGGGCGCCGAGCCTTTCGGAGAGCCGGCGGGTGAGCGCGTCGATGCCGATGTCTACGGCGAAATGCGTTTCGAGGAAGGGCGGCGGCAGCCCGAGGTCGCGCCACGGCGCCGGCACGCGGTTGCCCGCATGCTCGGCGACCAGCAGGTATGGGCTGGCCGCCCGCGGCCGCAGCGTCTCGACCGCCTCGGCGGCCAGCGCGGCGACCGTTGCGTCGTCCGGCCGACCGAGGCCGGTCTCAGGCGATGACGGAGCGGACATGATAGGCCTTGGCCGCCGTCGCTTCGATGAGCCCGGCGCGGCCGTTGGTGCGGCCCATGCCGGAGTTCTTCACGCCGCCCCACGGCAGATAAAGGTCGGCATGGTCGCAGCGGTTGAGATAGACGGTGCCGGCCTCGACCTCGTCGAGCAGCGCCACGCCACGGTCGATATCCTGCGTCCAGATGCTGGCGCTCAGACCGAAGTCGCTGTCGTTCATCAGCGCGACCGCCTGGTCGTCGCCGTCGACGGCCTGGATGCAGGCGACCGGCCCGAACAACTCGTCGCGCATGATCGCCATGCCGTGGTCGACGCCCACCAGCACTTCCGGCGCGACATAGGCCGCCCCGAGCTCGGCGGCGCGGCGCGCGCCGGTTTCCGGCATGAGGCGGCGGGCGCCGGCCCGCACCGCCTGCTCGGTCATACCGCGGATCGTGTCGGCCGCGCTCGCCCGCACCACCGAGCCTACCATAGGCTTTTCGGCGATCGGGTGACCGATGGTCCATTTGGCCGCCTCGGCGACAAGAGCCTCGACGAAGCGGTCGTGGATCGTCCGGTCGACATAGATGCGCTCCACCGAGCAGCAGGACTGGCCGGCATTGGAGAAGCTGCCCTCGGCGATCTGCGGCACGGTCGCCGACAGGTCGGCGTCGGCGCGGATATAGGCGGGATCCTTGCCGCCGAGTTCGAGATGGACCTGGGTGAAGGTGCCGGCGGCCGCGGCATGGACGCGGCGCCCGCCATTGACCGAGCCGATGAAATTGACCGCGTTGAAGGCGCCCGAGCCGATCAGCCGCTCGGCGTCGGCATGGTCGAGATGCAGGCTCTGGAACACGCCTTCGGGGCCGCCGGCCGCGCGGAAGGCCTCTTCCGCGACCTCCGCGATCAGCGGCGTCTGCGGCGAATGCTTGAAGATCACGACATTGCCGGCGGCGAGCGGCGCGGTGACGAGATAGCCCAGCATCGCGGTCGGATAGTTCCAGGCGCAGATCGACAGGTGCAGCCCGCCGGCGATCGGCCGGACGTAACGGCGGATGTTCTCGTCGGCCGGGTAAGGCGTATCGGCCAGGGTCTCCGCGGCTACGTCGGCAAGCAGCCTGCCGACCAGGGCAAGGCGCGGCGTCTCGTCGGCCTGCCAGAGCGGCCGGCCGATCTGCCAGGCGAGCATCTCCGCCAGTTGCGCGGCGCGCGCCTGCATCTCCTCGCCGAAGCGCAGCAGGATCGCCAGCCGCTCGGCAAGCGGGGTCCTCTGCCAGGAGCGCAGTGCGGCGCCGGCGCGGGCCAGCGCCGCCTCGATCGCCGCGCCGTCGGCGTAGGCGCGGGTGGCATAAACGGAACCGTCGACCGGCGAGGTGACGGAAAAGGTCCGGATGTCGGTGCGAGGGTTCATGAGGATCAATCCGCCGAATGCTGGGTGCGGAGGCGGACGATAGACGTATTTTCCAATTTGGCAAATTTTTTCTGTTTACGCTTGATGGCTGGACGGGCTGCTCCTATTGTCGCCTTGCAGCCGGCATTTCGGCCGGCGGGACGAGGGATGCACGGATGGTGGTTTTCGATTTCACCGGCAGGCATGCGGTGGTTGCCGGCGCCGGCGGCGGCATGGGCGAGGCGATCGCGGTCGCGCTGCTGAAGGCGGGCGCCGCGGTCACCGCCATCGACGTCAAGGCCTGCCCGGACGCGCTGTCGGGCTACGGCGACAGGCTGACTTTCGCGCAGGGCGATCTAACCGACGCCGCCTTCGTCGAGGAGGTGATCGGCCGCGCCGGGCGGGCGCGCGGCGGCATCGACCATCTCGCCAATGTCGCCGGCGTGCTGTGGTTCGGCCGCGACAAGTCGGCGCTCGACATGGACCTCGACGTCTGGGACGAGGTCTTCCGCATCAACCTGAAATCCTTCGTCCACACCGCCCGCTCGGCGGTGCCGTTCATGCGCCGGCGCGGCGGCTCGATGGTGCATTTCTCCACCATCCAGTGGTATCGCGGCGATCCCGCCCCGCAGGACGCCTACCAGGCCTCGAAGGCCGGCGTCTGCGCGCTGTCGAAGTCGCTGGCCATGCAGCTCGCCGCCGACGGCATCCGCTCCAACGCCATCTGTCCCGGAATGGCGCTGACGCCGCTGCAGGCGCGCTGGGACACGGAGGAAAAGCGGGCGGCCGTCGCCGGCTATGCTCCCCTGGGGCGGATCGGCACGCCGCAGGACATGGCCAACGCGGCGCTGTTCCTGCTGTCGGACGCGGCGAGCTACATCACCGGCATCGAGCTCGCCGTCGACGGCGGCCTGCTGATGCGGATGTAGTCGAGCCGGCCGTCGGAAGGGAGGGCGACGCCCTCTCATCAGGCCGGCCACCTTCTCCCGGGGAGAAGGTACCGGATTCACACTTGAAACTTGCCCTGCCGGCATCGCGGAAGAGATTGTCTTCATCGGCTCCGACTTCGCCACCGCCGAGGCGGCTGGCTTCACCATGAAATCGACGCTGGTGCCTTGCCCAAAGGGCCGGCGAGAGGCGATGGTCGAGCCTGGAGACGCGATGGCGCGCGGACAAGACAGTCGGGCAGGAGCAATTGATGAACCATATCGATCTCGAAGGACAGACGGCCGTGGTGACCGGCGGCGCGCAAGGCCTCGGGCTGGCCATGGCCGAGCGGATCGCGCGCTCCGGCGGCAAAGTCAGCCTTTGGGACGTCAACACGGATGAGCTCACCAGGGCGGCGGAAGCGATCGGCCCAGCGGCGAGCGCGGTGGCGGTAGACATCACCGACCCCGAAGCGGTCATGGCGGCATTGGCGAAGACGGAAGCGGCGGCGGGACCGGTGTCGATCCTGGTCAACTCGGCCGGCATCGCCGGACCCAACCACACGCTCGATGCCTATCCGCTGGAGGACTGGTATCGCGTCATCGCCATCAATCTGAACGGCACCTTCCACGTCAACCGCGCCGTGGTGCCGGGCATGAAGGCGCGCAACTACGGCCGCATCGTCAACATCGCCTCGATCGCCGGCAAGGAAGGCAATCCCAACGCCAGCGCCTATTCCGCCTCCAAGGCGGGCGTCATCGGCCTCACCAAATCGCTCGGCAAGGAGCTCGCGGGCTACGACATCGCCGTCAACTGCATCACGCCGGCGGCGGCGCGCACGCCGATCTTCGCCCAGATGAAGCAGGAGCACATCGACTACATGCTGGCGAAGATCCCGCGCAACCGCTTCCTCGAGGTCGACGAGGCCGCCAACATGGTCGCCTGGCTGGTGTCGACGGAGAACAGTTTTACCACCGCCTCGGTGTTCGACCTGTCGGGCGGGCGCGCCACCTATTGACGACCGCAAGGCCTCGGACCGCCGGCGTCCGCTGAACCTGCGTCCGCGCAACTGCCGGGTCGGCAGGGGCGGCTCTTGGCCTCCGCTGTGCCCTGGTTCATCGACCCTCCAGAGCGCGCCCCGTAGAGCGACGCGAGCTACCGGTGAAGACGCCGGCGGAGCCTTGGCGTCGGCACGGCCGCTGAGACAAACCGATACAATTTCGCAGGCTGCGGGCAAAGTCCTGCGACAAGCGCCCCCTATGGTGCGACCGTCGGCTGGTGTTGCGGCCGAGGCCCGGCCGATAGGACCGGGTCCCACCCGCAGGACAGATCTGGAGAATTGCCATGATGACGCCCCGCGCCATCCCCCCGATATCGCGCCGTTCCTTCCTGGGCACGGTCGCCGCGGGCTCGGCGCTTGCCGCGGCCGTGCCGGCGCGCTCGGCCGTGCCGGCCCAGGAAATCGCCGGCCCCAGGATCCTGCGGACGATCCCCAGGACCGGAGAACCCGTGCCGGCGATCGGCATGGGGAGCCTGCACACCTTCGACGTATTCCCTGGCGGCCCGCGCGGGAACATCATGGAGATCATGCGGCGCTTCTACATGGGTGGCGGACGGGTGGTCGACACCTCGCCGCTGTACGGCGCCTCGGAGGTCAATATCGGCGACTTCGCCACCGTGCTGGGGATCAGCGACGAGCTGTTCATCGCCAACAAGGTGTCCGTCACCGGTGATCATCCCGACGACGGCAGCCATGCGCGCCAGAGCTTCGAGCAGTCGCTGCAGCGGCTGTGGCGCGGCGGCCTGGACGTCGTGCACGTTCACGCCACGGCGAACAGCGCCGTCATGATCCCGCTGCTCAACGCCTGGAAGCGCGAGGGCCGCATCCGCCATCTCGGTGTCTCGCATCATGATGGCCTCGGCTTCGACGCGCTGGCCCGGTGGATCGAGACAGGCGAGATCGATTTCGTCCAGCTTCCTTATTCGATCCACACGCGAACGGCCGAACAGCGCGTGCTCGAGGCCGCGGCAGACCAAGGCGTGGCCGTGCTCACGACCATGCCGTTCGAGAAGGCGCGGCTGTTCAGGATCGTCGAAGGCCGCCCGCTGCCCGGTTTCGCGCGCGAGATCGGCGTGGAGAACTGGGCGCAGTTCTTCCTGAAATGGGTGATCTCGCACCCGGCAATCACCTGCGCGGTGCCTGCGACCACCGATCCTGACCATATGAGCGAGAATATCGGGGCGTTGCAGGGGCAGTTGCCCGACGCTGGCATGCGGGCGCGCATGCTGCGGCACATGGAAGCCATCCCCGGATTTTCGGCGCTGGCCGCGATGCCGCCTTATCCCGACAAGCAGTTGCAGGGCTTTGCGCGGCCGGTGCGACGGTCGCCGTCAAATGCCGTGATCGGCCGCGCGGGCACAGCAAGGTCATCTGACGCAAGCCCACCACGGCCGTTCGCCCCGCCGTTCAGAACTTCAAGGTGAGGCTGCCGCTGAAGCCGTGATCCCGCGCCGAGCCGGCGATCTGCCCGGCATAGGTGAGGCCGAGCGAGGCCGCGGGCGCGATGGCGAGGTCGAGACCGGCTTCCAGCACCAGCGCATCCCTGGCGATCGGCAGTCCTTCGGCTTCGAACGACCCGCCGCCGGCCAAGGCCATGCTTGCCGCCGGCACGACGTCGCCGAAGGCGTGTCGCCAGCCCAGCGTGCCGCGCGCCGTCGCCGCGAGGCTGCCGATGTCGAAGCCGGTGGAGGCATGAACGCCCAGCGTGGTGAAGGTCGTGTCGGTCGTGGACGCGGGGGTGGCGAGGCCCAGCGGTCCACCGCCTTCCTCGGTGAAGCCGTCCGTCCTGACTCGCGCATAGGCCAGGCCGGCAAAGGGTTCCAGGTCGAGGTTTTGGGCCGAGAGCCGGTAGCCGAACTCGCCGAACACCTGCGCCGTGCCGGCATCGTAGCCGGCGGCCGGATTGCCGCCAGCCAGCCAAGCCAGGCCTCGCGCCGCGTCTCGACGTCGTGCCAGCTGTAGGCGGCGCCGGTGCGCAGCGCCAGCGCTCCCCATTCGGCGCCGCCATAGATGCCGAGGTGGATGTTCTTCGAGGAGCCCGAGGCGAGGGACTGCTCGAAGCTGGTATGGCTGTAGCCGCCGAGAACGCCGACGCGCCAGGCGTCTCCCACCGCCGCGTCGCCGCCGAACAGCAGGCCGCCGACGGAATGGTCGATCCCTGCGGCGCTGCCGTTGGCGTCAATCTCGCCGCGAGCGCCCAGCACCTGGCTCCAGACGGCGAAACGGTCCGTGGTGGCGGCCGCCGGCGCCGCACCGTCCGGGCCATAGGCCATGACCGGCAACGGCGCTGCGCCCGCATCGGCGAAGGCCGAGCGCAGCCGTGCCGTCGCGGCGTGGCTGAGGAGGCTGCTCTGCTCGATGAGCAGGCCGGAGAGCGATGCGTGAATCTCGCCGCTGAGGGATGCGAAGGGTGCTTCGCCGGTGAATATCCCGATAGCGTTGTCGTAGAGGATGTTGCCGATGCCGAGGCTCTCGATGGTGCCGGCGACCGCCGCGCCGTTGCCGCTTGACGCCAGGTCGGCGAAGGCGACCTCGTTGCGGGCGACGTCGAGATGGACGGCGGCCGGATCGTAGGCGAGGGCGAAGTCCAGGAATGCATAGCAATTGCAGACCTCGGCGAAGCGCCCGGTGACGCCACCGCCGGCCGACAGGATGGTATGGCGCCCGTCGCCTCTGTAGCCGCCGGGTGCCACCAGCACATCGACCGCGCCGCCCTCGATCGCGGCGGTGCCGGTGACATCCAGCCGGCTGGTGCCGTCGGGGGCGCCGAGCTCCACCAGCAGCCAGGAATTCTCGCGCTGGCGGTAGTTGCCGTCGACGGTGAGCACGCCGCCCAGAATGTTCCAGCCGGCATAGACGGCACCGGCATTGTCGACGTCGCCGTGGACAATGCCGGTGCCGGCGAGCAGACCCGACTGCTCGACGAAGGTGTCCGAGGCGATGCTGCCGCCGATGGCGAGCACGCCGCCGTCGATGCGGGTGTCGCCGCCGTAGGTGCTGTCGCCCATCAGGACGAGCGTCCCGGCGCCTGACTTGATCAGTCCGCCTTCGCCGGTGATGTCGTTCTCCCAGACGCTGGTACCCTCGTCTATGATGACATGGAGGTCGCCCCAGTCGAAGGCGCCGGGGCCGCGCACTGCCTTGCCGACATTCAGCAGGCCATAGCCATAACGATCATCGACACCGGGGGCGCCGAGGTCGGTGGCCGTGCCGAGCAGCACCTGCCGGACCTGGTCGGCGGTCATATAGGGGAACATCTGCCAGACCAGCGCGGCCGCGCCGGCAACATGGGGGGCGGCCAGGGACGTTCCGCTGACCCAGGCGTAGCCGCCGCCCGCATCGGCGGCAAGGATCGGGTCGTCCGGGTGGGGCTGGTCGACCCACCATGTGCCGCCGCCCGGCGCGGCCAGGCACCAGTTCTTGGCCACCCCGCAGAAGTTCGCGTAGAAAGGTATGTCGCCGGAGGGAACCACCGAGGTCACAGCCAGCCAGCCGGATTCCAGCTCGGGAAAATAATAAGGCAATCCGGCTGGGCTACCCGGTTGGTAGGCAACGTCGTTGCCGGTTCCGAAGATCATCAGGGCCCCGCCCGCGACAACCGCGCGCGCCCCGTCGATCGATTGAGAAGCAACAGTCAGCCACTCCTCGCGCGAATAGGCGGTGATGGGAAGATCGATCGTGCCCCAGCTGTTGTTGATGATGCGGGCGCCCTGCCTCAGCAGGTCACCCCATACCGCCGCTGCCGGAAGGTCGGGATAGTCGTCGTTTTCCTCGTCGCCCCGGAACATGCGGGCGCTGACGATCGTCGCGCCCGGCGCCACGCCATGCATGCCGATGCCGTCGCGATTGGCGGCGATGATGGAGGTTATCTGCGTTCCATGGCCAAGGGGGTCGGACAGGGTTTCGCTTCCGGCGACGTAATCGTAGCCGCCGCCGATCCGGCCCTGGAACTCAGGATGGTCGGGATCGATGCCCGAATCGACCACGCCGATCTTCACTCCGCTGCCGTCGAGCCCCTTGGCATAGGCGTCCGCAGCGTCGATCAGGTCCAATCCCCACTGCGCGCGGTATTCGGGTGTCTTCCATGTCTCGGGATCGCTGGGATCGCCGGCCGTCTGCGCCAGCGCCGCTGCCGGGAAGGCGACGGACAGGAGAAGCGTGGCCACGCGGCCGGCGCGGCGACTTGCGTTCTTCATCTTTAATGCCCTCGAAAGCCGACGCGGCTGGCCGCTGATGCGCAGGACGAGGCGAACCGCCGATTCACTTCGATCCGTCAACAGGATACGAAGAGGGTGGATGCCCGGAGAATACGGCACCTGCCGTATATCGGCCGTGCCGGAACGGCTTTTCCCGGGTCCGCCGCGGCGGCGCGGGCAAATGCGATGGTGCGGCGCATGTCAGGCGTGGTGCCCGGCGAGCGCGACGCCCAGGCCGATCAGGATCGAGCCGCAGGCTTTCGGTATCACCCAGCCGGCCCTGCCGGCGGAGAAGCGGGAGAGGGCGGCCGAGGCGAGGCCGACTGCCGCCAGGTCGGCAAGCGAGAAGACGAGATTGACGGCCACGCCAAGGATCAGGAACTGCATCCACAGCGGCACGGCGGCCGACGGGTCGACGAATTGCGGCAGGAAGGTCAGGAAGAACAGCGCCGTCTTCGGGTTGAGGATCTCGACGACGACGCTGTCACGGAACGTGCTCGGTTGCGGGCGGGCGGCATCGGCGTTGCTTCGGTCGCCGCCGAACACCATGGCAAGGCCGAGCCAGACCAGATAGGCGGCGCCGGCGAAGCGGATCGCCGCATAGACGGCCGGCGCGCTTTCGACGAGCGATGCCAGCCCGATCGCGGCCGCGGCGATATGCACATAGCAGCCGAGATGGATGCCGAGGGCCGCCATCATGCCGGCCCGCCGGCCATGCGCCAGCGTCTGTGCCGTCATGTAGAGGATCGCCGGGCCGGGCATGCAGGCGAAGGCGAGCGTGGCTATGACGAACGGCATCCATGGCGCGAATGACGGCATGGCAGATCCTCCCGATCTCTGTCCGCTTCGTGTCGAGCGGCCTTTCCGGCTTGCGGTTGCTTGCCGGAGGCGGGAGGGATAGGGGCGGGATGGACCGCAAGACATACGGCAGGTGCCGTATTTGGTGCGCCTGGCCGGCCGGCTAGGCTCGCAATGGTTAAGGCAATGCTACCGCGTCATCGACGATTGGCCGGAGGAGCCGGAAATGGCGTCAGCCCGCGGGCAGTCCCAGCCGCACCGCATAAGCCGTCAGTTCGGCGGCGCTGTGAAGGTTCAGCTTGCGCATCAGGTTCTCCCGATGCTTGCGGGCGGTCAGCGGGCTGATGCCAAGCCGTTCGGCGACCATGCGGGCGGTCTGTCCCTGTGCCACCAGCAGCAGGATCTGGCGTTCGCGCAGGGTCAGCGGAATCGGCGACACGACCTGCTCGCCGTTCGGCAGCCTGGCGCTACGTGCCGGCTCCGTCAGGGCGAAGCGGACGGAACGGGCGACATAGGTGCCGCCCTTCCTGACTGCCGCGACGGCGTCGGCGAGCTCGGCCGGGTCGCCGTCCTTGGTCAGATAGCCGCTGGCGCCGGCCTCAATGGCGGCGCGCACCGTGCGCGGCTCGACATTGGCCGTCAGCACCAGGATTCGCAGCCGCGGCGCCAGCGAGCGGATGTCGGAGATGAGCTGGATGCCCGCGACGCCCGGCATGCCGAGATCGAGGATGAGCAGGTCGGCGCGGGTTTCCCGCATGAGGCCGAGCAGCGCCTCGCCGTCCGCGGCCTCGCCGACCACCGCCACGTCGTCCAGGGTGGAGAGGAGCATCTTCAGCCCCTCCCGCACGATGGCGTGGTCCTCGGCGAGAATAACGGCAAGCGGACGGTTCATTCGCGCACTATACTCGAGTCGGTGCAATTTCCGGTTGCCAATCCATGAAAAACGAACTCCCGTTGGATCAAGTGGTCGTGGGCAGCGTGCCGTTGTCGGCAGGCTTGTCCGCGACTCCGCAGGACGACCGGATTCGCGAGGCGCTGGTCGAGCTTCTCTACCGCAATTCCTACGGCGTAGTAGCCGCCAATGTCCTGATCTCGCTGCCGGCGGCGTATATCCTGAGCAGCGTCGTGTCGCCGCGCTGGTTTGTCGGCTGGCTCGCGGCCCTCTATTTGCTGACGGCCGCGCGGGTGGTCGCGGCGCGGCTGTTCTTCCGCCACGTCGGGAAGGGGGGATCGGTGGCCCGCTGGGCGTGGCTCGCGGCCGTCATGTCCTGGCTCTCGGGACTGATGTGGGGCATGCTCGGCTGGGTCGGCTTCCTGCCGCACGAGCCGCTGCTGTTCGCCTTCACGGTGATCGTGCTCACTGGGCTCGTGTGCGGCACGGTGCCGTCGCTCTCGGCCTTCCCGCCGGCCCTCGTTGGCTCGATTCTCGCCACCATCGTGCCGGTGGCGATCCGCTGTCTCACCAGCGAGGGCGAGGTCTTCGGCGCCTACCTCTTCCTGATCGGCAGCCTGGTGGCGATCAATCTTTATTATTGCCGGGTCACCTACCGCATGCTTCGCGAGACAGTGAGGCTGCGCACCGAGAATGTCGAACTCATCGGCCGGCTCGAGGGCGAGCGCGACCGCGCGCAGGCCGCCGACCGGGCCAAGACGCGCTTCCTGGCCGCCGCCAGCCACGACCTGCGCCAGCCCATCCATGCGCTCAGCCTGCTGGTCTCGACGCTCGCGATGATGGGGCAGCGCGGCGCCGTCGCCGCCGCGGATGCGCGCTCGATCGCCGGCAAGGCGAAGTCGATGGTCGGCAATCTCAGCGGGCTGCTCAATGCGCTGCTCGACATCTCCAAGCTCGACGCCGGCGTGGTGACGGTTGAGCGGGAGACCGTCGACCTGGGTGAGCTCTTCCGCAACCTGCGCCAGGAATTCGCGCCGACGGCCGTGGAACGCGGGCTCGGCTGGCGCGTGGTGGAGACCGGCCTGCACGTCGACAGCGACCCGATGATGCTGAAGCGCATTCTCGACAATCTGCTCTCCAACGCCTTCCGCTACACGACGGCGGGACGCGTCCTGCTCGGCTGCCGGCGGCGCGGCGCGGCGGTGGAGATCCAGATGTGGGACACCGGACCGGGGATTCCCGCGGATCAGCAGGCGGCCGTCTTCGAGGAGTTCGTGCAGCTGCACAATCCGGCGCGCGACCGCGCCCAGGGGCTGGGGCTCGGCCTCGCCATCGTGCGCCGCACAACCGAGCTTCTGGGGCATCCGCTGAAGCTGGTCTCCGTTTCCGGACGCGGCTCGATGTTCTCCGTCACGGTCCCGCTGGTGCAGGCGGCGAAACCTCCTCGTGCCGCTTCCGGTGTCCGGATGGACGGCGCCCCGCTCGGTATCATGGTGGTGGAGGACGAGCAGGACGTTCTCGGCGCGCTGGTGCAGATGCTCGAGTTGGACGGCCACCGCGTCTATGCCGGCCGCTCGGCCGAGGAAGTCATGAACGCGCACGCGGCAGCGAAGGAGGGCTCGGCGTCGGTCGGCGTGATCGTCGCCGACTACCGACTGAAGGACCATGCAACGGGCGTCGAGGCGATCGATGCCCTGTACGATTATCTCGGCCGCGCGGTTCCGGCGATCATCGTCACCGGCGACACCTCGCCGGCGCGCATCAAGGAGGCGGCGCGGAGCGGGCATCGCCTGCTGCACAAGCCGATCAGCGGCGAGGATTTGCGCGAAGCGATCCGCCGCGAGGCGGGGTAGGGGAAATCTGTCCCGACAGCTTCGGATCCGAGGCAGGAGTGCCGGTGCGAAAAGGCATGTTCGGCGTCTTTGCCAGGCTCCGAGAAAAAAATTTCGGGCAGAAAGTCGCCTTCCGCCCCGCCCGTTCGTCCTCTGCGGAGAAGCCGGCTTCCCGCCCGAACGGGCGGGAACGCCGGCAGGCAGCGAGGTGCTCCATGTCCTATGCCCAAACTCATGCTCAGGCGCCCCATTCCTATCGCTGGGTCATCATTGCCATCGGTGCGCTGATGACCTGCGTCGGCATCGGCGCGATGTTCTCCCTTGCCATCTTCCTGCAGCCGATGTCGGTCGACACCGGCTGGTCGCGCGCCGGCATTTCCAGTGCCATGACCCTCAACTTCCTCGTCATGGGGGCCGCCGGCTTCGGCTGGGGCACCCTCAGCGACAGGATCGGCGCGAGGCCGGTGGTGCTCATCGGCGCCGTGCTGCTCGGGCTGGCGCTGGTTCTGGCGAGCCGCGCAAGCTCGCTGCTCGCCTTCCAGCTCGTCTACGGCATCCTGGTCGGGCTTGCCGCCGGCGCCTTCTTCGCGCCGATGATCGCCGCCGCGACGGCCTGGTTCGATACCAATCGCGGCCTTGCCGTGTCGCTGGTATCGGCCGGCATGGGCGTTGCCCCGATGACCGTCTCGCCTTTCGCCGCCTGGCTGCTCGCCACCTATGACTGGCGCATGGCCATGATGGTGATCGGCATCGCCAGCTGGATACTGCTCGTCCCGGCGGCGCTGCTGGTGCGGCGGGCGCCGGACACCGACCACGCCGACAGCGGTGCCGAACCGCCAGCCGAAGCGGGCGGCTTCCCGGCCTGGAAGGCTCTGCGGACACCGCAATTCGCCATCCTCGCCGGCACCTTCTTCCTCTGCTGCGCCGCCCATTCCGGGCCGATCTTCCACATGGTCAGCTATGCGGTGGCCTGCGGCATCGCGCCGATGGCGGCCGTCAGCATCTACAGCGTCGAGGGATTGGCCGGCCTGGGCGGCCGGCTGCTGCTCGGCGTGCTGGCCGACCGCCTGGGCGTCAAGCTGGTGCTGATCGCCGGCCTGATGGTCCAGGCCTTCGTCATGGGCGCCTATGTGTTTGCCCGCGAGCTGCCCGAGTTCTACCTGCTCGCCATCGTCTTCGGCACCGCCTATGGCGGAGTCATGCCGCTCTATGCGGTGCTGGCGCGCGAATATTTCGGCCAGCGCGTGATGGGTACCGTGTTCGGCGCGGCGACCATGACCTCCAGCATCGGCATGGCGCTGGGGCCGCTCGGCGGCGGCTGGGTGTACGACACGTTCAACGTCTACGACTGGCTGTTCATCGGCTCCTTCGGCATCGGGCTGGCGGCGGTGGCGATCGCACTGGCGTTCCCGCCGTTCCCGGCCAGGCAGGCGGAGCAGGCACAACCGGCATGACCGGGCCGGCCGCTTCGCCGGCCGGACCGTTCTTTTAGGGCGGGTTTTCTTTGGCGGAAGGCAATTTTGGAATGAGGTTGCCTTCCGCATCGCTCTTCTTCGATCTATATATCGCTAAAGCCCGATATAAAGATCGATGGAAAACGACAACATCCTGAAAGCCCTGGCGCACCCGGTCCGCCGCGACATGCTGGCGTGGCTGAAGGAGCCGGAGAAGCATTTTTCCAGCCAGGAGCATCCGCTCGACATGGGCATCTGCGCCGGCCAGTTCGAGCGCTGCGGCCTGTCGCAGTCGACCGTGTCCGCTCATCTGGCGGCGCTGTCCGCCGCCGGCCTGGTCACCTCGCGCCGCGTCGGCCAGTGGGTGTTCTACAAACGCAACGAAGAGACCATCGCCGCCTTCCGGGCGACGCTGTCCGACCTCTGACCATTTCCGTCCGCTTCCCCAGCATGAAAGGCATTCCTCCCATGGCCACTTTGTTTGATCCGGTGAAGGCCGGCGATCTTTCGCTTGCCAACCGCGTCGTCATGGCGCCGCTGACGCGCAACCGCTCGCCGAACGCCGTGCCGGGCGATCTCTCCGTCACCTATTACCGGCAGCGCGCCAGCGCCGGCCTGATCGTCACCGAGGCGACGGCCATCACCCATCAGGGTCAGGGCTACGCGGACGTTCCCGGGCTCTACGGCGCCGATCAGCTCGCCGGCTGGCGGCGCGTCACCGATGCCGTGCACGAGGCCGGCGGCAAGATCGTGGTGCAGCTCTGGCATGTCGGCCGCATCTCGCACGATTCGCTGCAGCCCGGCGGCGGCAAGCCGGTGGCGCCCTCCGCCATCCGGGCGAAATCCAAGACCTTCCTGATCAGGCCGGACGGCAGCGGCGAATTCGCCGAGACGTCCGAGCCGCGCGCGCTGGAGGCGAGCGAGATTCCCGGCATCGTCGAGGACTACCGCCGTGCCGCGAAAGCGGCGGTCGAGCAGGCGGGTTTCGACGGCATCGAGATTCACGCCGCCAACGGCTACCTGATCGACCAGTTCCTGCGCTCGGGAAGCAATCACCGCACCGACGCCTATGGCGGATCGATCGAGAACCGGGCGCGTCTGCTGTTCGAGGTGGTGGAGGCGATCACCGGCGAGATCGGCGCCGGCCGGACCGGTATCCGGCTGTCGCCGGTGACGCCGGCCAATGACGCTTCCGACCCTGAGCCGCAGCCGCTCTTCGACCACGTCGCCGCCGGCCTGGGCAGCCGCGGGCTTGCCTATGTGCACGTCGTCGAAGGCGCGACCGGCGGCGCCCGCGACTTCCAGCAGGGCGAAAAACCGTTCGACTATGCGGCGTTCAAGGCGGCCTACGGCCAGGCCGGCGGGCAGGGCGCCTGGCTGGTCAACAACGGCTACGACAAGGAACTGGCCGAAAAGGCGGTTGCCGAAGGCCGCGCCGACCTCGTCGCCTTCGGCAAGCCGTTCATCGCCAACCCCGATCTCGTCGGCCGGCTGAGGAGCGGCATCGCCCTCAACGAGCCCGACAAGGCCACCTTCTATGGCGGCGGCGCGAAGGGTTATATCGACTACCCGACCGCTGCATGACGGCGTGAGGCCGCCGCCTTGGTCTTCCTCACAAAGAGCAGGGCTATCGCGGATGGAATACCCCCACCCCTAACCCCTCCCCTCAAGGGGGAGGGGGATCTTGCTGCGGCACCGCCAGGCTCCAATGGTCCATGATTTCGATCGGCAGGGCGGCCGCAAAGTCCCCCTCCCCCTCAAGGGAAGGGGTTAGGGTTTTGGGGGTACCGGAGCGCATCAGTCGTCGCTCGACAGCTCCCGCGCGATCTCCCAGAAGGCGCGCACCAGCTTGCCGCGCGAGCGCTCGCGCAGGCAGATCAGCGCCTCGTCCATCAGCATCGGCGGCGAATCGATGGCGATCTGCACCAGCCGCCCGTCCTGCCCGAATTCTGCCTCCGACACGAAGCCGACGCCGCTGCCCGAGGCAACGATCTCCCGAACGGCCTCGCGGCCTTCGGCCTCGATCGCCGGGCGCAGCGCCACGCCTTGCGACTGCGCCATCGCTTCCAGCTTCTGCCGCGTCTTCGAACCGCGCTCGCGCAGGATCAGCGGGTGTTTTTCCAGTTCGGCGAAACTCATCGAGCCGCTGCCCGCGAGCCGATGGGTCTTGGCGACGAAAGCGACGATCGGCGTCGAGTTGAGCTTCAGCATGTCGAACTCGCGCCCTTCCGGGATCTCGCCGAGCACGCCGATGTCGGCTTCGTAGGCGAACAGGCTGGCGATCACCGTCTCGGTGTTGCCGGTGCGCACCGAAATCTGGATGCCGGGGAATTTTTCACGGAACCGGCCGAGGATATGCAGCAGATGGTGCGCCGCGTCGGCGACGATGCGCAGCGTGCCCGAGCGCAGGGCGCGCGATTCCGAAAGAAGGTCGAGCGCCTGCTGCTCGGTGTCGAACATGCGGTGGGTGATCTCGAGCAGTTGCTCGCCGGAGCGCGTCAGTGTCACCTGCTTCTTGTAGCGGTTGAAGAGCAGCACGTCGTACTCCTCCTCCAGCTTGCGCACCTGGTCGGAGATAGCCGGCTGCGTCAGGAACAGCGCTTCGGCGGCACGCGAAAAACCGCCGGATATGGCGACATAGTGGAAAGCCCGGAGCTGGACGTAGCGCATGCGGGTGTCTTCCATTGGCTGAACTGATGGAAGCATAGAAACTAACGAATTGACTTATGTAAAGGCAAAAGTGACCCTGACGGTTTCTCGTCACGGGAAGCCGCCCATGCATTTCTCGCTCCTTCTGCTCCACCTCGCCGGAGCGACGATGCTCCTGCTTTATGCCGTGCACATGGTACGGACGGGCATGGAGCGCGCCCATGGCGCGCTGCTGCGCCGGCTGCTCGGCGAGGCGAAACGCGGCCAGCTGAAAGCCGCGGCTGGCGGCGTGGCGATGGCCGTGATGCTGCAGAGCTCGACGGCGGTGGCTATGCTCGCCTGCGGCTTCGCCGCCGGCGGCGTGCTCGCGCTGCCCGTCGGCCTGGCGCTGCTGCTCGGCGCCGACCTCGGCTCGGCGCTGGTGGTGCGGGTGCTTTCCTTCGACCTCGGCTGGCTGGTGCCGGTCTGCCTGCTGGCCGGCGGGGTCATGCACCTCAAGCTGTCGGGGCAGGCGCTGCGGGAGACCGGGCGCATGGTGCTCGGCATAGGCTTCGTGCTGCTCTCGCTGAAACTCATCGGCGAGGCGACGGAGCCGCTGCGCGGCAGCGCCATGCTGCCGGGCCTCTCCGCCTATCTCGCCGACGACTATGTCACCGCCTTCCTCGCCGGCGCGGTGTTCGCCTGGCTGCTGCATTCCAGCGTCGCGGCGATCCTGATGGTGGTGGCCTTCGCCGGGCAAGGGCTACTGCCGCTGGAGGCCGGCCTGCCGCTGGTGCTGGGCGCCAATCTCGGCGGCGGGCTGATCGCCTTCTGGCTGTCGCGCGGCATGCCGCCGGCGGCGCAGCGCATCCCCATCGGCAACCTGCTCTTCCGCGCCGGCGGCGCCATGATCGCGCTTGCCATCGTCGAAGCCACCGGCCTGCCGGTGGAGCGGCTGGGCAGCGATGCCGGCACGGCTCTGGTGAATTTCCATGTCGCCTTCAACGCCTGCCTGCTGCTGTGCTGCCTGCCGCTCACCGGCGCAATGGCGCGGCTGACGAAAGCGCTCCTGCCCGAGCCCGCCCACAAACCGGAGGCGGGCGGCCTGCTCGCCCACCGCGCCAGCGCGCTCGACCGCGCCGTCATCGGCAATCCCAGGCTGGCGCTGGCCAGCGCCACGCGCGAGCTGCTGCGCATGGGCGAGCTGGTCGAGATCATGGTGCGGCCGGTGATGGAGCTGTTCGCCGCCGGCACGCGCGAGGCGATTGCCCGCACGCGCCGGATCGACGACGAGGTGAACCGCGTCCACAGCGACATAAAACTCTACCTCGCCGCGGTGAGACGCGGCGAGATGAGCGACGCGGAAGCGCGCAGGAGCACCGAGCTCACGGACTTCGCCATCAACCTCGAACATGCCGGCGACATCGTCGCCAAGACCCTGCTGGTGCTGGCGGACGAGCGCCTGCAGCGCAACCTGCGCTTCTCCAGGGAAGGCTGGACGGAACTTGGCGAGCTGCACGGGCGGCTGGTCGAGAACATGCATCTCGCGCTCAACGTACTGGTGTCGAACGACCTGTCGTCGGCCCGCCAGTTGGTCGTCGAGAAGGAGCGGATGCGGACGCTGGAGCGGCGCAGCCACGACAGCCATCTGATGCGGCTGCGGTCGGGCACGCCGGAGAGCGTGGAGACCAGCGACATGCATCTGGAGGTGGCGCGGGCGTTTAAGGAGATCAATTCGCTGCTGGCGACCGTCGCCTATCCGCTGCTGACGGAAAGCGGCGACCTGTTGCAGAGCCGTCTGACTCGATCCGTCGATCATCATTCCAGCTTATTGATGGATACAAAATAACGATTTTCCAAATGGATCGGAATGGCTCAAGGTCGCCTTGTTACCCCAGCCAATCGCCTCGGAGGAAAGCCATGCGGACCGGTTCTGCCACTGCCAGCGAGGGCTTCGAGCCGCCGGCCCTGGGCGAGCCCTATCTGCTGACCCCCGGCCCGCTCACCACGGCCTATGCGGTCAAGCAGGCGATGCTGCGCGACTGGGGCTCGTGGGACGGCGATTTCCGCGCGATGACCGCCGATTTGCGGCGGCGCCTGCTGGCATTGACCGGCGACACGAAGGGCGAGTTCGACTGCGTGCCGATGCAGGGTTCCGGCTCCTTCTGCGTCGAGGCGATGCTGGGCTCCTTCGTGCCGAGGGACGGCAAGGTGCTGGTGCTCGCCAACGGCGCCTACGGCCTGCGCGCCGCCCAGACCATGCAGTATCTCGGCCGTGCCCACACACTGCTTGACAAGGGCGACTACCTGCCGCCGCGCGGCGACGAGGTGGCGGCGATCCTCGATGCCGACCCGGCCATCACCCATGTCATCGCCATCCACTGCGAGACCAGCTCCGGCATCCTCAACCCGGTCGCCGAGATATCGAATGCGGTCTATTCGAGGGGCCGCAAGCTGCTGATCGACTCGATGAGCGCTTTCGGCGCCATCCCGCTCGACGTCGACGACATCCGCTACGAGGCGATGGTCTCGTCCGCCAACAAATGCATCGAGGGCGTGCCCGGCTTCGGCTTCGTCATCGCCCGCAAGAGCGAGCTGGAGGCCGCCAAGGGCCGCAGCCATTCGCTGTCGCTGGACGTGCATGCGCAATGGGCGGCCATGGAGAAGACCGGCCAGTGGCGCTTCACCCCGCCCACCCATGTCGTCGCCGCCTTCCTCGAGGCGCTGCGCATCCACGAGGCCGAGGGCGGCGTCGCCGGACGCGGCGCGCGCTATGAGCGCAACCGCGACGTGATGGTGGCCGGCATGCGCGCGCTCGGCTTCGAGACGCTGCTCTCCGATCGCTGGCTGTCGCCGATCATCGTCACATTCTTCTGCCCCGCGCATGCGAACTTCGCCTTCGACCGCTTCTACGAGCTGATGAAGGAGAAGGGCTTCATCATCTATCCGGGCAAGCTCACGGTGGTGGAGTCCTTCCGCATCGGCTGCATCGGCCGCATGGACGAGCACGTCATGCGCCGCGTCGTAGAGGCGGCGGGCCGCTCGCTGGCCGAGATGAACGTTCCCGACGCGGCGCCGCCGCGCACCGCGCTCGACGAGCGCGCAAAACTCGCCGCCTGATCACGCCCTCCGGCAGAAAGATTTTTCCATGAACCAGATGTCCCCCGTCACCATCGAGGCCAACGGCCGTAATTATGCCTGGCCGCGCGTGCCGGCGATCGCCATCTGCCTGGACGGCTGCGAGCCGGCCTATCTCGACGAGGCGATAGCGGCGGGGCTGATGCCGGCGCTGGAGAAGATCAAGGCGAAGGGCACGGTGCGCACGGCGCATTCGGTCATCCCGTCCTTCACCAATCCCAACAATCTGTCGATCGCCACCGGCCGGCCGCCTGCCGTGCACGGCATCTGCGGCAACTACCTCTACAACCCGGAGACGGGCGAGGAGGTGATGATGAACGACCCGAAGTTTTTGCGCGCGCCGACCGTGTTCAAGGCCTTCTACGATGCCGGGGCCAAGGTCGCGGTAGTGACGGCCAAGGACAAGCTGAGGGCCCTGCTCGGCCATGGGTTGAAGTTCGACGACAACCGCGCCGTCTGCTTCTCCTCGGAGAAGTCGGCCACGACAACGAAAGCCGAGCACGGCATCGACAACGCGTCGAAGTGGCTCGGCCGTCCGGTGCCCGAAGTCTACTCGGCCGAGCTGTCGGAATTCGTCTTCGCCGCCGGCGTCAAGCTGCTGAAGGAGTTCCGGCCGGACGTGATGTATCTCACCACGACCGACTATGTGCAGCACAAATACGCGCCGGGCGTTGCGCAGGCGAACGCCTTCTACGCCATGTTCGACAGATATCTTGCCGAACTCGACGGGCTGGGCGCGACGATCGTGGTGACGGCCGACCACGGCATGAAGCCAAAACATCTGGCCGACGGCTCGCCGGCCGTGATCTATGTCCAGGATCTGCTCGACGGATGGCTGGGCAAGGACACCGCCCGCGTCATCCTGCCGATCACCGACCCCTATGTCGTGCATCACGGCGCGCTCGGCTCCTTCGCCACCGCCTACCTGCCGAAGGATGCCGACCGCGCCCACATCATGGAGCGGCTGGAGGCGATCGACGGCATCACCGTGGTGCTTCCCCGCGAGGAGGCCTGCCGCCGCTACGAGCTTCCCGAGGACCGCATGGGCGACATCGTCATCGTGTCGGGTGAAAACGTCACGGTGGGCACGTCGGCGCATCGCCACGACCTCGCCGCGCTCGACGAGCCGCTGCGCTCGCATGGCGGGCTGACCGAGCAGGCGGTGCCCTTCATCGTCAATCGCCGGCTGCCCGACCTGCCGGACGCGCCGGCGCTGCGCAATTTCGACGCCTTCCACTACGCCGCAATGGCTGCGGCGCTGGCGGGATAGCGCCTTACCCTCCCCTTGTGGGGAGGGTCGATCCGCGACAGCGGATCGGGGTGGGGGTCTGGACCTTCGGAGCTGCATACCCCCACCCCGGCTCACAATCTCCGCCATGCTCCGATTGCTCGCCGACCCTCCCCACAAGGGGGAGGGTAAAGCCGGCGCCAGGAACCGACCATGACCAGACCCGAGACCAGCATCAAAGTCCGCCACGAGCCGATGCGCATCGCCGGCGAAAAGGTCGACGCCGAGGGCGTCGTCGAGGTGCGCTACCCCTGGAACGACACGGTGGTCGGCACGGTGCCCGCCGGCGGGGCCGAGCACGCGCGCCGCGCCTTCGCCATCGCCGCCGGCTACCAGCCGAAGCTCACCCGCTACGAGCGCCAGAAAATCCTGCTCAGGACCGCCGAACTGTTGAACGCCCGCAAGGAGGAGATCTCCGACCTGGTCACGCTCGAGCTCGGCATTGCCAAGCAGGATTCGCTCTATGAGGTCGGTCGCGCCTATGACGTGTTCACGCTGGCCGGCCAGATGGCGATCCAGGACGACGGCCAGATCTTTTCCTGCGACCTCACCCCGCACGGCAAGCAGCGAAAAATCTTCACCCTGCGCGAGCCGCTGAGGGCGATCTCGGCGATCACGCCGTTCAACCACCCGCTCAACATGGTCTCGCACAAGGTGGCGCCGGCGATCGCCACCAACAATTGCGTGGTGGTCAAGCCGACCGAGCTGACGCCGATGACGGCGCTGGTGCTGGCCGACATTCTCTACGAGGCCGGCCTGCCGCCCGAAATGCTCTCCGTCGTCACCGGCTGGCCGAGAGATATCGGCGACGAGATGATCACCAACGAAAACATCGACCTGATCACCTTCACCGGCGGCGTGCCGGTGGGCAAGCTGATCGCCTTGAAGGCGGGCTACAAGCGCCAGGTGCTGGAACTCGGCGGCAACGACCCGCTGATCGTGCTCAACGACCTCTCCGACGACGACCTCGCCAGGGCGGCCGACCTCGCGATCGCCGGCGCTACGAAAAACTCGGGCCAGCGCTGCACGGCGGTGAAGCGCATCCTGGTGCAGGAAAGCGTCGCCGACTGGTTCGTGCCGCTGGTGCTGGAGCGGGCGAGGAAGATTAGGTTTGGCGATCCGATGGACCCCGGTACCCAACTCGGCACGGTGGTGCACGAGAAGGCGGCGGCGCTGTTCGAGCGCCGCGTCGAGATGGCGGCGGAGGCCGGCGCCGACATCCTCTACCATCCCGGCCGCCGCGGCGCGCTGCTGCCGCCGATCGTCGTCGACCGTGTGCCGCATTCCTCCGAGCTGGTAATGGAGGAGACCTTTGGCCCGGTCGTGCCGATCGTGCGCGCTCCCGACGACGACGAGGCGCTGATAAAACTCTCCAACTCGACCGCCTTCGGCCTGTCGTCGGGTGTCTGCACCAACGACTTCCGGCGCATGCAGAAATACATCGCCGGCCTCCAGGTCGGCACCGTCAACATCTGGGAGGTGCCGGGTTACCGCATCGAGATGAGCCCTTTCGGCGGCATCAAGGACAGCGGCAACGGCACCAAGGAAGGCGTCATCGAGGCGATGAAGTCCTACACCAACGTCAAGACCTTCTCGCTTCCCTGGTGAGCTGACCGCATGCATTACGATCTCGCCGTCGTCGGTGCCGGCATCGTCGGCCTCGCCCACGCACTCGCCGCGGCACGGCGCGGGCTGCGCGTCGTCGTCATCGACCGCGACGCGCAGGCCAACGGCGCGTCCATCCGCAATTTCGGCCTTGTGGTCGTCACCGGCCAGGCTTCTGGCGTTTCGCTGCGGCGCGCCCAACGCACACGGAGGTTGTGGCTCGGCCTTCCCGACGAGGCTGGGTTGGAAATCCTCCAGCATGGAAAACTCGTCGCCGCGCAGCGGCCGGAGGCGCTGGCTCTGCTGGAAGCCTTCGCGGCTACGCCCGACGGGCAGGAATGCCGATTGCTGACGCGCGACGAGGCCGCCCGCCATCAGCCGGGCCTCGACGGCGCAAAACTTGTCGGCGGACTCTACTCGCCGTTCGAGCTGCGCGTCGAATCGCGCGAGGTGCTGCCGAAGCTCGCGGCGTTCCTGACGGAGCGCCACGGGGTCGAGTTCCAGCGCGGCGTCGCCGTCTCCGCGGTGGCGCCGCCTGTGGTCGAGACCAGCCAGGGGCAGGTCCGCGCGGAGAAGATTGTGGTGTGCCCCGGCGACGACCTCGCCACCCTCTATCCCGAGCGGATCGGCGGCTACGGCGTGCGCCGCTGCAAGCTGCAGATGCTGCGGCTCGCCGATCCGGGCTTCCGGATGCGCTCGGCGCTGGTCTCCGACCTCAGCCTGCTGCGCTACGAAGGCTATTCGGCTTTGCCCGAAGCGGCCGCGCTGCGGCGCCGGCTGACCGAGGAATGCCCCCGCGCCCTCGACAACGGCGTACACCTGATCGTGGTCCAGAGCGCCGACGGGTCGCTGGTGGTGGGCGACTCCCACCACTACGGGCACACGCCCGACCCGTTCGCCTCCGACGAGGTCGACCGGCTGATCCTCGACGAGTTCGCCGGCCTGTTCGGCGGGGCCAGGCCGCCGGTGCTCGCCCGCTGGACCGGCACGTATGCCTCCGCCCCGGAGCATGCCGCCTTCTGCGATGTGCCGCACGCGGACGTGCGGCTGGTGATGGTGACCAGCGGCACCGGCGCCAGCACCGGCTTCGCCATCGGCGAGGAGACGATCGCCGACCTGTTCGGCGGCTGATGCCTGCCGGAAGATCATTCTGCAAGGCTCGCCCCGCCGATACCCCCACCCCTAACCCCTCCCCTCAAGGGAGGGGGATCTTGGCGCGGTTCCGCCAGACGTGAATCGGGATTATTCCGCGCCGCATCGCGGCCGCAAGTCCCCCTCCCCCTTGAGGGGAGGGGTTAGGGGTGGGGGTAACCTGCCGGCCGACGCTTCCAGAACTTCCATATGCGATCGCCCTGCCTTGAGCGGAGGGGTCAGGGGTGGGGGTAGGTCCATGGGATTTCGGGTGCGTGCGTCGCTCCAAGGCGGCGCAAACGCGTGTGACGGCCGCACGACAAATATCAGCCCAGCCTATCTCCATATAGGATAAATAGATTTTACTTATCCTCCTGCCAGCCCCAAGGTTGACGCATGGACGATATCGGCCGGTGACAAGGCCGACAGCCGCAAGGCGGCTCCAGAGTCTCAGTGCATCGTAGAATGTGCCATCAAAATGGGGAACCTGATCATGACATCTCGCAGTTCGGCAGTGCTGGCCGCCCTGGCCGCGGCGCTTCTCTCCTCTTCCGCCTTCGCCGAGACGACGCTTACGGTCTACACCTCGGTCGAGGCCGTCGACCTCGACCGCTACAAGCAGACCTTTGAAGCCGCCAACCCCGACATCAAGATCAACTGGGTACGCGATTCAACCGGCGTCATGACCGCCAAGCTGCTGGCGGAGAAGGACAATCCGCAGGCCGACGTGGTCTGGGGCGTGGCCGCGACCTCGCTGCTGCTGCTCAAGGGCGAGGGTATGCTCGAGCCCTACGCACCGGCCGGCGTCGAGAAGCTCGATCCGAAATTCGTCGACCAGGCGACGCCGCCGAGCTGGGTCGGCATGGACGCCTATGTCGCGGCGCTTTGCTACAACACCGTCGAGGCCGAAAAACTCGGCCTGACGCCGCCCAAGAGCTGGGCCGACCTGACCAAGCCGGAATACAAGGGCCACGTCGTGATGCCCAACCCGAACTCGTCGGGCACCGGCTTCCTCGACGTCTCCGCCTGGCTGCAGATCATGGGCGAGGAGGCGGCCTGGAAGTACATGGACGCCCTGCACGAGAACATCGCCGCCTACACCCATTCCGGCTCCAAGCCGTGCAAGATGGCCGCCGCCGGCGAGACGGTGATCGGCGTCTCCTTCGAATTCCCGGGCGCCAAGGCCAAGCAGGGCGGCGCGCCGATCGACATCATCTTCCCGTCGGAAGGCTCCGGCTGGGAGGCCGAGGCGACCGCCATCATCGCCGGCACGGCCAATCTCGAGGCGGCCAAGAAGCTGGTCGACTGGTCGATCAGCAAGGAAGCCAACGAGATGTACAATGTCGGCTATGCCGTGGTCGCCTATCCCGGCGTCGCCAAGCCGGTCGAGCATCTGCCGGCCGACGTGGCCGCGAAGATGATCAAGAACGACTTCGAATGGGCCGCCAACAACCGCGCGAAAATCCTCGCCGAATGGGCGAAGCGTTACGACGGCAAGTCCGAGCCGAAGTCCTGACCTGACCTGCCCGTCGGGCGCCGTCACAGGCGGCGCCCGTTCCGCAAAGGACTACGGAGCACGGCTCCGCCGACCTTGATCGGGTGTGCCCATGAAGCATGAGAGCATTTCGGGACGGCCCGCCGTCGCGCTTGGAGACGTCGCGATGCAGGACGCCGCGGCAAAGCCCGCCTATCTGCGGATCTCCGGCCTGTGGAAGAGTTTTGGCGATTTCCTGGCGCTGCGCGACGTCTCGCTGTCGATCGCGGAAGGCGAGTTCGTCTGCTTCCTCGGGCCGTCCGGCTGCGGCAAGACCACGCTGCTGCGCGCCATCGCCGGCCTCGACCTGCAGACGCGCGGCACCATCCACCAGGCCGGCCGGGATATTTCCGGCCTGCCGCCGTCGAAGCGCGACTACGGCATCGTATTCCAGTCCTACGCGCTGTTTCCCAACCTGACGATCGAGAGGAACGTCGCCTTCGGGCTCGAGAACAGCCGGCGCCCGCGTGCCGAGATCGACCGGCGCGTCGGCGAACTGCTCGCCTTGGTCGGCTTGTCGGGACAGGCGAAAAAATATCCGGCGCAGCTCTCCGGCGGGCAGCAGCAGCGCATCGCGCTCGCCCGCGCCATGGCGATCTCGCCCGGCCTGCTGCTGCTCGACGAGCCGCTGTCGGCGCTCGACGCCAAGGTGCGCGTGCACCTGCGCCACGAGATCAAGGAACTGCAGCGCAAGCTCGGCGTGACCACCATCATGGTGACGCACGACCAGGAGGAGGCGCTGTCGATGGCCGACCGCATCGTGGTGATGAACCACGGCGTCATCGAGCAGGTCGGCACGCCGACCGAGATCTACCGCCATCCCGAAACGCTGTTCGTGGCCGACTTCATCGGCGAGACCAACCAGTTCCCGACGAGGATCGCCGGGCAGGGAAGGCTGGCGCTCGAGGCGACCCAGTTCCTGTGCGCGCCGCACGATTTGCCCGAGGGCAGCGATGCCATCGCCGTGATCCGTCCGGTCGACGTCATCCCGCACGGCTCCGCCGCGCACGGGTCGGGTACTGCGGAGGGCGCCGGCACGCCGGAAAACCTCGTCGACGCGACCGTGGAGGAGATGGAGTTTCTGGGCGCCTTCTGGCGCTGCCGCCTCTCCTCGCCCCGCTTCGGCAGCCGTATCCTGGTTGCCGACTTCTCGATCAACGCCGTGCGCCGGCTGGGCATCGAGACCGGCGGCGCCATGCAGGTGGAACTGCCGCGCGAGCGTGTCCTCGTCTTCCCGGGGAAAACGTGAAATGAGCGTCGCAGCGCTTGCGCTTCCCGCGGGCCGGGCGCCGCGCCAGTCCATCGCGCGCGACGATCTGGTCAAGCGGGGCCTGATGGTGGCGATCTCGCTCTACCTCGTCCTGTCGCTGGCCGCGCCCCTCTACGTCATGCTGTCGAAGTCGCTTTCGACCTACCGCTTCGACCTCAAGCAGTTCGAGCTGCAGGTCAGCGACGCGACCGGCACGGTGTGGAGCGAGCCGGCGAGCGCCGAAGCGCTGAACGCCAGGCTTTCCACCGTGACGGCGGACGACCTGCGCGCCGGCTCCGACAGCCGGCTGGCGGCAACGAAGTTCGTCGAGGATTTTTCCTTCCGCAGCCCGGTCAGATACCGCCTGCGCGGCACGGAAGAGGGCGCCCGCTGGCTGGCCGGCAGCACGCCCGGTGGCGGCACGGCATGGCAGGAGTTCGATTCCAACACGTTCCGGCGGGTGATGCTGCGCCCCGTGCAGTCCTATGGGCTCGACAACTTCGTCAGCTATTTCTCGACGCCGGCGCTGTCCAATTCGATCCGCAACTCGGCGCTGATGGCAACGATCAGCACCGCCATCACCATCGCCGTCGCCTTCGGGCTCGCCTATGCGCTCAACCGCAGCACCATGCCGTTCAAGGGTTTCTTCCGGCTGGTGACGGCGATCCCGATCCTGGTGCCGTCGCTGCTGCCGGGCATCGCGCTGGTCTATCTGTTCGGCAATCAGGGCCTGCTGAAGGGCCTGATGATGGGCTATTCGATCTACGGCCCGATCGGCATCGTCATCGGCTCGGTGTTCTTCACCCTGCCGCACGCCTTCCTGATCATCTCGACGGCGCTGTCGGTGGCCGATGCCCGCCACTACGAGGCCGCCGCCTCGCTGCGGGCGAGCCGCTGGCGCACCTTCTGGACGGTGACGGTGCCCGGCGCGCGCTTCGGCATCGTCTCGGCCGCGTTCGTCGTGTTCACGCTGGTCATCACCGATTTCGGCCTGCCCAAGGTGATCGGCGGCCAGTACAACATGCTCGCCGTCGACATCTACAAGCAGGTGATCGGCCAGCAGAATTTCGAGATGGGCGCGGTCGTCTCGGTCATCCTGCTCATCCCCGCCGTGCTAGCCTTCGCCGTCGACCGCATCGTCCAGCGGCGGCAGGTGGCGCTGCTGTCGGCGCGCGCCGTGCCTTATCGCCCGAAGCCGAACCGGCGCTTCGACATGCTGTGCCTCGCCTGGTGCGCATTCGTGGCGGTGTTCCTCGTCGGCATCATCGGCATCTGCCAGCTGGCCGCGCTGGTGAAGCTGTGGCCCTACGACATGAGCCTCGGCCTCAAGAACTACGCCTTCGACCTGATGGATGGCGGCGGCTGGGCCGCCTACTGGAACTCCATCGAGATGGCGTTGCTGACGGCGGTGGTCGGCACGGTGGTCGTCTTCACCGGCGCCTACATGGTCGAGAAGACCAAAGGCTTCGCCACAGGCCGCGCGGCGTTCCATTTCCTCGCCATGCTGCCGATGGCGGTGCCCGGCATGGTACTGGGGCTCGCCTACATCTTCTTCTTCAACAATCCGGCCAATCCGCTCAACCCGATCTACGGCACCATGGCCATCCTGGTGGTCTGCACGGTGACGCACTTCTACACCGTCTCGCACCTCACCGCGCTGACGGCGCTCAAGCAGATGGATGCCGAGTTCGAGCCGGTGGCCGAGTCGCTGAAGCAGCCCTTCCACCGGCTGTTCTTCAAGGTGACCGTGCCGGTCTGCCTGCCGGCCGTCCTCGACATCTCGATCTACCTGTTCGTCAACGCGATGACGACGGTGTCGGCGGTGGTGTTCCTCTATTCCACGCAGACGCAGCTCGCCTCGGTCGCCGTGCTCAACATGGACGATGCCGGCGATATCGCGCCGGCGGCGGCGATGGGCATGATGATCTTCTACACCAACGTCGTCGCCCGCCTCGTCCACGCGCTTTTGTCGCGCCTGCTGCTGGCGCGCTCGCAGGCCTGGCGGCGCTAGCCACGGTCCCTGCTCACGATGAGGGGTGCTTGGCGACTGGCCTCCCCAAAGGTCAGAGCGCAAGACGGCGGACGTAGCACAAGGGCGCAGAGACAGGGCGAGAGCGGAATCCTCCTTTCCGCTCTCGCCCACCCTCTGTCAGCGGTCGCGCGGCAGGAACAGAGAATCATAGATGACGGCGCGCAAATCCGACTCGGACATCCGCCCGGCGACAGTGCGCTGCGCGGCTGTTTGCGCCGCCTGCGTTTTGGCCGCGGCGCCTGGGTCCGGTCCGTGCAGGCTCACAGCCCGCACGAGGTGGGAGATCATCGTCATTTTTTCGGAAGAGATGTCTGCGGAGGTCATGAAGACCTCCTTTCTTGTCGGGGCCAGGGCACGTTACCCGCCCTCAATTGGCAGCGCCCTTGAAATATCTGCCGACGAAACGACAGTAGGCCACGGGGAGCAAGATAGCTAGGCGATCGCCAGAATAAAGGTTCAAAGGGCATTCTCGGTGCCATTTGAAATGACGCGCTGCGCCATTTGATTTGCACGCAACACAAAGTCGCCGGCGAGGCGCGAAGGCGGCGCCATGTTTAATTTTGAGAGGGCTCGGCCCAGCGCCCCGCTTCCCGACTTCTCCCTCCGCGGCAATGGCCAAGGCCGAAGAGCAGTGTGGCGAGGAAGCCGCGCTGCCACACCGTTCCATCGGTCGCAAGCTGTCCTCTAGGCTCCAAAATGTGGTTTTGTGGGATTTGGAGAAGTTTCCACGCAAAACTCCCGACAATTCTCCGGTCCTCGTCGGAGCTGGATCACGGAAATGTGATCGGGACTTCGCATGCTCAAAATTGCGGCGGATTCATCCAGAAATTGCCTTGATCTAGCAAGCTTCTCGCCCCTTTTTCGCAAAAGTCCGCCCACGGCGAACGCCCAAATAGCAGGCAATCCAACCTGCTCTGAAGGCCACTCCAGGCGAGAAGACCTATCCCAACGTCACATTTGGGATTGTCAACTTTCGTGACGGATTTATCGTGCGGCGCGCAGAAGCCACATACGGCCGCTTTGGGAACATGGGGAACACAATGAACGACGCAACACGACGCGGTTTCTTGAAGGGAGCGGCGGCCTTGGGTGCCGGCGCCGGACTCTTCACGATCAACCCGGAATTCTTCCTTTCGCCGGCCGCCGCCCAGGAAGGCAAGACGCTGGTCTTCCTGTCGGCCGAGAACATCACCGGCAACTGGGATCCGTCGGCGCACACCACGCTGTCGCAGAAGAACATCGAAGGCTTCATCATGGGCTTCCTCACCCGCACGCCGATGCGGGTCGACAAGCCCGACGAGGTCGTCTACGAGCTCGCCACCAGCCTGACCTTGCTCGACCCCACCAAGCTCGAGATCAAGCTGCGCCAGGGCGTGAAATTCCACGACGGCAAGGAGTTCAAGGCCGAGGACGTCAAGGCGACGTTCGAATACGGCTCGCGCCCGGACCGTCCCGCCCAGTGGTATCCCGGCCCGACCGAGACGCTGACCATCACCACGCCTGACGACTACACGGTGATCGTCGACACCTCGAAGGGCGGCTATCCCGCCCACCTCTTCATGTTCCTCGCCGCCTATCTGCCGATGATGTCGGCGACCGACATCGCCGCCGGGCCGCAGGGCCCGCTGTCGCAGCGCCTTAACGGCACCGGCCCGTTCAAGTTCGTCGAGCAGCGCGGCAACGACACCGTGCTTGCCGCCAACCCGGACTATTTCCTCGGCGCGCCGAAGATTCCGGCCATCAGCTTCAACTTCGTCGGCGATTCCACAACGCGGATGCTGTCGCTGATGAACGGCCAGGCCTCCATCGTCGAGCGCCTTGAGCCGGAGCAGGTCGCCACCCTGCAGGGCAACGACAAGGTCGCCATCAGCAGCGTGGTGTCGGTCGAGAACAAGTATCTGTGGTTCCGCTGCTCCAAGCCGCCCTTCGACAATCCGCTGGTGCGCAAGGCGGCCTGCCATGCCATCGACCGCGAGCAGATCCTGGCGGTGCTGGGTGAGGCCGGCCACAAGTCGGCGAACTACGTCTCGCCGGTGAAGTTCGGCTACATCGATCTGCCGAACTATCCGGGCTACGATCCCGAGAAGTGCCAGGCGCTGCTGGCGGAGGCCGGCTTCCCGGGCGGCGAGGGCCTGCCGCCGCTGGAATACATCACCTCGGTCGGCTTCTACCCGAAGACCAAGGAGTATGGCGAGGTCATCACCGCAATGCTGCAGGAGCAGGGTTTCCCGGTGACGCTCTCGGTGCTCGAGATCGCTGCGTGGAACGAGCGCCTCTACGACCGTCCCGGCGGCGGCCCCGGCCACATGGTGGATTGCGGCTGGTCGACCGGTTCGCCGGAGCCGGACCTCGTCCTGCGCACGCATTTCCACTCCTCGTCGAAGCGCATCACCGGCATCGTCGATGCGGAGATCGACGCCAGCCTCGACAAGGAGCGCAGCGCGCCGTCGCTGGAGGAGCGCAAGGCCATCCTGCAGAGCGAGACCATGCCGCTGCTCGCCGACAAGGTGCCGGCGCTGTCGCTGTTCACCTCGGTGATGATCCACGCCATGGACAAGTCGCTGAGCGGCCTGTTCATCTATCCGGACGGCTCGATGGACGCCTCCAAGGGCGCCTTCGCCTGACCTGCCTGCCGCGCCGGGACGCTGATCCGGCGCGGCAGCTTCATCCGGCCGGGACCGAACGCCGGCCGGAGAAGCCTGCAAGCGAATGAGACGCGGGGCGCCGCCCGCCCCGTCGCAAGCGCGCCAGGAGCCCGATTTGTTCATCCTCAGCTTTCTCGTCCGGCGCCTGCTGCAAGGCGCGCTGATCATCTTCCTGGTCACGCTGCTGATCTTCACGCTGCTGCGCGTCGTGCCGGGCGATCCGGTGCGGCTGATGGCGGGCGGCATGGCGCCGGAGGCGCTGATCGAGCAGATCGCCACCGAGATGGGCCTGCGCGATCCGATCCTGGTGCAGTTCGGCCGCTACATGGGCGGCGTGATCCAGGGCGATCTCGGCCAGTCCTTCGTGCGGCCGGCCAGCGGCGCCTCGACCGGCGGCTCCGGCTTCGGCGATTCCTCGCGCGGCGACCGCGCCGAGGTGCTGACGCTGATCGCCGACACGCTGCCGATGACGCTGCAGCTCGCCGCGCTCGCCATCTTCTTCGCGCTGGTCTTCTCCTTCCTCGTCGGCGTTCCCGGCGGCCTGGCGCCGAACCGATGGCCGGACAGGGTGGCGTTCTACATATCCTCGATCTTCATTTCGCTGCCGAACTTCTGGCTGGGCATCGTGCTGGCGCTGCTGTTCTCGGTGAAGCTCGGCTGGCTGCCGGCGATCGGCTACAAGGGTTTCGCCTACACCATCCTGCCGGCCATCGTTCTGGCGGTCGAGCTGGCGCCCATCCTCATCCGCAACCTCACGGCGTCGCTGGCCGCGGTGATGCAGAGCCCGTTCATCTCAGTCGGGCGGGTGCGCGGCCTCGGCCACCGGCGCATCGTCTACGCGCACGCCTTGCGCAACGCCTCGGTGCCGCTGCTCAATCTGCTCGGCATCCAGATCAGCGGCCTGCTCGGCGGCGTGCTCATCGTCGAGTTCATCTTCGACTATCCCGGCCTCGGCCTGCTCACCGTCAATGCCGTCCTGCAGCGCGACTTCCCGCTGATCCAGGGTATCGCCATCGTCACCAGCGCGATCTTCGTGCTGATCAACATCGCGGTCGACCTGATCGCCACCCTGATCGATCCGAGGCTCGAATACTGATGAGCGTGGCAGAAACCGACATGTCCATCGCCGTTCCCATCCCTGCCGACGAGCGCAAGGGGATCTCCGTCTCCCGCCGCATCTGGCGGGCCGCCTTCGCCTCCTACGAGTTCCGCATCGGCCTCGTCATCTTCGCCGTCCTGGTGCTGGCGGCATTGCTCTATCCGTGGCTGAGCGGCATCAACCCGACCAAGATGAACGTCGCCGGGCGTCTCCAGGCGCCCTGGTTCCTCGGCGACGTCTGGAACTGGGCCGCACCCCTCGGCACCGACCAGATCGGCCGCGACATGCTGGTGCGCAGCCTGGTCGGCCTGCGCTACTCGCTGCTCATCGGCTGCTCCACGGTCGTGCTCATGCTCATCGTCGGCTGCTCGCTCGGCACGATCGCCGGCTATTACGGCGGCAAGATCGACCTCGTGCTGATGCGCATCACCGACGCCCAGCTTTCGATCCCGATGATCATCCTCGCCATCACCGTGCTCGGCGTGTCACGGCCGACGATCCCGGCGATCATCCTGGTGCTCGGCCTGTCGAGCTGGCCGGTCTATGCGCGCGTCACCCGCAGCGTCGTCATGACCGAGCGCAAGCAGGAATATGTGCGCGCCGCGCAGGTCAGCGGCGCCTCCGACTTCCGCATCATGGCGCTGCTGCTGGCGCCGCTGGTGCTGCCGCCGATCATCTTCATCTCGGTGCTCGACGTCGCCCGCATGATGATCTTCGAATCGGTGCTCGGCTTCATCGGCCTCGGCGTCCAGCCGCCCACGCCGACCTTCGGCAACATCATCGCCGACGGGCGCAAATACCTGCTCAACGCCTGGTGGATCGCCACCATGCCGGGCGTCTTCCTGTGCCTGACGCTGACCAGCATCAACCTGATGGGAGCGTCGCTCGAACGGGCCCGCAATCGCATCCACGGAGGCGCGTGATGGCGAGCCAGCCGGTCCTCTCCGTCCGCGACCTGTCGGTCGAGCTGCGCAGCGAAGGCCGCGCGCGCCGCATCGTCTCCGACATCGGCTTCGACCTTCAGCCGCGCCAGATCGTCGGCATCATCGGCGCCAGCGGCTCCGGCAAGACGGTGCTGTCGCGGGCCCTGGTCAACTGGATAGACCCGCCGCTGGCGATCTCGTCGGGCTCGGTCACCTACAAGTCGCAGAACATCCTCGACCTGCCGCCGAACCGGCTGCGGCCGCTGCGCAAGGAGATCGCCTATGTCGGCGCCAACCCGATGGGGGCGCTCGACCCGACCCTGCCGGTCGGCAGCCAGATCGTCGAGAAGATCCGCGCCCTCGTCCCCGGCATCGACACAACCGAAGCACGCAGGCGCGTCGTCGACCTGCTTGGCGCCGTACGCATCCCGTCGCCGGGCGCCCGCTTCCACGAATATCCCTCGCAGTTCAGCGGCGGCATGATGCAGCGGGCCCTGATCGTCGACGCGCTCGCCACCAACCCGGCCTTCCTGGTGGCCGACAACGTCACCCAGCCGCTCGACGTCACCGTGGCCGCGCAGGTGATGCGGCTGATGCGCGAGCTGACCGAGCGCTTCGATACGGCGGTCGTCTTCGTCTCCTCGTCGCTGCCGACGGTCAGCGAGGCCGCCGACCAGGTGCTGGTGCTGGCCGAGGGGCGGATCGTCGAGCGGCAGACGCCGCGCAAGCTGGTGGAGAGACCCGAGCATCCCTATACGGTTCAGCTCATCTCCGAGATCCCGCAGATCTGGACGGATTCCGCGCCAGTGGTGGAGAGCCCGGCGCGCACGGGCAGGCCGCTGATCCGCATCGAGGACGCGACCCGCACCTACCGGGTGCGCAAGCGCGGCACCTTCGCCAGCTTCAGCGACGTGCGGGCGGTGCGCAACGTCACCTTCGACGTCTATCCCGGCGAGAATTTCGGCATCGTCGGCGAATCCGGCTGCGGCAAGTCCACGCTGATGCGGCTGCTCAGCCGGCTGGAATCGCCCGACACCGGCCGCGTCGTCTGCGACGGCGAAGACATCGCAAGACTGTCCGGCAAGGCGCTGCTGAAATTCCGCCGCGACTTCCAGCTGGTTCTGCAGGACCCGTTCAACTCGCTGCCGCCGCGCACCGCGATCGGGGCGATCATCGAGGGGCCGCTCAAGGTGCACGGCGTGCGTGGTGCCGCCCAGCGGCGCGAGCGCGTGCTTGCGGTGATGAGCGAGGTCGGCCTGCCGGCCGCGCTCTACGAGGAACTGCCGCTGGGCCTGAGCGCCGGCCAGCGCCAGCGCGTCAACGTCGCCCGCGCCATGGTGCTGGAGCCGAAGGTGCTGATCATGGACGAGACGCTGTCGGCGCTCGACCAGACCGAGCAGTTCAAGCTGCTGAAGCTGTTTTCCGACCTGCAGGCCAGGCACGGCCTGACCTACATCTTCATTTCGCACGACATGGCCATGGTGCGCCGCGTCTGCAACCGGGTGGCGGTCATGTATCTCGGCGAGGTGGTGGAGATCGCCGAGAACGGCAAGCTGTTCTTCGATCCCGGCCATCCCTACACAAAGGCGCTGCTCAGCGCGATCCCGACGCTGGAGGAGCGGCGCTACCGCCCGGAGGAGTGCCTGCTCGAAGGCGAGCCGCCGAGCCCGATCGACCTGCCGCCGGGCTGCAGCTTCGCCAGCCGCTGCCCCAAGGCCTTCGACCGGTGCCGGGTCGAGAGCCCGAGCCTCAGCGTCGACGGCAAGGCGGGCATGGCGGCCTGCTTCCTGCTCGAAGGCGGACCGGCAAGCATCGCGGCATGACGTGCATGGGAGGAATGACGATGGAAAATGCACCGGAAAAGACCGGCACTCCAGTCCGCCGCGGTGGCGCGGCATCGCTTTGCATGGTCGACTGCTCGCAACAGTAGCCCCGCCGAGCAGGTACGGACATGAAAGAGCCCGAAGCACGCTTCGAACACATCTTGGCCGACCTCAATCGGCTCGGCCGGGTCTCCGTGCAGGATCTCGCGAGCCATTTCCACGTCAGCCGCGAGACCATCCGGCGCGACCTGAAGCAGCTCGAGATGGAAGGGCACCTGCGCTGCGTCTATGGCGGCGGCGTCAAGCCGCAGCGCGACGGCGACGAGCCGATCGCGGAGCGCATGCGCGTCAACGCCCGCGAGAAGGCCCGCATCGGCGCCGAGGCAGCCAGGCTGCTGCGCGACGACATCAAGATCTTCGTCGATGCCGGCACGACCACATTGGCCTTCGCCAAGCACCTGAAGGACTGGCCGCGGGTCACCGTCTATACGAACTCGCTCGACATCATCGAACTCCTGTGCGGCTTCGACGCGCCCAACGTCGTGGCGGTCGGAGGCCAGCTCTCGTCGAGCTACCGGGCATTCATGGGCGCCGACCCGCTGGCGATCGTCTCCCAGCATTTCTTCGACATCGCCTTCGTCGGCATCGTCGCCGTCGACTACAGGCTCGGCTTCATGGACCTCGGCCAGGACGAGGCGCTGCTGCGGCGCCTGCTGCGCAGGCATTCCAGGCAATGCGTCATGCTGGCCGACAGCAGCAAGTTTGGCCGGCAGGGCTCCATCTGCACCTACGATCTCAAGGACGTCGACATCCTGATCACCGACGCTCCGCTCAGGGCGGACTTCGCCCAGAAACTCGATCAGGCTCAAGTGAAGGTCCATTATGCTCAAGGTTGAAAGCAAAGCCTCGTCTCTCCCCGACGTCGACGCCGAGGCGCATCACCGGATGATGGAGGAGGTCTCGGCCTTCGGCGGCGGTCCGGACGGCGCCATGCACCGGCTGACGCTGTCGGAGGAGGACCGGCAGGCGCGCGACTGGCTGGCCGCCTGGATGAAACGGATCGGCCTGCGCGTCGAGATCGACCCGATCGGCAACATGTACGGGTTTCTCGACTGGGCCGGCGATGACGCGCCCCTGATCATGACCGGCTCGCATCTCGACAGCCAACCCAATGGCGGCCGTTTCGACGGCGCCTATGGCGTGGTCGCCGCCTGCAGCGCCATCGAGGCGATCCAGAAGAAGGTGGCGGAAACCGGCGTCAGGCCGCAGGCGAATTTCGCCGTCGTCAACTGGACGAACGAGGAGGGCGCGCGCTTCCAGCCGAGCCTGCTCGGCAGCGGCTTCAACACCGGCGAGCACACGCTGGAATTCGCGCTCGCCCGCAAGGACGGCGACGGCATCTCGGTCGGCGAGGCGCTGAGCCGGATTGGCTACGCAGGCAAGTCTGAGTGCGTCGTCCCCGACGCGCTGATCGAACTGCACATCGAGGGGGCGCCCTTCCTCGAAAAGTCCGGCCAGCGCTTCGGCGCCATCGACCGGTTCTGGGGCGCCACAAAATACCGGCTCGCCTTCCTCGGCCGCCAGGCCCATACAGGTCCGACGCCGATGGTCGAGCGCCGCGACGCGCTGCTGGCGGCCGGCTATCTCATCGGCGAGTTGCGGGCGATCGCCGACGAGGGCGGCGCCAATTTGCACACCTCGGTCGGCCGCCTGGAGGTCCATCCCAACTCGCCGAACGTCGTTCCGGCCGAGGCGGTGCTGTTCATCGAGCTGCGCTCGGACGACCCGGAGATCCTCGAAACGGCGGAAGAGAAGCTGAAGACCCGCATGATCGAATGCGCGGCACGTGCCAAGGTTGGCTACGAGGTGCGCTCAATCGACCGCCGCAAGGCGGGCCCGCTCGACAGCCGGCTCTACGCGCTTGCCGAGGAGACGGCGGCCGCGCTCGGCCACGAGACGATGCGGCTCTCATCGATCGGCGGCCACGACGCGATCGCCATGGCGGCGGTGACGCGCTCGCTGGTCATCCTCGTCCCCAGCGTCGGCGGCGTCATCCATCATCCCAGCGAATTCACCACGCCGGAAGACCGCCTCCTCGGCGTCGAGATCCTGGCCGGCATGCTCTGGCGCTTCTGCCAGGACGGCAAGCTGTTGAAATCGTGAACCGGACGGCGTCATGACCATCGCAGCTTCCGACGACACCGTCATCTCGATCCTGGCCGGCGTCGAGGCGTGGCGGGGCAGGACCGTCAGCGCCCAGCCGGCCGCGCCGGGCGTGGCGTCGCCGGGCCACCGCGGCGTCGACAGCCGGCGCTGGCTGATCTCGCTCGACGGCGACGCGCCGTCGCATCTGCTGAAGGTGATCGAGCCCGAGCAGGCTCGCTTCTTCGACGTCTCCGCCTCTTTCGCCGCGAATCGCGCCGCCGCCACGCTCGGCTGCACGCCGAAGGTGGTGCATGTCGACGCCCGCCGCCAGGCTATCGTCGTCGAGTTGCTCGACGGCTGGGCCACCGCCGGCATGGACGATCTGCGCAAGCCCGAAATTCTGGAAAAGGTCTTGGCGCTGAAGGCGACCCTCCGCAACGGCGCGGCCTTGGCCGGCTCCTGGACGGTGTTCGACCGGCTGCGCGCGTTCGAGGATGCCCGCCGGGCGGCGGGCGTGGAAACGCCGGACGACTTCTGGTGGATGCTGGACGCGGTCGGCGACATCGAGAAGGCGATCCTCGCCGCCGGCTGGGATGCCAGGCCCGCCCATGCCGACGGGCTCGCCTCCAACGTCATGATCGGGCCGGAGGGCGCGATCCAGCTCGTCGATTTCGACGAGGCGCGCAACGTCGATCCCGTCTACGAGCTCGGCATCCTGCTCAATGAGGCTTTTCCGTTCGAGAGCGAGATGCTGCCGGCGCTGGAGATGGCCGAAGGCAGCGTCCGCCCGGCCTCGCTCGCCCGCTGCCGGCTCTACGCGATCGCCGACGACCTGATGTGGGGCGTGTGGGGCCTGCTGATGAACGCGACGTCGAAGCGCGACGGCATCGAGTTCCTGAAATACGCGAACTGGCGCCTGCTGAGATGCCGGATGGCGCTGCGCCATCCCGGCTTCGAGGAAAAGCTGCGGAACCTGTGAGGGCATCATGGCTGACAAGAGGATCGGCGAGGCCGCGAGCGAAGCCGAGCGCGAGATCGAGGTCGTGCTGGCGGCCGTTTCGCCGTGGCAGGGCAGGGAGCTCCGCTATGGCCCCGTCCATGGCGGCATCAGCAATTCCAACTGGAAGGTGCGCATCGATGGCGAGCCGGGCAGCTATTTCGTCAAGGTGCCCGGCCGCGGCACCGAGATGTTCATCGACCGCGCCGCCGCGTCGGAAGCGAGCCGCCGCGCCGAGGCGCTGAAGATCGGCCCGCGCACCTACGATTATCTCGATCATCAGGGCGTCGAGATCGCCGACTTCATCGAGGGCCGCCGCCCCTGCACCAACAGCGACTTCCAGTCGCCGGAGGTGCGCGCCAGGGTGCTCGGCCTCTACCGCACCTTCAACGATTCCGGCCTGCTCGGCCTGACCAAGACCGTCTTCGACATGATCGAGGAGCATGTCGAGCAGGTGCGCACTCTGAACGGCGCCTTCCCCGCCGACTTCGCCTGGCTCTACAAGCAGTACCGGCTGGCGCGCTCGGCGCTCGAAGCTTCCGGCATCGACCTCGTGCCCTGCTTCAACGATCCTATGCCGGGCAACTTCCTCATCGCCGAGGACGGCTCGATCATGCTGATCGACTACGAATACGCCTCCAACAACGACCGCTGCTACGAACTCGGCATCTGGTGCGGCGAGATGTTTTTCTCCGACGCAATCGAGAACGAGGTGCTGGAGACCTATTTCGGCCGGGCCGAGCCGCGGATGAAGGCCAGGCTGATCGTGCACAAGGCGCTGGCCGACGTGAAATGGTCGACCTGGGCGATGGTGCAGAACGCGGTCTCGGCGCTCGACTTCGACTTCTACAAATACGGCGCCTGGAAGCACATGCGGGCGCGCTCGATCATGCAGGATCCGCGCTGGGTCGACTATCTCCGGGCGGTGTGAGGGCGGAAACGCCGACGATGTTGCGGACGACCCATCCGCTCCTCGCTTTCAATTCGCCTGCTGGCGCTGAGAAGCGAACCGTTCGTTGCAAGCTCGGCACGCCTTGTCAGGCGGAGCCGGCCAGCTTCATGCCCTCGTAGACCCTGGCCTGCCTTGCCGACAGCGCCTGCCAGTCGGCGAAGGCCGCCGGCGACGGGTCGACCTGCTCGGCGATGCGCGTCATCGCACGGGTGGCGGCGGCGAAGCCGGCGTGCCAGCCGGCACCGACCGCCGCGCACATGCCGGCGCCGAGCGCCGACGCCTCGTTCGACAGGCTGCGGATCACCGGCAGCCCGGTCGAGTCGGCGACCATGCGCAGCCACAGCGGGCTGCCGGCGCCGCCGCCGATGACCAGCACGCGCTCGACCCTGGCATGCTGGCGGCGCATCTGCTCGAGCGCCCGGGCGAACTCCAGCGTGATCGCCTCCAGCGAGGCGCGGTAGAGGTGGCCCATGCCCGTCTCCGGTCCCATGCCGGTGAAGGTGGCACGCGCGTTCTCGTCCCAGTGCGGGTCCATGCAGCCCATCAGGTAGGAGCACACCATCACCCCGCCCGAGCCGACCGGCAGTTTCAGCGCCTGCGCCTCCAGCCGCTCGAACACCGTCTTGTCCTCGTGGCCGCCCGCGAAGGTGTCGAGCAGCCAGTTGACGAAATAGGCGCCGCCGCGCTGGCAGCTTTCGAGCAGGTAGCCGTCGCCGGTCGGCGAGACCAGCGTGCGCCAGTAGCGGCTGAGCTCCGGCGTCGGCGACCACAGGCCGCCGACCACCGCCGTGCCGAGATTGAGATAGACCACGCCCGGGCTGGTGGCGCCGACGGCGAGGCCGGCCGAGTGCCCGTCGCCGCCGCCGGCGAATACCGGCGTGCCCGGCCGAAGTCCGGTCGCCGCCGCGGCCGCCGGCGTGACGTGGCCGATCGGCGCGCCGGGCCGGTAGAGCGGCGGCAGCTTCGACAGCGGTATGCCGAGATGGTCGAGGATTGTCCGCGACCATTGCTTTTCCTCGATGTCGAAGATGCCGAACGGGTCGGCGCTGGTCCAGCTCGCCGCCGCCTCGCCGGTCAGCTTCTGGACGAGGAAATCATGCACGCTGAGGATCTGCGCGGCGCGGTCGAGCAGCTCCGGCTGGTGCTCGCGCAGGTAGCGCAGCCGGTAGACGCAGGGGATGACGTCCACGGGCTTGCCGGAGATGGCATGCAGCCGCTCGCCGCCGAGCTCCTCTGCCAGCACCGCAACCATTTCGCGCGCCCGCCGGTCGAGCCACAGCGTCGCCGGGGCGAGCGGCCGCCGGTCGGCGTCGAGCAGCGCCATGGTCTCGCGCTGGTTGGCGATGGCGATGCCGTCTATCGCCGCCGGATCGACCTGGCCGGTGACGGCGGCGAGCGCGGTGGCCGCGGCGGTCCACCAGTCCTCCGCATTCTGCTCGGCGAGCAACGCGCCCGGCGTGCTGATCGCATGCGGCGCGCGGCCTTCGGCGCGCGGCGTGCCGTCGGCCGTCCAGGCGATCGCCTTGACCGATTGGGTGGATGAATCGATGCCCACGACATAGCGTTCATGCGGCTGCATGCAGTTCTCCTCCTCGCAGCGTCTTCCTCGCGCCGGCAGGGGGCCGGCCGGAACCGCGACGCCTCCCTTTGACAGCGCGGGCCCGGATCCTTCCTCAGCCGGCCAGCAATGCCTCGCCGGTTGCCATGTCGGTCACGAAATGGGTGGCGTAGCCGGCTTCCAGCGTGGCGGTGATGGCGGCGATCTTGGTCTGGCCGCCGGCCATGCAGATGCGGCTCTTCACCTGCCTCAGCTCGTCGAGCGTGATGCCGACCATGCGGTCGTCATGGTCGCCGCCGATCGGCATGCCGTGCACGTCGATGAAGCGGCCGATGATCACGGCGACGGCGCCCTGCTCGACATAGGCGTCGATCTCGGCCTTCGAGGCGATGCCGGAGACGCGCACCGTACTGCGCGGGCCGATGTCGCCGACGCCGAACAGGATGCGGTCGGTCGAATGGATGAGCTCGAACTGCTTCTTCAGCACCGGCTCGGCCAGCAGCATCGCCTTCAGCTCGCGCGTCGACAGCACCGCCGGCGCCAGCAGGTTGACGCAGCGCGCATGGATGCGGTTCGACAGCAGCGACGTGCACAGCTCGGCCGAGAACTCCGGCTCACCGGTCGAGCTGCCCGACACCTGCACGACCGTCACGTTCCGGACAGGCCGCGGCAGCGATATCTGGTTGGCCACCGCGAGCACGGTGCGGCCCCAGGCCACACCGATCGTGTCGCCGTCCTCGATCTGCTCGGCCAGCACCCGCGCGCCTGCGTCACCCAGCCGGTCGACCAGGTTCTGCTCGTCGCCGCTCGGGATGACGAAGGCGCCGTCCAGGCCGAATTTCTCCATGAGTGCGCGGGCGACCGCCGTGCGGCCGAAGGCCTGCGGGCTGATCCGGACGGAGACGATCTCGCGCTCGCGCGCCTCCTGCAGCAGGTTGACGATGGTGGCGCGCGATACGTTGAGCTGCTTGGCGATCTCGCTCTGCGTCAACTGGTCGGCATAATAGAGCCATGTTGCCCACATGACCGCGTCGTCGAATTCCGTCGGCAGCCTCGCCTCCGGAGTCCCACCACCTTTCGCTGCCGCATTGACGTTCGCCATAGCCTATCTGATCACGTCGGCGACATTTGTCAACGATCGCTGGCTTGTGTCTTGACATCTGCCATCGCCTGCTGTCACTTGTTCATCATCACTGAAAAAGACTGATCGAGGGCATGGAAACGGCACGGAAGCACACTGCGGGGAGCGATGCTCCGGATGGCGGTTGGACGGCGCTGATCGACGACGTGCTCGCCGGCCGCTGGATCAGCCCGGACACGGGCAAGGCGGAGCGGGTGCCCTATGACAGCATCGTCATCGAGGAGAGCCTCGAAGGCGCGGAGGCCGACCTTGTCGCCAGCCTGAAGCTCGGCGAGAAATTCACCGTCGTCGCCGATGCCGACACCTGGGACGCGATGGGCTCGCGGGTCGCCAGGGCGCTGGCGAGGCTCGGTCCGGTCGACATCGTCATCCTTGACCACCCGCATGCCGACATGGCCAGCATCGAGCTGCTCACCGGCAAGCTTGCCGGCAGCGAGGCCGTCGTCGCCGTCGGGTCGGGCACCATCAACGACCTCTGCAAGTTCGTCACCGGCAGGCAGGGCCGCCGCTATTGCGTGTTCGGCACCGCTGGGTCGATGAACGGCTACACCTCGACCACCGCCTCGATCACGCTGGAGAGCGGGCTGAAGGTGTCGCTGCCGTCGCATGCGCCGGCAGGCTTCTTCGTCGATCTCGGCGTCTCGGCGGCTGCGCCGAAGCATCTCGCCGCCGCCGGCTTCGCCGATTGCCTCGTGCGCTCGGTCGCGCAGGTCGACTGGTGGCTGTCGCACCGGCTGCTCGGCTCGCTCTATGCCACCGCGCCCTACGCGCTTCAGGACGAGGACGAGAAGGCGCTGAACGCCCGTGCCGGCCTGCTGCCGAAAGGTGACATCGGCGCGCATGGCTATCTCTACCGCGTGCTCACCCTGTGCGGGCTCGGTGTGTCGATGACCGGCATGTCGCATCACGGCTCGATGGGTGAGCACCAGATTTCGCACTACATCGACTGCTTCGCCGGCGACCGGCACCCCGGCACGCTGCACGGCCAGCAGGTAGGCGTCGGCGTGCTCACCATGGGGCGGTTGCAGCGCCGGATGCTTGCGAGCGACAAGGCGCCGGTGATCCGCCCGACCCGCATCGACCCCGACGCCATGGCGCGCCGCATGGGCGCGGAGGTCGCCGGGCAATGCTGGGCCGAGATCCAGCCGAAGATCTTTGACGAGAAGGGCGCGGATGCCTTCAACGCGAAGCTGGAGGCGCTGTGGCCGCAGCTCAGGCGCGAGCTGCAGGCCTTCGTCATCCCGGTCGACGAGATGAGCCGGCTGCTCGCCGCCGCCCAAGGGCCGATGACCGCCGCCGACCTCGGCCTGCCCGTCGATTTCTACCGCGAGGCGGTCCTGCACTGTCGCGAGATGCGCAACCGCTATTCCTTCCTCGATCTTGCCGCCGACGCCGGCATCCTCGAGGATTTCGTCGCCGCGGAGGCCTGAGCAGATGCGGCCGGTCGCCGACATGCCGATCGAGACAGCCGCCGGCGTCACGGTGCTGTTCGCCGACATCGACGACACGCTGACCCATGAAGGCCGGCTGCCGGCCTGCGCCTATGAAGCATTGGAAGCGCTGGCCAAGGCCGGCATCGCGGTGGCGCCGATCACCGGCCGGCCGGCCGGCTGGTGCGACATGATCGCTCGCATGTGGCCGGTCGCCGGCGTCGTGGGCGAGAACGGCGCCTTCTATTTCTCCTACGACGAGGCGGCGCGGAAGATGCGGCGCTCTTTCGCCATCGACGCGGAGACCCGCGCCAGGGACCGCGAGCGGCTGAAGGCGGTGCGCGAGCGCATTTTGCGCGAGGTGCCGGGCGCGGCGGTCTCGGCCGACCAGCTCTACCGCGAGGCGGATCTCGCCATCGACTTCTGCGAGGACGTGCCGGCGCTGCCCAAGGCCGACGTGATCCGCATCCGCGAGATCTTCGAGGAGGAGGGCGCCGTCGCGAAAATCTCCTCCATCCATGTCAACGGCTGGTTCGGGCAATACGACAAGCTGACAATGTCGCGGCGCTTCGCCGCCGACATTTTGGACATCGACATCGATCGGGATCGCGACCGCATCGTCTTCGTCGGCGACAGTCCCAACGATGCGCCGATGTTCGGCTTCTTCCCCAACGCCTGCGGCGTCGCCAACGTGCTGACATTCCGCGGCGAGTTGGAGGCCGAGCCGGCCTACGTCACCAAACGCGAGGGCGGCTTCGGTTTCGTCGAGGTGGCCGACCGGCTGCTGTCGGCGCGCGCCGTAAAGGCGGGTGCCGCATGAGGGCCGTCCACGACCTTGCCATCATCGGCGGCGGCATCAACGGATGCGGCATCGCCCGCGATGCGGCGGGGCGCGGGCTGAGCGTGTTTTTGTGCGAGCAGGGCGACCTCGGCTCTGGAACGTCGTCGGCCTCGACCAAGCTGATCCATGGCGGGCTGCGCTACCTCGAGCACTATGATTTCAAGCTGGTGCGCCATGCGCTGGCCGAGCGCGAGCGGCTGTGGGCGATCGCGCCGCACATCATCTGGCCGCTGCGCTTCGTGCTGCCGCACCGCAAGGGCCTGCGGCCGGCCTGGCTGCTCCGGCTCGGCCTGTTCATCTACGATCATCTCGGCGGGCGCAAGCTGCTGCCGGCCACCCGCACCCTGCGGCTGGCCAGCGACCCGCTCGGCGCGCCGCTGCACGACGTGTCGTCGCTCGGCTTCGAATATTCGGACTGCTGGGTGCAGGACAACCGGCTGGTGGTGCTGAACGCGCGCGACGCCGAGTCCAAGGGCGCCGACATCCGTACGCGCACCCGCTGCACCGCCGCCAGGCGCGAGCGCGGCCTGTGGCGGCTGACGCTGCAGGATGCCGACGGCGGGCCGGCCTACACCATCCAGGCCCGCGCCGTCGTCAACGCCGCCGGCCCATGGGCCGAGCGCGTGCTGTCCTCGGTCGCGCAGGTGAAGGCTCCGGGGGCGCTGCGGCTGGTGCAGGGCTCGCATATCGTGGTCAAGCGGCTCTACGAGCACGACCGCTGCTACATCTTCCAGAACCCGGACGGCCGCATCTTCTTCGCCATTCCCTATGAGGAGGATTTCACCCTCATCGGCACCACGGACCGCGATTTTGCCGGCGAACCGGGCGCGGTGAAGGCTTCGGCCGAGGAGATCGCCTATCTCTGCGATGCCGCGTCCTCCTATTTCCGCAAGGCGCTGACGCCGGACGACGTCGTCTGGAGCTATTCGGGCGTGCGCGCTTTGTTCGACGACGGCGCGAAGAACGCGCAGAAGACGACGCGCGACTACGTGCTGGCGCTCGATGCCGGCAACGGCGAGGCGCCGCTGCTGTCGGTGTTCGGCGGCAAGATCACCACCTATCGCTGCCTGGCCGAGGACGCGCTGGAGAGGCTGGCGGCTGTCTTCCCCGAGTGGAGGTCGCATGCCGGCTGGACGGCGACGAAACCGCTGCCCGGTGGGGATTTTCCGGTGGGCGGGGCCGAAACGCTCGCCCGCCATTTGCGGCGGGACTATCCGTTTCTCGACGAGCGCGCGGCGCGGCGGCTGGTGCGCCACTACGGCACCGAGGCGCGCGCCATTCTCGGCAAGGCGAAGAGCGCCGCCGATCTCGGCCGCGACTTCGGCGGCTCGCTCAACGAGGCCGAGGTGCGCTTCCTGATCGACCATGAATATGCCGCAAGCGCCGAGGACATCGTCTGGCGGCGCACCAAGTCGGGACTGCGCATGACGGCCGCGGAGATCGCCGCGCTCAATGCGTGGCTGGAGGATTTCAGGAGGCAAATGGCGGCATCGCTGCTGAAGCAGGCGGGCTGAGACGCCGGGTGGAGCAGGGCGGTACGCCGCCCGTGGAACGATGGAACGCCGGACCAATCCGAGGAGAGGATTGGAAGGCTGTGGAGGAGTAAGCATGGGATGAGCGTCGCACAGGTCAAGCGCATCTCGATTTCGGATTCGCCGATACCTTGGCTGCTGCCGCTGGTCAGCCTGCTGGTGGTCTTCACCATCTATCCACTGATCTACAACATCTGGCTCTCCTTCCACGAGTTCGTGCCGCGCAAGCGCGCGCTGCAGTTCGTCGGCTTCAACAACTGGGTGCAGCTCTGGAACGACACCCGATTCTGGAGCTCGCTCGGTGTCACCTTCGCTTATTTCGCCATCGCGCTGGTGTTCGAGCTGGTGCTGGGCATGGCGATCGCGCTCCTGCTTGACGCCGAGCTGCCCGGGTTCGGGCCGCTGCGCGCCATCCTGTCGCTGACGCTGGTGATCCCGCCTGCCATCGCCGGCATGATGTTCCTGTTGATGGAGGACCCGCAGTTCGGGGCGCTGACCTACATCCTCAATTCGCTGGGGCTGCTCGACAAGTCGATACCCATCCTGGCCACATCGTCCACGGCGCTCGCCGGCGTGCTCTTGGCCGAGATCTGGCAATGGACGCCGTTCATGGTCCTGATCTTCCTCGCCGGCCTGCGCTCGCTGCCGGCCGAGCCTTACGAGGCGGCGATGATAGACGGCGCCTCGTCGTTCCAGATGTTCCGCCGGCTGACGCTGCCGATGATGTCCCGGGTGATCGCGGTGGCGGTGCTGCTGCGCGGCATCGACCTGTTCCGCGTCTTCGACTACGTCTTCGTCATGACCTCGGGCGGGCCGGGCACCGCCACCTACAGCCTCAGCCTCTATGCCTGGCAGCAGACCTTCAGCTTCATCAAATGGGGCTACGGCGCCACCCTCAGCCTGGTGAGCCTGGTGATCATCATGGTGCTCGCCAACGTCTTCATCAAAGTCTTCAAGGTGAGGTGGTGACATGCATATGAGCGCCGGCCAGCGGACGCTGCGTACCATCGCCGGGTGGGCGGTGGTCGGGCTGTTCTTCTTCCCCATCTACTTCTGGACGTCGGTCGCCTTTCGCGACGCCAAGGACATCTTCTCCTGGCCGCCGAAATTCTTCGAGTTCCCGCCCACGGTGCGCAATTTCGAGCAGGTGTTCGGCATCTCGCTCGGCTTCGGCTTCGGCAACCAGGACGTGGTGACGCCCGGCGGCGGCAATTTCTACATGGCGCCGCGGCTGTGGGACTCGATCGTGATTGCCTCGATGTCGACGGTGCTGGCGATCGTGGTGGCGACGCTCGCCGCCTATTCGCTGTCGCGCATGGATTTCCGCGGCCGCCACCACTTCGTCAACTGGGTGCTGTCGACGCGCATGATGCCGCCGGTGGCGGTGGCCGTGCCGATGTTCTTCATCTTCAAGCAGTTCAACCTGCTCGACACCTATACCGGCATCATCCTGGTGCACGGGCTGATGAACCTGCCGCTGGCGGTGCTGCTGCTGAAGAGCTTCTTCGACGACATCCCGGCGGAGATCGACGAGAGCGCGCTGCTCGACGGCGCGTCGCGTTGGACCATCTTCCGGCGCATCGTGCTGCCTATGGCCAAGGGCGGCATCGCCGCCACCGCGGTGCTGTGCTTCATCTTCTCGTGGACCGAGTTCCTGTTCGTGCTGACGCTCACCCAGACCAGCATCAAGACGGTGCCGGTGGTGTCGTCGACCTTCGTTACGTCGATCGGCACGGCCTGGGGCAACATGGCCGCCCTCGGCGCCGCGGCGATCGTCCCCGCATTCATCGTCATCATGCTGGTGCAGCGCCATCTGGTGCGCGGCCTCACCATGGGATCGCTGAAGCAGTGATCCGGCGGACATCCGTCCGCCGGCGGAGTTGAAAGAACCGGGAGGCGAGGTCGCCGCCCGAAAAATGGAGGAGAAGAAGGATGAAAGACAAGGACAGAAAGCTCTATCTGTCCTCGCTCACGGACAAGCTCGTCCGTGGCGAGATGGGGCGCCGCGACTTCCTGCGGCTCTCCGGCAAGCTCGGCCTCGGCGCCGGCGCGCTCGGCATGGGCCTCGGCCCGCGGCCGTATTTCGGCGTCTCCAGCGCGCAGGCGCAGGAAGCCGTACAGCCTTCGGCCGAGGTGATCGCCTGGCTGAAGGAGGTCGGCAAGCCGTTCGCCGGCACCACGCTGAAGCTGGCGACGGAATCGACGCCGCCCTCCAACGCCATCAACTCGCAGCTCAAGAAGTATTTCGAGGAAGCGACCGGCATCAAGGTCGAGATCGAAGTGCTGCCGCTGGAGCAGGTGCTGCAGAAGCTGACGCTCGACGTCGCCTCCTCGCTTGGTACCTACGACCTCTATTACATCGACCAGAGCTGGGCGGCGAGCTTCAGCCAGGACGTGTTCGACCCGCGCGAGCAGATCTCGGCCAAGCCCGACCTCGCCATGCCGAACTACAACATCGACGACTTCCTGCCGGCGCTGGTCGACGGCATCGCAATGTACGAGGGCCGCATGGTCGGCGTGCCCTACGACATCCCGATCTTCATCATGATCTACCGCAAGGACGTCTATGAGGAACTCGGCCTGAAGGCGCCGACCACCTTCGAGGAACTCTACAACAACTCCAAGGCGATCACCGACAAGAAGGGGCCGAACCTCTTCGGCTATGCCGGCCAGATGAAGTCGGGTCACTACGCGCTGGAATGCGAATGGACCTCGATGCTGTGGGGCCATGGCGGCTCGATCTTCCGCAGCGACGGCACCTTCTCCGGCAATGACGAGCAGGGCATCGCGGCGCTCGACTACTACACCAAGCTGCGGGCGATCATGCCTCCGGGCGTCGACGGCTGGACCTGGGACGGCCAGGGCCAGGCGGTGGCGCAGGGCGTGGCGGCATCCATGCTCTCCTGGGGTGAGTTCTTCCCCTATTTCGACGACCCGACGCAGACAAAAGTGTCGGGCCTGTGCGAGGCGGTCATCCCGCCGCAGCCGATCGCGCTGCGCACCGTCAAGGAGACCGGCTACGGGGAAATCCCCGGCGTCGGCCATCAGGGCGGCTCGTCGCTGGCGGTGTCGAAATACTCCAAAGCCCCGGATGCGGCCTGGCTGTTCATGCAGTGGGCGACCTGCGCCGACACGCAGGCGCTGATCACCGTGCTCGGCGGCGGCACCGGTCCGACTCGCGCCAGCGTCTATGACGATCCGCGCGTCAAGGCCAATGCCCGCGTCGGCGCCGGCACCACGCGCCACCTGCCGGTGGTGCGCGAGACCATCGCCAAATACATGGGCTCCGAGCCGGACCTGCCGGAATGGGCGCAGCTCTCCAGCGACACGATTCCGGTCGGCCTCGGCAAATATTTCGCCGGTGGCTACGGCTCGTCGAAGGAGGCGATGGACGACATCGCCACCCAGGTCGCAGCGGTGCTCAAGGGCTGACATACGGGCAAGATGGGCGGCCGGCATGTCTTGCCGGCCGCCCGTTCACCCCACCCGCCTCGCTTCGCTCGGCACCCTCCCCATCGAGGGGAGGGAGGGGCGCCAAGCTCGCCGGCCTCCTCCCCCTCGATGGGGGAGGTGGCCCGCAGGGCCGGAGGGGGTGAGACAGTCAACCACAACGGCCGCTGCTATAAGAAGAACGACAACGGAATGCCGAGGAGGAAGATTTGGACAGGAAACCACTGATCGCGATCACCGGCGCCAGCTCCGGCATAGGCGAGGCGGCGGCGCGCGCCTTCTCGGCCGCGGGCCATCCGGTGCTGCTGATGGCGCGAAGGCTCGAGCGGCTGAACGCGCTGGGCCTGCCCGATGCCGTCATCCGCCAGGTCGACGTGCGCGACCGCGCCGCGCTCGCCGCAGCCGTGGCCGATGCGGAGGCGGAGCACGGGTCGGTCGACATGATGTTCGCCAATGCCGGCATCGCCCGGCTGGGCGACATCGGTCGCCAGCCGCCGGAAGACTGGGACGAGATGATCGACATCAACACCAAGGGCGTCATGAACACCGTGCACGCCGTGCTGTCCGGCATGGTGGCGCGCCGGCAGGGCACGCTGGTGATGATGAGCTCGATCGCCGGTCGAAAGGTCTATCCGGACCACACCGTCTATTGCGGCACGAAGTTTTTCGTGCACGCCGTGTCGGAAAGCCTGCGCGAATACCTCGCCCCGCACGACGTGCGCGTCATCGTGGTATCGCCGGGCATCATCGACACCGAGGTGCTGGACGGGGTGCGCGACGAGACGACGCTTGCCAACTACAAGGCCAACAAGCAGGCGATCGGCGGCGGCATCTCGGCCGATGTCGTCGCAAAACTGATCCTCGACGCCTACGAACTGCCGCAGCGGGCGATCGTCCAGGAAATCGTCATCACGCCGACCAGGCAGAAATATTGATCCGTCGGCCGACAGGCCGGCGACAGACGACGGGTGGAGCGCTTTTCATGGCGACAGTGGAATACAAGGGCATCGGAAAATCCTTCGGTGCGGTCAACATCCTGCGCGACGTGTCGTTCCGCATCGAGGACCGCCAGTTCGTCGTGCTGCTAGGCCCGTCGGGCTGCGGCAAGACGACCCTGCTGCGCATGACCGCCGGCCTGGAGAGCGTCAGCGAGGGCGACCTGTCGATCAACGGCAGGCGGGTCAACGACGTCCACCCGCGCGACCGCGACATCGCCATGGTGTTCCAGAACTACGCGCTCTATCCGACGATGAAGGTCTACGAGAACATCTCGTTCAGCCTGGAAGTGGCGAAGATGCCGGCGGCCGAGATCAAGCAGCGCGTCGAGCGCGCCGCCGAGATTCTCAATCTGACGCCGTATCTGCAGCGTTATCCGAAACAGCTTTCCGGCGGCCAGCGGCAGCGCGTGGCGATGGGCCGCGCCATGGTGCGTGAGCCCTCGGTATTCCTGTTCGACGAGCCGCTCTCCAATCTCGACGCCAAGCTCAGGGCGCATATGCGCACCGAGATCAGGCAATTGCACAACCGGCTGAAGACCACGACCATCTACGTCACCCACGATCAGGTCGAGGCGATGACCATGGCCGACGTCATCGTCGTCATGCGCGCCGGCAAGATCGAGCAGATCGGCTCGCCGGACGACGTCTACGACCGGCCGGCCAGCAAATACGTCGCCGACTTCATCGGTGCCTCGGCGATCAATTTTCTGCCCGGCACGGCCGCAAGCGGGGCGGGCGTGCCCGCCGTCGACACGGCGAGCGGTCGCATCCTGCTGGAGGAAGGCTCCGGTGTAAAACCGGGGCAGCGCGTCGTGCTCGGCCTGCGGCCGACCGACGTTACTGTGGCGGCCGACGGGGCGATTGGCGCCCGCGCCGTGCTTTTGGAACGTCTCGGCCACGATGCGCAATTGTTCTGCGAGGGCCCGGACGGTCGCTTCGTCGCGGTCGTCGACAAGGGGCTGCGCTTCGAGGAAGGCAGCGAGGTCCGCTTCGCCATCCCGCCTTCCAAGGTGCATGTCTTCGACGCCGAGACGGAGGCGCGCATCTGAGCCGGCAGGAACCTCTTGGCGGCAAGGCAAGTGCATATGAAATACCCCCACCCCTAACCCCTCCCCACAAGGGGGAGGGGGACTCTGCGGCCTTCCTGCCAAGTAAATCGTCGGCGGTTGGCGCCTGGCGGAGATGCAAGCCAGTCCCCCTCCCCCTTGTGGGGAGGGGTTAGGGGTGGGGGTATTTGAGGTTGTCGGTTACCCGAAGCCGCAGTCGCAAACATGAGAAAATCGTAGGAGCCGCCAATGGCAACGATCCTGATCCTCGGCGCCGGCGTCATGGGCAGCGCGCTGGCCGTGCCCGGCGCCGACAACGGCAACGACGTGCTGCTTGCCGGCACGCCGCTCGACGCCGCGGCGGTCGCGCGCATGAAAACCGCCGGCGGCGTGCACCCGAAACTGGATCATCCGCTGCCCGGCCGGGTCACGCCGTTGGCCGAGGACGAACTCACCGCCTCCCATGTCGAGGCGGCCGACGTCATCGTGGTCGGGGTCAGCAGCCCCGGCATTCCCTGGGCGGTCGAAAAGCTTAACACGCTGATGAGACGCGAGCGGCCGGTCGCCTTCGTCACCAAGGGGCTCGACAGGGTGGGGCCGTCGCTGACGACGCTGGCCGAGTCCTTGCGGCCGCAACTGCCCAAGATGAAGACCTTCATCGGCATCGGCGGCCCGTGCATCGCCCGCGAGCTCGCCAACCGCAACCCGACGGCCAGCGTCTATGCCTCGGCCGACGGCCAGTCCGCGGCAAAAGCCTTCGCCGCGTTGATGGCGACGGACTATTATCGCCTGTCGACCAGCGACGACGTCACCGGCGTCGAGGCCTGCGCGGCGCTGAAGAATTTCTATGCCATCGGCGTCGCCGCCATGCAGACGCGCTATCCCGACGCGGCCCGTCCCGACGGCCAGTCGAAGAACCCGACGGCGGCCGCCTTCACCCAGGCCGCGCTGGAGATGGCGCGGCTGTGCGAGCGCTTCGGCGGCCGGCGCGACACCGCCTTCGACCTCGCCGGCATCGGCGACCTGCACGTCACTGTCGGCGGGGGGCGTAACAGCAGGCTCGGCCATGGCCTCGGCCTCGGACGCACGGTCTCCGGCATGATGGCCGGGGAGCTGGCGGGCGAGACGGTCGAAGGCATCGACACGGCCCGCATGCTGTCCGCCTGGCTGGAGCCGGCGCCCGGCCTCGCCGCGCTCGAGCGCGCGCGCTTCCCGCTGGCGCTGGCGATCATCGACGCCGTGTTGCGGGACGAGCCGTTCGTGTTCGATTTCGGGGGCCTCACGGTTTCCTGAGGAGCGCAATCGCATATGGGATTGCCGGAAACCGGAGGACGCGGAAGGTGCCCGGCCCTCGGCGCCTCCCCAGGCCCCAAACACCCCCGGCAAATTAGCGCGTGACAGCGAAATCAAACTGCGCTAACTGGACTACTTAACAGTCCAGTTGACCGGTGACTCGATGGCGATACCGCTCTCTCCGCTGAACGAGGCGATCCACAAGCAGACGGCGAAGGAGATCATCCGCGACAAGATCGTGTCGCTGATCGCCTCGGGGATTCTTCAGGTCGGCGACGAGCTGCCGAGCGAGCGCGAGCTGGCGACCATGCTGGCGGTCAGCCGCGAGACGGTGCGTGGCGCGGTGCAGCGGCTGGCCGGCGAGGGCGTCGTCCAGGTGTCGCAGGGCGCGCGCACCCGCGTCGCCAACGTCAAGGTCGACGTCGGCAAGCAGCGCATCGGCGTCACCGACCCGTCTTCCATCAACGGCTACAGCCTGGAGGCCGTGCACGCCGCCCGCCTGCTGGTCGAGACGGCCGTGGTGGCCGACGCGGCCCGGCATCTGAGCGAGGAGGACATCAGGCGCCTCGACGATTCCATCGACGCGCAGGAGCAGGCCGCCAACGATCCCGTACGCTTCCTGATCTGCGGCCGCGAATTCCACCTCACCATCTACTACGCCTGCCAGAACCGGCTGCTCGCCGACTTCGTCGTCGACCTCTACACCTACATGCTCGACCACCGGCGCATCGCCATGGGCAGGCCGGGCGCCATCGAGAAGAGCCTCGAGGACCATCGCTTCATCGTCAGGGCGCTGAAGATGCGCAATCCGGAGGCGGTGGCGGCGGCCTTTTCCGAGCACATCCTGCGCATCCACGACACCAGCCGGGACGTCAACGAAGGCGGGGCGGACATGATCCTGAAGGCCGCCGGCAAGGCCGGGGCCTCGGACGGCGAGAGGGAGCAGGCCTGACATGAACATCTTCGTCGTCGGTGCCGCCGGCATGCTCGGCCGCAAGCTCGTCGCCGCCCTGATCCAGCGCGGGACCCTGCGCGGCCGGCGCATCGAGACCCTGACGCTGGCCGACATCGTGGAGCCGCAAAGGCCGGACTTCGGCGGCAGGGTCGAGACCGTCGCCGTCGATCTCGCCGCTCCCGAGACGGCGGCGCGGCTGGTTGCGTCGCGGCCCGACGTGATCTTCCATCTCGCCGCGGTGGTATCGGGCGAGGCCGAAGCCGATTTCGACAAGGGATACCAGGTCAATCTCGACGGCACACGCTCGCTGTTCGAGGCGGTCCGCCGGGCTGGCGCCGCCGCGCCCTATTGTCCGCGCGTCGTCTTCACCTCCTCGATCGTCGTGTTCGGCGAGCCGCTGCCCGAGGTGATCGCGGATTCGCACTGCCTGACGCCGCTCACCAGCTATGGCACGCAGAAGGCGATCGGCGAGCTGCTGCTGGCCGACTATTCGCGGCGAGGTTTTCTCGACGGCGTCGGCATCCGCCTGCCGACCATCTCGATCCGGCCGGGCAAGCCCAACAAGGCCGCTTCCGGCTTCTTTTCCAGCATCCTGCGCGAGCCGCTGATCGGCCGGGAGGCGGTGCTGCCGGTGGCCGAGACGGTGCGGCACTGGTTCGCCAGCCCGCGCGCCGCGGTCGACTTCATGCTGCACGCCGCCGAGCTCGACTCGGCGCCGCTCGGATCGCAGCGGACCATCACCATGCCCGGCCTGTCTGCCACGGTGGCCGACCAGATCGAGGCGCTGCGCCGGGTGGCGGGCGAGGGCGCGGCACGGCTGATCCGACGCGAGCCCAATCCGGTGATCGCCGGCATCATCGCCGGCTGGCCGCGCAGCTTCGATGCCCGCCGCGCCGAGGCATTCGGCTTCCGTGCCGAAAAATCCTTCGACGACATCATCCGCGTCCACATCGAGGACGAGCTTTCCGGCGTCGAGCCGGCTTGAGGCGCGGCCATGCTGCTTGGAGCCGTGGCCGACGACTTCACCGGTGCCAGCGACCTGGCCAACACCCTGGCGCGCGGCGGCATGCGCACAGTGCAGTTCGTCGGCCCTTCGCAGGACAGCGCACCCGCCGACTGCGAGGCCGGCGTGGTGGCGCTGAAGACCCGGTCGATCGAGCCGGGTGAGGCGGTGCGACAGTCGCTTGCGGCGGTGCGCTGGCTGCTCGACCAGGGCTGCCGGCAGATCCTGTTCAAATACTGCTCGACCTTCGATTCGACGCCTGCCGGCAATATCGGCCCCGTCGCCGAGGCGCTGCTCGACCTCACCGGGGCGGAGCTGGCGGTGGCGTGCCCCGCCTTCCCCAAGACCGGGCGGCGGCTGTTCATGGGCCATCTCTTCGTCGGCGACCGGCTCTTGAGCGAATCCGGCATGGAAAACCATCCGCTGACGCCGATGACCGACCCGGACATCCGCCGCTGGCTGCGCCGGCAGACGCAAGGCGAGGTCGGGCTGATCCCGCTCGACACGGTTCGTGACGGCCCGGAGGCGGTCGCCGCCGCGTTCGAGAGCGAGCGCCGCGCCGGCCGCCGGCTGGTGGTCGCCGATGCGACGTCGGACGACGATCTGCTTGCGCTGGGCAAGGCATTGGCTGGTCACCGGCTGATCACCGGCGGATCGGGCATCGCGCTCGGCCTGCCCGACAATTTCCGCGCGCAGGGGCTGCTGTCGGACCGGCTGGCCGAGCTGCCGGTGCCCCAAGGACCGGGGGCCGTTCTCTGCGGCTCCTGCTCGGCGGCCTCGCGGCGGCAGGTGGAAGCCTATCTCGAAACGGCGCCGGGGCTGGCGGTCGAGCCCGCCGACCTGCTGTCGGGCCGCATGTCGGCGCGTCAGGCGGCCGACTGGGTGGAGAGCCGGGAGGGCGCAGCGCCGATCGTCTATTCGACCGCCGATCCGACTGTCGTGGCCGCCGCGCAGGCCAGCTTCGGCCGGACCGAGACCGCGGCGGCGGTCGAATTTTTCTTCGGCGACCTCGCCCGGATGCTGGCCGACCGCGGCGTCCGCCGCATCGCCGTCGGCGGCGGCGAAACGTCCGGAGCGGTGGTCGAGGCGCTCGGCCTGAAAAGCCTCGCCATCGGCGCCGAGATCGATCCCGGCGTTCCGGCGCTGGTCGCCGAACGCGACGGCCCGCTCGGGCTGGTGCTCAAGAGCGGCAATTTCGGCGGGCCGCATTTCTTCGCAAAAGCCCTCGGCGCAATAGGTTCACCATGACCGACCCCAAGCTCCACGACGCCATCGCCCGCTGGGGAAAATCGCTGTTCGAACGGAGCTTTACGGCCGGTTCCTCCGGCAACATCTCGGTGCGCACCGCCGACGGCTATGTCGCCACGCCGACCAATTCCTGCCTGGGATTCCTTGACCCCGGCCGCTTGTCGATTCTCGACGGCGAGGGCCGCCATGTCGCCGGCGATGCGCCGACCAAGGAACTGCCGCTGCACTTCGCCTTCTATCGCAACCGCCCCGAGGCGCGGGCGGTGGTGCATCTGCATTCGACCTACGCGACCGCGCTCTCCTGCCTCGCCGACGTCGATCCGGCCGACGCGGTGCCGCCGATCACGCCCTATGTCGTGATGCGCGTTGGCACCGTGCCGGTCGTGCCCTATACGCGCCCGGGCTCCCCCGAAGTGGCGCCGCTGATCGACGCGGTCGCGCCGCACCACGCGGCGGTGCTGCTGGAGAATCACGGGCCGGTGGTGTCGGCGTCCTCGCTCGACGCGGCGGTCTATGCGATCGAGGAACTGGAGGAGACGGCGAAGCTCGTCTTGTTGACGCGCGGCATGGCGGTTCGTCTGCTCGACGCTGAAAAAATCGCCGATCTCAAGCGGAATTTCGGGAAAAAGTGATCGCTTTATGCCGCGCTTCTCCGCAAATCTCGGCTTCCTTTGGCCCGATCGACCACTTTTTGAGCGCATCGACGCGGCCGCGGCCGCCGGATTCAGGGCGATCGAGCTGCATTGGCCCTACGACATTCCCGCCGAGCCCTTGCGCGAACGCTGCGAAAATCATGCGCTCACCGTGCTCGGCCTCAACACGCCGATCGACCCCGGAAAGGGCGAATTCGGGCTGGGCGCGGTCGAGGGCCGGCAGGCGGATTTCCAGGCCGGATTCGCCCGGGCCGCCGCCTATGCGCGGGCGATCGGCGCGGGTTCCGTGCATGTGATGGCCGGCGACGTCGCGCCGGATCGCAAGGCCGCTGCGGCCGAACTGTTCGCCGACAATCTGCGCTGGGCGGCCGGGCAAGCGCCGGATCTCACGCTGCTGCTCGAGCCGCTCAATGCGCGCGACCGGCCGGGCTATTTCTATGCGACCGTCGGGGAGGCGGCAGGGGTGATCGCCAAGGTCGGCGCGCCGAACGTCAAAATCATGTTCGACGCCTATCATGTCGGCGTCACCGAGGGCGGCGTCGTGGAAAGGCTGGAAAGATACCTGCCGCTGGTCGGCCATGTGCAGATCGCCGCGGTGCCGGGCCGCGCCGAGCCGGACGAGGGCGAGGTCGACTACGCCGCTTTCTTCAGGGCGCTGGACCGGCTGGGCTATGGCGGCTGGGTCGGCTGCGAATACCGGCCGCGCGCCGGCACGGACGAAGGGCTGGGCTGGCCGGCCGCGCTCGGCGTCGCATTGTAAAATCAGGACATTGGGGGAGAAAATGCTCGCAACCAAGACGGCGCTGACCATCGAGGCGGCTAAGGCGATCGCCGCGGCCTGCGAAAAGGCGGCGAAGCAACGGAATTTGAAGCTGGTGATCGCCATCGTCGACGACGGCGGCCATCTGGTGCTGCTGCACCGCGACGACGGCGCGCAGGTCGGCAGCGTCGAGATCGCCACGCTCAAGGCGCGCACCGCCGTGCTGTTCAAGCGGCCGACAAAGGCGTTCCAGGACGTGGTCGAAGGGCAGGGGCGCTACGCGCTCTTGTGCATCCCCAACGGCATCCCGCTCGACGGCGGGGTGCTGCTCGAGGCAGGCGGCGAGATCATCGGCGCGATCGGCGTCAGCGGCGAGAGCGACGAGGAAGACGGCGACATCGGCCGCATCGGCGCTGCCGTGCTGGAGGGGTGATCCCAAGGCGTCGAATTCTGGCCGTGCTCGTACCGAGCACACTCCTCTCCGTCTCTCCCTGCCCTGCATGGCGATCGCGCATGGAAATTCTGGAAGCGTCGGCCGGCGCGGCACCCCCACCCCTAACCCCTCCCCTCAGGGGGGCCCTCAAGGGGGAGGGGGACTTTGCGGCCACTATGCAACGCATGACCGTCGACGATTAGTGCTCGGCGGGGACGCCAGCCGGTTCCCCCTCCCCCTTGTGGGGAGGGGATTAGGGGTGGGGGTAAACGCATATGCGATAGCCCTGCCTGCAATCGCCGTGGCAGCGCCGGCGCTTACCAGATTGGTTCCTCGCCCTCGAGAGGTGGCGAACTCGAGGGGGAGACGGAGAGAGGGCGTTTATCGGTCAGGTCTACGCCGGCAGAGTTTTGTTCCGCAGCCGACATAGCGCCGTCCGGCAGGATGGGGAGCCAGGCAACGGAAACAGCCAGGCTCCCCCTCCAATCCCTGCGATAGCCCACCGCCCGCCAGAGAATCGGCGTTGCGGCTGCCTAAGCCGATCGTCGCCGGCGAAGCGGTGCATGTCGACGGCTTCGACGCGGTGGTGGCGGTGATCGGCGCTCGCGCGAGGACCTTTTCCATCAATGCCGCGCCCTGCCGGCGCTCGCCGAAATCCCGGTCGAGCGGGTCGGCGACTGCGCTGCGCCGCGGCTGATCAAGAGCAACATCGCCGCGGCCCACCAACTCGGCCTCGGCTTGCGGGAGAAAATCGACTGGTACGGTGTCTCTACCAGTTGACAAGTTTTTTGGAGGCGACTAGCGTGTCCGAACGTTGGGGAGCCAAGGGCGTCAGTTCCTTCCCCGTTGCCGGCCGCCCACGGCCGGCGGAGGACGTGGGGGGAGGAATGCACGGACGATTGCCGTACGCATTGTCGACCGCCGGTTGCGCCGGGAAGGCGCGCCCGGAGGTTGCGCGATGAGCGTCGCCGAGGTCCTGCGGCCGGATGAGCCCGCGGCCGGCGAGCGCCGGCGGGTGCTGGTGGCGCAGGGCATCACCAAATCGTTCCCGGGCGTGCTCGCCCTCGACAATGTCGATTTCGACGTGCGCTCCGGCGAGGTGACGGCGCTGCTTGGCGAGAACGGCGCCGGCAAGTCGACCCTGATCAAGATGATCGCCGGCTTCTATTCGCCGGATCGCGGCGAGATTTCCGTCGACGGTGTGCCGCTGCATGCAGACCCGGCCTCGGCGCACCGCATCGGTGTCGCCACCATCCACCAGGACGCGCATCTGGTGCCGGCCATGTCGGTGGCCGAGAACATCATGCTCGGCCGCTGGCCGACGCGCTACGGCTGGCTTTCGGTCGGCCGGCAGCGGCAGCGGGCGCTGGCCGCGCTTGCAAAAGTGGCGCCGCATCTCAACCCGTCGACGCCGGCCGGGCGGCTGTCGCCGGCCGACCAGCAGCTGGTCGAGATCGCCCGCGCCATCTCCGAGGATTCCAAGGTGCTGGTGATGGACGAGCCGACGACATCGCTGTCGCCGCCGGAGATCGACCGGCTGTTTGGCGTCGTCAACGACCTCAAGGCCAAGGGCCTCGGCATCGTCTTCGTCTCGCACTGGCTGGAGGAGGTGTTCCGCATCGCCGACCGCGTGACGGTGCTGCGCGACGGGCGGCTCGTCGGCACGCGCCCGATCGCCGAGCTCGACCACGACAAGGTCATCCGCATGATGGTCGGGCGCGAGGTGCGCGACACGGTGGCCGACACCAGGCCGATCGGCGACGTCGTGCTGTCGGTGAACAACCTCAGCCGCGCGAACGTGCTCAGCGACATCTCCTTCGAGGTGCGCGCCGGCGAGATCGTCGGCATGTCCGGCCTGGTCGGCGCCGGCCGCAGCGAGCTGGCGGCCTGCATCTTCGGCATCGATCCCTATGACGGGGGCAGCGTCACGATCGCCGGCGAGGCGATCGCTCCCAACGATCCCAAGGCGGCGATCGAGGCCGGCATCGGCCTGGTGCCGGAGGACCGCCGCAAGCAGGCGCTGGTCAGCCTGCTCAGCGTGCGCACCAATGTGACGCTGAGCCTGCTCGACCGCCTGACGAGCTGGGGCCTGCTGTCGACGACGCGCGAGGAGGAGATCGCCGAGCGCCAGATCCGGGCGCTCGCAATCAAGACGCCGTCGTCGAAGACCCGCGTCTCGACGCTGTCCGGCGGCAACCAGCAGAAGGTAGTGCTGGCGCGCTGGCTGGCGCGGCGGCCGAAACTGCTCATCCTCGACGAGCCGACCAAGGGCATCGACGTCGGCGCCAAGTCCGAGATCAGCGAGCTGGTGATCCGGCTGGCCCGCGAGGGCATGGCGATCCTGCTGATCAGCTCGGAGCTGCCGGAGATTCTGGCGCTGAGCGACCGCGTGCTGGTGATGCGGTCGGGCCGTATCTCGGCGTCCCTGTCGCGCGAGCAGGCGACCAGCGAAACGATCATGAGCTATGCGACGACCGGTTGAGGAGACGAGCGACGTGACCTTGGAAAATCCGACCATGACGGAGCGCGCGCCGACGCAACCGGGCGGCCTGGCCGCGCTGCGCGGCAAGATCTCCTTCATCGACCTCATGCAGAGCGCGGGGCTGATGGCGGTCATCCTGCTCGGCTGCGCCGTGATGAGCTTCCTCAGCCCGGTCTTCGCCACGGTGCGCAACATCGAGAACGTGCTGCAGTCGGCGACCATCATCGCGGTGGTGGCGATCGGCCAGACCTTCGTCATCCTGGTGGCCGGCATCGACCTGTCGGTGGCGTCGGTGCTGGTGCTCTCCTCGGTGCTGTCGGTCGGGCTGGTGCAGTTCCAGGGCTGGCCGCCGGAGCTTGCCATCCTCGCGGCGCTCGTCGCCGGCCTCGTCATCGGCCTGGTCAACGGGCTCGCCGTCACCAAGCTGAAGATCCCCGCCCTGATCGCCACGCTTGCGACGATGACGATCGCACGCGGGCTCGCCTACATCTATTCGGGCGGCACCAACATCGCCCCGGTGCCGCGCATCTTCGTCGACCTGCAGGCCAGTCGCATCTTCGGCGTGCCGGGCGTCATCGTGCTGACGCTGGCGCTGGCGCTGATCGCCCAGATCGTGCTGTCGCGCACCCAGTTCGGCCGCTCGGTCTACGCCACCGGCGGCAATCCGCTGGCGGCGCGGCTGGCCGGCATCAAGACGGAGCGGGTGATCATCGCCACCTTCATGATCTCGGGCCTGATGGCGGCGATCGCCGGCCTCCTGATCACCGCGCGCTTCGAGGCGGGCGCGGCGACGGCGGCGCAGGGCATGGAGCTTGCCGTCATCGCGGCGGTGGTGATCGGCGGCGTCAGCCTGTTCGGCGGCGAGGGCAACATGAGCGGCATGCTGCTCGGCGTGCTCCTGCTCGGGCTGGTGCAGAACGCCGTCAACCTGCTCAACGTGCCGCCCAACTGGGACTCGGTGGTCAGCGGCCTGGTGATCGCGGCGGCCGCCGCGCTCGACGTCTACCGCCGCAACTATCTCGAGGCAGGCATGCGCAAGAAGGTCATAGCAGCAAAGGCGAGCAAACCGGCCAAGCAGCCCTGACGCAGCAAGCCGCGGCCGCAAGCCGGCCGCGCGGACGAACACGAGACGACCTGCCAAGCGAGCGCCTTCCGGCGAACGGGAGAATTTTTGCGCGCGCGCTCGCCGAGCACAGCGACGGCCGCGGCTCGCGCCGCGACGACTGCCGGGGCGGCCGCTGCCGCGACGGAGCAATGCCCAACCACGGTCCAACAGGGAGGAGACACCATGGACATCCGCAACAGACTGAAAACGACACGCCGCAACCTGCTCGGCCTTGCCGCCGGGGCGGCGGCGCTCGCGATCGTGCCTTTCGCCGCGCAGGCCGAGGACGGCGTGCTGAAAGGCAAGAACCTCGCCTACATCGCCTTCGGCCTGCAATACGAATACCAGGTCACGCTGGTGAACCGGGTGAAGGAACTCGCCGCCGAGAAGGGGATGAGCATCTCCGTCTATGACGGCAAGGGCGACCCGAGCACGCAGACCACGCAGCTTCTCGACGTGGTCAGCAAGCAGCCCGACATCATCCTGCTCAATCCGGTCGACGCAAAACTGCTGCAGGGCGGCGTGCGCAAGGCCAACGAGTCCGGCATCCCGCTGTTCATGCTGGAGAACCTGCCGCCGGAAGGCGAGTGGGTCGCCTACAACACCTTCGACGACGTGGCGGGCGGTGCGGCCGGCGCCGACGCCATCGCCAAGCTGATCGGCGGCAAGGGTCTGGTGCTGGAGGTGCGCGGCGCCATCGGCTCCGGCCAGTCGGAAAAGCGCTACAAGGGTTTCCATGACCAGGTGGCGGCGAAATACCCCGACATCAAGGTGGAGACGCTGAAGGCCGAGTGGACGGCCGACAACGCCCACACGCTGGTGCTCGACGCCTTCACCCGCGATCCCAACGTCGCCGGCATCTGGGCGCACAATGACGAGATGATCCGCGGCGTCGTGTCGGCGCTGCGGCAGATCAACCGGCTGAAGCTCGCCGGCGAGGAAGGCCATGTGCCGACCGTCGGCTTCGACGGCACGCCGCTCGGGCTCGAGCGCATCCGCGAGGGCACGCAGGACGCCGATGTCGGCCAGAACCCGTTCTCCATGGCCGAGTCGATCGTCGGCGAGATGGAGAACCATTTCGCTGGCAAGCCGGTCGCCAAGGAGACGCTGATCCAGCCGGTCATGATCTGGAAGGAGAACGTCGACAGCCCGGACAACTGGGGCAACCGCGTCAACTGAGATACATCCTCCCGAGGGCGCGCCGCTTGCGGCGCGTCCCCACCTGCCGACCAACAGAAAGCGAGACCGGAACGTGACCACCGACCCCATGAAGCCAGACCACGCGCGCAACATGCGCCTCATCGGCCATAGCGACCAGGGCGGCCTGAGGGACGGCATCCAGGTCATGGTCGAGAACGGCTTCGCCTATGTCGGGCATCTGTTCAGCCAGGGGTTTTCCATCGTCGACGCGCGCGATCCGAAAAACCCGAAGCCGGCCGGCTATGTCGCCGCGCCCGCCAACACCTGGAACGTGCATCTGCAGGTCGCCGACAATCTTCTGCTGGTCATCCACGGCAAGGACGTCTTCGCCGATGCGGCGTTTGCCGACGAGGCGAGCTACTACAAGGCCTCCGCCGGCGCCGCGCTCGGCACGGCGATACCGACGGCGGAAAAGACCTGGGATGCCGGGCTCGCCGTCTACGATATCTCGAAGCCGGGCGAGCCGCGGCGTATCGGCTTCATGCCGGTCTCCGGCGGCATCCACCGCATCTGGTGGACCGGCGGGCGCTGGGCCTATGTCTCGGCGCTGCTCGACGGTTTTACCGATTTCATCTTCATGACGATCGACATGTCCGACCCGGCCAACCCGCGTGAAGCCGGGCGCTACTGGCTGCCCGGTATGAACCTCGCCGCCGGCGAAACGCCGAGCTGGCCGGCGAGCGCCAAATTCGGCCTGCACCACGCGATCGTGCATGGCGACATCGCCTGGGGCGCCTGGCGCGACGCCGGCCTCGTGGTGATGGACGTGACCGACCGCAGCGAGCCCAAGCTGATCGTCCACCGCAACTGGTCGCCGCCGTTCCAGGGCGGAACCCACAACTGCCTGCCGCTGCCCGACCGCGATCTCCTGGTGGTGCTCGACGAGGCGGTGCTCGACGATTTCGAGGACGGGCTGAAGAACATCTGGATCTTCGACGTGAAGGACCCGGCCAATCCTGTCCCCGTCGCCACCATGCCGGTGCCGGCGGATGCCGACTATGCGCGCAAGGGCGCGCATTACGGGCCGCACAACATCCACGAGAACCGGCCGGGCACGTTCCAGAGCTCGTCGCTGATCTTCTCGACCTGGCAGAACGCCGGCGTGCGCGTCTTCGACATCTCCGACCAGTACCGACCGAAGGAGGTCGGCGCGCTGGTGCCGCCGCCGCCGGCCGGCATGATGGACAAGCGGCCCGGCAAGAAGCCGATCATCCAGTCCTGCGACATCTTCGTGGAGAAGAGCGGGCTGATCTACGTCACCGACTACAATGCCGGGCTCTATGTGATGGAATTCAACGGGTGAATATCATCGGCCTCAACGGATGAAGCACCCCCTCACCGACCCTTCGGGCCACCTCTCCCCCTGCCCGGGGGAGAGGAACCCAGGCTGGAAAGGCGGCGCCATCACGGCAGCGGTTCCTCTCCCCCGGGCAGGGGGAGAGGTGGCCCGAAGAGCCGGTGAGGGGGTGATTGACAACATTTCCAAAGGTCGGAGTTCAAGACCTTCGACTGGCCGCGACTGATTGAAAGGAAACACCATGAACCTGTTCGGCTCCTACGACGTCGTGGTCACCGGCGCGGGCTCGTCCGGCATCGTCGCCGCGATCCGCGCCGCGCGTGAGGGCGCCAAGACCCTGCTGCTCGAAGGCACCGGCTTTCTCGGCGGGCTGATCACCGGCGGGCGGCTGACCAAGCCGACCGGCCTCATCAACTCGGCGATCTTCCACGAGATGCTCGACCGCTGCGTCGGCTACCGCGGCGCCGACGGTCGCGTGCGCGAATCCTACTGGGGCAAATACACCGGCACGTTCGACGCCGAAGTGATGCAGCGCGTCATCATCGAGATGGTCGAGGAGGCCGGCGTCGAGGTGCTGCTGCGCGCCAGCGTCGTCGAGACCGTCATGAAGGACGGTGCGCTGCACGGGCTGATCATCCGCACGAAATCCGGCGAGAGCCTGGTGCTGGCGAAGAGTTTCGTCGATGCCTCGGGCGACGGCGACGTGGCGGCACTTGCCGGCGCGGAATTCATGCTCGGCCGCGACGGCGATGGGCTGACGCAGCCGATCACCTCCTATTTCCGCGTGCTCAACGTCAACGTGCCGGCGCTGATCGCTGACTGCAACGCGCATCGCGACGACATGTGGGAGGTCGTCTATCCGAAGGAGGCCGGCGACCGCAACGAGGACTATGCGATGGCGGTGCTGCTGACCGGCTTCCAGCAGCGCATCAAGGACAAGGTGGCCGAGGGGTTCGACTGGATCATCCCGAAGGACCACATCACCATGAAGACCGGGCTCATTCCGGGCGAAATTTCCGTCAACGTCACCCGTTTCCAGGGCAACGGGCTCGACGACCGCGATCTTTCCCGCGCCGAGATCGAGATCAGGAAGCAGGCCTATTGCGCCTTCGACTTCCTGCAGCGCTATGTCAGGGGTTTCGAGGACGCCATCTTCCTCGAGGTGGCGCCGAAGCTCGGCATCCGCGAAACCCGCCGCGTCACCGGGCAATATGTGCTGACGGAGCAGGACGTGCGCGGCAACCGCCGCTTTGACGACGCGATCGGGCTGTGCAACTCGCCGGTCGACGTGCATGAGCCCGGCGGCAGCCGCGCCATCATGGATCATGTCGGCATCGGCTACGGTATTCCCTATCGCACCATGATCCCGCTTTCCGTCGACAACCTGATCATGGCCGGGCGCTGCATCTCGGTCGACGCGGTCGCCTTCGGCTCGACCCGCAACGTGCCGGCCTGCACGATGACCGGCGAGGCGGCGGCGATCGCCGCAGCGTTTGCGGCGCGGCGCGGGGTGGCCGTCTCGGCGGTTCCCGTCGGCGACGTGCAGGCGCGGCTGAAGGAACTCGGCGTCTGGCTGGGCACGCCCGGCGAAGAAGTGCCGGAGGTCTTGCGCAAGGCGGGCTGAGGCGCGAATCGCCAAGGGGACAGTTTATTTTCTTTCCGTAGAAGAGCGGTGCCGCTCAAGGCTGTCGCTGGCAGAAAAAGGTAACTGTTCCTGTCACTTACCCGCTTTCGCTGCAATCCCGGCGGCAGGCGGGAGACGCGTTCAGCCGATTTTGTCCCCTCCCTTTCCGTCTCTCCCATAATCCCCGGCAGTTCCTCCCGCGGGAACGCCGGTCGCGACGGTGGTTTGGTGGGGAGGGACCGGCGCCTCCGGTGCGGGAAGACGTAGCCCGCGCCCGGGGAGGCCCGTCCGAAGGTTCCTCCTCCGCAACTATGTGCGGGGCGCACTGGACGAGTGCTGCGGCATGGCCAGCCGAGGCGACGCAAGAAGCCGGAGCCGGAGCTATAGCGAAGCGGAACGGGATGGTGCCCGAAATCGCCGGCGGGGCGCGAAGGCCGCGCCATATATTTACTAAAGAGGCTCGGCCCAGCGCCCCGCTTCCCGACTTTTCCCTCCGAGGCAGGGAGCGCTCTTTGAACAATGGCCAGACTGCGAAGGCAGGGCGTGGCGAGGATGAGGCGCGGGCTTCTCTTCTCTCGATGGGTGGCCGCGAAGCGCGAGACGGTGGCGTCGACACGCCCGCGGCGCGACATCCTTAATGGTAGCCATGATTCTCCGCGCCGGATTTCTTCCGGCCGCACTACGCTACGGCTGCTCGCGCGCCGCAAGCGCGTCGACCACCGCCCGGTCGGCCGCCAGGATTTCGGCGATGAGCGCGCCGCGCTCGCGGGCTCCGACGAATTCGAGCCGCCGCAGCCCGAGCGGGTCGATGCGGCGGCGCAGGATCTCGATCGTCTCGCCATCGGGTGCTGCAATCTCGCCGCAGCGCTCGGCGAAGCGGACGGGGAAGCCGGTCGCCCGGCTGACGGTGTCGCGGCCGACGCCCGGCATCAGCTCCGTGACCACCAGCTCGCCGCTCGCCGGGTCGAGCTCGAACACGCAGAGGTCGGTGAACAGTTTTGTCGGGCCGGTACGGTAACCGTGCCGGGCGCGCTCCTCGGGATCGAGGAGGCCGCGCGCCGAGCTGACGATGTCGACCTCGGCGACGAGCGACAGCGGCGAATGGCGGGTGACGTAGAGCACGCAGTCGCGGTGCATGTTGGCGACGTCGGCCATGCCGCCCTGGCCGGGCAGGCGGATGAAGCCGCCCTTGGCGCGGCGGATGGCGATGTTGTTGACGCGGGCGAAGCGGTCGACCTGAGCGGCGGCGATGATCTCGTGGGTGACCGCGCCGGCCTGGTAGAGCGCCGAATAGGTGTCGTCCCCGCCGGCATGCGCGGCCGCGGTCTCCGCATCGAAAACCTCGATCAGCGACAGCAGCAGGGGTGACGGTGCGACGTCGATATGTCCGCAGCTCATGGTGGCAATGATCATGCCGGGGGCATGCGTCGCCTTGGCCAGCCGGTAGGCGACGTTGGCGAGCGGCGACACCGCGCCGGCCGAGGCGAAGCTGTCGTTGTCGAGCTCGGCCGCGAGCCGCACCGCCATGACCTCGTCGACCGTTGCCGGCGCGGGTGCGGCATGCACGGCCGGCAGCGGCAGGCGGGCCGCCGCGTCAGCGCCGATCCGCGCCGCCTTGCCGAGGCGAACAGGAACGCCGTCCGACGGCAAGACCAATCCGTCGGCCAACGACGCCCCCTCGGCCAGAGCGGCGGCCAGCGCTTCGTAGTCGGTCACGTAGTGTGGCAGGCACGACGTCGGCCAGGCGCCGCCGGGCACCTTCGCGATGGCGCTGACCTGGTTGCGATAGACCACCGTCTGGCGCCCCGTGCCCGCAAGCATGCCCACCGGCACGATCTCGTCCACCGTGACCAACACCTTGCGCGCCGCGCCGGCCATTGCGATGTCGAGTGCCCGGGCGCCGACGATCTGCACATTGCCGCTCTCGTCGGCGCGCGGGGCGTGCAGCAGCAGCGTGTCGAGGACGAGCGGCGGGACGGCGCCGACCGGCTCACCCGTGAGCGGATCGCGAACGTTGCGCGCCGTCGGCATGCGCTCCATCATCGCCGAGCCCTGCGGCAGCTGGAAGGTGCGGCTGGGCAGGTTCTGCTGGGCGGCGCGCAGCGCCTCGATCATGGCGAGCGCGGTCCAGTCGCGCACCGGCAGGCGCTCGGCCTCCGCCGCCGCCCGGAAGCGCGGCGGCAGGCCGAAAATGTCGAGGCTGGAAAAGCAGATGTCGATCGAGGCGACGGCGTCGGCCTCCAGCAAAATCTCCAGCGGCAGGCCGCCCGCCCAGGCGCAGTAGCGCAGGTCGCGCGCCTTGCCACCGGCAACGGCGCGCAGCAGCGCGATCGGCAGCCGGGCGAAATGATGGCCGCCGACGCCCAGCCGGTCGCCGTCCGAGACCATGGCCGCCAGCCCGGCGAGATCGGTGAAGACAGGACGGTTGGGTTTGACCAGGCTTTCGGCCGTATCCCGGTGGGAAGCGCCAGGTTCGCCGACGCCGGTCACGGCCTGGCTCCCGCCGCCTTCTCGGCCGCCCGCCCCGCGCTCTTCGCCGCGAACTCCCGGACCCGGCGCTGGCCGGCCTCGCCGCGGTAGAGTGTCGCGAGCAGCGCGCGTTCTTGTTCCAAGCCGGCTGCGAGATCGCCGCCGGTGGCGATGGCCGTCAGCCGCTTCATGCCCTCGATCGCCTCGGCCGGCTCGCCGGCGATGGCCTCGGCGATTGCCACCGCCCGTGGCATCAGCTCTTCGGGCGCCACGACGTCATTGACGAGGCCCGGAGCGACGAAGTCGATGGCCGGCACGATGGCACCGGTCATCAGCAGAAAATTGGCGCGGTTGCGGCCGAGCTTGACGACGCTGCGCTGCGTGCCGCCGCCGCCCGGCACGAGGCCGAGCTTGATCTCCGGCAGACCCATTTTGGCCAGGGAAGAGGCGACGACGATGTCGCAGCACAGCACCAGCTCGAAGCCGCCGCCCAGCGCGAAGCCGTTGACGGCGGCGATGACGGGCTTGCCGCAGCCTTCGATGGCCGCATACATCGCGGTGCCGGCGGCCTGGAAGGCGTCGAACTCCGGCCCGGTCTGCGCGGCATATTCCTTGATGTCGGCGCCGGCCATGAAGGCGCGGCCCTCGCCGGTGACGACGACGCAGCCGACATCGGCATCGCCGGACAGGGCGATGAAGGCGGCGGTGATCTCGGCCTGCATGGCCTTGTTCATGGCGTTGAGCTGGTCGCCGCGCCGGAACGTCACCACGGCGACGCGGCCGTCTTTTTCAACCGACAGCGTCCGGTAAGAGGTCACGGTCAGGCCTCCGCGACCGTCATGTCGCCGGCCGCCTCGAGCGCGGCGATCTCGTCGGCGGGCACGCCGAACTCGGCAAGGATCTCGCGGCCGTGCTGGCCGACGAGCGGGGCCGGGCGGTCGATGGTCGCCGGCGTCTCGCTCATCCTCACCGCCGGGGCGACGACCTTCACCGTGCCGGCCCTGGGATGCTCGTAGCTGGCGATCAGGCCAAGATGGGTGACCTGCGGATCTTCGGCGGCGGCGCGGATGTCGTAGACCGGAGCGCACCAGATGTCGGCGTCCAGCATCCTGTCGAGCAGTTCGCGCCGGCCGTGTCTGCGGGTCTCGGCATTCACCTTCTCCCAAACCTCGTCGCGTTTGGCGAACAGCGTGGCGAGATCGTCGTAGACGGCGAGATGCGGCGCCTCCAGCACCTGGTAGAGCGTCTTGAACGGGCTCATGGCGATGGTGATGTAGCCGTCCCTCGTCTCGTAGACGCCGAACGGCGCCTGCATGCCGGGATGGCCGATGCCGGAATTCGGCCGCACGAAATCCTCGCCGAGATTGAGCACGCCGACATATTCCTGGCCGAGATGGGCGAGCATGCCGGCGAGCAGGTTCACCTCGACCTTCTGGCCCTTGCCGGTCTTTTCGCGATAGTAGAGCGCGGACAGGATGCCGTAGACCATGTTCATGGCGCCGATCTGGTCGGCCAGCCCGGCGCCGGCCGGCACAGGCGCGGCGTCGCCGCGGCCGGTGTTGGCGATCAGTCCGGCCAGGCCCTGGATCAGCATGTCCTGCCCGGGCCGGTCGACATAAGGACCGTCCTCGCCGTAGCCCGAGCCCGAGCAATAGATGATGCGCGGATTGACCGCCTTGAAGTCCTCGTAGCCGTAGCCGAGTTTCGCCAGCACGCCGGGGCGGAAATTCTGGACGACGATGTCGGCCTGCTCGGCCATCCTCATCACCAGGGCATGCACCTTGCGGCTCTTCAGGTTGAGCGCGATCGACCGCTTGTTGCGGTTCCAGGCGAGGAAATTGGGGCTCTCCGAGCCGCCCACCCATTTGGCGAAGAAGGTCATCGAGCGGAACATGTCGCCGGCGCCGGCGCGCTCGACCTTGATGACGTCGGCGCCCATGTCGGCGAGCAGCTGGGTGGCGAAAGGCCCCTGCAGCAGGTGGCTGAAGTCGAGGATCTTTACGCCGGATAGGGCCTTGTCCATGGTCTTTCTCGTGGTTGTCGGTGGCGCCGGTCAAACGAGGTCCGGCACGAAACGCGGCGCGGCGGTCAGGCCGCCATCGACGCGCAGGTCGGTTCCGGTGGTGAAGCCGGCCGCGTCGCTCGCCAGGTAGACGGCGGCTTCGGCGATGTCGGACGGCCTGCCGATGCGGCCGAGCGGGTGCATCTTCACCCAGGCGCGGGCGATGTGCTCGCCGAGCTCGGCGATCACCTGGTCGTTCATCGGCGTGGCGATAGTGCCGGGCGAGATCGAGTTGACGCGCACATTGTGGGGGCCGAACTCGACCGCCATCTGGCGGGTCATCGAATGGATCGCGCCCTTGGCGCCGGCATAGGCGGTCCAGCCGTCGAGGCCGATATGGCCCTGCGCCGAGGCGAGGTTGATGATTGAGCCGCTCTTCTGGCCGATCATGTGGGGCAGGGCGAACTTGCAGCCGCGGAAGACGCTGGTGAGATTGACCGCGATCAGCCGGTGCCACTGCTCGTCGGTCATCTCGTAGACCGGCATGCCGCCGATCGAGATCGCCGCGTTGTTGACCAGCACGTCGAGCCGGCCGCCCTTCTTCACCGCGGTCTCGATCAGGTTGCGGATGTCGGCCTCGACGGCCACGTCGCAATGGACGTAGTCCGCCGCAAGCCCCTGGCTTCTCAGCCCGGCGGCGAAGGCCTCGCCCTTGGCGTCGGCGATGTCGCTGGCGAAGACATGAGCGCCTTCGCGGGCCATGGCTTCGGCTATGGCGTGGCCGATGCCGTCGGCAGCGCCCGTGACGACCGCGATCTTGCCGTTGAGACGTCCCATGAAATCCTCCTCAGATGCGCCGGCGCTTGAATTCGTCGAAGGCGACGGCGGCGATGATGATGCCGCCGGTAATCACGAGCTGCCACTCGGTGGCAAGGGCCAGCATGCCGAGACCGTTGGATAGAAAGGACAGGATCAGCACACCGAGCGCCATGCCGAACAGGCTGCCGATGCCGCCCGACAGGCTGACGCCGCCGAGCACCACGGCCGCCACCACCTGGAACTCGAAGCCGAGGCCGGCGACATGCACGGCCGAGCCGAGGCGGGAGGCGAGCATGATGCCGGCGACCGTGGCGAGCAGGCCGCTGATGATGAAGCAGGCGAATTTCACCCGCTTGACGCTGTAGCCGGCGAGCCGCGCCACCTCGGGATTGCCACCGACGGCATAGACCTGGCGGCCGAAGGGCCGGTGGCGCATCACATAGGCGAAGGCGAGCAGCAGCACGAAGGCGATCAGCGCGGGGTAGGGGAGCAGGCCCAAGAGCCGGCCGTTGCCTATCTGGAAGAAGCTTTCCAGCATCGCTTCGTCGGGGATCGCCGTCTGGCCGGTGTAGAGATAGACGCCGCCGCGCAGGATGAAGAGCGTGCCCAGCGTGACAATCAGCGAGTTGATGCCGAGATAGGCCGAGAGATAGCCGTTGACGGCGCCGACGACGAGGCCGAGCGCCAGGGCCGCGGCGATGCCGAGGAAGAGCGATTCCGTGGCGTTCATGACGGCGATCAGCGGGATCGCCACCGCCGCCACCAGCGAGCCCACCGACACGTCGACCTCGCCGGAGATGAAGACGATGGCGACGCCGATGCCGGCCGTCATGGCGAGCGCCGACTGGCCGAGCACGTTGGCGATGTTGCGCGTCGTCAGGAAGGTGTCGGAAGCGATCGAGAAGAAGGCGATGACGACCAGCAGGGAGATCAGCAGCGGGATCTCGCTGCGCCTGAACAGCGCCTTGAGCATGGCCGCCGCCGGAGCGGGCGGCGGGACGGGATGGGCGGCGTCAAGCGATTGCGGCATTGAGGATATTCTCCTGGGTCGCCGCGTCGCGGTCGAAGACGGCGGTGATGCGGCCCTCAGCCATCACGGCGATGCGGTCGGACAGGCCGAGCAGTTCCGGCATCTCGGATGTCATCATGACGACGGCCAGGCCTTCGTTGGCGAGCCGGTCGAGCAGCGCGAAAATCTCGGACTTGGCGCCGACATCGATGCCGCGCGTCGGCTCGTCGACGACGATCACCTTCAGCCCGCGCATCAGCCAGCGGGCGAGCAGCACCTTCTGCTGGTTGCCGCCGGACAGGTTCTTGATCAGCTGGTTGAGCGACGGCGTGCGGACGCGGAACCGGTCGACAAAACCCTGCACGGCGGCCCTCTCGCGGGTTTCGTCGACGAAGCCGGCGCGGCTGAAGGCGCCGAGCGCGGCGAGGCTCATGTTCTGCTGGACCGAGAGCTCCAGCATAAGGCCCTCGCCCTTGCGGTCCTCGGTGAGCAGGCCGATGCCGAGGCCGACGCCGGTGCGCGTGTCGTGCGGCTTCAGCGGCCGGCCGGCGATCTCGATGCTACCGGCGCGGATCGGATCGAAGCCGACGATCGCCTTGGCCAGCTCGGTGCGGCCGGCACCCATCAGGCCGAAGAAGCCGAGCACCTCGCCGGCGCGCACCTCGAAGGAGACGTCGTCCAGCTTCGCGTCTGTCGACACGCCTTTCACCGACAGCGCGATGTCGCCCTTGGCATGGCCACGCGAGCGCGGAAACAGATTGTCGATGCGCCGGCCGATCATGTCCTGGATCAGCGTGTCGTGCGTGTGCTCGCCGATTGGCCTCGTGGAGATATGGCGGCCGTCGCGCAGCACCGTGACCGTATCGGCGATCTCGAACACCTCGTCGAGCTTGTGGGTGACGTAGAGCACGGCGATGCCGAGATCGGTGAGGCGGCGGATCACCTTGAACAGCAGCGCCACCTCGTTGGGCGTCAGCGAGGAGGTCGGCTCGTCCATGACGACGATGCGCGCCTCGTGCGCAAGCGCCCGTGCGATCTCGACCATCTGCTGCTGGCTGACCGGCAGGTCGCCGGTGCGTGCCGCCGGGTCGACGTCGAAGCCGATGCGCTCGAACAGCGCCGCCGATTCCGCGCGGATCTTCTTCCAGTCGATCGAGCCGGCCCGCCCGACGGGGTGCCGCTCCAGGAAGATGTTCTCGGCGACGGTGAATTCTGAGATCAGCGCGATCTCCTGGAAGACCACCTTGATGCCTTCCGCCAGCGCCTCGCGCGGGTTGCGCAGGGCGACCTCGCGGCCGTCGATATCGATCGTGCCGGCATCCCGGCCGTAAACGCCGGCCATGATCTTGATCAGCGTCGACTTGCCGGCACCGTTCTCGCCCATGAGGGCGTGCACCTCGCCGCGGGCGAGGACGAGGTCGACCTCTTCGAGAGCGACGACGCCTGGAAACCGCTTGCCGATGCCGTGCATCTCGATGGCGGCACCCGTATGTGCGCCGCCGCGCTCCTGGACCAGTTCAGGGTGCATCGGCGCGCCTCCTGATGATGTCCAGCCAGGTCGCCAGGATGATGACGATGCCGGGCACGACCATCTGCAGGTCCTGGTTCCAGCGCAGGATGATGATGCCGTTGTCGATGACCTTGAGCACCAGCACGCCGAGCAGGGTGCCGATCAGCGTGCCGCGGCCACCGGACAGGCTGGTGCCGCCGAGGATGACGGCGGCGATCACGGTAAGCTCGAAGCCGCGGCCGGCGGTCGGCTGGCCGGCATTCATCAGCGAGGCGAGGATCATCCCGGCCACGCCGACAAGCAGGCCGGTGACGACGAAGGCGATCAGCTTCAGCCGCTCGGCGCGCAGACCGGAGAGCCGCGCAGCCTTCTCGCTGGCGCCGACGGCGTAGAGATAGCGGCCAAAGGTAGTGTAGCGCAGCGCGACGAAGGCGACGACGAAGACGATCGCGGCGATGATGACGGGGATCGGCAGCGGACCGACATAGCCGGCGCCGAGACCGGTGAAGGAAGGCAGGTGGTGGTGGTTCTGCACCGCTTCGCGTGTGTAGAGGAACACGCCGCCCTGCAGCATCATCATGGTGGCGATGGTGCCGATCAGCGAATTGACCCGCAGGCGGGTGGCGACGATGCCGTTGAACAGCCCGACGGTTCCGGCGAAGGCGAGCGCCGCCAGCACGCCGAGGGTCAGCGACCCCGTGCGGTTGATGACGTCCATGCCGATGCAGCCGACGAAGGCCAGCGAGGCGCCGACCGACAGGTCGACCTCGCCGCAGATCAAAAGCATGGTCATGCCGGCGGCGACGATCAGCACCAGCGCGCACTGGCGCAGGATGGCGATGACGTTGGCCTCCGAATAGAACTGCGGCGCAGCGAGCGAGATGGCGATGCACAGCGCCGCCAGGATGCCGATCAGCACGATCTGGCTCCTGTCGGCGAACAGGCCGAAGGCCGTGCCCGGTTTGCGCGTCGATGGTAGGGATTCGCTGGTCATGTCGCGGTCCGCGCTTGGCCGGGGCGTCTGACGCCCCGGCGAGACGTTGTCGGCAGCCTACCTTACTGCTTCAGATCGGCGGCGGTCTTCATGCACTTGTCCGGCGCTTGGACTCCGTTGATGCCGTCCCAGTTGACGCTGCGCGTCGTGCCTTCGACGGAATAGAACTTCTTCCAGTCCTCGCCGAGCATCGGCGCGGTCGGGCTGACGATGTGCTCCGGCACTTCCTCGCCGTTGAACACCTTCACGGCCGCGTCGACGGCGGTGAAGCCGACCTTTTCCGGGAACATCGCCGCCTCGATCTTGTAGGAAGGCTCGTTCTGCATGGCGTTTATGAAGGCAAGGCCCTCGCCGCCGGTGCCGACGACCAGCAGGCCGTCCTGCGACTTGCCGGCCGCCTTCCACGCCTGGAGGCCGCCGAGCGAGGAGTTGTCGTTGATGCCGTAGATGATGTTGATGTCGGCATTCTGCGCCAGCGCGGCCGACGACACTTCCAGCGCGCGGTCCGGATTGCCGCCGCCATCGAGGTCGTGCACCATGGTCGCGTCGGCGATCTCGGTTTTGATGCCGTCCATGAAGCCCTGCGAGCGCAGCACGGTGGCCGACAGCAGCGGCAGCCCGACATTCATCACCTTGGCGGTGCCGCCGAGATGCTCCTTGGCGTATTTGCCGGCCGCGACGCCGGCGTGGTAGCCGGTGTCGTAGTCGCAGATCGCCACCATGGTGGTCATGCCCTTGACCGGATTGCCTTCCAACACCAGCGGCATGTTGTCGGCCTTGGCGCGGCGGATCAGCGGCGCGACGCCTTCCTCGTTGACTGGCGTAATGATCAGCACGTCGACACCCTGCGCCATGAAGTCCTCGGCGAACGAGACCTGCTTGGCGACGTCGAGATTGGCGTCCTTGACCTCGATCTCGATACCGAGCTGCTGGCCGCGATCCCTCATGCCCTTGATGACGTTCTGGTACCACTCGTGGGTGGCGTAGTTGACGACGTAGCCGATCTTCTTCGGCGTATTCTGCGCCAGCGCCGAACCGGCAAGCGCACCGAGCGCCACCGACGCTGCTAGCGTGGTCTTCAGCAATTTTCTCATGTCTTCCTCCCTTTGTGACCCGGGCCTTCCAGGTCTTGGTCCGATGGTCTGTCGCCTGAAACTCTTGCCCGTCCCTCGGCGGCTCCCAGGCTGCGCGAGATCTCGATCGCCGCGATGGCGGCCTCCTCCAGCACGGCGAGGCGGTCGAGCCGCGCCTGCTTCTGCGGCAGGTAGGGGACGGTGAGCGCGGCGATGGTCGCGCCGGTATGGTCGCGGATCGGCACGGCGATGTTGGTGCAGCCCTCGACGGCGAGCGAGGCGCGCATCTCGTAACCCTTGGCGAGGATGTCGGCGATGCGCCGCTCGACTTCCTCGCGCGGCATCTCGGCTTCGCCCGCTGTCACCAGCCTGTCGACCAGCGCGTCGCGCTCCTGCGGTGGCGTAAAAGCGAGCAGAACGGCACCGGAACTGGTCTCCAGGATCGGAAAGTGCGAGCCGAGTGCCACGGAATAGCGCATGGGCAGCGGCGAATCGACCTGCAGCACGATGAGCACGCTGGAACCGCGTAGAACCACGAGATGGCAGCTCTGGTTGGCACGCGCGGCAAGGTCGCGCATCACCGGCAGCGCCACGTCGACCAGCCGGTTGACCGGCGGGTGCATATGGGCCAGCTCGAACAGCTTCAGCGACAGCCGGTAGCGGTCGGATTTCGTGCGGATCAGATAGCCGCGCCCTTCGAGCAGCTGGATGATGCGGTAGACCTCGTGGATCGACCGGCCGAGCGCGGCCGAGATCTCGGTCTGCGTCACGTCCTCGCGGCAGGCGGCCATGAACTCCAGGATGTCGAGCGCCTTCTCAGCGGCCGGCACCTTGTAGTCGCGGCGCGCGACCTCGACGTCGTCATTGGCGGGCTCGACGCTCATACGGCTCTCCGGTCCGGCCGGGCGCCTGCCAGGGACAGCGCGTAGCGGCGATCCAGCCAGCCGGCGAGGGCGGCCGGCGCCATCTCGCCGTCGATGGCGGCAACGATTTTGTGCGTCGCCTCGCGGAAGAAATCGACGAAGCCTGGATGCGTCGGCCTGAGATAGGAGCCGTCGAGCGTGGCGAGCGTGCTGCGGAAGAAGCCGCGCGTCTGCTCGTTGACGGCGTCGTCGAGCCACGCGGCGCGCGAGCCCGGCTGGCCGCCATGTGCGACATAGTCGCCGCGCTGATAGCCTTCGGAGCACAGGAACAGCGCATATTCTGCGGCTGCCTCCGGATGCTCCGAGAAGGCGCTGACGCCGATGCCGGCGCCGCCGAGCAAGGCGCCGCGCGGCGGACTGCCGGGGATGTCGCCGAAGGCGAGCGTAGGTCCTTCGTGGCGCGCCGCGTAGTTCACATAGCCGAAGGCATAGGGCACGTAGACGGTGTCGTCGTGCGCGACCATGTGGTCGAAGCAGCGGATCGGGTTCCATTCGCGCGAGCCCGGGTGGGCGAGGGCGGCGAGTTCGCGCAACTCGCCGACGATGCGCTCGACGCTTGTCCGCGGCAGGAAGCCGCCGTTGGCGCCGATCGTCTCGCCGGCGCCGGCGGCCAGCGAGAGCACCAGGCACATGGCGTCGGTCGGCACCAGCGGCAAGGCGATCCACTTGCCGTCACTGCGCAGGTTGCGGGCGAGGTCGAGCACCTCGGCATGGCTTACCGGAAAGCGCTCGATATAGGCGGCAAGCAGATCGGGGCGGCAGGCGGCGACCTGCGCGGCGGCATCGATCGGCAGCGCCCAGTGCCGGCCGAGCGCCTGGTAGGAGCGCCAGGAGGGGCCGACGCTGTCCATTTCGAAGCGCCGCCGCTCGGTTTCAGACAGACAGGCGTCGAAAGGCACCATCAGCCCGGCGGCGGCGATGTCGCCGATGAAGGGGTGGTCGAAGATGACGAGATCGTAGCGGCGGACGACCTCCTCGATGCGGCCTTCGCCGAACTCGAACAGGCTGCGGCGATCCCAGGAAATCCGGATGTCGGGATGGTTGGCGCGATAGGGCGCGACGCTCGCGTCGAGCGGTCCCCAGCAGCGCCTGTGGTCCCAGGCCAGTCCGCGCAGTTCGATTGCCATTCCATCCTCCCGCCCGGCTTTCGCCAGGCAGCCGAACCCTATACGTCTTTTGCAGATATGCAAATCATTTTTTTATGTGCTGAGCGCAAGCGGCAACTTTCGGTGGCGAAGAGGCGCTGTCATGCAGATGAATAGGCCGGTGGGGAGGCAGGCAGGCAGACTAGTGGGCAGGCAGAACGGAGCGGAACCCTGACCGCTACGCGCCCCAGACCACCGCCTGCTCGTGGCGCTTGATCAAGTGCCGCAGCGTCGCGAAGCTGTTGCCGACATGAGCGGCGAAGGCGTCTACCGCCGGGGCGCGCGGCGCGTTGGCCAGCCGGAGCAGCCCGAGCGCGCGTTCCGGCTGCGGGAAATCGAAGGGCAGCGCGGTGATCGCCTTGTCCTTTCTCAGCGCGAAGACGACGCTGTGCGGCAGCACGGTCAGGGCGTCCGTCGCCTTCATGTAGTTGACGACGCTGAGCGGCGAGCCGCCGGAATAGCGGACGCGGATTTCGCTGACGCCCAGCCACAGCAGGATGCGGTGCAGATCGCTGAGCAGCGGGCTGCCCGACGGCGGCGCGATCCACGGATAGGCGACGAGGTCGGCGGCGGTGATCTTGCGCTTCAGGAGCAGCGGGTGGGTGATGCCGCAGGCGATCACATTGTGCGCCGGCAGGATCTCCTGGAAAGTGAGGCCGGAGCCTTCGTCGAGGATGTCGATCGGGCACACCCCGATATCGATGCGATCGGCGAGGATGGCGGCACTGAGGTCGGGCAGGTAGCCGTAGCTCTGGTCGATGCGCACGCTCGGATGCGCATGCTGGAACTCGGCGATCATGCCGGCGATCAGTGCATCCATGAAAAACGGCACGCCGCCGAGCCGCACCACGCCGCCCTGGCCGTGGCGGAAATCGTCGACCAGTTCGGAAGCCTTGCGCGACGCCGCCAGCATGACCTGGCCGTGGTCGGCAAGGGCGCGGCCAAGCGCCGTCGGCTCGAGCGGCCGCCGCCCCTTGTGGAACAGCGGCTCGCCCAGCCGTTTCTCCAGCATGGCCAAGGTGCGCGACACCGCCGGCTGGGTCAGCCCGATCAGCGCCGCGCCTTCGGTGACGCTGCCGGTCTGCACCACGGCGGCCAATTGCACGAGATGGCGTTCGTCCAGCTTCATAGCGATTTGTTATATCGGCCATGCATCAAATCATCAAACGATGAAATCTCCGGTGCTAGTCTTCCAGCCACAAGGTGAGAGGACCTTGGGGAGGAACCATGCCGTCGCAGATCGCCACGCCGACTTTCGGCGAGGAGACGTCGTTCGACATCGTCGCGCAGCGCCTGGCCAAGGCGGATGCAGGCCGGCTGTCGAAAACGCTGGTCTCCGCGGTTGCGCATCTCCATCAGCTCGTGCGCGAGATGCGGCCGACGCCGGCCGAGTGGCGCGGCATCGTCGCGTTCCTAACCGAGGTCGGCCATGCCAGCGACGACAAGCGACAGGAATGGGTGCTGCTGTCGGATCTGCTCGGCGTGTCGGCGCTGGTCGAGGAGATCAATGCGCGGCGGCCGCGCGGCGCGACGCCGAACACCGTGCGCGGCCCATTCTACCGGGCCGACGCCCCGCGCCTGCCCAATGGCGCCAATATTTCCCTGGACGCCGCCGGCGAGCGGCTCACCGTGCGTGGAAAGGTGCTCGACCTCGACGGAAAGCCGGTCGCCGGCGCCGTCGTCGAGACGTGGCAGGCAAACGACAAGGGTTTTTACGAGAACCAGCAGCCGGACCTGCAGCCGGAGTTCAACCTGCGCGGCGTCTTCACCACCGACGCCGGCGGCGCGTTCACTTACGCGGCCGTGAAGCCGGCCGGCTATACGGTGCCCGACGATGGACCGGTGGGACGGCTGCTGCGCCTGGTCGGCTGCCCGCTCAGGCGCCCGGCGCATCTTCATTTCGTCGTCAATGCCGAGGGCTTCGAGACGATCACCACGCATGTGTTCGACCGCACCGACGCCGAACTGCACGAGGACCCGCTGTTCGGGGTAAGGCCGGAACTGCTCGGCGACATAAGGCACGAGACCTGCAAGGGCGGGAAAATCGCCTGGGGACTGGATTTCACCTTCGTCATGGTGCGCGCCAGGCCAGGAAGGCGGACGGCATGATCGCAACGAACTTTGCCGGCCGGCAACGGCCGCGCCATCGCTAAACGGTTCAAGCAAAGGGAGGAACCAATGGCCCTGATCAACGGCTACCACCATCTCACCATGAGCGTCGACGGCGCCCAGGAGGACTTCGACTTCTTCACCAAGACGCTCGGCCTGAAATCGGTGAAGAAGACGGTGCTGTTCGACGGCACGACGCCGGTCTATCACCTCTATTACGGCAACGCCGCCGGCGATCCTTCCACCATCGTCACCACTTTCCCGTTCCGCAAGCCCGGCATCTTCGGCCGGCGGGGCACCAACCAGACCAAGGTCATCCAGCTCGCGGTACCGCCCAAAAGCCTGGATTTCTGGGAGGACCGCCTGAATAAGGCCGGCCGCAAGGCGAGCCGGATCGAACGCTTCGGCATCAGGCGCGTCGCGCTCGAGCATCCCTGCGGCATCCCGATCGAGCTGGTGGCGGCGGAGAACGACACGCGCGAGCCGATCGTCGCCGATGGCATCAGCGCCGAGAACGGCATCAAGGGCATCTACGGCGTCGGCATCGCGGTGTTCGACAAGACCTCTATGGACGATTTCCTGACCATCGGCATGGGCATCGAGAAGCTTGGCGAGGAGGCTTCGGCGCTGAAGTTCAAGCTGCCGGGCTCCGGCCCGATGGCCTCCGTCGAAGTGCTGCACGAGCCGAACAAGCCCCAGGGAACCTGGACGCTGGCAGGCGGAACCATCCACCATCTCGCGCTCAACACCGGCAACGAGGAGAACCAGCTCAAGCTCAAGGCGCATCTGGAAGGGCTCGGCTTCACCGACGTGTCGGACCAGAAGGACCGCAACTACTTCAAGTCCTGCTACGTGCGCTCGCCGGGCGGCGCGCTGTTCGAGATCGCCTGGTCGGTCGAGAAAGGCTGGGCGGTCGACGAGCCGGAGGGCAAGACCGGCCAGACGCTGGTGTTCCCGCCCTGGTTCGAGGACCGCAAGGCCGAGATGGTCGCCGGCCTCGAAAAGTTCGAGTGGTAGGAGAGGACCGGGTGGCCGCCGTCGCGACCGAGGATGCCGTGCTGAGGCTGGGGGCCATGCCCGCCCATGCCGATGCGCTGTGCGTGTTCGTGCATGGCCGCGGCCAGTCGCCGGAGGAGATGGGCGAGCACGTGGTCGCCCGCCTGCGCAACAGAGGCGCGCATGTCGTGCTGCCGCGCGCAGCGGGCGCAGTCTGGTACGATGCGCGCGCCATCGACCCGCTGACGGAGCGGACGATGGCGCAACTACAGGCCGGGCTGGACGCCATCGATGCGGCGATCGCGCTCGGCGTCTCTGACGGGGCGCCGGGCGACCGGGTCGTGCTCGCCGGCTTCTCGCAGGGTGCGTGCCTGGCGCTGGAATACGCGCTGCGGCGGCCGGGCAGGCTGCGCGGTCTGGTGGGCTTCACCGGCTGCCGGGTCGGCGGTGCCTCGCGCGCCGCGGCGGCATCGCCGCTCGACGGCCTGCCCCTCTATCTCTCCTGCGGCGACGCCGATCCGTGGATACCGCTCGACGCATTCTTCGAGGCGGCGCAGGACGTCGCCCAGGCGGGCGCGGCGCTGCGGCTGGAGGTCTTTCCAGGCCGGGCGCACGAGGTGCTGGACGCGGAAATCGCTGCGTTGGACACGATGTTGGAAACGGTGGCCGCCGGTCGCGCGATCTCCCGACCAACGGGAGGAGCGACGGCATGACCGCGATAAACCCCTTCGTCTTTCCCGGCCTGCGTTCGCGGGTCGTCTTCGGCCATGGCACTATCGCCGAGACCGGCACGGAGATCGAGAGGCTCGGACGCAGCCGGGCGCTGGTGCTGTCGACGCCCAACCAGAAGGCGGACGCCCAAGCGCTGGTCGGTGAACTCGGCGGACTCTGCGCCGGTCTGTTCACAGACGCCACCATGCACACGCCGGTCGAGGTGACCGAACGGGCGCTCGCGGCATTCAAGCAGAGTGGTGCCGACTGCGTCGTGGCGCTGGGTGGCGGCTCCACCATCGGACTCGGCAAGGCGATCGCGACGCGCACGGGCGCCGACCAGGTGGTCATCCCCACCACCTATGCCGGTTCGGAGATGACCGACATCCTGGGCGAGACTGCCGGCGGCGAGAAGACGACGCGGCGCGATCCGTCCATCCTGCCGGAAACGGTGATCTACGACGTCGACCTGACGCTCACCCTGCCGCCGGCGCTCACTATCACCTCCGGGCTGAACGCCATGGCGCACGCCGCCGAGGCGCTCTACGCGCGCGACCGCAACCCGATCATCACACTGATGGCGACGGACGCGCTCAAGGCGCTCGCCGGTGCGCTGCCGGCGCTGGCGAAGGACGCCGGCGACCGCGAGGCGAGGGCAGGGGCGCTGTACGGCGCCTGGCTGTGCGGCACGGCGCTCGGCGGCGCCTCGATGGCGCTGCACCACAAGCTCTGCCATACGCTCGGCGGCTCCTTCAACACACCGCATGCCGAGACTCATGCGATCCTGCTGCCGCACACGGTCGGCTTCAATTCGGTGGAGGTGCCGGACCTGCTCGCGCCGGTCTCCGACGCGCTCGGCGGCACGCCGGGCGCCGCCCTTTTCGACTTCGCCGGCTCGCTCGGCGCGCCGACGAAGCTCAGGGATTTCGGCCTGAGCGAGAGCGATCTCGACCGGGCGGCGGAAATCGCGACCAAGAATCCCTACTGGAATCCACGGCCCTTCGACCGGGAAAGCATCCGCGCGCTGCTGCAGGATGCGTGGGAGGGCCGGCGCCCGCCGCAATGAACGAAAAGCAGCTTGGGAGGAAGCAATGACAAGACTCATTACACAGAGACTGAGCAGAAGGACGCTGCTGAAGAGCGCCGCCGCGACCGGCCTTGTCGCCGGCGCATCGGGCCTGCCGATGCCGGCCATCGCCCAGGCGAAGGCGGTGAAGCTCGGCTATGTCAGCCCGCAGACTGGTCCGCTTGCCGCCTTCGCCGAGGCCGACGCCTTCGTGCTGGACGGCCTCAAATCGGTCACCCAGTCGCTCGGTCTCGACGTCCAGGTGATCGTCAAGGACAGCCAGTCCAACCCCAACCGGGCGGCGGAGGTGGCCAAGCAGCTCATCGTCGACGACGAGATCAATATCATGCTGGTCGCCTCGACGCCGGAGACGACCAATCCCGTCGCCACCACCTGCGAGGCGGAGGGCATGCCCTGCATCTCCACCAAGGCGCCATGGCAGCCCTGGTTCATCGGCCAGCAGGGCAATCCCGCCGATCCCGGCAGCTGGAAGCCGTTCGACTACGCCTACCACTTCTTCTGGGGGCTGGAGGACGTGATCGCCGTCTTCACCAACATGTGGGCGCAGGTCGAGACCAACAAGAAGGTGGGCGGCCTGTTCCCCAATGACGGCGACGGCAACGCCTGGGGCGACAAGCAGGTCGGCTTCCCGCCGGTGCTCACGGAAAGGGGCTACACGCTCACCGACCCCGGCCGCTACCAGAACCTCACCGACGATTTTTCGGCGCAGATCAACGCCTTCAAGTCGGGCGGCGTCGAGATCATCACCGGTGTGATGATCCCGCCGGACTTCACGACCTTCTGGAACCAAGCCAAGCAGCAGGGTTTCACGCCCAAGGTGGCGTCGATGGGCAAGGCGATCCTGTTCCCGCAGGCGGTCGAGGCGCTCGGCAATCAGGGCAACAACCTGTCGTCGGAAGTCTGGTGGTCGCCCAATCATCCGTTCAAGTCGTCGCTGACCCGCGCCTCGGCGAAGGAACTGGCGGACGGCTTCACCGCCTTCACCAAGCGACCGTGGACGCAGCCGATCGGCTTCATCCACGCGCTGTTCGAGGTGGCGATCGACGTGGTCAAGCGCGTCGACGACCCGACCGACTCGGAAGCGGTCGTCGAGGCAATCGCCGCGACGAAGCTCGACACCATCGTCGGCCATGTCGAATGGAACGGTGCCAACCTGCCGCCCTTCGCCGCCAAGAACATCTGCAAGACGCCGCTGGTCGGCGGGCAGTGGCGGCTGAAGGAGGGCGGCGGATACGACCTCGTCATCACCGACAACCAGACCGCGCCAGAGATTCCGACAGGCGGCAAGATGGAGCCGATTGCGTAGACGCGGCGATCCCTCCCCTCGAGGGGAGGGTGCCGAGCGAAGCGAGGCGGGTGGGGTCCTCGCGGCCAAACTCCACGCCGCTTTGCGCCGGAGCACTGCCGCACTGACCCCACCCCCGGCCTTCGGCCGGACCCTCCCCTCGAGGGGGAGGGAGACGCACACCATCAGGAGAACCATGCCTATCCTCGCCCTCCAAGACGTCTCGAAATCCTTCGGTGCCCTGAAAGTCGCCGATGCGGTTTCGTTCGATCTTGCGGAGGGCGAGGCGCTGGGCATCATCGGCCCGAACGGCGCTGGAAAATCGACGCTGTTCAACCTGATCACCGGCAATATTTCCGCCGACGCCGGCAGCATCCGCTTCGCCGGCGCCGACGTGACGCGCCAGCCGCCGATGGCGCGCTGCCTCGCCGGCATCGGCCGCACCTTCCAGATCCCGCAGCCCTTCGAAAAGCTGACGGTGTTCGAGAACCTGCTGGTCGCCGCCGCCTTCGGCTCGCGCAAACGCGAGGCGGAGGTCACCGATCGCTGCGCCGACATTTTGGTGGAGACCGGCTTGGCCGAGCGCGCCAACCAGACCGCCGGCAGCCTCGGCCTGCTGCAGCGCAAGCGGCTGGAGTTGGCCCGCGCGCTGGCGACCGACCCGAAGGTACTGCTGCTGGACGAGATCGCCGGCGGGCTGACTGAAGGCGAATGCGAGGCGCTGGTCGGGACGATCCGCGCCGTGCATGGGCGCGGCACCTCCATCGTCTGGATCGAGCATGTGCTGCATGCGCTGAACGCCGTGGTCGGACGGCTGCTGGTGCTCAATTTCGGCAAGGTGATCGGCGTCGGCAAGCCGGACGACATCATGGCCTCGCGCGCGGTGCGCGAAATCTATCTCGGGATCGAGGTCTGATGGCGCTGCTCGAAATCCGTGGGCTGACCGCGCGCTACGGCGACTTCCAGGCGCTGTTCGGCGTCGACGTCGCACTGGAGACCGGCGAGACGGTCGCCGTCATCGGCGCCAACGGCGCCGGCAAGACGACGCTGATGCGTTCGATCTCCGGCGTGCTTGCCAACGCGCCCGAGCAGATCATGTTCGGCGGCGAGCCGATCGGCGCGCTGGCCGCCCCCGACGTGATGGCGCGCGGCATCGCCATGGTGCCGGAAGGGCGGAAGCTGTTCCCGTCGCTGTCGGTGGAGGAGAACCTTTTGATCGGCCGCTACGGCCGGGCGGTCGACGGGCCTTGGTCGCTGGAGACGGTTTTCGGCCTGTTCCCGATCCTCGAGGAGCGCCGCAACAGCCCGGCCACGGCGCTGTCGGGCGGCCAGCAGCAGATGGTGGCGATCGGCCGGGCGCTGATGTCCAATCCGCGCGTGCTGCTCTGCGATGAGATCAGCCTGGGGCTGGCGCCCGTCGTCATCCGCGACATCTACGCCGCCTTCCCGGCGATCCGCGCCGCTGGCGCGTCGATCGTCATCGTCGAGCAGGATATCTCGCAGGCGCTGAAGGTGGCGGACCGCGTCTACTGCATGATGGAGGGGCGCGTGACGCTCGCTGGCGCGCCGGCCGCGCTGACGCGCGAGGCGATCCATGCGGCGTATTTCGGGGTGCGGGGATGAAGTTCGCACTCCTTCACACCGCCCTCTGTCCTGAGCCCGACGAATGGGCCGGACATCTCCTTCTTGAGGACAGGGCAATCGCATTTGAAGGTACCCCCACCCCTAACCCCTCCCCACAAGGGGGAGAGGGACCTGCTTGCATGCCCGCCGAGCAACAGTCATCGGCGGTTTCGCGGGGCAGGGCCGCCGCAAAGTCCCCCTCCCCCTTGTGGGGAGGGGTTAGGGGTGGGGGTAAGGCGGCGCCAAATTTCGCGCCATACGACATACACGATTGCCCTACCCTTGAGGGGGAGATGTCCGGCCCATTCGACAAGCTCAGGACAGAGGGGGGGCTGCAGCGCTCCAGCCTTGCTTGCGAGGCCGGCCCATGAGCCTGCTCGACACCATCGTCCAGGGCGTCCTGCTCGGCGGGCTTTACGCGCTGTTCGCGGCGGGATTGTCGCTCGTCTTCGGCATCATGCGCCTGGTCAACCTCGCCCATGGGGACCTGATCGTGCTCGCTGCCTTTCTCATCCTGGTGCTCGTCACCGCGCTCGGGCTGAACCCGTTCGTGGCGGCGCTGGTCGCCATGCCCGTCATGTTCGCGGTCGGCTGGGCGCTCCAGTCGCAGCTCTTCAACCGCACGCTCGGCCCCGACATATTGCCGCCGCTGCTGGTCACCTTCGGCCTTTCCATCGTCATCCAGAACGCGCTGCTCGAAGGTTTTTCCGCCGACAGCCGCCGCATCTCGGCCGGCGCGCTGGAGACCGCGTCGCTCAAGCTCGGGGCCATCAATGTCGGCGTCATGCCGCTGCTCACCTTCCTGTCGGCGGTGCTGGTGATCATCGGGCTCAACCAGCTCTTCTACCGCACCGCGCTCGGCCGCGCCTTCCGCGCCACCTCCGACGACACGGTCACCGCCGGGCTGATGGGGATCAGGCCGCACCGCATCTTCGCCGCCGCCACCGGCATCGCCATGGTGGTCGTCACCATCGCCGCGCTTTATCTCGGCACGCGCGCCAATTTCGACCCGACCATCGGCCCGGCGCGGCTGATCTACGCCTTCGAGGCGGTGATCATCGGAGGGCTTGGATCGCTGTGGGGCACGCTGGCCGGCGGCGTCATCATCGGCGTGGCGCAGACGGTGGGCGCGGCGATCAATCCGGAATGGCAGATTCTGGCGGGGCACGTCGCTTTCCTGGTCGTGCTGCTGATCCGGCCGCGCGGGCTGTTTCCGCGGGCGGTGGATTGAGGATGGCGATGTTTGCACTTCGTCGCACCCCCCTCTGTCCTGCCGGAAGCGAGATGTTTGGCGACACGGTTGAAGGCCTCTGGCGCGGCTTTGACACCCCCATCCCCCTTGAGGGGAGGGGTATGGGGTGGGAGTGCGGCGGATACAGTCGGTCAAAGAGAAATCTGAGCCTTTCGGTACCTCGGAAGGTTTCGCGCGCTCCCGACCCCCACCCCATACCCCTCCCCTCAAGAGGGAGGGGGGCATCGGCGTTGGCGCCCTGCCTTGGTACGACACTTCGAAGCGGGGCGTGGTGATGGACGCCTCGCACCGCTCCTGGAAAGTCGAAACCCGCACCAAGGCCTCCAGCGCCTTTGCGGTCGCTGCCGCCATCGTCGTCGTCGTCGCCATTCTCGCCCCGCTGTTCATCTCGCGCGGCCTGCTCCAGGACCTGTTCTTCATCCTCACCATGCTGACGCTGGCGCAGAGCTGGAACCTGCTCGCCGGCTATGCCGGCCTGGTCTCGGTCGGCCAGCAGGCCTTCGTCGGCTTCGGCGCCTATGCGATGTTCGCCTGCGTCATCCTGCTGGGGCTCGATCCTCTTTCCTCGATCTTGTTGGCCGGCTTTGCCGCCGCGCTGCTCGCCATCCCGACAGGCTTCTTCGCCTTCCGCCTGCAGGGCGCCTATTTCGCCATCGGCACCTGGGTCGTCGCGGAGGTGGTGCGGCTGCTGCTCGCGCAATGGAAGGCGCTGGGCGGCGGCACCGGCACCTCGCTGCCCTCCGGCACGACCCGCGACATGATCGGCGTCGGGCTGGTCGGCGACCTGTTCGGCATGCGCGCCGCGCACGCTTCCGATGTCGTCTGCTACTGGCTGGCGCTGCTGCTTGCCGTCGCCACCATCGGCTTCGTCTACCGGCTGCTGCGCTCGCGCCAGGGGCTGGCGCTGGCCGCCGTGCGCGACAACCAGGAGGCGGCGCGCTCGGTCGGCGTCGATGCGCGCCGCGTCAAGACCTATGTCTATCTGGCCGCTGCCTTCATCACCGGGCTCGCCGGCGCGCTGATCTATGTGCAGAAGGCGCGCATCTCGCCGGACGCGGCCTTCTCCGTCATCGACTGGACGGCCTACGTCATCTTCATCGTCGTCATCGGCGGCATCGGCACCATCGAGGGGCCGATCGTCGGTGTCATCGTCTTCCTGCTGCTGCAGAACATGCTCGCCGACTACGGCTCGTGGTACCTGCTGGTGCTCGGCCTGATCGGCATCGCCATCATGCTGTTCGCGCCGCGCGGCTTGTGGGGCCTCATAGCCGATCGCACCGGACTCCAGTTTTTCCCTATCCGCCGCCGGCTCAGCGGCGGACCCATCAGCTTCACGACCAAGGGAGCGCCGCATGGCTGATATCGAAACCGACGTCCTCATCATCGGCACCGGGCCGGCCGGCTCGGCTTGCGCGGCGCTGCTCGCCAGCTACGGCGTCGAGAACATGGTGATCAACCGCTACCGCTGGCTGGCCAACACGCCGCGCGCCCACATCACCAACCAGCGCACCATGGAAGTGCTGCGCGACCTTGGCCGCGAGGTCGAGGACGAGGCCTACATGTTCGCCACCGAACAGGACCTGATGGGCGAGAACATCTTCTGTACCTCGCTGGCGGGAGAAGAAATCGGCCGCATGCGGAGCTGGGGAAAACACCCGCTGTCGCGCGCCGAGCACCAGCTCTCCTCGCCCAGCCACATGAACGACCTGCCGCAGACCTTCATGGAGCCGCTGCTGTTCAAGACCGCCTGCTCGCGCGGCACGCAGGCGCGCATGTCGACGGAGTACGTCTCGCACGAGCAGGATGCCACGGGGGTCACCACCACCTGCTACGACCGGCTGACCTGCAAGGAGTTCATGGTCCGCTCCAAATACCTGGTCGGCTGCGACGGCGGCAATTCCAAGGTCGCCGAGCATGCCGGGCTCACCTTCGAGGGCAAGATGGGCGTCGGCGGGTCGATGAACATCCTGTTCAAGGCCGACCTGTCCCGTTACGTCGCCCATCGCCCGTCGGTGCTCTACTGGGTGGTGCAGCCCGGCGCCGATGTCGGCGGCATCGGCATGGGGCTGGTGCGCATGATCCGCCCGTGGAACGAGTGGCTGATCGTCTGGGGCTACGACATCAACGGCCCGGAGCCGAAGGTCGACACCGCCTTCGCCACCAAGGTGGCGCGCGACCTGGTCGGCGATCCGGAGCTGGAGGTCGACATTCAGTCGGTCTCCACCTGGACCGTCAACAACATGTACGCGACGAAAATGTCGAACGGCCGCGTCTTCTGCATGGGTGACGCCACCCACCGCCATCCGCCGTCCAACGGGCTCGGCTCCAACACCTCGATCCAGGACGCCTTCAATCTCGCCTGGAAGCTGGCCTATGTCCTGAGAGGCACGGCCGGGCCAAAACTGCTGGACAGCTTCAACGTCGAGCGCGCCCCGATCGCAAAACAGATCGTGACGCGCGCCAACCAGTCGATCGAGGAGTTCGGGCCGATCTTCAAGGCGCTCGGCCTGCTCGATTCCATCGACCCGGTGAAGATGCAGCAGAACATGGATGCGCGCTGCGACGACACGCCGGAGGCGGAGGAGCAGCGCAGGAAGATCCGCGAGACCATTGCCTACAAGGTCTACGAGTTCGACGCGCATGGCGTCGAGATGAACCAGCGGTATCATTCGGACGCCATCGTCACCGACGGGCAGAAGGAGCCGGCGTTCGAGAAGGACGCCGAGCTGCACTACCAGCCGACGACCTGGCCGGGCGCGCGGCTGCCGCATGTCTGGGTCTTCGACAATCACGGCGGCAAGGTCTCGACGCTCGACCTCGCCGGCAAGGGGCGTTTTGCGCTGCTCACCGGCATCGGCGGCCAGGGCTGGATCGAGGCGGCAAAGATCGTGGGCAGGGAACTCGGCCTGGACGTCGCCGCCCATGTCATCGGCCCACGCCAGCACTGGCAGGATTTCACCGGAGATTGGGCCCGCGCCCGCGAGGTGCGCGACAGCGGCATCGTGCTGGTGCGTCCGGACCAGCATGTCTGCTGGCGGCGCGAGGCGGCAGCCGACGATCCCGTGGCTGAGTTGCGGCGAGTGCTCAAATCCATCCTGGCTGTGTGAGGAACGATCATGGAAGCTCACGAAAAAGGGTTCTTCACCGAGGAAAACTCGGTGGACGTCGTCACTGGTCGCAACGTCAACGCCAAAAATGAGCGGCTGAAGCAGGTCATGGAGGTTTTGACCCGTAAGCTGCACGAAGCGGTCAAGGAGATCGAGCCGACGCAGGACGAGTGGATGCAGGCGATCCTGTTCCTCACCCGCACCGGCCATATGTGCAACGACTGGCGCCAGGAGTTCATCCTGCTGTCCGACGTGACCGGCGTCTCCATGCTGGTCGACGCCATCAACAACCGCAAACCCTCGGGCGCCTCGGAATCGACGGTACTCGGACCCTTCCACGTCGCCGACGCGCCCGAATTACCGATGGGCGCGAACATCTGCCTCGACCAGAAAGGCGAGGACATGGCGATCTCCGGCCGCATCCTCGACACAGCAGGCAAGCCGATCGCCGGCGCCGTGCTCGACGTCTGGCAGGCCAATGACGAAGGTTTTTACGACGTGCAGCAGAAGGGCATCCAGCCCGACTTCAACCTGCGCGGCGTGTTCCGCACCGGCGCGGACGGCCGCTATTGGTTCCGCGCGGTCAAGCCGAAATTCTATCCGATCCCCGACGATGGCCCGGTCGGGCAACTGCTCGGGGCGCTCGGCCGCCATCCCTACCGGCCGGCGCATCTGCACTTCATCATCAAGGCCGACGGCTTCGACACGCTGGTCACCCACATCTTCGACCCCGACGATCCGTACATCAACTCGGATGCGGTGTTCGGCGTGAAGGAGAGCCTGCTTGCGGAGTTCAAGCGGGTGGACGACCCGGCGCGGGCGAAGGAACTGGGCTTCGACGGCTGGTTCTGGGAGGTGGACTACGATTTCGTGCTGAGCCGCGACAAGGAGGCGGCCGCCTGATGCGGAGGCTACGCCCGATCATCCTGCGCGCCGAGCCGATAGGCGAGCTGCGGCCGGGTGAGGCCGAGCAGGCGCGCGGCGGCGGAGAGGTTGCCGCCCGCCCGGTCCACCGCGGCCGCGTAGGCCGATCGTTCGAAATCCTGAAGAGACATGCCGCCTTCGTCGAAAATCCGGTCGAGCAAGGCACGCACGTCGCTGCGGGGCGCGGAGGGCGGGGACATGTGATGGCGCGTGCGAAGCAGCTCGGCCGCGATCTCGGCGGGCAAGACGGGCTCGTCGCCCCTGCCGGCAGCCAGCAGGGCGCCGAGCACGGCGCGCATCTGCGGCAGGTTGCCGGGCCAGTCCGCGCTGTCGATCGCCTCCGCCGCGCGCTGGTCGATGGGGCGCGATTGCAGGCCGAGCCGGTCGGCAAACGCCGGCATCAACGCCGCGGCGATGGCGCCCTTGTCTTCGCGTTCGGCGAGCGCTGGCATGCGGACGGTCAGGGCCGACAATGCGTACCAGAGATCGGGCGGTATCGCCGACGCCTCGCCGCCGGCAACGGGATCGAAGCCCGCGAGCGCGAGGATGCGCGGGCCGCCCGCAACAACCCCTTCCTCGACGGCGCGGACGAAATGCGCCTGGGCCTCGGCCGGAATGTTCTCCGCTCCGTCGATCACGATCGTTTCGGCGCCGCCGCGTCGCCCACCCTTGTTGCGGCGCGCGATCTCGGCGCAGAGGTCGTGGTCGACCTGGCCGCCGAAGACCTGCCGCAGGTCGCCGCGCCGGCCGCAAGCGTCATGCAGAAACCGCGCCGCGCGGCTTCGGCCGGTGCCCGGCAGGCCCATGATCAGGACGGGCAGCCGCATCGGCGCGAAGCTCTCGAGCCGGTCGACGACGGGCGCCAGAATGCGGCGGTCGAGATCGGACAGGCCCTGTGCGGGCGTGCGCGCCGTGGCTGCTCCGGCCTGTACGGGTTGAGCGCGGTCCTGCCGGACGATGACGCGCTCGCAGAACAGGGCGACTTGCGGGTCGTCTGGGCCCCAGCCTTCCGCCGGCTTGCCGACCACGCGGCAACACGCGTGCCCCATGGCTGCGCATTCGATCTCCTTGTAGATGATCGGGGTGTCGAGGAACTCGCTGGCATAACCCGAGGCATAGCCGAGCTGGGTCCAGCAGACGGGCTCGGCCGCCTTCAGGCCGAGCCGCACGAACTCGGCGGCCTCGACGCTGTCGTTCCAGATGAACTCGCCGGCAAAACGTTTCCGGCGGAAGTCGAAGTCGTTGTAGACGGTCTCGACGCGGACCACGCCGCTGAAGGTGTGCAGGCGGGTGCCGGCGGTGAAGGCGTCGCCCGGATCGAGGCTCGGCCAGTTCTTGCGGACGAAGCGGGCGTCCGCCAGCCCCGAGAAATAGCCCAGCCGCATCAGGAAGACGCGCGTTTCCTGCGGGCCGAGCAGGCGAATCAGCTCGCGCCGGAGCTCCACGCCGACCGCCGCGCGCTGCATGACGATGCGGTCGCCGTTGAGGCGGATGGTGCCGTCCGTCGGATTGAATGCGAGGCCCGACAAGAGCTCGCGGACCGTCGGCTTGCCGCCGCGATCGAGCACTTTCGACGGTTCGAACAGCGTCTTCATATTTCCCTCGGATGGCCTCTCGCGGACCGTCATTGCACGGGCGCAGGATTTCATCAAATAGTAAAACGGGTTTATTCATTTCATGAAGGCTGCGCCTCCCTCGCTTCGTTTGAGCGTTTTGCCGCGAAGCAGTTAATTCAGCAAATTCAAGTCGTTGTTATTAATCCAATTTGGTGTCGAAATTTTCGCGACCGCCGATTTGACAGGCGGCCGACACGCCCCCCAAATCCGCAGAACGCGCTGCGCCCTTTGCTGGAGGAGGGGCGACGGCCAGTCTGCACATCGACGATCCGACCACGTCGCGCCGCCAGGCGCGGCGAGGGCGGCGGTTTGCCGACTGCGAGCCACAGCCGGGACAACCGTCGGAGCCAGGGAGGAACAATGGCGACGCTGCAACAGATGTTCGACGTTCACGGGAAATCGGTCATCGTGACCGGAGGCGCGAGCGGTATCGGGAGGGCCTATGCCGAGGTCATGGCGGAGCACGGCGCGCGCGTCTGCATCCTCGACCTCGACGCCCAAAACCTCAACAAGGTGGTGGCCGAGATGGCGGCCGACGGCGCCGACGTCTGGGGCCAGGCGATCGACGTCTCCGACCGCCCGAAAATGGCCGAAGCCTTCGACAAGGTCGCCGAGCGGCACGGCAGGATCGACGTGGTGTTCGCCAATGCCGGCATCGATGCCGGGCCGGGTTTCCTGTCGACCGAAGGGGAGCGCATTGCGGACGGCGCCATAGACGTGCTCGACGACCATCACTGGGACCGCGTCATCGAGGTCAATCTGAGTTCGGTCTACACCACTGTGAAGCACGCCGCCCGCCATATGAAGCGTAGCGGCGGCGGCCGCATCATCGTCACCTCGTCGATCGCCGCGCAGATCAACGAGGCGATCGTCGGCACGCCCTACATGCCGGCCAAGGCGGGGGTGGACCATTTCGTGCGCCAGATGGCGATGGAGCTCGGCGCCTTCGGCATTTTGGTCAACTGCATCTCGCCCGGCCCGTTCATGACCAACATCGCCGGCGGGCGGCTGAAGATTCCGGCCGACCGCAGGGCGTTCGAGGCACAGTCGCTGATCGGCAGGATCGGCGACACCGAAGACATCAAGGGCCTGGCGCTCTACCTGGCATCGCCCTGCTCGTCCTACGTGACGGGCAGCCAGATCGTCATCGACGGCGGGTCGATGCACCGTATCAAATAACCGAAAACCGGCGCCGCCACGGAGGAAAGGGCGGCGCCTGTCGAGTGGAACATGCACCAAGGGAGGAGAACATGGTGGAACTGAAGAGCAGTCTCGTGCGGCCGTCGCGGCGCACCGTATTGAAGGGTTTCGGCGCCGGGCTGGCGGCCTCGACGCTGGGCATGCCGATGGTGGCGCGCGCGCAGTCGAAGGGCACCATCAAGGTGGGCTTCATCACGCCCTCGACCGGCCCGCTGGCGCCGTTCGGAGAGACCGACGGCTGGGCCGTCGGCAAGGTCAAGGAAGTGCTGGCGAAGGGACTCGAGACTGCATCCGGGCACTACGACGTCGAGATTCTCGTGCGCGACGGGCAGTCCGATCCAAATCGCGCGGCGGAAGTCACCGGCGACCTGATCCTCAACGATGAAGTGCATCTCATCGTGCCGGCCTCCACCACCGACACGGTGAGCCCGGCGGCCGACCAGGCCGAACTCTATGAATGCCCATGCCTGTCGACGGGCGCGCCCTGGCAGGCGGTCATCTTCCCACGCGGCGGCGCCGACAAGCCGTTCAACTGGACCTACCATTTCTTCTGGGGGCTGGACGAGGCGCTGAACACCTTCGTCGGCCTTTGGAACACGCTCGACACCAACCGCAAGGTCGGCATGCTGTTCCCGCAGAACGCCGATGGCGAGACCTGGGGCAACAAGGAGTACGGCCTTCCCGTACCCACCCAGAAGGCCGGTTTCGAGATCGTCGTGCCAGGCTACTTCCAGCCGCGCACCAACGACTACACGGCGCAGATCAACGCCTTCAAGCAGGCTGGCTGCGACATCGTCGGCGGCATCACCTATGTCGACGACTTCAAGACCTTCGTGAACCAGTGCGCCCAGCAGGGTTACAAGCCGAAGGCGATGACGGTGGCGGCGGCGCTGCTCTTCCCGTCCGGCGTTCAGGCGCTGGGGCCTCTCGGCGACGGCATGTCGTCGGAGGTCTGGTGGACGCCGGCCTTCCCGTTCAAGTCGACGCTGACCGGCCAGGTGAGCCGCGACATCGCCGACCAGTGGGAAAGCGAGACCAAGAAGCAGTGGACGCAGCCGCTGGGCTACAGCCATGCTATCTGGGAGGTGGCTATCGACGTGCTGAAGCGCTCGGCCAACCCGCTCGACCGGGCCGCCAACCGCGACGCCATCGTCGCCACCAACATCGACACGCTGATCGGCAACGTCAACTTCGCCAAGGGCCCGCACGCCAACGTCTCCACCACCCCGATCTTCGGCGGGCAGTGGGTGAAGGGCGAGAAGTGGCCCTACGACCTGAAGATCGTCGACAACACGGTCAACAAGCTGTTCGAGCCGGAAGCGAAGATGAAGCCGCTGCCCTGGTCGGCCTAAGTCGGAGGGCGGCAGCGCATGGGAAACGACGTGCTGCTGCAGGCGCGCGGACTGAGCAAGTCCTTCGGGGCGGTCCGCGTCCTGCACGAGGTCAGCCTGGATGTCCGGCCGGGCGAGGTGCTGGGCATCCTCGGGCCGAACGGCGCCGGCAAGACGACGCTGTTCAACCTGATCAGCGGCGACCTCAAGGTCGACGGAGGAGAGCTCGTCTTCTCCGGACGGCCGCTCAGGGGCGAGCCGCCCTACCGCCGGTGCCAGATGGGCATCGGCCGCACCTACCAGATCCCGCGTCCCTATGGCGGGCTGACCACCTTCGAGAACCTGCTCGTCGCCGCGTCCTTCGGCGGCGGGCGCTCCGAAAGCGCCAGCTATGCGCTGTGCGCGCGGATCCTCGGGGACTGCGAGCTGTCGGGCAAGGCCAACCGGTCCGCCGGCTCGCTGACGCTGCTCGACCGCAAGCGGCTGGAATTGGCGCGCGCGCTTGCCTCCGACCCGAAGCTGCTGCTGCTTGACGAGATCGCCGGCGGCCTGACCGATGAGGAGGGCAAGGAGCTGGTGGCGCTGATCCGGCGCATCCGCGACCGCGGCGTCACCATCGTGTGGATCGAGCACGTGCTGCATGCGCTGCTGGCGGTGGCTGACCGGATCATGGTGCTCAACTTCGGCGAGAAGATCGCCGAGGGCGCGGCGCAGGACGTGATCAAGGACCCCGAGGTTCGCCGTGTCTATATGGGGATCGAGGTATGAGCGCGCCGCTGCTTTCCACGCACGGCCTGGTCGCCCGCTACGGCGATTTCCAGGCGCTGTACGGGGTGGATATCGAGGTCGCCGCCGGCGAGATCGTGGCGCTGATCGGCGCCAACGGCGCCGGCAAGTCGACGCTGCTCAAGTCGGTGATGGGGCTGCTGCCGGTCGCGCCCGACATGGTGCGCCTCGACGGCAGGCCGGTCGGCGGCTCGCAGCCCTACCGCATGGTTTCGGCCGGCGTGGCGATCGTGCCGGAGGGCCGCCGCCTGTTCGCCGGCATGTCGGTGGAGGACAATCTGCGCGTCGCAATGGATCACGCCGCCCGCGCCGAGGACGCCGGCTGGACGCTGGACAAGGTGTTCGGCCTGTTCCCGATGTTGAGGGAGAAGCGCTCCACGCCGGTGCAGTCGCTGTCGGGCGGGCAGCAGCAGATGGTGGCGATCGGCCGCGCCCTGCTCAACCAGCCGCGCCTGCTGCTCTGTGATGAAATCAGCCTCGGGCTGGCACCCAAGGTGGTGCGCGAGATTTATCAATCGATCCCGTCGATCTCGCAGGCCGGCACTGCCATCATCCTGGTGGAGCAGGACGTCGGCCTGGCGCAGTCCGCCTCGGACCGGCTCTACTGCATGCTGGAAGGCCGCGTCACCCTGACGGGCCGGTCGTCGGAGACCAGCCGCGACGCCATCGGCGCAGCCTATTTCGGGGCCTCCCATGCAGTGGCTTGATGGGCTGATCCAGGGCGTCCTGCTGGGCGGGCTCTACGCGCAATACGCGCTCGGCATGGCGCTGATGTTCGGCGTCATGCGCATCGTCAACATCACCCATGGCGACCTCATGGTGCTGCTGGCGCTGATAGGCATCAGCGCCGCGGCCTCGTTCACGCTCGGACCGTGGACGACGCTCGCCATTCTGGTTTTGATCGGCGCTTTCATCGGCTACGCGCTGCAGCGCGTCGTGCTTAACCGGGTGGTCGGCGCCGACCCGCTGCCGTCGCTGATCGCCACCTTCGGCCTGTCGATCGCCTTGCAGAACGCCATGCTGCAGATCTGGTCGGCCGACACGCGCTCGCTGCCCGGCGGCGAGATCACCCAGGCGTCGTTCCAGATCGGGGCGATGTTCGTCGGCGTGCTGCCGGTGATCGTGCTGGTCACGGCGACCGTGCTGACCGGCGGGCTGGATGCCGCACTGCGGTTCACCCGGTTCGGGCGGGCGCTGCGGGCAGCGGCGGCGGACGTGGAGGCGGCGGCGCTGACCGGCGTCAACCCCAAGACCGTCTATGCCGCGTCGACCGCGATCGCCGTGGCGATCCTCGGCTTCGCGGCGGTGTTCCAGTCGATGCGGGCGACGGTTGCTCCCGCTGATGGCCCGTTCCAGCTCATCTACGCCTTCGAGGCCGTCATCATCGGCGGCATGGGCTCGATCTGGGGGGCGTTCCTAGGGGCGATGGTGTTGGGCATCAGCCAGTCCATCGGTTTCCGCATCGACCCGGGCTTCGGCATCCTCGCCGGGCATCTGGTCTTCCTGATCGTTCTCGCCGTCCGCCCGCAGGGCATCTTGGGAAAGGGTTGAGGCCATGAGCGAAGCTGTCGCAACCGGCCATGGCGCCACCGTCCCGACTCCTGCCGTGCGCGTGCAGCGGCAGACGGTTTCCGGCATCATCGCCATGGCGATCGGCATCGGCGTGCTGATCACCATCGCCTCGATGCCGTGGTGGGCGAGCCAAGGCCTGATCCGGAACGTCGTCGAGCTGTGCTGCTACATCGCCGTGGCGCAGATGTGGAACCTGCTCGCCGGCTATGCCGGACTGGTCTCGGTGGGGCAGCAGGCCTTCATCGGCGTTGCCGCCTACATGATGTTCGTGCTCGCCCAGCTCTGGGGCATCAACCCCTTCCTGGCGGTGCTGCTGTCGCTGATCGCGCCTGCCATCCTGGCGATGCCGACCTACGGGCTGCTGCACCGGCTCGACGGGCCGTATTTCGCCATCGGCACCTGGGTGGTGGCCGAGGTGATGCGGCTTGCCACGTCGACCTTCACCTATGTCAACGCCGGCGCCGGCATGAGCCTGCGCGTCATGACCAGCTATTCCGCCGACGAGCGCGCCGTCGGCGTGTCGCTGCTGTCGGCGCTGCTGCTGCTGGTCACCATCGGCGGCAGCTACTGGCTGCTGCGCTCGCGCTACGGCCTGGCGCTGACGGCGGTGCGCGACAACCCGGTGGCCGCGGCGAGCCAGGGGGTCAATGTCGGGCGCCTGCGCTTCCTCGTTTGGATCGCCGCGGCTGTCGGCACCGGGCTGGCCGGCTCGATCTACTTCCTGGCGCAACTGCGCATCACGCCGCCTTCCGCCTACGACCCGAACTGGGCCAACATCGCGATCTTCATCGTCATGGTGGGCGGGCTGGGCTCGCTGGAAGGGGTGCTGATCGGCGCGCTCATCTACTTCTTCGCCGACCGCTGGTTCGGTGAATACGGCGCCACCTACCTCGTCGTACTGGGCCTGCTCACCCTGTTCATGGCGCTGTTCGCCAGGGGCGGCATCTGGGGCCTGATCTGCAAGGTGGTCGACGCCCCCTGGTTCCCGACACGGCGCATCCTGCTGGAGGACAAGCGATGAAGGCCGCGATCTTCGACGGCGTCGGCAAGCCGCTGCGCATCGCCGATCTCGACCGACCGGAGCCGGCGGAGGACGAGGTGCTGCTGCGGCTCGCCGCCTGCGGCATCTGCGGGTCGGACCTGCACATGGCCGAGGACCCCGCGACCTTCGGCATCGGCGAAGGTTTCGTGCTCGGCCACGAGTTCGCCGGCGAGATTTTGCGTTGCGGCGGCGGCGTTACCGGGCTGAAGCCGGGCGACCGCGTGGCCGTCGCGCCGATGTACGGCTGCGGCAGCTGCGACAGCTGCCGTCGCGGCGAGCCGGCCTGGTGCGCCGAGATGCGGCTGGTCGGCGGCGGCTATGCCGAGTTCGCGACCGTGGCGGCGCGGCAGTGCCGCGTGCTGCCCGACGATCTGCCGACGGCCGAAGGCGCGCTGGCCGAGCCCGTGGCGGTCGGGCTGCACGCCGTCATGCGCTCGGGGCTGAAGCCGGGCGATCATGTGCTGGTCCTGGGCGCCGGGCCGATCGGCCTGCTGGTCGCCTTCTGGGCGCGTCGGCTCGGCGCCCGCCATGTCGTGGTCGCCGATCTCAACCGCCATCAGGAGGAGCGGGCGCTGGCGGTCGGCGCCACTGGCTTCGCACTTTCCCGATCCGGCCTTGCTGAAGAGGTCAAGGAGCGTATGGGCGGGTTGCCGGACATCGTCTTCGAATGCGTCGGCAAGCGCGGGTTGATCGACTTCGCCTGCAGCCTGGTGCGGGTGCACGGCACCGTCGTCGGGGTCGGCCTGTGCGTCGGCGGCGACACATGGAACCCGTTCGCGGCGCTCTCCCGGGAAATCCAGGTGGTCTTCGCCGCCTTCTTCTCGATGGCCGAGTTCGAGGCGGCCCTCGACGCCCTCGGCCCCGGACAATTCCGTCCGCAGGCGCTGGTCACGGAACGTATCGGCTTCGGCAGGATACCGGAGACCTTCGAGGCGCTCCGGCGCCGCACGACGCAATGCAAGGTGCTGATTTCGGCCAATGCCGGCTGACCGGCAATTTGGGAGGACATGATGGATTTCGAGACGATTACCCTGGACATCGACGGCGTTCGCACGGCCGTGAAGGCGATCGGCAACGGGCCGGCGGTGCTGGCGCTGCACGGCGCGGCCACCCTGGAGGGCTATGACTGGGCGCGCGAGCTGGCGGAGCGTTTCCGAGTCTACCTGCCATTCCATCCGGGATTCGGCGAGAGCGATCCGGCGCCGCATCTCAACGGCATGCAGGACCTGATCGTCCACAACCTCAGGCTGGTGGCCGCGCTCGGCCTCGACCGCCCGCATCTGGTCGGACATTCGATGGGCGGCTGGATGGCGGCCGAGATGGCGGCCGTCGCCGGCGAGCGGTTCGGAAGGCTGGTGCTCAACGCGCCGGCCGGCCTGAACCATCCGGATCACCCCGGCGCCGACCTGGCCACCATCGGTCCGGAAGCACTGCCCGGCTACCTCGCGCATAACGTGGACGTGGCGCTGCGCTATTTCCCGGGCGGCTCGCACTGCCCGCCGCTGGAGGAATTCCTCGCCGCCCGCGGCAAGGAAGGCGAGGCGCTGCAATCGATCCTCAAGGTCCACGGCATGGGCCACCCCAATCTCGGCCGCTGGCTGTCCCGCATCCCCAACGAGACGCTGGTCGTCTGGGGCGAGGAGGACCGCATGCTGCCGGCCTCGCAGGCGCCGCTCTGGGTGGAGCGCATCCCCAATGCGCGCCTGCTGATCGTTCCGGGTGTCGGCCACTTCGCCATGCAGGAAGCGCCCGCCACCGTCACCGCCATCGGCGACTTTCTTGCAGCCTAGGCGCTGCTGAGTTCCAGGAACCATTTTTCAAGGAGGAGAAGACGATGAATATTTCAGTGCGGCACGGGCAGGGATACTGGGGCACGAAGACCGACTTCGCCGCCCTGCTGGAGCATGTGCGCAAGATCGGCCCGGTGCTGGAGGAGAACGCCGAAGAGAACGACCGGCTCGGCCGGCTGAACGATGCCACCTTCGCCGCGCTGAAGCCGCTGCGCATGTCGCACATCTTCGCCGAGGAAAAGATCGGCGGCGCGCAGCTTTCGCCGACGCAGGGGCTCGAACTGATCGAGGCCATCACCTACCACAGCGGCGGCGCCGGCTGGGTGTCGATGGTGCATGCCTGCATCGGCGCGATGTCGGCGGCCTTCCTGCCGGACAGCGCCATCGGCCGGCTCTACGGGCCGGACACGGAGAACCGCTTCTCCGGGCAGGGCACGCCGACCGGCATGCTGAAGAAGGTCGACGGCGGCTATCTTCTGAACGGCAAGTGGTCCTATGCCAGCGGCATCCATCACGCCACCTTCACCCATACCGCCGCCCTTCTCGACGACGGCAACGGACAGCCGGCCAAGGACGAGAACGGCGATGTCATCGTGCTGTGCGCCCATGCGCCGGTCGAACAGTTCGACCTTTTGGGCAACTGGGACGTGCTGGGCCTCAATGCCACGGGCAGCATCGACTACGGAGCCAAGGACGTCTTCATCGCCGAAGACATGGTGTTCCCCATCCTGACGGCGGAGCCGCAGCGGCTGAAGGAGTTTTTCAGCCTCGGCGTCGTGGGGCTTGCGGCAATCGGCCATTCCGGCTGGGCGATCGGCGCGTCGCGCCGCATCCTCGACGAGGTCGCCAAATTCGCCCGCGCCAAGACCGGGCGCGCCGGCCTGCTCGGCGAAAGCGAGAAATTCTGGTACGATTTCGGCCGCAACGAGGGGCGCGTGAGGGCGGCGCGCGCCTTCCTGTTCGAAGTGTGGCGCGACGTCGAGAAATCGATCGAGGCAGGCGATCGCGTGTCGACGCGGCAGATCAGCCTCGTCCACCTCGCCAAGTCGGAAGTGCACGAGGCCGGTGTCGACGCTTGCCAGTTCGTCTACCGCGCGGCCGGTGGCGCTTCCCTGCGCAGAGGCGTAATGCAGCGCATCTATCGCGAGATGCTGACGGCGGCCAACCACTTCACCATCAACGCGAACATCGTGACCGCCGCGGGTCGTGAGATCGGCGGCGTCTGGAGCGATCGCAAATGGCAGTTCTACGACCTGATCGAGAAGAAGTGATGGCTGGACCGACGAGGCCCGCCCCCGCGGCGGGCCGCGGAGGCGACGCGGCGGATGAGGCGGCATCGGTGGCGAAAGCCTTTCTCGCCGCCTTCCGCCACCATCCGGCCGGTGTCGCCATCATCACCGGCGATGCCGGCGACGGACCGGCGGCGCTGACGATCAGTTCGCTGATCTCCGTCGGCGTCGAGCCGCCGACGGTCGCCTTCTCGCTGTCGGAGGCCTCCTCCAGCGCGCGGGTGCTGGCGCGCTGCGAGACCGTGGTCGTACATTTCGTGCGACGCAGGAACATGCAGCTCGCCCGGCTCTGCGCCACCAGCGGCTCCGGCCGCTTCGGCCCCGGCGTGGACTGGAGCCGGCTCGCCACGGGCGAACCCTACTATCCGCAGGTGGAGACGTGGTTCCGCGCCGCGATCCGCGGGCGGCTGGCCGCGCCCGGCGCCCTGCTGGTGAGCGCCGAGCTCGTCCTGGCCGCGCCCATGCCGCAGCCGGCCGCGAGCGACGACGCGCTGGTCTATGCCGACCGGGCCTGGCACGGGCTGCGCCCGGTGGCCGACGCGGCCAGGGCACCGCTGCTGCTGTGGCCGGACGATTCGGCGACGTTCTGACGGATGCCCGACTGCCGGGCGGCCGGTTTCCTATGATCGAGTCACACACGCGCGGCATCTTGTGTTAACACCTGCCCGTCGTCGCGATCCCGGATCGTTACGACAAACCAATGTTGGAATTCGACTGGAGGCGCCCGTGTCCGCACAATCAGCAGAGAAGCTTCACAAGAACTATGTGAACGGCGAATGGATCGGTGGCGACGGCGTGGAGAACATCAACCCGTCGAACACCGCGGACGTGGTCGGCCTTTACGCACGCGCCACCGTCGAGGAGGCGAATCAGGCGATCGCGGCGGCCAAGGGGGCGTTTCCGCGATGGTCGCGCTCCGGCATCCTCGAGCGGCACGCGGTGCTGCGCAAGGCTGCCGACGAGATTCTCGCGCGCAAGCAGGAACTGGGCGAGCTGCTGAGCCGCGAGGAGGGCAAGACCCTTCCGGAGGCGATCGGCGAAGTCACTCGTGCCGGCCAGATCTTCGACTTCTTCGCCGGCGAGGTGCTGCGGCTGTCCGGTGAGGTGCTGCCCAGCGTTCGCCCCGGCGTCGGCGTCGAGGTCACGCGCGAGCCCGTCGGCGTGATCGGCATCATCACGCCATGGAATTTTCCGATCGCCATCCCTGCCTGGAAGATCGCACCGGCGCTGGCCTACGGCAACACGGTGGTCGTCAAGCCGGCCGACCTGGTGCCGGGATCGGCCTGGGCGATCGTCGACATCCTCGACCGGGCGGGGCTGCCGAAAGGCGTGCTCAACCTGGTGATGGGCAAGGGTTCGGTCGTCGGCCAGGCGCTGCTCGACAGCAAGGACGTCAACGCCGTCACCTTCACCGGCTCGGTCGGCACAGGCAAGCGCGTGGCGCTCGCCTCGATCGAGCACGGCCGCAAGTTCCAGCTGGAGATGGGCGGCAAGAACCCGACGATCGTGCTCGATGACGCCGATCTCGCCGTCGCGGTCGAGACGGTGGCGCAGTCGGCATTCTTCTCGACCGGCCAGCGCTGCACCGCCTCCTCGCGCGTCATCGTCACGGAGGGCATCCACGACCGCTTCGTCACCGCGCTGGCCGAGCGCACGCGAGCGCTGCGGGTCGGTGATGCGCTCGACAAGAACACCGAGATCGGGCCGGTGGTCGACGCCGGGCAACTGAAGCAGGACGTCGACTACATCGAGATCGGCAAGTCGGAAGGTGCGCGGCTCGTGACCGGCGGTGACCGGCTGAAGCGCGACACCGAAGGTTTTTATCTCCAGCCCGCTCTGTTCGTCGACGCCACCAACCAGATGCGCATCAGCCGCGAGGAGATTTTCGGACCGGTGGCCTCGGTCATCCGGGTCAAGGATTATGAGGAGGCGCTGGCCACCGCCAACGATACCGATTTCGGCCTGTCGGCAGGCATCGTCACCACCTCCCTCAAATACGCCACGCATTTCAAGCGCAACGCGGAAGCAGGCATGGTGATGGTCAACGTGCCAACCGCCGGCGTCGACTTCCACGTGCCGTTCGGCGGCCGCAAGGGCTCGAGTTTCGGCCCGCGCGAGCAGGGACGGTACGCCGCCGAATTCTTCACCACGGTCAAGACCGCGTATACGGCGGCGGGCTAGGACGTGGTCGGGAAGACCGGCGAACGCGCTCACCGGAATAAAGGCATTCCGGTGACGCGTTCGGACTCGACGGCTGCATCGAACCCCAAAAGCTGAACCGATCGTCGACCGGACGATCGGCGCTGGCGTGCGTACGCTGATCTCCAACAGCCGGCGCGGCTATGGCCTTGTGAGGAGGCGAATGCTTGAGCCGGTCTAACCTGGTCAACGGGTGACATCCGCCGCCTGTCAGCCCGGCCGGCCAGACAAGGGGCGCCCTGAACGCGCGTTGGCACTGGCCGTCGGCGGAGGCGGCCGGTGCCTCCAACCCGCTCTATGCGGAGTTGCTTAGGTATCCGGCCCTGAAGCGGAGCCGCCTCCGTTGCCAACGGCCGTCCGCCCCATCGACCAAGGGCAAGGCCCCAAAGTTTACGAACCTGCGTCCGGAGCCCGCGGGAGGTGATGTGGCCGAGGAAATCCGCTTGTCTCGCCACTGTGAGCATTTGGCGCGTCCGTCGGGATCTCCAGAATCGGGCGTGACTTCCTGTAACCGGTCTACCGGCCGCCGGTGAACGCGGCTCGAACTCGGCATCGCCAGCGCCCCGGCTCAGCGAACGCTGCCTACCTGCGCCCAACTCCTGTCCCAGCCGGCTGTGCGGACCACGACACCGCACGGACGACGGCCAACAGCCGCGCCACACCGTACGTCCGTTCAAATACTTCGCCCGCCATTGACAGGCCGCTATGGGTTCAATATGCAGTGCATGAAATAGATGTCATAGATTGAAATTTATTTCAAACTTGATCAGCGGCCGCGGAGAAACAGGGCGGCGCGAACCGGGAGGTGGACATGCGCATGAAAAAATGGGCGATGGCGTTGGCGATCGGCACGTCGCTGCTGGCGACGGCGGCGCAGGCCGAAAGCAAGTTCCAGTGCAAGGAAGGCGAGACCTACGTGATGAACGTCATGGTCTCCGGCGTGGAATACTGGTTCCCCGTCTACGAGGCGTTCAAGCAGGCTGCGCAGGCGATGGGCTGCAAGACGGCCTACACGGGCACGCCGGAATATGACGTCAACAAGCAGATCGCCAGCTTCGACCAGGCGCTGGCCAAGCAGCCGGCGGGTATCCTGGTGCATCCGATGAACTCGGATCCGTTCATCGAGCCGATCGACCGCGCGGTCGATTCCGGCGTGGCGGTGGTGACCTTCGCGGCGGACTCGCCGAACAGCAAGCGCACCTCCTACGTGACGTCCGACAACGATCGCGAAGGCGCCTATGCCGCGGACGTCATCGCCGAGGCGCTGGGCGGCAAGGGCGAATACGGCATCCTCGAGAATCCGGGCCAGGACAACCACGACAAGCGCGTCGCCGCGTTCGTCGCGCGGATGACCGAGAAATATCCCGACATCAAGCTGGCGGGCCGCGCCGCCACCAACCAGGACGCCAACAAGGCCTATCAGGCGGTGCTGTCGATGGCGCAGGCCAACCCGAACCTCGGCGCCCTGTTCATGCCGGAGGCGAACTCCGCCCTCGGCGCGGCGCAGGCGGCCAAGGAACTCGGCGGCAAGATCAAAATCATGAATGCCGACGTCAACGGCAAGATACTCGACATGATCAAGGCCGGCGAGGTGTTCGGCGCGGTCAATCCGAACCAGGGCATCCAGGGCTATATGGGCTTCATGCTGCTGTTCATGGCCAAGCATCCGGATCTCATCGACCCGATGAACGACTGGAAGCGGGCGGCCTACAACCCGATGAGCGTTCCCTTCGTCGACAACGGTTTTGCCGTGGTCACCAAGGACAATGCCGACGATTTCTACTGGGATGCGTATCTGAAGCGTCGCGGCACCAAGGGCATCGAGGAATAGCCTGTCGAAGCGCGTGGGCGGGCCTCCTTCGAGGCTCGTCCACCCAAGGTTTCGTTATTCTTTGCAGCCTGTTGCGGGTCGGCACCTCGGGATGAGGACCGGCGTGCCCGCACCATCATCATCGAACAAAAAGGCGAGGGTCATGTCGGAGCCGCTGGCGCTCGAAGTGCAGGGTGTGAGCAAGGCCTATGGCGCGATCCAGGCGCTGAAGGACGTCGACTTCAACCTGCGCAAGGGCGAGATACATGCGCTGGCCGGCGAGAACGGCGCCGGCAAATCGACGCTGATGAACGTCGTCGACGGCATCGTCAGCCCCGACAGCGGCGAGATACGCATCCGCGGCGAGGGGGTCGCCATCACCTCGCCGGAGCGGGCGCAGGCGCTCGGCATCGGCTTCGTGCACCAGGAGATCGCGCTGTGCGGCGACGTCTCGGTGGCCGAGAATATTTTCATGGCGGCGACCAACCAGCGCCGCGCCTTCTTCATGAACTACCGCCAACTGCGCGAGAAGGCGCGCGGCGTGCTGAAGAGCCTGGGCGGCATCGAGCCGGACAGGCTGGTGGGCGACCTGACGATCTCGGAGCAGCAGGTCGTCGAGATCGCCAAGGCGCTGACGCTGGACTGCTCGATCCTGATCCTCGACGAGCCGACGGCGGCGCTGACCGAGCACGAGTCGCGCAAGCTCTTTGCCATCATGGCGCAGCTCAAGGAGCGCGGCATCTCGATCATCTACATCAGCCACCGCATGGCCGAGATCTTCGACAATTGCGATCGCGTCACCGTGCTGCGCGACGGCCGTCATGTCTGCACCGACGACATAGCCGACATGACGCCCGACACGGTCGTGCGCAAGATGGTCGGCAGGGAACTGGGCAACCTCTATCCGCAAAAGAACCCGCAAGCGGCCGATGCGCCGGTGCTGCTCGAAGTGGAAGGATTGGGCGACGGCGCCCGCTTCCGCGACATCGGCTTCGCGCTGAGGCGGGGGGAGATACTAGGCGTCGCCGGGCTCATGGGCGCGGGCCGCACCGAGATCGCGCTCGGCGTCTGCGGGCTGGCGCCGCGCGGCACCGGCCGGGTGAGGCTCGATGGCCGCGACGTGACGCCGGCGAGCTATGTGCAGAGCATCGCCAACGGCATCGTCTACCTGTCGGAGGATCGCAAGGGCTCCGGCGTGTTCCTCGACATGCCGATCGCCGCCAATGTCTCGGCCCTTGACCTCGACCGGGTGTCGACGCCCTACGGCTTCGTCGACCGCTCGGCCGAGCGGGCGCAGGCCATGCGCCTGGCGGATTCGCTGAGGCTGCGGCGCGGCTCGCTGGCAGACAATGTCTCGACGCTGTCCGGCGGCAACCAGCAGAAGGTGGCGATCGCCAAGATGCTGTCGGTCGGGCCGAAGGTGATCATCCTCGACGAGCCGACGCGCGGTGTCGACGTCGGTGCCAAGGTCGAGATCCACCGTATCCTGCGCGATCTCGCCAATAACGGGACGGGCATCATCGTCATCTCGTCCGAGCTGCCGGAACTGATCGGCCTGTGCGACCGCGCGATCGTCATCCACGAAGGCCGGATCGCCGGCGAGGTCAGCGGCGACGGCATGACGGAGGACAATCTGATCCGTCTCGCGTCGGGACTGGGAACAGCGCCGGGAGGAAGGCATGTCGGTCATGGGTGAGCTTGCGGCAGGAAGCGGCGAAGGCGAGGGACGACGCGGCGGCTGGCTGCGCAGCCTCGGCAATATGCGCGAATTCGGCCTCCTCATCATCATCCTGGTGCTGTGCGTAGCGATGAGCTTCGCCTCGCCCTACTTCCTCACCTGGACCAATTTCCGGGCGATGCTGCTGTCCTTTTCCATCGAGGGCATCGTCGTCGTCGGCATGACCGTGCTTCTGATCGTCGGCGCCATCGACCTGTCGGTCGGGTCGGTCGTCTGCTTCGCCATGGTGATCGGCGGCTATCTGTTCCTGGCCGGCTTCGATCCATGGACGGCGAGCCTCATCGCCATCCTGGCTTCGTCGAGCATCGGCGTGCTGATGGCGCTCGCCGTCACCCGCATCGGGCTGCATTCCTTCATCGTGTCGCTGGCCTTCATGGTCATCGTCCGCGGGCTCTGCCTGGCGATCACCGGCGGCACGCCGCTGTCGCTGTTCGCGCTGCCGCCGAGCTTCAAGTTCATCGGCCAGGGCTCGATCCACGGCGTGCCCGTCGTCATCCTGATCTTCCTCGCTGTCGTGCTCGTCTTCGATATTCTGCTGCGCCGGGCGACCTTGTTCCGGCGCGTCTTCTACACCGGCTCGAACGAGCGGGCGGCGGCCTATTCGGGCATCCGCACCGACCGGGTGAAGTTCTTCTGCATCGTGCTGTGCTCGACGCTGGCCGGCCTCGCGGGGGTCATCTACATGTCGCGCTTCGGCGCGGCGACGCCGACCTTCGGCATGGGGATGGAGCTCAACATCATCGCGGCGGCGGTGATCGGCGGTGCCAGCCTCAATGGCGGGTCGGGCACGATCCTCGGGGCGATCCTGGGCATGGCGTTGCTCTCGGTGGTGTCGAGCTCGCTGATCCTGCTCGACGTGTCGCCCTACTGGCAGGACACCATCCGCGGCCTTATCCTGTTCGCCGCGGTGGCCTTCGACCACCTGCTCCACAAGCACCGGCAGGCAACGGGCCGCAAGACCTCCTGAGGACCTTTCCAATGGCCGTATCCCCAGAGACTGGCGATCACGAGCGGCTGCGCAGGCTGCACCGTGTGCTGGTCATGCACTATGCCGAAGGGCTTTCGCAGGCCGAGATCGCCAAGCGCACCGGCCTGTCGCACCCGACCGTCAACCGGCTGGTCAAGGAAGGCCACGAGCGCGGCTACGTGCAGATCACCATCCGGTCGCCGCACCAGTCGCTGTTCGAGATCGAGAAGGGGCTGTGCGCCGCCGCCGGCCTGCGCGAGGCCATCGTCGTGCCGACCTCTTCCGACAATGACGAGGTCAACCTCCAGATCGCCGGCCGCTCAGTTGCCGAGTTCATGCTGGCCAATCTCAAGGATGGCGACACCATCTGCGTCTCCGGCGGGCTGGGCGTGAGCGCGGTCGTCAAGGCGATGGCGCCGAGTCGCGCCTACGACGTGACGGTGGTGCCGGCGACCGGCGGCGTCCAGGGCAAGCACTTCATCGACGTCAACCATGTCGCCGCGCAGCTCGCCGCCAAGCTCAAGGGCAGGGCCTATCAGATCCATGCGCCGATCTTCGCGGCATCGCCATCCGAGCGCGACGTGCTGATGTCGCTGCAGTCGGTTGAGGACGTGCTTGCCAAGGCCCGCAAGGCACGGATCGCGCTGGTCGGCGTCGGCTCGGTACTGTCCGACCGGTCGACCTACTACAGCCTCCAGTCGAACGGTTCCGGGGAGCTTCCGCCGCTCGACCGGAGCGGCGCGGTGGGCGAGCTGGTCGCCCATCTCATCGGGCGCGACGGATCGCTGTGCGACTATCCCCTGAACGAGCGGGTCGTCGCGCTCACCCCGGATGAGATTCGCGCCATCCCGCTGACGATCGGCATCGCCGCGGGCGCCCGCAAGGTCGCGCCGATGGCCGGCGTGCTGCGCGGCAGATACCTCGACGTGCTGGCAACGGACGAGAGCACCGGAACCGGTGTTCTCGCGGAATTGAGAGAGTAGGCCAATGAATCTGTCGACAAGAAGAATGGGCGGCTCCGACGTGGCGGCCGGCCCGATCGGCCTCGGCACCTGGGCCATGGGCGGCTGGATGTGGGGCGGCCAGGACGATGCCCGCTCGCTCGAGGCGATCAGTGCTTCGCTGGACGGCGGCGCCACGCTGATCGACACCGCGCCGGCCTATGGGCTCGGCCGCGCCGAGGAGATCGTCGGGCAGGCCGTCAAGGGCCGGCGCGGCGAGGTGCTGATCGCCACCAAATGCGGCCTCAATTGGCACCACGGCAAGGGCAACCACTTCTTCGACGAACTCGGCCGCAAGGTGCACCGCTATCTCGGGCGCGACGGCATCCTGCATGAGATCGACGAGAGCCTGCGGCGCCTGCAGACCGACTACATCGACCTCTACATCACCCACTGGCAGGATCCGACCACGCCTGTCGCCGAGACGATGGAGACCCTGCTCGACCTGAAGAAGGCCGGCAAGATCCGCGCGATCGGCGTCAGCAACGTCACGCCGGAGGACCTCAACGCCTATCTGGCCGTCGGGCCGGTCGACGCCATCCAGGAGCGCTACAGCATGCTCGATCGCGAGATCGCGCGGACGCTGCTGCCGATCTGCCGGGCGAACAACGTCTCGACGCTCAGCTATTCCTCTCTCGCGCTCGGCCTGCTGACCGGCCGGATCGGTCCGGAACGTGTGTTCGAGGGCGATGACCTGCGCAAGGACAATCCGCGCTTCTCCGTCGCCAACCGCGCGCGCGTGGCCGGTTTTGCGGCGGCGGTGGAGCCGATCGCGCGAAAGCACGGCGCCAGCGTTGCGCAACTGGTGATCGCCTGGACGATCGCGCAGCCCGGCATCACCTACGCACTTTGCGGCGCGCGCGATGCGAGGCAGGCGCGGGAGAATGCGGCCGCCGGAACCCTGCCGCTTTCCGCGTCCGAGCTGACGGAGATCGACCGGGCCGTCGCGACGCATCTCGCGTCTGTCGACGCGTGATCCTCCGCCGCGCCAGATGACCTGCGAGACTCGACAGAAGCGGCTTGACGCCCTCCGTGCCAGGCAGCGCGTCGCCGTGCTGGTGGTCGGCGGCGGCATCAATGGCATCAGCACGTTCCGCGAGCTGGCGTTGCAGGGCATCGACGTGGTCCTGGCGGAGCGGGGCGACTTCATGTCGGGCGCCAGCTCGGCGCCCTCGCGCATGATCCATGGCGGCCTGCGCTATATGGAAAACGGCGAGTTCGCGCTGGTCCGTGAATCGCTCAACGAGCGTAACCTGCTGCTGCGCAACGCGCCGCATTATGTGCGGCCGCTGCCGACGGCCATTCCCATCACCGACCGCCTCTCCGGGCTCTTCGCCGCGGCTCGTCGCATCCTCGGCGGCAACCCGCCGCCGGGCAATCGCGGCGCGCTTGTCGTCAAGATCGGGCTCACCCTTTACGACTGGTATGCTGGCCGGAGAAGCCCGCTGCCGCGGCATCGCTTCTTCGGGCGCCGCGAGACCGGGCGGCGCTGGCCGGACCTGGCTGCACCGTTCCGCTTCGTCGCGCTCTATCACGACGCGGCGATAAGCTATCCCGAGCGCCTCGGCGTCGAGATGGTGATCGATGCGGAAGCGGCCAGCAGTTCCGCGCTCGCGATCAACCATGTCCGCTTCGATGGCGTTGAGGATGGCAAGGCCGTCCTGACGGACACGGTCACCGGCGAGCGATTTGCGCTCGAGCCGGACGTCATCGTCAATGCGACGGGCGCATGGGTGGATCTGACGAACCGGCTGGTCGATGCCGGGGCACCCGCGCTGATCGGCGGCACCAAGGGGTCGCATATCGTCCTCGACAGTCCGCAACTGGCGCGGGCGTTGGGCGACACCATGATCTATTTCGCCAATCGCGATGGGCGCGTATGCATCGCCTTCGTCCATTTCGGCATGGTGCTGGCCGGCTCGACCGATATTCCTGTGGTCGATCCGGACGCCATCCGCTGCGAACCGGAGGAGGTGGACTATATCCTTGGGTCGATCCGCGAGATATTTCCGCGGATCAATGTGGAGGAAAAGGACATCGTCTATCGCTTCAGCGGCGTGCGGCCGCTGCCGCGCAGCGCGGCGGACGTCACCGCGCGCATCTCGCGCGATCACAGCGTGGAATGGATGCCTGGAACCGTGCCGGTGCTCAACCTGGTCGGCGGCAAGTGGACGACCTTCCGCGCCTTTGGCGCGGCGGCGGCCGACGCCGTGATGGCGCGGCTCGGCAGGATGAGGAGCCGTTCGACGGAGACGCTGGCGATCGGCGGTGGAAGGGACTTCCCGTCAGGCGATGCGGCGCGCGCCGAGTGGGTCCAGGCGCTGGCGGCTTCGCTGCAGGTGACGCCGGCCGCCGCGGCTGTGCTGGCGGCACGCTACGGCACCCGCGCCGCCGATCTCGCACCGGCCATGCCGAGCCCGCCGCTTGTCGCCCTTCCGGCCTACAGCCGCGCCGAGATCGTCTGGATGGCGGGCAACGAGCATGTGGTGACGCTGGAGGACCTCGTGCTGCGCCGCATGTCGCTGCCCTTCAGCGGCACGCTTTCGATGGCCGGCATCGAGGAGATCGCTGATATCGCGGCGGCGGTGCTTGGCTGGACGGCGGCTGAAACCCGGCGGCAGATCGACCGGCTCGTCGAGCATCTCGCTACCCGTCATGGTCTCGACGCCCAGTCGCTGACCGACCGCAATACAATCCGGAGAGACCAGCATGTACCAGTCCAAGAAAGTCCGCATGAACCGCCTGTTCGGCAACGGCAAATGTCTTGACGTCGCCATCGACCACGGGGTCTGCAACGAACCGTCCTTCCTCGCCGGACTGGAGGACATGGGCAAGGTCGTCCGCCTGCTGGCGGACGCCGGGCCGGACGCGATCCAGATGAATTTTGGCCAGGCCGACCTGCTTCAGGAGCTTCCCGGCAAGGCCAAGCCCGCGCTGGTGATGCGCATCGACATGGGCAACCCCTACAACAGGACGCGCCATCGCGAGATGTGGGCGGTGCTGCAGAACGCGCATGATCCCATCGCCCCGGCCTTGCGGATGGATGCGGCCTGCGTGGTCGTCAACCTGTTCATGCTGCCGGACGAGCCGGGCTTGTTCCGGCAATGTGTCGAGAACATTTCGCGCGTCGCCCAGGACTGCGAGCGCTACGGCATGCCGCTGATGATCGAGCCGCTGGTGATGCAGCCGAACAGCGAGCGCGGCGGCTATCTGGTCGACGGCGACGCCGAGAAGATCGTCACGCTGGTGCGGCTGGCCCGCGAAATGGGTGCCGACATCGTCAAGGCCGATCCGACCGACGACCCCACCGACTTCCACCGGGTGGTCGAGGCGGCGCGCTGCCCGGTGCTGGTGCGCGGCGGCGGCAAGGCGGACCTGCGCCAGGTCTTCGCCAACTCGTATGCGCTGATGAAGCAGGGCGCGCAGGGCATGGTTTATGGCCGCAACATCTACCAGCACGACAATCCGGGGCGCGTCGTCCGGGCGCTGATGGCGATGATCCACGACGGCGTCGACGATGCGGAGACCTGGCGCATCTACGAGGCCGCCGCGTGAGCCGCTATCTCCTCGGCATAGACGCAGGCAACACCGTGGTGAAGGCGGTGCTGTTCGACCGCGACGGCATCATGCTGGCGCGTGCCGCGACGAACGGTGCGTCCAGCCAGCCGGCGCCCGGCCATGTCGAGCGCGACATTGCCGAACTGTGGCGCAACGCCGCCGCCGTCATCCGCGAATGCCTGCGCCAGGCGGGCGTCGAGGGGCGGGACGTCGCGGCGGTCGGCACGGCAGGGCACGGCAACGGCCTCTATCTCCTCGATCGCGACCGGCGGCCGCTGCTGGGCATCCAGTCGATCGACAACCGGGCCGCCGCACTGGCCTCGTCGATGCGCGGCGGCGAAACCGGCGACCACCTTTACCCGATGTGCCTGCAGCGGCCTTGGCCGGCGCAGACAGCGACCCTGCTCGCCTGGGTCAAGCAGAACCGTCCCGACCTCTATGCGAAGACCGGGACGGCGCTGCTCAGCAAGGACGTCATCACGCTGATGCTGACCGGCAACCGCGTCAGCGACTATTCCGACATGAGCGGCTGCGGACTGCTGCGGCTGCCCGAACGGCGATACGACCGAAAGCTGCTGGAGGCCTACGATCTGGCCGATGCGGAGGCGATGCTGCCGGCACTGGTCGAGTCGGAGGCGATCGCCGGCCACGTCACCGGCGAGGCGGCGCAGGCCACCGGGCTCTCGGCGGGAACACCCGTCGCCGCCGGATTCTTCGACATCATCGCCTCGATGATCGGATCGGGCGTCCATGCGCCGGGGCAGGCGGCGATCGTCGCCGGCACCTGGGGCATCAACCAGGTGGTTCGTGAAACGCCGCTGGTCGACGAGCGCATCTTCCACGCCTCGACCTGGAGGGCGGACCGCTACGTCGCGGTGGAGTCCAGCGCCACCTCCGCCGTCAATCTCGAATGGTTCGTGCGCGAACTCGCGCCGACGCACGACGCGTCCGCGTTCGAGGACTGCAACCGGCTGGTCGAGCAGGTCCGCCCCGCCGCCGAGAACCCGCTGTTCCTGCCGTTCCTGTACGGCTCGGCCACGCATGCCGATGCGCGCGGCGCCTTCGTCGGCCTGTCGGGCTGGCAAGGCAGGGCCGAGATGCTGTCGGCGCTCTATGAAGGCGTGGTGTTCGAGCATCGCCGCCACATAGACAGGCTGAAGGCGGCCGGCGCGGCCTTCGAGACGGCGGCGCTTTCGGGCGGCGGGTCGCGCAGTGCAGCCTGGTGCCAGATGTTCGCCGATATCGTCGGCGTTCCCGTCACCATCGCAGAATGCCAGGAGACGGGCGCGCTGGGCGCCGCGATCGGGGCTGGGGTCGCGGGCGGCATGTTCGGCTCCATCGAAGCGGGCGTCTCGGCTATGGTAAGGACGAGTCGCGTGCATGCGCCCCAGGCGGAGCATAGGTATCTCGTCGAGGCGCGGTACCGGCTCTATCGTTCGCTGGCGGAGGCGATGCCGGCACAATGGCACGGCTATCTGCGGGACAGCGGAACACATGAACGATCGCAAGCGGGCCAATGATCGCATCGACCTCGGCAGCTACGACTATATCGTGGTCGGCGCCGGATCGGCGGGCTGCGTGCTGGCAAACCGGCTGAGCGCCGATCCCTCCAGGCGCGTCCTGCTGCTGGAGGCCGGCGGGTCCGACAATTACCACTGGATCCACATCCCGGTCGGCTACCTCTACTGCATGGGCAATCCGCGCACTGACTGGGGCTATTCGACCGTCGCCGAGCCCGGCCTCAACGGCCGCTCGCTGGCCTATCCGCGCGGCCGGGTGATGGGCGGCTGCTCCTCCATCAACGGCATGATCTACATGCGCGGCCAAGCCGCCGACTACGATCACTGGCGCCAGCTCGGAAATGTCGGCTGGGGCTGGGACGACGTGCTGCCGCTGTTTCGCAAGTCGGAGAACCATCATGCGCTGGACGGTCCCTATCACGGCCAGGCCGGCGAATTGCGGGTGGAGCGCCAGCGGCTTTCCTGGCCGATCCTCGATGCGGTGCGCGAGGCGGCCGAAGAGCTCGGTGTGCCGAAGATCGACGACTTCAACGCCGGCGACAACGAGGGCTCGTCCTATTTCGAGGTGAATCAGAAGGCCGGCTTCCGCTTCAACGCGGTCCGCGCCTTCATCGCGCCGGTCCGGCATCGCCGGAACCTGCGCATCGTCACCGGTGCGCAGGCAGAGCGCATCCGTTTCGAGGCCGGCCGCGCCGCCGGCATCGACCTCCGCCTCGACGGCCGCCCGGCCCGTGCCGCGGCCTCGGGCGAGATCGTGCTCGCCGCCGGCGCGATCGGTACGCCGCAGCTGCTCCAGCTTTCCGGCGTCGGTCCGGCCGAGCTGCTGCGCAGGCACGGCATCGACGTTGTCAGGGACATGCCCGGCGTCGGCGCCAACCTGCAGGACCATTTGCAGATCCGGACGGCGTTCCGCATCCGCGGGGCGCGGACGTTGAACGAGTGGCAGGCCTCGCTGCTCGGCAAGGCGCAGATCGGCCTGCTCTACGCGCTGAAGCGCTCCGGACCGATGGCGATGGCACCGTCGCAGCTCGGCATCTTCATGAAGTCCGATCCGCGTTTCGAGACGGCGAACATCGAATTCCACGTCCAGCCGCTGTCGCTGGACAAGTTCGGCGAGCCGCTGCACGCGTTTCCGGCGATCACCGTCTCGGTCTGCAACCTCCGCCCGGAGTCGCGCGGCACGGTGAACATCGTGGCGAACGATCCGATGGTGCATCCGGCCATCGCCCCCAACTACCTTTCGACCGACGCGGACAGGGCGGTGGCCGCGGATTCCATCCGTGCCGCGCGCCGGCTGATGGCGACCGGGCGGATGGCGGAATACGGGCCGGAGGAGTTCAGGCCGGGCACGCATATCCAGTCCGCCGAGGATCTGGCGCGGGCCGCCGGCGACATCGCCACGACGATCTTCCATCCGGTCGGCACGGCCAGGATGGGGACGGACGAGATGGCGGTGGTCGACCCGCAGTTGCGTGTGCGCGGCATTCATGGCTTGCGCATAGCCGACGCCTCGGTGATGCCGACCATCGTGTCCGGCAACACGCATGCGCCGGTCGTCATGATCGCGGAAAGGGCGGCACAACTGATGGCGGGCTGACGCCATCGGTTTGATAGTCCGAGGGTGCTGCCAGGCCATGGCCCGCGAGCCGAGGCGGTTCGCGGATCGCCGAGACCATTGCCTCGCCTGTATCGCGCGTCATCCACCCACCAAAGGTCGTCCTGCCGAGCGCTTCGAGCCGAAGCCGCCGCTCCCGCGTTTCCTGCAAAAGTGCCTGCCTGGCGGGCATGTGACGGAATTGCCGCTCGATCACGCAGATTCCACTTGACGACGTTTTAGTCCTGCTACAATTTTAGTCCTACTAAAATGGAGAAGGCATGAGCCAGGCTGCCGACACGACCGGCGTGAACTCGGCCGAAATCCCGCTGGGCCAGAGGCTCCGGGATCGCCGGCTGGCTCTCGACCTCACGCTCAAGGACGTGGCCGACGGCGCCGGCCTGTCGGTCGGGTTCATCTCGCAGATCGAGCGCGGCATCACCATTCCGTCGCTGACCTCGCTGATCAACGTCTGCCGGGTTCTGGGCTCCGACGTCGGCGACTTCCTGGCGCAGCCGCGCGGCGACAAGCCGGTGACCCGCCACGACCAGCGGCCGGTCTACGCGCTCGGCAGCAACGCCGTCACCTACGAGCGCCTCTCGGCGTCGTTTCCGGGCAACGTGCTGCGCAGCGTCATCTTCCACGAGCCGCCGGGTTTTCGCAGCGAGCCGATGTCGCATGAGGGCGAGGAGATATTCTTCATCCTCGAAGGCGCGCTCACGATCGAGATCGACGGCGAGCGGACGATCCTTGGGACGGGCGACTCCGTCCATTTCCCGTCCACCCGGACGCATGCGACGTGGAATCACACCACGTCGTCGACGACCGTGCTGCACACCTGCACGATGGACGTCTTCGGTGACGGGGCGCCGGCGGGCCGGCCCGAGACCAGCATGGCCGTGTCGCGCGCAACGAGCCGCAAAAGTGCACCAAAGCCGCTGAAAATACTGAAGGGGAAAACACAATGAAAAGCCTGCTCAAGCCATTGGCGGCGACGCTTGTCGCCGCCACCTCGCTCGCCGGCCTTGCGGTCGTCGCCGTGACGCCTGCCGCTGCCGAAACCGTGCTGCGCCTCGATGAGGTCGCCGTCGGCGAACTCGATCCCGGCAAGGCCACGGACTATGCCGACTCGATCCTGACGTTCAACATCTACGACACGCTGGTGCTGGCCGCGCAGGGCAGGCCGGGCGTCGTGCCGCATCTCGCCGAAAGCTGGGAGACCGACGGCAAGACCTACACCTTCAAGCTGCGCTCCGACGTAAAATTCCAGAGCGGCAATCCGCTGACGGCCGAGGACGTGGTCTTCTCGCTCGACCGCATGAAGGCGCTGGGGCAGGGACTTTCCTATCTCTTCGCCAATGTCGAGAAGGCGGAAGCCGTCGATCCGACAACCGTCAGATTCACGCTGACCAGCCCCTATTCGCCCTTCCTGTCGGCGCTGCTGCGCCTGCCCATCGTCGACAAGAAGCTCGTTTCCGAGAACCTCCGGGCAGGCGACGGCGACATGAAGGACTGGGGGCAGGGCTATCTCTCGACCCACGCCGCCGGCAGCGGCGCCTACAAGGTCGTCTCGCACAATCCGCAGGAAGAGACGGTGATGGCCAGGAACGCCGACTATTTCCTCGGCGTTCCCGCCAAGGCGCCCGACACGGTGCGGCTGCGCTACGGGCTGGAGGCCGCCACCGTGCGCACGCTGATCGCCCAGGGCGAGCACGACATCACCTCGCAATGGCTGCCGCCGGAGGTGCTGAAGGCGCTCGCCGCCGGAGGCGCGCAGCTCCTGGTCGAGACCGGCGGCTCCGGCTTCTACATCAAGATGAACACCACCAAGAAGCCGCTGGACGATCTGAACTGCCGGCTGGCGCTCACCTATGCCTTCGACTACGCCGCCGGCGTCAAGATGGTGGCGATCACCGACGAGGTGTCGCAGGGCAGCCCGGCCTCCGGCCCGTTGCCGGCCGGCATGCTCGGCGCGCTGCCGGCCTCGGAAGCCTATGCCCGCGACCTCGACAAGGCGAAAGAGTACCTTGCCCAGTGCAAGTACAAGCCGGAGGACTTCACCCTCGAGCTGTCCTGGGTGGGCGAGGTGCCGCTCGAGGAGCGTTACGCGCTGCTGATGCAGGCGAATTTCACCGAACTCGGCATCAAGTCGGAAGTCCGGAAGATCCCGTGGGCGCTGTTCTCCGAGCAGGTCACCAAGCCGGAGAACACGCCGAACATCAGCCAGGTCTTCGTCAACGCCGTCACCGGCGATCCCGACACGCTGATCTACGGCATGTATCATTCCTCGGCCGCCGGCACCTGGCAGTCGCCGGAATATCTGAAGGATGCCAAGGTCGACGAACTGCTCGACAGGGGCCGTACCGAGACCAGCGACGAGCAGCGCGCCGCCACCTACACGGAGGCGGGCAAGCGGCTGAAGGAGCTCGCACCGACGATCTTCGCCTATGACCAGAACGCCGTGTTCGCGGCGAGCAAGCGCGTCTCGGTTCCGGCGCTCACCGACAGGAGCAAGGCGTTCGGCCTGACCGGCATGGCCTTCACCTTCCGCCTGATGGAAATGAACGAATAGGCTGATTTTGCTGGCCGGTGGCTATCTTTGCCGCCGGCAGACCGCCCGACGAACGGAACCGATGATGCTGCCTGTCGTCCGCCTCCTCGCGAAGCGGCTGGGAACCTCGCTGATCGTGCTGATCGGGGTCTCCATGCTGATCTTCGCCATCGCCCGGGTGATCCCCGGCGACCCGGCGCGCATCGCGCTCGGGCCGAACGCCTCGGCCGAGCAGGTCGCGGCGCTGCGCGAGCGGCTGCATCTCGACCAGCCGATCGTCGTGCAATACGGCCACTTCCTGTCCGATCTGGCGCGCGGCGACCTCGGCGTCTCGCTTTACACCAACCGGCCGGTGATGACCGATATCGCCCAGTTCCTGCCGGCGACGCTGGAACTGGTGCTCGTCTCGGGTCTGATGATGGTGCTCATCGGCCTGCCGCTCGGCATCCTCTCGGCGCGCTACCGCGACAGCTGGATCGACAACCTGATCCGCCTGGTCACGCTGCTCGGCGTCTCCGCCCCGGCCTTCGTCTGGGCGGTGATCCTGATGCTGCTGTTCGCTTATTTCCTGCCGCTCTTCCCGATCGCCGGACGCATCTCCGACAGTTTTACCATCCCGCCGGCCACCGGCTTCCTGCTGGTCGACACGCTGATCGCCGGAAATGTCCGTGCCTTCGGCAATGCTGCCTGGCATATCGTGCTGCCGGCCTTTGCGCTGGCGCTGTCGGGCATCGGCCAGGCGGCGCGGCTGGTCCGCTCCAACATGGTCGAGACCTACGAAAAGCCTTACATCGAGATGGCGCAGTCCTACGGCTTTCCTGGCAGGCGCATCGCCGGCAAATATGCCTTCCGGCCGTCGATGATCCCGTCGCTCACCATCATCGGCCTCGACTTCGCGGCGATGCTCGGCAACGCCTTCCTGGTCGAGGCGGTATTCGCCTGGCCGGGCCTGTCGCGGTACGGCGTGGCGGTGATCCTGCGAAAGGACTTAAACGCCATCATCGGCACGGTGCTGATCATCTCCGCGATGTTTTTGATCGTCAACGTGATCGTCGACCTGCTGATCGCCTTCATCAACCCGCGCATACGCTATTCGCAGAGGGCGGGGTGATGGAGAGGCTCACGCGAAGCGCCCCCTCCACCGCCTTCGGCGGTCCCCCTCCCCCGCTTCGCAGGGGAGGACCCTCCGTTGCGGCCGGCTACGCCGTCGATCCTCCCCCGTTTACGGGGGAGGGGAACCACGCGAAGCGTGGTGGAGGGGGCGCCCGGGAAGCCGAAACGCATTTGGCCGGCAGGCCAGAGGAGGGCGTCGCTGGTCACACCATCTCGCGAGTGTGCCCATGAACCGCACGTTCGCCATCCTGCTGCGCAATCCGCTGTCGCTGCTCGGCCTGGCACTGGTCGCGCTCGTCGTGCTGTCGGCGATCTTTGCCGACTTCATCACGCCGTTTCCGGAGCATGCCGGCGCCGTGGTCGACTTCGCCAATTTCAACAAGGCGCCGGAGTGGCCCTACATCATGGGCACCGACCTGGTCGGCCGCGACCTGTTCACCCGCATCGTCTACGCCTACCGCATCTCGCTGATCCTCGGCGTGGTGGTGCTGGCGATCGCCGTGCCGATCGGCGTCACCATCGGCCTCGTCGCCGGCTATTTCGGCGGCTGGGTCGAATACATCCTGATGCGCGTCACCGACGTGTTCCTGTCGATCCCGCCGCTGGTGCTGGCCATGTCGATGATGGGCGTGCTCGAGCCGACGCTGACCAACGGCATGATCGCGGTGACCGCCATGTGGTGGCCCTGGTACACGCGCCTCGTCTACAATCTTGCGCGCTCCGAGAAGGAGGAGGGTTACGTCCTCGCCGCCGAGGTGATCGGCGCCTCGAAAACGCATGTCATGTTCCGCGAGATCCTGCCGAACTGCGTGCCGTCGATCCTCACCAAGATGACGCTCGACCTCGGCTTCGTCATCCTGATCGCCTCGTCGCTGTCCTTCCTCGGGCTCGGCGTGCAGCCGCCGACGCCGGACCTCGGCTCGATGGTGGCGGACGGCGCGAAATACCTGCCGGACTCGTGGTGGCTCACCGTCTTTCCCGGGCTCGCCATCCTGGTCGCGGTGTTCGGCTTCAATCTCGTAGGCGACGCGCTGCGGGAGATTCTGGGGGCCGAGCAATGAACGCACCCACGCTGCTGATCCGCGATCTGAAGCTCGGCTTCCGCAGCCATGCGGGCATGCTGGAGGTGCTGCACGGCATCTCGCTGCACATCGCCAAGGGCGAGCGCGTCGCGCTGGTGGGTGAATCCGGCTCCGGCAAGTCGGTGACGGCGCGCATCGTGCTCGGCCTCATCCAGTCGCTGCGCAGCGCCCGAGTCTCCGGACTGGTCGAGTTCGAAGGTCGCGACCTGGCGAAGCTTTCGGAGCGGGAGCGCCACGCGCTGCGCGGCACAAGAATGTCGATGATCTTTCAGGATCCGACCTCCTCGCTCAATCCGGTCTACACGATCGCGACGCAGTTCCACGAGGTGCTGCTGCGCGGCAGCCCCGGCATCTCGCAAGCCGAAGCGCGTCGGCGCGCGGTGGCGGCGCTCGACGACGTGGCGATTTCCGAACCGGAGCGCGTGCTCGATTCCTATCCGTTCCAGCTTTCCGGCGGCATGAACCAGCGTGTCATGATCGCCATGGCGCTCGCCAACGAGCCATCGCTGCTGATCGCCGACGAGCCGGGCACGGCGCTCGACGTCACCGTGCAGGCGCAGACGCTCACGCTGATGCGCGACCTCACCGAGAAACACCATACGGCGGTGCTGTTCATCTCGCACAATCTCGGCGTGGTGCGCGAATTCGCCGACCGCCTTTACGTCATCTACAAGGGCCGCATCGTCGAGCAAGGACCGACGGCGGCCTTGTTCGACGACCCGCGCCACCCCTATACGCGGGCGCTTTTGCAGGCCGTGCCGCGCATCACCGGCGGCGGCATTCCCGAGATCGAGGACGCATCGGAAGCCTATTTCGCGCCGCTGGTTGTGCATGAGGGTTTCGGCGAGCCGGGGAGGGCGGGATGATGATCGTTGCTGGTCGTGCTCCTTCGCACCCCCCTCTGTCCTGCCGGACATCTCCCCCGCAAGGGGGGAGATTGGCCGGCCGCTTTGGCTTCGCCAATCGCCAACGCTTGAGGTTGGCGAAACCATTGATGACAGCCAATCTCCCCCCTTGCGGGGGAGATGTCCGGCAGGACAGAGGGGGGTGCGAAGGAGCACGGAGCCTCACATGCGGGAGCCATCCCGCGTGACCCGACCGCTGCTCTCCCTTCGCTCCGTCTCGAAAACCTTCACCACCGCCGGTCGCATGGTGCGGGCGGTCGACGACGTCTCCTTCGACGTCGCGAAGGGCGAGTGCCTGGCGATCGTCGGCGAGTCCGGCTCCGGAAAATCGACCGTCGCCAACATCATCCTCGGCATCTATCCGCAGAGCGACGGCGAGATATTGTTCGAGGGTAACCCTCTCCCCGCTCGCCATGCGCTCATCCATCGCCGCGCCATCCAACTCGTGCAGCAGAACCCGCTCTCCTCACTCAATCCCAAGCGCAGCATCGGCGCCTCGCTCAGGCTGGCGCTCGACGTGCACGGCATCGGCGAAAGAAACCAACGCTGGGACCGTGTCGGTCAGTTGCTTGAGGAGGTCGGCCTGCCCGCGGACTTCCGCTCGCGCGCGCCGTCGACGCTGTCAGGCGGGCAGCGGCAGCGCGTGGCGATCGCCCGGGCGCTTGCCTGCCAGTCGGAGCTGGTGGTGCTCGACGAGCCGACCTCGGCGCTCGACGTGCTGGTGCAGGCGCGCGTGCTCAAGTTGCTCAACGAACTGCGGGCAAAGCGCGGGCTCACCTACGTCTTCATCACCCACGATCTGTCGGTGGTGCGCAACGTCGCGACCCGCGTCGCCGTCTTCGAGAAGGGCAGGCTGGTCGAGCTTTCCCCGACCGAGACGGTGTTCACCGATCCGAAACATCCCTACACGCGCCGGCTGATCGGCGCCGTTCCGGTCGTCACGGCGCAAGAGGCTGAACTGCGCGGCCGGCTCATGGAGAAGAATAATGCAAGTGCCTGACTACACCGCTTTCACGAAGGCCGTCGCGGCCGAGAGCGCGACGCCCGATACGGCGTTCGCGGCACTCTGGGCGCTGACCCGCGACGTGGTCGGGGTGAAGCTGTTCACCGTCATGACCCATGACGGCCGCAGCGGCATGGCGCAGCGCATCTATTCCAACATGCCCGACGCCTATCCCGTCTCGGGAACCAAGCCTGCCAACGAAACGGATTGGACCCGCCAGGTGATCGGCGAGAAGCGCACCTTCGTCGCCAATGACATCGACGGCATCGCGACGGTTTTCTCCGATCACGAGCTGATCCGGTCGCTCGGCTGCGAGAGCGTCATCAACGTGCCGATCATCGTCGCCGGCGAGGTGAAAGGCACCATCAACTGCCTGCACGAGGCCGGCTTCTATACGCCTGAGCGGGTCGAGGCCGCCGAGGCGCTGAAGCTGCCCGGCGCACTCTGCCTGCTGCTCAACGAATTGACCGCCAAGCAGGACAATCGCACATGAAATTACCCCCACCCCTAACCCCTCCCCACAAGGGGGAGGGGGATATTGCGGCACCATCCAGCGCCAACACTTCGACGATCTTGGCTGAAACAGCGGCGATATCGTCCCCCTCCCCCTTGTGGGGAGGGGTTAGGGGTGGGGGTACAACGTCCATAAAATTTCCAGATGCGACAGCGCGCACCAACGGAGGATTGTGATGGCCGGCAAGACGATCCGCGTCGCCACCGATGTCGGTGGCACCTTCACCGATCTCGTCTGCTTCGAGACCGACCACGCCACCGGCGAGCAGCGCATCGTCACCGCCAAGTCCGACACCACGCCGCCCGATTTCGAGCGCGGCGTGCTCAACGTGCTGGAGAAGGGCGGCGTCGATCCGCGCTCGGTCGATTTCCTCGCCCACGGCACGACGGTTGTCATCAATGCGCTGACCGAGCGCAAGGGCGTCAAGGTCGGGCTGATCACCACCGAGGGTTTTCGCGATTCGCTGGAGATCGCGCGCGGCAACCGGCCGGACTTCTTCAACCTGCATTACGAGAAGCCGAAACCCTTCGTGCCGCGTTACCTGCGCCGCGAACTGCCCGGCCGCGTCTCCTACAAGGGCGTCGAGATGAAGCCGCTCGACCTCTCCGGCCTGCCGGCTATCGTCGCGGATTTCCGCAAGGAGGGCGTCGAGGCGGTCGCCATCTGTTTCATCCATTCCTATGCCGACACCAGCCACGAGCGGGCGGCGCTGGCCGAACTGAAGCGGCTGTGGCCGGAGGTTTCGGCCGTCGCCTCGCACCAGATCACGCGCGAATGGCGCGAATACGAGCGCTCCAACACTGCCGTGCTGTCGGCTTACGTGCAGCCGGCGGCCGAGCGCTACCTGTCGCGCCTGCATGCCGGGCTGAAGGACAAGGGGTTTTCCAAGAGCCCCTACATCATGCAGTCGAACTGCGGCGTCGACTCGCTGGAATCGGTGTCGAGGATCCCGATCACCATGGTGGAATCCGGCCCGGCTTCCGGCTTCTGGGGCGCGGCGGAGCTGGGAAAACTGATCGGCGAGACGAACGTGCTGGCGCTCGACATCGGCGGCACCACGGCAAAATGCTCGCTGATCGAGGACGGCGAGGTCAAGATCAAGACCGACTACTGGATCGAGCGCGACCGTTTTTCCGCTGGCTATCCGATCATGGTGCCGGTGGTCGACCTGGTCGAGATCGGCAATGGCGGCGGCTCGATCGCCTGGGTCGACGATTTCGGCAAGCTGCATGTCGGTCCGCAATCGGCCGGCGCCATGCCGGGGCCGGCCGCCTATGGCCGCGGCGGCGTCCACGCGACCACGACCGACGCAAACCTCTGGCTCGGCCGCATCAACCGGGACTATTTCTGCGGCGGCGAGGTGGTGGCCGACATGGCCGCGACGAAAGCCGCGATCGAGAAGGTCGGCGAAAGACTCGGCGTCTCAGCCGACGAAGCGGCGCGCGGCATCGTCCGCATTGCCAACAACAACATGGTCAACGCGCTGAAGCTGGTGTCGCTCAACCGCGGCCACGATCCGCGCGAGTTCACGCTGGTCGTATTCGGCGGCGGCGGCGCCATGCATGGCGTGGCGCTCGGCATGGAGCTTGGCGTGCAAAAGGTCGTGGTGCCGGCCGGCGCGGCCGTCTTCTCCGCCTGGGGCATGATGATGTCGGATCTGCGCCGCGACTATTTCGTCACGCGGCTGGCCGATCTGAAGAAGGGTGCGGCCGAGGGCATCGAAAAGCTGTTCGCCGAGAGCGAGGCGCAGGCACGTAGCCAGTTCGCGGCGGAGGGCGTCGACGCGACCAAGGTGCGCTTCCTGCGTTACGGAAAATTCCGCTACCAGAACCAGGAGCACACGACCGAGGTGCTGATCGCTTCCGGCGAGGTCACCGACGGGCGCCTCGCCGAGATCGAAGCCGCGTTCCACGAGACCTACGAGCGCGAATATACCTACCGGCTCGAGGCGCCGGTCGAGATGGTCGGCATCCATCTCGTCGCCTCGGCGGAGGTCGGCAAGCTGACGATGCGCAAGCGCGAGACCACCGGCGCGCCGGCCGAGGCCGCGCTGAAGGGGCATCGCGACGTGGACTATGCGCTGGAGGGTGTCCACAAGGCGGCGATCTATGACGGGACCAAGCTTGAACCCGGCATGAGCTTTGCCGGCCCGGCGATCGTCGAGGATCCCGGCACGACGGTGGTGGTGCATCCCGGCAATCGCGTCGAGATCGACGGCTACGGCAACATCCACATCCATCTGGCGGCCTGAGGGAGACGACGATGCCGACTACGGCAAAAAACGATCCGATCACGCTGGAGATCATCCAGAACTCGCTGCAGGCCACCGCCGACGAGATGTTCGCCGTGATGAGGAAGACGGCGATGAGCTCGATCATCTACGAGGTGCTCGACATGGGCACCGGCATCACCGACGCGCAGGGCGCACTGGCCTCGTCCGGCGCCGGCATTCCCGGCTTCATCGGCGTGCTCGACAAATCGGTGAAGGTGCTGCTGCAGAAATTCGACAAGCCGGGCGACATCGGACCCGGCGACGTCTTCATCACCAACGACCCCTATTACGGCGGCGTCACCCATCTCAACGACCTCGTCGTCTGCATGCCGGTCTTCGCCGACGGCCGCATCATCGCCTGGACGGCGAACATCGCCCACAATTCGGACGTCGGCGGCAAGTCGCCCGGCTCGCTCTCCGCCGACGCCACGGAGATATTCCAGGAGGGCCTGCGCCTGCCGGCGATCAAGATGATCTCCAAGGGCGAGCCGATCCCCGGCATTTTCGACATCATCACCGTCAACTCGCGCATGCCGGATTTTCTGGAGGGCGACCTGTGGGCGGCGATCGCCTCGGTGCGCATCGGCGCCAAGCGCCTAGCGGAGCTAGCCGACAAATACTCGGTCGCCACCTTCGAGGCGGCGATGAAAAGTTTTATGGACCATGGCGAGAAGATCGCGCTGGCAGAACTCGCCAAATTGCCCAAGGGCACATTCGAGCTGACCGAGGAGCAGGACGATGGCCGCTTCTTCAACGTCAAGGTGACGATCTCGGACACCGAGTTCGTCATCGACCTCAGGGACAATCCCGAACAGGATGCCGGACCCTCGAATGCCGGCCGCGACGACACGCTGGTCAGCATGCAGGTCATCTTCAAGGCGCTGACCGACCCGACCTCGCCGGCCAACGAGGGCTCGTTCCGGCCGCTCAAGGTGCTGACGAAGGAGGGGACCACCTTCCACGCCAGGGAGCCGGCGGCCGTCGGCTTCTATTACGAGATCGGCATTCGCGGCTATGACCTGGTCTGGCGCTGCCTGGCGCCGCATATGCCGGACAAGCTGCCGGCCGGGCATTTCTCCTCGATCGCCGGAACCTTCATCGGCGGCATCCATCCCGACACCGGCCGGCAGTACACCATCATCGAGCCGCAGATCGGCGGCTGGGGCGCCTCGCCCGGGCGCGACGGCAATAGCGCCATCTTCTCCGGCGTGCATGGCGAAACCTACAACTGCCCGGCCGAGATCTCCGAGGCCCGGAACGGTCTGTTCGTCGACCGCATGGAGCTCAATACGGATCCCGGCGGCGAGGGCCAATGGCGTGGCGGCCAGGGCATCCGCATGGACTACCGCATCCGCCGCGACAATTCCTTCCTGACGCTGGGCTACACGCGCTCGCGCATCCTGCCCTGGTCACTCGACGGCGGCAACGAGGGCTCGGCCAACTACGCGCTGGTGCTGCGCACCGACGGCTCGAGCGAACGCTACGCCTTCGGCTCCGGCATCCGCGTCGACACCGACGACGTCATCCGCATCGTCACCGGCGCGGGCGGCGGCATCGGCGATCCGAAGCAGCGCGACCGCGCTCTGGTCGAGGAGGATATCCGCAACGGCCTCGTCACGCCCGAGCGAGCGCGGGAGGTGTACGGGATCGAGTTAGCGAAGGCATAGCGGCAGTCGTTCTTCTCCCGCGAACGGAAGGGCAATCGCATATGAATGCACCCCCACCCCTAACCCCTCCCCACAAGGGGGAGGGGGACTGGCTGGCATCTCCGCCAGGCGCCAATCGTCAACGGTTCGCCCGGGCATGGCGGCAGCAAAGTCCCCCTCCCCCTTGTAGGGAGGGGTTAGGGGTGGGGGTGCGAGGCCACCCAATTCCTTGCCGGTTGCCATATGCGATAGCCCTGCCATGAACGGGGAGAAGGGAACGCCGAACGAGGAGAACAGCATGCCCGGACATAAACCGCTCAAGATCATGTTCCTGAGCCCGGTCGGCTATGCCGACAGCGATCCGATCTTCGCCGCCATGGCCGCGGAGCACAAGCTTCCGGGAACGGAGGTGCATGTCACCTCGCTGCCGGCGAGCGAGGGCGGCTTCACCCATATCGAATACCGCTCCTACGAGGCGATGGTGACGCGCGGCATCATCCGCGCCACGCGGGCCGCCGCACGCGAAGGTTTTGACGCGCTGGCGATCGGCTGTTTTTACGACACGGCGCTGCACGACGCGCGCGAAGTCTCGGAAGGCATGGTCGTCACCGCGCCCTGCGTCGCCTCCTGCGAGATCGCCGCCAGCCTGTCCAACCGCTTCGGCATCATCGTCGGGCGCAGGAAGTGGGTGCACCAGATGCAGTCGACGGTGCGCGAGCATGGCCATGAGCACCGGCTTTCGGGCTTCTACCACGTCGAGCTCGGCGTGAACGATTTCCAGAAGGATCATGCCGAGACCGAGCGGCGGCTGATCGGGGCCGGCCGCAAGGCGGTCGAGGAGGATTTCGCCGAAGCGCTGATCCTCGGCTGCACCATGGAGGTCGGCTTCTACCGCGACCTCGAAAAAAGGCTCGGCGTGCCGGTCATCGACCCGTCGATCGCAGCGCTGAAGCGCGCCGAATATGCCGCGATCCTCAAGCGTCAATGCGGCTGGGTACCGTCGCGCAAATGGTCGAGCGAGGCGCCGCCCGAGGACGAGCTCGCCCGCATCGGCCAGTTCGACACCGGCGAGCCGTTCGGCAACAGGATCGTCGTCGAGGCGGCATGAGAGGGGGTGGAGGTTGGATAACATGAGAGGAAGACAATGAAGGTCGACACCCGAAAGAGGCTGGAAGCTCTCCGCGACAAGATGAAGAAAGCCGAGGTCGACCTCGTCGCGCTGGGGCCGGGATCGCACATGCAGTGGGTGACGGGCTTCCACCCGCATGCCGACGAGCGGCCGTGTCTGCTGCTGGTCGGCCCGGAGAAAGAAACCTTCCTGATGCCGGGGCTCAATGCCGAAGGCTCGCGCGAGGAGACGGATATCGAATTCCACACCTGGGCCGACGAAACCGGCCCGGACGCCGCGCTTGCCGACGCGCTCGCGGCGATCAAGGCGACGGAAGCGAAGCACGTCGCGCTCGACGAGACGATGCGCGCCGATTTCGCGCTGCTGCTGCTCGGCGCGCTGCCCGGCGCGAAATACAGCTTCACCGATGCCACCGTCGGCGCGCTGCGGATGCGCAAGGATGCCGCCGAGTTCAGGAAGCTGAAGATGAATGCCGGCATCGCCGACCGCGCCATGCAGAAGGCGTTCGCCTCGATCAGGCCCGGCATGACCGAACTGGAGCTTGCCGCAGCGATCAAGGATCACTTCTCGTCCGAGGGTGCGACGCCGCAGTTCTGGATTGTCGGCGCTGGCAGCAACGGCGCCTTCCCGCATCATCAGACCGGGTCCCGCAAGCTGGCGGAAGGCGACGCCATCGTCATCGACATCGGCGGCCGCAAGGACGGTTTTCCCAGCGACATCACCCGCATGGCGGTCGTCGGCAACCCGCCGGAAGGTTATGGGCAGATCCACGGCATCGTCGAAAAAGCCGTGCAGGCGGCGCTGAAGGCGGCGAAGCCGGGCGTGCTCGCCAGGGAAGTCGACGCCGCGGCGCGGCGCGTCATTGCCGATGCCGGCTATGGCGAATATTTCGTCCACCGTACCGGCCACGGCATGGGCATTGACGGCCACGAACCGCCCTACATCACCGCTACCTCGGAGACGGTGCTGGAGGAGGGCATGGTGTTTTCCATCGAGCCCGGCATCTACATCCCCGGCCGCTTCGGCATCAGGCTGGAGGAGATCGTCATCCTGCGCGAGGACGGACCGGAGATTCTTTCCGCCCTGCCGCGCGACCTGCATGTGGCGAGGACCTGAGCGGCGGGACTGTGCCGTCGCCATCATTCGGCAGTCGTCGTCCCGCCGACGGGATGGCCCGATCGCCGGCAGACCGGCGTCTACGAACCCGGGGTGTGGCGGAGGGGGTCTGCACCGTCTTCCACGTTGCCGGGTTTCTCCTGAGCCGCCATGCTCTCGATTCCGGTTTGCGCCCGCGACATCGGGAACATCCAGTTCGGCGTGATGCCGAGGAATTGATCCAGGAAGGCGATGGAGATGTCCGGATCCTCGGAGGCGTTCTCGCGATACGACCACCAGGTCCGCAGGTCGTAGGCCGCCTGGTCGAGCGGCCGGGGCTCGCCGAACTCCTGCTCATGCACCGCGACGATCGAGCAGATGCAGAAGTTGGTGTAGATGAAACCCTCCGGCCATGCATGGGCGATCCGCGCTGTCGGATCGGCGTCATCCGCCGTCGTGCCGTCGTCCGTTGCGAGAACCTCCACCGGCCGGGTGCGCAGCAGCTCGCGCAAGGCCAGTCCGCCCATAAAGACGATGCGGTCGGCCTTGTCGAGGGTGTGGTCGTGCTCGATCGCGCCGATGGCCGCCACCCAGTCGAAGAAGGTCTTGTGCAGACGGCGGTCGTCGACACGGGCGGCGATGTTCAGATGCGCCGCCACGAACGCGCTGTTCTGCTTGAAGGCGCGGTCGAACCATCGCAACTGGCGCAGCCGCTTGCGCAACTGCGGCGTCTCGATCAGCTTTTCCTTCAGTGCCAGTTCCACGCCGGGCGCTCCACTATCGCGGCATTTCAGGGAAGGTGCGGGGCGATCTCTGCAAGAAGCCCGGCAAGGGCCGTCAGGTCGTCCGACCCTCGCATGGCCTCGGCGAAATCGTCATAGCGGATGTCCACCGCGATCGCCGCGGCCTCATAGATGCCCTCGTCGGCGGTCAGGTCGTCGTTGATGCTGACGACCAGCATGGAGAGCGCCAGGATCGCGGCGACGACCAGATTCGCGTCCTGCTGCGTGCTGCCCTCCGAACCCGACAGCGCTGCGGGGGAGGCGACGGGCTGAGCCCCCGCAATCGCCACGGCAACCTGCGCGGCGTGGCGGCTTGGCGCGGAAGCGTCTGCTTCCCTATCGTCATCCCCGATCGCCGCCGCCGCCAGCTCGTAAGCCTTGGCGAAGGCGAGCTCGCTGACGCTCGGATTGTGTACGCCTCTTGCGATCAGAAGCGCCTTGGCGGCGGCATAATGGGTTCGCGCGACGAGCTCGGCGTTTTCGGCGGTCGGCTTGGCAAGCAGGGCCAGAGGCAGCGCGATGACATGGCCCGCATGGGCCCGCGGGTCGGCTGAGGCGATGCTCAAGGCAAGGCTCTCCAGGCGGCTGAGTGCCTTGTCGGAGAGTTCGGCAAGCGCCCGCGCGGTTTGCGGCAGACCTTCCCCGTCGCGTCCCAGCCTGTCCAGCGAACCCTTGACCTCGCGCGCCAGGAAGCGCGCGTTGCGCATGTTCTCCTTGATCACCGTCCGCAGCGAGGCATGGTTGGACATCGTCGGCTTCCTCGATCGCATTGTGCTCTGGCGGCACACGCTACCCGAATTTAGGGGGTACGGACGCTTCCGCCAATAGCCTTGTCTCGGGCCGGGTGCGATACACTGCTAGCCTGTCGGTCGCATGACATCGGCCTCCTCGAAGCCGACGCCATGCCGCCGGGCCTCCCGGATTACCGCGGCGATCTGCGCGTCGCGCGTCGCATCGTCCCAGCCCAGCGCAGCGGCGGCGATGCCGCCCACGGCTTCGATGGCCGCGCGCGACAATCTGCCGGAAAGCGCGATGTCGGTGCGGCGGAAAAGAAGATCGGCCAACCTTGCGACCGCCTCGGTGCGGCAGAGAAAGGCGATCTCGCCGGTGGAGTAGTCCGGCAATGCCGGCAGCGGTTCATCTGTCCCCTCGAGAGCGGCCGCCAGAACCTTCGCATAAGTGCCGTACCGCTCGAACAGCGTTGCGGCGCGCGCGTGGTCGCTGCGCCCGGCGAGGTCGGCGATGAAGGTCTGCCGCGCCGAGGCGCTTTGCGGAAAATCCCTGCCGCCGCCGATCGGCATCTCGCGGGTATGCCGCCGGCGTGCGCGCCCCAGCCTGCCGAGGATGCGGTCGGCCGCCTGTTCGGAAAAGCCGCGGAACGTCGTCCACTTGCCGCCGATCAGCGACAGGATCGGCGTATCGCTGCCGGGCAGACGGTCCTCGGCGATGTGGTGGTCACGGCTGACCGCACCGGGATCGAGGCCGTCGGCGCGCGGCAGCGGCCGCACGCCCCAATAGGTGAAGACGACATCGGATCGGCCAAGCGGTATGTCCGGAAAGATCTCCGACACGACGCCGAGGAGATAACGGATTTCGATCTCGTCGCAGCCTGCTTCGTCCGGGTCGGCGACCGGGATGTCGGTGGAGCCGATCAGCACGTTGCCCATCAGCGGATAGAGCAGGTTCACGCGCCCGTCGCGGGTGCCGAAGTAGATCATCCGGCCTTTCAGCGCATCGAGAAGGCGCTGGTTGCGGACGATCACATGCGCGCCCTTGTTGCCGCCCATGTGGCTGCTGTCCACGCCGAGCGCTGCGTTGACCTTGTCGATCCAGGCGCCGCCCGCATTGACGACGATGTCGGCGCGCACGGCATGGGTGCGGCCGGTCGCTTCCTCCGCAAGCAGGAGCGTGTTGCCTTCGCCGCGTCCCGTGGCCGGCATGTAGTTGCGGGCGACGCTGCGCTCGTTTAGCGCGAGACCGTCGCGCACCAGTTCGAGGCCCAGCCGCTCGGCGTGGGTGACGCGGCCTTCATAGTAGATGCCGATCGAACCGATGCCCTTGTCGAGGTCCGGCATCTCACGCCTGAGCGCGTCGCCACGCAGGAAGCCGTGGGAGGGCATGGTCTGAAAATGGCGGCCATAGAGATCGTAGAGCGTCAGCCCGATCTTGGTGATGATCTGGCCGCGATCGTTGAGCTTGGAGGGCCGGCGGAAAAAGCGCAGCGCCGAAGCCCAGATGCCGCCGAACACCGACCGGACGGGCAGCACCGTCTCCAGCGGTTTTACATAATGGGGCGCGTTGCGCAGCAGCAGGTTGCGCTCCAGCGCGGATTCCCTGACCAGGCGGAACTCGCCGGTCTCCAGATACTTGATGCCGCCGTGGATGAGCCGCGAAGGTGCCGCGCTGGCACCCGAGCAGAAATCGCCGCGGTCGACCAGCAGGCAGTCCACTCCCTGGGCGGAGAGGTCGCGGAACAGGCCGCAGCCGTTGATCCCGGCGCCGAGGATGACCACCGGATAGTGGGAGCGGATCGGCCGCGCGAACGGGCCTGCCGCCGGATCGGCCATGCCGGAAGTCGCCATCTCAAGCGTCCAGGATCGCCACCTTGATCGCCGAACCCTGCTCGGCGGTCGCCAGCGCCGCCGAAATCTCGGCAAGCCCGAAGCGGTGCGTCAGCATGGAATCGACCTCGAAGCGGCCACTGGCGATCAGCTTCAGCGCCTGCTCGAACTGCAGCCGCGTCAGGCCGAAGGCGCCTGTGACCATCACCTCGTTGTAGTGGATCGCGTTGACGTCGAGCTGCGCCTTCTCGCCGGCCGAAAAGCCCGCGAACAGGCTCACGCGGCCGCGGTGGCGGGCAAGCGCCAGCGCGTCGTCGGCAAGCGCCGGGACGCCGATCGCGACGATCACCACATCGGCGCCGAGCCCATCCGTCTGATCGCGCACGATGGCCGGCAGATCCTCGGCGGTCGGGTCGACGGCGAGGTCGGCCCCGGCTGCAAGCGCGGCCTCGCGCCGCAACGGATTGGGCTCGCTGACGATCACCTTGTGGGCGCCGGAATGGCGCGCCAGCTTGACGTGCAGGATGCCGATCGGCCCCGATCCCAGCACGACGACCGTATCGCCGCGATTGACGCCGACACGCTCCTGGCCGTTGATGACGCAGGCGAGCGGCTCGGCCAGCGCCGCCTTGTCATAGGTCAGGCCCTCGGGAAGGGCGAACACATTGCCGCGGGCCAGACCCGCCGCTGGGATGCGGATATATTCGGCGAAGGCGCCGTCGATCTCGTAGCCGATGGCCTGCAGGTTCTGGCAGAGGTTTTCGTAGCCGCGGACGCAGTGCTGGCAATGGCCGCAGGCGATTGCCGGGCAGACGCAGACCGCCTGGCCGGGGGTCCATCCGCCGGCTTCACCCCCGGCCACCACTTCGCCGGCGAACTCATGCCCGAGGATGGAGGGATAACGCACGCCCATGGTCTTGCGGCCGCGGAATATGCGGATGTCGGTGCCGCAGACCGTCGCCGCCTTCACCCGGACGAGGAGGTCCCCCGGTGCAAGCTCCGGGTCGGGCACGGTGTCGAACGACAGCACGTTAGGTGCCGTGAGAACGCCAGCCTTCATGGCGAGTCCCTCCTGTTTTTCCCCCAACTTTGAACATTTGTGATTTTGTATGTCAATACGTGCGAACTGGTGATCGCAGGTTTAGGGGCGACGGGCTCCGGAAGGCCGCAGGCCCGTCGAACTATTAGTCTCCTGCATTCACATGACGGGCCCAACTTATGATCATTCATCGGAACGAATGTGCAGAAAAGTGCTTGACGGCCTGCGGGTCGTATTGCACACTTCATCTGCATAGGGCACAAAAGTGCAAACGCTGTGGGAGGCAGTATGGTGGCCGACTGGCAATATGACTACGCCTCGATGGGCTTCTACACCTTCGACTGTCTGGGCTGGCCGTTCCAGACCGTGCCTCCTGGCGGCGGCACGGTGCTTCTCCAGGAGATCGCGATGGCCGTGTCGGGCGCGGCCGGCGTGGCGGTGATCGCAGCGGCCAAGATGGGCCTGAAGAGCCTCGCCGTCGGCGGTGTCGGCGACGACCTGATGGGCGATTGGGTTCTGGAGCGCATCGCGCATTTCGGCGCCGACATAAGCGCCCTGCAACGCATTCCGGGCTCAAAAACCTCCTCCTCGATCGTGCTGACCCGCCAGGACGGCTCGCGCCCGGCGCTGCACATGAAGGGCGCGACAGGCGACTTCGTCATCAGGCCGGAGGCGTTTGATACCGTCACCGACGCGCGGGTCTTTCACCTCGGCGGTGTCGGGCTGATGGATGCGATGGACGGCGAGGCCAACGCGGCGCTGATGAAGCACGCGCAGGCGCGCGGCTGCGTCACCACGGTCGACATCTTCGCCGGCTCGGCGGCAGATCTCCCCGACGTTGACGCGGTGCTGCCCCACACCGACTATTTCATGCCCTCGATCGACGAGGCGCGGGCGCTGAGCGGCCTCGAGTCGATCGAGGACTGCGTCAAATTCTTCCTCGACCGCGGCACCAGGGCCTGCGTCTTCACGCTCGGCGAAGACGGCGCCCATTACGGCGATGCCGAGGGCGTCTCCTTCCGGGTGCCTGCCTTCGACATCGAGGTCAAGGACACCTGCGGCTGCGGCGATGCCTTCGACGCGGGCTATGCGGTCGCGCTCTGCCGCGGTCTGGATGCGGAGACGGCGGTGCGTTTTGCCCAGGCGACCTCGGCGCTCAATGCGACCGGACTGGGCTCCCAGGCCGGTGTTCAGTCCTTCGACCATACGTGGGAATTCATGGAGAAAACGCCTGTGAAGCGGATTCTCCGGGCGGCCTGACGGCTCGTTCTTACGCCTGTTTTCGCGAATGCCGGCGGCGCCATGCGCCGCCGGGCTGGAGGATGGTGCGCGCGGTGGCGCGCGCAAATCTGGTCGACAACAATCTGTTAGTGTGAGGAGAAAACCATGATCCTGAAATCCTTCGCCGCGCTCTGCGGCCTGGCGACCGCCTGTCTCGCCACCGGCGCGCTCGCGCAGAACCAGGCGGACCTGATCAAGCCGGTCGACAAGGAACTGACCTTCGTGTTCATCCCGAAGGTTATCCACCCCTGGTACGACGTGGTTGCCGAAGGCAGCAAGTTCGCGGCCGAGGAGATCGCCAAGGAAGGCATCAAGATCAACGTGATCTGGGATCAACCGCCGCAGGCCGACGTCGCCGACCAGAACCAGCGCATCGAGGCCAATATCGGCAAGAAGCCCGACGGCCTGGCGGTTGCCTGCCTCGACCAGGCGACCAACGTGCAACTGCTGACCGAGGCGAAGGACGCGGGCCTCAACGTCTACACGTTCAACTCCTTCTGCGACGAGAAATTCCCCTTCGTCGGCCAGAAGAACAGCTATCAGGACGGCTACGACCTCGGCGAATTTTTGGCCAAGCACCTCGACGGCAAGGGCAAGGTCGGCATCCTGGCCGGCAGCCTGACGGCGACCGACCATGTCGAGCGAATCCAGGGCTTCAAGAAGGCGCTGGAAGCGCATCCCGACATGCAGATCGTGTTCGAGCAGCCGGACAACGACGTTCTCGAGGAGGCGGTGACGCTCACCGAGAACGCCTTGCAGGCGCATCCCGACATCGCCGGCTTCTTCGGCTCGAATGCCTCCAATCCGATCGGCGCGGCGCGCGCCGTCAAGAATGCCGGGCTCAACGGCAAGGTGGCGGTCGTCGGCATGGACGATCTGCCGGAAGCGGTGGACTTCGTCTGCGACGGCACGATCACCGCGCTCAAGGCGCAGCGCCAGTGGGACATCGGCTATTGGGCCGTTCGCTATATGCTGGCGATGAACCAGAACCACACCTATCCCTGGGACCACAACACCGGGTCGCGTTTCATCACCAAGACTGACTGCGAGTAATCCGGTCGGACCGCAGAGCGGGACGCGCGCGGAAGCGTGCGTCCCAGGCCGCGGAGCGAGTTCATGAACCACTTTGCCTTCGAAGCCCGCAGCGTCTCGCGTTCCTTCGGCGTCGTCCAGGCGCTGAAGGACGTGTCGATCGGCATTCGCCCCGGCGAGATCCACGCGCTGATCGGCGAGAACGGCGCCGGCAAGTCGACGCTGATGAACATCTTCTGCGGCAAGCTGCAGCCCTCCAAAGGCGAGCTTTTCCGCAACGGCGCGAGGGCCTCCTTCCATTCGCCGATCGATGCTCAGCGGGCAGGGGTGGCGATCGCCCCGCAGGAAGTCAATCTGGTGCCGAACCTCTCGGTCGCCGAGAACATCATGCTCGGCGCGCATCTCACTAGGGGCATCGCCATCGACTGGCGTGCGACGCGCAAGGCGGCGATCGACCATCTTCACACCGTCGACGACACGATCGATCCGCGCGTGCCGGTGTCGACGCTGTCCAAGGCACATCAGCAGCTCGTGCAGATCGCCCGCGCGGCGGCGACCGACGCCAAAATTCTGATCTTCGACGAGCCGACGGCCGCGCTCACCTATCGTGAGACGGAAAAGCTCTACGCCTATCTCAATGCTTTCCGAGCGGCCGGCGGTTCCGCATTCTACATTTCGCACCGGCTCGACGAGATCCTCGATCTCTCCGATCGGATTTCTGTGCTGCGCGACGGCCGCTTCGTCGGCGAGCTCGATCCCAGCCAGGCTTCCAAGGACGACATGGTGCGCATGATGGCCGGCCGGCTCGTCGGTAAGGGCAACGCGGCGCCGCGCCTGATGCCGGACGGCGCCGAAACGGTGCTGAAGGTGTCGGGGCTCACCCGTCGCGGCGAGTTCGAGAATGTCAGCTTCGAACTGAGGAAAGGCGAGATTCTCGGCGTTTCCGGACTTGTCGGCTCAGGCCGCACCGAGGTGGCGAAATGCATCTTCGGGCTGACCCGCAGCGACGCCGGCGACATCGAGCTCTATGGCCGGCCGAGCGGCATCGGCGCCCCGGCCGACGCCATCCACCAGGGCCTCGTCTACCTGCCCGAGGAGCGCAAGCAGGAAGGCATCTTCCCGTTGCTCAGCATCGCCGAGAACATGGCGCTGCCCAATCTCGGCCGCTTCCGCGGCATCGCGCGCATGCGCAGCGGCGAAATGTTCGCCGAGGTGCAGCGTCTGGTCTCCGACCTGAAGATCAAGATCGGTCACCCGAGGGACCGCATCACCTCGCTGTCGGGCGGCAACCAGCAGAAGGTCATCATCGGCCGCTGGCTGATGAAGAACTCCAGGATCCTGATCATGGACGAGCCGACCCGCGGCATCGACGTCGCGGCGAAGTTCGAGATCCAGCGCCAGCTGCGCATGCTGACCGAGAGCACCGGCCTGTCGATCATCTTCATCTCGTCGGAGCTGGAGGAGGTGCTCGACGTGTCGGACCGCATCCTGGTGATGCATGAGGGCAAGGTGAAGGGAATCTTTCCGGCCGGCGAGGCGACGCAGGAATCGCTGCTTCAGGCGGCGATGAGTTGAAGAAGGAAAAGAGCCATGACTGCCGAGAGCCACAGCGCCGCACCGGCCACGACGTTCCGCCCGCGGCCCGGCCTTGTCGCCCGCTTCTGGCGCTGGGAAGCGAGCGGCATTCTCGTCGCGCTGATCGCGCTGGTGGTGGTGCTGTCGCTCTCCACCGACAACTTCCTGTCCTCCTACAACATGTCCGTGGTGGCGCGGCAGGCGGCCTTTGTCGGGCTGGTGGCGCTCGGCCAGACGCTGGTGCTCCTCGTCGGCGGCATCGATCTGTCGGTGGGGGCGGCGGCCGGACTGTCGGCGATCGTCGGGTCATTGCTCCTGACGATGTTCGGGGTCCATCCCTATCTGGTCATTCCGCTGACCATGGCGTTCGGGCTGATGCTCGGCCTCATCAACGGCGCCTTTATCGCCGGCTTGCAGCTCAATCCCTTCATCGTCACGCTGGCGACCTGGGAAATCTTCGCCGGCATGACGCTCGTCATCACCAAGGGCTATCCGATCCGGCCGCTCGGCGAGACGTTCGCGGTCTTCGGCAAGGGCGAGATCCTCGGCGTGCCGGTGCCGGTCGTCATCTTTCTCGCCGCCGGGATCATCCTGATCTGGATGCTCACCCAGACGCGGCTCGGCCGCAACATCTTCGCCGTCGGCGGCAACCGCGACGCGGCGGTGCTGGCCGGCATCCGCGTCAAATATGTCGAGCTCACCGCCTTCGCGCTCGCCGGCATGTTCGCCGCGCTCGCCGGCATCCTGTTCGCCAGCCGCATGGATGCCGGCCAGCCGTCGGTCGGCGAGGGCTGGCTGATGGGGGCGATCACCGCCGCCATCCTCGGCGGCACCAGCCTGCGCGGCGGGCAGGGCTCGATCGTCGGCACCATGCTCGGCGCACTGCTGCTGGCGGTACTCGCCAACGGCACGGTGCTGCTCAACGTGTCCGGCTTCTGGCAGCGCGTCATCGTCGGCTGCGTGGTTCTGATCGCGGTTCTCGTCGATCTCTTCCGGCGGCGCGACTGACGCTGTGGGAAAAAGCGGTTCCTGACAAGTTTAGCTTTATCGGTTCCGTGGAAGCGCTATGAAAAACGGCGTGAAACGGAGCCGATCGACGCCGGTGCAGGACAATCCGGGAAAGTCGTCAAGGCCGGGCGAGGCGGAGCTGGGTGCCGACATCAAGGCGCGCGTCGCCTGGCTCTACTACATGGAAGGCATGACCCAGGACCAGATCGCCCAGGAGGTCGGGCTGCACCGCACCCGCGTCCTGCGCATGCTGTCGGCCTCGCGCCAGGACGGCACCGTGCAGATCCGGGTCACCGCCAATCTGAGCCGCTGCGTTGAACTGGAGCGGCGCCTCGAAGCCACATACGGCATCGAGCGCGCCATCGTCATTCCCGAGCCGCGCGAGGCGGCGCAGGTCTCGCAGACGATCGGGGCGGTGCTCGGCGCCTATATCGCCGACAACCTGACCGACCGCATGACGATCGGCCTCGGCTGGGGCCGCACGCTCAGCTGCGCCCTGCCGGCGATCGTCAACAACGGCCATTCCGATATGACCGTGGTGTCGCTGCTCGGCGGTCTGACCAAGGTCAGCACCGTCAATCCGAGCGAGTTCGCCTGGCGCATGGCTGACCGGCTTTCGGCGAGCTGCTACATGCTGGCAGCACCCGTCTTCGCGCCGGATGCGCGCACGCGCGAGGCGCTGATGACGCATCCCGGCATCCGCGAGATCTTCCACCGCGCCACCCAGCTCGACATGGCGATTCTCAGTGTCGGCGACCTGTCGCCGCAATCGACCTTCGCCGAATACGGCCTGCTGGAGCGCGACGAGCTGGCCTCGCTGCATCGCGCCGGCGCCGTCGGCGACATCCTGTGCCGGTTCATCAATGCCGAAGGCGAGGTGATCGACCATCCCGTCAACGAGCGGGTGGTCGCGGTCGATCCGCGCAACCTCACCGGCGCGCGCAGGCTCGTCCTCGCCTCCGGCGGATGGCACAAATATCAGGTGATCCTGGCGTCGATCCGCCTGTTGCGGCCGCATGTGCTGGTCACGGACGAGGTCGTCGCGGAGCGCCTTGTCGAGACGACGGGCTGATCCCCGTTTCCGGGGACCGCCGGGTCAGTCCGCCTGGGCCAGCAGGGCGCGGGCGCTCGCCTCGTCGGTGATGAATACCGTCGGGCGCACGAGGGCGATGCCGCCGCGCAGCGAGTCGATCTTTTCGGGGCCGCCCGACGCCAGGATGCGCTCCTTGGCCCTGCACACCCGGTCGATGCCGACGGACATGACGAGGTCGTTGAACGGATGGTCGACCATGCGCCCGTCGCGGTCGAAATAATGGAACAGCAGGTCGCCGACGGCGCCGGCCTCGATCAGGGACTTGCGAAGCTCCTCCGACAGGTAGCCGACGCGGAACGTGGTGCCGGCGCCCTGGATCGCGCCGACGCTGAGCACGGCGAGGTCGAGTTCGCTCGCCATGTCCATGACCGTGCCGAGCCCGCACTTCTCGATCAGGGTCCTCTTGGTCTCGACGCTGTCGACTACCGCTGGCGCGGCGAGCAGATAGGCGTCGCCGCCGAATATCTGGGCGAATCGCCAGACGAATTCGGTCGGGTTGAAGCGGCGGACCTGGGCGACGCCGCCGAGCAGCGAGATCACCCTCAGATTGTCCAGCGAGCGTTCGCTCATGAAGGGCAGGGACTGCAGCAGGGTGCGGCCCCAGCCCAGCCCGACCACCGTGTCCGGGCGCACGATCTCCGACAGATAGGCTCCGACCGTGGCGCTGATCGCCGGGACCGGATCCCGCTCCGGCTGCGACAGCGGCGCCACGATCACCCGCTCGATGCCGAAGCGCTGCTCGAGGCCACGCTCCAGCGCCGTCAGCTCGGCGAGCTGGCCGACCACGGAGACGCGCACCTCGTGGCGCGCACGCGCATCCGCGAGCAGCCGCACCACCGTGACCCGGCCGATGCCGAGCGCGTCGGCGATCTCGTTCTGCGTCATCTCCTCGACATAATACATCCATGCGGCGCGCAGCCTGAGCCGCTCCGACTTGCCGGTTGAAATCGGTGTGTCGGACGCCGGCGAGGCCGTCGCACGATCGCCTTGCCGCCTGCCTTTCGCACTCTTGCCGTCGCGCTCGCTCAACCCCGGACTCCCGAACTCTTCCCCTTCCTGTCATCACCGAATCCGTTCGCCCATGCAACGAAAAATGGAGATCGAAATGAACAAATGTCTTGTTAGTAAGCGTAATGTTCTATATGACGAAAGGTAACGACATTGCAGTGCGCGCGGCGCCAGCGCCGTCGCGCAAGGAGGAAGGAAGCGCATGACAATCGCCAATGTGGGCTTTGCGGCCGAGCTGGTCGCGCGTGCCGAAAAGCATGGTCCGGTGACGATCGGCCTTGCCGGTGCCGGCCAGATGGGCACTGACATGGTGGTGCAGATGTCGCTCATTCCCGGCGTCCGGCTGGGCGCGCTCTCGGAAGTCAACATGCAGGCGGCACGCGACGCGCTGGCGCTGGCCGGCCACGCGACGTCGGACATCGTCGAGGCGAGCTCGGCCAATGGCATCGATGCGGCGATCGAGGCGGGCAAGGTGGCGCTCACCGGCGACTTCAAGGCGCTGTGCGCGGCCGGCCGCATCGACGTGGTGATCGACGCCACCGGCAACCCGAATGTCGGCACGCTGATCGCGCTCGAAGCCTTCCGCAACGGCAAGCATGTCGTCATGCTGAACGTCGAGGCCGACATCACCATCGGCCGCCATTTGAAGGCCGAGGCGCGCAAGGCCGGCGTCATCTACACCGGCGCTGCCGGCGACGAGCCGGCCGCCACGCTGGAGATCATGGGTTTCGCCCAGGCGCTCGGCTTCGAGATCGTCGCCGCCGGCAAGGGCAAGAACAACGCGCTGAAGTTCGACGCGACGCCCGACGCCTACGAGGAGGAAGCGCGCCGCCGCAACATGAACGCCCGCATGCTCGTCGAGTTCGTCGACGGCTCGAAGACGATGATCGAGATGGTCGCCGTCGCCAACGCCACCGGCCTGGTGCCGGACGTGCCCGGCATGCATGGTCCGGCCGCGACGCGCGACGAGCTTGCCCAGGTCCTGTGCACCAAGGCGGACGGCGGCATCCTGTCGAAGAGCGGCGTCGTCGACTATTCGATCGGCAAGGGCGTGGCGCCCGGCGTCTTCTGCATCGTCAAGCCGCGCCATCCGCGCGTGCTGGAGCGCATGACCGACCTCAAGGTCGGCCCAGGCCCTTGCTACACGATCTTCCGCCCGTATCACCTGACCAGCCTCGAAGTGCCGCTTTCGGCTATCCGCGCCGTCACACACGGCGTTCCGGACATGGAGCCCGTCGACCACCCCGTTGCCGAATGCGTGGCGCTCGCCAAGCGCGACCTGAACCCCGGCGACACGCTCGGCAAGATCGGCGAATACGACTATCGCGGCTTCGCCATGACCTGGCAGGACGCCTCGAACGAGCGCGCGCTGCCGCTCGGGCTGGCGGAGCGCGCCACGGTGACGAAGCCGGTCAAGGCCGGCGAGCGGCTCACCTATGCGAACTGCACGCCCGACGACAGTCTGGTCATCACCCAGATCCGGCGCCGGCTCGACCAGACCGACGCGGTCTACGCCGGCGGCGCCGCCGCCTGAGGCGGCACCGGCCGGCCGGGCGCCGGCACACACATCGTCGTTTCTGAACTGGAGGTTTGACCCATGGCCAAGGCTCAGGCGCAAGCTGTTGCCGATTCCGTTCGCGGCGACAACCGCCCGTTCGCGCTCAGCCACTTCGAGCCGGCGGTGCTCGAGGATGCGCTGCGCCAGATGTACCTGATCCGCCGCTTCGAGGAGGGTGCGGAAGAAAGCTACATGCGCGGCCTGGTGCACGGCACCATGCACCTGTCGATCGGCCAGGAGGCTTCGGCGGTCGGCATCTGCCTGCCGCTCACCGATGCCGACATGATCACCTCGACCCACCGCGGCCACGGCCATTGCATCGCCAAGGGCGCCGAGGTGAAGCGCATGTTCGCCGAATTCTTCGGCAAGACCACCGGCTACTGCAAGGGGCGCGGCGGCTCGATGCACATCGCCGACGTGTCCAAAGGCAATCTCGGCGCCAACGGCATCGTCGGCGGCGGCATACCCATCGCGGTGGGTGCCGCGCTCTCCATCCGGATGCAGAAGCGCAACGACGTGGTCGTCTCCTTCTTCGGCGACGGCGCCAACAACGAGGGCGCCTTCCACGAGGCGCTCAACATCGCGGCGGTCTGGAAGTTGCCGGTGATCTTCGTGTGCGAGAACAACGGCTACGGCATGTCGACCTCGACGGCGCGCTCGACCGCCGTGCCTAACGTCGCCGACCGCGCCGCCGCCTATGCCATGCCCGGCGTCATCGTCGACGGCAACGACCTGTCGGCGGTGGCGGAAGCTTCGGTCGCGGCTGTCGAGCGGGCCAGGGCCGGCGAAGGCCCTTCGCTGATCGAATGCAAGACCTATCGCCATCGCGGCCACTCCAAGAGCGACCGCAACCGCTACCGCACCAAGGAAGAGATCGAGGCCTGGGTCGCCAGGGATCCGATCGGCCGGTTCGAGAGCCAGCTCGTCGAATACGGCATCATGACCCGGGATGCGGTGGAGGCGCTGCGCGAGAACGTCGAGCGCGAGATTGCCGACGGCATCGAGTTCGCCAAGGCGAGCCCGATGCCGCTGACGCAGGACGTCGCGATGTACGTCTACACCGACTGACCGACGGCAAGGCAAGAAGAGCGCATGACGATGACCGCCCGTGAACTGTCCTATGCCCAGGCCATCCAGGAGGCGATGGCGATCGCCATGGAGGCGGACGAGCGAGTCTTCCTGATGGGCGAGGACATCGGCGTCTATGGCGGAGCCTTCCAGGTCACCGGCGATTTGGTCGAGCGCTTCGGCCCGGAGCGTGTGCGCGACACGCCGATCTCCGAGCTCGGCGGCGCCGGCGTCGCGGTGGGCGCGGCCGTCACCGGCATGCGGCCGATCTTCGAATTCCAGTTTTCCGATTTCGCCACGCTCGCCATGGAGCAGATCGTCAACCAGGCGGCCAAGATGCGCTACATGCTCGGCGGCGAGGTGTCGGTGCCGGTGGTGATGCGCTTTCCCGCCGGCTCGGGCACCGGCGCCGCCGCCCAGCACAGCCAGAGCCTCGAGGCGTGGTTCGGCCATGTGCCCGGCCTGAAAGTCATCCAGCCGGCGACGCCGCATGATGCCAAGGGCATGCTGCTCGCCGCGATCGCCGATCCCGACCCGGTGATGATCTTCGAGCACAAGCTGCTCTACAAGATGAAGGGCCCGGTGCCGGAGGGCCACTACACCGTGCCGATCGGCAAGGCCGAGGTGCGCCGCCAGGGCTCGCAGCTGACCATCGTGGCGACCGCGATCATGGTGCACAAGGCGCTGGAAGCGGCCGAGACGCTGGCAGCCGAGGGCATCGACGCCGAGGTGGTCGACCTCAGGACGATCCGCCCCATGGACAAGGACACCGTCATTGCCAGCGTCAAGAAGACGTCGCGGCTGCTGTGCGTCTACGAGGGCGTCAAGACGCTCGGCGTCGGCGCCGAAGTCAGCGCCATGATCGCCGAGAGCGAGGCCTTCGACTATCTCGACGGCCCGATCGTGCGGCTCGGCGGCGCCGAGACCCCTATCCCCTACAATCCGGAGCTCGAAAAGGCGGTCGTGCCGCAGGTGCCGGACATCGTCACGGCGGCGCGCGAACTGGTGAACGGGAGGCGCTGACCGATGCCGACCGAAGTCATCCTGCCCAAGGTCGACATGGACATGGCGACCGGGCGCATCTCGCGCTGGTTCGTCGAGGAAGGCGCGGCGGTGAAGAAGGGCGACTTGCTCTTCGAGATCGAGACCGACAAGGCGGCCATGGAGATCGACGCGCCCGCCAGCGGCACGCTCGCCAACGTCACCGGCCGGGAAGGCGTCGACATTCCCGTCGGCGAGGCGGTCGCCTGGATCTATGCCGAAGGCGAGACGCCGGCGAAGGCGGACGCGGCGCCGATACCTGCGGTGCCCTCCGTCCCTGGGCCGGCCGCGCCGCCCGCGCCTGCAGCCAATGGAGCCGCGCCGGCAGTGTCAGCTTCTCAGATTGAGCCGGGTTCGGAATCCGTGGCCGGCATACGTGCCACGCCGCTGGCGCGGCGACTGGCACGTCAGCGCAACGTCGATCTCGCCGCCCTCGACGGCACCGGCCCCAAGGGCCGCGTGCAGGCGAAGGATGTGGAGCGGGCGGCGACGGTTGCCGCCGAAGCGAGAGAAAAGGCTCCTGCGGTCGTGCCGGCCGCCGGGCACACTCCAGCTCGTGGTGACGTGGAAGTCCGCGCAAGGGCGGTCGGACAGGCTACAGCCCCCATCACCCGCCAATCGTCGGCCGCATCGACATGGCTGCGCCAGGGCGAGGGGACGCCACTCGTGCTGATCCACGGTTTCGGCTCGGAGACCGCCAGCTGGCGGCCGCTGCTCACGGCGTTCGACCGGCGGATACCGATCCTGTCGATCGATCTGCCCGGCCACGGCGCGGCCGTCGATCTGCCGGCCGGGGGCTTCGACGACCTGGTCGCGCATGTCGAGAGCGAGCTTGCCGCCCAAAACATCGGCGTGGCGCATCTCGCCGGTCATTCGCTGGGCGGCGCGGCCGCCGCCGCGGTGGCGGCCGGCGTCGCGGTCGAGGCGCGTTCGCTGTTGCTGATCGCGCCGGCCGGCCTCGGCCCGGAGATCAACACCGGCTTCACCGAGGGGTTTGCCGCCGCGCATGACGAGACCGCGCTGCGGACATGGATGCGCGAACTGGTCGCCGATCCGGCGGTTCTTTCGGACGGCTTCGTCAAGGCGACGCTGCGCGCGCGCGCCGACGGCCGCCTGCCGGCGGCGCAGACGCGGCTCGGCCCGCTGCTGTTTTCGCAGGCGACGCAGCGCTTTTCGGTGCGCGGGCTGTTCGAGCGCCTTGCCATGCCGGTCAAGGTCATTGCCGGCGGCGCCGACCGGATCATCCCGTCGCGGCAGGTGCAGGGCCTGCCTGGCCATGTCGGCGTGCATCTCTTCGCCGGGCTCGGTCACATGCCGCACCTCGAGGCCCGCGAGGCGGTCGCGAGACTGCTTGCGGAGATCGTCCGGTAGGGCATGATCTCGAAAGGTTGCGGACGTTTCGGGCGAGATCGTCAAACAAGCAAAGACGCAGATGGATCGGCGGCACCGGCTGCCGGTCAGAGCTCGTTGGCGCGCTGCCAGGCGGCGATGGCCGGCCAGCCGTCGAAGACGAGCTCGGCGCCGGCGGCCTTGAGCTGGGCGGCAAGGGCGGGGCCCGAATGACCGCCTCCGGTGAAGCCGAGCACGGTCATGCCCGCCGCCACGGCCGCCTGCACGCCAAAGGGCGAATCCTCGATCACCACGCAATTCTGGGGCGCATAGCCGAGGCGCTCGGCCGCGAACAGGAACAGGTCGGGCGCCGGTTTGCCGCGCTTCACCATCGATGAACTGAAGATCGCGCCGTCGAAATGGTGCAGGAGCTTCGTCAGGGTGAGGCTGTGCAGGATGCGCTCGACCGAGGAGGACGACGCCACGCAGCGCGGCCGGTCCCGCGTTTCGAGGAACTCGGTTATGCCCGGGGTCGGCTGCAGCTCCTCGGTGAAGATCTCCCGGGTCACCTTCCAGATGTCGTCCGCATGGGCGGCCGGAAACACCACCCCGGTCAGCTGCTCGATGCGGGCGAAGATATCGGCCTGCTTCATGCCGATGCATTCGGCGATCACCTCCGGCCCGATCGTCAGCCCGCGCCCTGCATAGGCATGAACATAGGCCTTGGCGGCGAGCGGCTCGCTGTCCACGAGCACGCCGTCGCAGTCGAAGATGAAGAGGCGTTCAGCCGCCATCAGGGTTCCTCCGGAGGTCCAGGTTCATGCGCGCCGCGGGGCGGCCAACACGACGACACTGTTGTGGGTGCGCACTTATACATATTGACATTCTGGAAGACAAATGTTCATTAGCCGCGATATCGGAGGAGACTAGGGAGGTACGCAGAGATGGCAATTTGGCAGTGGGCACTGCTTGCGCTCGGCCTGGTGTGGTTGATGCAGTCTATCGGCGTCTGGTTTCAGATGCGGCACTACGCCGACGTCTTCAAGGGAATTACCGGTCGCTTCCAGGACGGCTATGTCGGCGCGGGCCATGCGCGCGGCCGCTTGCGCAAGGGCACGATCGCGCTGCTCGTGGTGAGCCCGGATCTGGTCGTGCAGCGGCTGCTCCTCATGACCGGCCGGTCGGTTTTCACGAAATTCCGTCGCGAGCGCGAGGTCGAGGGCATGACGCTGGCGGAATTCCGAGCCGGCCGCAACCCGGATGCCGCCGACAGCGAGGAAAAGGCAATCGCACTGGCCATCGAACAGGTCGACAAGATCCGCTCGAAGGCTGCTGCACCAGGCATCAATCAGGAATTCGCCGCCGCATGAGCGGGGGGAAGAGGGGAACGGAGGACTCGAATGCTGGCATCCATGTTAGCCGATTACGGCCATCTGAATTTACCCGATCTGGGCAGCGTCGCCACCGATGCGGCGCTGCACGGCAAGCTGGCGCTGCAGGGCGCGAGCGAAAAGCTCGTCGTTCTGGCACAGGCGGGCGGTGACATCACCGTCGACGAGTTCAAGCAGCGGCTCGATACGGTCGCCCAGGAAGAGCAGCTCGGCTGGCTCGCCAATATCGGCCGCTACTTCATCGGCATCTTCCAGAAGGGCGGCGAGGTCTTCGCCGGCTTCGTCACCGGCATCATCCCGACCCTGGTCGTGCTGATGACGGCGTTCTACGCGCTGACCGAGCTGGTCGGCGAGGAACGCGTCCACGGCATCGCCCGCGGCGCCGGGCGCATCGCGCTCACCCGCTACACGCTGCTGCCGGTGCTTTCTGTGTTCTTCCTGACCAACCCGATGGCCTATACCTTCGGCGCGTTCCTCGAGGAGAAGCACAAGCCCGCCTTCTACGACGCGGCGGTGTCCTACGTGCACCCGCCGCTCGGCCTGTTCCCCCACATCAATCCGGGCGAGTACTTCGTCTGGGGCGGCGTGCTGGTGGCGCTGCAGGAACTCGAGCGCAACGGCACCGTGCCCAACGGCTATCATATCCAGATGGCGATCTGGTACGCGATCGTCGGCCTGGTGGTGATCCTGCTCAAGGGGATGCTGACCGAACGCATCACCATGATCATGGCGCGCCGCCAGGGCGTGGAACTCTGACGTCGGGACCGGAGGAGGATCCACCATGGCAAAGACATACAAGTCCGTAAAAATCTCGCGCGGCAAGTCGGGCTGGGGTGGTCCGCTGGTCATCCAGCCGACCGAGCAGCGCAACAAGATCGTCTCCGTCACCGGCGGCGGCATTGACCCGGTCGCGCAGCGCATCGCCGACCTGACCGGCGCCGAGGCGGTCGACGGCTTCCGCGCGCCGCCCATCGAGAGCGAGATGGCGGTCGTCGTCGTCGACTGCGGCGGCACCGCCCGCTGCGGCGTCTATCCGCGCAAACGCATCCCGACCGTCAACCTGACGCCGGTCGGCCAGGCCGGGCCGCTGGCGCAGTTCATCACCGAGGACATCTACGTGTCGGGCGTGAGCGCGGCGAACATCGAGATGGCCGACGGCTCGGAAACACCGACGCAGGCTGCCGCCCCGGCGGCGGCTGCGGCAGCGACCGCATCGGCCAGGCCGGCGCCGGAGCCGGTGCAGGGTGGCGGTTTCGTCAACCTGATCGCCAGCATCGGCCGCGTCATGGGGCGCGTCGTCGGCATCTTCTTCAATGCCGGCCGCCGCACCATCGACCAGGTGGTCCGCAACGTGCTGCCGTTCATGGCGTTCGTGACCATGCTGATCGGCCTGATCCTCTATACCGGCATCGGCGACGTGCTGGCGCAGCCGATGGGACCGCTCGCCAACAACATCGTCGGCCTGCTGATCATCTCGGCGATCTGCGGCCTGCCGTTCCTGTCGCCGGTGCTCGGGCCCGGCGCCGTCATCGCGCAGGTGATCGGCGTCGCCATCATCGGTCCGCAGATCGCCAACGGCACGATCGCGCCGGCCATGGCGCTGCCGGCGCTGTTTGCCTACAACACGCAGGTCGGCTGCGACTTCGTGCCGGTCGGCCTGGCACTCGGCGAGGCCAAGCCGAAGACCATCGAGATCGGCGTCCCGGCGGTGCTGATTAGCCGCCAGATCATGGGTCCGGTGTCGGTGCTGATCGCCTGGCTGGTCAGCCTGGTCGTGTTCTGATCGTCGGGGCCGGCGGCGGTGTACGTCGCCGGCCCCAGTCTGCAATGCTGTAGTACCGGCGCAAGTGTGCCGGCAGGAGAATGCCGATGACCATGCACCTCAAGACGCGGATCACCGCGGTCGGACCGGAAGTGGCCGACCTTGCCGAAGGCGGGGTGCTGATCCTGTTCGCCGACGGCGCGCCGCCGGAGCTCGCGGAGGTGTCCGTGCTGCACAAGCCCGACGTCGACGCCGGCGAGGCTCCCGCGATCGGTGCTCCGATCGCCATCGGCTCGCTGGAGGCGACCATCACGGCGCTCGGTCCCACGGCCTGGAAGAAGGTCGCCGAGATCGGTCACGTCGTCGTCAACTTCAACGACGCCGTCGAAGCCGAGCGGCCGGGAGAGATCTGCGCCTCCGCCGTCGACGGCGCGGCGTTGAAAGCGGCGCTCACGGTCGGCGCCGTCATCACCATCGGCCGGCCGTAGCCGGGACGAAGGACGAGATTGCTACCATGGAACGCTCGACGATCGTGCGCGTGCACGAAGGCCTGCACGCGCGCCCGGCCACGCGCTTCGTGAAGCTCGCCAAGAGCTTCGACTGCGATGTCGAGATCGTGAGGGGTGCCAAGGCCGCGAGCGCCAAGAGCCCGGTCAAGCTGATGCTGCTCGCCGTCAAGGAGAACGACGAGGTGACGCTGCGCGCCGAAGGCGCCGATGCCGGACGGGCGCTCGACGCGCTGGTCGACTTCCTGGAAAACCCACAGGCCGGGTTGGACGCAGAGGGCGAGCCGACGACCGCCGCTGAGCCCGCGCCGGCCGCACCTGCTGCCGGAGCTGCCTCACCTCAGGCCGAGGCATCGCCATCTCCGGCCGGCGCCGCCGGCTCCGTGAAGGGCATCGCCGCCAGCGAAGGCCTCGCGCTCGCGCGGGCGTTCCACTATTTCCCCAGGACGTTCGCCCCGACGCATCGCCGCGTCGCGGCCGACGCTATCGACCAGGAGATCTCGCGTTTCCGCGCCGCGGTCGCCGCCGTGCAGGAGCAGATGCGTGCCGAGCTGGCGCGCGCCGACCTGTCGCAGACCGACCGGGCCATCGTCACGGCGCTCAGCGAGATCGCCGCCGACGCAGCGATCGTCGACGATGTGGAGGCGGCGATCCGTCAGGGCATGGATGCCACCGATGCGGTGCTGGCGGCGACCGAGGCGACTGCGGCCGCCTTCACGCGCGTGCCCGACGCCTACCTCAACGCGCGCGCCGACGACGTGCGGGCGACGGCACGGCAGCTCTGCCTGGCGCTGGCCGGCGAGCGCGACGTCGGTCTCGACGCGATCAGCGAACCGTCCATCATCGTCGCCGAGGACGTCGGCGCCTGGGATCTGGCGCGCGCGCCGCTGAAGCTGGTCAGGGGCGTCGTGTGCGCCCATGGCGGCGCCACCTCGCATGTCGCCATCATCGCACGCGCCCACGGCATTCCCGCCGTGCTCGGGCTGGGCGGCTCGATCGAGGCCTTGCGCAAGGCCGGCGAAGTTGCCATCGACGGCAACACCGGCGCGGTCCATCCGGATCCAGATGCGACGATCCGCGAACGCTTCGAGGCGGGCATCCACGCCGCCGCGCGCGAGGAGGAAGCACTACGCGCCTTCCGCGACCTGCGGCCACGCCGCGCCGACGGCACGCAGATCGAGGTCGCCGCCAATATCGGCTCCATCGAGGAGATCGATGCCGCGCGCGAAGCCGGGGCCATGGGGGTGGGACTGTTCCGCACCGAACTGCTGTTCATGAAGCATGGCGGCTTGCCCACCGAAGATATGCAGTACGAGGTCTATGCGGAGGCCGCGCGCGCCTTTGCCCCCGACCCGGTCATCATCCGCACGCTCGATATCGGCGGCGACAAGCCCGTCGCCGGCGTCGTCTTCCCGCAGGAAGCCAATCCCTTCCTGGGCTGGCGCGGCGTGCGCATGTGCCTCGACCGACCCGACGTGTTCAAGCCGCAGCTGCGGGCATTGCTGCGCGCGGCGACGTTGGGCAACGTCAAGGTGATGCTGCCGATGGTCTCGACGCTGGACGAGGTGACGCGCAGCCGTGCGCTGATCGACGACTGCAAGGCCGAGCTCGCCGCCGAGGGCAAGCCGTTCGCCGACTTCGCGCTCGGCGTCATGATCGAGACGCCGGCGGCGGTGTTCGTGGCGCGCGATCTCGCCCGCCAGGTCGACTTCTTCTCGATAGGCACCAACGATCTCACCCAGTACGTGATGGCCGCCGACCGCCTGAACCCGCAGATCGCGGCGCTGAACGACGTCGCTAATCCCGCCGTACTGGCGGCGATCGAGATGACGGCCAAGGCTGGCACGGAAGCAGGCATCATGGTTGGCATGTGCGGGGAGGCGGCGGCTCGCACCGACCTCATCCCGAAATTCCTGGCCATGGGACTCACCGAGCTGAGCATGAGCCCGGCGGCGATCCCACGCGCCAAGAAGTGCATCGCCGCCGAGCTCGGCGGGTAGCGTCCAGGTCCGTTTCACGGTCGGCCCGGGCGGATAGGGCAGCCGTCTACGGACGACTGGCGATCAGCGTTTCCAGATATTTCGTCAGTCTCCGGCGGGCCGATTCGATGTGGGCGCGCATCGCCTCGCGGGCGGCCTCGCCGTCCCTCCGCTTAATCAGGTTCAGCACCTCGGCGTGCTCGGCGATCACGGCGGTGCCACGGGCGGACGGCTGAAAATGCACGAGATGGCGCAACAGCAGGCGCTCGTCGTCCGGCTGGTATTCCAGCGCGTGGATTGCCTCGACGAAGCGCGGGTTCGTCGCCGCCACGGCGATCGCCTCGTGGAAGAGGTAGTCGAAATGATGGGTGATGGCGCCGCTGGCATGCGCCTCCTCGAAACGTCTCAGCGCGGCCTCGATGCGCTGCATGTCGGCAGGGCTGCGCCGCAGCGCCGCCAGGCAGGCGGCTTCCGGCTCGATCACCAGGCGGAACTCCAGGTCGTCGAGAAGATGCTGGAGCTGCTGCGGCGAACTCGACCTGGAAAGTTTTTCCGCCAGCAGGTCGTCGACGCCGATCACGTAGTTCCCGGAGCCGCGCAGCGACTGGATTACGCCTTCCTCGCGCAGGCGGACCAGCGCCTGCCGGACGACGGGACGGGACACCGAGAAGGTGGCGGCCAGCTCGGGTTCGGAGGGCAGGCGCGAGCCCCTCCCGAATTTTCCCGAGACGATCGCATGGACCAGGCTGCGGTAGACCCGCTCGTGCAGCCCGCCGGGACGGCCGGTCTCGAACAGGCCTCTCGTCGATTCCGGCGCGCCGGCCTGCTTGGGCTTCCTCCCGCGCCGGGGCGGCGTGGCGGCGGCCGAGCCGGCGGCGTTCTCGGTCAGGTCACGGCTCGGCATGGTTGGGTTTCCGGGCTGCAACGAGGCGAAAAGCCGACCGATCGCCGTGTCTGGCGCCCTCGTGGTTCGACAAGCTCACCATGAGGGCTACTGGAATCGTCGTGCCTATCGCTGTGGGTGATTGGCGCAAACGACAGTCGTGACGAACGGGCCTACCAGTAGCCCTCATGGTGAGCTTGTCGAACCACGAGGGCGCTGGACACCAGCGGGCACCGGCTCTCGGAACAGATGTATGCATATCGTAGCCAAAACGGGGAGGGGGTCTTTGCGGCCGCAATGCCGCGTGAAACAGTCGACGATTTGCGCCGGGCGGAGTTGCAAGCCAGTCCCCCTCCCCCTTGTGGGGAGGGGCTAGGGGTGGGGGTAAATTCATAGGCGATTGCCCACTAGTCTATCGGGCGGCGCAGATGCCAGTCGGTTGCCTGCTGGAAGGCGTGGCCGGCCGCGCACAGCACGTCCTCGGCGGCGTGCTTGCCGACGAGCTGCATCGAGATCGGCACGCCGCTGCGCGCAAAACCGGCCGGCAGCACGATGGTCGGGTTGCCGGCGAGGTCGAAGGGCGCGGTGTAGCGGATCATCTGCAACAGGACGTCTTCGTCGGCGCCGAACGCTTCCAGTTCCGGCAATGTCGGCGTCGGCGTGGTCATGGTCGGGATCAGCATCAGGTCGACATCGGCGAAGGCGGCGGCGAGCCGGCCGGAGAATTCGAGCCGCTTCACCCAGGCGTCGGCGACCTTGACCGGGCTGACCGTGCGGCCGTGCTCGATCAGGCCGGCCATGCCGGAATGGTAGTCGGCGGCGCGCGACGGATAGGTGGCCGCGTGGACCTGCGCGGTCTCCGCGCCGCATATGTCGAACCAGCCGCGCAGCGCGTCATAGGGCGAGGGGAAGCTGACCGGCAGGATGCGCGCGCCGAGCCCTTGCAGGACCTTGCGCGCCGCCTCCACCGCGGCGACGACCTCCGGATGGGTGCGCGTGCCGATAAAACTCTCGTCGACGCCGATGCGCAGGCCGCGCACGCCGCGCGCGGTTGCCGCGAGATAATCCGGCACCGGCGCCTGGATCGCGGTCGGGTCGTTGGCGTCGGGACCGGCGATCGCAGTCAGCATCGCTGCCGCGTCCTCGGCGCTGCGCGCGAACGGCCCGACATGGTCGAGAGAATGCGACAGGGTGAAGACGCCGTGGCGGCTGACGCGCCCCCAGGTCGGCTTGATGCCGGTGATGCTGTTGCAGGCCGAAGGGAAACGGATCGAGCCGCCGGTGTCGGTGGAAAGCGCGCCATAGGCGAGGCCGGCTGCGGTCGCCACGCCCGAGCCGTTGGACGAGGTGCCGGCCCAGTAATCGGCGTTCCACGGATTGATCGGCACGGGGAAGATCGGGTGGTTGTTGGTGTAGGCGCCTTCGGTGAGCGTCAGCTTGCCGAGGATGATCGCGCCGGCGCCGTAGAGCCGCTCGATCACGGTCGCGTCGTAGTCTGGCACGAAGTCCTTGTGGATGCTCATGCCGGCCGAGGTCGGCGCATCCTTGGTGTAGAACAGATCCTTGGCCGCCAGCGGCACGCCGTGCAGCGGGCCGCGCCACTGTCCACGCAGCAGCTCGGCCTCCGCGACCTGGGCGCGGGCGAGCGCCTGCTCGCGCATGACGGTGATGTAGGAATGGAGCGTCCCGTCCAGCTTCTCGATGCGGTCGAGCAGCGCCCGCACCACCTCGACGGGGGAGATCTCGGTGCGCCGCAGCTTCTGCGACAGCTCGCCGATCGACCAGTAGTGCAATTCGCCCATGCTGCCCTCCTTCCGCCTCGCGCCTATTCGCGGGGGAACGCCCGTGCCTTGCCGTCCCTGGCAAAATCCCCGACGCTTCGAGAAAAAGCAATAAAATAATTTGACAACTTATTGCTCGCCCCCATAGGCTTTCGCATGCGCTGGTCACAGGGCCGGTTCGGACAAGGCGCACCAAGAGGCGCCGCCGAATTTCGCGCAGCCCGGATTCGTCCGATCGGGAACACGGAACAAATTGGTTGGTCCGCCGGCACGATCGGCGGCGCTGTCTGGAGAATGGGAGACATGATCACGCAACGGACTGGCCTGCGCCTGGCGTTCGCCGCACTGGCGCTTTTCTCGAGCGTGTCCTTCGCCGCGGCCAAGGATACGCTGACCCTCGGGCTGCCGGTCGAGCCGACTGGGCTGGACCCCACCATTTCGGCGCCCGTCGCCATCCGCGAGGTCACCTGGGGCAACATCTACGAAGGGCTGGTGACGCTCGACAAGGACGGCAAGGTCAAGCCGCTGCTCGCCACCGAATGGACGACCTCGCCCGACGGGCTGACCTACACCTTCAAGCTGCGCCCCGGCGTGACCTTCCACAACGGCACGCCGTTCGATTCCGCGATCGTCAAGTTCTCGCTCGACCGCGCCCGCGCGCCGGATTCGACCAACGCGCAAAAGCAGTTCTTCGAGCCGATCGAGGTGATCGAGACGCCGGACCCGATGACGGCGATCATCAAGCTCAAGCAGCCCTCCGGCCTGTTCGTCTACCACCTCGCCTGGGGCGACGCGGTGATGATCGACCCAAAGACCGTCGATGCCAACAAGACCGACCCCGTCGGCACCGGCCCGTTCAAGTTCAAGAGCTGGCAGCGCGGCAACCAGGTCGAGATGGTGCGCAACGACGGCTATTGGGACAAGGGCGTGCCGAAGCTGTCGGCGGTCACCTTCCGCTTCATCGCCGATGCGCAGGCGCAGGCCGCGGCGCTTCGGGCCGGCGACATCGACGGCTTTCCCAACTTCACCGCGCCCGAGCTGTTCGGCGAATTCCAGAACGACGCGCGCTTCAAGACCGTGGTCGGCGCCACGCCGCGCAAGCTGGTGGCCGCGCTCAACAGCGAGAAGCCGCCGCTCGACAACGTCAAGGTGCGGCAGGCGATGATGAGTGCCATCGACCGCCAGGCGATCATCGACGGCGCCTATTCCGGCTACGGCAAGGCGATAGGCAGCCACTTCGCCCCGACCGACCGCGGCTATGTCGACATGACCGGCGAGATTCCCTACGATCCCGAGAAGGCCAAAAGCCTTTTGACCGAGGCCGGATACGCGGACGGCTTCACGCTGACCATCAAGGCGCCGCAGATGAGCTACACGACGCGGGCGTCGGAAGTCATGCAGGCATTGCTGGCCGAGGTCGGTATCACGCTCAACATCGTGCCGAGCGAATTCCCGGCCAAATGGATCGACGAGGTGTTCATCAAGCGCGACTACGAGATGTCGATCATCGACCATGCCGAGCCGATGGACATCGATATCTATTCGCGCCCCGGCTACTACTTCAACTACAAGAACCCGAAGTTCGACGGGCTGATCGCCGCCGCCGACAAGACCGCCGACGACGGCGAGCGTGACAAGTTCTACGGCGAGGCGCAGAAGATACTCGCCGACGAGGTTCCGGCCCTCTATCTCTTCGACCTGCCGCGCCTCAACGTCTGGAGCGCCAGGCTCGAGGGCCTGTGGGAGAACGAGCCGATCTCGCAGGTCTATGTGCGGGACGCCTATTGGGCCGAATGAGCAATCTCGTCCTGCCGCGCCATGCCGGCGCGGCAGGACCAGCGGACTTTGTGGTGCCGGACATGTGCAACCTGCCTGACCCCGGAGCCCTCGCGGGCGGAGATCGGCCGCGCTGATGCTTCGGATCGCTTTCAGCCGGCTGGGCTCCTTCGTGCTGACGCTGTTCATCGTGTCGCTGCTGATCTTCGCAACCATGGACCTTCTGCCCGGCAACGCCGCCGCCATCCTGCTCGGGACGGCGGCGCGGCCCGACACGATCGCCGCGCTGGAGCAGCAGCTCGGCCTCGATCAGCCGGGCTATGTCCGCTACCTCACCTGGATAGCCGGCGCCTTCACGGGCGATCTCGGCAGCTCGGCGTCCTACGGCGTGCCGGTGGCCGGGCTGATCGCCGAGCGGCTGCAGGTGACCCTGCCGCTGGCGCTGATCGCGCTGGTCATCGCGGTCGCCATCGGCGTCGGGCTCGGCGTCATGGCCGCCGCCCGGCCGCGCCAGGCTCCGGACCGGGCGGCTTCCGTCTTCGCCCAGGTCGGCATCGCCGTGCCGGACTTCTGGTTCGGCATCCTGCTCATCCTGCTGTTCTCGGTCACCCTGCACTGGTTCTCGGCCGGCGGCTTTCCCGGCTGGAGCGATCCGCTCGCGGCGGTCAAGGCGTTGCTCCTGCCGGCGGTCGCGCTCGCCTTGCCGCAGGCTGCGGTGCTGACGCGCGTCACGCGCTCGGCCGTTCTCGACGTCGCCGACGAGGATTTCATCCGCACCGCCAAGGCCAAGGGGCTGACCGAGCGGCGCGTGCTGTGGCGTCATGCCGTGCGCAACGCGCTGGTGCCCATCGTCACCATCATCGGCCTGCAGTTCTCGTTCCTGATCGCCGGCGCCGTGCTCGTCGAGAACGTGTTCAACCTGCCGGGCATCGGCCGGCTCGCCTATCAGTCGCTGGCGCAGCGCGATCTCGTCGTCATCCGCAGCGTCGCCATGTTCTTCGCCGGCCTGGTGATCCTGGTCAATTTCGCCGTCGACCTCGCCTATCTCTGGCTCGACCCGAGACTGAGGGCGGCGCGATGACGAACGCCACCGCCACCGCGCCGCGCTTCGCCCTCGGGCCGCGCTTCGGCCTGCATCTCGGCATCGCCATCACGGCGCTGGTCATCGGCATGGCGGTGCTGTCGCGGTTCTGGACGCCGCAGGTCCCGACCCGCCTGCAGATCGCCAACAAGCTGAAGCCGCCGCTGACCTCCGGCCTGGCCGGTACCGACGCGCTCGGCCGCGACATCTTCTCGATGATCATGGCGGGTGCCTGGAACTCGCTGTCGATCGCCTTCCTCTCTGTCCTGCTCGGCCTGGTGGTCGGCGTCGGCTTCGGGGCTCTGGCGGCGGCGCGGCGCGGTTGGATCGAAGAGGTGATCATGCGCTTCGCCGACGTGGTCTTCGCCTTCCCCGCGCTGATCTCCGCCATCATGATCGCGGCCCTCATCGGCCCCGGCGGCGGCACCGCCGTGCTCGCCATCGGCCTGTTCAACATCCCGGTGTTCATCCGCGTGTCGCGCGGGGCGGCGCTGCGCATCTGGGCGTTAGACTTCTGCCTGGCCGCGCAGGCGGCAGGCAAGGGCAGGTTCCGCATCACCGTCGACCACGTGCTGCCCAACATCGCCGGTGCGGTCGCCGTGCAGGCGACGATCCAGATCGGCCTGGCGATCCTGGTCGAGGCCGGCCTGTCCTTTCTCGGGCTGAGCCTTGCCCCGCCGGCGCCGAGCTGGGGCCGCATGCTGAGCGACGCGCAGACCTATCTCGCCCAGGCACCATGGATGGCGATCGCCCCCGGCGTCACCATCGCCGTTGCCGTGCTCGGCCTGAACCTCGTCGGCGACGGCCTGCGCGACGTCCTTGACCCCCGTTCGCGGGGGCGCGCATGACGCTCGACGTGCGCATCGATGCGATCAATCTGTCGCGCTGGCGCCTGCCGGCGAAGACGCTGGTGGAGGATGTCGCCTTCACCATTCCGGACGGAGGCACGCTCGGTATCGTCGGCGAGTCGGGATCAGGCAAGTCGCTGACCTCGCTCGCCATCATGGGCCTGCTGCCGCGCGGCATGAAGGCGCATGGCGGCATCGTGCTCGACGGCACCGATCTCCTGAAGCTCGGCGAGCGGCAGATGCAGCAGGTGCGCGGCGCCCGCATCGGCATGATCTTCCAGGAGCCAATGACCGCCCTCAATCCGGCCATGCGCATCGGCGACCAGATCGCCGAGGGCATCCTCGCCCACAAAGGGATGTCGCGCGCGGCGGCGCGCGCCGAGGCGCTGCGGCTGCTGGAGCGCGTCCGCATTCCCGAGGCGGCTCGGCGCATCGATGCCTATCCGCACGAATTGTCGGGCGGCCAGCGCCAGCGCGTCGGCATCGCCATCGCGCTGGCGCCGGGGCCGCGCCTGCTGATCGCCGACGAGCCGACGACGGCGCTCGACGTCACCGTGCAGGCGGAAGTGCTGGAGCTGCTGGGCGAACTGATCGCCGAGCTCGGCATGTCGCTGCTGCTGATCAGCCACGATCTCGGCGTCGTTGCCAGCATCGCCGAGCGCACGCTGGTCATGCGTGGCGGCCGGCCCGTGGAGAGCGGCGAGACCGAGCAGGTCCTGCGCCGGCCGTCGCAACCCTACACGCAGCGCTTGATCGGCGCGCTGCCGCGGGCCCAGAAGTTTGCACCGCCGGCCACAGGTGTCCGGCCGGGCGGCTCCACGCTACTGCTCGAAGTCAGGAACCTCGAGCGCGCGTACCACAGCGCGTCCGGGCACGCGCTGAAGGCCGTCGACGGCGTCAGCTTCTCGATCGAGCCGGGCACCATCCATGGCATCGTCGGCGAGAGCGGCTGCGGGAAGTCGACGCTGGCGCGCATCGTCATGGGCCTGGACCGGCCGACCGGCGGGCAGGTGCTGTTCGAGGGCGAGGACATTTTCGCCAAGTCGCGCGCCGAGCTTCTGCGGCTGCGGCGGGGCTTCCAGATGGTCTTCCAGGACCCGCAGGGATCGCTCGATCCCAGGCAGAGCGTGTCGCGCATCGTCGCCGAGCCGCTGTTCCTCGATCCCGCCGCGCCGCGCGGCAAGGCGCGCGAGGAACTGGTCGGCGAGACGCTAGCCAGCGTCGGCCTGTCGCCGCCCGATGCCGCGCGCTATCCGCACGAATTCTCCGGCGGCCAGCGCCAGCGCATCGCCATCGCGCGCGCCATCATCGGCAGGCCCAAGCTGGTGGTGGCGGACGAGCCGGTGTCGGCGCTCGACCTGTCGGTGCAGGCGCAGGTGCTCGCGCTGATCCGCGACCTGCGCGACCGCTACGGCCTGGCCTTCCTGTTCATCAGCCACAGCCTCGCCGTGGTCGAGACCATCTCCGACCGCGTCGGCGTCATGTACCGCGGCAATTTCGTCGAGACCGGCACGGCGGCGGAAGTCTTCAGGAACCCGCGGCATGCCTACACCAGGAAGCTGATCGACGCCGAACCGGGCATCGACCAGCCGCGACGCTACGGCGTCGCCCGCACCGTTGTGGAAGAAACGAAAGCGAGGCTCGCATGAACAATCACGTCAGACTGGGCACGACCGTGGACGGAGAGCCGGTCGAGCCGTTCTTCCGCCGCCATCTCGCCGGCGATTTCCTGCTGTGGTCGCCCAACATCCAGGCCGAGGCGTTTTTGAACTGGGACCGCATCTGGGCGACCCGCACGATCAGAAGAGGCACGCCGAAGCCACTGCCGCAGGCAGCGCGGCCTCTGGATATCACTTTCGAGAGCCACGGGGCGACCCGCACCATCGACGACCTGATGCGCCGGGAGTTCGTCAGCGGCCTGCTCGTCGTCAAGGACGGCGAGATCAAGCTGGAGCGTTACGCCAAGGGCCTGAACCCGGAGCGCTGCTGGCAGTCGTCGTCGATGGTGAAGTCGCTCGCCGCCATACTGGTCGGCGCCGCCGTCCAGGACGGCGCGATCAAAAGCATCGACCAGTCGGTCGTCGACTACCTGCCGGAGCTCGAAGGCTCGGCCTATCGGGACGTGACGATCCGCCACCTGCTCAACATGGCCTCGGGCGTGTCCTGGGTCGAGAACACCGACGACCTCACCACCGATGTCGCCGAGCACTACATCAAGGTCATCGCGGCGCGCACGCCGGACTACATCGTCAACTATCTGAAGACCCGTCCGAAGGCCAATCCGGCCGGCACGCAGTTCTACTACAATACCGGCGACACCTTCCTGCTCAGCCATGTGCTGAGCCGCGCCACCGGCATGACCGTCGCCGACTACTGCTCCGAGCGGCTGTGGAAGCCGTTCGGGTTCGAGCAGGACGGCTTCTTCATCCTCGATTCCGACGACGGGCACGAGGTGGTCGGAAGCTGCTGCGGCGCCTCCCTGCGCGACTATACGCGCTGGGGGCTGTTCATGTTGGCCGACGGCGTGATCGACGGCAAGCGCGTGGTGCCGGACGGCTGGGTGAAGGACTCGACCACGCCGAGTGCTCCGAACTTCGCCTTCGATTTCGGCGGCGAGCGCGGTGTCGCCGGCGGCGCGGACTCCGCCTACAAGGGCTACGGCTACCTGTGGTGGGTGCGCGAGGGCGGCGACTACATGGCGCTCGGCAGCTACGGCCAGTGGATCTATGTCAGCCCGGCCAACAACACCGTCGCCGTCATCCTCGGCGCGGTGCCCAGACATGTCTACATGACCCCGGAAGAGGTCGAACTCCACAGGAACTCCTCGCATTGCGGCTCCGAGATGCGGCTCGACTTCATCAAGGCAGCCATGAAGGCGCTGGCCTGAATGTCGCGGGAGGGTGACCAGGAGGAGGGATTGTCATGAGCGCAGGGTGCAACGCGGCGCAGCGACAGCCGATCGACGGACGCCATCGAAAGATGTTCATCGGCGGCGACTGGGTCGATGCGGTCTCGGGCGAGACGTTCGAGACGCGCAATCCGGCGACCGGCTCGGTGCTCGCCACCGTGCCGCGCGGCGGCAAGCAGGACATCGACGCCGCCGTCCGGGCGGCGCGTGCCGCCTTCGACGGAGAGTGGAGCCGGTTCAAGCCATACGAGCGGCAGGTCCTGCTGCTCAGGATCGCCGACCTGTTCGAGAAGCACTGGGAAGAAATCTGCCGCTCCGACACGCTCGACATGGGGCTGCCGATCAGCCGCACCCGCGCCAACAGGAACCGCGTCGTCGGCATGCTGCGCTTCTACGGCGGCATGGCGACGGCGCTGCATGGCGAGACGATCGACAACTCGCTGCCGGGCGAGGTCGTCTCGTTCACCCACCGCGAGCCGGTCGGCGTGGTCGGCGCCATCATCCCGTGGAACGCGCCGACGGCCGCCTCGATCTGGAAGATCGGCCCGGCGCTCGCCACCGGCTGCACCATCGTGCTCAAGCCGTCGGAGGAGGCGCCGCTGACGCCGCTGCTGATCGCCGACATCATGGCGGAAGCCGGCGTGCCGGCGGGCGTGGTCAACATCGTCACCGGCACCGGCCGCGAGGCCGGCGCGCCGCTCGCCGAGCACATGGGCGTGGACAAGATCGTCTTCACCGGCTCGACCGCGACCGGCCAGAGCATCATCCGCGCCTCGGCCGGCAATCTCAAGCGCGTGTCGCTGGAGCTCGGCGGCAAGTCGCCGGTCATCGTCTGCGCCGACGCCGACCTGGAGAAGGCGGTGCCCGTCGCCGCCATGTCGGTCTTCGCCAATTCGGGACAGATCTGCATCGCCGGCTCGCGGCTGTTCGTCGAGCGATCGATCCATGACGAGTTCATCGCGCGGCTCGCCGCCTACGCCGAGGGCCTTCGGATCGGCGACGGCATCGATCCGGCGACCGAGATCGGCCCGCTCGTCTCGCCGCGGCAGCTGGAGCGCGTGACCGGCTACCTCGCATCCGGCCGGGAGGAAGGGGCCCGCCTGGTCACCGGCGGAACCCGCCTCACCGAAGGCACCTTTGCCGCCGGCAACTTCATCGCCCCCACCGTCTTCGCCGGCGTCAGGGACGACATGCGGATCGCCCGCGAGGAGATTTTCGGGCCGGTCATCTCGGCGCTGCCCTTCGACACGCTGGACGAGGCGGTAGAGCGGGCCAACGACACGCCCTATGGCCTGGCCGCCGGCGTGTTCACCCGCGACGTCGCCAAGGCCCACCGGCTGTCGCGAAGAATCCGGGCAGGCTCGGTATGGGTCAACACCTATCACGCCATCGATCCGGCGGTGCCGTTCGGCGGCTACAAGATGAGCGGCTACGGCCGCGAGGGCGGCGTCGAGCACCTGCACGAATATCTCAACACCAAGGGCGTCTTCATCAGGATCGACTGAGGACGGCATCGCCGGTACGGCGGGATGGCCGCACCAAAATTTGGGAAGGACGGCATGAAACTCAAGGACAAGGTCGCCATCGTCACCGGGGGAGGGTCCGGCTTCGGCGAAGGCATCGTGAGGAAATTCGTGGAGGAAGGCGCCCGCGTAGTCGTCGTCGACCGGGACGGCCCGGCGGCCGAGCGCGTCGCCAAGGCGTTCCCCGAAGCGGCGGTCGCGGCTACCGCCGACATCGCCACGCAAGCCGGCTTTGCCGCGGCGGTCGAGAAGGCGCAGTCGGCCTTCGGGGGGCTGCACATCCTGGTCAACAATGCGGGCGTCGGCCACGAGCCGCAGCCGCTGGAGACGGTCGAGGAGGCGATGTTCGACCGCGTCGCGGCGGTCAACATGAAGTCGATCTATTTCGGCGCGCGCCTGGTCGTGCCCTTGTTCAAACAGCAGAAAGGCGGCGCCATCCTCAACATCGCCTCGACCGGCGGCGTCAGCCCGCGCCCGAACCTGACCTGGTACAACGCCTCTAAGGGGTGGGTGATCACGGCGACACGCGCCATGGCGGTGGAACTGGCGCCGTTCGGCATCCGGGTCAACGCGCTCAACCCGGTGGCCGGGGAAACGCCGCTGCTGAAAACCTTCATGGGCGAGGACACGCCGGAGATACGCGCGAAATTCTTGGCGACGATCCCGCTGGGTCGCTTCTCCACCCCGCAGGACATGGGCAACGCCGCCGCCTTCCTGTGCTCGGAGGAAGCCGGCATGATCACCGGCGTCGCGCTGGAGGTCGACGGCGGCCGCTGCATCTGACGTCGCCTGCGTCGGACGGCGTCTGTGCCTGATCCGGGGTCTGTCGAGGTTCGGGGTTAGAGTGGCCCGATATCAGCTTTCGCCCGACGGCGCATGGTACTTGCCGGCAGCGCGTATCGTCGCCCGGCCGCGAAAAAAATCGCGCTGGCCGTCCATGTTTCGCTCTTTGTTCCGGCAGGCCGGCCGTCATGACGTGTCGGGCGGCTCCAGTGCCCACTGGGCAAGCCCGTGCAGGACGTCGAGAACCTCGTGCACCTCATGAACGGGCTTTTTTCGCCGCCAGCCCGGCGGCCGGCCGGGTTTCAGCGGCGAGAAGCGGCCGAACCGGCGCAGACCGCCGGATTCCCGCTCGCGCGCGAGGGCGGCGTCGCGGCGTGCCCGCCAGCGGGCGAAGCGCCTTGCCTGGCCGGGCAGGTCGTCCAGCGCCAAAACCAGCGCCAGCAGCCGCGAGTCCAGCCGTGACGCGTCGATCGGGTCGTTGGGCGACCAGGCGGGGATGCGGAACGGCTCGCTGTAGCCGGGAACGGAGATGCGCGGCACGCCTTTCGGCGCCCGCCGCAGGCGGCGGCTCCAGGGTTTTAGCGGATCGAGCAGCGGCAGGGTCGCGCGACAGGCGCGGGTTTTCGGCCGCGCCGGCATGCGGACGGGGCCGGCTCCGGGCCGGAATTTCGGCTGCGGTTTCTGCCGGGGCGCCGGCAAGGCGACGACGAGGCCACGTGCGGCCACGACGATGAGGCGCCGTACCGCGGCTTCGGCAGGGCGCAAGAGCCGGAGTATGGCACGGTGGAGGCGGCGTTGAAGGGTAAGTTCTGGGGACAGTTTACTTTTTTCGGCCCGCGACAACCTTGAAGCGGCTGTGCCCTTCTGCCGAAACAAAGTAAACTGTCCCCTGAGTTCCCCGAGATCCAGCCCGGCCATGGCGACGAGCATGGCGACGATGCGCTTCAGCGCTTCCCGGTTCTTGTCGATCGCCGCATTCCAGTCCATCGCCACCCCTTCGGCACAGGCGGCGCAATTATCGCTCCGGTCGAGAAGGAAGGGGATAGATTATAAGAAAATAATCCTGACGGATGGTGACAAGCCGCCTGCGACAGACCCTATCCCGCCGCCGGTTCGGCCGCGCGGGCCGTCTTCACCCTGTAGCGGCTCTCCAGTAGCTCCGCCGTCTCGGCGACCTCAAGGGCGCGGCGGGCATCACTCCACCCGAGCACGTCGCCGGCGATCCGGGCGATGCGATCGAGCGCGTCCGGGGTCACGGCGTTCTCGAACGGCATGAGGGTGCGCCGCAGCACGATATCGGCCAGACGGGTCACCCGCTCGTTGGCGACGATCCAGCGGATCTCGCCGGCGTGATAGAGGCCGCGCGTGTCGATGCGGTCGGCGCCATCGGCGACGACCGCTTCGGCGACCGCGCGGGCCTGGCTGCCGTAGCGGCGGAAGAATTTCGCCACGACGGCCGCATCGAGACCCGTGGCGCGGACGACGTCGGCGATCGCCTGCCGCAATTCCTTGCCTTCCGCCGGCAGGCCGGCGCCGCCGCCGATCGGCTCAGCCAGCGTATCGCGGCGACGCGCGGCGCCGAGGCGCGCAAGCACGGCGTCGGCAATCTGCTCGGCGCAGGCGCGGTAGGTCGTCCACTTGCCGCCGACCAGCGTCATCACCGGGAAGGCGCGCGGCCCCCGCGGCTCGAAGTCCCTGAGCGCGTGGTCGCGGCTGATGGCGCCGGTTGCCCCGTCGCCGCTGTAGGGCAGGGGCCGGATACCGGCATAGGCGAAGACGATCTCCTCGCGCCGCGCCCTGCTGCCGGGCAGGACCTGGTCGAGCACGTCGAAAAGGTAGTCGATCTCCTCTTCCGAGCAGGCGGCGTGGTCGGGATCCCCGGCGCGGATGTCGGTGGTGCCGAGCAGGACGAGCTCGGCATCGAGGGCGTAGACCAGGCAGGCGCGGAAGTCGCGCGTCTCGAAATACAGCATGCCGTCGCCGAGCTGGGCGGCGATGTCCGGCCGCCGCATGACCAGATGCGAGCCGCGGGTGCCGCCGATCAGGCGCCTGTCGATGCCGAGCCGGCGGTTCGCCTCGTCGGCCCAGGCGCCGGCGCAGTTGACCACCAGGCGCGGCCGCAGCCTGATCTCCCCGCCGCCGATCTCGTCGCGCAGGATCACCTCGCCGCCCGTCATGCCGACAAGCGAGACATAGGGCGCGGCTACCGAGCGCGGGCAGTCGCGCTCCGCATCCTTGACCAGCTCGAGCGCCAGGCGCTCCGGATGCAGGAGCCGCGCGTCATAGTATTCCGCCACCGCGCGGACGCGGTCGGACAGCCCCGGCATCTTCCGCCGGCTTTCCGCCCGCGAAAGAATCCGGTGGCGCGGCATGGTCCGGCTGCCCCGCCCGAACCGGTCGAAGAAGACGAGGCCGAGCTTGATCGCCAGCATGCCCTTGGCGCCCGGCGTCTTCTTGAGCTTGAGGAAACGCAAACCGGCCGAGAACAGGCCGCCGAACCAGTTGAAGGCCGGCACCCAGACCGGCAGGGGTTTTACGAGGTGGGGAGCGTTCCTGAGGAGGTGGTTGCGCTCCACCACCGATTCCCGCACCAGCTCGAACTCGCCGGTTTCGAGATAGCGCAACCCGCCATGGATCAGCCGCGACGGCGCAGCGCTGGTGCCGGAGGCGAAATCCCCCTTGTCGACCAGGATCGCGGGCACGTCCTGCAGCGCCAGGTCACGGTAGAGGCCGATGCCGTTGATGCCGCCGCCGACGATGAGGAGCGGCGCCTCGTCCGCCGCGGCGCGCTTCAGGGCCGCAATCGCCTCGTCCCGATTGCGCATCGTCTCCTCCGCTGCGTTTGGCGCCCATTCCGTCCCGCCGCCTATAATGGCAGTTTATTACTTTTGGAAGCGAAAAAGCGGAAGGCGGGAGATTTAAACTTCAAAAGTTCTTTTATATTCAATCAGTTAAAAGTGTAAAAAATTTTCTTACGATTGCGATTGACAATTCGAGAGGGTCAAATAGCCTAGCTGCCGAGGAAAGATGCCGATGGGGCCTGCATGGCCCGCCCCGCCGCGAGGAGACGGCGCCCGTCGGCCCCCGGAGGAGCAAGTATGCGGGAACGCCTGATCGGCATCGATGCCGGCGGCACGATGACGAAAGTCGTGCTGTTCGACGGACGCGGCAACGAGCTCGCCTGCGAGCGCCGGCCGAACGTCATGCTGCTGCCGCAGGAGGGCTGGACCGAGCGCGACGCCGAGGGAATGTGGCGCGCCACCTGCGAATCGCTGCGCGCGCTCATGGAAAAGACCGGCACCGACCCGGCCGACATCGTCGCCGTAACGCCGTCCGGCTATGGCGGCGGCGTCTATCTGGTCGACGCCGACGGCGTGCCGGTGCGCAATGCGCTGGTGTCGACCGACACGCGCTCCATTCCGCTCATCGACGCCTGGAAACGCTCGGGCCGCGCCGCGGCGGTGTCGCGCTGCATCGAGCAGCAGATGTGGCCCGGCCAGACGCTGTCGATCCTCGCCTGGATGCAGCAGAACGAGCCGGAGACGCTGCGGCGCACCGCGCATGTGCTGTCCTGCAAGGATTTCCTGCGCATGCGCCTGTGCGGCGACATCTCCACCGATCCGACCGACGCCGGCTGCGCCGGCATCATCAGTGTCAGCCGCGCGGCGATTTCGCGGGAGGCCTTCGAGGTCGCCGGCCTGCAGGCATGGCTCGACCGCCTGCCGCCGATCGGATCGCCGCTGGAAGTCGTCGGCGGCGTCGGCGCCGAGGCGGCGGCGGCCACCGGCCTGCGGGCGGGGACGCCGGTGGTGCGCGGCGTCTACGACGTGGTCGGCTGCTCGCTCGCTTCGGGGGTGGAGCGTCCCGACCAGCTCGCCGCAGTCGCCGGCACCTTCAGCATCCATTCGACCTTGCATGCCCGGCCGGCGCTCGACCCGCTGCCGACGATCCAGACGCCCTATCCGGTCGGCGGCCAGGTGCTGGCCACCACCGCGACGCCGACCTCGGCGAGCAACCTGGAATGGCTGTGCAAGACCATGCTGTCGGCGGAGGCAGAGCGCGCTTTTCTCGAAGGGCGCAGCGTCTACGAAGTCTGCAACGACCTGGTCGCCGGCGCGCTCGACCGCCAGAACAACATCCTGTTCTTCCCGTTCCTCTATGACGGGCCGCGCGGCGCGCCGGGAGGCTTCCTCGGGCTGAGGGCAGGGGCGCAGCTGGCCGATATCGTGCGTGCCGTCTACGAGGGCGTGGTCTTCGCCCACCGCTACGACATGTCCTACCTGCTGACCGGCCCGGACGCGGCCGATCCGAAGGTCATCCGGCTGGCCGGCGGCCCCTCGCGCAGCGCCGTGTGGGCGCAGATGTTCGCCGACGGCCTCGGCCTGCCGGTCGAGATCGCGTCCGGCAGCGAATTCGGCGCCAAGGGCGGCGCCATCTGCGCGGCGGTGGCGGCCGGCCTCTATGCCGACGTGCCGGACGCGATCCGCAACATGGTCAAGGTCGAGCAGCGCTACGAGCCGGATGCCGAGCGCGCGGCGGTGCTGAGCGCGAAATACGGCACCTATCTCACCGCCATCGACGTCGTGGCCGACCTGTGGTCCGGCGACCGTGCGGAGGCGCCGCCGCTGCGCGCCCGCGCGGTCTGACGTTGCCGGTGGCTGAATGATCGCGGTTTAGGGGGCGGGCGATGCTGGAGTTGCGTGCGGTCGAGAGGGTCGTCGGAGGCGAGGTGCACATCGAGGCGACGTCGCTCGTCCTGGAGCACGGCTCGCTCAACGTGCTGCTCGGGCCGACGCTGTCGGGCAAGACCAGCCTGATGCGGCTGATGGCCGGCCTCGACCGGCCGAGCGCCGGCTCGATCTGGTTCGACGGCAAGGACGTGACCGGCGTCCGCGTGCAGGACCGCAGCGTCGCCATGGTCTACCAGCAGTTCATCAACTATCCGGCGATGACGGTCTACGAGAACATCGCCTCGCCGTTGCGCGTCAGGGGCGAGGACCCTGCTGCGATCGACCGCGAGGTGAAGCGCGCCGCCGAGCTGCTCAGGCTGACGCCCTACCTGCGGCGCACGCCGCTCAATCTCTCCGGCGGGCAGCAGCAGCGCACGGCGCTGGCGCGCGCCATCGTCAAGAACGCCAGCCTGGTGCTGCTCGACGAGCCGCTTGCCAATCTCGACTACAAGCTGCGCGAGGAGTTGCGCGCCGAGCTGCCGAAGCTGTTCGCCGAGGCCGGCACCATCTTCGTCTACGCCACCACCGAGCCGCACGAGGCGCTGCTGCTCGGCGGCAACACGGCGACCCTGTCGCAGGGACGCGTGACGCAGTTCGGACCGACCATCGACGTCTATCGCCGGCCGGCGGATATCGTCACGGCAAAGACCTTCGCGGACCCGCCGCTCAACACGGTGCCGGTGGTCAAGAGCGGCTCGCACTTCCGGATCGGCGACAGGACGGCGCTGCCGGTGCCGGCGCATCTGTCGGGGATGGCCGACGGTCCCTGCACGATCGCCTTCCATCCGCACAATCTGGCCTTGCAGGGCCAGCATCCGGCTTCGGCGAGCCTGTCGGTGCGCACCGCGACCTCCGAGATCACCGGCTCGGAAAGCTTCGTCCATGTCGAGTTCGAGGGCAACCGCTGGGTGATGCTGGCTCCGGGCATCCACGACATCGAAGCCGACACGACGATCGCCGTGCATGTCGACACGCGCCGGATCATCGCCTTCGGCGCGGATGGCCGCTCCATCGCCGGCGCGGCGGCCTGAGGAGGCGACGATGGCACGCATCACCCTGGAGCATATCCGCCATGCCTACGGGCTGCGCCCGTCGCGGCCGAACGACTATGCGCTGAAGGAAGTGCATCACGAATGGAAGGACGGCGGCGCCTATGCGCTGCTCGGGCCGTCGGGCTGCGGCAAGACCACGCTGCTCAACATCATCTCCGGCCTGCAGCATCCGTCCGAAGGGCGCATCCTGTTCAACGGCCGCGACGTCACCGAGCTGTCGACGCAGGAGCGCAACATCGCCCAGGTGTTCCAGTTCCCGGTCATCTACGACACCATGACCGTCTACGACAATCTCGCCTTCCCGCTGCGCAACCGCGGCGTGCCGGAGGCCGAGGTCGACCGGCGCGTGCGCGACATCATCGAGATGACCGGCCTCGGCGACTGGGCGAAGAAGAAGGCGAGGGGGCTGACGGCCGACCAGAAGCAGAAGATATCGCTGGGCCGAGGCCTTGTGCGCAACGACGTCAACGCCATCCTGTTCGACGAGCCGCTCACCGTTATCGACCCGCACATGAAATGGGTGCTGCGCTCGCAGCTGAAGCAACTGCACCGCCAGTTCGGCTACACCATGGTCTATGTCACCCACGACCAGACCGAGGCGCTGACCTTCGCCGACAAGGTCGTGGTCATGTATGAGGGCGAGATCGTGCAGATCGGCACGCCGGCGGAGCTGTTCGAGCGGCCGAAGCACACTTTTGTCGGCTATTTCATCGGCTCGCCCGGCATGAACGTGCTGCCGGCCGATGTCGACGGCAGCACCGTGAAGGTCGGGAACGAGACGATCGCCCTCGATCACAAGCCGCGGGTCGCGCTCGGCGCCAGCATCGAGCTCGGCATCCGCCCGGAGTTCATCGCGCTCGGCCGCCAAGGCATGTCCGTTTCAATCCGCAAGGTCGAAGACATCGGCCGCCAGAAGATCGTGCGCGCCGAGTTCGCGGGAAAACCGATCGCCATCGTCGTCCCGGAGGACGGCGAGATCCCGGCCGAGGCGAAGGTGCGCTTCGATCCGGCCGGCATCAACCTCTATGCCGATTCCTGGCGCGTCGAACTGGGAGCCTGACCGTGGAAAAGACCTGGAACAACAAGGCCTGGTTCATGGTGCTGCCGGTGCTGGTGCTGGTGGCCATCTCGGCGGTGATCCCGCTGATGACGGTGGTCAACTATTCGGTGCAGGACACGTTCGGCAACAACGAGTTCTTCTGGGCCGGCACCGAATGGTTCGCGCAGGTGCTGGAATCCGGCCGCTTCTGGGATTCGCTGGCGCGCAATCTCGCCTTCTCGGCGGTCATCCTGGCGATCGAGATTCCGCTCGGCATCTTCATCGCGCTCAACATGCCGAAATCGGGCTGGGGCGTGCCGGTCTGCCTGGTGCTGATGGCGCTGCCGCTGCTCATCCCGTGGAACGTCGTTGGCACCATCTGGCAGCTTCTGTGCCGCGCCGATATTGGCCTCATCGGCTATGGTCTCGCCCGATTGGGCATCCCGTTCAACTATGCCGCCGATCCGGTGCATGCGTGGATCACCGTCGTGGTCATGGACGTGTGGCACTGGACCAGTCTTGTCGTGCTGCTCTGTTATGCCGGCCTGGTGTCGATCCCCGACGCCTATTACCAGGCGGCCAAGATCGACGGTGCCTCGCGCTGGGCGATTTTTCGCTACATCCAGCTCCCCAAGATGAACCGCGTGCTTTTGATCGCGGTGCTGCTGCGCTTCATGGACAGTTTCATGATCTACACGGAACCGTTCGTGGTCACCGGCGGCGGTCCCGGGTCCTCGACCACCTTCCTGTCGATCGACCTGGTCAAGATGGCGGTGGGTCAGTTCGACCTCGGCCCGGCGGCGGCGATGTCGATCATCTACTTCCTGATCATCCTCCTGCTGTCCTGGGTCTTCTACACCGTCATGACCAATTACGGGTCGGAGAAATAGCATGGCGTGGGACGACCGCACGATGAGCGCGCGCGGCGAGGCGGTTTCGGCTGCGATGCCTGTCTCCGCCCGGGAAACTGCGAACAGGGAGATTGCCCGGCGGATGCGCCGGCGCGGCGACGAATCGCGCTTCCGCTGGCTCATCCCGGCGCTCTACATCGTCTTCCTGATGCTGCCGATCTACTGGCTCGTGAACATGAGCTTCAAGAGCAATACCGAGATCATGAACTCGGTGTCGCTCATCCCGGCGGACCCGACGCTGCGCAACTACATGGTGATCTTCAGTGATCCGTCATGGTACAACGGCTACATCAACTCGATCATCTACGTGGTGCTGAACACGGCGATCTCGGTGTCGGTGGCGCTGCCGGCGGCCTATGCGTTCTCGCGCTACCGGTTTCTCGGCGACAAGCATCTGTTCTTCTGGCTCTTGACCAACCGCATGGCGCCCCCGGCGGTGTTCGCGCTGCCGTTCTTCCAGCTCTATTCGGCCTTCGGGCTGATCGACACCCATATCGCCGTGGCGCTGGCGCACTGCCTGTTCAACGTGCCGCTGGCGGTGTGGATTCTCGAGGGTTTCATGTCGGGCGTGCCCAAGGAGATCGACGAGACCGCCTATATCGACGGCTATTCCTTCCCGCGCTTCTTCTTCAAGATATTCATGCCGCTGATCGCCAGCGGCATCGGGGTGGCGGCCTTCTTCTGCTTCATGTTCTCCTGGGTGGAGCTGCTGCTCGCGCGCACGCTGACCACCACGGCGGCCAAGCCGATCGCCGCCACCATGACGCGCACGGTGTCGGCCTCGGGTCTGGACTGGGGCGTGCTGGCGGCGGCCGGCGTGCTCACCATCATTCCGGGCGCGCTGGTGATCTGGTTCGTGCGCAACTACATCGCCAAGGGTTTTGCCCTGGGGAGGGTGTGATGAAGGACGGAAGCTTCTCTCTCCCCTTGCGGGGGAGATGGCCCGAAGGGCCAGAGGGGGTAGCCCCGGCAGCGCGCGGCGCCTGGCCGCGCCGGCCCGCCTCCATTTGCCCCGTACCCCCACCCCTGAGCCCTCCCCACAAGGGGGAGGGGGACCTTGCGGCCGCCATGCCGCGCAAAGCCGTCGCCGATCGGCGTCTGGCGCAGGCGCGGCAAGATTCCCCTCCCCCTTGTGGGCAGGGCTCAGGGGTGGGGGTAGCCTCCTATGCGATTGCCTTCGCCACAGGCGGGAGCGCAGGGCGCCGGCGCGCTGCCGGGGCGATCCCGAGGCGGTCGAGTCCGGTCGGACCTACCCCACCCCCGGCCTGCGGCCGGACCCTCCCCGCGAGGGCAGGGCAATCGCATATGCCGATGATGATCGTCATTCCGGGGCCGCGCAGCGGAACCCGGAATCCAGAGCGTTGGTGTCGAAGGAAAAGCGAAACCTCGCAAATATCCAGCCATTTCGAGCAGCGTCGGCACTCTGGATTCCGGGTTCCGCTGCGCGGCCCCGGAATGACGACGCAGAGCTGTCTGCCCCTCCGATACTCATATGCGATAGCCCTCCCCGCGAGGGGGAGGGGGCGCCGGCGCGCTGCCGGACCTACCCCACCCGGCCGCTGCGCGGCCACCCTCTCCGCGAGGGGGAGGGGGATGCTGGAGACAAAGCCATGACGCTGTCCTGGATGGCCTGGACGTGGCCGACGGCGATCTTCTTTGCGGTGATCTTCGCCATGCTGGTCGGCATGGGCGTGTGGGAATATGTTTCGCCGGGCGGCAATCCGCGCGTCGGCATTTTGCGCTTCGAGACGACGCGCGGCGATCGGCTGTTCGTGTCGCTCTTGGGTGCCGCCTTCATCCATCTCGCCTGGCTGGGCCTGGTCGGGCCCGACCTGTGGTGGGCGCTCGCCCTGTCGGTGGTCTACGCCGTCGGCGTGTTCCGCACCGTCTAGGGAGGACTTTTTCGCGCCGGCCGTGGGCCGGGCGGAACGATGCGACTTCGACTTGCGACTGTCTTTTACAAAGGGAGGAACTTTCATGAAACGCTACCTGCTCACGACAACCACGGCGCTGGCGCTGCTCGCCGGCTGCGGCGCCGCCTTCGCCGACATCGAGGCGGCAAAAACTTTCCTCGACGCCGAAATCAAGGACCAGTCCGCCCTCGACCGCGCCGCCCAGGAGGCGGAGATGCAGTGGTTCGTCGACGCCGCCAAACCGTTTTCCGGCATGGACATCAAGGTGGTGTCGGAGACCATCACCACCCATGAATACGAAGCCAAGGTGCTGGCGCCGGCCTTCACCGCGATCACCGGCATCAAGATCACCCACGACCTGATCGGCGAGGGCGACGTGGTCGAAAAACTGCAGACGCAGATGCAGTCGGGCGAGAATATCTATGACGCCTACATCAACGACAGCGACCTGATCGGCACGCACTGGCGCTACCAGCAGGCGCGCTCGCTCACCGACTGGATGGCGAACGAGGGCAAGGACGTCACCAACCCCAATCTCGACATCGACGACTTCATCGGAAAGTCCTTCACCACCGCGCCCGACGGAAAGCTCTACCAGCTGCCCGACCAGCAGTTCGCCAACCTCTACTGGTTCCGCTACGACTGGTTCAACGACGACAAGAACAAGGCCGACTTCAAGGCCAAATACGGCTACGACCTCGGCGTGCCGGTCAACTGGTCGGCCTATGAGGACATCGCAGAATTCTTCACCGGCCGCGAGATCGACGGCAAAAAGGTCTTCGGCCACATGGACTACGGCAAGAAGGACCCGTCGCTGGGCTGGCGCTTCACCGACGCCTGGCTGTCGATGGCCGGCAATGGCGACAAGGGCATTCCCAACGGCCGTCCGGTCGACGAATGGGGCATCAAGGTCGACGACAATTCGCGGCCCGTCGGCTCCTGCGTGGCGCGCGGCGGCGACACCAACGGCCCGGCGGCGGTCTATTCGATCGAGAAATATCTGGAATGGCTGAAGGCCTACGCGCCGCCGGAGGCGCAGGGCATGACTTTCGGCGAGAGCGGCCCGGTGCCGGCGCAGGGCGCGATCGCCCAGCAGATCTTCTGGTACACCGCCTTCACCGCCGACAGCGTCAAGGAGGGGCTGCCGGTGGTCAACGAAGACGGCACGCCGAAATGGCGCATGGCGCCGAGCCCGCACGGCGTCTACTGGAAGGACGGCATGAAGCTCGGCTACCAGGACGCCGGCTCGTGGACGCTGCTGAAGTCGACGCCGGACGACCGCGCCAAGGCGGCCTGGCTCTACGCCCAGTTCGTCACCTCCAAGACGGTGGACGTCAAGAAGAGCCATGTCGGGCTGACCTTCATCCGCCAGTCGACGCTCGACCACCCAAGCTTCACCGAGCGGGCGCCGAAACTCGGCGGGCTGATCGAGTTCTACCGCTCGCCGGCGCGGCTGCAATGGTCGCCGACCGGCACCAACGTGCCGGACTATCCGAAGCTGGCGCAATTGTGGTGGCAGGCGATCGGCGACGCCTCGTCGGGGGCCAAGACCGCGCAGGAGGCGATGGATTCGCTGTGCGCCGAGCAGGAGAAGGTGCTCGGCCGCCTCGAGCGCGCCGGCGTGCTCGGCGACATCGGCCCCAAACTCGCCGACGAGCACGACCTCGCCTACTGGAACGCCGAAGCCGTCAAGGCCGGCAACCTCGCACCCCAGCTCAAGATCGACAACGAGAAGGAAAAGCCCATCACCGTCAACTATGACGAACTGGTGAAGAGCTGGTCGAAGTAGGCGCGAAAGCCCGAACAGCATGCCAGGCAACCGGGGACTAAAATCCCCGGTTGTCGCGTTTTCAGTTGCTGCGAAGGAAATTTGCAGATTTGCACGTAGGGCACTGCAGCGCGCTCGCTCGCTTGAACGCTTTCGGTCGCTTGCAGCGGTTGCCTTGGCCTAAAATGGTGGATTTCTTGGGGGCGATTGTGCAAGAAAATTATTTACAAGAATTGCCGAGCTGATAGGAAGAGGCACGACCACAAAGACTTGGCGCCGCAGATCGCGGCGCAACGACAACCACCTGACCGGGGATGGACACCATGGCACTCGTGACGATGGGGCCGCTGCTGAAGCGCGCGCAGGCGGCACGCTACGGCATCGCCGCCTTCAACATGATCGACTACAACAGCGCCCGTTCGATCGTCGAGGGCGCGGCCGCGCTCGATGCGCCGATCATCGTCCAGGTCTCGGTCAAGACGATCAAGCACTGGGGCTACAAGGCGATCGCCGGCTGGGTGCGCATGCTGGCCGACGACGTCGACGTGCCGGTGGCGCTGCATCTCGACCATTGCAGCGACGCCGACGTCATCCGCCGCTGCATCGACGCCGGCTGGACCTCCGTCATGTTCGACGGCTCGGCGCTGCCGTTCGCCGAGAACCGGGCGCGCTCGCAGGAGATTTATCGCATGACCGAGGCGGCGGGCGTCGGACTGGAGGCCGAGATCGGCGCGATCGGCGGCGTCGAGGACGACAAGTTCGTGGCCGAGGATGCGGCGATCCTCGCCGACTACGACGAATGCGTGGCGTTCGTGAAGGACATGCCGAACCTCGCGGTGTTCGCGCCGGCGATCGGCACGGCGCACGGCTTCTACAAGGGCCAGCCGAAGATCGCCTACGACCTTCTGGCGCGGATAACCGCGGCGGTTCCCATCCCGATCGCGCTGCATGGCGGCACCGGGCTCAGCCAGGAGCAGTTCGACCGCTGCATCGCCAATGGCTGCGCCAAGGTCAACATCTCGACCATGCACAAGCATCGCTTCATCGAGGGCTTTGTCGGCGTGCGGACCGAGAAGCCGAAACTGGAGGAGCCGCTGCCCTTCATCGCCGGCCAGTACGAGGCGATGAAGAAGGACGTGCTCGACATGATCAGGGCCTTCGGCTCGGCCGGCAGGGCGGCACATGCGGCGGGCCTGGAGGCCCGGCCGTGATGCAGGCGCTGATCTTCGACTGCGACGGCGTGCTCGTCGACACCGAACGCGACGGCCACCGCATCGCCTTCAACCAGGCCTTCGCCGAGTTCGGCCTGGATACCGAGTGGAGCGTCGCGCGCTATGGCGAGTTGCTGACGACGGCCGGCGGCAAGGAGCGCATGTGCCGGCATTTCGACGAAACGGGATGGCCGGCCGGACATCCGGACAAGGATGCGCTGATCGCGGCGATCCACCGGCTGAAGACCGATCTTTTCATGCGCCTCATCCGCACCGGCGAATTGCCGCTCAGGCCGGGAATCCGGCGCATCGTCGACGAGGCGATTGCCGCCGGCATCACGCTGGCGGTCTGTTCGACCTCCAACGAGAAGGCCGTGCAGGCGGTGGTCGACGTCATGCTGGGGCGGGACCGGTCGGAGAGGATTGCCGTCTTTGCCGGCGACGCCGTCGCCACCAAGAAACCTGCGCCCGACATCTACGACCTGGCGGCGACGACGCTCGGCCTGACGCCGTCGCGCTGCCTGGTGGTCGAAGACAGCAACAACGGCCTCAGCGCCGCCAAGGCGGCCGGCATGCGCTGCATCGTCACCGTGTCGTCCTATACGGGCGCGGAGGATTTTTCCCGCGCCGACCGGATCGTGCCGGATCTCGACGCCGGCGGGATCGATATAGCGACGTGCCGGGCGCTGGTCGAGGCTCCGGCTGCCGCCTGAGGTCGCTCGTCAGGGCGGCCGTCGGGCTTGTGCCTTTCGATCTCAAGGAGGGGCGATTGCAGATGCGGCGTTCTCCCTCTCCGTCTCGGGCTTCGCCCTCGACACCTCTCCCCCACTTCGTGGGGGCGAGGAACCCAGGCTGGAGGAGCGCCGCCTTCGCGGCAGCGGTTCCTCGCCCCACGAATGTGGGGAGAGGTGTCGAGGGCGAAGCCCGAGACGGAGAGGGGGAACGCCATTGCCAAAATAGCCACGGCTCCGGGATCCCGCGGCGCCGGCAACCGCCTCAGCCGGTCTTGCCGCCGCGCCGGCGATAGCGTCGTTCCAGGGCCGCGCCGGTGGTGCGCAGGCCTTCGGCGATCCGTTCGCCCGTGCGGAACAGCGTCGCGACATAGAGCAGGTCGATCAGGAAGAGCTGGCTGAGACGGCCCTCCAGGAAGTCGCCGTGCAGCGGCACGAGCTGATGGCCGGCGCTCCAGGTGATCAGGGCGACCGTTCCGGCGCTGGCCACGTCCGAGGCGGCGTTGCTGGTGATGGCGATCGTCGTCGCGCCATTGTCGCGGGCCAGAACCAGCGCGTCGGCGACCGTCTCGGTGGTTCCGGTGTGCGAGACGCCGACCATCACATCGCCCGCCTGCAGCGTCGCCGCGACGATCGTCTGCGTATAGCCGTCGCGATAGCTGGTCGCGTCGAGGCCGGCCTTCATGAACAGATGCGCCGCCTCGTCGCAGATCGCGGCGGCGCCGCCGACGCCGACGAAGACGATCTTGCGCGCCTTCCGCAAGGCCTCGACCGCGAGCTCCAGCCGGTGCGCGTCGAGCATGCGTTGCGTGCCGTCGAGACCGGCCATCAGCAGCGAGGCGAGCTTGCCGCTGGTGCTGACCAGCGAGTCGGTCTCGTCGATCTCCAGCGGCAGGTTGACGAAGGCGCTGCGGTTGCGCGTTCCCTCGGCCAGCGACAGCTTCATGTCGGGATAGCCGCCATAGCCGAGCGCGCGGCTGACGCGGCTGATCGTCGCCTCGCTGACGCCGAGCGTGCGGCCGAGCTCGGTGATCGAGCTGTCGAGGCGCTTGTCGGAATTGTTGCGCAGGAAGTCGGCGACGATGCGCTCGGACTTGCGCAGCGTGCCGTAGCGCTCCTGGATGCGCTCGAGGAGGTCGCTGTGCCTGAGATCAGGGGTCGAGGGCGAGTCCGTCATGCGCGCTTCGTCATGTCAGAGGGCGCCGCAAAAACGGCGGCATGGGCCGCTAACTATCATCTCTATCTGTAGAAGAAAAGTTTACCCGCGATCGATCGACGCGTCGGCACCGACGGCCAGCCGGGGGAGATGCGGCGCTGGCGGGATGGCGTTGGAGTCCTTCGGGTGGATACGACGAACGTGAGACGGTATCTGAAAGAAATTTTCCGAATTGTCCGCGCTCCAAGATGAGCGGTCGGGCGCCTTGCCCTTTGGACGCATCCTTTTCGGCGACGATTTTCCAATTTGAGCGGCCGTAAAAAGTAACGTCTATAGTCTGTTAACGAGTTTCTCCTGGTCTGCCGGCAAGGTGGCCCGGGATAAGGTTCGCAATCATGAAGAAAATTTTCTCGACAAGGGGAAAGCGGAATGTTAGGCAGGTTTCCATCGGAAAATCATGGAAATCCGGGGAGTGAGCATCCATGTCAGCGCAGGCCAGCAAGGCGAACGCCCCTTCGCGGGCGCTTCTGGAAAAACTTTTCAGGACAGCCTACAAGATCCGCGTTTTCGAGACCGAGGGCATCAAGCTCTACCGCCAGGGCCTGATCCGGGGCTATTTCCACCCCTATCTCGGCCAGGAGGGCATCGCCACCGGCGTCTGCGCGGCGCTGAGCGAGGGTGACTTCATCGCCTCCACCCATCGCGGCCACGGCCACTGCATCGCCTGGGGCGCGGACGTCAACCGCATGGTGGCCGAGTTGCTGCAGAAGGAGAGCGGCTATTGCCGCGGCTATGGCGGGTCGATGCACATCGCCGACATCAGCGCCGGCAATCTCGGCGCCAACGGCATCGTCGGCGCCGGCACGCCGCTCGGCGTCGGCGCCGCGCTCGCCGCGCAAATCAAGGGTTCTGACGCGGTGACCGTCACCTTCACCACCGACGGCGCCTCCAACAACGGCACCTTCCTGGAATCGCTGAACCTCGCTGCCATCTGGAACCTCGCCTTCGTGCTGGTCATCGAGAACAACCAGTACGCGGTGTCGACCCGCATCGAGGAATCGACCCGCGAGGTCGAACTCTACAAGCGCGGCCTCAGCATCGGCGTCGAGAGCCACCAGGTGGACGGCAACGACCCGCTCGCCGTCTACAACCTGACGCAGCAGGCGGTGGAGAAGTGCCGCCGCGGCGAGGGGCCGATCCTGATCGAGGCCAAGACCTACCGCCACATGGGCCACCATGTGAACGACCCCGGCAAATACATGCCGGCCGACCGGCTCGCCTATTACAAGGAGCGCGATCCGGTCGACCGCGCCCGCAACGCGCTGGTCGAGATGGCCGATGTCGACAAGGCGGAGATCGACGCGATCGAGAGCGAGATCAGGCAGGAGTTCGAGGACGCCGTCGCGTTCTCGAAGGCGAGCCGCGAAATCTCGCTCGCCGAATTCCGCGAATTCGTCGAAGCCTACTGAGTTTCCGGGGAGAGAGAGCCATCATGGCCAGAGAAATCATGTATCGCGATGCGCTGCGCGAGGCCATCGACGAGGAGATGGAGCGCGACGCCACGGTGTTCATCCTGGGCGAGGGCATCGCCGAGCGCGGCGGCTCCTACAAGGTCACCGAGGGCCTGCTGGCGAAATACGGACCCAACCGCGTGCGCGACACGCCGATCGCCGAGGCCGGCATGATCGGCGTCGGCGTCGGCGCGGCGATCGCCGGCGCCCGTCCCATCGTCGAGATCCTCTATATCGACTTCGCCATGCTCGGCATGGACATGCTGGTCAACCAGGCGGCGAAATTCCGGCTGATGACCGGCGGCGACGGCCGCGTGCCCTTCGTCATGCGCACCCAGGGCGGCACCGGCGGCGGCGTCGCGGCGCAGCACTCGCAGAGCCTGGAGGCGCTGTTCTACCACATTCCGGGCCTGAAGGTGGTCATGCCCTCGACGCCGGCGGATGCCAAGGGCCTGCTGAAATACGCGCTGCGGCAGTCCGATCCGGTGATGTTCCTGGAGCACAAGCATCTCTACATGACCAAGGGCCTGGTGCCCGACGACGAGCACGTCGTCGAGTTCGGCAAGGCCGACATCAAGCGGCCGGGCAGCGACGTCACCCTGATCGCCTGGTCGAACATGGTGCCGCGCACGCTCGAAGCCGCCGCCAAGCTGGCCGAGCAGGGCATCGAGGCGGAGGTGCTCGACCCGCGCACGCTGGTGCCGCTGGACAAGCAGGCGATCCTCGCCTCGGTTGCCAGGACCAACCGCGTGGTCATCGTGCAGGAGGCCGTGCGTCGCGGCGGAGTCGCCTCCGACATCGCCTCGATCATCCAGGAGGAGGCCTTCTTCGAACTCGACGCGCCGATCGAGATCGTCGCCGGGCTGAACATCCCGATTCCGTTCAACCTGGAGCTCGAGAAGGCAAGCGTTCCGCAAGTCGACGACATCGTCGCCGCCGCCCGGCGCGCCTTGCACGCCAAGCCGCTCGCGCTGGCCGCCGAGTGAGGGGGACACGACGATGGCTCTTCATGTGCTGGAAAAGCTCGCCGCGACCAACCCCGACTGCGAGATCTGGTGGGATTCCTCGCCGTTGATCTATGCCGGCTGGAAGGCGGCCGTGCTGAAGGACGCCCCAGCGGCCAAGCGGGCGGAGTGGGAAGCGCAACTCACCCGCCTGTTCGACGCCGGCCATGCAGCCGCGACGGGCGAAATGGGTTTCCGCGGCGTCACCACCAACCCGCCGCTCTGCCTGCAGGCGATCCAGGCCGATCCCGGCTTCTGGGCCGACGAGATCCGCAGGCTCGCCGCCGGGAGCGGAGCCGGCGACGTCGAAGGCATCTACTGGGCGATCTATCTCGACGTGGTGCGCCGCGGCGCGGCGATGATCCGCAAGGTGTTCGACGTCTCCGGCGGAAAATACGGCTACGTCTCGGGCCAGGTCGATCCGCGCTTCGTCTCCGACGGGGCGCGCATGCTGGAGCAGGGCCTTGAGCTCGCCGCGATCGCGCCCAACGTGATGGTCAAGATACCCGGCTCCAAAGAAGGCTACGAGGTCATCGAGGAGCTGACGGCGCGCGGCATCGCGACCAACAACACGACCTCCTTCACCGTGCCGCAATATGTCGCCTGCATGGACGCAGTGTCGCGTGGGCTGGAGCGCGCCCGGGCGAACGGCGTCGACCTGTCGCGGTGGCGCTCGGTCATCACCCACATGTCGGCCAGGCTCGGCAATGTCGGCGACCTCAAGGCGCAGGCCGAGGCGCGCGGCATCGCGCTGTCGCCCGAGGACATCCTGCTTGGCGAGCTGGCGGTGCTGAAGCGGGCTTACCGCTACGGCCGCGAGCGCGGCCATCCCAGCAAGATGCTGCAGTGCTCGATGCGGGTCGCCGACGGCGGCCCCGGCGGCACGGCGTCGAGCTGGCACATCGCCAAGATCGCCGGCGGCGATTTCGTCTACACCTGCCCGCCGGGCTACATCGCCCAGCTCATGCAGGCCGAGGACCGCCTTCCGCCCTTCGATGCGGGCGCGATCGAGGAGGACGCTCCAGCCGAAACCTTGGAGAAGCTGATGCGCATTCCGTATTTCCGCCAGGCCTATGAATTCGACGGCATGAAGCCGGAGGAGTTTTCGCGCTTCGGCGCCTTCGCCAGCACCGCGGCGGAGTTCGCGGCCGCCACCCGCAAGACGGTGGATTTCGTCGCCCAGTCGGTCGAAACCGCGCTGCGCCGCGTCGCCTAGGGAGGAACCGTCATGGCACGTCCCATTCTGATGCCGCAGGTCGGGCAGGATCTGACCGAAGGCAAGGTCACGGCGCTGAACGTCAAGGTCGGCGACACGGTAGGGAAAGGCGACATCGTCGCCGAGGTGGAGTCGGAGAAGGCGGTGTTCGAGGTGGAGGCCTTCGAGACCGGCACGGTGCTCGAGATTCGCTGCGCGGTCGGCGAGATGGCAACCGTGCTGGAACCGCTGATCATGGTCGGCGAGGAGGGCGAGGTCTTGCAGAGCGTGCCTGCCGCCGGCTTCTCCGGCGAGGACGCCCAGGCGATCGTAGGCAAGGCCGCGGAAAGCATCGCCGTCCTGCCCGTCGAGGCCGGCCACCAGGCCGAGGCCTTGCTCAGGACCGGGACGGGCGGCTCCTCGCCGCTCGCCCGCCGCATCGCTGCCGCCGCCGGGCTCGATCTCGCGGCGATCCAGGGCAGCGGCCCGCGCGGCGCCGTCGTCAAGCGCGACGTCGAAGCCTATCAGCGCAGCGGCAAGGGCGGCCCGACCTCCGTGGTCGCTTTCAGCGGCGGACCGGCGCGCCCTGCTGCGGGCGGAACACTGCCGCTGCGCACGCTGCAGTCCGGTACCGGCGATCCCGTCGTCTTCATCCACGGGTTTGGTGGCGAGCTGTCGGCCTGGCGGCCGCTGCTGGCGCATCTCGGCCTCGCCAATCCGGTGCTTGCTCTCGACCTGCCCGGGCACGGCTCCGCGGCCGGCGTGACGGCGAGCGATTTCGAGGCGCTGGTCGCCGCGGTCCACGGCGCCCTGGCCGCCGAAAAGGTCGAGCGCCTGCACCTGGTCGGCCATTCGCTCGGCGCGGCGGTGGCGGCAAGCATTGCCGGCGGCGGCGACCTGGACGTGCGCTCGCTGTCGCTGCTTTCGCCGGCCGGGCTCGGCCCGAAGATCAACGGCGACTATGTCGCGGGCTTCCTGTCGGCAAGCTCCGAGGCGGCGCTGAGGGTGTGGCTCGAGCTGCTGGTCCACGATCCGGCGACCCTTCCGGGCGTGCTGGTGCGGGCGACGCTCGCCGGTCGCGACGGCACGGCCATGGTCGACAACCAGGCGAGGCTGGCAAGCGGCGTCTTTGCCGGCAGCACGCAGCTGTTCTCGGTGCGCGACGCGCTGAAGCGCTTCGGCGGGCCGACCCGCGTCATCGTCGGCACGGAGGACCGGATCATTCCCGCGGCACAGGCCGAAGGCGTGTCGGCGCATGTGGCACTGCACCGGCTGCCGCAGGTCGGCCACCTGCCGCAGATCGAGGCCGCCGCGCTGGTCGGCCGCCTCGTCACCGAAACCGTCCGAAGCGCCGGCTGATCCGGCGCTTCTCCTCCCGGCCCCTGCCGCGCGCCGTTCCGGCGCGTGGCGGCGGTCGGTTCCGGATCGCGGTCGTACCCGCCCCGGCTTCAGCGTCTGAAAGGAAGGCCCGATGTCGGCCTATGACGTCATCATCGTCGGCGCCGGTCCCGGCGGCTATGTCGCCGCCATCCGGGCCGGCCAGCTCGGGCTGCGCACGGCGATCGTCGAGCGCAGCCACATTGGCGGCGTCTGCCTGAACTGGGGCTGCATTCCGACCAAGTCGCTGCTGCATTCGGCCGAGCTGCTCGACGGCCTGCGCCGCGCCTCGACCTTCGGCATCGGCGTGGCCGAGCCTTCGGTCAGGTTGGCGAAGATGGTGGATCGCTCGCGCGCGGTGGCGGCCCAGCTCAATTCGGGCGTCCAGTTCCTGCTGCGCAAGAACAAGGTCGACACGATCTGGGGCGAGGCCGAGATTTCGGAGCCAGGCCTGGTGCGCGTAAAACCGTCCGGTGCCGACGCGCCGAAGGGCGCGCTGCCGCCCGGCGACTACCGCGCGGCGCATGTGATCGTCGCCACCGGCGCGCGCGAGCGCCGCCTGCGGGGCATCGAGCCCGATGGCGAGCGCGTGTGGTCCTATCACCATGCCATGACCGCGGCAGTTGTCCCGGCCTCGCTCGTCATCGTCGGCGGCGGCGCCATCGGCGTCGAGTTCGCCAGCCTCTATGCCACGCTCGGCACGATGGTCACGCTGGTCGAGCGTATGCCCCGCCTGCTGCCGCAGGAGGACGCGGAGATCGCCGAGCTGATGGCGAAGGCGTTACGCAAGAAGGGCGTCGAGGTGATCTGCGGCGCCGGCGTCTCCAGCCTGATCCCGGCGGCGGACGGCGTCACTGCCGTGATCGCCGACGCGCAGGGCGAAACCCGCCGGGTCGCGGCGGAGCGGCTGCTGTCGGCCGCCGGTGTCGTCGCCAACATCGACGGCCTCGGGCTGGAGCGGCTTGGCGTCGACGTCAGAAACGGCGCGATCGCGGTCGACGGCGCCGGGCGCACCAACGTTCCCGGCCTCTACGCCATCGGCGATGTCGCCGGCGCGCCGATGCTCGCCCACAAGGCCGAGCACGAGGGCATACGCTGCGTCGAGGCGATCGCCGGACGGCCCACCCATGCGGCGGCGGGGCCGGTCCCGTCCTGCGTGTTCTCGCATCCCCAGGTGGCGTCGGTCGGGCTGACGGAAGAGGCGGCGGCGGCCGCCGGGCTCGCGGTCGATGTCGGGCGTTTCGGTTTCCGCGGCAACGGCAAGGCGGTGACGCTCGGCGAGACCGACGGGCTGGTGAAGGTGCTTTGCGAGCGCGGCAGCGGGCGGCTGGTCGGCACCCACATCATCGGCCCAGGCGCCAGCGAACTCGTTCCGGTGTTCTCGCTGGCGCTGACGCTCGGCGCCACGCGCGACCAGGTGCTGGCGACGGTGTTCCCGCATCCGACCCTGTCGGAGGCGCTGCAGGAGGCCGTGCTGGCTTCCGACGGCCGCGCCATCCACGCCTAGCGGGGTGTTATCGAAATGAATCGGAATCCGGCTCCATCTATCTGTTTTTGCTGCATGACCCTTGTTCGAAACGCCTTCGATTGCTCAGGCTCATGCCCTGGTGCTGGATGAAATGTGGATGAAGCCGATCATCCGACTCCAATTCTTCGTCTTTTCCGCATAGTTCCGGAAAGACTTCGGGATCACGCACCAGAGGACATGGCCGCGATGGACATCGGGACGACAACGGGCGCCAGGGGAACGATCGTCTTCGATCTCGACGGGACGCTGGTCGACAGCGTGCCGGACCTCGCCGGCGCGCTCGACAGCCTGATGGCCGAAAAAGGCCTCGAGGCGATCGGCATCCCGGCGGCGCGCAAGCTGATCGGCCACGGCATACCCAATCTGGTGCGCAGCGCGCTGACGCTGCGCGGCGTCGTCTGGCGGGACGAGCAGGGCGCCGCCGACGTGAAGCGTTTCACCGAGATCTATGCGACGCGCCTGTCCCGCGAGACGCGTCCCTATCCGGACGTCGAACGCGTGCTCGCCATGCTCGCGGCGGAAGGCTGGCGGCTGGCGGTCTGCACCAACAAGATGGAGCGCTTCGCCCGCGCCATCGTCGACGATCTCGGCCTCGGCCGCTATTTCGCCGTCGTCGCCGGACCGGACACTTTCGGCGTCGGCAAGCCGGATCCGCGCCACCTCACCGAGACGGCACGCGCAACGGGCGGCGGCGCGCCGGTCGTCTTCGTCGGCGATTCCGAGGTGGACATCGCCACCGCCAAGGCAGCGGGCGTTCCGGTGGTGGCGCTGAGCTACGGGTATTCCAAGGTTCCGCTCGCCAGCCTGGAGCCGGACGCGCTGATCGACGGTTTTGACGAGCTGCCGGCGGCGCTGGATGCAATCCTCGTCGCCTCCTGGAAGGCGGCGTGACGAAAGGGAACGATCGCGGACGCGCAAGCCCGCCGGGGCAGAGCGCGCCGCGCATCAGGAGAGGAAGACCATGGCGCTGAGGCTGTCGCTGAATACCAATCCGCTGGTCAACCGGTTCGCCGATGTCGACGACCTCGTCGATACGCTGGCCGAGCGCATCCGCATCGGCTACGTCCAGCTGACGCCGGAGTTCATCAACCCGTCCTGGCCGGCCTCGGTCATTACCAAGCGGCTGCGCCAGTTCCGCAAGGCGATCGACCGGACCGGGATCAGGATCACCTCGGTGATGACCAGCACCTATGGCCGCCTGAACCATTTCGGCCATTCCGACGCCGACGTGCGCAAATATTATGTCGAGTGGTTCCGCACCCTAGCTGACATCGCCGGCGAACTGGGCGCCGACGGCATGGGCTCGCAATTCGCCGTGTTCACGCAGAAGGACTACGACGATCCGCAACGCCGCGCGGCGCTGATCGAGACGGTGATCGACTGCTGGCGCGATGTCGCCGAGCAGGGCAGGGCGGCCGGCCTCTCCTATCTCTTCTGGGAGCCGATGTCGGTCGGCCGCGAGTTCGGCCACACCATCGCCGAGTGCCGCGCCTTCGACCGGCGGCTGGCGGCGGCCGACCTCGCCATTCCCTTCCGCATGATCGTCGACATCGACCACGGCGACGTCACCTCGTCCAATCCGGACGATACCGATCCTTATGCCTGGGCCGCGGCTTTCCCGCGGGAGTCGCCCATCATCCATGTCAAGCAGTCGTCGATGAACAAGGGCGGCCACTGGCCCTTCACCGCCCAGCACAACAAGGACGGCCGCATCCAGCCGGAGAAGCTGATCCAGACGGTGAAGGAAGCCGGCGGCACCGACAACGAGATCTGCATGGAGCTCTCCTTCCGCGAGCGCGAGCCGACCGACAGCAACGTCGTCGAGATGATCCGCGAATCGGTCGCCTATTGGGAGCCGCACATCGATACCGGCTTCAACGGCCGCTGAATGCCGGCGAGCGAAGACGCAAAAGATGACGCGGCGTGGCCGCGAAGGAGAATGGCAGGCATGACGAAGACGTTGTGGGTCGGCACGAGCTGGAAGATGAACAAGACACTGGCCGAGGCGATGGTTTTCGCCGAGCGGCTCGCGGCGGCAGATGGGGGCCGCCATCCGCGCGTCCAGCGTTTCGTCATCCCGCCGTTCACGGCGGTCAGGCAGGTGAAGGAGCGGCTGTCGGCCACCAGCGTCAAGGTCGGCGCGCAGAACATGCACTGGGAGGACGGCGGCGCCTGGACGGGCGAGATTTCGCCGGTGATGCTGAAGGACTGCGGCCTCGACCTGGTGGAGATCGGGCACAGCGAGCGGCGCGAGTTCTTCAACGAGACCGACGAGGCGGTCGGGCGCAAGACGGCGGCCGCCGTCCGCCACGGCCTCGTCCCGCTGGTCTGCATCGGCGAGACGCTTGCGGAGCGCGAGGCCGGCCGCGCCGACGAGGTGCTGAAGCGGCAGGTCGAGGCGGCGCTGGCGCCGCTGGAAGGCGAGCAGAAGAAGGCTCCCGTCCTGCTCGCCTACGAACCCGTCTGGGCCATCGGCGTCAACGGCATCCCGGCGACCATGGACTACGCCAACGCCCGCCACGAGAAGATCGCGGCGGTCGCCAGGGCCGCGCTCGGCGTCGCCGTGCCGATCCTCTACGGCGGCAGCGTCAACCCGGACAACTGCGCCGAGCTGATCGGCCAGCCGGCGATCGACGGGCTGTTCATCGGCCGCAGCGCCTGGACCGCCGAGGGCTATCTGGACATTCTCGACCGGACGGCGCGGGCGATCTGAGCCGCATCGTAGGATCACTGCGCGCCGGGCCCGGCGGACGCAGCAAGATCGGTCTGCCGATGTTGTAGCGCCGATTACGCGAGGCCGGAGACCTCGCCGTGATCCAGCCTACTCGGCCGCCTCGCGGACCGGGATCAGGCGGCGTTCCACCTGCTGGAGATGCAGCCGCATGGCCGCCGCGGCGCCGGCGAGATCGCGCTCGGCGATTGCGTCGACGATCCTCTCATGATCGGCGAAGCTGTGATGGTCGGCCGGAGGGCGCGCGCCGTCCGCCCGCAGGCGGCCCCAGACCACTGTGCGACGCACGGCGTTGAGCACGTCGAACAGGCCGAGCAGCACCGTGTTGCCGCTCGCCTGGGCGATCTGGCGGTGCAGCAGGTTGTCGATGTTCTCGTATTGCCGCCACGTCGCGGCCTCGCGCGTCTGGGCGAGCGACTGGCGCATCGCCGCGATGTCGTCCAGCGTGGCGTGCAGGGCCGCCTCGCGCGCGATTTCGGATTCGACGATCAGCCGGGCCCGCATCACGTCCCTCGGATTGGTGCGCTGGGCGATGTCGGAGATGCCGATCGTCTCCTCGACCGGGCCGCTGCCGACGAAGGTGCCCTTGCCGACATGGCGCCAGATGCGGCCGTCCTTCTCCAGCACCGCAAGCGCCTTGCGCAGGTCGCCGCGCGACACGCCCAGCGTCTCGCACAGTTCGCGCTCCGGCGGCAGCCGCGTCTCGCCGGCGGGCTCCATCTGCGCGAGATAGGCCTGCAGCTGCACAAGGGCAGCGTGGCCGCCGTTTCCAATCGTCTCCATTGGTTTGACCAATCCCGATGATCTCGTCGCGGTGTTAGATCGAATGGCAGATTCCGTCAATGTTCCAAGCGCCTGGCCTCTCCATGGTGAGCCCTTCCCGCTTTCGTGACAAGCCATCTCTTGACCAATCCGCGCTTGGTGTTTAACCATTAGAAAAATTGGTTACAAAAAACAACGGGAGGAACAGCCGTGACCAGCCTTTGCAGACGTATCCTGTTAGCGGGTGCCTTCGCCCTGGGGCTCGCGGGCGCCATGCCGGTGGGAGCCGCCAGCGCCGGCGACATGCGCATCGCCTTCGGCGACCTGCCCGGCATCGAATCGATCCAGACGCTCGCCGCCATCGAGCGCGCCAGGGAGCGCGGGGTGAACGTCGAGCTGATCATCCTCAACGACGAGGATCTGGCCGCCCAGGCGATCGTCTCAGGCCAGGCCGATGTCGGCATCGGCGCGCCCTACACGCTCATCCAGAAGGCCGGCGTGCCGATCCGCCTGTTCGCGCAGATATCGACGCTGCGCTTCTTTCCCGTCGTCAACGGCGAGCACTACAAGGAGTGGAAGGATCTCGACGGGCAGGAGGTCGCCGTCCAGGCCCGCGGCTCCGGCACCGAGGCGGTCATGCTGCTGATGGCCAAGAACCACGGCATCACGCTCGGCAAGGTCAGCTATGTGCCGGGCTCGGAAGTGCGTCGCAACGCGCTCATCCAGGGCACGATCAAGGCTTCGATCGTCGACGCGGCCAACCGGCGCGCGCTCGAAGCCGAGGCGCCGGGCCGCTTCATCGTGCTGCCGGTCGACGACCTGAAGGCGACCGACGAGGGCCTGTTCGCCACTGCCGACTACCTGAAGAACAACGCGGCCGATGTCGACATCCTGGTCGAGGAGCTGATGAAGACGGCGCGCGAGATCGCCGCGAACCCGGCCGTCGCCGTCGACTTCCGCAACAAATACAAGCTGCTGCCGGACCTCGGGGCGGAGGCCGACACCGAGATCTCCGAATATTACAAGGAGAGCGCCGACGCCGGCAGCCTGGTGCTGAACGGCGGCGGCGCCGAGGCGGCCAAGGACGATTTCGCCTTCTTCAGCCTGTCCGGGCAGATCGAAGGCGATCCGGCGACCCTCAAGGTCGAGCAGTTCTGGGACGTGGCGGCGATCGATCGCGCCGCCGGCAAGCTCGGCGCGAAGTAGGCGCTGGGATGGCGATCGGCATCAGGACAGGGGAGGAGGGGTCGGCCGGCCTCGCCTCCGCTCCGGCCCGCAGCGAGGCCGGAGGGTGGCGGGACCGGCCGATACTCCTCAGGATCATCTCGATCGTGCTGTTCGCGATGGTCTGGGAAATCGCCGGCCGGATACCGGTGAGTTTTGCGTTTCCGACCTTCTTCGACACGCTTGCCGCCTTCTTCGGCCTGATCGCCGACGGCAGCCTGCCGATGGCCTATCTGTCGACGCTGCAGCCGCTGCTGCTCGGGGTGGTGCTGTCGGCCTTCCTGGGCGTCGGGCTCGGCACGATCTGCGGGCTGTGGCGCCCCGGCGAGTGGCTGGTGATCCCGATCTTCATCGTGCTGCAGGCGGCGCCGGTCGCGGCGTTCATCCCGATGGTCACCTTCGTCTACGGCATCGGCATGACGGCGAAGACGCTCGCGGTGATGATCCTCGCTTTGCCGGTGATCGTGCTCAATACCTACAAGGCGGTGCGCAACGTCAACGAGTCCCTGCTGGTGATGTGCCGCTCGTTCCTCGGCACGCGATGGCAGGTGGTCGAGAAGATCATCCTGCCGGACGCCAGCCCGGTGATCTTCGCCGGGCTGCGGCTCGGCGTGGCGGCGGGTTTCGTCGGCGTCGTGCTGGCGGAACTGCTGATCACGCCGACGGGCATAGGCGACCTCATCACCTTCCACCGCTCGCGCGCCGACTATGCCGAGATGTACGCAACCATCGCCTCGATCATCGCCCTGTCGACCCTGACGCTCGTCGCGCTGCAGTGGGTCGAGGTGCGTGTCTTCAGGCCGGAAAAGAGAGGAGCCTGAGATGCGCACGGCCGTCTTGCGAAAGGAACCGTCGACGATGCCCGCAGCAGTCGACACGATCGTGGGGGTGCGGGGCATCTCGAAAAATTACGGAAACGTCGAGGCGCTGCGCGGCATCGACCTCGACTTTCCCAGGGGCAAGCTGACCAGCCTGCTCGGCCCGAGCGGCTGCGGGAAGACGACGCTGTTGAAGATCATCGCCGGCCTGATAGAGGCCGACGCCGGCACGGTCACGATCGACGGCAAGGTGGTCAGGGCGCCCGGTCCGGAACGCGCCTTCGTGTTCCAGGATTTCGCGCTGATGCCGTGGGCGACGGCGCTGCGCAACGTCGCCTTCGGCCTCGAACTGCGCGGCAGGGCCAGGGCGGAGCGCGAGGAGATCGCCCGCCACTATCTGTCGGAGGTCGGGCTCGCCGGCTTCGAGGACAAGTATCCGCACGAGCTGTCGGGCGGCATGCGCCAGCGCGTCGGCCTGGCGCGCGCGCTGTCGGTCGATGCAGACGTGCTTTTGCTCGACGAGCCGTTCTCGGCGGTGGACGAGCAGAACCGGCGAAAGTTCCAGGAGGACCTGATCCGGCTGCGCGCCACGCAGAACAAGACCTTCATCTTCGTGACGCATTCGATCGAGGAGGCGGTCTACATCTCCGACCGCATCGTGCTCTTGTCGCCGCGTCCCGGCCGGGTTTCGCAGATCATCGAGCCGGACATCGACCGCTCCGGCGATCCCGAGCGCATCCACCGCGACAAGCACTACCTCGATACGGTCGACGAGATATGGCAGGGATTGCGGCAATATGTGGAGTGACCGGCCATGACGCTGTTCGGCTACCGCGTGCCGATGATGGCCTCGCTGCTGGTCTGGTGCCTGGCATGGGAGATCGTCGGCCGGCTCGACCTGGTGTTCCTGCTGCCGCCCTTCAGCGACGTGCTTCGGGCCGTCGTCGGTCTCGTGCAGACGCCGTCCTGGCAGGGTGCGACGCTGACGACGCTGCGCGCCTTCGTCACCGGCATGACGCTGGCGATCGTGATCGGCGTGCCGCTCGGGGTGCTGATGGGCCGCGTCCGGGTGGCCGACGACCTGCTCGGCATGTGGGTCAACATCTTCTCCAGCGCGCCGCTGTCGGCGCTGGTGCCGGTGCTGATGATCCTGTTCGGCTTCGGCGAGCGGACCATCGTGGCGGCGGTGTTCCTGTTCGCGATCTGGATCATCGTGCTCGATACCCGCGCCGGCGTCCGCCACATCTCACCGTCGCTGATCGAGATGGCGCGCTCCTACGGCGCGACGCGGCGCGCGCTCTACGCCAAGATCATCCTGTGGGCGGCGCTGCCGGAAATCCTCGCCGGCATCCGGCTCGGCCTCATCCGCGGCGTCAAGGGCGTCGTGATCGGCCAGCTGCTCGTCTCCATCATCGGCTACGGGGCGCTGTTCGAGACGTTCTCGCGCAACTTCCGCATGGCCGAGTTCTGGGCCCTCACCATCATCCTCTTCGCCTTCGCCCTGCTGATCGCCGAACTGATCGAGAGGGCCGAAGCCAAGGTCGAATATTACGCAGGAGCTAGACAGTGACCGTTCATACCAAGGCCGCGACCTACGTCATCGAGCCGCCCGTCATCCCGACGATACCGGTGGCCAACTCCGACGACCTGTTCCCGGTGCGCAGGGTCTATTGCGTCGGCCGCAACTATGCCGCGCATGCCGTCGAGATGGGGCACGACCCCGACAAGGAACCGCCCTTCTTCTTCCAGAAGAATCCCGACAATCTGAACATAAGCGGGGAGTTCCCCTATCCGCCCGCCTCGAACGACGTCCACTACGAGATCGAGATGGTGGTGGCGCTGAAGGGCGGCGGCAGGGACATCCCGCTCGACAGGGCGCTGGACTGCGTGTTCGGCTACGGCGTCGGCCTCGACATGACGCGGCGCGACCTGCAAGGCAAGGCCAAGGATATGGGTCGGCCCTGGGAGGTCGGCAAGGCCTTCGAGGCGTCGGCGCCCTGCTCTGCGCTTGTTCCGGCCAGCGCAATCGGCAATCCGTCCAGCGGCGCCATCTGGCTCGACGTCAACGGCGAGCGCCGGCAGACCGGCGACCTCAACCAGATGATCTGGAAGGTGCCGGAGATGATCAGCTACCTCTCCGGCCTGTTCACTCTGAAGCCCGGCGACGTCATCCTGTCGGGAACGCCGGCCGGCGTCGGCGCCGTCAAGCGCGGCGACGTGCTCAAGGGCCATGTCGACGGCATCGGCGACCTAGAGGTGCGGGTGGTGTGAGGCGAACGGTCTTGCCGTAGCGCTGATGATCGCCGGCGCGGCCGCGCCGTCAGCCTATCGAGTGCGACGGTCGGGCCGGGTTTGGGCTCCTCCGCCCAGTCCTTCGAGGAGGGTGACCAGCCACGCCATGCCGGCGTCGCGCATCGCCGGCTGCGGCGCCACGATCGTCAGGGCGAACTTGCCGAGCGGCAGGGGAGGCTCGATGCCGATCACGCCGAAGCGGCTCGCATGCAGCTCGACGAAGCGTCGCGGCAACGCTGAGATCAGATCGCTGTCGGCAAGCACCGCGAGCGCGAACATGAAATTCGGAACCGTCAGCGCAACCCGCCGCGAAAACCCTTGCCCGGCAAGGACATTGTCGACGAAGCCGTGGGAGTCTCCGGTTTGCGACACCACCAGGTGCCGCAGCCGGCAGTAGTTCGACACGCTGGGGGCGGCCGCGAACGGGTGGCCGGCGCGCGCGGCGACGATGAAATCCTCCTGGTAGAGAAGGCTCCGCCAGAACCGGACGGGAGGATCGTCATAGGGTAAGACGGCGACATCCATCATGCGCGCTTCCAGCTCGGCAAGGGCATCCTGCCAGGCGACCGCTGGGGAGGTTTCTCCCTGCCGAGGCAGCAACTGGCGGATGCCGATGGCTATGCCGGGTGCCGCATGCGCCAGCTTTTCGAGCAAGGCCGGCAGGAACACGGCGGACACGCCGTCCGGCGCTCCGATGGTGAAGCGCCGCGTCGATGTCGCCGGATCGAACGGCCGGGCGGTGGCGACGACACCCCGGACGCGGGACAGGATATCGGCGATCGGCTGATCGAGTTCTTCCGCGCGCTGCGTCGGAACGACGCCCCTGGGCGTCTTCAGAAACAGCGGGTCTCCCAGCAGCGAGCGCAAGCGGCCGAGGCCGTGGCTCACCGCCGATGGCGAGAGGTTGAGGCGCTGCGCCGCCCGCCCGACATGGCGCTCCTCGAACACGGCTTCGAACAGAACCAGCAGGTTGAGGTCGATTCGCGACAGATCGATTTCATGCAGCATATTGCTGAAATCATATCATTGGATTCATGAGACCGGAAGTGAGAAGACAGGCCATGCCCGGCACCGGCCGGCACATGACCCAACGGAGCGAATGGATATCCCGATGCTCATGTTCAGGCGCATCAGCAACCCGAAGCGACGCGCGGCGAAAAAAATCTCGCGGCGCACGGCCATGACACTCGCCCTTGCCGCTCCGCTGTCCGCCCGCGCCGCGCAGGCATCGCCGGATGCGGACGATGTGCTTGCCGACATCATCCGCCGCACCGAGCAGCAGGCGGCGGCTTTCATGGCCGGCGACATGACAAGATGGGCGGCGCTCATCCGGCTGTCGGACGATTTCACGCTGATGCAGCCGTTCGGTGGTCCGGCCAGCCACGGTTTCGACGGCAGCCCGCGGCATTTGGCCGAACTTGCCGCCTACTTCCGCAATGGCGACGGAACGCTCGAGGTCAGCCAGTCCCATGTGACCCGGGACATGATCGTCCTGGTGATGGTCGAACGCCAGCATGGGGAGGTCGGTGGCCTTCCGGACCAGGAATGGTCGCTGCGGGTGACGCAGGTCTACCGGCGGCAGGGCGCGGAATGGCTCCTGGTGCATCGCCATGCGGACCCGCTGGTGCGCAAGATCGGCCTGGAGCGGGCCGCCGCACTGGCGCGCGGCTGAACGGCAAAGTTCGACACGCGGCGGGCTAAGCCGCGCGCCGCCGGAGGTAGTATCATGTCAACGCGACGATATCAGCAGTTCGGCCCGCTCGGCCGCGAAATTGATGAAGGTCCGTACCCGTGCCGGCACGAAGCGCTGGCGCGGATAGACGAAATACAGCGATCTCGGCGGGGTCGAGTATTCCGGGAGGACGCGCACCAGCGCCTGCTGACCGCGCCAGGCTTTTTCCATCGGCGCCGGCAGGTAGCCGATGCCAAGATCGAGGTCGATGAAGCTGCGGCTTACATAGAAGTCGTTGGAGGTGATCGGCGCGTCGAGCGTCACGTCGACGATCTCGCCGCGATACAGCATTTTCCCGTCGCGGCTGAAGCCGACGATCTGATGATCGGCCAGATCTTCGAGCGTTTGCGGCGTGCCGTGGCGGTCGAGATAGGCCTGGCTGGCGTAGTAGCCGCCGTACCCGTCCATGATTTTCCGCACGATAAGGCTCGAATCCTTCAGCGGGCCGACACGGATGGCAAGGTCGATGCCTTCGGCGACCAGGTCGGCGATCCGGTCCATCACCAGCACCTCGACCTTCACGGCCGGGAATTTCTGCCGGTAGGCCATGATCAGCTCGGGCAGCAGGCTGCGGCCGAACACCGTGGGGCCGGTTATCCGCAGCGTGCCCGTCGGTTCGTCGTTGTCGGAGGCGAGTTCCGCCTCGGCGGTCTCGATCTCCTGCAGCGCGGTGCGGCAGCGGTCGAGATAAAGCTCTCCGGCCGACGTCGCCCGCAGCTGCCGCGTCGTCCGATGGATGAGCGTCGTGCCGAGGCGCTTTTCGAGCGCCGCGACCTTGGCGCTGACGGTCGTCGTGGGCATGCCGAGCAGACGGGCCGCGGCGGCGAAGCTGCCAGCCTCCAGGACGCGGACGAAGACAGTGATCTCATCGATGCGCATATCCTGCATTATGCAGAATATTGCACGGTGAATCCAGTCTATGCCGACTAATGCAAAAGGCAGATATGAAGTAGAAGCTTCGGGCTGAAGAGAAACAACTTCGGGTGTCTTGAACCCCCCTTGGGGTCATGGTGACCCGGGTCAGACTACAAGAGAAGATAGCAGGCGCAGTTCTTGAAATCATAGATCAGTCGAGCGCGCCTGCGGTGCCCTCCAAACCATCGTCACGCTGACAGGCCTGCACCATCCGCGCAGGGCTGTGCCGGAGGTTTGCCTGGACCGGGTGCCTTGGACAGGGCAGCGGCCAGGCGACGAAGGCGGGCAAAGCCGGCTGCCGCGGCGTCGTGGCCTCAATCGTGGGGAGAATCGCATGGACTTCTGGACGGAAGCTATCGGCTTTCTGGGCAGCGGCTTCGCCGTGCTCACCTACTGGATGCGGGACATGCTGCCGCTGCGGATCGCAGCGGTGCTGAGCTGCCTGTTCTTCATCGCCTATGCGGTGGCGATCGGCAGCCTGCCGCTGCTGACGATGGAAATCGTGCTGTTGCCGATCAACGCCTACCGGCTGCTCGAATTGCGCCGCGGCAGGCAGCCGGCCAAGGCGCAGGCGAGGATCTGACATGCTGGAAAGACCGAACCCGATCATCCGGCGGGCAGCCAGGGACGAGATCGCCGAGATCGCCGATCTCGTCGCGGCGGCCATCGAGACGTTCCGCGGCATCGTCCGCGACAAGGTGCTCGACCTCTACATCCAACACTCCCGCGATGCCGTCGCCCGCTGGAACCACGACGTCCTGGTCGTCGAGGCGGAAGGCCGCCTGGCCGGCACTGTCACCTATGTCGATCGAACGCATGAAGCCGGATACGGCCTGCCGGCGGACTGGTCGACATTCCGCACGCTCGCCGTTCATCCATGGGCACGCGGCAGGGGGCTCGGCGCCGCCCTGGTTCAGCATTGCATCGAAACGGCTCGCCGCGACGGGGCGTCGGTGCTGGGCATCCATGCCGGCGCCTTCATGGCGATCGCGCGCGGCATGTACAAGCGGGCCGGCTTCGTGCGCTGCCCCGAATACGATCTGTTTGCCTCCGGCGTCTTCGACTTCGACCCGTCCGAGGGCGATGTCCTGGTCGCGGCCTATCGGCTGGACCTTTGACCCGCGCGGCGCATCCAAGGAACACGATCATGCCAGAGACGCACCTCTATCTGTTGCTGTGGGCCGCGCTGTCCTTCTGGGTGCTCGGGCAGATCTGGCTGGTGCAGATCGTCATCTATCCGCTGTTCGCCAGGGTCGGCGAGCGCGACTATGTCGGTTACCACGGGTTCTATTCGCGGCGCATTCCGCTGCCGGTGATCCTGCCGGGTTTCGCCAGCTTCCTGCTGCCGATGGCGCTCGCATTGTTCGGGCCGGCCGTGCCGCCGTGGATGACCATCGTTAACATAGCGGCGGGAGTCGTCGGCCTCCTGGTGACCGTCGGTCTGGAAATCCCACGGCACGGCAAGCTGGAGAAGTCGGGCAAGAACGAGCCCCTTATCGCTGAGCTCATCCGCTACAACTGGCCACGCACGGCCTCGATCACCGTCCAGGCGATCGTCACGATGTTCATGCTGGCGCACGTGCTCGGAGGCTGATCGAAGCTCCACCATAACAACAAGGCAAAGGCGCCGCGGTTTCAGCCGCCAGGATCACGACCGACGGTCGATGCATCCGGCTGCTTGCCGCAAACGACCTGACGCCACTCTCCATCCAGCTGGAATTTCGCGCCGCCGGCCATATCGGCCGGCGAACCCTGCCGCTCGCCGGCAGCAAACCTGGCCGCTCCTGCGGCGAAGCAAAATTTTGGAAGGAACAACGACAATGGCTGAAATTATCGGCAACGACGAGGACAATTTCCTGAAAGCGATCGAGTTCAACTCCGACGACGTCATTCGCGGCCTCGGCGGCAACGACGTACTCGACGGGGATTTCGGCAATGATGTCCTGGATGGCGGCTCGGGCGTCGACACCGCCTTCTTCGACGCATTGGGTTTCGGCTGGACGATCAATCTGCAAACCGGACTTGCCGTCGTCAACGGCGGAACACAGGGCCGCGCCGAACTGATCAGCATCGAGAACGTCACCGGATCCACCCTCCGCGACGCCATCCTGGGCAATGCCGGAGCCAATGTGCTCGACGGCCGCGATGGCGACGACACGATGAGCGGCGCCGGCGGCGACGACCTGCTGATCGGCGGCCTCGGCAACGACACGCTCGACGGCAATGAGGGCAACGATACGTTCGTCGGCGGTTCCGGCGGCGATGTCATGACCGGCGGCGACGGCATCGACACGGCCGACTATTCGAACAGCAACCAGGGCGTCACAGTCAACCTGACCGATGGGTTCGGCTTTCTCGGCGATGCCGGTGGCGACAGGCTGTTCGGCATCGAGAACCTGCTCGGCTCGACCCATGGAGACCACCTCCTCGGCAATGGAGCGGCCAATTTCCTGGCGGGCGGCGCAGGCGTCGACAAGATCGAGGGTGGCGCAGGCAACGACAAGATCGAGGGCGGCGCCGATGCCGACCTGCTGGACGGCGGCGCCGGCATCGACCAGCTCCGCTATGCCGGTTCGTCGGCCGGCGTGTTCGTCAGCCTCGCGGGCAACGTCGCCTTGTTCGGTGATGCGGCGGGCGACACGATCATCAGGTTCGAGGACCTCGTCGGCTCGAATTTCGACGACGTGCTCGAGGGCAGCAACGATCGCAACTTCCTCGGCGGGTTGAACGGCGCCGACCAGTTGCTCGGCCAGGGCGGCGACGACACGCTGTTCGGCGACGCCGGCAATGACGGGCTGGACGGCGGCGACGGCAGCGACGTTCTCGTCGGCGGTGCCGGCGCGGATGTGCTGATAGGCGGCGCCGGCGTCGACGCCGCGTCCTATGCCAACGCCGGCAGCGCCGTCACGGTTTCCCTTGCCGCGAACTCAGGCACGGGCAGCGATGCGGCCGGAGACACGTTCTCCGGCATCGAAAACCTGATCGGATCGCGCTTCGGCGACACGCTGGATGGCGACAATGGGGGCAACGTGCTCTTCGGCCTCGATGGCGGCGACACGCTGCGCGGGCTGGACGGCGCCGACTCGCTGGACGGCGGCCTCGGCGGCGACAAGCTGTTCGGCGGCGCCGGCAACGATCTGCTCAATGGCGGCGCCGGCGCGGACCAGTTGGTCGGCGGCACCGGCATCGACCGGGCGAACTATGTCGCCTCGGGCGCCGGCGTGCAGGTTTTCCTCGACGGCGGACTGGGCTTCCAGGGCGACGCGCAGGGCGACACGTTTAGCGGTATCGAGGAAGTCGTCGGCTCGAACTTCGCCGACCTCCTGGTCGGCGACGCCGCCAACAACTTCTTCGGCGGCCTCAATGCCGACGACTTCCTTGCCGGGGACGCCGGCGATGACACGATGTTCGGCGACGCCGGCAGTGACCAGATGTTCGGCGGCGACGGCCGGGATGTCCTGGTCGGCGGCGCTGGCGCTGACACACTCGACGGCGGCGCCGGCATAGATCGCGTCTCCTATCACACCTCCGGCGCCGGCGTTCTGGTCGTTCTCGGCTCGAAGCTCGGCTTCGACGGCGATGCGCAGGGCGACACGCTGGAAGGCATCGAGGAGGTCGTCGGTTCGAATTTCAACGACACGCTCGCCGGCGACAACGCCAACAATTTCCTCGGCGGCCTCAACGGCGCCGACGTGCTGTCCGGCGAAGGCGGTGACGACGAGTTGTTCGGCGATGGCGGCGCCGACGCACTCGACGGCGGCGCCGGCAACGACATCCTTGTCGGCGGCGCCGGCGGCGACAAGATCAACGGCGGCGCGGGCATCGACACGGCGAGCTATGCCAATGCCGCCTCGGCCATCATCGTGAACATCTCCGACGACGATACTTTCGTCGTATCGGGCGATGCGCCTGGCGACGAACTCATAAGCATCGAAAACCTGACTGGTTCCCGCTTCGACGACGGGTTGGTCGGCAGCAACGGTGCGAACAAGCTGTCGGGAGGGGACGGAAACGACTTGCTGGAAGGACGCGGCGGCGACGATCTGCTCGACGGCGGCGCCGGCGCGGACGGCCTGACCGGCGGCCTGGGCAACGATCTCTATGTTGTGGACTTCAGGGAAGACAACATCATCGAGCGCGCCGGGGAAGGGACGGCCGACCGGGTGGCGGCCGCGGTGGACTTCGCCCTTCAGTCCACCGACGATATCGAAATCCTGACGACGACCAACACCACGAGCACGGCCGCCATCGACCTCACCGGCAATGAACTGCGGCAGAAGATCACCGGCAACGCCGGCGCCAACGTCCTGCATGACGGCGGCAGCGGCAAGGCCGACGTGATGACGGGCCTCGGCGGCAACGACAGCTACCGGGTATTCAATTCCGGCGACGTCATCGTCGAGAAGGCCGGCCAGGGGAGCGGCGACAAGGTGATCGCCGCCGTCGACTACAAGCTCGGCGCCGCCGTCCAGGTCGAGATCATGCAGACCAACGGCTCGGCCGGAACGGCGGCGATCGACCTGACCGGCAACGAGTTCGGCCAGCAGATCATCGGCAATGCCGGCGCCAACCGGCTGGAGGGCAAGGGCGGCAACGACACGTTGAGCGGCGGCAGCGGCGCCGACACGTTCGTGTTCGCTTCGAAGCTCGGGGCGGGAAATGTCGACAGGATCGTCGACTTCAGCGTGCCGGCCGATCGCATGCTCCTGTCGGACGCGTTCTTCACGGCGCTCGACACCGGCACGCTGTCGGCGGCGGCCTTCCGCGCCAACACGACTGGGCTGGCGCAGGATGCTTCCGACCGCATCATCTATGAGCGCGATACCGGAAAGCTGTTCTACGACGCTGACGGCGCCGGCGGTTCCGCAGGCATCCACTTCGCCACGCTCACCGTCGGCCTGGCGCTGACCAACGCCGACTTCTCGATCGCCTAGACCGCCCGGGGCAGCCGCGTTCCGCCGCCGGCAGGGCGGGACGCGGAGGGCAGGGGCCGGGCAGATCGCCGGAAGCCGGCGGACTGCCCGGCTATCCGCACGACCGGCGACCCGGCCGAGCGCCGCCGGCTTCCATCACCGCGACCGCAGCAGGTTCTGCGCGATATGCCAGGCCTGCTCGACGTGCCGCCGGGCGGCTGCTTCCGCCCGCTCGGGATCACGCGACCTGATCGCATCCATGATGGCCGTCATCTCCGCGATGGCCGGCTTGCGGCGGTCCGCCGAGGCGATGGTCATGGACCGCAACTGGTTGATGCGCACGTTCAGCCCCTGCACGATCTCCCAGGCGATGTGCTTGCCGGCGGCCCCGAAAAGCTCCTCGTAGAATTTCGTCGTCGCGCGCATCACCTTGATCGGTTCGCTGGCCGCCCATGCTTCGAGCAATCCGTCGAAGGCGGCATCGAGGCCGGCGATCTGCCGATCCGTCGCCGATTGGGCGCAGGCGCGCGCGGCGATCCCCTCCAGCAGCGCCCGCAATTCATAGATCTCGTCGGTGCGGTTGAGATCCGGCTTGGCGACCGCGGGGCCGTGCCCGGGGATCATCTCGACGAGTCCCTCGGTCTCCAGTTGCCGCAGAACCTCGCGGACCACCGACCGGCTCACCCCGAGCTGGTCGCATAGCGGCCGCTCGACCAGCCGTTCTCCGGGCTGGAAGCGGAAATCCATGATGGCCTCGCGCATCCGCTCGAGCGCCAGCGTCCGCAAGGTCTTGGTCGAGCGTTCGATCCGGAGCGTTTCGTCCATCGGGCGGGAAGCCTTTTCTGCGAAGCCCAAGAAAACAGATTCGGCGATCCATTGACAGGGTATGTGGTCGATAGTAGTATGGTATACCATAAGACAATGCAAGGCTGAGCCATGCCCGGCCTGTCGAGGTACCCTCTCATGACGCCTGCCATCCGAAAGACCGTCACCTATGTCGAGAACACGCTGGTCGAGGGTGGCAAGGCAGCGCCCCGGCCGCTGCGGCTGATCGGCGTCGCCGCGGTGCTGGCCAATCCGTGGGCGGGGCGTGGCTTCACAGAGGATCTGTCGCCGGAAATCCGCGCCTGCGCGCCGGTGCTCGGCGAGATGCTGACGCGCGAGATTCTCGCCGTCGCCGGTTCGGGCGACGCGATCGAAGGCTATGGCAAGGCGGCCATCTGCGGCACGGCGGGCGAGATCGAGCATGCGTCGGCGCTGATCCACACGCTGCATTTCGGCAATCATTATCGCCGCGCGGTCGGCGCCAAGACCTATCTCGCCTTCACCAACCTGCGCGGCGGGCCGAACACCCCGATCATGATCCCGCTGATGGACAAGAACGACGAGGGCCGCCGCTCGCATTATCTGACCGTGCATTTCCAGATCGGCGATGCGCCGGCACCCGACGAGCTCGTCGTGGCGCTGGGCGCGTCGATCGGCGGCCGGCCGCACCACCGCATCGGCGACCGCTACCAGGATCTCAAGGAGGTCGGCGACCTTCATGGCTGAGCGGCTCGCCATGCCCGCCCGCCTGCGCGGCGGCGCCTCTGCCGGGACCGGCTATATCCGCGCCGGCGCGGGCGAGCCGCTGCTGCTGATCCACGGCGTCGGCATGAATGCGGCGATCTGGCAGCCGCAGATCGAGTTGCTGAAGGAGCGCTACGACGTCGTCGCCATCGACATGCTCGGCCATGGCGAATCCCGGTTGCCGCCGGAAAATCCGGTTCTCGCCGACTACGCCGGGCAGGTGATCGAGCTGCTCGATCATCTCGGCCTGGACAGGGTGTCGATCGTCGGCCATTCGATGGGCGCGCTGGTCGCCCAGGAAGTGGCACTGCGCGCACCGCAACGCGTCAGGCGCATCGTGTCGCTCAACGCCGTGTTCCGGCGCCCGCCGTCGCTCGCCCGGGCGGTGCGCGAGCGTGCCGCCGGCCTGAACGGTCACCATCACGGCTCCGGCGTCGATGCCACCATCGCGCGCTGGTTTGGCGATCCCGTGCCTGCCGGACTGGCCGATGCCGCGGCGAAAGCCCGCGATGCGCTGACGCGCGTCGATCCCGAGGGTTACACGCGGACCTATCGGCTATTCGCACATGCCGACGCGGACCATGTCGAGCGCCTGCCGGACCTGGCGATGCCCGCCCTGTTCATGACGGGATCGGACGACGCGAACTCGTCGCCGGCGATGTCGGCGGCGATGGCGCGGCTGGCACCGCTCGGCCGCTGTGTCGTGCTGGACGGCGAAAGGCACATGATGGCCCTCGCTTCGCCCGAGAAGGTGACGCGGCATATCGCCGATTTTCTCCAAGCCGATGCGGGGTGGTCGACCGGGTCGCAAGCCGACGCGGGCGTCGATGCCATGGAATTCAGGCGGGCGCTCGGCTCGTTCCTGACCGGCGTCACCATCGTGACGACGGTCGGCGCCGACGGCGAACCCCGGGGGTTCACCGCCAACTCGTTCACCTCGGTGTCGCTCGATCCGCCGCTCGTTCTGGTCTGCATCGCCAAGAAGGCGCACGGCCATCCGGTGTTCGCCGCCTCGCGGAGCTTTGCCGTCAACGTGCTCGGCGAGAGCCAGAAGGCCGCGTCCGGCGTCTTTGCGTCGAAGGCGGCGGACAAGTTCGCGGCGGTCTCATGGCGTCCGGGCTCGACAGGTTCTCCGATGATCGGCGGCTCCGTCGCCGCCTTCGATTGCGACATGGAGCAATTGGTGGACGCCGGCGATCATTCGATCCTCATCGGCCGGGTCCGCGATTTTTCCCACAATGCATCGCAGCCGCTCGGCTATTGCCGCGGCGCCTACGTCAATTTCGGTCTCAGCCAGGAAGCGCTGGCGACCGCGCCGCCGAACATGGAGGTCGGCGCCATTCTCGAACATGAAGGCCGCGTGCTGTTCTTCGAGGCGGCGGACGGCTCGCACGTACTGCCCGCCGGCATCGGCCTGGGCGCACCGGGCGATGCCGCAAGCCTCAAGGGACGCCTGGCAGCCAGGGCCGTCGACGCTCAACTCGGCTTTCTCTTCGCGGTCTGGGACGACACCGCGAGGCCGTCGCGCACCCACGTCTACTACCGTGGTACGCTCGATGCGCCCTTGCCCGGCGACCGTCAGGCCCGTCTCGTGGACATAGAGCGCATCGCCGACCTGAAGATAGCCGACCCGGCGGTGCGCATCATGCTCGCCCGCTACGTCCGGGAGCGAACCGAGGACGCCTTCGGCGTCTATGTCGGCAGCGAGATCGAAGGCGAGGTGCAGCCGCTGGCCAGGCGGGTGCCCGCCGCCGTCCCTTCCTCCGGTGTCAGGTAGAAGAATGAAGTTCTCGCTTTTCGTGCATATGGAACGTTCCGATCCGGCGAAGCCGCATGTCGAGCTGCTGGCGGAGCTGGAGGAGTTCGTGCTGATGGCGGAGGACGCGGGCTTCGAGGCGGCCTGGATCGGCGAGCATCACGGGATGGAGTTCACCATCTCGCCAAACCCGTTCATCAACATCGCCTATCTCGGCGCCAGGACGAAGCGCATCCGCCTGGGCACCGGCACCATCGTCGCCCCCTTCTGGCATCCCATCAAGCTTGCCGGCGAGGCAGCGATGGCCGACGTCGCCACCGGCGGCCGGCTCGACATCGGCATCGCGCGCGGCGCCTACAGCTACGAATATCAGCGGCTGTCGCCGGGTCTCGACGCGTGGGGTGCCGGCCAGCGCATGCGCGAGATCATCCCGGCGATCCGGGGCCTGTGGGACGGCGATTTCGAGATGTCCGGGGAGTTCTGGTCGTTCCCCGCCACGACGTCGTCGCCCAAGCCGGTGCAGACTCCCTATCCGCCGATCTGGGTGGCCGCCCGCGATCCCAATTCGCACGATTTCGCCGTGGCCGGCGGGTGCAACGTGCAGGTGACGCCGCTCGCGTCGGGCGACGCGGAGGTGGCCAGCCTGATGGAGCGCTTCAACGACGCCTGCGCCGCGCACCCCGAGGTGGAGCGGCCGCAGATCATGCTCTTGATGCATACCTTCGTCGCGGAGGATGCCGCCGAGACCGAACGGCTGACCGGCGACCTGTCGAATTTCTACTGCCAGTTCGGGGCGTGGTTCCAGAACAAGAAGCCGGTGCGCCAGGGGTTCCTCGAAGCGCTGACCGAAGACGAGATCGCGGCCATGCCGCAATATGCACCGGAGACGATTAGGCGGAACCTGGTGATCGGCGAGGCCGACGCGGTGATCGCCCGCCTGAAGGCGTATGAGGCGCTCGGCTACGATCAGTATTCCATCTGGATCGACAGCGGCCTCTCGCACGAGCGCAAGAAGAAGTCGCTTCAGCTCTTCGTCGACAGGGTGATGCCGGCTTTCCAGTAAGCGAGATGGTGATGACCGCAGCCGCATTCCGCAACTACATAGACGGCCGGTTCGCCGAGGCCGCGGCGACCTTCGACAGCGTCGATCCGTCGACGGGTGCGGCCTGGGCGACGATGCCGGCGGCAACGGCGGCCGACGTCGACCGCGCCGTCGAAGCCGCGCACCGGGCGCTGCGCTCCGGGCCGTGGGCGTCGATGACGGCGACCGCCCGCGGCAAGCTTTTGGTGCGCCTGGGCGATCTCGTCGCCGCCAATGCCGACTGGCTGGCCGAGCTCGAGACCCGCGACACCGGCAAGATCATCCGCGAGACCCGGGCGCAGATCGCCTATGTCGGCGATTACTACCGCTATTACGGCGGCCTCGCCGACAAGCACGAGGGCGCCTACGTTCCCATCGACAAGGCGGACATGGAGGTGACGGTACGGCCGGAGCCGATCGGCGTGGTCGCCGCGGTGGTGCCGTGGAACTCGCAGCTCTTCCTGTCCGCCGTCAAGCTCGGCCCGGCGCTCGCCGCCGGCTGCACCGTCGTGCTCAAGGCGTCGGAGGAGGGCCCGGCGCCGTTGCTGGCCTTCGCCGAACTGGTCGATGAAGCGGGCTTTCCGGCCGGAAGCGTGAACATCCTCACCGGTTTCGGCCAGGATTGCGGCCGGCGTCTCACCGGCCATCCGCTGGTCGCGCGCGTCGCCTTCACCGGCGGCCCGTCCACCGCGCGCGAGATCGTCCGCAACACCGCCGAAAACCTCGCCTACACGACGCTCGAGCTCGGCGGGAAGAGCCCGGTCGTCGTGTTCGCCGACGCCGACCTGGATAGCGCCGCCAACGCCGTCGTTGCCGGCATATTCGCCGCGAGCGGCCAGAGCTGCGTCGCCGGCTCGCGGCTGCTGGTCGAGCGCTCCGTCAAGGAGGCATTTCTGGATAGCCTGAAGCGGAAGGCGGAAACCATCAGCATCGGCGACCCGCAGGATCCGGCCACCGAAATGGGGCCGCTGGCTACGGTACGCCAGCGCGAAAGGATCGAGGCGATCGTGGCCGAAAGCCTGGCGAAAGGCGGCAAGCTCGTCACCGGCGGAAAAAGGCCCGAGGGCGGCGCGAGCGGCTTCTACTACGCCCCGACGATCATCGACGCCGGCAGCCCCGACCTGCCTTGCGTGCGCGAGGAGCTGTTCGGCCCGGTGCTGAGCGTGCTGCCGTTCGATACCGAGGCCGAGGCGCTGACGCTCGCCAACGACACGCCGTTCGGCCTCGCGTCGGGCGTCTTCACCACCAATCTCGGCAAGGCGCACCGCATGGCGCGCGGCATTCACGCCGGCGTCGTCTGGGTCAACACCTACAGGGCCGTCTCGCCGCTGGTGCCCTTCGGCGGTTACGGCCTGTCCGGCCTCGGCCGGGAAGGCGGGCTGGACGCCATCCGCGACTACACGCGCTCGAAATCCGTCTGGATCCGGACCTCCGACGAGCCGATCCCCGACCCGTTCGTGATGCGGTGAAGGTAGGCGCTCGGATGGGGAGCGCCAACAGTGAAGCAAGAGCAAAATCAGAACAAACCACAGAGGAGAATGACATGAAACTTGTACTGGCCGGCATCATGGCCGGGCTTCTGGCCGCCACCGCCGCACAGGCCGAGGAAATGGTGTTCACGAGCTGGGGCGGCACCACACAGGAAGCGCAGGCCAAATCCTGGGCGGAGCCGTTCACCGCCGAAACCGGGATCAAGGTCTTGCAGGACGGCCCGACCGACTACGGCAAGCTGAAGGCCATGGTCGACAGCGGCAGCGTGAGCTGGGACGTGATCGACGTCGAGATGGATTTCGCCATCAAGGCGGCGAAGGACGGCCTGCTCGAGCCGATCGATTTCAACGTGGTGCCCAAGGCCGATCTCGATCCGCGCTTCACCACCGATCATGCAGTCGGCAGCTTCTACTATTCGTTCGTGCTCGCCTGGAACAAGGGCGCCGTGTCCGGCGAGCCGGCCGGATGGGCCGACATGTTTGACCTGACGAAATACCCGGGCAAGCGGACCTTCTACAAATGGTCGGCCCCGGGCGTCATCGAGATCGCGTTGCTGGCCGATGGGGTGCCGGCCGACAAGCTCTATCCGCTCGACCTCGACCGCGCCTTCAAGAAGCTGGACACCATCAAGCCGGAGATCGTCTGGTGGAGCGGCGGGGCGCAGTCGCAGCAGCTCATCGCCTCGGGCGAGGCGACGTTCGGGCAGCTCTGGAACGGCCGCGTGTTCGCGCTGCAGGAAGAGGGCGCCGATGTCGGCGTGTCGTGGAACCAGAACATGACGGCGGCCGACGTGCTGGTCGTCCCCAAGGGCGCCAAGAACAAGGATCTGGCGATGAAGTTCCTCGCCGCCGCCACCAGCCCCTCGGCGCAGGCGAGCTTCGCCGAGGCGAGCGGCTACGCGCCGATCAACACCGCGGCCAAGGCGGAGATGCCGGAAGAGGTGGTCAAGTCGCTGCCGGACGCCTTTGTCGACGGGCAGATCAATCTCGACATGAACTACTGGGCCGAGAACCGCGATTCGATCGCGACGCGCTGGTACGCCTGGCAGGCGCAATAGCGTGGCGGACGTCAACCTGACCCTGCGGGAGTCGAAGGCTCCCGCGGGGCAAGCCGGGACCGCTGCCATGCCGGGCAAAGCGCCTTTCGGATTTCCCGCGGGACTGGGCGGCGCGCTCCCCGCCCTAGTCCTGGTCACCCTGTTTTTCGTTGTGCCCGTCGTGGCGCTGCTGCTGCGCAGCGTCACCGAGCCGGAGCCAGGCCTGCAGAACTACGCGACCCTGTTCGGCGACGGCACCTATGCCCGGATATTCCTCAACACCTTCCTGGTCGCGTCGGTGGTCACCGCCGTCACAATCGTCGTGGCGTTTCCCGTCGCCTGGATGCTGGCGATCATGCCGCCCGCTCTCGGCTCGATCGTCTTCGGCGTCATCATCCTGTCGATGTGGACCAACCTGCTCACGCGCACCTATGCCTGGATGGTCCTGTTGCAGCGCACCGGCGTCATCAATCGGACGCTGATCGGCCTCGGCATCATCGACGAGCCGCTGCCGCTCATCAACAACCTGACCGGCGTCACCATCGGCATGGTCTACATCATGCTGCCGTTCATGATCCTGCCGCTGGTCGGCACCTTGCGGGCCATCGACCCGATGACGCTGCGCGCCGCGGCGCTGTGCGGCGCGAGCCCCTTCGCCGCCTTCCGCCGCATCCTGCTGCCGCTGTCGCTTCCCGGTGTCGCCGCCGGCGGCCTCATGGTCTTCGTCATGTCGCTCGGCTATTTCGTCACGCCGGCGCTGCTCGGCGGCACGTCGAACATGATGCTGGCCGAGATGATCGCCCAGATGATCCAGTCGCTGCTCAACTGGGGCCTCGGCAGCGCCGCCGCCTTCGTCCTGCTTGCCGTGACCATGGCGCTCTACGCGCTGCAGCTGCGGCTCGTCGGCGCCAGGCGTGTGGGGGGAGGGGCCTGAGGTGCTGCTCGACTACGACCGCATGGGCTGGCTGCGCGTGATGCTTCTCGGCATCACCGGGCTGGTGACCGCCTTCCTGCTGCTGCCGGTAGTGTTCATCGTGCTCCTGTCCTTCGGGTCGTCGCGCTGGCTCGCCTTCCCGCCGCCAGGCTGGACGCTGAAATGGTACGGCGAGTTGCTGGCCGATCCGGCCTGGCTCGGCGCGGCGCTGACCAGCATGCGCATCGCGGCGATTGCCGCCGCGCTGGCGGTCGTCATCGGGCTGTTCGCCTCCTTCGCGCTGGTGCGCGGCGAGTTTCGCGGGCGCAACGTGCTGCGCGGGCTGCTGCTGACGCCGATGGTGCTGCCGGTCGTCGTCTTCGCGGTCGCCATCTATGCCTTCTTCCTGCGGCTCGGACTGGGCGGTACGACGGTCGGCTTCGTCATCGCCCACACGGTGCTGGCGCTGCCCTTCGCCATCATCCCGATCGCCACGGCGCTGGAAGGTTTCGACAAGACCATCGAGGACGCCGCGATCGTCTGCGGCGCCAGCCCGCTCGAGGCGAAGCTGCGGATCACCCTGCCGTCGATCAGGATCGGCATCTTCTCGGCGGCGATCTTCGCCTTTCTCGCCTCCTGGGACGAGGTGGTGGTCGCCATCTTCATGGCCAGCCCGACGCTGCAGACCCTGCCGGTCAAGATCTGGGGCAGCCTGCGCCAGGATCTCAGCCCGGTGATCGCCGCCGCGTCCAGCCTGCTCGTCCTGCTGACCCTGTTGCTCATGATCGCAGCGGCGCTGATCCGCTGGAGGTTCTCGAAATGACCCAGCCGTTCCTCGCCATACGCGCCATCCGCAAGACGTTCGGCAGCGTCGTGGCGGTGCACGACGTCACCGTCGATATCCCGAAAGGCGAGTTCCTCACCTTCCTCGGCCCGTCGGGCTCCGGCAAGTCGACCACGCTCTACGCCATCGCCGGCTTCCAGGACCCGACCTCGGGCGACGTCCTGCTGGAGGGCGCCTCGCTCCTGTTGGTGCCGCCGCACAAGCGCAACATCGGCATGGTGTTCCAGCGCTACACGCTGTTTCCGCATCTCAGCGTCGCCGAGAACGTCGCGTTCCCGCTCCGTGTCCGCCGCCGGCCGGACGCCGAGGTGAAGCGCAAGGTCGGCGACATGCTGGCGCTGGTGCGGCTCGAAGGGTTCGCCGACCGGCGCCCGGGCGCTCTGTCGGGCGGCCAGCAGCAGCGGGTGGCGCTGGCGCGGGCGCTCGCCTACGATCCACCGATTCTTTTGATGGATGAGCCGCTTTCCGCCCTGGACAAGAAGCTTCGCGAGGAAATCCAGGCGGAAATCCGCCGGATCCATCGCGAAACCGGCGTGACGATCCTGTATGTCACGCACGACCAGGACGAGGCGCTGCACCTTTCCGACCGCATCGCCCTGTTCAGGGATGGGCGCATCGAGCAGATCGGCAGCGGCGAGGATCTCTACCTGCGCCCGGCAACCGACTTCGTCGCCGGCTTCATCGGCAACTCGAATTTCCTGCCGGCCGAATGCCTAGAGACGGCCGATGGCGCGGCGACGATCCGGCTCGCAGACGGTTCGGTCGTGTCCGGCGTGAGAGTCAATCACGATTTCGGCCGGGGCCAGAAGGCGAGGCTGATGGTGCGGCCGGAGGCCTTCCGTCTCACGCCGGACCATGCCTGCGCCGGGCTGGCGGTGGAGTTCGTCGACACCGCCTTCTTCGGCGAGCGGCGCCGGGTAGTGGCGCGCACCGCCTCCGGGCAGGAGATCGACATCAGGCCGACGTCAGACATGGCGGACGCGCATCGGGGCGGCGCCTCGGGCGGCCGCCGGGTGTTCTTCGATCCCGCCGCCGCATTCCTGTTCCCGGCCTGATACGGCAGCCAGCGCGCCGCAGGGTGATTCTGTGGCGCGCGGACGCCGTGCGCGCGAAAATCAGTCCCCGCCCGTCCTCATGAAGGCGCCCTGCTGGGCCGCGTCCAGCCGGCTGTACAGTCCGCCGCGGCCGACGAGTTCGGCGTGGGAGCCGGTTTCGACGATCCCGGTTTCCGCCACCACGACGATGCGGTCGGCATGGCGGATCGTCGCCAGGCGATGCGCGATGACGAGCGTCGTGCGGCCCTGCGAAAGCTCCGTCAGTGATGCCTGGATCTCGCGCTCCGTCTGTATGTCGAGCGCCGAGGTGGCCTCGTCGAGGATCAGGATCGGTGGGTTCTTCAAAAACATGCGGGCGATCGCCAGCCGCTGCTTCTGCCCGCCGGACAGCTTTACGCCGCGCTCGCCGATGATGGTGTCGAGGCCGTCCGGCAGGGAGGTGATGAGCCCGTCGAGGCGGGCGCGGCGGGCGGCTTCGACAATGTCGCTCTCATGGGCATCCAGCCGGCCATAGGCGATGTTCTCGCGGATGCTGCCGCCGAACAGGAAGACATCCTGCTGGACGATGCCGATATTGGCCCGCAGCGATGCCAGCGTCATGTCGCGGATGTCGATGCCGTCGACGCGGATGGCACCCGCCTGGCATTCGTAGAAGCGCGGCAGCAGCGAGCAGATGGTGGTCTTGCCGGCGCCCGATGGCCCGACGAAGGCGACGGTCTCGCCGGCGTTGATCGTCAGGTCGATGTCCTTGAGGACGGGGCGGCCGTCGTCATAGCCGAAGGAGACGCCCTCGTAGCTTATGTCGCCGGCCAGCGTGCCGACGGCTTTGGCGCCCGGCCGGTCGGCGATGTCGGGCTCGGTGTCGAGCAGGTCGAGGTAGCGCTGGAAGCCGGCGATGCCCTTGGGATAGGTCTCGATCACCGAATTGATCTTCTCGATCGGTCGGAAGAACACGTTCACCAGCAGCAGGAAGCTGACGAAGCCGCCGTTGGTGAGTTCGCCGGTCAGCACGAAATAGCTGCCGGCGATCATCACGATCAGCTGGATCAGCCGCATGCTCAGGTAGCTCAGCGAGGTGCTGGCGGCCATGATGCGGTAGGCGTCGAGCTTGGTCTGCCGGTAGTTGGCGTTGTCCCTGGCGAACAGGCCGCGCTCGTGCTCCTCGTTGCCGAAGGCCTGGACCACGCGCATGCCGCCGATGTTCTCCTCGAGCCGCACGTTGAAGTCGCCGACGCGCCGGTAGATGGCCTGCCAGTTGCGGGTCATGCGGGCGCCGTAGCGGCTGGTGACCCAGGCGACCAGCGGGATGACGGCGGCGGTGATCAGAGCGAGCTCGGCGTCGATCCAGAACATCAGCGCCAGCGCGCCGAGGAAGGTCATCACGGCGATGAACAGATCCTCCGGGCCGTGATGGGCGACCTCGCCGATCTCCTCGAGATCCTTGGTGACGCGGGCGACCAGGTGGCCGGTCTTGTGGTCGTCGTAGAAGCGGAAGGACAGCTTTTGCAGATGGTCGAAGCTGCGCCGCCGCATCTCCGTCTCGATGTTGATGCCGAGCATGTGGCCCCAGTAGACCACCACCGCCATCAGGCCCGTGTTGACGATGTAGATGAACAGCAGTCCGGCGGCGGCCAGCACGATCATCATCCATTGCTGCGTCGGCAGCAGTTCGTCGACGAACAGCTTCACGGCGATCGGAAAGCCCAGCTCCAGCAGGCCGGACAGCACGGCGCAGCAGAAATCGAGAAGGAACAGTCCCTTCCACGGGCGGTAATATTCGAAGAAACGTCGGATCATGGCGGCGGCTCTGTCGGATATGCGGCGTCCGCCGTCAATCCTCTTTGCGGGCTTCGTCGCCGCTGGCGCCGCGGCGCCAGTAGGCGACGACAAGATGTCGGTCGCGGGGAAGGTTTCGCTCGCGCCTGAGATGGCTGCGTATGGCGCGGAAACTCTTGTGCTCGCAACCCGCCCAGGCGAAGGCGGAAACGGTTTCGTCCGGCCAGGCGACGTCGCGCACGCCGTCTGCCAGCAGGGCCGTCGTCCCCGGTTGCGACCCGCCGCGGTGCAGCCACTGGACGTCGAGGGTCGCGGCGGAACGCAACGGCAGCTCGTCGCTCGCGTCGCCGACCTCGATGCGCACGACCGCATGCTTGCCGGCCGGCATCTCCTCGAGGATGCGGGCGATGGCCGGCAGCGCCGTCTCGTCGCCGGCCAGCAGATACCAGTCGGCGTTGCCGATCGAGCCGCCGCCCGGGCCGGTCATGCCGACGCGGTCGCCTGCCTGCGCAGTGGCGGCGAAGCGGGCGCCGGGCATGTCGGCGCCGTCATGCAGGACGAAGTCGATGTCGACCTCTCCGCGGTCCACGTCGATGCGGCGGATTGTGTAGATGCGCACGTCCGGCCGCGCTTCGCTCGGCCATGAGGGGCGGCCGTCCTCGCCCGTCACCGGCCAGGCCGGCACGGCGTCGCGGTCGCGCGGGATGAGCAGGCGCACATGCAGGCCGCCCGCGGCGAAGCGGCCGAGATCGCGTCCCGACAGGGTGAGCCGGCGCATGTGCGGGCCGATGTCGACGGCGCGCGCGACCCGCATTTCGCGGAAATAGGGCAGGGGGCTGCCGGCGGCGCCGTCGCCTTGCCAGGCGATGCGCGGCCTGTCCGCGGCGGCGAGGTGGAGCAGGTTCTCGGCCACCGCCAGCTTGACATAGGCGAGCGCGGTGTCGTCCCGGCCTTCGGCGAAAATTTTCAGGCAGCGTTCGCAGGCTTCGAGTTCCGCCACGCCGAAGCCGGTGTCGATGCGCGCGCACCGGCCTTGGACTTCAGCGCGGCCGTACTCCGCGAAATGCGCGCACAGGCGCTTCATGACATCCTCGGGCGCGGCCAGCGCGATCTCCGCCGACGCCTTCAGGAAGCGGGGCATGTCAGCCATGACGCGAGACTCCTTTGCCGAGCAGGTAGACCAAATAGGGTCCGCTGATGAGCGATGCGAACAGGCCGACCGGCATTTGATAGGGGAAGGCCACCATGCGCGCCAGCCAGTCCGACACCATCATCACCGCCGCACCGAACAGGATCGAGCCGACGAGGTGATGACGCGCGTCGGCAAGGCCGCACAGCCGCGCCAGATGCGGCGCGATCAGGCCGATGAAGCTCAGCGGGCCGACGAACATCGACGCGCCGGCGGTGATGAGGGCTGTCAGCGAGACGAGGACGAGCCGGGCGCCGCGCAAGGGCAGGCCGAGGCTCCGCGCCGTGCCGGCGCCGAGCGGCAGGATGTCGAGCCAGCGCGACACGGCGAGCAGCGGCAGGCAGGTCGCCGCGAGCAGAGCGACCGCCGTCCACACCTGCGGCATTGTCGCGCCGCTGGTGGAACCGCTCAGCCAGCGCAGCAGGATGTAGGACTGGGCGTTGCCGAGCGAGATCACGGCGGTGAAGACGGCGCTGAACAGGGCGCTCATGGCGACGCCGGCCAAGAGCAGCCGTTCCGGGCCGAAATGGCTGCGCGCCGCCGTCGCCAGTATGGCGAGCAGCGCCAGGAAGGCTCCGGCGACCGAGCCGGCGAGCTGCCAGCCCAGCCCCGCCGTGAAGTCCAGCAGGATCACCGCGGTAAGTCCGGCGCCGGCGCCGCTGCCGACGCCCAAGACCTCCGGGCTCGCCAGCGGATTGCCGGTCATGCGCTGGATGACCACGCCGGCCGCGCCGAGCATGCCGCCCGCCGCCCCCGCCAGCGCGAGCCGGGGCACGCGCCATTCCCAGAGTTCGGAGAGCAGCGGGCCGGTCGCGACGAACCAGCCGTCCGGCCCCTGGCCGACGAGCAGCGCCACGGCCGCGGCCACCAGCGTACCGATAACGATGGGCAGCAGCACACGGCCGGGCGCGTCGCTGCGGCGAGCCGTGGCGGCCGGGCGGCTGAGCGACGGCCATTCGAACATCTTCAGCCGGGGCAGCAGCCACAGGAGCAGCGGCCCGCCGAGCAGTGCGGTCGCCGCGCCCGTCGGCACCCGTTCGCCGCCCTGGCCGGCGGCGAGCTGCACCAGCCCGTCCGTCAGCCACAACAGGATGGCGCCGATGAGCGGCGCCGCGACGAGCCGCTGGCGCAGGCTGCGCGCGCCCGACAGCATGGCCAGCGCCGGCGCCGCCAGGCCGACGAAGCCGATGACGCCGACCTCCGCCGCCACCGTCGTCGCGATCCACACGGCAAGCGCGACGACCAGCAGGCGCGTGGCATTCAGCGCCAGTCCGAGATTCTTCGCCGAGGCGTCGTCGAGGCCGAGGATCGACAGCGGCCGCAGCATGAGCAGTGCCGCTCCGATGCCGAGGCAGAGCGGCGGGGCGATCGCGGCGGCCGGTCCCCAGCTCTGCTGCACCAGCGAGCCGCCGCCCCAGATGAACAGCGAGAACAGGTAGTCGCCATTGGCGAGGATCAGGGCGGCGCTGCCGGCGTTGCAGGTCAGCGCCACCATCATGCCGGCAAGCACCACCGACACCGGTTCGAGGCCGCGCCGCCAGGTGAGCGCCATGACGATCGCCACCGCCAACACGCCGCCGGCGAAGGCGACCGCGCCCTGCGACCACGCCATCGCGGCCGGCGCGTAGAGGGTGGCCACCGCCATGGCGAGCTGGGCGCCGGCGGAGATGCCGAGCGTGGAGGGTTCTGCCAGCGGGTTGCGCAGCACGCGCTGCAGCAGCAGGCCGGCGAGGCCGAGCGCGGCGCCCGCCAGGATCGCCACCGCGGCGCGCGGCAGCACCGTGTACCAGAGGATAACCCGCTGCAGGTCGCCATCCATGCCGGCGACTGCCGGATCTGGCCACGCGGCCGCGACCTGCCGGGCAAACAGCGCCAGCGCCGCGGCGGCCAGCAGCCCCCACAGCATCGTCAGGACGGTGCTGCGCTCAGCCATCGCGACCCCATTGGGAGGCGGCATCGGTGAGCAGGCGGGCGAAGCGCCGGGCGGACGGCAGGCCGCCGAAATGGTTGACCGGGTCGATGACGGCGACGCGGCCCTGCCGCACGGCCGGCAGCGCGTTCCACAGCGCGTTGTCGGCCAGCGTGCGCGCCACCTCGGGCGGCAGCGGCGCCATGACGACGATCGCCGCGTCGGGCTGGCGCGCCAGCGCTTCGATGCCCACCGGCGCGGCGGCGCTGTAGCTGGTCGGGTCGGTCCAGGCATTTGCGAGGCCGAGACGCGTCAGCACGTCGCCGGCCATCGAATCGGCGCCGAAGGCTCGGAAATGCCGGGAATCGCCGAGATTGACGACGAAGACCGGCCGCGCGACGAGCGGGCGCAGAATCTCCCGGCACTGCGCCACGAAGTTGGCAGTGTCCTCGACGAGTGCGGCCGCTTGCTGAACCCTTCCGAGCGCATCGCCGAGCGCGACCGCCGCCTGCTCGGCAAGCGGATAGGGCGGCTTTCCGGCTTCGTAGACCGGCAGCGACAGCACCGGTGCCACGCGCTCCAGCGCGGCGCGCTGGTATTCGTAAAAATTCGAGATGACGATTAGGTCCGGCGCGACGAGGCGCAGCAGCTCGTAATTGGGCGTGCCGCGCAGGCCGAGGTCGGCGATCGCCTCGGGCAGCTCCGGCTCGATCACGAGCTGCCGGAACTGGACGAGCTCGGTCCCCGCCGCCGGCTGGACGCCGAGGGCGAGCGTCGTCTCCAGCATGCCCCAGTCGATCACCGCGACGCTTTGCGGCGCCGCGCGCAGCCGGCCGGGCAATGCCGCGGACAGAAGCGCGGAAGCCAGCAGGCTGCGTCTGGTGATGGGTGTGGTCATGCGGCTCAGATCAGATAGGCCAGCGGCTCGCCGGTCCGCGGATGCGGGCTGGTGCCCATGGCGACGCCGTAGACCGCGGCCAGCACGTCGGGCCGGACGATCTCCGCCGGCGCGCCCCTGGCAAAGACCCGGCCGCCGGTCAGCGCGATGATCTCGTCGCAGTAGCGCGCGGCCATGTTGACGTCGTGCAGCACGACCATGACGGTGATGCCGCGCGCGCCGGCCAGCTCGCGGACCAGCGCGAGAATCTCGGCCTGGTGCGCGATGTCTAGCGCCGAGGTCGGCTCGTCCAGCAGCAGGCAGCGCGTGTCCTGCGCCAGCATCATGGCGAGCCAGGCGCGCTGGCGCTCGCCGCCGGACAGGCTGTCGACCAGCCGTTCGGCGAAGGTTTGCAGGTCGGTCTGGCGCAGCGCTTCTTCGACCTTTGCATGATCCTCATCGCCGAACCGCCCGAGCGTGCCGTGCCAGGGGAAGCGCCCGAGCGCCACCAGCTCGCGCACCGTCATCGCCTCGGCCGGCGGCGTGAACTGCGGCATGTAGGCGACGGTGCGGGCGAACTCGCGCTCGCCGAAGCCGGCGATGTCCCTGCCGAGCAGGCGGATGACGCCGCCGCTCCGCGCCTGCTGGCGCGCAAGCAGCTTGACCAGCGAGCTCTTGCCCGAGCCGTTCGGCCCGACCAGCGCGTAGATGCGGGAGCGTTCCAGCGCCAGGTCGAGCGGCTCCAGGATGGCGCGGCCGCCCGCGACGAAGCTGACGCCGTCGATCCGGTAGAGGGGTTCGTTCGAACTGGCCGGGATCATCCTGTTCCTGTCAAGAAGCGGCGGGAACGGCTCGCGCCGTTCCCGCCAACCATGCATTCGACGGTGCCGCCGCCTACCAGCTGGCGTGTGCCTTCAACTTCACCGATCGCCCTTCGCCGTAGCTGCAGACGTTGACGCCCTGGCAGCCCGAAACATACTCCTTGTCGAAGACGTTGCTGACGTTCAGGTCGACGCCCCAATTGTCTCGGCTGTAGCCGACCTTCAGGTCGAGCAGCGTCACGTCCGGAACCTTCAGCGTGTTCTCCCTGTCGGCATAGGACGAGCCGACATACCGCACGCCGCCGCCGATGCTGACGCCGTCATACCAGGCGTCGCCCCGGAAGGTGTAGTCGGTCCAGATGGACGCCATCACCTCCGGCACGAGGAAGGGCTGCTTGCCGACCAAAGCCGGGTTGGCGTCCTTGGTTACCTTGAGCTCGTAGGCGGTGACCGCGGCCGTGAGCCTCCAGTCCTCGGTGATGTTGACCTTGCTCTCGAATTCGAAGCCGCGCGAGCGCACCTCGCCCGTCTGGACGCTGCTCGGGAACGGATTTTCGGCCGACGGCGCCTCGGCCGTCAGCACGTTCTGGCGGGTCAGGTCGAACACCGACAGGGTGAACAGGCCGTCGATGAAGGTGGGCGTGTACTTGATGCCCGCCTCGTACTGGACGCCCTCCTCGGGATCGAACGGACGGCCGGTGAGCACGTCGGTCTCGAAGATCGGATTGAAGAAGGTCGCGACGCTGACATAGGGCGTCAGCCCGTTGTCGAACTCATAGGCGAGGCCGGCGCGCCCCGACGCCGCGCCGTCGTCCTTGGAGAAATCCGCCGGCGTGCCATAGGCGTTGGGACGATTGTCCGCGTCGATAGCCACCCAGTCATAGCGGCCGTTGAGCGTCACCAGCCAGCCGTCGGCGAAGCGGAGCTGATCCTGGACATAGACGCCGACCTGCTTCTGCGTCATCTCCTGGTTGAGGTACACCGCGCGGTCCCCGCGCGTGCCCGTCACTTCCCCGGTGAAGGGATCGATCGCGGTGAGGCCGAAGGTCGACGCCTGCACATGGTCGAGATTGTAATATTTGTAGTCGACGCCGGCGAGCAGCGTGTGCTCGACCGGCCCGGTCTCGAACCTGCCCTCGATCTGGTTGTCGGCGAGGAACGTCCGTACCTGCGAGTCGTGGCCGAAGTCGATCAGCGTCAGGTTCGGCGTCCCGGCAACCCAGCCGAACGGATAGACGCTGACCTCGTTGATGTCGGCCGCGCCGAAGCGGGCGTTCGAACGGACCGTCCAGCCATTGTCGAACGCGTGCTCGAACTCGTAGCCGATCCCGCCCTGGTCGCGCTTGTATTCGTCGATGTCCGTGTCGGTCGGATTGAAGTCGGGGCGGATGCGGCCGTAGTTCACGCCTCCGGCGACGTAGTCCCGAACGGTTCCGTCGTAGGGCAGGAAGCTGCCGCCGCCGTGGTTCTCGTCGATATGGGTGTAGTTGGCAAGGATGGTAAGCCTCGTGCCCTCGTCGGGCTGCCAGGTGATGCTCGGCGAGATGAAGCCGCGCCAGCCGTCCTGGTCGTCGCTGTAGGTATCGCCGCCAGCGACGCGGCCGTTGACGCGCCAGCTGACGACCTCGTCGCTCGTCACGTCGCCGACGTCGAAGCCCATGTAGACGTTGCCGGCGTCGTTGACGCCCGTCTCGACGTAGCGCTTGCGCTCGAAGGTCGGGCGCTTGCTGACATAGTTGACGAGGCCGCCGGGATTGGAGCCGCCGTAAAGCACCGATGCCGGGCCCTTCAGGACCTCGATCCGCTCCAGCCCGAACGTATCGACGTAGAAGCCGCCGAAGCCGTAGCTGAAGAGCTGCAGCCCGTCCATGTAGGTTCCGGTCGCGGTGGCGTCGAAGCCGCGGATGTAGATCCAGTTGGTGTCGCTGTCGGCGCCGAAGGGCTGCGCGAACACGCCGGCCGTGTAGCGCAATGCCTCGTCGGCCTTCTGCGCGCCCTGCTCGTCGATCTCCTCGCGGCCGATGACCGAAACCGACTGCGGGATCTCCTTGATGTCGGTCGCGACCTTCGAGCCTGTCAGCGTCTTTTTGGCGACGACGCCGTTCACCGGTCCGACGCCGGCTTCCTGGCCGGTCCCTTCGCCCTGCACGGTGATCTCCTGCAGCACGGTCGCCCCGTTGTCCTGCGCCAAGGCCGGCGAAAGCCACGCGACGGCGGACACGCCGCATGCCAGGAAACTACGAAACCTACGCATCAATTGCCCCTTGCAAGCCCCAAACCCCGTCGCGGGCACCGCGCCGGAATAAGTGGACTCCATAACTCTACTTATATCGTGGGGCTTGGACGTTCCTGTCCTTCTTGCTCGTTTTTGGCGTTTTCGACGTTCTCGTCGCGTCGATGATGCAGAAATGTCACTGCTTTCGCGCGAATGTCGCCTTCATCCAGGTGGATGGCGTCACGCCGGCCACCGCCTTGAAGACGCGGGTGAGGTGCGCCTGGTCGGCAAATCCCGCCATCGCCGCGACCTCTGTCAGGACCGAGCCAGGCGAAAGGAGATCCTGGACGCGCCTTATGCGCGTCTGCATGTGCCAGCGGTGCGGCGGCACGCCCGTCGCGGCCTTGAAGGCGTGGCTGAAGTAACTCTCGGAAACGCCGGCAAGTGCTGCAAGATCCGACAGCCGGATGGGCTCGAAGCAATGCTCCTCGATGAATTCGGTGACGCAGCGCAACTGCTGCCGCGAAAGCGCGGCCCTGGGCCGTCCCGCCTCGCGCTCGACCTTGAAAAGCAGCGCCAGCAGCGCGTTGACCAGCCCCTCTCCGTAGAGATCGTGGAAGGGATCGGCGTTGTCGCATTCGGCGGCGATGGCGGCCGCGAGGTTTGCCATGCGCGGGTCCTGAAAGCTCAGCCGGGGCTCGCGCAGCCGGTCGCGGTCCAGCGCGCGTCCGAAGCGCTGCAGAAGCGATGTCTCCGAGAAGTGCAGGTCGAGGTGCTTCATGCGCTTCAGCCCCTCGGCCCTGCCTAGGATTGGCGTTCCGGCCGGCACGAAGCTCATCGACAGCGGCGCGTCGTGCCGGTCGACCCTGCGCATCTCCGGCTGGTCGAGGACGAAGGAGCCGCCGGCGCCGAGCTCCAGCGCCACGAACAGGCGAGGGTCCGGAGAGACATAGTTGCCGCGCGCATCGACGGCGCAATCCACTTCCCAGACGTCGGCGACGACGCCTTTCCACATGCGCCATTTCAAGGCGCCGACCACGGAGAACCCGTGTGTCGAGCTGTGCATCCTCGGACTGAAGGTCGCTTCCATGCTGGGATGATCCCGGTGTCGCCCGAGGGATCCCGTGCGAAAGCCGCGCGCTAAAATATGATTATAGCATTCAAGTTATATCCCGCAACAAGGCGGATCGATTTGGAGATGATGCGTGAGAACCAAAGCGTGCCGTACGAATTCGATTCGATGCGACGCGCTTTGGACTGACAGACCGCGGACCAGACCTTGGCGGTCCGACTGCCACTCCGAGGGACCGCTAGCTTGCCGGGGCTGCTTCGCCGGGGACCGCGCTATAGCGCGGATGCTGCTTCAGCACGGCGAGCTGGGCCGCGTTGAACGCCGCCGAGGGCTGCTGGAGCGAGACCAGGCCGAGATAAGGGTCCACGACCCCGGTGCTCACGCCGGCAAGCTCTTCCAGGACAGCCACGCCGCAGAAGGGCACGGCGGTCTCCGCATAGCCGCCTTCCTGGACGATGACCAGCCGGCCGTCGCACAGCTCCGTGGCGGCCTGCCTGACCAGCCGCGTCATCGTGCGGAAGGTCTCGCTGGTCGCCAGCATGCGGGCCAGCGGGTCGACGCCGTTGGCATCGAAGCCGCTCACCACGACGATCAGGTCGGGACGGAATTCGCGGATCGCCGGCAAGGCTATGCCTTCCATCGCGGCGAGGTACATGTCGTGCCCGCTGCCGGGCCAGAGCGGGATGTTGATGTTGGCGCCCGCGCCGTCCCCCGCTCCGGCGTCGGAAGCGCCGCCGGACGCACCGGGCGGAAAACAATGTTCCTGGTGGATGGAAATGGTCAGCACGTCGCCGCGCCCGTAGAAGCAGGCCTCCGTGCCGTTGCCGTGATGCACGTCCCAGTCGAGCACCGCGATCCTCTTCAAGCCGTGCCTTGCCTTGGCAGCCTCGACCGCCAGCGCGACATTGGCGAACATGCAGAAGCCCATGGGCGTGTCCGGCGAGCAGTGGTGGCCGGACGGCCGGGTCACGGCATAGGCGGTGCGGCAGCTTCCATCAGCCACGTCGCCGACGGCCTGGATGGCGAGGCCGGCCGACTGCTGCGCGATCTCGAAGGCGCCGCCCGAAAACGGCGCGGTGGGATGAAGCGCCCCGCCGCCGGCGTCGCTCATCGCCCTGAAGGCGTCGATATAGGATGCCGGATGGATGCGCAGCAGGTCCTCGCGCGTGGCGGCGGGCGCCTTGCGCCAGTCGAGCCGATCGGTCAGGCCGGACACGTCCATCAGCGATTTGAGGCGCCGCTTCGGCTCGGGCGAATCCGCGTGGCCGCCGCTCGCCATCGGCTGCACCCAGCCGCCGACCGGCAGGACCAGCGCCGCCGGTCCGGCGCTGAACCACAGGCATTTCTCGTCGAAATAGAAAGCTGTCCGCTCGCTCGGCGCGCTGGTGCTCATGATGGTCCTCCGTCCCGTTGAAGGTGAAATCGGCAATGCAGGGCCGTCACCGGTTCTGGCCCATCCGGGCGAAGCGGGCCGGATCGGCCTTCTCCAGCCGGACCGCCAGCAGATAGCCCACGACCGCGGCTAGGGGGATCAGCGACGGCAGGACGATGCCGAGGGCACCGCCCGTCGTGCCGGTCAGGTCGCCGAAATGCAGGAAGATGTAGACGAACAGCGCCGCCATGATCAGACCCGAGACCGCCGGCAGGATGAGGGTCGCCAGGGCCGAAGCATCCGTCGCCTTGCCGCGGAAGAAGACGATCACCGCGAGCGAGGTCACCGTCATCATGCCGAGGACGCCGAGCGTTCCCACCTGGCTGATCCAGGTGAACATGTTGAGCACCGGATCGAGCCCGAGGCCCGCGAAGACCGCCAGCACGAGCAGCGCGCCGATCGTCTGGACGACCGAGCCGATGTGAGGGCTCTGATGGTCGTCATGGGTGCGCCCGAACGCGGCCGGCAGCAGTCCCTCGCGTCCCGCCACGTAGCTGTAGCGGGCGATGTAGTTGTGGAAGGCCGAAAGCGCGGCGAACAGGCTGGACACCAGCAGGACGCCGGCGATCGCGGGCACAGGACCGCCGACATAGCGGCCCGCCAGATCGAAGAACAGCGCCGAGGGGTCGCCGTAGCCCTGGATGGTCGGCACGAGCTGGTCGGCGCCGATGCCGACGATCATCAGCCATGTGGTGAAGACGAAAAAGATGCCGATCATCAGCACGGACAGATAGGTTGCGCGCGGGATGGTCTTCTCCGGTTCGCGCGCCTCCTCGGCGTAGATCGTGGTCGCCTCGAAGCCGATGAACGAGCCGAGGCAGAACAGCACGGCGGCGGTCAGCGAGCCGGAGAAGATCGCATTGGCGTCGAAGAGGTTCAGCGACAGTCCGGCGGCCCCGCCGGCGCCGATGATGGCGAAATCGACGATCAGCACGACGAGGTATTCGAGCGCGACGATGACCACCAGGACCTTGGCCGAAAGATCCACCTGCCGGTAGCCGAGGAAGCCGACGAGAAGGATTGCGATGAGGCTCCATCCCCACCAGGGAAGAACCAGGCCGAATTCGCCGAAGACGCCGGCCGCGATGCCGCCCAAAAGGCCGATCAGCCCGAATTGCATGGCGTTGTAGGCGACCAGCGCCACGATCGCCACTGCACCCGCGGTGCGGCCGCCGAGGCCGCGCGCGGCATAGGCGTAGAAGGCACCGGCATTGGTGACGTGCCGCGACATGGCCACGTAGCCGGCCGCGAAGGCGAGCATGACCAGCGTCACGAAGATGAAGGTCGCCGGAATGCCGGCTCCATTGCCCAGCATGAACGCCAGCGGCATCGCGCCGGCGACGCCGGTCAGCGGCGCCGCCGCCGAGATCACCATGAAGGTGACGGCGATCAGTCCGAGCGAATTCCTGCGAAGTTGATTGGTCCCCACGCTACTCATGTCCATAGTCCCCTCTGAGCTTTATTCCCCGTTGTCGATCCATCCGGCCGCGCGGTTGGTTCCTGCGCCGGCTGTTGCCCGTTCAGCCGGCTGGCCCCGGTCGAGCCGGGATTTCCTTGTCTTGGCGGACATGCCCGAAGGCCGCCCTGCACTTTGCGAGAAAGTCGCCGGCCAGCTGGCTGCGGCGATCCGCCGGCTGGGCGATCGCAACCACCGCGCCCTCCGGAAAATCCTCCTCCAGCGGTATGGCCAGAATTTCCTTGCCTTCGGGCCCGGTTCTCGATTGCGGCGGCTGCGGGACGATCGAATATCCCAGGCCTTGCGCGACCAGTCCCCGCACCATGGCGAAGGACGGCGACTGCAGGCGGACGAGCGGCTGGAGCCGGTTGCGCTTGAACAAGGCGGCGGTTGCCGTCCGGACCGAAGGATAGTCGAGCATGATCATCGGCAACTCGGCGAGATCGGCAAGCCTGAGGCTGGACCGCGCGGCCAGCGGATGCATCGTGCCCACCAGCACATGAGGGGCGGGCGGGCTTATGAGTTCCACGTCGAGGTCGGCCTCTTCCACCGGACCGAAGGTGATCGCGGCCTCGATCCGGCCGGCGCGCATCTGCTCGACCAGATCGTCGTGATCCGCTTCCAGCAGGCGGATTTCGACGTCGGGCCTTTCCCTGGTGAAGTCGGCGACGAGGGCCGGCACGAGCTGGGGGCCGAGGGTGATGAAGAAGCCGATATGCAGCTGGTTTTCCCGCCGTTGCGGCTGATGGTCATCGGGCGCGATCGGGATGGCGCGCCGGTAGCCCCGGTTGGCGTAGACGAGCGGCGAGCGTTGCGCGGAAAGGTCGATCTGCTCGACCTCGCCGATGAAGATGAAATGCGTGCCCCAGAGCAGGGCGGTCTTCAGCTCGCAATCGAGCGAGACGACCGCATTGTCGATGATAGGAGCGCCGGTTGCGCCGCCGTGCCAGGAGATCGCGCTGAACCGGTCCTCGTTGAGATGCTTGAGCCGGCCGGAGAACAGGTCGGAGACGAAACTCTGGTTGCCGGAGAGCACGTTCGCGCAGAACCGCCGGTTCTGCCGGATCGCCTCGCAGGCCGGGCTCAGATGGTGGACGCTGATCAGCAGCGAGGGCTTGCTCGTATCGGCCGAGACCGACGTCATCGATGAGACCGTGACCCCGTATCGGCCGGCGTCGCCGTCGGTCGTGACCACCGTGACGGCGGCGGCCACGCGGCTCATGCCTTCGACGAAGCGGGTGCGCAGGTCGGCATCCATGGCGTTCACCCGAGATCGAAGAACCGCTCCAGCTCCACGTCGGGAACTTTGCGGCGGAACTCGTCGTGCTGGCACTGGCGGGTGGAGGTGAAGGCCTCGACGAAGCGCTCGCCCAGCCAGTCCCTGGCGAAGGCGGAGCCGCGCAGCCGCTCGATTGCCTCCGGCATGGAGCGGGCGAAGTCGCGGCCCGGCTCCTGCGCATAGCCCGAGCCGATAGTCTCCGGATCGGGCTCGATCTCGCCGATGACGCCGGCGACGCCGGCGGCGATGGTGGCGGCGGCGGAGAGATACGGGTTGCAATCGGCGCCGGGCAGGCGGTTCTCGACACGCAGCGACCCCGCGTCGTGGCCGACCAGGCGGAAGCAGGTGGTGCGGTTCTCGAAGCCCCAGGTCAGGCCGGGCGGCGCGAAGGTGCCGGGCGCGAAGCGGCGAAAACTGTTCACCGTCGGCTGAAACACCAGCGTCAGGTCGCCGACATGGGCCTGCAGGCCGCCGAGGAAGTGGCGGAACGTCCGGCTGACCCCGTTCTTCTCCTTCTCGTCCCAGAACAGCGGCTTGCCGGCCTTGTCCTTCAGGCTGACGTGAAGATGGATCGACTGGCTGTCGGCCTTCTCGCTCCAGCGCGGCATGAAGGTGACGGACCGACCCTGCCGCAGCGCCAGCGCGCGGATGAAGTTCTTCAGGAGAACGAGCTGGTCGGCAGGCTCGGTGCCTTCGCCGGCGCCGATGCAGGCCTCCATGAAGCCGGCGCCGATCTCCTCGTGCATCTTGGCGAGGTCGATCCTCAGCGGCTCGCACATCGCGGCCACCGCCTCGTACCATTCGGTCTGGACGACCTGGTAGAGGATCAGGTCGTGGCTGGCATGCGCCGTCGCTGTCTTGAGGTTGCGGTAGCCCTTGGCCCTGGCGCTTTCCGGCGTCTCGTCGAACAGCGTGTATTCCAGCTCCATCCCATATTTGGGCACCAGCCCCGCCTCGGCGGCACGGGCGAGAACGGCTTTCAGGATCGCGCGGGGGCAGATTGTCGCCGACGCGCCGGTGTAGTTCGACAGCACCAGCAGGTCGTGCCCCGGCTTCGACCACGGCAGGCGGCGCGCCGAGGCGGGATCGACCTGCAGCGGATCGTCGTGGAAATCGCCCCTGTCGTCGTTGACGCCGGGGATCGTCAGCATCGCGTCGGTCGGGTCCAGCGCCAGTTGCGCCGGCGACATGCCCATGCCGTTCTTCATGATGCCCCTGAGGCTGCCGGCCGAGACCATCTGACCGCGCAGGAGGCCATTGGTGTCGGTCATCGCCACGGTGGCGAAGCGGCTGGCCGGGTCGGCCAGGTAGTCCTCAACTGTCATGGTCCACCTGCTTGACGGAATGGGCGCGGATGAGCGGCTCGAGCTCGGCGAGGTCGCCCTCGGGATCGGTCGAATAGGCCTTCAGGAAGACCCGCAGGCCGTTGTTGACGTAGCGGGCGATCTCGGCCCGCGAGGGCTGGCGGTCGGGCATGTAGAGCGCCTGCGTGCGCGGCGCCGAGAGGATGAGGCCCCACAGGTCCTGGGCGGCAAGCTCGGCATCCTCGAAGGCCAGCCGCCCGGCGCGCCGCTGGCCGTCCAGATAATCCATGATGCCGCGCAGCAGGCGGTCGGGGCCTACCTCCTGGTAGGCGCGGCCGATCTCGGGAAAGCGCTGCACCTCGCCGACGATGAGCCGGGCGAGCGACAGCATGTCCGGCCGCATCACCGTGTCGGCGTAGTCCCAGGCGAAGCCCAGGAGATCCTCGACCATGCCGCCGGGCGAAGGATGCTCGAACACGTCCAGCATGCGGTCGCGCTCGCCCAGCATCATGGCCGAGAACAGCGCTTCCTTGGACTGGAAGTACTGGTAGAGCGTCGGCTTGGAGAGCCCCGCCTCGACGGCGACCGCGTCCATGGTCGCGCCGGAATAGCCGGTTTCGGAAAAGACCTTCAGCGCAGCCCGGAGAATGCGCCGCTCGCGCTCGATCCTGTTCTGCTGGCGTTTCGGCAGCGCGGTCATCGCGGCAGCCTCCCGAGGAAATCGAGCAGGATACGGCTGTAGGCTTCCGGCTGCTCGACGTTGCAGACATGCCCGGCATCGGCGATCGTCTCGTAGCGCACGTCCGGCCGTCGCGCCTCGGCCAGGATGCGCTCGGCGACGCCGCGGATCTCGGCCGGCGGGGCCAGCCGGTCGTGCTCGCCGGTCATCATCAGCACCGGCATGGTCAGGCGCGAGAAATCGAATCTTTCGCGCGGATCGGTGAAGCAGGCCAGCGCGTCGCGATAGGTCGCCGACGGGATCGCCGCCATCGATTCGAAAAGCTTCGCCTTGACGGCGTCCGAAGCGTACGGGCCGGCAAGCACGCTCACCACCGCCGGCGCGAAGTCGGCCGGCGTCCGGCCCTGGTCGAGCGGCACCTGCCGGCTGACGCGGAACGCCTCGCGCTCCTCCGGCCCGGCCTCCGACATGCCGGTGCAGCCGCCGGAAAGCACCAGCCCGGCCAGCAGTTCCGGGTGACGCATGGCGAACGACGTCGCGATCCACGATCCATAGGACAGGCCGACCAGCACCAGCCGATCCGCGCCGAGTTCTTCCCGTACGCGAAGGATGTCGGCGCAGTAATCGTCGACCGTCGATTGATGCCGGCCGAGCCCGCTGCCGCCATAACCGCGCAGGTCGAGAGAGGCGGCGCGCATGAGGCTGCCGGCGGCCTGCAACTGCGGCAGCCAGTTGTGGCGCGATCCGCCTATGCCATGCAGGAACAGGCAGAGCGGCCCATGGTCGGGACCCGGAGCTACACTCAGTGCGAGGTCCGGGTCGCCAGCAATGACGATGTCCTCCACGCCGCGGGCAGGGCAATCGCATATGGCAAACCGCGATGAACTTCGCTGCTTCGTACCCCCACCCCTGACCCCTCCCCACAAGGGGGAGGGGGACTTTGCGGCCGCTATGCCATGCGAAACCGTTGACGATTGGCATCTGGCGGAGAGGCCAGCCGGTTCCCCTCCCCCTTGTGGGGAGGGGTTAGGGGTGGGGGTCAATTCATCTGTGATAGCCCTGGCGCCGTCGATCCCGCCGGCTGCCTCGGCGAGCGCCTGAAGCCCTGCCTCGAAGATCGCTTTCGTGCCGGCACAGATCTCCGCCAGTCGCGGCTCGGCCGCCGCCACCGTCGCGCTCCACCGCACGACGCTTCCGCCGCGCTCGCCGGCGCTGACGGCGATGCGGGCGTCATAGGCCTCTGCGCCGGCGATCCCCTCAAGATGGGTGTAGGCGAGCGTGCGGTCGCTGTCGCTGAACCAGGTCAGCCGCTCGCGGTAGAGCGTGTCCTCGCCATGGACGGTGAAGGCGCGGACAAGCGCGCCGCCGCCATCGCGCTCGGCGCGGATGGTGGCGATCGCCGGGTGCCAGCTGCCGCAGAAGTCGGAGACGACGGCCCACACCGCCTCCGGCGAGGCGGCAAGGACGCCGACGACCTCGACCGTGTCGCGCGGCATCACCGTCTACCGGGCCGAAGCCGAGGCGGCCGCGTCGCCGCGCCACAGCGAGGTACGCGCGCCGCCCTCGTCGCCCGGTGCCGAGTCGATCTCGTCCATGTCGTAGAGCGCCAGGACGGAAAGATAATCCTCCATGATCTCGGAGGTGAAGGGCAGCATCAGCGCGCCGCAGCGGCTGTCGCGATACATGCGCTCCAGCGGCAGCGACTTCAGCATCGACTGGCCGCCGCAGGTGCGGATCGCCATCGACGTCATCTCGGCCGCGCCCTCCATGACGTTGTACTGCGCGGCATACATGCGCAGCACCTCGCCCTTGCCCGGAAAACCCTTGGCCTCGCCGAACGCCTGCCACCACAGCGCCCGCATGTTGGCGAGGCGCGCATACATCTTGCCGACCGCGACGCGCTTGGTGGCGTACATGCGCCGGTCGATCGGCGGCTGGCCGGGGATTTTTCCCTTGAGATAGTCCACCATGAAGTCGAAGGCGCCCTGCGCCACGCCCATATAGGTCGGCGACAGCGTGATCATCATGTGCGGCCAGTTCGGCAGCGTCTTGTTGAAGATGCCGCGCGGCATCAAGAGGTCGCGCTCGGTGACGAAGACGTCCTTGAGGATCAGGTCGCGGCTGTTGGTGCCGCGCATGCCGAGCGGGTCCCACTCGCCCCTGACGCTCAAGCCCGGCGCGTCCTTGTGGACGACGAACAGCATCGTGTCCTCGTGGCGCGGCTCCTGCCCCTCGAAGACCTCGGTGCAGACGATGGTGTAGTAGTCGCAATAGCCGGCCAGCGACGCGAACTTCTTGAAGCCGTTGATCCGCCAGCCGCCGTCGACCTTGCGGCACTGCGTCTGGTTCGGCTTCGAGGTCCAGTTCTGGCCGCCTTCCGAGATCGGCTGCGAATAGATGGCCTTCTCCGCGATGGCGCGGCGGAACTGGCGCTCGCGTAGCGGCGCGAAGGCCGCCTTCTCCTGCGGCGTCAGGTTGGGCATGTCGAACATGAAGCGCGACCACGCCATGGACGAGTTGTGCATGTTGAAGGTGAGCGCGGTGGCGCCGCAATATTTGCCGATCTCGGCGCCGACCATGGCGTATTCGAACATCGAAAAGCCCCAGCCGCCGAACTCTTCGGGAATGCACAGGCCGAGGAAGCCTTCCGCCGCCAGGTCCCTGTAGTTCTCGACCGGGAAGGAGGCGTCGTCGTCGATCCCCTTGGCGCGGCCCGCGAATTTCTCCCGGCCGAGTTCGTTGACCAGCCGCAGCTTGGCCTGCACCTCGGGTCGGATGCGGGAGAGATCGTAATAGTCGGCAATATCGCTCATGCTTTTCTCCGCGGGCGTCAGAGCGCCAGTTCGCCTTGCAGGACGCCGTCCCTGACGACGACTTTCCCGTCCAGGGTGATGGTGCAGTTGCGCATAGGCAGGTCGAAATGGCCGAGCGTATAGCGGCCGGCATACTGGTTGGCGCCGGTCGACCACAGGAAGGAGCCGGCCAGCGCGCGGAATTCCACAGCCTGCATGTCGCGCTTGTCGTACATCGCCGCCGACACCCAGCGGGCGCGCGGGTGCATGCCCCAGCCGACATGGCTCATGCCGTAGGCGTTGCGGTCGTCCCAGGCTTCCATGTATTCGCGGAAATGGATGGCATCGACGCCGTCGCCCTTGATCGCGGTGACGAAATCGTCCTCGACCGTGAAGTCGATGCGGCTGGTCAGCGTCGTCTTGAACGTCAAATTCATGTCGCCGACGTCCATGACGATGCGGCCGTTGACGCAGTTCTTCCCCGGGAAGGCGAGGCAGAGGCCGCCCGGCCAGTGCGCCACCGCGCCCGGCGTCGTGCCGAAGCCCGGCGTGCCGCCGCAGGGAGCGTCGGTGAGGTCGATGACGAGGTCCGTTCCGGCCGGCGAGGTGACGCGCATCTCGCTGGCGTCGCGCAGCATGCGGACGCCCAGCGCCACCTTAGGGCCGAGCTCCGCCGTCGGCTCGGTGCGTTCCAGGATCTCCGGGTGCTCGTTGGTGACGACCAGCAGGCGGGTGCGGCCCGCCGCCTCGATCTCCGGCCATTCGGGGGCATGGATCAGCCCCTCGACCGTGCAGTCGACGATCACCTCGCAGAGCTTCAGCGCCTCGATGACGGCGCGGTTGCCCTGGATCGCCCAGGACGTGCCGGTGGACTTCACCGGCACCGGCGCGGTCTGGCGTGGCGTCGGCATCTGGATCATGCAGAATTCGGCGCCGAGATCGTGCAGGGCGAGTTCGGACAGATGGACCAGCACCGGGCGCGACTGCGTCTCCGACAGGATCGCGACCCGCGTCCCCCTGCCGATCGCGTTCAGCGCGAACACGCGCCGGAAGCAGTCAAGCCACCGCCCTTCGATGCGCTCTTGCAGCATCGCAAATCTCCCATTGACGATCCGGTGTTTTCGGATTTCTTTACTCGTGAGTTAAGTTTCACGATTTCGGTAAGGCTGTCAATCGCGATTTTCGAAAATCGATGATTATTCGACGATCGTCGGACAGGCCGGCTCAGGCGCGGCTGTCGTTGTCGGCATCGGTCAGGGTTATCTTCCTGAAAGTTATCCCTCTCCTGCGGCCAGCCGGACGCTATCGGTCCTCGCCGCGATGGACCGGCGCGCGGTCGAGAATGAGGCGGATCGGTCCCCGTCGACATCCCAAACAGTTCGAGATCAAAGCGCTGGCGGCCACTGCCGCGCCTACGGCGAGATTGTCGCCGCGCCGCATCCAGCGATGCGCCCTGGCGGCTGCGGTGTAGGAGTGGACCGAGCTAACGCGGCCTAGCCAAGAGAGGCTATTCCTCCTGGGCCGGGACCGGAACAACCGTCAGGTTCGGCCCAAAACTGCCGATGCTTGCCGCGACGGCCGGGTCGATGCCTTCGTCGCTGATAACCTCCGCGATCTGCGATAGATCTCCAAACGTGGCAAAGGCGGGCGCCTGGAACTTCGAGCTGTCGGCAAGCAGGATCGTGCGCCGTGCCGAGCGGATCATCACCCGCTTGATCGCCGCCACTTCCATCGTCGCGTCGGTGAGCCGCGACCCGGTGACGGCATAGGTGCCGATGAAGCAGACATCGGCATGAATGTTCTCGAAGAAGGATTCGCCCGGCTCGCCGACCAGCAGGTGCGACGCGGGACGCACCGTGCCGCCCGCGACGATAACCCGCCATTGCGGAACATTGGCGCCGATCCGCGCGATCTCGATGCTGTTCGTCACCACCGTCAGGTTGATCTGGCGCAACGCGGCGGCCTTGACCGCTTCCACCACGGTGGAGCTGGAATCGAAGATCACGCTCTCGCCGCCCCGCAGCCTCTGCGCGGCAAGGTCGCCGATGGCGCTTTTCTGGCGATGCTGGAAATGCGCGTTGAGCGAGGTTTCACGCTCGAACGTTGCGCGCAGGGGAGGAACGAGAAGCGCGCCACCATGCGTACGCTCCAGATATCCGCCCTCGGTGAGTTGTTCGAGGTCGCGACGGATCGTCGACGGCGACCCGCCGATGTTTTCGGTGAGTTCCTGGATGGAAGCAGTCCCGTTGCGCCGAACATATTCGAGAATCATGGCCCGGCGTTTTGCCGGAATGATTTCGACGCGTTTCGTCGCCTGAGTATCCATTTGGCCGGATCGTCCTTTCCGTCAGCATTCCGGAACGTACCGCCGAATGTAGGCAGGACCTCCGGCCCCGGCGTGCCGCGCTTCCGTAATTACCAGATGGTATATCCGCAATCTACGACCACGATCGAACCGGTCATTGCGCTGGAGGCGTCGGTCGACAGGAACAGGATGGTGGAGGCGATCTCCTCGGCGGTGGCGACGCGCCTCATCGGCGTGCCTTCCATCCAGTGCGGCATCAGCGTGTCGTCGGTAAAGCCGCCGCGCGACATGGCGGTGTCGACATAGGTCGGCGCGACCGAGTTCACGCGCACGCCACGTTCGGCCCATTCGCCGGCCAGCGACCTGGTCATGTGGTGCACGCCTGCCTTGGCGGCGTTGTAGTGAACCTGCCGCTGCGGCTTGTTGGAGATCAGGCCGGACATCGAGCCGACCGTGACGATCGAGCCGCGCCCGCGCTCCAGCATGGCGCGCCCGAACTCGCGACAGGACCAGTAGCAGCCGTTGAGGTCGACATCGACGACCTTGTGCCAGACCTCGTCCGACATCGATTCTCCGGGCGTGTCGGGCCATGCGATCCCGGCATTGGCGACAAGGATGTCGATGCCATGCCTGGCGTTGGCTTCGGCCGCGGCGCGGCCGACGGCGGCGGAATCTGTAACGTCGAGCAAGACCGTCTCGACGTCGAAGCCTTTTGCAGCCAACGCGGCGCGCCCGGATTCAAGCACCGCCGGATCACGGTCGGAAATGACGACGCCGGCACCATGCTCGAGCAGGGCTTCCGCCGTGCAGAGCCCGATGCCCCTGCCGCCTCCGGTGATGAAGGCCCAGCGGCCCGACAGATCGAACTTTTGCTTATACATGACGCTTGCTCATCCTGGCTGCAGTGCTTCGGAGCGGCGCGAGACCGCCCGCCCGTCGGGTCCGAATAGGTGAAGACGTCGTGGATCGACGCCAAGTCTGACGGTCTCGCCCACTTTCGCGGGTGCCCGCTCATCCGTCTTGACGGTCGCCAGTTGCCCGCTTGCGAGCTCGATGTGGGTCAGCGTCTCGCCGCCGAGATGTTCGACCACGGTGACGCGCCCGGCCAACGAACCGTCGGCCATCACCCGCAGCGCCTCCGGGCGGATGCCGATGGTGATCGCGTCGCCGTTCGCCAGCTCGGGCCGGGACGGCAGGGTGACCGCCGAACCGTCCTCGAGAATGGCCTGGGCCGCGTCCGAAGTGCACTGAAACTTGCCTGCCAGGAGGTTCATCTTCGGCGCGCCGATAAAGCCTGCGACGAAGGTGGACACGGGATTGGCGTAGATTTCCATCGGCGCGCCCACCTGCTCGATGCGGCCGCCATTGACGACGACGATCCGGTCGGCCAGCGTCATCGCCTCCACCTGGTCGTGCGTGACGTAGATCATCGTCGCATCGAGTTCGTGATGAAGGCGGGCGAGTTCTATGCGCATCTGCATGCGCAGGGCCGCGTCGAGATTGGACAGCGGCTCGTCGAACAGGAACACCTTTGGATTGCGCACGATGGCGCGGCCGATGGCGACGCGCTGGCGCTGGCCGCCGGAGAGCTGGCCCGGCCGCCGGTCGAGATAGGGCTCGAGCTGCAGAATGCGCGCCGCGTCCCTGACCTTGCTCTGCCGTTCGGCCTTGGGAACACCCGCCATGCGCAGCGCGAAGCCCATGTTGTCCGCGACGCTCATATGCGGGTAGAGCGCGTAGGACTGGAACACCATCGCCAGCCCACGCTCGTCCGGCTGAACGTCGTTGACGCGCTTGCCGTCGATGGCGAGGTCGCCGGAGGTGATCGTCTCCAGCCCCGCGATCATCCGCAGCAACGTCGTCTTGCCGCAGCCCGAGGGACCGACGAGCACGATGAACTCGCGGTCGCGTATCTCCAGGTCGACGCCCTTGACGACCTCCAGGCTGCCGTAGTTCTTGCGGATGTTGTTGAGCGTGACGGTCGCCATCGATATCCCTACTTGACTGCGCCGAAGGTAAGGCCTCGTACCAGCTGCCGCTGCGTGATCCAGCCGAAGACGAGGATCGGGCCGATCGCAAGCAGCGACGCGGCCGACAGCTTGGCCCAGAACAAGCCCTGCGGGCTCGAGAACGAAGCGATGAATGCAGTGAGCGGCGTGGCGTTCGACACGGTCAGGTTGATGCTCCAGAACGCCTCGTTCCAGGCCAGAATGATGGACAGCAGCGCTGTCGAGGCGATGCCTGGCGCGGTCAGCGGAATGAGCAGGTGGATGAACTGCCGCAACGGACGAGCCCCATCGAGGCGCGCCGCTTCGAGGATCTCGCGCGGCACTTCGCGGAAGAAGGTGAACAGCATCCAGATGATGATCGGCAGGTTGACCAGCATGTAGAGCACGACAAGGCCGATGCGGCTGTCGAGCAGCCCCGCAGACTTGAACATCAGGTAGATCGGCACGAGCACGCCGACCGCCGGCATCATCTTGGTCGACAGCATCCAGACGAGCAGATCCTTGGCGCGCTTGCCAGGGTGGAATGCGAGCGCATAGGCGGCCGGGAGGCCGACCGCCAGCCCAAGCAGCGTCGACCCGACCGAGACGATGACGCTGTTGAAGAAGAAGTGAAGATAGTCGGCGCGGTCCAGAACCTGCTCGAAGTTTCGCAGCGTCGGCTCGAAAAAGATCAGCGGCGGACTGGCGATCGCTTCGGGCTCCCGCTTGAAGGCCGTCATCGCCATCCACAGGATGGGAAAGAACATTATGATCGCCAGACCCCATCCGGCGACGGCGGCGAAGATGCGCTGAGTCAGAGGCCGCTCCATCGTCAGCGATCCAGATTGTGGGAGATCGTGCGCACGAGGAAGTACGCGACGATGTTGGCGAGGATGATGGCGATCACGCCGCCGGCCGAGGCCCAGCCGACATTGTAGTCGAGCAGCGCCACCTTGTAGATCAGGAAGGGCAGCGTCGTGGAGGCGTTGCCGGGTCCGCCCGCAGTGGTCACGAATATCTCGGCGAAGACCGACAGCAGGAAGATCGTCTCGATCATCACGACGATGGTGATCGAGCGGGCGAGGTGAGGCAGGGTGATGAAGCGGAAGAGCCGGAGGCCCTTGGCCCCGTCCATGCGCGCGGCTTCCACCTGGTCCCGGTCGAGGGATTGCAGCGAGGTGAGCAGGATCAGCGTCGCGAACGGGATCCATTGCCAGGCGACGATGACGCCGACCGAAAACAGCGGCCATTGCGCGAACCAGTCGACGACGGGCAGGCCCAGCGTGCGCGAAATATAGGCGAACAGCCCGTTCACGGGGTGCATCAGCAGGTTCTTCCAGATCAGCGCGCTGACCGTCGGCATGACGAAGAACGGTGCGATGCAGAGGAGCCGTGCGATGCCGCGCCCGGGAAACTGCTGGTCGAGCGCCACCGCGCAGGCAAGGCCGATGACGACCGACGCGACGAGGACGCCGGCGACCAGGAAGATCGTGTTGGCCAGCGCGTTGAAGAGGTTCGGATCGGTGAACAGGAAGACGTAGTTGCGGAAACCGACGAAGCCGCCCGCCGAGGCGTCGAGCAGGCTGTAGCGCTGCATCGAGAACCACAGGGTGAGCGCCAGCGGCACGATCATCCAGATCAGCAGCAGGATCACCGAGGGCGCCAGCAGCGGGCGCGTCGAGATCATCGGACCGATACTGTCCGTGGAAGCGTTGCGTTGCATGTCGTCGGTTAAGCACCTGCGAGGGCACGGCCGTCAGGCCGGGGAACGATGGAGAACCGGGCCGCCATGACTGGCGGCCCGGCGCGGGCTTGGGAGGATTACTTCTTGGGGTAGCCCGCTTCGTCCACGGCGCGCTGCGCGATGGCCTGCGAAGCCTTGAGCGCATCGTCGATCGACTTCTGGCCGGCGATTACGGCGCCGAACTCCTGGCCGACGGCGGTGCCGATCGACTGGAATTCGGGAATGCCGACGAAGCCGATGCCGCGATACGGCACGGGCTCCTGCGTCGGGCCGTTCACGTCGGCCGACTGGATCGTATCCATCGTGATCTTCGCGAACGGCGCCGCCTCGATGTATTCGGCATTGGCATAGGTCGACTGACGCGTGCCCGGAGGTACCGTCGCCCAGCCGGTGTCCTCGGCGACCAGGTCGATATAGTCCTTCGAGGTCGCCCAGTAGATGAACTTGTTGGCCGCCTCGGGCGACTTCGACGAGACCGGCACCGCCAGCGACCAGGCCCACAGATAGTGGTTGCCCTTGTCGAACTTGCCGTACGGCGGATAAGCGTAGCCGACCTTGTCGATCACCGTGCTCTGGTCGGGATCGGCGAGGAAGCCGGCCGACACCGTCGCGTCGACCCAGATGCCGCACTTGCCGCTGGCGAACAGGGCGAGATTCTCGTTGTAGCCGTTGGAAGATGCACCCGGAGGGCCGTACTTGTTGAGAAGGTCGACATACATCGCCAGCGCCTCTTTCCACTGCGGCGTGTCGAGCTGTGCCTTCCACTGTTCGTCGAACCAGCGGGCGCCGTAGCTGTTGGCGGCCGGCGTGATCTGGCCGACGTTCTCGCCCCAGCCGGGCTTGCCGCGCAGGCAGACGCCGTAGACGCCGTTGGACGGATCGTGAATCTTCGCGCCGACATCGCCGATGTCCTTCCAGGTCGGCCGCTCGGGCATGGTGACGCCCTTCGCCTCAAGCAGATCCTTGCGATAGAAGGTCATCTGGCTCTCGGCGTAGAACGGCAGCGCGAAGAGCTTGCCATCGAAGGACAGGCCGTCACGCACCGACTGGAGAACGTCGTCCAACTCGTATTCTGCCGGCACGTTCTCGAACGGAACCAGCCAGCCGCGCTCACCCCACATCGGCGCCTCGAACATGCCGATGGTCATGATGTCGTATTGGCCGCCATTGGTCGAAATGTCCGTCGTCAGACGCTGGCGCAGCGTGTTTTCCTCGAGCACCACCCAGTTCAGCTTGATGTCCGGGTTCTGCTCTTCGAACTGCTTCGACAGGCGCTGCATGACGACCATGTCGTTGTTGTTGACGGTGGCGACCGTCAGCGTCGTGGTCTGCGCCAGCGCGCTGCCGCATAGCAGCATCGCGGCGAGCCCTCCCAGTACGACTGATTTCATTTCCTTCCTCCTCTCAAGTGCCGGTGCGCCGGCGTTCCGCAGTGAACCTTCGGCCGGACCGCGACGCCGGCCGCCTCAAGCCTCCTCCCGTTCGCGTCCGGCTGCCGCGCTGGTGGCTCCCAGCACCAGCAGGCACCCGGCCGTGAACGTGTCTCCAAGTCCGAGCGTCGTGACAGGTCGCGCCAGATAGGGGCTCGGCACGGCGACCACGCGCCATTTGCCGACCCGCGCATCGGCTGCGAAAGGCGGCGTGCCGAATTCGGCCTTCGCCGGCGGTCCGCTCGGCACGACGGGACGGCCTTCCGACGCCCGGCAGCTCGACAACAGGCAGCCGGCCATCAGCGCGTCGCGCTCGATTTCGGGGTCGTCCAGCGTGACACTCGCCGCCCAATGGTCGGCGTGGACGCAGACGCGGCGCAGATGCAGGCGGTCGCCGAGCTCGGCCATCTTGCGAGGCAACAACGCCGTATCCGCGCTCTCCGGATAGATGTCGACGAGTTCCGACTGGCTCATCCCGATCGAGCTGAGGCGCCCCTCCGCGGCTGCTTCCAGCATCAGGTCGCGCTGTCGCGGCGTGTCGATGCCGCTCATCTCGAGGTGGATATGGGGCATGCCGGCCGCATGCCATCTGCGCGTCAGCCCGAAGACGCGGTCGAGCTCGCCGGGAAGTTCGGCGAGGGAGATGGCGCCGAACCCCGCGACCAGCCCGGAACCCGCGTCAGCGCCCGCACGCACGGACGCGGCCTCGAAGTCGTCGTCGTGCTCAAGGCCGGGATCGTCGAAGCGCACGATGATCCGTGTCGAGCGGGTGGGCATCACGTCGCCCACGGGCACGCCAGCCGTGTATTCGAAGATAAAGATGTTCGGGCGCCGAACGCCGCGCCGTTTCACCTGCGCCGCGGGCAGAAGCGCATCGCCTTGCGCGAGCAGCACACGTTCCGGCAGGTGCGACAGCATGTGCTCGCTGCGATCGCCAAGATTGAGCACCGCAGGCGCCCGCAGCGTGGAAAGCACCCAGCTTGCATGCGGGCCGGTGCCGCCGAGCGAATAGCGGGGCCTGAGCCGCTCGGCCAGCCATGCCGGGCCCTCCGGCCACTCGACACGCACCTCGCCGCCGATGCCGCGGGCAGCCCTGCCTTTCAGCATGTTCGCGAAGGCGACTGCGCCGGGCGGCTCGGTCGCCTCGATAAGAGCCGTCATCTCGCCCATGTTGATGGTCGCGTCGACGCAGGCGCTCATGCCGCAGAACGTCAGCGGCGCACCCGCAGCAATGGCCGGCAGTCGTCCGGCCAGGTCACGATAGGCAACAGCAATCGGCGATCGATCCGAAATGGTCAACACGCGCTCCTCCCACGCGGGTTCGCAGTTTTCCTCATTCTTCGCTCTCTCGGCACGTTGTCAACCAAAAAACGTCAAAAGTGTGCAAATTGCTCAATACTGACATTTGGTCTGCATATCGTGACGCGCCATCCGCGAAATTGCGAGCTTGGGCCCTGTATCCGGTAGTGGATATGGGATTAATGGCTCCTTGCGCAGCCGGGATATTGCATGCGTCTAAGGCTATGCGCGCGCTGCCTCTTCGGCGGCACGCAAACTTTGCTCTGGATTTTGGGGTTTTTTGATTATATGTGGCGGATTGAGAGGGGCGGGCCGATGGATACGGCAATACGCCTGGCGCGATCACGCAAGAGGAGGCTTCATGCTGCGGCTGGATCAGAAACTCGAGAACATCCGGAGCGGCCGCTACAAGCCGTCCGATTTCATCATCGCCGACGCCAAGGACAGCGACATGGGTTCGGGCGTGACGGGAACCGGATTCTTGCGAAACGCGGACGGCACCCAGGGCCGGCAGCGTACCCGCGCAGAGTTCCTGGATGCGATCGAGGAAGTCGTACGCCAGGACATCGTCGACATCATGCTGGTGTCGGTCGCCAATCTCGACGTTCTGCATGAGCGCGGCGCTTTCGCCAAAAGCGCCGTTAAGCCTGCGATACGCGCCAACGAGGCCACCGACTGCTGGGGCTCTGTCCGCCACGGCCGCTACGCGCATCACGCTTCAAGGCCATTCCGGACCGCCCATTTGCCGCAGGTGATGTGGGGTACCGAGAAGCCTCAGCCGGGACAACCGGTGACTGGCACCGACCTCGGCCTTTATTCGGTGACGTTCAACAACGACCTCGACGCCGACATGGTGTCGCTGAGCGCCTTCGCCGACTTTCGGCGAGACGCCGCCGCGTCCGGTTTCAAGTATTTCTACGAGGTTTTCGTGCCGAACGTCGACTGCGGTCTGACACGCGAGCAAATCGGCGAATACATGAACGACTGCATTCTGCGCTCTCTGGCCGGCGTCTCGAAAGCCGACCGGCCGCAATTCCTCAAAATCGCCTACAACGGACCCAAGGCGCTCGAGGAGCTGGCCAGTTTCGACCCGTCACTGGTCGTCGGCATTCTCGGCGGCGGCGCCGGCACCACGCGCGATACCTTCGAACTCGTTGCGCAGACCGAGAAGTACGGCGGCCGAGTCGCTCTGTTCGGCCGCAAGATCAACCTGGCTGAGGCGCCTCTCGCGTTGATCGCGCTGATGCGCCAGGTCGCCGACGGCGCCATCAAGCCCGAGGAAGCAGTGCGGGCCTATCACAGCGAGCTTCAAAAGGCCGGCCTCGTCGCGGCCCGCAAGCTCGACGACGACCGCGCCATATCCGACCCGATCCTCAAGCCGGCCGCGGAACTCAAGGCCGCCTGACCACTGTCGCCGCGACGTCCCTGAACCGGCACCGTCAGCTTCGGTGCCGGCATGCTGCGAAAGAAGCGGCGCCTCCTTCGTTTGCGACAGACACGATCGGGAAGGCTAATCCGGCGGCTGTTCCGGCACGGTACCGGGAGGAATCACGGGGGTGGTTCCCGTGTCTGGAGGCGGTTGCTCAATCTCGCGGTCACTGGTGGGCGGCGGCGTCAGCACGCCGTCGCAATTTTCCAGCGACGGGCGATGGCCATCGCCTGCCTCATCCTGGCGGGCGCCCGCACCGTTCCGCCCGGTGCCTTCGCTCCTGTCCTCTGGCTCGACCTGACAGGGGTCGGTCGGCGCGGCATGATGATTGTCATCTGGTGTTTGGCCGGCCGCCAAGCCGATGGCGCCCATCCAGCCCAGCAGCGTTGCTGCCGCCACGACGAGCATCCGAGTCTCAGGTCGAGCGGGAAGAAGGACCGGTTCCGGATTCGGGTCATCCGGCGTTGGCTGCGGATCATTGGGATTTGGCGTGGGATCGGTCATGGCATACTCATTCCGGCGCTGCCAGACTAATTCGAGCGCGAGCGATCTGTTCCCCGTCGCGGTGCAACGCTCTGAATTCAAATAGGAATGACGCGACGGACAAGCCGCGGCTCGGATAGTCCGGAACCTCCGCCTTCTTCACGAGTTCGTACGCGCAAGGAGGCGTTGGTTGCGGCGGCGAAGCTGCATTTCCCAAAAGGGCGCCGTCCTGTCCCATGCGAACGAGGAAGAGGTTCGATGAGCAATCAACATCCAAAGACTCACAGGCCAACCGACAAGGATCTGCGGGAAAATCCGGGAATCGGCACCTCCAGGGGTACGATCAAGGGCGGCGAAATCCTGGATGAAGACGAAAGCCTCGATGGCGACAACACCTTCGAGGGCGATGTCGAGAACGACGTCACGCGGCAGGGCGGCGTCGATCCCAATCAGACGGGTCGTACCAACAAATAGCAGGAGGCCGACATGGCCGGCAAGAAAACCCACGAGCAGCAGCTCCGTATCATCGAAAAGCGCGAGAACACCAGCAACGCCGGCGACGATTTCAATGCCGAGGAAGAACTGAAGCGCTCGAAACGGGAGCGGGAAGCGCATCGTGGAGGCACCCGGCTTCGCGATGAGGGGGTCGAACTGACGGACAAGGACGACCGCCAGATCATCCGTGGCGAACGTCAGGAAAGCGAGCATCACAAGCGCCGCGCGGACGATTGATCGTGCTGGACTACGAACACGCCAGACATCGCATGGTCGAAGCGCAAATCTCGCGGCGAGGCGTGCGCGACGAACGGGTGCTGGCTGCCCTGCGTCAGGTCGCGCGTGAAGCTTTCGTCGACGAAGGGTTCGAGGAGTTTGCCTACGAGGACAGCCCGCTGCCCATCGGCAGCGGACAAACGATCTCGCAGCCCTTCATCGTCGCGAGAATGACGGAAGCGGCCGAGATCGAACCATCCGACCGCGTTCTGGAGATCGGCACCGGCTCCGGCTATGCGGCGGCGATACTGGCCGAGCTTGCCTCCGAGGTCTTCACCGTCGAGCGGCATCGCGAACTGGCAAGCCAGGCCGAGGAGCGGCTGCACGGTGCCGGCTATGGACATGTAACGGTAAAGGTCGACGACGGGACCAAGGGCTGGCCCGAGGAGGCGCCGTTCGACGCGATCGTCGTGGCAGCCGGCGGCCCTTCCGTGCCGCTATCCCTGCAGGAGCAACTGGATATCGGCGGACGCCTGGTGATTCCGGTAGGAGATCGGCGCGGAGAACAGCGCCTGTTGCGCATCACGCGCGTCGCTGCCAACAAGTTCGAGGAAGAGGATCTTGGCGGCGTGATGTTTGTGCCTCTTGTGGGCGCGGAAGGCTGGATCGATGAAGATGACAGACTTTCACCGCACCAGACCCGGAAATCGCTTCCGGAACTGATCGCCGGAACTGCGGAAGACCTTCCGCCCATCGACGATCCGGCCTTCGGTACGAAATTCGATCGCTTCGGCGACAGGCGCGTCATCCTCCTTGGCGAAGCGAGCCACGGGACGTCGGAGTTCTACCGAGCCCGCGCCGCGATCACGCAGCGTTTGATCGAGAGGCATGGTTTCACGACCGTCGCGGTCGAGGCGGACTGGCCGGACGCGGCTTATCTAAATCGGCACGTTCGAAGCCTACCGCAACCGGCCGGGGTATCGCTGCCGTTCCAGCGCTTTCCCCGGTGGATGTGGCGCAACACCGACGTCGCGGCCTTCATCGCCTGGCTGCGCGGGCACAACGACGGGGTCAAGGATGCGAGCCGGCAGGCCGGTTTCTACGGCCTCGACCTTTACAACATGAGCGGATCGATTGCCGCCGTGCTGGCCTATCTGGATAAGATGGATCCGAGTGCCGCGGCTGTCGCGCGGGAACGCTATGGCTGCCTGACACCCTGGCAGAACGAGCCCGCCACCTACGGCCGCGTGGTGTTGCGCTCCGGCTACAGGGCCTGCGAGGACGCCGTGGTCAGGCAGTGTCGCGACCTGCTTGAGCGTTCGCTGTCCGAGGACAACGGTGATCTCCTGGATGCCCAGCAGAGCGCGAGGCTGATCGCCTCTGCCGAGAAATACTACCGCGTCATGTATTATGGCGGCGCCGAGACCTGGAACCTGCGTGACAGGCATATGTTCGAGACGCTGGAGCGCCTTCTCGACGCGGCAGGCCCGGATTCCAAAGCGGTGGTATGGGCACACAATTCGCATATCGGCGATGCACGCCATACCGACATGGGCTCGGTGCGCGGCGAGCTGAACGTCGGCCAGCTTTGCCGCGAGCGATACGGCAACAAGGCGGCGTTGATCGGCTTCGGTACCCACTCGGGCAAAGTCGCCTGCGCCTCCGATTGGGACGGCGAGATGGAGATCAAGGAGGTCAGGCCCTCCGTACCGGACAGCGTCGAGCGCCTATGCCATGACAGCGGCAACCGTTCCTTCCTGCTGGATTTTACGCGCAACGATGCGGTTTCCGACGCGCTTCGGGCGCCTCGTCCGGAACGGTTCATCGGCGTTATCTACCGTCCGGAGACGGAGCGCCTCAGTCATTACATCGACGCGGCGGTGTCGCGGCAGTTCGACTCCTTCGTCTGGTTCGACAAGACTTCTCCGATCACGCCCATGGCCGGCAGTAAGGGGCAACCCGGCAAGGTGCCCGATACGTTTCCGTTTGGCGTGTAATCGTGCCGATGGCACATGCAGGCGCGCCTCGCGTCGAGCCGTCCGACAGCCGGTCGCCCCATCGTCCGGGCCGATCCCTTTCTGCTGCGACAGGCAAAGCATGGCACGGCCGTCGCGGATTTCCTTGGCGGTGACGATCCGTGTTGCCAGCGAACAGTGCTGCCACGATGGGCCAAGCCCGCTCAGCCCTTGTTCGGCCAGTCGCGCCATACCGGCCTTGCCAGGCCGAAGGTGTCGTGGCTGCGCACGTAGTCGCTGCCGTAGGAGCGGGCGACGAGGTCGAGCTTCGGCGTGTCGATATGGGCGCGCTCGCTGTCGAGAACGTATTCGTCGCTCACATGCACGGTCAGGACGCGGCCGATGACGACGACCTGGGCCGGACCGGTGACTACCGAGGACAGCGAAACGCATTCGAAGCCGACCGGGCTTTCGGCGATGCGCGGCGGACGTATGCGCGACGACGGGACGGTCGCGAGTTCCGCCAGGGCGAGTTCGTCGATCCCGCGCGGCGCGTCGATGGCGGTCAGGTTCATGGCCCGGACCAGCCGTTCCGGCACCAGGTTGACCACGAACTCGCCGGTGTCGAGGATGTTGCGGGCGGTGTCCTTGAAGCCCCTGTCCGGGTCAGCCATGATACCGATAGCGATGGTCGGTGGCGCCGATCCCATGACGTTGAAGAAGCTGTAGGGGGCGGCGTTGGTACCTCCCTCGCGATCCTGCGTCACCACCCAGGCGATCGGACGCGGCATGACCGTGGCGACCAGCAGCTTGTAGGCGTTCTGCGTGCCGACTTCCTCGAGGTCGAAGCGCATCAGATCACGCTGCCGACTCTCCTCTCCCCCGGGCAGGGGGAGAGGTGGCCCGAAGGGCCGGTGAGGGGGTGCCTCATCGGTCAAACCAGCAGTATGACGCGTCGAAACGCGCTGTCTTGTGCTGGCGTGGTCATCGGCCTACTCCGGCGTCGCGTCGATCACCGGGTGCCGCAGCAAGCCGATGCCCGCGACGCAGGCCACCACGACGTCGCCAGGCCACCTCCATTCCTGCGGGCTCCGCCCGGCGCCGACGCCTTCCGGCGTGCCGCTGGCGATGATGTCGCCGGGCTCGAGCGTGATCCCCGAGGAGATGTCGGCGATCAGGTGGTCGACCTTGAACAGCATGTGGCGCGTGTTCGAGCGCTGCTTCTCGACCCCGTTCACCGTCAGCCACAGGTCGAGCCCCTGCGGGTCGGGGATTTCGTCGACCGTCACGATGCAGGGACCGAACGGCGCGTAGGTGTCCTGGCCCTTGGAGAATATCCACTGTCCGGCGCGTCGGTTGTCGCGCGCCGAGACGTCGATCATCACCGAATAGCCGAAGACATGGCCGAGCGCGTCCTCCCTGCGGACGCGCCGCGCGGTGGTGCCGATGATGACGGCGAGTTCGACCTCCCAGTCGAGCTGCTGCGTGATCTTGCGGTTGTGCTCGATGCCGTCGCCCGGTCCGATCACCGTCGTCGGCGGCTTCGAGAACACGACCGGCTGCTGCGGCAGCTCCCGGGAGGTGTCCAGCGATTTGGCGCTTTCGGCGACGTGCTCGACATAGTTGAGGCCGATGCCGAAGATGTTCTTGCGTGGACGGGGGATGGGAGCCAGCAGCCTCACATTCGCCAGCGCCGTCGCCGTGCCGGCGGGGAAGCGGCCGGCGGCCTGATCGAGGCAGCCGCGCAGCGCATCGAGCCCTGACCGGCCGGCATCGATCAGCCCCAGCATCGAGGCGGGAAGCGCGACGCCTTGCGCGGCAGCAAGCGCCTGCACATCCACCACAAGGTCTTCGACGAGGACGCCGAGCTTTGCCGCCGCCTCGACCGAGGCGCGATAGGTCACGAGTTTCATGATCGTTCCTTCAGAGAAGCGGCTGCCGGCCGCCATTGTCGCCGAATGCCTGCTCGCGGTAGAGCCCGAGCGAGCGCATCACCGGCAGGTCGGACAGGCAGAACAGGCAGGCGTCGTCGCCGTCCGAGCCGTTGACATGCTCGTGCCAGGTCCAGGATGGCACGCAGAAGATATCGTGCTCCCGCCAGTCGTAGCGTTTTCCGTCGATGATGGAATGGCCGCTGCCCTTGGCCACGTGATAGAGGCCGCTGCCGGTGTGGCGGTGCGCCCTGGTGTGCTCGCCGGGACGCAGCATCTGCATGGAGGCGCCGAGCGTCAGCATCACCGGGCCGTTGGTCACTGGGTTCACATACTCCATCAGCACGCCGTCAAAGGGCGAGCCGTCGGTGCAGCCGGCATAGTTCAGCAGCGACTCGTAGGTCGGAGCCCATTCGTATTTGAACATCGGGCTGTAGCCCTTGCTCCAGGCCTCTCCCATCGGCTTCAGGCCCGGATTGCCCCAGGTCCTGGTCATGTCGTCGACCGGGTAGCCGACCGCCTGACTCAGATCCGGATGGACCTCGTAGAAATTGGCTTCCATGGCGTTGACGAAGGGGATGTCGAGGCCGTCCTGCCAGATGCAGGGCGTGCCCGTCGCCTCCACTCCGTGTTCGTGCCAGGTGCCGTTCGGCGTCAGTACGAAATCGTTGGCGCCGAGCGTCATCTTGTGTCCGTCCACCACCGTGTAGGCGCCGGAGCCCTCCATGATGAAGCGGATCGCCGATGCCGAATGGCGGTGTGCGGATGCGACCTCGCCGGGGTTCATCACCTGGAGACCGGCATAGATCCAGCCCACGGCGGCCGCGACGTCGGTGCGCCCCGGATTGTTCAGGTAGACGACGCGCCGCCCGGCCTTTTCCGGCGTCACCAGTTCGACGGAGCGCAGCACATGCGTGCGCAGGTCGCGGTAGCGCCAGACCACCGGGACCGACGCGGATTTCGGCTGCCATGGCTCGATCTTGTTGGCGACGGTCCAGAGCGCGCCTGCCTTGTGGCGGTCGAGTTCGTCGTAATAGGCGAGCAGTTCGGGCGTGTCCTCGACATTGGCCCGGCCGGCGATATCCTCGCGGTGGTTTTCGCGCTGTGCCACGCGTCCGTCTCCTCGTTGGGTTCCGGACCCAAGCATGGTTCAGGATATTTTCGATTGCAATCAGAATTTTCGAAAGAATTTGGAATTGCCGACGACTTCTCATCTGGGCTAAGCCTTTAGGCAAAGGGAAGCCGATGACACTTGCCGAAAAAGCCTACGACGCCCTGCGCCACGACATCATTCGCGGTGAGCTCGCACCGGGGCGGCCGCTGCGCCTCGCCGATCTCAGCCAGCGCTACGGCATGGGTTTTTCGCCGCTGCGCGAAGCGCTGAACCGCTTGCAGGCCGAGCGGCTGGTGATGGCCGAATCGCTGCGCGGGTTTCGCGTCGCGCCGCTGTCGCTGGACGAGTTGCACGACGCGATGGCGCTTCGCATCGTCATCGAAACGGAGGCGCTCAAGGCCTCGATCGGCCAGGGCGACGATGCCTGGGCGTCGGGCATCGTTTCCGCCCTCTATGCCTTGAACCTGCAGGCGGCTCGCACCGGCGGCGAGGCCAACATCTGGACGCTGGAGGCGCGGCACCATGCCTTCCACCGTGCCCTGCTGGCGGCCTGCAACTCGCCCTGGATACTGGAGTTCTTCGAGCGCCTCTATGCCGCGACCGAGCGCTACCGCATTCCCGTCCTGCTCGCGGCGGCGCTGCCGGCGGGCCGCGACGTACAGGCCGAGCACAGCGCGCTGGCGCAGGCGACCCTCGACCGCGACGCCGGGAAGGCATCGGCATTGCTCGATCAGCACTACCGCCGGACGGTGGACGACCTTGCCGAGGTCATCCGCGCCAACGACGGGGACATCCTTCGGGTCCGGCTCGGCTGACATCCTCGCACTCTCCCGCGGTGAAGATGCGATGGGACTTCGGTGGCAACGGATGTAAGCGGCTTGGAACGCGTGACAGGGCCGCAAGGCACTGCGACGGCTACATTGGGAGGAAGAATGACGATAGGGATCGGGGTGATCGGTGCGGGCGTCATGGGGGCCGACCACGCCCGAACGGTGGCGCGTCATGTTGGCGGCGCGGAGCTCGTCGCCATCTCGGATCCGGATGAAAGCCGTGCGCGGGCGATCTCCGGCGAGATCGCCGGCTGCCGTCCCTTCACCGACTGCCTGGAACTGATCGCGGATCCGGCGGTCGAAGCCGTCCTGATCGCCTCGCCCGATCACACGCATGTCGGCTTCGTGCTTGCCTGTCTCGGGGCAGGCAAGCACGTTCTGTGCGAGAAACCGGTGGCGCCGACCTCCGCGGGATGCCGCGAAGTACTCGAAGCGGAGCGGGCGCTCGGCAGGCGCCTGATCCAGGTCGGGTTCATGCGCCGCTTCGATCCCGCCTATGTCGAGATGCGCAGCGTCCTGACGCGGGGCGAGCTGGGGAAGGCGCTTCTGCTGCACTGCGCTCATCGCAACGCGACCGCTCCCGGCTTCTTCACGCCGGAAATGTCCATCACCAACGCTGCCGTGCACGAATTCGACATCCTCCGCTGGCTGACCGGCAGCGAGATCATTGCCGTGACAGCCCTGAACTCGGCGCGGAAGGGCGACGGCGGCCTGCGCGATCCGCTCGTGCTTCTGGTCGAGATGCAGGATGGCGTGCTGGCCGACGTCGAGCTGTTCATGAACGCCGCCTACGGTTACGACATCCGCACCGAACTCGTCTGCGAGAACGGCACCGTCGATCTCGGGCGGCCCGCTCCCAACCTGCATCGCCGGGCCGGCACGGAGGCCCGCTCCTTCCCCGGCGATTGGCGGGGGCGCTTCGGCGACGCCTACCGGCTGCAGCTCCAGGCATGGCTGGCGTCCGTGCGGGGACAGGAGCCGGCCGGCGCCGACGCCAGCGACGGACTTGCAGCCACGCTGGTCGCGGAAGCCGCGCTGGCGTCGCTCGAGAGCGGCCGTCGCGTGGCAATCGCCACGGACCGGCCGTGATCGCCGCGGCGTCGCGTGAAAGGCTGGCGCGGCGCCTTACGGGGCACCGCGGCGCCGACCTTATCCCAGTAGCGACTTCAGCCTGAAACCCGGGTCGGCAAGGCTGGCCGGGTCCGGCTTGGCGCCCCTGGCGATCAGCATCTCGGCGAGGCGGACGTCCTTCGCGACGACGTTGCCGGGACCGACACCTCCGGCGGCCATGAGCCGGCCGTCCTCGGCTAGCTGGAAGAGAATGAAGGCCCCGTCAGCGAGATCGCGCCGCACGGTCGTCGCGGCGTGATCGGGCACGCCGGCGATCTGCATCGTATGGTCGTACTGATCGGACCAGAACCACGGAACGGCGGCGTGGGCCTCGCCTGCGCCCAGCATGTTCCGGGCGGCGAGGGCGCCCTGTTCCTGGGCGTTGCGCCAGGATTCCAGCCGGGTCCGCCGGCCGTCGTGGCTAGCCAGCGGGAAGGAGCAGCAGTCGCCCGCCGCGAAGATGAAGGGGTCGGAGGTGGCGAGCGTGGCATCGACGGCGATGCCGTTGTCGAGCGCGAGGCCGGCGGCCTCGGCGAGCGCCACGTTGGGCACGGCGCCGATGCCGACCAGCAGCAGTTCCGCCTCGACGGTGCGGCCGTCCGCCAGCCTCACGGCGACTCGGTCTCCGGCGTCCCCGATGGCGGCGATGCCGACGCCGCAGAGGATGCGAACGCCGTTGTCGGCGTGCAGCCGGTGAATGCGTTCGGCGATGTCAGCCGGAACGCCGCGCATCAGGATGCGCGGCTGCGCTTCGACGACCGTGACGTCCGTCCTGCGCTGGCGCGCCGAAGCGGCGAGTTCAAGGCCGATGAAACCGCCGCCGATAACGGCGAGACGCTTTCCCGGACCGAGCCGCTCGGCGATCCTGCCCGCATCGTCCAGCGTGCGCAGATAGGCGATGCGCGGGCCTTCGCCGGCCAGCGCGAGGCGGCGCGGCGAGCAGCCGGTCGCCAGGAGCAGCCTGTCGTAGGGGAGGGTGCCGCCGTCGGCCAGGGAGATTCGACGGGCTGCCCGGTCGATCGACACAACCGGCGAGGACAGCATCAATTCGATCGCCGCGTCCGCATAGCGGCCCGGTTCCGCTATCGATTTCGCGCCGGGAGCCTGCGGGCCGGTGATCGCATCCTTTGAGAGCGGCGGTCGTTCATAGGGAGGATGCCGTTCCTCGCCGATGAGCGTGACGCGACCGCCATAGCCTGCTTCGCGCAGCGCAAACGCGGCGCGCGCGCCGCACTCGCCCGCTCCCACGATGACCATGCCTCCATCCACCGCCATCACCCGATCCGGATCAGAACTTTGCCTGCCTCGACCTTGGCCGGACAGGTCCCGAGGTCGACGCAGATGCGGGCGCCCCTGGCACCGTTGGCGACTATGCTCATGATGACCTCCCTGCAGCGGAACCGCCATGCCGGCCGCGCTGCCTCGCATGTGGGATATCAAAATCGGTCATTCCTCTCAATGATATTGCAAGACTTTCTATCATTATCTATCATCATTATAAGAGGTAACCTTGGCCAAGCGACCGACCATATCGGACCTTGCGCGTGCTTCCGGCGTCAGCGTGGCGACCGTGGACCGCGTCCTGAACGGGCGCCTGCCGGTACGCGAGGAGACCGCCCGGCGCGTCTGCGATGCCGCCGCCGACATCGGCTACCATGCGGCCGGGCTGATCGAGCAGCGGCTGCGCAAGGAATTGCCCGAATTCCGGCTGGGCTTCCTGCTGCTACGGTCGAAGGACGGCTTCTATGGGACGTTCGCCGATGAACTGGAGCGGGCGATGGCGCAGGCGCAGCGCTTTCGCGGTGCCGCCGTGATCGAGTTCGCCGAATCCCTCGAACCGGAAGAAATGGTGGAGCGGCTGTCGCGGCTGGCCGGCAAATGCGAGGCGGTCGCCCTGGTCAGCCCCGACCATCCGACGCTGACGGCGGCGGTCGTCGATCTCAAGGCGCGTGGCGTGCCGGTATTCTCGCTTCTGTCCGATTTCGGCGCGGGGGTGCGCGCTGGCTATATCGGCATCGACAACCTCAAGGTGGGGCGAACGGCCGCCTGGATGATCGCCAAATGCGCGCCTCGGCCGGGCAAGGTGGCGCTGTTCGTCGGCAGCCACCGGTTTCACGGGCACGAACTGCGCGAGATCGGCTTCCGCGCCTTCTTTCGCGAGCGGGCGATGGACTTCACGGTGCTGGAGACGCTGGTCAACCACGAGTCGCATGAAAGCACGCGCGAGTCGCTCGTCGGCCTGCTGGCCGGGCACGAGGATCTCGTGGGCTGCTATGTCGCCGGTGGTGGCGCTGAGGGCGCGATCTCGGCGATGCGGCAAGTGAAACCGGCTCGGATGCCGGTGGTGATCTGCAACGAGATCACGGCCGACCGTCGCGCCGCGCTTGCGGAGGGGCTGGTGACCATGGTCATCAATACGCCCCTTCCCACGCTATGCCGCACGCTCGTGGACCTGATGGCCGGTGCCGTGGCAGCGGGCGCTTCCGCGGTGCCGAGCCAGACATTCCTGCCGTTCGACATATTCGTTCCGGAAAGCGTCTGACGACGGCCGACAGGCATTTGTGCGGCCAGGTGCGAATAGCCTCTTGCATTGCCGCTCCGTCCTGAAGACCATTTTGCCGAATTGGAGTTTTCGGCATTTTTGTTGCAGACCGTCAACCGGGCGCCTGGTAGCGGATCGTGGCAACAGGCAGTGCGGATAGGTGGTTGAGCCCGGAGGATGAAAATGTCGGATCCGAATGCAAGAAACGAGGCTACCCGGGCGATCGTCACCGGCGGCGCGCAAGGCATCGGCTTTGCCGTCGCGAAGCAGCTCGTCGCCGAAGGCTGCAAAGCGCTGGCGCTGGTCGGGCGTTCCGGGGAGAAGGGCGCGGCCGCGGTCGCCGAACTGGAGCGGCTCGGCGCCGAGGCGCTTTTCATCCGCGCCGATGTCTCCGACCCCGCCAATTGTGCACGGGCGGTCGCGGAGGCGACCGAGCGTTTCGGCACGATCAACGGTCTGGTCAACGCGGCTGCCTCTTCCGCCCGGGGCTCGCTGACGGAAACCACGCCGGAACTGTTCGACTTCCTCTTCAACACCAATGTGCGCGGGCCCTTCTTCCTGATGCAGGGCGTGGTGAAGGGCCTGCTGCAAGCCAGGGCGCCGGGCTCCATCGTCAACGTGCTGTCGATGTCGGCGCATGCCGGCCAGTCGTTCCTGACGCCCTACTCGAGCAGCAAGGGCGCGCTTGCCGTCCTGACCAAGAACGTCGCCGCGAGCTATCGGAAGAACCGCATCCGCTGCAACGCCGTGCTCCCTGGATGGATGGACACGGAAGGCGAGGACGCGGTCCAGAGGAAATTCCACGACGCGCCTGACAACTGGCTCGAACTGGCCGAAGCCGACCAGCCCATGGGCCAACTCGTCAAGCCGCACCAGCTCGCCGCGCTGATCACCTATATGATCAGTCCGCAGTCGGGGCGTCATGACGGGAGCGCTCGTCGACTACGACCAGAACGTCGCGGGCGTCGTGGGGGAGTGATCTCCTGCGGCCATGGACCAGGGCGGCCGCTTGGGCTGGAGCCCCGGACGGGACGACCGCCGTGGCCGTCCGGCGCTGCCTCTTGCAATGCATGGGGCGATGGCCAGGGACGCTCGCGGCGCATTTGATACTCCACAACTTTTCAGGATGGAATAACTAGTTCATTGTGCGCGGCCGCATCTGGTTCGGAGGACGAATGAGCGAAGGCCTGACGGTGCCCCGGGACTACGAGTCGCTTCGCGAGCTCATCCTCCGCCAGCGGCAGAAACTGCCGAAGCGGATCGCCCAGGTCGCCGCATATTCCCTGGATAATCCGGATGAGATCGCCTTCGGCACGGCCGCCAGCATCGCGGCGGCCTCCGGCGTTCAGCCATCCACCTTGATCCGCTTCGCGCATCATCTGGGCTATGACGGCTTCACCAGCCTCCAAACTGTCTTCCGCGAACGGTTGCGGGAACGAACCTCGTCTTATGACGAGCGACTGAACGCGCTTCGAAGCAGCGGAGCGGGGAGCCGGAATCGCCGCATTGCCGAAGGTTTCGTCGGCGCCTCGATCCGGTCGCTCGAAACCATGCTGCACAAGCTCGGGGAGGAGGAGCTCGACAGAGCCGTGGTGCGTCTGGCAAAGGCTGAGACGATCTACATCGTCGCCCGCCGCCGGGCCTATCCTGTCGCGACCTATCTGGCCTACGCCTTCGGCAAGCTCAGGATCCGCTATCTGCTGGTCGATTCGTCGGCGGGACTGGATCCCGAGATCCTGAATTTCGCAACGGAGAAGGATGCCGCGATCGTCGTCAGCTTCTCGCCCTATGCCCCGGCCACCCTCGCCCATGCCACCGCGCTGGCCGAGCTCGGGGTCGACGTCATCGCCATAACCGACAGCGCGTTCTCGCCGCTCGCCCAGTCGGCGAGCCAATGGTTCGAGATCGCCGAGGCCGACCACGCCGGGTTCCGTTCGCTTGCGGCAACGATGGCCGTCGCCATCACGCTGGCCGTGGCCGTCGCCGAGGCGCGTCGCGGCGACAGTTGAATGCGGGCTTTCCCGCGCTTTCCGGCTCGACATCGATCGGCAGATGCTGCAACGGGCACGGCGGCGGGCTCGAGAGTTCGACCGATGCCTCATATGCGCCTATACGAAACCGAGCCGTCGATCCCACGCACAGGAGCAGCCGGATGCAGCCCATCTACATCACCTATCTCAACCGCTTCGACATCGAGGCGGCGATGCTGTCGGACGCCGAGATCCTCGAGGCGATCGAGGCCAGCCTCGGCATGCAGGGGAGGGGAGAGACGGTGATCGAGCCGCGCATGCATCTGGAGCCGCGGGCCGGCGTGGAGGGACATTTCAACGTGCTGCGCGGCTGGATCGGCGGCGGGATCGACGCGGCCGGCGTGAAGGTCGTCGGCGACTTCGTCGACAACTACAAGCACGGCATGCCGTCCGAGTTCGGCGTGCTCAACCTGTTCGATCCCCGCACCGGCAAGCCGACCGCCATCCTCGACGCCAGCGGCATCACCGACATGCGCACCGGCGCGGTGACGGCGATCGGCGCAAAGCATCTCGCCCGCAAGGGCTCGAAGGTGCTCGGCCATGTCGGGGCGCGCGGCACTGCCTACTGGAACGTCCGCCTGCTCGACCATCTCTTCGATTTCGACGAGATCCGCGTGCATTCGCGCCGCCCGGAAAGCCGCAACGGTTTTGCCGAGCGGCTGTCGCGCGACCTCGGCAAGCCGGTCGTGGCGACGGAGGACTGGCGGAGCTGCGTGGACGGCGCCGACATTGTCGTCGAGGCGTCGCGCCTGAGCAGGCCGGAGCCGATGCTGAAGACGGACTGGATCAAGCGCGGCGCACTGGTCGTGCCCTACGGCACGATGAGCGCGGTCGAGCTGTCGCTCACCGACATCATGGCCAAGATGGTGGTGGACGACTGGGGCCAGTGCAAGGCTGGAAAATTCGGCTCGCTGCGCGCCCATGTCGAGGCCGGCAAGCTCTCCGAACAGACGCTGCACGCCGAGCTCGGCCAGATCGTCGCCGGCCTCAAGCCCGGCCGCGAGAGCGAGGACGAGACCAACCTGTTCTGGCATCGCGGCCTGTCGCTCTCCGACATCGCGCTCGGCCATGCCTTCCTGACCAAGGCCGAAGCGCTGGGCGTCGGCCACCGCCTGCGCTACGCCTGACCGAGGGGGCCGGCATGACCACGCTGACGATCGGCGAGCGGAATCTGGACATAGTCGACGTCGTCACGGCATCGCGGGGAAAGCTGCGCATCGCCGTGACGGCGGAGTTGCGCGAGCGCATGCGGCAGGCGCGCGATGTCCTAGACGACCATCTGCGCCGCGACATCCCGGTCTACGGCCTCAATACGGGCCTCGGCGGCAATATCGGCCACCGCATCGCGCCGGAGGAGGCGGCGCTGCTGCAGGCCGACCTGGTCATGGCGCGCGTCGCCGGGGTGGGGGCACCGCTCCCGGTCGAGGTGAGCCGCGCCGTCCTGTTCTGCCGCATCGCCGGCCTGGCGCAGGGCGGAGCAGGCATCTCGCTGCCGGTCTTCGACACGCTGGTCGAGATGCTGGCGGCCGACATCGTCCCGGTCATCCCGTCGCGCGGCTCCACCGGCGCCAGCGACCTCGTCCAGACCATGAGCCTAGCCGCCGCTGCGATCGGCGCCGGCGCGGTGCACTGGCGCAGCCGGACCATGCCGGCGGCGGAGGCGCTCGCGGCCGCCGGGCTGACGCTTGCCCGGCTGGCGCCGAAGGACGGGCTCTCCATCGGCAGCGCTTCCTCCGTCGCCTGCGCCATGGCCGCGCTGGCACTGGCCGAATTGGACGACCTGCTGGCCATGCACGTCGCCGCCGCGGCGCTCGCCTGCCAGGGTTTCGGCGCCAATCCGCACCTGTTCGACGCCGAAGTCGTGGCGGCGCGGCCGGCCGGGCGTCAGGTCGAGGCGGCGGCGTTGTTCCGCCGGGCGCTGGCCGGTGGCGACTTCTTCATGCGCGCGCCGGCCAAGGTCCAGGACGCGATTTCGTTCCGCGCCCTGCCGCAGGTGACGGGCGCCGTCATGGCCGCACGCGAGGCGGCGGCGCGGGAGGTCCGCGTCGAGCTCAACGGCGCCGCCGACAATCCGCTCGTGCTCGGCGCGGCCGGCGTGGTGCGGCCCTCGGCCAACTTCCTGACGCCGTCGCTGGCGCTCGCCTTCGACACGCTGGCGATCGCCTTGGCGCAGCTTGCGACCGCGTCGGTACAGCGTTCGATCAAGCTGATGACGGGGCGACTCTCCGGCCTGCCCAACTATCTCTCACCGGTCGGCGGCGCCTCCGCCGGCTTCGTCCCGATGCAGAAGTCGCTCGCCGCCCTGCACGCGGAGATCCGGTTGAAGGCGACGCCAGCCAGCATCGACGGCGTGGTCGTGTCGGACATGGTCGAGGACATCGCCACCAACAGCGTGCTTGCCGTCTCGAAGTTCGGCGAGCAGCTCGAGCCGATGCGGTGGCTGATCGCGATCGAGGCGATGGTCGCCGCAAAGGCGGTCGACCTGCGCCGCCGCGGCGAGCCCGGCCTGACGCTGGGCCGGGCGGCCGGGGAGATTTACCGGCGCCTGCGCGCCGTCGTCGCCGAGCTGGATGCCGATCGCGCGACGGGGCCAGACGCGGCCGCTGCTCGCGGTGCCCTGTGGCATGCCGACAGCGTGGATGCCGTTCGCGGGATGTTGGAGCCCGAGAAGCTATAGACTGTTCAGGCAAGTTTTGACCGACAAGGCACCCCCCTCTCCGTCTCGCCCTTCGGGCTCGCCACCTCTCCCCCGCTTTGGGGGGGGCGAGGAACCCAAGCTGGAGAAGCGCTGGCATCGCGGCAGCGGTTCCTCGCCCCCCCCAAAGCGGCTACGGCATGCACACATCTCTGAGAACCCAACCTTTGGCGATGGCTCGGAAGTATTGGAGGCCGTGGCGCAAGGTTATGGGTCCGGGTGGTTTGGATGTGGGATATCCATCCCATCCGC